>JAABUJ010000202.1_pt1 | contig 129706 bp, 129 predicted proteins | sample 5559131 | NCBI WGS metagenome assembly JAABUJ01 (sample SAMN10711875, study PRJNA513366) | rock metagenome | isolation source: Antarctica rocks | place: Antarctica: Victoria Land, Mt New Zealand nord | collected 2016-01-07 | reverse complement strand
CGCGCATGCGCCTGGCGCGCGCGCGCTTCCTGCGCCTGCGCGCCGCCGCCGTCGCGCTGCAGGCGGCCTGGCGCGGCGCGGCCGCGCGCGCCGCGCAGCGCCGGCGGCGCGACGCGGCCGTGCGCCGGCAGGCCGCCTGGCGCGCGCGCGCGGTGCGGCGCCGGTACGCGCGCCTGCGCGCCGCGGTGGTGGCGGCGCAGGCGCGCGTGCGCGCGCGGGCCGCGCGGCGCGCGTTCTGCGCCGTGCGGCGGGCGGCGGTGACGCTGCAGGCCGCCTGGCGCGGCGCGGCCGTGCGCAGGGACGCCCGGGCCGCCGCCGCCGCCGCCGCGAGCATCCAGGCCGCGTGGCGATCAGGGCGCGCGCGCGCCGCCGCACGCCAGCTGCGGCGCGCGGCGCGCGAGGCGGCGGCGGCCGTGTGTGTTCAGGCCGCGTGGCGGGGCTGGCGCGAGCGCACGCGCTTCGCCCGCGTGCGGCGCGCCGCGGTCGTGCTGCAGGCAGCCGCGCGCGCGCGCGCCGCCCGCGCGCGCTTTATGCGGGCGCGCGCCCGCGCCCGACGTCTAACGAGAGCAGCGGGGCACATGAGCCCTGCCCGGCAGCCTCACGAGGGCAATGCATGACTTCCTGCATGCTTGTCGTTGCAGCCTGTGCTGGGAGTGCTCGCTGCCAGCCGCCTGGCATGGGCGACCTCATGTTTGGCGCATCGCATGGGCCGTCGCACCCTCAGGCCTCAGACCCGGCCTTGTGCCGGCGGGACAGGTGATTGCAGCGGCGCGCACCATCCAGCGGCACGCCCGCGGCGCGGCCGCGCGCCGCGCGCGCGCGGCGGCCGACGCCGCAGCGACCGCGATCCAGGCGCGGTGGCGCGGGGCGCGCGCGCGCGCGGCGCTGGCCGCCCGGCAGGCGGCGGCCGTGAGGCTGCAGGCGGCCACGCGCGGGAGGGCCGCGCGCGTGACCTTCGTGCGCATGCGGTGCGGCTGTTGGGCCGCCAGGCGCCCATGTGGCGGGTGTCTTGGATGCAGACGGCTCGAACTCACTGCTCGCTGCCCCACCTAGCCCGACGGCACTGCTGCTTGCAACACACTGGGCGTTGGCCGGCACCTGCAAGCCCTGCATGCAGAGCGTGACAGGCTGCTGCTGCGCGCGCGGCAGGCACGCGGCGCAGGTCGTGCAGACAGCCTGGCGCGCCCGGCTGGCGCGCAGGCACGCGGCGCAGGCTCGGGTGGGCGGCCCGCGTCCCGCGCCACTTGGTCTGGACGTCCGCCTGCACAAAGAAAGCAGCCCGATGCAACCTTGCTGGCCAGGGCTGGCCGCCAGTATCGGCCGGCGGCAGCAGGCAGCAGCTCCATGGCTGCTGCGCATGGACATTTCCACAGTCCGCAAGCCCGCACCGCTGCGTGCCATGCTGCAGAAGCTGTGGTCCCCAGCCGAGCGGCCGCGCTGCCCCCTGCCCGCCCCTGCGCGCCACTGATCATGGTCGGCGGGCCGCGCCAGGCGGCGGCGGTGATCCAGGCCATGGCGCGCGGGCGGGCCGCACGCGCGCGCTACCGCCGCCTGTGCGCCGCCGCGGTCGCGCTGCAGGCCGCCTGGCGGCGCGCCGCGCAGCGCACGCGCTTCCTGCGCCTGCGCGCGGCGGCGCTGCGGCTGCAGGCCGCCGCGCGCGGCGCGCGCGCGCGCGCAGAGGCACGCGCGCGGCGGCGCGCAATTGTGCGCATCCAGGTGCCTGCCGACTTCTTGCCTGCCTCCGCTCTCGATCAGGCGTGGCCTGTGAGCCGGTTTCCAGAGTCTGCCAAGGTGGCCGGCCCGTCATCGCGCGCGCCTGCTTGGGCGGGGGCCCATGCTGCTGGCCGCTGCGAACGGCACTGCTGTGGGCACAGCGCTGCGCCTCCAGCTTCTGCCCACCCTTGCCTCATAGCCATCAGTGCAATGGGAGGCCCCGCCTTGTTTGCAGGCCTGCCAACCAGCCCGGGCCCGGCCTGCACTCGTCACTCAGAACTCCGTCTCCTTTCGCGAGCCGTTTGGCGCACCCTATGGTCGGTGGACGCTCGGCGCACGTGAGCCTCCCTGTGTCCGCAGCGCGCATGGCGCGGCTGGCGCGCCCGGCGGCTGCGGCGCCGCCTGCAGGCGGCCGTGGCGCTGCAGGCAGCGGCGCGCGGGTGGGCGGCGCGGCGGCGGGTGCGCACGCCTGTCCAAGCGACGCAAAGCATGGCACAGCGAGGGAGCAGCCGTGCTTGTCGCGCGCTGGCAGTGCGCTGCCAGTGCCAGGAGCCAGGCACCTCCGGCAAATTTCTTTGGGCCTGGACTCAATGCCAGCGCCCTATGAAGCGCGAGCAGTGACATGCAGTCATTCGCGGCGCCTGCCAGGCTGCTCCAAGTGTGACCATAGGAGTATTGTTTGTCGGAGCGGACGCTCCCTACCTCCGTGCGCAGGTGGCGGCCATGGCGGCCGCGGCCATGCGCATCCAGGCCGCCTGGCGCGGCGCGCGCGCGCAACGCCGCTGGCGCACGTTGCGGCGGGCTGTGGTGGCAGCGCAGGCGCGCGCGCGCGGCTGCGCGGCGCGGCGGCGCTTCCTGGTCATGCGCGGCGCTGCCCTTGCGCTGCAGGCATGCCACCCGACCCGCCTGGGCTGCGGTCTGCTGCACGTGTTAAGCGGCCTGGGGCTGCCGCTGGCGTGCCTGATGTTGCTTAGGCGCCTGTTGCCATACGGGCTCCTGGCCAGCCCTGCGCCTGCGCCCGCATCTCAGCCAGCGGAGCGGCTCATACTTTGCACAGGCCACAGACAGCCAAGTGCCGCGCAGGCGCACTGGCGCGCGCGCGCGGCGCGCCGGCGGCTGCGCGAGCACTGGGCGGCCATGCGGCTGCAGGCCGCGTGGCGCGGGCGCAGCGCGCGCAGGCGCCTGCAGCGCGCGCGGGCCGCCGCGACCGCGCTGCAGGGGGCCTGGCGCGGCGCGCGCGCGCGCCGGAGGTACCAGCACGCGCGCGCGTGCATCGTGCGGGTGCGGTGCCCCCCATTGGCGGCGACCCTGCAGCAGGCTCGGCGCAGGCACTGCCCTGGCAGGGGGATGTGGTGCTGCAGGAGCTTGAGGGCGACACATGACCTGTTCGCGTGTCCGCGAACGGGCGACGCCTGATACTCCGACCTTGACCGCGCACGCCTGCGCGCTCAGTGTAGGGCCACAGGGCCCCATACCCTAAATAATCCTGCCCCACCCCTCGCAGGTGCAGGCGACGGCGCGCATGCGCATGCAGCGCCGGCGCTTCCTCTGCCTGCGCGGCGCGGCCGTGGCGCTGCAGGCGGCCTGGCGCGGCTGGCGGGCGCGCGCGCAGCTGCAGCGCGCCGCGGCCGCCGCGCAGATTCAGCGGTACGCTGGCATGCGGCCGCTGTGTAAAGCGCAATCTGGCGCCTGAAGCGCCCACGCTCCTGACCTGCGCTCCAGGGGCCGCATGCCGGCGCAGCCGCGAGTCCCTGGCGCGGCTGCTCCCAGCAGCGCCTGCCTGCCGAGCAGGCCTGCCGAGATGGGGCCCAGCATAGTCAGCTCGCGCCGTGCGCCCGCGCGCGCAGCATCGTGCGCGGGTGGCTGGCGCGGCGCAGGCGCGCCGCGCAGCAGGCGGCGGCCGTGCGTATACAGGCCTTCATGCGCATGCGCACACAGCGCGCACGGTGAGCCTGGTCCCGCCCCTACTGCAGGCCCCCAAGTGCCAAGCATCGCGTGCGCAGAGTAGCGCAGCGGCTCGGGCGGCTGCTTCCGGCCAGGCGGCCCTCCCACGGTGAGTTCGTAAGGCAGGAGGCCGTGGGACACCGCTGGGTGTGACTGCGGAGATGCACGCGTCGGCACGTGTGAGCCTGCGCATGCGTGTATGCATGGCAGCACTTAGGGTGAGCTACCTGCAGACACTCGCAGGGTACCTGGCGCGCAGGGTAGGTTGCAGCGGCGTGTAGGTAGCAGCCACGTTCACAGGCTTGCGCAAATTGTACTGCGCACCGTGTGCGTGCATACGAGGGCGCAGAGGGCTCCTGCCCCAGGAACGGCCCTCGCACGGCAGGTACCTGGCGGAGCTGGACATGCGGCGCGCAATGCGCGCAATGGTGCTCGCCGCGCGCAAGTTCGCGCGGCGCACGGCCGCCGCCACGCGCCTGCAGGCGGCCGCGCGCGGTATGCTCGCGCGGCAGCGCGCGGCGCGCCTGCGCGCGGCGCAGGCCGCGCGCCGGCAGGCCGCGCTGGCCGTCATCGCGCCGTGGGGCGCCGCGTTTGCCGCGCGCGCTCGCTTCCTGGGCCTGCGGTGCGCGCCTGGCGCCGGCAGAGCCCGTCGCGCGTGCTCACTGTAAGTAGACTGAATCAGCCTGAGTGCACGGCGGTCGATGCAGATGCTGACACCAAGTGAGAGCGCGTTGAACATCCGAGCGCGGTGGGTGGCACGCCAGGCGCGCGGCGCGCGTGCTGCAGCGCGCGTACCGGCCGCGCTTCCGCCGGCGCGCGGCCGCGGCGGTGCGCCTGCAGGCGGTGCTGCGCGGCTGGCTGGCGCGCGCGCGCCTGCGCCGCGAGCGCGCTGCGGCGCTCCTGATCCAGGTGACGGCCCTGGGGTGTCGTCTGTGCCACAGCCTATAACCTTGTACCCTAGCCCTGCTTGGATGCCAGACATCCAGGTCTGAGGCGCGCTGGCTCGAGTCATGGTGCGATCGTCGGCGCCCGTTGGGGTCGCGCTCGGTCAGGACGGGCGCGGATTGTGTGGCGTGACCTGCGTGATCCCTTGCGTAGGTGCCCATCGCAGAGCCTGGCTTTTGCCGGCACCCGGTGCATGCCCGAACTTGCATGCTCAGGGGCTGCGGCAATGGTGGGCAAGCAGTGCGGGCCTGACAGGAGTCATTCTCACGCGCAGGCAGCCTGGCGGGGCCACGCGCAGCGGCAGCGCGCGGGCCGTGCGGCGGCGGCGGCGCGGCAGCGGCTGGCGCGCGCCCTAACGGCGATGCCGCGGCCCGGCACGACGCTGGGGGAGCGCTGCGCGGCCGCGCTGCACACCCTGCGCAGGGCGTTCCACGCCGGCCAGGCGCGCGCCATGCGGCGCCGCAATTTGCAGCAAGCTGGTGCATCTGCAAAGGCAGTTACAGTCAAGGGCAGTGCGTGCGTGCCCCGCGCATGCAGCCTGGCCTCTGGCTCCTTTCACACGTACAAATGGACGAGGATGGTAGCCGCCTTGGTGCTTCATGTCATCACCCCGCCAGGTCTGCCTGCAGCCGCGTGCCTGCATGCCCCCGAGCGCTTCATTGGGGCGTGCCGCCCACTCCAGCATCGCGATGCCTGGTCCAGCATCGCCTCCACTTCACTCTGGACGCGGCGTCGGCAGGTGGCGCCCGCAGTCGCGGACCTGGAGCGCTGCTGCTACCTGTCGGCGGCGTGCGCGGCGGACTTTGTGGCGGCCGGGGGCGCCGCCGCGCTGGTGCAGCACATCCGCGCCTGCGGGCGCAGCTCGCAGCAGCAGGCGCGGCGCGCAGACCCTGCGCATGCCCTGCCTGATGCACGACGCGACGGCCTGCAGTGTGCGAGTCTCCCAGAGACCGGCGCGCGCGCGCCGCGGGCGCGCTCCTGCGACCCTGGGACGTGCTGCAGGCAGGCGCCCTACATGGCAGCTGCGCCACGTCCGTGTCCGCGGCAGTTCTGCGCGCGTGCCATGGTACGGCCGCATGCAGGGCACCGCCGGCGTGCGACCAACACGAGCGCCCCCGCCGCGCCTTGCAGGCGAGCGTGCTTGCAGCAATCGCGACGCTGGGCCACGCCGCCGCGCGCCCGGCGCTGGCGGGCGCGGTGTTCGCCGCGCAGGACGCCGGCGCCGACTGCGCGAGCGTTGTGGCGGCGGCCCTGCAGCACCACCGCGAGTCCGAGGTGCGTCCGCACGCCTCACTGCCTGGGCGCCTTCCCCATGGAGCCGTGGCGGGCATCAGCCGGAGCGTGCATGCCTGCGCCGCGCTGTCGCGTGGTGAAGCATGGTGCAGGGTCCCGCCCGCGTCAAGGCACGCGCAGCCCCCGCTGCTCTGTGGCTGCTTGCGGCGCTGGCGCGCTCCAGGTGCGGCCACATGCCCGAGCGGCACCTGGGGTCCTACAGTCATGCAGACGCGCCATGGGCCCAACCACCCAAGCCGGGCCGACCATCCCTGTTGTCCGGCAAAGACATGCAGGCATCACCCAACAGCCGAACGAGCACTGGCAGACGTCAGGCCATGCGGGGGACCGCGCGGCTGAGTGCCTGCTCTGGCGCGCAGGCGGTGGTGGCGGCGGCGCTGCGGCTGCTGGGCGCGCTGGCGGCCGCGCCCGAGCGCGCGGCCGCGCTGGCCGCCAACGGGACGGCCACCCGGCAGCTGGCGGCGGCCGGGCAGCTGCTTGCGCGCGCCGTGGACGTGGAGGCCAAGTACCTGGCGCGCCTGGAGGGTGCGGCCCGCGCGGGTTAGGGTTAGGGTTGGGCGGGCGCCTGCCTGGCGAGAGGCGAGGCAGGACAGTGGCGCGGGGGCGGCCAGAGACTGCTGTCATCAAGTGACCTCTGCGCCCTGAGTGTCTGCGGTCGCAGCACTTCTGCTTCTTATATCGCCATGCAGGGCAGGCTCAAGTGGGCGCCGGCGCCTCGAGCGCGCGCGCGCCGCGCAGGGCAGAAGGGCTCCGATGCGTCTGCGCGCGAGGCCACGCGCAAGCTGGTCGCCGCGCGGCGGCAGCTGGGCGCGCTGGCGCCGCTGCTGGCGCGCCTGCGCCTGCCCGCGCCGGCCGACCCGGCCGCCGCGCCGGGCGGCGCCTGGAGCGGCGCGGACGAGCGGCCGCGCAACACGCTCGTGCGCGACATGCTGCGGCAGCTGCACGCGCCCGGCGCAGCGCCGCGCGGCGCGCCCGGCAGGCCATAGGGCCTGCCGCTGCGCGGCGTGCCAGCGCATGCCGTATCGCGGCCGCTGCAGGCGGGCGCTCCCGGCACGGCGCCCGCGAGCGGGCTGCTGGGCTTCATGGTTTGTACTCTTGGGTACTGGTGGGACCCTGCAGAGCCACGCTCAATAGTTGCATTGAGCTTTATCTTAGGGTAGCGAATGAGCCGCGCACCGCACCCATGTGCGACCCGCAGCTGCATACCATCGCGCATGCTGCTGGGTATGCAGCACTTAGTATGGTCTGCCTCTTGCATGTGCGGGAGAGGCGCTCCACCTTGCAGCCTTTACACAATGGCCATGCTTCTCCCGCACTTTTGCCAGGTGTTGACATGGCGTGCGCATGTGGAGACATGCAGCCACGGTTGGATGCCGTTTCTGCTGTTTGGCCCTGTCTGGGCATGACCAGGAGCACCGCGTTGCTTCTGCAACCAGCCAGGACGCCGGCATATCTTCAACACAAGTGAAGGCAGAAAGAGTGTGGCTTGTACACCACGCATGATACATATGCCAGGCATGCATGACGACACCATGTGAGCGGCCCATGCCTTGAACAGCTCGATCGTTCGTTGACGGCTCTGCAGCAACCCAGCACAGCAGCAATGCTTCTGGCGCATCGCCCAGCGTGCCAAGGCGAAGGTGCTGTGCAGCGCCCTGTGGAGCACAACATAGCTAGGCCTACCTACCCCTGGCGCGATGACAGGGCAACGCGCAGGACGCAGCCTACTTCGCTGCAGCCCCGTACGCCCGCTCACCCTAACCCTAACCCAGCTCACATCAGGAAGTCCACCTGCTCCATGCGCGTCTGCCACGCCTTGCGCTGGCCGCCCAGCTCCTGCTCCCAGTGGTTGGCACCCGCGGCGACGCTCGCCGCCGGCTTAAGGGCCTTCTGCCGCGTCTCTTTGAGCTCCGCCGTGTTGACGCCTGCGGCGCGCGCGCGCGCCACTCACTGCATGCGCAGGGCCGGGCGCACTGTGCATTGCCGGTACACAGTACCCCCAGGGTCGCTTTGCAGGTACCTCGACACAGCACACAGTCGGCAGCGTCACGTCCTGCAGGCTGCTAGTGCCCCGCACATCAAGCAGGGGCCGCGCTGCCTCTGCAGGCAAGCTGACATGCGGGCTCGCTCTAGCCACTCTCCCCTCTGCATGCAGGGGGCACAGGCTGCATGAATCCAAAGCGCAGCAAGCAAGAGCGCCACCGGCTGCACATGCACGCAGGGCCCGGCAACACCAGCGCGGGCGACTGCTCGGGGGCGGCGGCCCGGCGCGAACCCCCAGGCGCTTGTGGCGCCCTGACCCTACCCTATGCGCGCGCACCCAGGTGCTCGTCCCGCCCAAGGACCTAACGAGGCGCTTGGCGCGCCCTGACCAACCCTAACCTATAAGCCGCGCGCACCCAGGCGCTCGTCGCGCGCGGCCAGGATCGCGGGGTTGAGCTGCCCGTCGCCGGTGAAGGCCATCATCAGCTGCGGCGGGCCTATGCGGGCGGCCCCTGGCTCGTTGAGAAACAATACAGCACCGGACATAAGCAAGGGGAAACCTGCCTCCACGCCGTACGCAAAGCACTCATGTGCAACAAGGATACTTTGACTTCTCTTTATGCGGGGCGCCCGCTCATAGCGCTGGCGCGCGGCCGCAGGCAGAACGCCGTCGCGGCCGACCTGCCTCACTGCGGCGCCTCGCCGCGGGTCCGCCAGGGTGGGGGGCCGGGGCGCCGCCTGGAGCGGCGCGCGCACACCGAGCGGCAGCTGGTCCCCGCGGTCGACCTGCCAGGTGTGGAATGTCTTGCCATACGTGTCCACCAGGCGCTGCATCTCCAGCGTCTCCGCGGCGGTCGGCACGTTGGGCGCCACCAGCTGCCCCGACATCACCTGCGCGCGCGCGCGCGCGCGTGTCTGACTTGCGCGGGGCACGCGCGGCCCCTCCCGAACCAGGCGCACCTGCTGTCGCGCGTGCGGCGCACAAGCGCACACACGCTGGTAAGGATGGCAGCTCTGAGCTGTGTCTGATGATGCGGCAGGCTGCGCTGTGCTGTGAGGCGTTCAAAATTTTTGATACTATGTTTTTATTAAAACAAAGTCTCGCAACGTAACCTCCTCGCTCCACGTCTGTACATGCCATCATGGAATGCCGCAGTGTGTGGGCAGGCACGCTTTGCACATCCAAATCACCAGGTGACCCACAGCAGATGTCATCCTGTCTTGGCCACTCACTCGACTGTCTGTCTCGCTCTATACTTACGCTTTCTTGCCGAGTGTCACCTGTACATGAAATTTATGATAGCACTGCTGCCACTCAGGGAGCCACATTGCCCCTGCAGCAGCCAGGCAGCTTGGGCTCAAGGCGCGCCTCGTAGTGGTGGGAGTGCCAGTACTTCTTCTCGTCTGCGGGCAGGCCCTCGAACAGGCGCCGCGAGATGATGTACTCCTGGGCGGCCGCAGTCACGGCATGGGCACGCATCCTGTCGGGTTGCAGGTGTGGTGCTTCCAAGCCCTTTTCGCCACACATGCGCACTAGACCGCCCTCACTTGTCAACTACCAGCTCATGGCACACAGGCGAATGCATGCTGTGAGCGTGCAAATAACGGGGGCGTGGGCGCACGATGCCAATAAGCCGTGCGTCGGGCTTGTCGGTGTCATAGATGACACACTGCAGCGGCCAGGCATTTAGTTATCACAGCATTGCTTCATGCATGCGCACATGTGACCTATGCCCAGACGTGAGAGGCGGTGCAGCTTGAGAATTAAAAATTTGAAAGGGCAAGGTCGCAGCATGTGCACATCTGCCAGCATGCCTGGCACTGCACAATGCGGGCTTTTGACTTTGCTTACACTTTGCCCAGAACTTTTGCCTGGTCTGAGCACACAGGCGTGAGACCAGGCAAAAGTGCTAGGCAAGCTTCAAGCAAAGTCAAAAGCTCGCATTGTGCAGTACCGTGCATGCCATGAGTAGGTGCGCGTCATGCCCGCACCTGCCTGAACTCGTCGTTGGCGCACGAGCAGTAGTGGTGCGCCTCTGCGTTTCAAGGCGCCGCGCACCCGCCCGTGAGCTCCTCAGCAGAGCACCAGGAGACTCGCGCGCGCGCACGCGCGGAGTGGAGTGGAGTGGAGGCCCACCGACTTGGCGCGTCATGTCGTGCGCGTAGAAGTGGAACGCGCAGACGTGCTGCGAGATCTTCCTGGTCGGCGCAAACTTCTGCATGACCGACGTCCCCGCCTCCAGGATCATGGACTTGATGCCCGCGCCCTTGCCAGGCACGGCTCCCGAGCCTGTCTGCTCGTCCTGCCGCGCGCAGCACTTGCGGCTTCCTGCTGCAGCAGAGCGCTCGCGTGTGGCTCAAGCGTTGACGAGCGCGCCTGCACGTCTGTGCGTGCACACGTCTGCAGCCAAGAGGCTTGCAACGTGCCTGCACCGTGGCAGCGCGGTGCATCCCAATAAGCACAGGCATTGTGGCCTTGTTTGCGTCGTGCAAGCGCCGTGCGCACCCCGACTGACAGGCCCGCAAGCTCGCTCCCCTCCATGACGGTCGTCTTGTCGTCGACCTTCTGGTCTACTTCTGCGCGGCTGGGCGCCTTCATGGCGCCCTTGCCCGACGTGTAGCCTGTGTCGCCTGTGCTGCCTGGCTGCGTCATGTTTATGCTGCAGTCGAGGTGCGACGGCAATTGCTTAGCTTGTGCAAACACAGCTTGTGCACTGCAGTGCTGCTATAAATAGCGCACGTGCACAGCTCGGAAAAGTACAAATATTTAGACGTCTGCGCTCAAACTCCGCCTGGATGCGCTGACAACATGCTTGAGCCGAAGACGCCCCTGGCTGCCGCATCCATATTCGTTACAGGGTGCCTGGTACGAGTGCCTGCGCTCTTCTCAGCTAAGAGCTCGCTGGCCCGCGTGCACGCACAAGGCTACTGCCTTGGTGTGGAGTCTCTGAGTTGCGCTGCTGTCGCAGGTGATTGCCTTTACGGTCGTGGACGCCACGAAGAGCATGCGCAACAACGCGGTCCCGATGACCGACGAGCAGCAGCGCGCACTCATGCAGCACGTGACGTCTACGCAGGACCCCTGTGCGCCTCGGTGACCGCTCAGTTCGTCTTTCGGGCGCGCTGCGGCAGGCCTGACTGAGCGCTGCGTGCTGGGCGCAGTGACGCAGCTGCAGAAATTGGCACGCCAGCGCTAGCGAGGACAAGCTCCGGTCTCAAGAGCCGTCGCGCAGTGAAGCGGCCAGCACAGCTCGCGCCTGGCCAAACCTCTGCGAAAGATGCGCTCTGCGGCAGCATTGGGCTGCCGGTGTCGTGGAGCCGGGGAGGCCGGCGCTGGGCCCTGCCGGCAGCGCTGCAGCAGCGGACGCGCCGCAGAGCGCGCGTTGCGCGGGGAGGCCAGTGCTCGGCCGCGCCGCGCTGCGGCGCCCAGGCGCAGAGCCAGAGCCTGCCGCGCGGGCCCGGGCCGCGCGGACGCCGGCGGCGAGGACCCGCACCGCCTGCTCAACGTGCCGCGCGGCGCCTCGCGCGAGGAGGCGCGCGCCGTAACCGTGGCGCCCTTCGCTTGGCGCTGTGACCTGCCGCAGCCCTGGTCTGACGACGCAGCTCGGACCTTGCACGACCTCGCGTCCGAGCCCTGCGAACACCGATGCCGGCCGACCCGGGGTGTCAGCGCCTCAGTACGTGCGCAGCTCAGCGCTACCGCGCACAGCGCGCTGACGCGGGGCTGCTGGCCAGGTGCGCGCGGCCTACCTGGCGGCCATCCGCGAGGCACACCCCGACGTCAACCCCGGCCTGGACGCCACGCGCGCCTCCGCGGCCATCAACGGCGCGTACGAGGCGCTGTCGCAGGCGCGCGCGCTCTCCAGGCTCCAGCGACGCGCCGTTGCGCCGGGGCGCGCGGCGTCCCACATGGGGCGGGCCAGCGTGCCCGCTGTGCCTGCCCCTGTCGACAGGCCCGCCACCCAGCTGCAGCTGGCTGCGCGTGTGGCGGGGCGCGGCACTCCAGCCAGGTCCGTGCTGGTGCAGCTTTCTGGTGGCACCGATGAGGATGTATCCTGCCAGCCAGCGCACTCGGCTGTGACACTCGGTGCAGCGTGTGGGGGCTGCTGGCGGGCGCATGGCTGCAGGCGGAGCAGGCACAGCCGGGAGCGCCTGCCGACGACGGGCGCATGCGGCCCGGGCAGCGCGCCCGGCGTTGAGAGGGTCCGCCCGGCGCAGGGCGGGGTCCACAGTGCTGGCTGGGGCGCCGGCAACGAGCCCGCGGACGTCTTTGACGTGCCAGAGACGGAGGTGAGTCCCAATGTACGTGCATGCATGTCCTGACCCCATGTGTATGAATGCAGAACCCGCTTGCTCACCCGCGCCGCGCCTGCATGCGTGCGCGTCTGTCCGTGGGAGCGCGGCCATTCGCGGACGCGCGCCGGGCGCAGGCGACGGAGCTGTTCGTAAACCCCTTTGAGCTCGGCGGCGTCAGTCCCCTGGTGTGGCGAGAGCTACAGGCGCGCGGCGTCCCGTGCCGCACACGCCTGCGCCGCGCATGCGCAGGGTGTGGCGGACATGCTTCGCACGCGTGTTTATTTGAGCATGTGACGTTGATGTCCGACCGCTAAGAAGGCGGCCCTGGTTGCTGGATGCCCTCCCAGCAGCGGAACTGACCGGACGGCGACGCGCGAGACGCCCGGCCCCAGAGTCGCCTCGACCAGTTGGATCGTCAGGCGCATGACCGCGCGTGCTGTGGTGCCGCTGCGGGCAGGAGGCAGCACGGGCGGGCGGCGACCCCGCCGACGCGCTGCTGCGCGCGGGCCTGGCTGGCGGCGACGCCGCGGTCGTCTACCTCACGCCCGGCCAGCTGGCGGCGGTGGAGGCCGGCCTGGCGTGCCTGGACGCCGACCCGAGCCCCATGGGGCTCGAGGTCGCCGCCTGGATGCTCATTGATCAGCTGGCGCGCGCGCGGCGTGCCAACGCGCGCCAGCCGGCGCCGCGGCGCAGGCGCTAGCAGAGCATTGCACACTACAGTGGTCTTGTAAAGCTGAAGCGGTGGGGTTTGGACGTACTGGGGTTTGGAGGTACTTACGTGCATTCCATGTGTGCAGCTCTGCTTGTGGGCGTTGCTCCAGCCTCATCCGTCCTCGTCTTTTTGGTTAAGAGGGCTGCCAGGCGCGCTGCTGGTCAGGTTGTGTGCAAGGGTGCTGAGTGCCAAAAGCAGTGCCTGCTTGGCTCTGTTGCTCAGTTGCGCACAGCAGTGGCAAGCAGTTGTGGGTAGCTGTGGCCGTGCCCGAAATGGAAGGTCCGAGAGGAGTGCTCTCTGTACCATCACGCATGTGCACCATATGTCAGCACATGCATGTGCTGTAAGATAGCTCAGACATTGGTGCCTGGTCTGTAACCTCAATCTCCCTTGCTGCTGCATTAGCACTGCCGCTGTGTGTGGGTATGAGGCCAGGTGGGCGGGGCTTGCAACGGAGAGAGAGTCGCATAGGTCACTGGTTTCCCAGGGGTGGTCGCGCGCCAGCCTCTCTATCATCACGGACGCCTGTCAGCCCTCAAGCCCAGTGCAGAACAAGCAAGCAGCGCCTGTCAGATCGCATGCTGTCCCGTCCTGGCAGGCAGGCCAGTACTGTGACGTTCCACTATGACCCACGACCCCAACAGCCAGCAGCCTGTGCCTGTGCAGTGCAGTGCAATGCAGTGCAGTGCGGCGCGGCGCGGGCCCTACTTCAGAGCAAGGCCCTCAGAGTTATCCCGCTTGCCCGACTTCAGCGAGTTGTAGAACTCATGCGTCTCGGCAATGACCTGGACGCCCACAGCAGCTGCGCCCGTCAGCCAGTGCAGGCGGCGCCCAGACACGCCGCGGCAGAGAGCATGCAACAGAGAGCATGCCCAACCGAGCGGATATGCCGTGCGCGTGGCTCGCGGGCGGGCGTGGCGGCCCCGTGCACCTTCACAGGGTAGGGTTGGGCAGGGACGCGCGCCTTCAGCGTGAACTCCTTGTTCTGCGGCTGGTTGTCAAAGCCGAACTTGTTGGCGGGCTTGCCGTCCGGGATCTTGTAGTCCTGGAACCAGACGCGGATCCGCTCCAGCTCGCCCGGGAACTCCCTGCCGCGGCGAGCACGCTCGAGGGTCAGGCGCCGAGCTGCGCAGCCAGCGCGCGCGCATCCGAGCGTGGCCGCCTGTGATGGCAGGCCATATGGGGTGGGCGTGGCGGCACGGGGCGCTTAAGAATCGCCCCTCCTCGCACGGCTGCGGCGAAAGGGCCGGTCACGCAATGACAGGATCCATCATTGCACGTGATGCCTCATGCCCCCCAGCTTGCCAGCGCGCGGGCTTCTGCCTCTGTCCACTGCGACCGCCCGGCCAAGCCGCCACGCCCCAGCTTCAAGCGCCGCTCTGAAAGCCCCGCCCCCGCGGCCACCGCCGCCCGAGCGCGGCGCGGCGCCGGGCGCGCGCCGCTCGACGTCCTCGACATCGTTGACGGACGCGGCGCGCGGGTCGTCCGCGCGGATGGCCACGATTTTCCAGTCCAGCTCGCCGTCGTCGATCATGGCCAGCACCGCGAGCGGCTTGACCGCGTACACGCCGCCCATCTCCAACTGCTGCTCCCCGATCTCCACCACGTCCACCGGGTCGTTGTCGCCCTGCGCCGCGCGGCCGGGCTGACGAGCATTCAGCAGACTAGTCTGGCGTGGGCAACGGCCAGCAACCTCCCGCGTTGCGTTCGGCCTGCCAGCCCATGTCAGGTGGGTCATCGGGCAGCCAACCCTTGTAGCTGGGGCCACTGTCAGTTGACCCCCAGCCCCAAGCATTGAACGACACGGCATGCACGCGGCGCGCGCCGTCCCTCAACATTGCAGATGCCTCACCAGCGGGCCCGCAACGGGCCCTGTCTGCCTTGCTATGTGTGTGTTGGTGTTGTTTTCATTGGGACGCCTGCCAGGCGGGCACAAACGCGCTGAGCGTGCGCGCGCGCGGGGGCGCGCCGCGACGCCGCCCACGTCCTCGGCCTTGTGCGCGGGGTCCTCCCAGGTCTGCGGCAGCAGGCCGTAGTTCCAGTTGATGTTGTAGGGGTAGAAGCGCAGCTTGCCCTTCTTCACGTCCTGCTTGATGGGCGTGGTGGCCTCCTCCTGCGCGCGCGCGCCGCGCCGCCACGGTCAGCGTGATGGCCTCCTCATGCGCAGGCGCGCCGCCCTGCCCTGGTGAGCGTGGTGGCCTCCTCCTGCGTGCGCGCGCCGCGCCGCCCCGGTCACGGGGCTGTTAGGCGGCCCGGCGCCCGCTCGCCTGCTGCATGCCCGGCTTGACGGGCACCGCTGTTGGTTCGCCCTGCGGGCGCTGCGACGCGCCCGCCGCGAGCGCGCGGGGCGCACGCACACAGGCGCCTCACTGGCAGGCGCCGGCCGCAGGCGCGTGGCGGCCAGCACCGAGCGGCACCGAGCGGCGCCCCCGCGTGCTGGTCGCCAGGCGCCTTCGGGAGGGGGTGGCAGGCGGGCGCCGCACCGTGGCCACCTCCATCTTGGCGCTGGTCTCCTTCGGGATCTCGCACACAAAGCTGACCAGGCCGGAGTCGAGGTAGAGGGGGATGTCGTGCCAGGGGCTGATGTCCCGACCTGGCCAGCGCCCCGCAGCCCCGAGCTTACACCCGCACACGCTGCTTCGACTGGCTGGTACGCGTGCCCGGCGGCACCATGATGCAGTGCACGGCATGGCTAGCGTGGATACTTGCCAAGCATGGCCGGCCCGCACCCTTCTCCTGGGTGTACAGACGGAATTCCAGGGAGTTTGGCGCGCCCTGCGAGCGCCCTGCACTCAGTCTGCACGGCCGACACGGGTGCGTGGACCACTGGAGCAGCCACCACAGGACACTGCACCACTGGCGTACTAAAACACGCAAAGCAAAGGGGGCCGGGCAATATGCAACGCACAGTGCCCAGCATAGAGCAGCAAAGTGAAAGCTGAAGCTCTATACACAAACTGGACTTCCGACGCACCCGCTCCTGCTTGGAGTAGGTGCTCTGCACTGCCGCGCTAGCGCGCACGAGCCGCTGGCTACTGGACACGCAGCGCCGCGGACACGCCTGCGCAGCAGCAGGTTGGTTGGGACCACCAGCAGGCCGCATTCTCTGGTGAGTGGGGCAGATACGCTGCCAATTGGACCAATGCACCCCGTTTGCATGCATGCCACCGTAGCAACTTACAGCTACCGCCACAATTGCCTCGTTGCACAGCAAAGTGTGCTGATACTCATGGAAAGCAAGCGTGTCGCTGAGCAACTGAGCATAGCGGTCTCAAGAGAATATGGCGCACATGGCGCGCGGCTGTCGGCACAGCTGCTGCCCGCATTGCTGCGCCACGCAGTAGAGCCGCCATAGCCGCGAAGGAGGAAGAAAGAGGCGCCACTGAGACGCTCTGGTGGCCCATCATGGAATCGCTAGACCCTGTTTAGCCCTGTATGGCTTTTTAGAACGAGAAAAGCACAGGTGGAAAAGCGCAGTCAAGCTTGCGAAGTGGTGCTTGCCTGAGCACGGTACAACGCCTGAGCACAACGAGCTGCTGCAGTGTTGCGTCCGGGCTTCAGGCATACTCCTGCTGGGACATCAAGAAAGGGAGCGCACAGCTGTGGCAGCATCCGTGCAGCGACAGCGGTGCACCGCCGCCAGGGACGCAAGTGGGCAGCGCACCAGACCGGTGCACCCTAGCTACAGCTTGCCCGCGCGAGTTCCTGACTCCCCGGCGGGGCGAGCGAGGGACGACTTAGTACGTGGGTACCGCACCGGACACCGCCAGCCGGCTGAGCGCTGCAAGTGCCAGGCGGCGCGCATAGCGCGCCCGAAGATGCGGCCGCGCGCGCGGCGGCGCGCGGCCTGCCTGCTCGCAGTGACGCTGCTCGCGCTGTGCTGGGGCTGCCACGCCAGCGACTATCGGCCGGTGCGCGCCCAGGGCGCCCTCGTGCGTGCCAGGGTACACGGCTCGTCCATCAGTACGCATCTGGAGCTGCTGTGCTGACACTAGCAGCCAGCCGGGCGTGCGGTGTACTTTCACGGCCCAGCGCAGTCATTATGTAAACGGAGCAGCGCGTGGTGCTGTCGCCCGTTTTACTAATCATGCTGGGCATTGATCCAGCACATTGAAGGAGAGGTGTGCAGCGCCGAAAGTGCGCAGCCTCCGCACCCAGGCGCGTGTGCCGGCTGCGCAGCGGCGCCACGTGCTGCCAGACTGGGCGCGCCGGCGCGCGCTGCTGCAGGCGCCGCAGGCCAACAAGAACATCTTGCCGGCCAACGCGGAGGACGACGGGCTGGCGTACGACGGTGAGGGCCATGTGTATGTGGACAACGCTGTCACGGACGCGGCCGCGTCGGCGGGGCCCTTCCAGGTGGCCGCCGCCAAGCGCGTGGGCCTGTGCCACTTCCCCACCACCGCGCGCGACCCCTGGCAGGCGCGCCGCGGCCCCGCGCCGGCCAGCCCTGGCTGCCCCAAGCTTGCGAGCCAAGCCCGTGCGTGCCCCTCCCCTGCCAGCAAACCCCTTGCACGGCGTCTGTGCGCAGCAGCACGCGTGTTGCACGGCATTTGTTTGAGTCCGAGTGTCTCTCAGAGTGTCCAGCATGCATTGCCATGTAAGCTCGGGCTGGTGCAGGTGCCAGACTGCTTCCGTGGGGGGCTGCGCACAGTCCACGTACTTCGCGGCGCGCATGTTGAAGAGGACAGAGCCATTGTCTGGCACGCAGGGCGCTGGGGCGCGAGTGAGTGCGTGGGAGCGGGCGCAGGTGCACTACATCACGGCGCCGCAGCCGCTGGCGGCCGCGCTGGTAAAGTACGGCGACTTCCTGGCGCCGTCCAAGGGCGCCATGCGCTACGGCTACGGCTGCCTGCTGTACAGCCACTTCTGCGACTTCTCAACGCAGGGTGCGCTGCGCGGCGCCGCGCCGGGAAGCGACGCGCCCTGCCGCTGGGTCGCGCCGCCCGCGCTGCACTCTCTTTGACACTGTGTGCGAACACGCAACTGAAAGATCAGAACGTGGCCTGATACCTCTGTGCCCCAAGTTGCCTCCAGGTGTGGGCTGCTCCTGGCAAACAGCCAGCACACACGCGGGTGTCTTCAGCCAGATCTGCTGTGCTGACGCCAACTTATGGCAAGTCCAACGCGGGCGCGCGCCCGCGCAGAGCCGTGCAACCTGAACGGCATCTGCCAGTCCAACAACACGTGCTTCTGCCAGAACGGCTTCGCGACGTGCGCGCCGCTGGACACCACCAACGGCTGCGAGACCAACGTGGCGACCGACGTCAACAAGCGCGCGCCCGCGCCGCGCGGCTCCCGGCTTGCGCTGGCTTGCATAGGGTTTGCACAGGGTTTGCAAGGGCGCGGGTGTCGTGGGCCGGCGCATGGCGCCACCAACCGCTTCTGGTGGACTGCGCGCTGAAGCAGTCACAGGTCTCGAGCTGTGCGAGCAGGCTTTGTTTGCATGCGGTCGCCGCCCCGGTGCATGCCTGCAGGCGGGGCAGGCCCATTCGGCGCCCCACCGCGTCACGAACGAACGCGGCGCGTGGCTCCGCGCGCGCGCGCAGCTGCGGCTACTGCAACTTCCAGTGCCAGACGGCGACCGACGTGTGCTGCTCGGGCGTGTGCGCGGACCTGCAGACCAGCAGCACCAACTGCGGCCAGTGCGGCTTCTTCTGCGTCAGCCTGCCCAACGTGCAGGCGCGCGGCCGCGCCGGCCCGTTTCGCCCCTGTCAAACAAGCGCCGCAGCTGGCGCGCCAGGCGCTGGGCCAGAGCAGCGCCAGGAGCGCTCTGCAGTGTGCCCGCCCGCGGACCGCTCCCCTGCGAGCGCTGCTGCCAGCCACGGCTCAGCAGCATGCGGATCCCATGCGCCGACGGAGCTGCGCATGGGCGGCAGCCTGCCCGGCCGCCTGCCCCAGCCTGGCTGACCCACCCTTGGCACTGTCTCGCTGCATGCATGCCGCGCACGCTGGCGTCCCTGCGCTGCGCGACCACAGCTGGGCAGAGTGCGCGGCCCATAGGCGCCTGCACCGCGCAGCGCGTGATTCGGCCGCTGCCAGGGTCCGTGCAGGGTCCTACCCTGATTCTGACCTGCAGCCTGCTCCTGCCCCGCGTCCAAAACGCGCATTGCGGCGCGTGCCTGACGCGCCGCGGCGCACGCGGGCGCGCGCAGACGGCGCAGTGCGTGGCCGGCAACTGCATCGCCACCTGCCTCAGCGCTGCGCTCACCAAGTGCCAGACCGGCAGCGGCCCCTTCTGCGCCAACCTGCAGACCGACCCCAACTACTGCGGCTCCTGCGCCAACTCCTGCCCCGCCGACCCCAACAGCCGCGGCACGCGCGTCTGCACCGCCGGCGTGCGCGCCCGCCGCGCGCCCGCCCCTGCCCCAGCCCCCCGCTCGCCTGACATGCCTGGGGCGCCCTGCGTCCATGCGCGCCCTGCTCGCCGCTCGGTCGCCCGAGCGCAGCGCGCTGTCACCGTGCCCAAACGAGTGCGCCGGCCGCCCTGCTGCTGTCAGGGCTCAGCACTACCATGCGCCCGGTCGTGCAGACACTCCGGTTGCCCATGCGCGCGCTGTGCCGTGTACATTCTCCGGCTCGCTGCAGCGCTGGGCTCTTGACATGCCGAGAGCGCTCGGGGCGCGCAGATCTGTGGCATCATCTGCCTGCGGCAGTACCCCAACCAGTGCGGCACCAACGGCAACTCGCTCTGCGTCAACCTGGCCACGGACACCAGCAACTGGTGCCCGCCCCGCCCCCAACCCTGGCAGTCATGCTACAGTGGGGGGTTTGAGTGCATGCACCAGACAGCATGATGTGCCCCCTTGCATGCGATTGCGTGCGCCCAGACCCTACTGTGACCTTCTTCGCAGGCATTGCCTGCCTGTGACGGCTGCAAGGAGACACAGTTCGTGATCACACTACGCATGCGCTCCTGCAGTAGCATTTATGCGCATGCGCGCCATAGCGAGCAGGCGCGCAGCTGCACGCGGGTTGTCAGTGGCTCCAGCCGGTCAGGCCCGCCGCAGCCCTGACGGGCTCTGACCGGCGCGCGCGCAGCGGGACGTGCGGGAATGTGTGCCCAACCGACCCCAACGCGTTCACGTCGTGCATCAACGGACGCTGCACGTTCACGTGCCAGGGCCAGTCCACGCGGTGCACCTCCGCGTCCGGCACCCCCTTCTGCGCATTCCTGCAGCAGGACAGCAACAACTGCGGTGCGCGCCGCCGCCCGCTGCGGCCCGCGCCTGTGCGCCGGCGACGGCCAGCCTCGCGCGCGTGCTCATGTCGCCGCGCGGGCACATGCGCTGCCGACTGGGCCCAGCCAGCGGCGGGCGCGCCGGAGGCTGCGCGGGGAGCCAACGCCCTGCGCAGCGCTGTCAGGCGTGCGGGGTTAGGGTAGGGCGGCGATTGTGCGTGCGCGCGCGCGCGCAGGCACGTGCAACTTTGTGTGCTCCAACGGCCTGAGCTGCGTGAACGGCGTGTGCACCAACACGCTGGTGGTGGGCCGGCGGCTGCGCGCGCTGCCCGGCGGGCGGCCGGGGCCGCTGGCGCTGCCTGCGCTGCCAGGCGCAGAGGGCCTCTGCGGCGGGGCCCACGCGCGGCCGGCGGCGGCGCGCGCGGCCGCGCAGGCCTAGGCGCCACGAGCGCCAGAGGCTGCCGACGGCCCCCAGTGCTGGACGCTGGAGGCAGCGGGGCTGGGCGGCGCGCTGCGTTCCCAGCCAGCGCCTGCTCTGGGGGCTGCCCGGCGGTCGTCCGAGTGGAGCTGCGCCGCCTAGGGTGCTCTAGGCCGGGCCTCTGCTTTGACAGTCGCAGGAGTGTCAGCGCTTGAGCTCGGGCGCCTCATGCATACGGGCCTTTGCAATTCACCAGCTGCCGTGCTGTGGGAACGGCAGAAGCGCTCCCGCATTTACATGCGTGGCAGGAGAGCCTCAGAGCTGCATAAAGCCCAGCAGATGAGAGGCCTTAAGCCTGTTTGTGCTGGGGCATGCCACTCAAGCGGCTGCTTGAGTCTGGCTTTCGGGCTGCAAGAGCGGAGCCTGCCATGGGTGGCCATCGGCAGCCGGGTGGCCGTCATAGCGCGTGCCTTACGGCTGGAGCAGGCGCTGACTGCAGCAGCGGAGTTCGCAGACTCTGTGATAGTTATTGGCATGTGCAGAGCCGGCTGGCAGCACGTCGCATGTACAAATAGGGCAGGCCGGGCCAGAGCCAGTGGCACTGCCGGCGTGTGCAGGAGGGGCTTGGGTGTCTTCGGACTCCTGTGGGGATTGTTGCTCAGCGCCGGCCTGAGCGCACTTGCATGCATGTGCGCTATTCAAAAGTGGCAGCCGGGGCCCAAGGCTGAGGCCGGACAGTGCGGCTTCTTGCATGCCATGTAATGAGTTCCCGATGCCTGACATGGGTGCCGCGCGCTCCCAACCGCGTCCTGCACGCGCCAATCGCCACGCACACCCGACACACTGAAAACACCCAGGCCCTCACATTACACAAACGCAAAAGAAAGAACTCCCCTATCCTGTACAGCCAGCTCGCGCGGCCGGCGCCCCCGGGCGGCCCAGCCCTAGAGGGTTGACCCAGCCCTAGAGGGTCAGCGCATCACTCAGCAGCGCCGCCTGCTCCTTAGCATGCACCTTGGCGTAGCCGGTCGCGGTGGCGGCCGCCGCCGGGCGGCCCGCGTACGGCAGCTGGTGCGGCTCCTCGCGCTCCAGCGCGTTCAGGCACGTCTTGAGCCGCGGCGCGACGTGGTAGTATGCGCCCTGGTTCAGCGGCTCCTCCTGGCACCTGCCGCCGCCCCGCGCGCCGACCGGTTGTAGGGTAGGGTGAATTATGATTCCGGCGACCGCACGCCCCGCCGCGGTGCTGCGCGAGGCGGGGCGCAAGGCTGGCGCCCACAGGCAGCGGCGCCCGTCGCGCCGGGCAGGGATAGAGGGGGACGGTGCCGGAGAGCTGCGCCGCAGCGCCGCGCGGCGCAGGGCGCGCGCGCCGGGCGCACACCACATGACGGGCGCCTGCGGGTAGCGCCGCATCTCGCGCATGACCAGGTCGAACGGGAACGGCGCCAGCTGCTCCACGCGCACGATCGCGATCTCGCCCTCCAGCTCACGCTTTGCGCGCTCCGCCGCGAGCTCGTAGTACACCTGGGCGCGGCCACGCAGGGTCAGCATGTCTCCCTGTTGGCCGAACGCTCAGGGCTGCAGGCCTGTGGCTCGCACCACAGGCACAACTGCAAAACCATCACGCATTGTCACGGCTTCGCCATCGTGCCAAGCGGCACCCCAGGCGCGCGCCGCTCCCAAATTGCGCGGCCAGCCGCGCCGGCCCCACCCTACCCTACACGCGCCGGCGCAGCACCTTGCCGGTGCAGAAGACGACGCGCTTCTTGGAGGGGTCCTCCGGCGGGTTGGGCGAGCGGTCCGTGGCCGACTCGTCCATGATCAGCCGCTTGAAGCGCACGCCCTCGATGCCCTGCAGCGCCCGAGCGGCGTCAGTGCGCATTCAGCCAAGGGCTGCGCTGCCGCGTCTGCGGCTCGCTGTCTGAGGGCGCCAGCCGCTCATGCCCTGCATCGAGACCATAGCGACTTGAGGCGGACAGCTGGGCGGCGAGCGGCCGGCCCCGCGGGTGCGCCTTGTCGTCGGGCAGGTCGTCAAACTCCCACAGCGGCGACTTGGCGGCCGGGAGGCGCAGCAGCGCCTTGGGCGCCATCAGGATGAGCGGCTTGCGGAACTGGCGGTGGATCTGGCGGCGCAGCAGGTGAAAGTAGTTGGCCGGCGTCGTCACGTTGGCCACCTGCACGCCAGAACAAGCGCCCGGGCGTCAGGGGGGGCCCTAACCTAACCCTAAACCCATGATGCATCAGGGCAGCGTGGAAGTCGGGCGGCGCCGTCATACTGGCCACCTGCGCGCGGTGGGAGGGCGGGCGTCAGGGGTCTCTACCCTAACCCTATCCCTATAATGCATTGAGGGCGGCGGGTAGGAGACCGCCAGCGCTGTCACATCAATCGCCCGCACGCGTCGGCGGCCCGGGCGCCTGTCAGGCGCAAAGCATGGCGCCGGGCCGGTGAGTTCTTGAGGCGCCGCGGGCAATGCAGGACTGTGAGCACCACCACAGTGTTGGCCGCCTGCATGCTGGCGGCCAGGCACGCCAAACAGAGGTGTTGCGGCGCAGCGGCGCTGGACGAGGGGCCCACTCTGGTACACAATGAACTTTAAACTGCCTGGACATGTACTCATGCATACAGTGGATGCGCATGGTGCAGCCCCCGTGCCAAAGTACCACGCTCACGGCTTGAACACGGGCTGCGCCTCCATGTAAGGCTCCCAGGGCTCCACCGTCACGCGCAATGCAGCGCTTGCTTGCTGGCCTCCGAGCGACATGCAGACCTCTTGGTGCTGCCGAGCTGGTGAGGAGTGGTGCAGGTGCGCAACCCCGCACTGCGCCCGCCAACAGGCTGGGGCCGGAGGGGGGCGCGGGCGGCGCGGCGCGCCTGCTGGTTAATCTGCTGCGTCTGCGCGCCCAGGTGCCCGCCGCCAAACCACTTGGTGGTGTCGACCTCCGGGACCTGGTACGGGTTCTCGTCCACCATCTGCAGGAAGCGCTCCATGCGCGCGCTGCTGTGCTCCGGGCCCTGCAAGGGTTTGGCGGGTCAGCCCCCCGCAGCGCCGGCCGGCCGTGCGCGGCAAAAGCCTTGCGTGCGCGCAAAAACCCCCGAGCGCGCGCCGGCGCGTGCGGGCGCGCGCCTGGCCGTCGTAGCCGTGCGGCAGCAGCACCGTCAGGCCGTTCTGGCGCACCCACTTCTGCTCACCGGACGACAGGAACTGGTCGAAGATCACCTGCGCGCCAGAACTGGCGCCCTAAGCGGCCGGGCACAGACCGCACAGGGCCTTTGGCACACCGGACTTGCCGAGCGACACGCTGTGCCAAGGCTTGAGCCCCTCCGGGCGGCCGCAAGGGGCGCAGCCCGCGCCTACACACAAGCGTTCAGAGATGTACCGCCGCCACGAGGCGCGGCTGTGCCCGGCTGCAAGGCGACCGGCACACCACAGCCGCCGGTGTTGGGGGCGGCCGCGCGCCTGCGCCCCGTTGGCAAAGTCGCCGAACTGCGCCTCCCAGAGCACGAGCGAGTTGGGGTTCTCCAGCGCGTAGCCCAGCTCGAAGCCGAGCACGCCAAACTCGTTCAGCGGCGAGTTGCTGATCGTGAACTGCCGCTTCTTCTGGCCCGAGAACACGTGGCCGAGCGGCGTGTAGTGCTCGCCGGTCTTCTGGTCGTGCACGACGGCGTGCCGGTGGCTGAACGTGCCGCGCTCAACGTCCTGCCCGCTCAGCCGCACGTGGTTGCCTGCGCCGCAGCGCGCGCCCGGGCGTCGGCGCCGCAGCGGCCGCGCTCTGCCTTGTCCGCCCCGACAAGCAGACCGTGGACTGCGAGGCGAGCGTCACTTTGCGTGCCTGCAGGGCGGCGCCTCACCGACTCTGCCGGGTCGCAGGACACAAAGGCGTGCCATCACCAGCGCTCCACACGGGGCGCCATGCCTCGTGCACCTACCAGGAGCGTGCTGCTTGGGGGACGAGAGCTGTCTGCTTTACAGCATGGCCCAGCATGTCCTCGGTGGCACCCTGGTACGGCTGGGCGCACTGAAGGGACGTCCGTTGGCCGCGAACAGCGTTGTGCGGTGCCCCGCCCATGTCCAGCACCAGGCACCCCGATCCGCTGCCTTGCATGCGCCGAGCCCGGGGGGCGCGGGGCGCGCCCTCCGACAGCAGCGTGCCAAACGCGAGCGCCTCGGCCATGGCCCAGTCGACGCCCTCGCCAGTCTCCACCATCTTGCGCCGCTGCTCGTACACGCGCTTGATCTGCTTGTGCGGCGTGAAGTCCTCGGGCAGCCGCGTGATGGCGTAGCCCACCTGCGCTTGCGGCGTGGTCGGCGCACGCGTGCGCACGGCCGCGCATGCACGGCCCACAGTCACGCCGGGCGCGCATCCCCTCCTTCAGACACGCCGCCACGCGCGCTCCCGCCTCGCCCTGGCATGCCGTGCGCCCCTGCGCACATGCCGGCTCTGCGGTGCAGCAGCGGCGGCTTGCGGCGGGCGGCACTGCTCGCGCCGCGCCGCCGGCGCGCGGCGCGCGGGGCGCGCCTCCTTCAGGAAGTTCATGGGCACGCCGGTGTTGCGGATGCGCGCGGTCTGGTTGGGCGAGTTGAAGCCGGCCCAGTAGCTGGACAGCCAGTCCTTGGCCTCCGGCTTGTAGTCGCGCGCCTTCTCGAACTCGGCCTGCGCGAGGACATGGTTAGGGTTAGGGAATAGTAGGGTTAACGCGGCCCTGAACGCGGCCCGCCCGCTCAGGCCCGGCCCTCCCTGCCTTGCCCTGCCCCCCCGGCCGCCTCCTCGCAGCCACGCCGGCCCCCGCCATGGCGGAGCCCAGACCACAGGCGGGTGCCCTGCCCGCCCGGCCGACCCTGCGCGCGTGCGGCGTGCGGGGCAGGTGAAGCCTTGGGTGTCGGCCAGCCGGCGAGTCCCGTGCGGTCTGCTCTGGCGCCGCGCGCATGCGCGCCTGCGCCATGCCGCCCGCCGCGCATCGCCGCCCCCCCTGACGCGCGTGCGCGCACCGGGCTGCGGCGGCACCAAGCCCAACGGAGGGCTCCCGGCCACGAGGCGAGGCGGGCAGGGCCGAGCACGGCGCGGCCAGACGCGCCTGCAGCGCCGCGTGCACGTTGTCGGATATGCGCGCGACTTGCTCCTTCGTGACGACGCCCTCCGCGATCAGGCGCTCTTGGTACTGTTGGTACACATTCTTGTGCTGCTGGATCACCTGCGCCGGGGCTCGCCCGCATCAAAGCAGCAGCGCGCGGGCATGGCAGCGCCGGGCGCGCGCTCTCCGCCCCTGCGGCGGGCGCTGTGAGCGCGGGTGGGACGCCCCGCCCCTGTCCGCGCGGCCCGGACAGGCGCGCGCCCGGCGCCGGTCGGGGCCGCAGCAGGGACCTGGGGCATGCGGCTCGGCATGTGCGCATGCTGTCAGGGCCACCGGGGGACGCTCGCCTGCCCGGCTGTGCGGCGCAGCGCGGCCGCCTGTGTCAGGCTCGGTCGTGCTGAGGGGAGCCTGGTGAAGGGCGGGCGCCAGGGATAACCCGCCCCAGGACGGCGCGCGCCGGCGCCCCGCCCGACAGGCGCGCGCAGGCGCGGCATGGGTTGCAGGGCAACAGCTGGGCCGCGGCGCGCCTGGTACATTAGCGGCTGCGTGAACTTGGGCTCGTCGATCTCGTTGTGCCCGTAGCGCCGGTAGCACACCATGTCCACCACCACGTCCGTCTTCCAGCGCTGCCGCCAGTCCGCGGCCAGCTCGCAGACGTGCACCACCGCCTGGCCGCCCGGCCGCGCCCCTCCTCAGCGCACAGCACGCAGCGCGCGGCCCGCCCGTGTCGCAGCCTCGCCGGGCGCCAGCACGCAGCGCGGGGGCATCGCCGAGCGCGGCAGTTGACGGCTCACGGTCGCCTCACTCTGCACTCGCATCATGCCTGGAATCCGCAAACGCAGCGCTCCCCTTGCTGGTCGCGCAGCAGCATGCCGCAGAAAGCCATGTGCGGGCAGCGGCTCAGGATGTTGCGGCAGACACGCCCGCTCGCAGGGATGCTTCCAGACTTGAAGCGACGGCGCACCCCAAGCGCACACGGCTGCCTGGCAGTGCGCATCGCCCCGGCGCGATCACAGCCAGCAGCCTCGGCGGGCAGAGCCACATGGCGCGGGTGGCGACATGGAGCGCGCGGCAGGCCGGGCGCGCGCCTCCACGTCGTCGCCGTTGACGTGGAAGATGGGCGCGTTGAGCGCCTTGGCCACGTCCGTGCAGTACGCGCTGGAGCGGCTCTTGCGCGGGTCGGTCGTGAAGGCCACCTGCGCGCGGCGGCCGGGTTACAGGGTTATACCCTACCCTACAACCGCGGGCGCGCCTGTGTGCGGGCGGCCAGGCCCCCTCGCCCCCCGGGAGCGGCAACATCGCAGCGCCCAGGTATGGCACGCTGCCCTGCCGCGGCGACATACGCTGACCAAGCGCGCCGAGCTGCGCGCGCTGCTGCACGCCCCTCGGCAGCGGACGCGAGGACAGGACCCGCGCGCAGGCAGGACAGAGTCAGGCTGGGTGCGGGCCGGCCCGCTGCATGCGAGGCGCGCCACTCCGTGCGTCCGCGTGCAGGGCAGCGTTGGATTGTGGCACAGACCGGCAGGGCGCCGGGCGGGGGCACGCCTGGTTGTTGACGACCAGGTGGATGGTGCCGCCGACGGTGTAGTCCGGCAGCGCGCTCATGTCCAGCGTCTCATACACCACGCCCTGCGCGGCGCGCGGCGCGCTGCTGGGCGGCCCTGTCGCTGCGCTGCCCTGCAAGTCACCCACGGCGGCGGCGGCGCCTCGGACGCTTGCGGGCGCGGCGCCGAGCGCTGCGCAGCTTGCCGCTGCGCGCAACCGCTCGCGGCTGCGCTGGGAGCGCGGAGCCGGGGTGTCGCGCGCGGCGCGCCTGGCCGGAGAAGCTGCCGTCGCCGTGGAGCAGGATGCCCAGGTTGCGCTCGCGCGCGTGGTCGTCGCTGTAGTACTGCTTCGCGCGCACCTTGCCCAGCATCACCGGGTCCACCGCCTGGCGCCCCGCGCAGGCGCAGCATCGACGCACGCGCTCGGCACGCGCGCTCACGCATGCAGCTCTGCAGCAGACCCCGCACTGCTGACAGGACCTGCAGGCGTTGCGGTGCCGGCGGGACGGGAACAGCATCCCGTGCTGCGCACTCGACGCGCGCGCCGGGCCAGCCTCTGGTTTGCGGTGGGGTGCCAGGCAGGGCCGGGCACGCGCGCCCGCCGCGGGAGGGCAGCGGCCCGCGGGCGCGGGCCGCCGCGCGGCGCGGGCCGGGCCGGGGCCGCGCCTCCAGGTGCGACGGGTTGGCCAGCAGCGAGAGGTGCACGCGCTTGCCGGACGCGGTGGGCCGATCGTAGCTGGTGCCCAGGTGGTACTTGACGTCGCCGGAGCCCATATAGTAGTCGCCCAGCGGCACGGTGCCGGTGAACTCGCTGAAGATCTGCGCCAGCGGCTTGCGCACCACGTTGGCGAGCACGTTGAGGCGCCCTGGCGCGGGGGCCGCGCGCGTCAGCGCGGCGGCCGCGTGCCCTAAACCTGCCGCCTGGGGGGCGCCGGGCGCCCTAAACCCGCCGCCAGGGGGACGCGCGCAGCCGCGGCGGCGGCCGCCCTCAGGCCCACCAACGCGAGCTCCCTGCCGCGCCCTCCTCACGAAACGGCTGCCGCCCCTTCACACGAGAAGCGTGTCCGCCCCGGGTCTCGCGGCGGGGCCCGGGCCGCCCGATGCTGCGGGGCATCCGCTGCGCACAGGCTCGGGCGCGCCTCGCGGGCGGCGCGAACGCACGGCGCACGCGCTGCCTTCGTAAGCTCGCGCAAGCGCCTCACACCGGCATTGTAGCCAACGCATGCGCGCCTGCGCCCGCCCCTGCGCCCGCGCGTCTGCGGGGGCGCGCACCGCGGTGCGGCATGCCGATGCAGATGGACTCCACGCCCGACTCGGCGCTGCGGTCGATGAGCGCCTTCATGCCCGGGATGAGCGCCTCGCAGCCCTGTCGCGCGCGCGGCGGCGCCTCGGCACGGGCTCGCCGCCGCCGCGCCGCCATGCAGGCGGAGAACAGAGTGGCACTGGAACGGAGGCGGTGCCCCATGGCGACGCAGCGCCGCCGCGCAGCTGCTGCCAGCGTCCCAGGCACCGCCTCCACAGCAAAGCTGAGCCCAGGTCGGCGCAGCACAGGCGCCGAGCTGTCCGCACGGCCGGCCCGGCGGCTGCGCGCCCGGCGGCATCGCCGCTCGTCCAGGGGGCCCGGCGGCGCCCGCGCGGGCGCGCGCCTCCAGGCCAAAGCGCTTGGCGGCGGTGTACTTGTTGGCCAGGAACGACTCGAACATCTCGCTCCAAGCCAGCCGGTCGAGCGTGTGCAGCTTGCGCTCCGGCGAGTACCGGTTTTGCTGCGCCGCCCCCGGCAGAGGTCACAGCGCGCTCGCTGCGCCCGCTCCGCGCCACGCCCGGCCTCCCTCCACGCCCGGCTGCGCTGCGGCATCGCCCGGCGCATGCATGCGCATGCGCGCGCGCGCCCAGCCGCAGCCGGCGCCGCGCGCCGCGTGCCTCGCCCACTGCGGGCCCTCCGCAGCGCACACGCATGCACATGAGCGCGGCGGCGCCAGCAGGCTGGGCGCGCGCATGCTCGAGAGCCGCATGCGAGGGCCCGGTGCAGGGCGGACGCGCACCGCCTCGGCCGTCTCGATGCGCTCGCGCAGCCAGTTGCACTGGTCGCGGACGGGGATGTGCATGTACTGCGCGCGCCGCAGCGGACCGGTGAGCGCGCGCGCGGCGCCGTGCGCTGCGCAGAACGAGAGGGCTTGGGAGCAGGGCTGGGAGGTGTGCGGTCTTCGACCCTGGTGGCCGCCAAGGCAGTGGCGGGCCAGCCGCAGCCGTCCTGCACAGCGCGCTGCGGAGCCGCTCGGCGGGCAGGCGAGCAGGGCTGCCCATGCAGTGGCGCGTGCGCTCTCCGCTCAGCACACACACAGCGCCCTCCTGCGCAGCACACTGCCCTCCGCACCGCAGAGAGGGCGCGCGACAGACCAAGCCCACGGCGGAGACCAGACATTCACATGCAGAGCGCTGCTCTGGCGCGGCCGCCGCGGCCGGCCGCAGGCGGCGCGGGCCGCCGCGCGCGCGCCTCGTAGCCGGTGGTGCTGCAGTAGACGTCGTTGAGGCGGTCGATCACCTCGCGCAGCGTGCGGATGGGCCGCTCCTCGCTCAGGAAGCCCTTCATGTTCCACGTGCCCAGGAAGAACCTGGCCGCGCATACACATCAGAGGCCCGCGCCCGCTCGCCGGGGCGCGCGGCAGGCCTCCCGCATGCGTGCCCGGCCCGGCCCGCCCGTGAGCGCGGCCAGGAGGCGGTGCGCACGGCGCTCGCGCTCGCAACTGTCCGCCCGCGCGCGCATGCCCGGCAGTTTCGATGGGAGCCGCACCAGTGGGGGCCGCCGCAGGCGCTGCACGTGACGGCACAGCCAAAGCCCGCCTTGCAGCCACGCAGACAGGGCGCGCTCGCAGCCGGTGTCCTAGAGTGCGCGGTCCTGCTGGAGAGCGCGCAGGTGGATGCGTGCGCTGGCGCGACGTAGGCACGCTCACAACGTGTTGATGCACACGATGTTTCCCTGCCCTGCTCCCTACCCTGTCGCCAAGGACCATGCCGGAGCTGCGCAAACCCTCTGGGGCCGGAGGCGGGCGCGCGCTCGCGGTCGAGGTCCTTGTCGGAGAAGCCGTAGAGCGCGGGGTCCAGCTCCAGCGGCACCGGCCGCTCGTCCAGGCCCAGCGGGTCCAGCTTGGCCTTGAAGTGGCCGTTCACCTGGCCGCCGCGCGCGCGAGCGGTCAGGCCCTGATGCGGACTGTGCCGCGCGGGGCGCGGCCGTCGACTGGGCGCCCCGCTCCAGCTCGGCAGCAGGCGTTGCTTCCTGCCAACACCTGGCAGCAGGGCTGTGCCGCACAGCAGTCGAAGACCCAGGCTCTCTGCGGCAGCGAGAGCAGCAACAGCTCTGCCGCAGCACAGGGCTCGCAGACGCCAGAGCGCGTGCATTCCGAGCTCAGCCACTACAAGTACGCGACGCTCCAGCGCCGGTGCAGCTGAGCGCAGCGCCCCAGAGGAAGACGAGCGCCCTCCGCGCAGGTTGCAGTGCACTGAGCAGGGCCCCGGCCCTTGCATGTTTGCGCGACTGGGGGGTGCACGAGCGCGGCCGCGCCTGGTACGCGCGCACGAGGAGCAGCAGCCGCTGGCTCTCCTGGATGGTCTGGTTGGAGACCGCCGCGGCGGACAGCGGCGAGATCTGGCTGCCCCCCTGCTCGAATGAGTGGTATGCTTCCGCCACGGCCTCCGGCGCCACGCCGTGCTCTGCGCCGCGACGAACACGCGCTCGGGGCCTATCGCAAATATCAAGCCCATGCCGTACCCACGCCGGGCTGGCAAAGCCCAGCGCAGTTGTTGTGCAGCTCGACGCAGAGGCGCCGGTTGCGGCCGGCCCGCCTTCGGCGGCGAGCCATGCGCCGCAGCAGCGCAAGCGGTCAAAGGGTAACGGCCAGTCGGTTGTGCGCAGCCTGCCTGAGCAGGAGCACTGCGTCCAAGCAATACGCCACGGGAGCATAAGGCTGCCTTCCGACAAGTGCAAACTTTCCGCCAAATATGGTGCACGTGCGCCGCGCTTTGCAGCGCAGCAGGAAAGCCGTCAGGCCAAGCTCTGCTTAAGTCACGGCGAGTGTGGTCACGCATACCTGAGACAAGGAGCTGTGTCCAACTCGAGTTCCAGCGGCGGCGCTTACAAAGGATGCATACTCACGGACGCAATCATGCTGATAGCAGTGAGCGATATAGCAGGCCCCATAGCCTACCAGCGCGGGGGCACCAGCAACAGCTGTGCTCAGGGACTGCGCCCCGTCAGCCAAGCTGTGTAGGTTACAGCAATACCAGACAGGCTGAGAGCAGCACAGCATGTCGGTGTAGTGGGGGGTTGCAGACTACCGCGCCCCGCGAGCGGCAGCGCGGCGCACCCAGGCTGCGGAAGAAGCTGGCCCACGTCTTGTCCACGCTCTCCGGGTTCTCGTTGAAGCGCTCCTGCAGCTGCTCCAGGTACGTGGACGACGTGCCGTCCAGGAAACTGTCCTTCATCTTGGCGAGCGGCACCGGCTTGGGCGGCGTGGCGGTCGCATACACGCGCGCCAGGCCGGGCAGGCCGCGCGCGCGGCCGCCCAGCCGGCGGGCACAGGCGCCCAACATCGCGCCTAAGTGCTATGTCGGTACTGGACTGGTGCGCCATGCCTGGAACTCGAGCTTGCTCCCCAGCCCTACCCTGCTGCTTAATTGTATTTTCGTTTGCCATATTATTTCCCGCTGCTGTCGCCGTGCCCGCTGCTGGCTGTGCACAGTATGAGCCGGGCGCGTGTGTGAGCTAGCAGCGCGGCGTCAGCGCTGCAATCGGGGCGCGGCACGCGCAGGCCAGCAAGGAGCGCGCTCGTTGACGCGCGCGCCGCGGTCGCTCGGCGCGGCATCCGCCCCGCAACATTTTGAAGGTGCGCGCGGCCCCCCGGCGCTTCCTGCCGGCCCCACTCGGCGTGCGCGCCCGCGCCATACGCGCTGGGCTTGCTTTTGCAGCGGCCAGGGTCCCCAGGCAGGCCCTGCTCCTGGGAACAGAAAACGGTAAAATTGCGAGCAGTGGGCTCGTCGGCTCTCTTTCGGGGCCTGTTCTTGTCCTCGTGCTGGCCACCGGGCCCGGGGTGGTCAGCGCTGGCCAGGTCGGGAGCTGTCGGGGCATCATGTTTGTACTCAACATCAATCCGATCGCGCTGCCTTGCGGCGCGCCCTGCATCCGTCTCGTCGTGCTGCTGGAGGAGCTTCGTACGCCGGGCAGGGATCGCTGCTCGGCGACGCTGGGCCCGGCTTGATGATAGTGGGCTGCTCTTGGCCTGGCTGACGGTCGCCTGTCGCAGTGCTGCAGCCCTGTGGCGTCTTGCTGTTGACGGTGTCACCCAACGTGCCCACACAATGCCACTCTGAGCCAGAACATGCGCAGCCGCACCACATCTTGCTACATGCATTTGCCGGGCGCGCAACTGATCCTGCTTTTTTGCGTGACAGCACCGTGGGCAACCCGGGCACTGACGCACTGCACCCCTTGCCTGTGTGCAGGCCCCGCGCACGGCCTGAGCGCGCGAGGCCTGCGGCGGAGCGGCTGCCCGCCCGCGTGCGCCCGCGCCGGGCGTGCGGGGCCCATGGGCTGCTGACGCGCCCGCTGGATGGGCCAGAAGGGACGGCCAGGCTCTGCCGGACGCGACATCGCCGCGCTCAGGCCGCCCAACGGCGCGGTGACCCCGGCAGGCGCGCGCGCGCTGCTCGGGCACGTTTGAAGTTCTGTGCGCTGCTGTGCGCGAGCGCACCGTGCGCGAGGCTGCCGCTGCCGTGCTTGGGCGAGCGCATGCATGCAGCGGACAGGCAATGAAGCAAGGGCGGCCTGCCGCGCGGTGCAGGGGTGTCAGCTGAGGCGGTGCTGGTGGGCAGCGGCGGCGCCGCTGTCAAGCTGGAGGGCCTGAAGAGGGCGGCGGTCAAGGGCGAGGAGCTGCCGCACGAGCGCTGCGGGACCCCGGTGCGCGCCGCGCCGGCTTGTGGCCCACGCCCGCGCAGCGCAGGGCTCGCGCGCGTCCGGCGCGTACACTTCATATTGATACCACCTGGTTCGCAACGTGCCGGCAGCGTGCCAGCTGGGCGGCCAGAGAGGCAAGCGTTACGGGCAGGACGGGCCGCTCGAGTGCTGGCGTGCCGTCCGCCTTGCATTCCCCTCGACGTACACGCGCTGAGCTCACGCGCGCTGCGGGGATGCCCGCAGGCGGGGGCCCCGGGTCCGGCGCAGGCCGCCAGCCGGCCGGCGCAGGATGGCGCGCCAGCAGCGCCCGCAGGCCCAGCCGCGGCGGGCGGCAGCGGCGGCGGCGGCGCGGACGCTGCCGCCGAGCAGCGCCGGCGAGAGGATGCGCTGGTTGCAGCCGCGCAGGCGCGCGCGCCACTCCCTGCTCAGGCGGCATGCGTGCCGGGCGCGCCGGCGGCGTTGGGCGCCCGGCCGCCATGCATGCGCGCAAGTCGTGCCGACTGGGTGGCAGTGCGCCCACGTCTCTCCAGCTGCGGCATTGAGCTGCGTCTGGGGCACGACGGATGTTGTGGGGGGGTGTGCGCAAGCTGCCGCAGCTGCGCCTGTGCTGTGGTGCGCCGGGCGCAGCGGCCAGCGGTCAGCGAAATCGCTGGCGTCGCGTGCGCCGCGCCGTCCTGGCGTCGGGTGCCGGCCGCCTGGAGAGACCCTAGACGGTGGGCCGCGCCGGGCGCAGGCTGCCAGGGCGACGCGCGCGCGGCTGTCGCTGGCCTTCGGGCGCCCGCAGCCGGAGCCCGCGCGGGCCGCCGCGCACTGGGACCTGCTGCTCCAGGAGGCGCGCTGGCTGCAGCAGGACTTTGCGCAGGCGCGCCCCACGCCGCGCCGGGGAGGCAGGCGCGGCGCGCTGGGCGCAGGCCGCGCGCAGTGGCAGCCGCTGCCTGGGCGTGCCGCGGATGCGGGGCTGGCGTTGTTGCGCTGTGGCGCCAGTCTGCGACAAGGGCTGCACTGCATACCCTGCGTGCCCATGCATGGCTGGCTGAGCCAGTGGCAGGCTGCGTGGGCGGCAGCGACGACGAGCCACCGCCCTGTGCCGGGCCTGTCCGGCCCTGCACCTGGGCAGGCTGGCCAGTGGCTGCCTGCTGGCTGCTTGAGGGGACAAGTGCACAGCCGGGCGCGACGCACACGCAGGAGCGGCTGTGGAAGCGGGCGGCTGCAAAGGCGCTGGCGGATGCGGCCGCCGCAGCTGCGCTGCGGGGCGGGCTGCGCGCGGCGCCGGTGGCCGCGGACGTCCGTGGGGGCGCCGCAGCCGCGAAGGCGCGAACCATGACCGCCATGTCACGTACTGGCCGGCACACCTGCACCGCTTTGGAGTGCGCTTTGGCGCAGCAAACGCCCACAGTGTCCGACCTGGGTGCGGCGGGCTTTGCGCGCGCGCCGAACGCGCGGCAGCCAGGGACCTGTGCTGTGCCCTGCAGTGGGCCTCCGGTGGCCCGTGCGGATGCGTGCGGCGCAACGTTTTACCCTAGCCCTACGCGTGACAAGCAGCTAAGCTGCCCGCGCCCGCGCAGGCGGCGCGGGCGGCCGCGCAGGAGGAGCGCCGCGCGAGCGGCCGTGCGGCCGGGCCGTCCGGCGCGAGCGCGGCGGCGGCGCCGGCCGGGGCGGCGGCTGGCGGCGCCGCACCAGCCGCCCTGACCTACCACGCCGCACCGGGGTTTGCCGACGCCCTGGAGGCGCACCTACGGGAGCTCGCCGACGAGGTGGCCGTGGCGCGGCTCCAGGCGGGCAACCCCGCCCCGCCCGGGCCCCGCTGCTTTCCGAGTGCGGAGCAGGACAGGCGGCGGGCGAGCGGCTGCGGGCTCTCCTGCGCGCCATGGCGGCACAGCTCTACGCTGCTGGCCTGCGGCGCATGGGGCTGCGCTCCGCCCGCCTGCCGCGGGCAGTGGGGGGACGGGCGCATGGGGCCCAAGGAGTGAGCAAGGGATGACCGCAGCGCAGCGGGCGCGCCGTGCTTGCAGCGCAGGCGCGCGCTGCAGGCGCAGGCAGAGGCAGCGCATAGCCCTCAGCCCAGCGGCCAGAGGGGTGCGCTGCGGGAGTTGCGCCTGGCCGGTGCTGCAGAGCATGCGCGGGCGCGGCGCGCGCGGCGGCGGCCGCTGGTGGCGGGCAGCCGGGCAGACGATGCGACGAGCCAATCCGCGAGGCGCGGGTGCAAGGCGCAGGCGGCGGCGCCGCAATGCCTGCTATGGCCTTGGGCGCCGTGCGCTGCAGGTCGCGCTCCCGGGCTGACGCGGCTGGTGGTGGGCGGCCAAAGATGGACGGCTAGGATTCGGCCCGAGTGAGACGGCCCAGGGAGGATGGGCCCTGACCCTAACCCTCAATGTGCGCGCGCAGGAGGAGCGCGAGCTGGAGGAGGAGGTGGAGGCCGCGCGGCGCGCGGTGCTGGAGGCCGCGGCCGCGCGGCGCCGCGAGGAGGCCGACGGCGACGACGAGGACGTCGTCATCGGTGCGGCGCCGGGCCTAACCCTAACCTCAGCCTGCGGGCCTGCCGACAGGGGGCGCAGAAGCGCGGGCGTGACGCAGCGAGCGCGTCTGGGGCTGCCGCCGTGAGTCGGGCTGGCGACAGGGCGTGAGCGTGCCCTTGGAGCGCGGCGCAGGCGCACCTGCCCTTTTGGAAGGCGCTTTGCGTGGGCGCAAGACGCTCCGATGCTCGCGCTTGTGCGCTGCGCTCGGGTCCCTCAGTGGCCTCCTCAGCGTGTCAGACCAACCCGCGCACCGGGCTGTGCGAGCGTCAGCAAGGACGCGGGATTGGCGGACGCACAGGCCGGCCGCGTCAGGCCCGCAACAGTCACCGCGCGCGTGCGGAGTGGGGACGACCGCGTCTGGCGTGCCGCGCCGCCCGCCGTGGTGGCGCGCTCAGCCTGCGCGCGCGCCCGCACCTGACCCTACCCTACCCGCGCAGGCCGCAAGCCCAAGCGGCTGAAGAAGGCGCGCGCGGCGGCCGCGGCGGAGGACGGCAGCGAGCTGGAGGCCTCGCTGGGCGGCGCGCCCACGCCGCGCCGCCCGCCGCCCGCCGCGCGCAAGGCCAACACGCTGCTGCGGCCCGGCTCTGCGCTGTCCGACCGCCAGTGCGCCCCCAGCCCGCGCGGCCCGGCGCCCGCACGGCGGGCCAGCCCTCGCCGGCCCCGTACAGTGACGAGACGGCGTGCGCTGCTGCTGCGCGTGGGCAGGCCATGATTGAGGCCGTGCCAACAAGCGCTGGGGCGCAAGCGCAGGCTCTCTGCAAGCCGGCTGCAGCCGGGGCGGCTGCACGGCGCGCTGCGGCGCGGCCTCTGGGGCGATGCCCGGGACCAGGCGCCACTGACTGCGCCGAGCCGCGCGCGCGTTCGTGGCGAGAGGGGGTAGGGTAGTGTAGGCTGAAGGGCCGCCGCGCGCGCAGGCTGTCCGGGGGCGAGGAGGCGCTGGGGCGGCTGCGGCGCAAGCGGCGGCGCGACTTCGAGGACGAGGACTGGAGCGAGGAGCCGCTGCCGCCGCGGCGCGCGACGCTCGGGCGGCGCGGCGCGCCGGCCGCCGCCGAGCCGGCGCGCAAGTCGGGCCTGCGCCCGCTGGACCGCCGCGCGATGAAGGGCGCCAACAAGCAGCTGTCCGGCCGGCCGGAGCAGTACGGCCAGGCGCGCGCCGCGCCCTGCCCCCCCGTGGTGAGTCTTGGCAGGCCACGAGTATGCGGGGCGCCAGCGAGCGGCCTCCCAGCGAGATCTGCTCGTGCTGGTTAGGGTAGCTCCCAGCGAGCTGCGCGCGCCGCGTGGTCTCTGCATGTGTTCTGCGCCTCGGAGCCGTCACGGGGGACCGGCGGCGGCAGGGGCGCGGTCGCGGCGGAGCGGGCCAGGCGCTGCCGTGGAGCAACGACGAGGACACGCTGCTCTGCGCGATCGTGCACGAGTTTGGCGTGCTGGCGGGCGGCGGGACGACCAACTGGGTGCTGGTCGCGGACGTGCTGTGCGGCTCGTCGGCCATGCAGGGCATCCACCGCACGCACGCCGAGTGCCAGCAGCGCTTCCGCGCGCTCACGGCGCGCCGCCGCCTCGCGCCCCTGTCCCTGGCGGCCGCGTGCGATATGCGCGCCTGCGGCGTGCCGCCTGCTTGTCGCAGCGGCGGGCGCCCACACTGTGTGCGCACCAGGGGTTGTGCTGGCAGAGCTTATCAGCGCCCTCAGTACGCCGCGCCGCCGTGCCACGGTGAGCCTGGCTTCTCCGGCATGCCGCTCGGAGCGGGGCGTCTCAGAGGAGGCTCGTTTGCTCTTTCACGCCTGCGTCCGACGTACAATGGGGCGCGGGGAGGGTGCTGGGCCACGCGACCGGCGCCACGGTCGCGCTCTCGTTCAAGCTGTGAAGCGGGACGCCGACTGCCTCGGGCTCGCGGCGCGCAGGACGCGCAGGGCGTGCAGGCGGGCGCGGGCCAGGCGGTGAACGTGGAGGCAGCGCTGCAGGCAATGAACATCACCAAGCAGTTCTCGCGCGACCTGCTCTCCCGCAGCCTGCCCGTGCCGGACGCCACGCTGGCCGCGCACCAGAAGGCGCTGGCCGCGCTCGCGGCCAAGGCGCGCCAGGCGCGGCTGCAGGCGCGCGCCCCGCGCGCGGAATCCCCCCAGGGCGGCCGGCGGGCCGTGCGGGGCGCCGGGGCGCGATGCCTGCCGTGCTTGTTGTGCCCGGGTCTGCCCTGTCATCGAGCCGCTGCCGCGCAAGCGTGCGGGCGCCGGCCCGGCGCCGCGCCCGTTTTTAGCGAGCACGAGCATGTTCTGCAGGCAGGCCTGTGCACGGTCGCGTGCCTGCGCTGCGCGCGGCCAGCGCGTCCCGTGACGTAGGACCGCTCTGCTGCCTGCCATGCGCAGCGTCCGCGTGCGGGGCCGCCTGCAGCGCACATGCAGGGATGCAAGCGCGGAGGCTGAGTGCCGCGCGCTGCGCCACGCAGGAGGAGCACCGCGGGCGGGCGCAGGCGCGCCTGGTGCAGGTGCCGCACCCGAGCCAGGCGCTGGTGGCGGAGCTGGCGCTCGGGCGCTTCGGCGGCCGCGTGACCACGCCCTGGGAGCTGGTTGAGGCGGCCGACCGGCAGCAGGCGCTCGCCGACCAGCAGGTACCCTGCCTTGCTTAGACCCTAAGCATACCCTAAGCATACCCTTTTAAAGTAATTATGAACATGCCCGGGGGGCGGTTCCGAGGCGGCCGGCCGGCAGCAGGCGCCTGCCGAGCAGCAGGCGCCGCGGCGGCGCCGGCCCCGCTGCGCCCTGCTCATCCTGCAGAGCCGCCACGCCCGCCTGGCCCGGCGTGTCCTGGACGCTACGTCGGGCGCTTCATGCATCCGCCATGGTGCCGGAGGTGTCTGAGTGCTTCGGCGTTGCCGCATGCTCAATGGCGCTCCTGGCACGGACTTGGCGCCCGCTGAGAACACGTGCAGCGCCGCGGGCAGGCGTGCAGCGTGGGCTCGTCTCACGTTTTCTCAGCCTGCACGCGCCGCTCACCACGACGCACCTGCATGCGCGCGTGGGATGCCTTACCCCTCGCTTAGCATGGGGCGCAGTCCCGGCCTCACTCGGCAGCGCGCGCCGTGGCAGGCGGCGGCGGAGGCGGCCGCGGCCGCCGCGGCGGCCCAGGAGGCGGCGGCGGCGCAGGCGGCGGCGCTCGCGGCGGCGCAGGCGGCCGCGCCGCCGGCTGCGGGGGGCCCTCCGCGGCCAGGCGCCGCCTCAGGCCCGGGAGCCGGCGAGCCGCCGCATGCGCCGCCGGGCCCGCAGCCTCCGGGCTTCCCGCCAGGGGCGCCCAGCCCGGCGGCCGACGGCGCGCCCATGCCGTTGTCATCGTTGGCGCCTGGGGCCCCGCCGCACGCGGCGGGCGCCGCTGGGGCGGGCGGCATGGCGCAGGCGGGCGCGCCGCCGCCAACTGGCGCCGGCAGCCCTGCGCCGCCCGGGGCGCCGGCGGCCAGCGCGCAGCCTGCGGTGCGCCCAAAGACCTAAAACAGCGCTCTCACTGGCGTAACCTGCTTGACTGAATGAGTGTGCGGCAGCGTTGGATTGCAGCGTTGAATGTCTTGTGAGGTGCGAGACGCTGCGGGCGCGCCCGCCGGCCAGCGCCCAGCGCCGTCTGCATCGTGGCATGTTGCTCTTACTCTTTTTCCGGGGCGGCTTCCGACACCCGGCCCGGCTGCCCACTCGCCCGGGCGGTGCCTGCCGGCCGTGCAAGGGTGCGCCAAGGCCTGCGCCTACAACCTTAGTTCTAACCCCTAACCCTGTGGTTCTGGCGCCGCAGGCGGGCGCGCCGCCAGCGCGGCAGGCGGTGCCGCTGGTGCACATCCGCAAGGTGCTGGACGCCAATCGGCTGCCCAACGGCCGGGAGCTGACGCCCGCGCAGCGCGAGCAGCTGCTCGCGCAGTACCACGCCGCGGCCGCGCAGCAGGCGGCGGCCGCCAGCGGTGCGCCGCGGGCGCCCGGTGCGGGCCGGTTGCTCACAGTGAGGCTGCTGTGATAGGGTTATCAGAGAGTCCCGCCATGGCCTGGTGTCACAAGCTCGGCCGCGCCTCAATGCCCGGCGGGTCCTATAACCGCGCTCGCGAGCGCCCGGCTCGGAGCCCGATCTTGCTGTGCGGCGTGCTGCGCGTGAGGGCCCGGCCGTGCCGCCGACCGGGGCAGCGCCCGCGCTCCGAGCGTACTGAGCTTGGCGGGCGCGCACGCGCGCAGGCCTGCAGCTGAGCGCGGGCCGCGGTGCGCCCGCAGCGGCCGCGCTGCCGCAGGCGCGCCCGGGCGCTGCGGCGGCGCCGCCGCCTGGCGCGCCTGCGCTCGGGCCGGCCCCGGGCGTAGCCCCGCCGCTGATGGTGCGTAACTCCCGCTCCCCCTGCGCCTGTAGTGATGAAGTGGCAGGAGCTGTTGCGAGGGTGTCGCGACGGCCGCCGACAGTGCGTGGCTGCATAGCGGGGGTGGCCGTGCTGCAGCTGTCGCGTGCGGGCATGTTGACGCCGGGGGCGGTGCGCGCGCGGCGCAGGCGGGCAACCTGCCGGGCGCGGCGCCGGGCGCTGGCCTGCCGTTTGGCGGCCCGCCGCCTGGACAGGCGGGCGGGCAGCCGGGCAACCCCCTGGCGTGGGTGCGCGCGGTGCGCGCCCTCGGGTCGCGCGATGCTTTGGCGTCGCGCTGGCCGCGCCTGTCCCCTGTCCGGCGGGCGGGTGCCTCGCTTGCAGCACGGCGAGGGCGCCAGGCGGCTGGTGCCTGGCCGGCACGCTAGTGCATGCCGCCCCGCTGCACAGAGCGCTAGCTCACTCGCCCTGCTGACAGGCCGCTGTGCTGCCTCACGCTGTGCAGTCGGCGCGCAGGCCCCCGTCACGAGCCCTGAACTAGAGTGCGATGGCGTGCAGGGCGCCCCGCCGCAGCCGCCGCCGCCTGCCGCGACGCCTCGCTGAGACGCCCAGGCGCGTACGGCGCCTGAGCGGGCGCTGCGGTGCCCAGGCGGCCGCGACTGCCGGCGCACAGAGGGTGCTGCCCCTGGGTCGGGTCGCGGGAGCCGGCGGGGTAGCTGCGCGCACCAGACAGACGGCGCGGGTTTTGACCGCGTGAGGCTGCGGCCCTGTCGTCCGGCGAACCCGGGCGGAAGCCCCGAGCGCGCATGGCGCGCAGTGCGAGCGCCCCTGTGTAGTGGGCAAGCGGGCAAGACTGGAGGCTGCCGTCCCGGCCAGCGCAGGTCCATGTCTTGGGACCGCAGCCTCTGGCGCGCGTCGCTGGCCCCTGCTTCAGCGGGGCGCTGCAGTGCAGAGAGCCTCTGGTCGAGTGGCAGACGGAGAGCAGTGGCTGCCCCCAGGCATGTCAAAGGTTGCCGCCACGTGGCTGTAGGTAGCGAGGGAGCCGCCGCCGGTTGCAGGCCTGCGGGATCCATCCTGCAAGCTCTAAGACTCTGCACGACCGCCGCGGCACGGGGCACTGGTAGTTATCAGGATGCCTGCCTGCTCGGCGCCCTTTGGCCCTCGCCTGTAGCCTGCTCCTTGCTTGGGTCTGTCAGGTTACAGCGCAGCGGCTGGTTTTTGCCCTGCCTGTTCTTGCCTGCATGTGCGCACAATGAAGCCGGCGGGTCGTGACAGGAGCGAGTGCATAGCATGCAGGACGCCAGCATGGTCCACATGGTCAGTGCTGCAGAGAGGCATGTAAATTGGCGGTATATATGAAACTTTCAACATTGTTTTCAAAGCAGCTGCAGATCTGTCTGAGGACACACCACAGCCCGCCCGCTCGCAGCCGTGACCCGCACTGTCCAGATGCGCTTGCCGCAGCTGTGCTCTTGGCAGAGCAGTCCGTCGCACACGCGCACACGCAGACGCACAGAGTGGCGCATGCGTCAGAACTGCAGCCGCTTACGCACGCCGGCTCTTGCAGAGCGTGCGCGGGCACGGCCGTGCTCGAGCGTGCGCTGTCAAGGCATTGGTGATGCGCTCGCGGTGAGCCACCGGGTGCAGGCTGACCGCCCCTGTCGCACCGTGTGGCTGCCCCCAGGCGAGGCAGGCCGCCGGCTCAGTCTGCGCCCCCGACCGGCAGGCCCTGGCAGAGTCGGCGGCGCGGCCCACGCCCGGCCTGCCGGCGGGCGCCGCCGTCAACTCAGCGGTGTTCCTGCTGGGCATCCGGGTCCTGCTGGCAGGCGCGGGCCGCCCCGCCTCTGGCCCCAGGCCCGCTCTGGCCGCGCCCGGCAGCTCCGCGCTCGGCTGCCTCGAGGCCGGCCGCTGCGAGGCGGGCACGCGCCGGCCGGCGCTGCAGCCCCGGCCGGCGGGGCGCGCCAGGCCTGACGCCTGCGGGCGTGGCGCACTCCTGGGTGCTGGGGACGTCCGTGTTCTCTGCTTTCGGGGCCGGCGGGTACGTGCTCGTCTGCCTGTACTTCATCCTCGGCTCGGCGGTGCGCGCCCGCTCCGCGCCAGGCCCCCGCAGACCGGGCGCCGCCGGCGTGTGCGCGGCAGAGACCAAAATGCTCTAGAACGCTGTTGTGTTGGCGCCCGTCTTGTGAAGGCATGTCGGCACAGCCCTCGCCGCCGTCTGGAGGCGAGGCGGCCAGGCCGCGGGCGCTCGCGCCGAGCCGCGCCTCCGCCAGGCGGCGCCGGGCGGGCCGCGCGCTGGCGCGCGGCTCGGCGGCCGGCGCTGACGCGGCGGCCGGCGGCAGGTGACCAAGGTGCGGCTGGCGCAGAAGCAGCAGGAGGGCATCGCGGAGGCGCGCTCCGGCCGGCGCGCGCCGGTGCGGGCGCCGCGCCGAGCGGCAGCGCCTCTGCCCCGCACGCGCCTGGCCGTGATTGTCGCGCCGCCGCATGTGTTGCACTGCAGCTCACGCAGCAAATGACAGAATTCATGCAGAGGTGCCATGCGCCTTGGGCCGACCCATCAAGCAAGCATGGTGTGGGGAAGCGAGCATACACGCTGCTGTGCCCGCACAAGCACGCTGGTGTCTGTCAGTCCTTGCCCGGCAGCGTACCTAATAGGCGCTGCTGACGCAGCAAGCGCGAGCGAGCGCTGACGGTCCCGGCGCGCGCGGCCAGGGCAGCGTGTGGGGCTCGGGGCTGGCGGGGGCGCTCTGCGCGGCGGCCGCGCTGGCGACGGGCGACGCGGCGCTATGGCGGGTCGGCTTCGTGGCCAGCTTTGTCAGCAAGCTGTCGGACACGGTGTCCAGCGAGATCGGCAAGGCGCGCCGCTGCGCCTGCGGGCGAGCCTGCCCCGCGCGCGCGCCAGCGCCCTCCCAATGTGGTCTCTTGGGCCTGCATGCCCTGTGCGCGCGGTGCACAAGAACGCACCTACCTGAACACATGTCGCTGTCTCTGCGCTCGTACTGTGTCTTCAGACAGGTGCGCGGACCCATGGCAGTTACACTTGTAATATTCTAGGGTCCAAGGTGCACGCGCGAAGAGCCTGCCGCCTTCGCCTGAGGGAGGAGGCGGGCGCGGCCAGGCGTACGGACGCACGACGTACCTGGCAACGACGCTGGAGCGCGTGCCGCGCGGCACCGAGGGCGCCGTGAGCGCCGAGGGCACCGCCGCCGGGCTGGCCGCCGCCGTCGCTTTCTCGGGCGTGGCCGCCGCGCTCGGCCAGGCGCGCCTGGCGGCGCAGCGGCCTGTGCTACGTGGCCCATGCATGCGCGCTTGGAGACAGGTTTGCGTGCTGGGGCTGCGTGCGCTGGAGGGCCGGCGGCCGGCCCGGCCGCCGCGGCAGCCTCATAGCGCGGCTTGCTGCGCCGGTTTGGCACAGCATACCCGCTGCTGTGGTGTCTGCGCTGCGGGTGTGCACCGCGGCGCGTGCATGTGCATGGAGTGCACGGCCGGCGGCTTTGCTGCGCCGTGAGGGATGGGCGCGAGCGTGGAGCGCAGCTGCTTGCGCGCCTTGCGGCGCCGGCATGCATCTTGCCGCTGCTGCGGTGGCAGACAAGGTCGGTCGCGCCGGCAATATGCATCACGAGGGCCAGGCCGCGGGCGCCGAGCGGCCTTGCGCGGGCCCGGGCAGGTGACGCCGGTCGACGCCGCGCTGGTGGCGGCGGCGGCGACGGCGGCCAACCTGTTCGAGAGCGTGCTGGGCGCGGCGGTGCAGGGCCGGGTGGCCTGGCTGTCGAACGACGTCGTAAACGCGCTGCAGATCTCGGTGGCCGCGGCGCTCGCTATCTGCGGGCACCTGCTCGCCTTTGCCGACGCGTAGCGCTGCGTGCGGTGGCGGTGCGATGTGACCTGGTGTGCATGCGCCAGGCACGTGCAGACCGCCCTCGGTGTAGGCCTCCACCGAGGGCCATCAGTCCGAGCCTGGACGCCCAGACCAGCAATAACAGTCAGAAACGCATGCATCGCACCAGGGTACCAGCCGAGGCTCGGTTACTCGAGCGCCGAAGATGCTCCACACCGGGAGACCCTGGGCCAGTTGCAGCAGGCGATAAATAGGCCAGCAGCCTGAGGCAGGCAGAGGAGCCGGCCGGCGCTGCGTCCGCGGCGCAGCCGGGTGGGGGGTGAAGCTGCGCGCTAGCGGCGCGCGGATGGCGAGCGCAGAGGTCAGCAGCAGCGGCAGGCTGCTCAGCCCGGCCACCAGCGAGCGCCTGCTGTGGGTGGCGGCAGCAGCGGCAGCCATCCCCCTCATCGGCGCCGTCTGGTGGCTGTGCGAGACCGGGCTCAACCGGCTCGCCCCCCCGCAGGTTCGCTGCAGGCCCTGCGCTGACCGCTCGCTAGCTGCAGCGCGCCAGCGGCCGGATGTTGCCGCATCTTTTTGCCGCCCTGCACAGCACTGACGCAAAGGGTCTGCGGGTTGCAGTACCAGTACCGGCCGGGCACCATCTCCGAGTACATAGCGAGCCTGCTGGCGCGGCACGCCAAGCGGCGCCGACGTGCGCCCCGTGCGCTGACTGGACCCTTGGCCCGGACATTGTTTTCACGTCGGGGCTTGCATGCGGCGCTGAGCGCCCGTCTGTCGCGCAGGACGGAAGCCCGTCCGCGTGTACATGGACGGCTGCTTCGACATGATGCACTACGGCCACGCCAATGCCATGCGGCAGGCCAAGGCGCTGGGCGACGAGCTGGTCCTGGGCCTCATCCCCGACAGCGAGATCCTCATGGCCAAGGGCCCGCCCGTCATGAACGATGCCGAGCGCAAGACCATGGTAGAGTCCGTAAAGTGGGTGGACGAAGTGATCGAGGGCGCGCCCCCAGCCTGCCTGCCCTGCTGATCAGGCGCCCCCCTTCGCACGGCGTTTGGCCGTGCCTGCAGGTGAGGGGCTGCGCGTTTGGCGGGCGCTGTGCAGCAGCCCGAGTGTGCCTTCCCAGCGGCGTGCCCGCGCCTGCGGCACCAGACTGATGAGGGCGAACGGCCACTCCACTGCGCCTGCGCGCGCCTGCAGGGGTGCCGTACGAGCTGGGGCCCGAGTTCCTGGCGGAGCTGTTCAGCAAGCACGCGATCGACTACGTGGTCCACGGCGACGACCCCTGCCTCCTGCCCGACGGCTCCGACGCGTACGCGTACGCCAAGCAGCAGGCGCGCGCACTTGCCGGTCAGGGTAGGGTGGGGTTAGGGTTAGGTGTAGGGGATATGGGCGCTGCGGGTGGTGCTCGTGATGTGGGGGGGGCCGCGCTGGCACCTGTGTGGCGTCTCCGGCTCGTGCGGCTGCAGGGCGCTTGCGCAGCGACGCGGCGGCGCGCGCCGGCGCAGGGCCGCTTCCGCATGATCAAGCGGACGGAGGGCGTGTCGTCCACAAACATCGTCGGCCGCATGCTCATGTGCACGCGCGACAACGCGCGCTTCCGCGAGGCGCGCCCCCGCGTCGCCGCAGCGTCTGCTCCCGCCCGCCTGCACCCTGTGGCCGCAGCCCCCGGTCGGCGTGGGCCGCACTGCACGCAGCCTGCTTCATCACGTGAAGCCGGTTTATGGCCAGCGCCCGCGCTGGGCAGCCGCGCTCGCTGCAAGGCGGGCGGGCGGGCAAGGGCAGCAGACACCGGAGAAGCATGGGTGGCGTACGCGCAGGACAAGCGCGAGCTGACGAGGCAGTTCAGCCGGGGGCGGGAGGGCTCCGCCACCGGCGAGCCCGCCGAGGGCGGGCGCAGCCAGAACGGCGACGGCGCCGGGCGCAAGGCGCGGAGGGCCCCGCTCTCTGCTCACACGCACGCACTGCGGTTTGGTGCCAGCGTAGGTCGGCATGGATGCGTGTGAGGCTCCTGCTCCCCTGCAAGCATGCGTACGACCAGCCATGCTCGTTCAGCAAGGTTGGCAGCTGCCTGGCAGCCGCCATGATCCGGAAATGCCCCTTGCGTGGGGCTTCTTGCGTGAAGCCTGCCCGAGGTGCGGGCTGTGCAAGGCACCCATCCTGGCGCGCGCGTACCGACTTGCCGTCATGGCAGTCAGCTCCTGGAGAGGGTAAGTCAGCATGGGCGCCGACAGCGCTCAGTGCATGGGTGTTGGTCATGGAGTCGCCAGGCGAGTGCGCAGCATACGCTCATCTTGCTGATGCACCCCCCGCGGTTGCATGCTTAAGTTGGACAGCCACCCGCCGCTGGAAATGGGGTCCCGGCTACGCAGTGCAGCGGCCCAGTACTACGCACAATCCGCCGTGCCAGCGTCGTGCAGACCGGGACCGATGCCGGCGCGCCGGCGGCGCGGCGCAGGGCGCGGCTACGCAGCAGACGCTCATCTCGCGCTTCATGCCAACCTCGCGGCGCATTGTGCAGTTCAGCGACGGGCGCTCCGCGCCGCCGGACGCGCGCATCGTCTATATCGACGGCGCCTTCGACCTGTTCCACCCGGGCCACGTGCAGGTCCTGAAGGCGCGCAGGCCCACCCGCCCCCGCCCGCGCCCAGCCTGAGATGCCACGCGCCCCGCGCCGCACATGCCTGCCCGGGCCTGCAGGCGCGCGGACGCCCCTGTCTATACCGCGCCACCCAGCATGCGCGCCGTGCGCCCCGCACTCTTGTTAAGAGTGCACCGCACACAGACGACCCGCTTCCTTGGGCGAAGCCCTCCCCTGACTAGACCAAAATTCGTTTTGCAGCAACGGACATGCGATGCACCCGCGGTGCGCCAGCCTGCTTCCTTCTGGCGACGGGGTCAGGCCGGGGCGGCCCAGAAGCCTGCCTGTGCCGCGCGGCGCTCCAGCGGCGAGCGACGGCCCGCGCGCGCTCGCGCAGGCGGCGCGCGCGGCCGGCGACTTCCTGCTGGTCGGCCTGCACAGCGACGAGGACGTGCGCGCGCGGCGCGGCCCGCACCTGCCCATCATGGACCTGCACGAGCGCGCGCTCAGCGTGCTCGCCTGCTGCCACGCGAACGAGGTCATCATCGGTGCGCGCGCCCGCGGCAGTGCTGGAGCGCCGGCGCTTGCCCGGCTGGCTCGCTGGTTGCCGTGCCAGAGCGGTCCAGCGCTGGATGCGGTAGGCCTATGCCCTGTGCCTGCCCGAGTGCGAGATCTGGGACGTGGGGACGCCCTGGCGCTCCGGCAGGCGCGCTGATGTATCTGACAGAACGTGCCCCACATTGCTGATGAGGCCATGTCGCTTACGCCTTGGGTTGCTTCAAATCATGCCACCGGCCTGAGGTAGGAGGGGGTTGCAAAGGACATGATTGTCTGTACCCTCTCACTTCCCTGTCACAACAGATGCAGCGGCCATGACGAGCATTATGCACATCTCGCCAGGCGCGCCGCTGGAGCTGACGGAGGACCTGCTGACCACGTTCAACGTGGCGGCCGTGGTGCGCGGCACCGTGACCGAGACCGGCGCGAGCGGCGCGGAGCTCGACGAACGGCGGTATGCCGCCGCGCGCAAGCGCGGCATTTTCAGGCGCGCCTGCCGCTGCTGGTCCTGGGGGTGGCATGGGCCGCGAGCGCAGCCCTGTGCTGCCGCGCATGTGCCCAGGCTGCAGGCGGAGGGAAGCTCTTGATGTGCTGCTCACGTGACGCTTTTGTAGTATGTCTGCAAATGCTCAGGCTTGCATTTGGCATCTTGCATTGGCATGCAGAGCCTGCGCACAGTCGCGACAGAGGTCATGATGCATGCGGTCCCTGCGTTTGCACCTGGGGACTTTGGTCAGAGACGTAGGCGCTGACCCCGTGAGACCCTAACATGAACACCGCGGCAGGCTGCTACCGAGCCCGAGCGACATGACCACAGCGACCATAATCCAGCGCATCGTCCACAACCGCGCGCAGTACGAGGCGCGGAACGCAAAGAAGTCAAAGTCTGAGGCGGCGTACTACGCCACGCACAAGACCTTTGTGCAGGAGGGCTGAGCGCGGTCCTGCATTCCCCTGCATGCCGTCCATCGTCTGGTCTGCTGTCCTGTGTGCTGCTGCTGGTCCTGTGTTTGCGCTTTGCATGCTTTGGTCTTTTGTTGCGTCAGCTCGAAGTAGGTTATGATAGCAGGCTCAGTCGAAGTACGACACGATCTCAAAGGCCAGCTTGCCGTGTAATAAATGGAGGCTTGCTTGACGTGTGCGAGCAGCCAGACGCTTCCAACAGGCAGGACCTGCCTGAGCGCGCAGTGTTTGGGTGCACATAGACGTCGTTCACAACACGCACTTGGCCGGCATCGAAAGAGCCCAGGCCGATGCTGTGCAAGGGGCGACAACGCGCGCGCTTTTGCAGTATCTTGCAGCAACGGTCTTGCGGCGGGGACACGCGAAGTGACGCACGTTGATGTGCAGGCGCGCTGTCAGCATCAGTGCAGCAGAGTATGTCATTTTGCCATCCTTAAAACAGATGTTGCTCTCACAGTGCTGCTACACAAACCTGGCACGACGGCGCCCTGCTCGGCACACCCCGGTGTCCAACTTGTCGCGTGTGCGCCGCAGGGCGGGCGCTACACGGTGGAGGGCTGTCTGAGCACGTCTGTGTCCCCTGAGAGCGTCTGGGATGTGCTGACAGACTACGACGGCCTGGCGCGCACGTACAGCACCGTGCTGGAGTCGGGGAGCCGGGTGGTGAACGGGCAGCGCCAGGTGCTGCAGGTGCGCCGCTGGTCCGCGCGACGGCTCCGCTGGGCTGCCTGCACAGCTCGTGGGACGCCGCTCACGCGTGGCGCCGGTGCGCAGAAGTGCAGGTGGGAGTTTCTTGTGTTTTCGGGCAGCTTTGACACGACGTTGACGGTGGACGAGGAGCCTGGCGCGGGCCGCCTCGTCTTCCGGCAGCTGCAGTCCAGCTTCATGCGGGACTTTGAGGGCCGGTGGCAGGCGCGCGCCGTGCCCCCAGTCGGGCCAGCCTGCACTGCTGTGCATGAAGCATGCACTTGCTCATGGTACTGGGGTGGGCCAGCGCCCATGCAACTCCCAAGCCTTCGCAGCGCCTGTCCGCCGCCGTGCTGCAGGTCCCACGGGCTGTGCACGCCTCTGCGGGGCCGCGCCCGGGGCCCTTGCACGCCGGGTGCCTCGGCCCTGCCTGGCCTGCTGGCACGGCCGCGCCTGAGGCGTCCTGCAGACAAGTCCAGGCACGCTGAGGATGGCGCTGCCCTTAGGTCTGTGCGCGGGCCTAACAGGTTGACGCCCTGCCGGCCGGCGGCTGCAGAGCGCGGCACACGCTGAGCGTGACGCCCGCGCTCGCGCCGCCGCCGCCGTTCGAGGGCCCCACCCAGCGCATGTTCTCGAGCCAGGTGCCCCCTGCGGCGTGTCTGTGTTCCGGCATGCTGCGAGGCCCCCTTGTCGTCGATCTCGGCTCTGCCGAGGCGCCTGCAGCAGGCGCCTGCCAAGTGTGCACGGCCTGCCGTGCTCGCCCTGACTACGCCCACCATTGGCAGGTGGAGCAGCTCCTTGGGGATCTGGAGGCGGAGCTTTTGCGGCGCCACCCGGAAGTGCAACGTGCGCAAGGAAAGTGATGTGCAGATTGATTTTATGAGCCTGCCGGGTGCCTGCCTGGTGCGCGGGGAGGCTTGCGGTGCCTGGAAGCCCTACTGTTGTGCTCGTGCTTACAGCCTTCCCCAGCGTGTAACCTCGCCCTGGAGTCATGCCTACAAGACCGGCCCTGCAGCCGTGCCTGTTGGGCCGTTCCAACAGGCAGGGTGCTGGAGCACAGGCCGGAGACCAACGCGCGCGTGACGACACAAGCCATGCTAGCACCCTAATACACATCCTGGGGCGCGCGCATCAGCTGTGCGGGCACCACCCCTGCGCCTGCGCTCAGCGCTCGGGCGGCGCAAAGCATCGCGCATGCACTCCACAGCCTGAGACACTCGATCGCTCAACCCAACGACAGGACGCTGGCAAGCGCCCCATCAGGGTTGCACTCATATCATATACCACGAACGCACCTCGACCCAGCTGCCAGGCAGCCGCTGCGAAAATCGTACACGAGGTGGGGCATGCTAGTCATGTGACTCCACCGCCAGGCCCAAATGCCAATAAGCCGCCTCTGCTACCCCAACCAAATACGCACCATATGCCGAGCTCCAGAATATGTGCAGGCCAGCCTAGCAATGCAGCAATCGATCCCTCAGCCACCCGCGCCGCGCCCTGGCATGCAAACACCTGCATAGGGAGATGGGGGGTCATCCTGGATACCACATCGCCCTACCACCGCTTCCCGTCGTGCACAAAATACAAAAGTGGAGGAAAGCGACCCGAACACCCCGCTCCGATCGGGGCGTGCAGCGCCGCGGCCTAGCAAATACGCAGCGCAGGGCATGAAAAAGCGCTCAAAAAGCAGTACACAAGAGGAAAGCGTGATCACATCGGGGTGCAGCGCTGCTGCTCCCAGGCAGTGCCCTCACTTTTTAAAAGTCCTCAATGCTGTCAGTTGGCAGTGCAGAATGACCCAGGGCCAGCATGCCTGCCAGGCGCCTCGAGAGGCGCGGGCATGCACGCAATAGGCCGCCGCCGGGCTTGTCAGTGCTGCCATGAAAGGGACCCGCAGTGCTTCCGCCAATTCTGAATGTGTGGACGGCTGCAGCGCAGCGCGGCAGAGTGCACTCGTGCCGGCCAGGGCCGCAGCGCTCACGACGCAAAGCCGAACAGGGGCTTGCGGACGGCGGGCGCCGCGACGAAGCACAGCGACTCGAAGGAGCGGCGCGGCGGCGCGTGGCACGTCTCCATGAGCACCGCCTCGGCCGCCGCCAGGCGCGGTGTGGGCGCGTCGGTGTCCATGGGGAAGGCCGTTGGGAACTCGTCCGCGCCCGCGCCAAAGCCCGCGCCCGCGCCGCCGCAGCCGCCGCGCGCGGCGCCGCCCGCGCCGATCGCGGCGCGCAGCTCCGCGCACTCGCGCCGCAGCAGGTCGCGCTCCTCCGTGATGGTGTGCATGTGCTCCTGGCCCTGCGCGGCGCCCGGCCGGCGTCAGGCGTGCCCGCGGCCGCTCAAGCGCGCGCGCGCTTGTCGATCCCCCAACACGCACCGCACTAGCTTCCAGCACGATGCCGAGGGGAGCTGCCCGTACGGCTTGAAGGTGCAAAGTCAGCACAAGGTGCCCACAACAACGTCCAGGCCAGGGGGCTTCACCGCCCTGCCCTGCACAGTCTGCCCTGCAAGCAATGCAGGCGCACAAAGGCGGCGCGCACCCGCTTGGCCAGGTGCTCCAGGCCACGCAGCTGCACCGCGTACGTGACCGCCTCGGCGCGCGTGGCCCAGAGCTCGCGCTCGCGCTCGCCGCCGTGGCTGCCCGCGGCGTGCGGGGCGGCCGGCGAGGCCATGCACGGCGATGAGCCGCTGCTCATCAGCGCCCACCCGGCCGCCGTGCTGCAGCTGCTCTGCGAGCCGGCGGTGGCCGCGGTGGGCAGGCTGCGCAGGGAAGCCAGGCTGCCGCGCGCGGCCAGCGGCAGGGCCTCGAGCGCGGCCGGCTCGCCGGCCCAGGCAGCTGCCAGCTCCCCCAGCGTGCTGTCGCATGGCGAGGACCGCAGCCTGCGCGGGGCAGAGCTCTGTTTCGCCCAACGTTACACATTGGGCTCCATTGCACAATGCATGCCTGTACCGGCAACCGCCGACCCAAGCGTGCGGCCTTGGCCTCGTGCCACAGGGGTTGCTCGTAGGCAACATGCTTCACAGTAAGCTGGCACCATTTGCCAAGTTCCAGACATCACGGCAGTCGTAATGGCAACGACTCCGGGGACGCGCCTGCACGAACCGGCCGTCGGCACCGGCACGGGCGCGGAGCTCGCTGGCCACAGCGCGGGCATCCCGCCCAGGCCGCAGCTCTGCGCCTTGCGCAGGCACTGCACGCTCGGGGTGGGCTCGGCAGATGGAGCAGATGGGGCAGCTGTGCTGGCCGCCGTCTTCAGGGCCCGCGGCGGCAGCTTGAGCTTCAGGCCGCCCCTGGGGCCGCCCTGGGGCGCGCTGTCGGCCTTGAGCAGCCGCGAGAAGGGGCTGTCCGCCGCCGGCTTGCGGGCCGCGGGCGTCGTGACCAGGTGCGCAAACGCGCTGTCGCCGGACTGGGCCACCTGGAAGCCCTCTATCCTTAAGCTCCCCGAGCGCGAGGAGGACGGGCCGAGCTCCATGCTTGCTTTTCTCTACATATCACTTCTGTCACACGTCCGGAACTCTGCTGACCTCAGGCGTGCGTGACGCAGGCCTGAATGTAAACCTACCCGCGTAAATCAGAACGTCCTGGCACGCGTACCGTTGGTCACTTTCTTCCAGTAGCTAAAATTCAAATTCAAGTTGCACGTCATACCCTAGGCCTTGAACCTCGAGCGCGCAAGCGCGCATGCAGAATCCTGGCCGCCTGCGCCTTTTGCGCACTTATTCCCGCCAGACACCACCATGCTTGCGTTCAATCAGAACCGGGACACCTTGGCGGTCGCCCACTGCATCCTCGCATGCTTAGCTGAGATCAAGTTGTTCACTGCGTAGCCCTGTTCAGGGCTGCGCCCGTAAGCGGCCAGTCTTGGCTGATACACGGTTGTAATTTATTCATTCTGGATTGACTACGCAGCGCGGCTCACACTGAGCTTGGCAGCTCCACGCGGCGTCGCACTTGCTGAATGCAGCACAGTTGCAGGCATGGCGGTGCTGTGAATGCCTTGTCATGCAGCGCGGCTCACACCGAGCTTGGCACAGAGCGGTCCAGAGCGGCCCGGTACAAGGAATGCTGCTTGGCAACCTGCACGCGGCGTCTTACTTGCTGGAGTGCTGCGCAGCAGCTTTTCTTTGTAACACGGTACCTGCTGCCCAGCGACTTGCTGCAATCCTTGTACTACAGCAGCTTGCCTTACCTGGTCACACAGTCAAGAGCCCAGACAGGCTGTGCGTCGAGCGCGCTCGGCGCAGACCTGCACACTCGGCCCAGACCTTAAAAGCTATAACATACCTACTCTGCTCAAGGTTTCTGGACCAGACAGGGAGCCAGCATGGCATGTAATGGTGAAAACTGGTGAGCAGGCTTGAAACGCTCCTCACACACTCACTCGCAAAGACGCTAGGAAGGCCGCGGGATGCATGCCGGCAGGCAAGAGCACAGAGCCCCCAGAGCCGTACAGCACGTGCTCAGAGGGTATTCCTAAAGCCCTCCAGCTCCGGCGCCGGGCAGTGCAAGGCCACGCGCAACGCATGCAGGCCGGCCGCGCGTGATGGCCCAGCCTGTGAGCGCGCTTGATGCGCAGCAGGTCTGGGCCGGCCCGCCCACCAGCCCGGTCTGCGGCTTCTGGCTGCCGGAGCTGGCATCGGTGCACTTCTGCGCGTATGGCGCCGCCGACGGCGCCGTCGTCCTGCAGCAGCTCAAGGTGCGGCGCGCCGGAGCGGCTCGCCAGCGCCGCGTTGGGCTGCCCCGATCAGTGCCCGCGTACATCGGGCACTCTTTCCTGGGCAGTGCGGTATTGGCAATGGCATGCGGCTCTCCTGTGGCGCATGGCAGGCCTCGATGGCAAGTGCCCACCGTGCCGCACGAGCTGCGCCCAGGGCCTTGACCAGGCTCAGGCCGAAGCTAGGCCCGCGCCAAGACCGGCCGCACCCGGGGCCAGGCCGGGCGGGAGGCCGAGGAGGGGCGGGGCGAGCGCGGCGGCGCGGGCAGCCCGCAGCTGCTGCTGGAGCTCCGCGACGCGGACGGGCGGCGCGCGCGCGCGCCCGTGTCGCAGGTGGCCTGGGCGGAGGCCGGCGGCGCGTTCCTGCTGGCGGCCGCGGCTGGCGGCACGCTGGCGGTCCTCTCGCTGCAGCGGCGCGCCCCGCCCGCCCCCGCGTCGCCGGCGGGCGCGCTGCGCGCCCGGGCGCACGCGAGCAAACAGGGACTGGGCGGGCGAGCGTGCCGCCGCCGTCAGCCAGCTGGCCTGTCTGCTGTTTACAGCGGAGTGGGGCTGTCGCGCGGGCGCGCCGCGCGCGCTGGTCAGGCCGGGCATGTGCTCATGGAGAGGTGCACGCGAATACGCGTGGGCACTCGCGCAGTGTGCTGCGGTGCCGGCCCGCGTCTCTGCGGCGTCCAATGGAGCCTGGGGCGCAGGCGCCGCGCGCCAAGCGAGCTGCCGCGTTCGCAGGCTCCTGATGCAGCTGGCGGGCGAGCCCGACCCGGGCGACGCGCCGGAGGCGGCACAGCTCTGCGCGGCCGACTCGTGCGCCGGAGCGGCCGCTCCAGGCGCGAGCGACGCGCCCGCCGCAACTGCACTGGCGTGGACCCAGGCCGCCGACGGGCTGCTGTGCGCGGACGCAGCGAGCTGGGTCGCCATGCACCGCCTGGTCGGCGGCGGCGAGGCGCCCGCCGCGCTCGTGCCGCTGTGGCGCGCGCGCGCCGACGGGCCCCAGGCGCGCCCGGCTCGCAGGGGCGGAGGGGCCTGCGCGGGCGTGTCATTGCGCTGGCCCCTGATCCCCAGCTCTGGAGCATGCCCGCCGGGCCTTTGTCGCCTACCCAACCCCCCGAAGTCAGGGCGCGCTGCGCTGAGAGAGCCTGAGCAGACGTCCTGGCCGTGGCTGCGCCCGTCTCTCCGACTGGGGCTGCCTGCCCCAAGGGGTGGACCCTTGGGTGAGACCCCCGCGCCACGCCCTGCTCATCGTGCTGCGAGGCAGCAACCCCGCGCATGCTGCCCGGCTGCCGGCGGCTGCGTCGGCACGTACGAGCGCGCCTGCCCAGCGACGGGGCCGCGCGTGCGCGGGCGGCAGGCGCTGCTGTCGGCCGGCGCGCACGCGTTCTCGCCGGCCGCGTCCGCCGCAACCGGCGCCAAGGTGGTCACCGTGTGGTGGCCCCCGCTGCCGGCGGAGCGCGCGGCGCCGGCCGCCGCGGAGGCAGCGCCCCCAGCGGCCGGCGGCCCGGGCTTCAGCGCGGAGACGCGGCGCCTGCTGCGCAAGCTCTCGCCGACGCGGAGCCCGCGGAAGGGCAGCCCGAGGGCCGTGTCCCCGCAGGCGACGGGCGCCCCCGCGGCGGGCGGCGGCGGCGCCGACGGCGGCCGCGCGGATGTCGCCGCCGAGGAGCTGCGGCACCCCGTGCCCGTCGTCAGCCTGCAGTGGAGCCCGGGCGTGCTGCAGACCGGCGCGGGCCCGCCGCGGCCCCCGCCCGACACCGCGCGCCCCTCCTGAGCGGCATGCCGTGTTTCTCATGGGTTGGCATGCCTGCGCTTGTGGGGAAGCACCCTCGAGTCGCCGACGGAGCTGGAAGGTGTCCGCGCCCTCTATGTGACCAGAGCCCATTGCGGCGGCCGCGCCCCTGTGGCATCAGCGGCGGCGTCGACAGACCCTGTCACGCTGCCCCGCTTCACTGAGGCCGGCGGCGCAGGCGAGGAGGACGCCGGCGGCGGCGCGGCACTGCTGCCCGGCAGCCAGGCGGCGCTGCTGACCGCGGGCGCGGACGGCGCGCTGCGCGTGTGGGTCGAGGTCACGCTCGCGCCCGCGCTCGGCACCGACGGCGCGCCGCCCGGCTGGCGGCCCGGCAGCGCTGGCGGCGAGGCCGGCGCCGCCGGCGCGCCGCGCTCGCCGGCGGGCTCGCCGCGCGACGACGCGCTCGCCGCGCGCGTGTCCCGCTTCTGCGTCACGCTCGTGGTGCCGCCGCCGGCCGGCACCTGGGCGGCGCCGGGCGGCGGCGGCGGCGTGCGCGCGTGCTGGGCGGTGCCGGCGGGGCCGGGCCCCACGACCGGCGCGCAGCTGCGCGCGGCGCGCGTACTGTGGATCGTCGGCGTGGGGCCGGCAGGCGCGCCGCCCGGCCGCGCCGCCCACCCTGCCTCCGCAGGGCCTCGGCGTCCCACAGGCCGCATCTTTTGGGCTAGCCCCCTGAGCACCGGCGCCTCAGTTCTTTCGAGCGGGCAAGCAGGGCCGCAGGCCGCCTCGCATGCGCGCAGCCCTGATGCGGCCGAGCACAGCAGGCGGTCGGGAGGCGCAAGCCTGCGCCGGGGGCCGGCCCTGCAGATGCCGCGCGCCCAGCTCGAGCGCGCCACGCCGGGGCGCAGGCGGCTCGGCGGGCGAGGGCGCGGCGGAGCGGCTGCTGCTGTGGGCAGTGGATGGGCTGGCGGGCGTGGTGCTGAGCGGGCGGCCGGGCACGCTGGGCGGCGGCGGCGCGCGCACGCCGCGCGCCGTGCTGTGGGGCCAGCACGCCGGCGCGCTCGCGTGGCCGCCCGCGTTGGCGCCGGGCGCGGTGCGTTTGGCGGGCCTCAGAGCTTGAACGTGCCAGTGGGCGGGGGTGTCCACTGTGCAGCGTGCCGGGGCCTGTGGCGCGTCCGAGAGCGGCGCCCATGCCATGCATGGCTGTGCCGCGCCCCTGGCGCTCGGCGCCTTCGGCTGCACCGGGGATGCCCAGGCGTCGCTGCGCGCCGCTCCCCGCGCTCGTGCGCTCCCAATTATCCATCTTTTTGGCAGAGCGCACGCCCCAGCAGAGCGCGCGTCCTGGCCGACCGCCGCTGACATCGCAGCAGGTGTCTGACGAGCCAGCGCAGGCGGCCGGCGCGCAGCCGGCGCTGGCGGCGGTGGTCGCCGCGGAGGATGACGCGCCGGTGCTGCACGTGCTGGAGGCGCGCGCGCTCGGCGGCGGCGGCGGCGGCGCGGACGTGCGCGCCTTCCGGCTGGAGACGGTGGACGACGCGATGGCGCTGCCGTCCGCGGTGCAGCTGCCCGCGCCCGCTGCGCCGCCAGGCGCGCCGCCGCACGCTCGCAGGGCGCCACCTTGCCCCCATGCGTCTCAGTCGCGGCGCTGCTTCAACTAGGAGCGGGCGCCGCCGCCGCTCGTTGCTCCCAGCGCGGCGCTGCAGGGTGACTGCAGCGCGTTGCTCTTTTGCTGGCGCGTGCTGCGTCCGAATGCAAGGCCCCGCGCTGTCGGCTCTCGCGCGCCTCCGGCGGTCGAGTGGCCGACGGCGCTCGCGCTCACGGCCCGTCGCGGCAGGGAGCCTGCTGCCGGCGCGCGCGCTGCGCCTGCACGGCCTCGTGCACCGGCGCCTGCTGGGCCATGCCGCGGCGCCGGCCGCGCTGCTGCCGCTGGGCGCGCCCCGCAGCCCCGGCGGCCTGGCCGCCACGCTGGGCGCGGACGGCGCGGCGCTGCTGTGGGCGCTCGCGCCGCTCGCGCCGCTGGCCGCGCTGCGGCTCGCCGGGCCGGACGCGCGTCCGTGCGAGGGCGACAGGGCGGCCGGCCACCCCAGCATCGCGGCCGCGTGGCTGCCTGCCGGCGCCGGCGGGGCCGCGCAGCTGGCCGCGGCTACGCCGGCGGGCGTGCGCATGCTCGCTGTGGACGCCAGGCGCGGCCCGCACCCGAGGGGGGATAGGTTTAAAATCATACACAGGCTCTGCCTTGTGCAGCAGCCAGACAAAGGGTACCCGGCGGTGCGGCCGCCGCTGCGGCGCCGCACAGCGCGGAGCGCCCGCGCGTGTGGGGCGTGTCGGCAGGCCTGCGCGCTCGCATCATGACCAACGGCGGCGCCCCATGGACAGCTGCAGAGAGTGGCGCTGCAGCGCTCGGGACGGCGCGCACTCAGCGCTGGTGGCCGCGGTGCGCGCAGACGCGCGAGCAGCGCGGCGCCGGCGTGGAGCGCCGCGCCGGAGCCTGAGCCGCTGCCGCTGCCGCCCGGCGCCTGGCGGCCGCGCGCGCTCGTGGCGCTGCCAGCGCCCGCGGCCGGCGCGGCGTGCCTGCTCGGGTGGCTGTGCCGGGACGCAGCGGAGCTCGACCGCGCGGCGGGCGCCCCGGGCGGCGCAGGCGACGGCGACGTGCTCGCGGTCTGGGCGGCGGGCGGGGGCGGGGCGACCGGAGCGGGCTGGGGCCTGCGCGGCTGGCGCGTGGCGGCGGAGGTGACGGGCGGGCCGCAGCTCGCGTGCCTGGCAGCGCCGGAGCAGCCCGGCGCCAGCTTTGGTGCCCTGGCAGGCGCGCGGCTGGGGTCGCCCGCGTGCCCACCTCGGTGGCGCGTGCTGGGATGGCGTGCGAGGCCCTCGGCTGCTGCTTGGGGGCGGCGCATCGCGGAGTGCGTCGCCGAGCCAGCGCCCTCAAGCGCGCATGGCTGTGTGGCGCAAAGGGTCAACACTGCGCGGCACGTCGTCCGGCGAGCAAGATCGACGCAAAGGGTCCCTGTTCAGGCAGCGGGCCAGTTCGCTGGGCGCAGGCAGATTCCGTGCGGGGATGCTGCACGCGCGAACGCGCCGTTTGGCAGGCACCCTGCCCGGCCTGGCGCGGGGGCAAGAAGGCTCACGCGCAGGGGTGCCCCGCGCAGGCGATGCGGCGGGCGGCGTGCACATCCTGGCCGTGAGCGGCGCGCCCAGGCGCGACGTTGTGCAGCAGCTGGCGCACCTGCGCAGCGAAGACCCCGGTGCGTTGGCGCCGCCGTGCGGTCCCCGGGCGGCAACGCCTACCCGACTGCGTGCATGCACTGAGCAGCCCTACGCGCCTCGTCCCAGCATTGGCAGGCCTGCTCGCCATGCCTGCAACCACATAATTGCTGCCACCGCGCACCGGCTCGCCGCACAGCCCCCGCGTGCCTGCACTGCTCGCTGTGGCGCGCGGCTGCTGAGCGCGCGGCTCGTGCCGCGCCTCTGTCCGCGCGGGGCGTCGACGCCGCGCCGGCTTGCTGCCAGTGCCGTCCCTAACCCTATACCCTATACCTGCAGGTGCCGTCGCGGCCATTGCCGCCGCGCGCGGCGGCCAGTGGCTCGCAGCGGCCGCGGCGACGACAAACCCCGCGCGACACGGCGCTGCCGGCGGCGCCGCGGCGGCGCTGTGGCGCGCGGCGGGCGGCAGCCGCGAGCTGCGCTACGAGCGCGCGGGGCGCGCCGCGCTGCCCGGAGCGCCTAGCAGCCTGGTCTGGCTGGACGCGCTGGCGGCGCCCGCGTTCGCGGTCGCGTGCGACGGCCTGTGCGCGGCCCCGCGCTGCCTGGCCCCGCCCGGCCAGGCCCCGGGGTATGCGCCGGCGTCGCTGACGCCCCGCTCTCTATCACGCCAGCGCGCTCACTGATGGCAGTATGGCGAACTTGCCGGAATGCCGCGCTGTGCACTGGCGTCCGCCCCCGCATCTGCGCAGCGCAGGCCTGGGCATGTTTGCACAGAGCGCGCCCGGCGCGGCGCGCAGGGGCGTGCTGGTGATGGCGCGCGCGCACTCTGGCACGTGGGCGCCGCTCGCGGCGTTCCCGTCCGAGGCGCGTGGCGCGCTGCTGGCGCCGGCGCCCGGGCCGGAGCCCGGCGCGCTGTTGCTGGCGGCGGGCGCGCGCCTGGCGCTGCTGAGCCTGGCGACGGGCGCGGGCGCGGGCGACGCGGCGCTGGCGCCCGCGGCCGCGCCGGCGGCGGCGGCGCTGCGCGAGGGCGGCCCGCTGCCGGCCTGGCACCCCGGCGCGCTGCGCGCGCTGCTGGACCGCGGGCGGCCGGCCGCGGCGGCCGCCGCGCTGCGCGCCCTCAGCGCCTGGCTGCGGCGGCACGCGCAGCAGGCGCGTCCGGTTGGGGCTGCACCATCTAAAAGCGCACATGCAGCTTGCTCGCGCAGGTGGGCGACCCCGGGCCGCAGTGCCGAGCCGTGTCGGCACGGCCCAGCGCCGCCTGAGTTTTGAGGAGGAAGGCTGCCTGCTGCGCCCGTGCGATACAGACGGTTGCGCACGGGCGCGCGGGAACGCCCACGAGCCGCCCGCGCCCGCGCCGGCAGCGCCTCAGCACTCGTCCGGCGCGGGGCAGCCCTAGGCAAGCGGCGCCCTGCCGCCCTGGAAGAGCGGCGGGTGACAGGCTGCGCTGGCGCGGCAGGACGAGGATGCGGACGCGGGCGCGCGCCTGGCCTCGCGCGTGTCGTTCGACGCGCCGCGCGGCGAGCCGCCCGCGCGCGCGCTGCCTGCGCCGCCGGACCTGCCGCCGGCGGAGCTGCTGGACCGCCGGTTGCTGGACTGGGGCGCCCAGCTGGCCGCCGGCGCGGACACGGCGCCGCCCGGCGGAGGAGGCGCTCTGGACGCCGGCGGGCGCGAGCGGGGCTCCGCAGGCGCGGCGGTCAGCGCGCTGGACACCGGCGAGCTTGACATGTCGGCGTTTGGCATGGGCGGCGCGCAGCCGGCGGCCAGCGCGCTTGATTCGGGCATGCTGGACATGTCGGCGTTCGGCATGGGCGGCGGCGATGAGCCCAGCGAGGCGCGCGGCGGCGACACGGCGGCCAGCGCGCCGGACACCGGCATGCTGGACATGTCTGCGTTTGGCATGGGCGGCTGGGACGACGCGCCGGCGGCGGCGCCGCCGGCGAACGACGGCGCCGCCGCCGCCGGCAGCGGCCGCCAGGCCGCCCCGGACCTGACCCTGAGGAAGCAGGCGGCGGCGCGTTTCCTGGCGCTGTCCGACGCCGAGCTGGCCGAGCTGCGCGGGCTGCTGGGCGTGCCGGGCGGCCCCGCGCCGCGCCCGGGCCGCCGGCAGGAGCCCGACCCCGACGGCGAGCGCCCCGCCGACGGCGAGGCGGGTGCCGCTGCGCTGGGCCTGGAGGCCGGCGCCGTGCGCGAGCTGGGCCGCCTGGCGGGCGCGGTCAGCGCGTGCGGCGGCGACCCCGCTCGCCCGCCGCCCGACCTAGACCCGCTGGACGACGCCGGCCGCCGCGCGCTGCTGGCGCTGCAGGCGCGCCGGCGCCCGGCCCCCCAGCGCCCGGCCTCCCACCGCGCAGCCGCGGTCCCTTGTCCGTCCGTGCGGGCCTGCAGGGGATGCGCGCCCCCCTTGCACAGCCCGTGCGTGGTCTTAATGGCGATGCGCGGGGCGCTTGTTTGACATGCTGGAGCCGCACCAGGGGGCTCGCCGGCCGGCCTCAGCGGGCCACTGCCGGCGCGCCCCGTAACTGCAATGCAACGCCCGCGGCCGGAGCGTGCGTGTCACGCGCTGCGATGCGCCGGGCCGCGCAGGCCGCGCTTGTGCCGCTGAACCCCCAGGCCGCCGCGCCGGGCCCCGCGGCCCCGACTGCCAACGGCGCGGCGGGCGCGTCGGCGCGGCCGGCGACGCCCCAGCTGGCGGCGCTCGCGCCGGGTGCCGCCAACCTGGCGCGCCTGCTGGGCAGCGGGAGCGGGCGCGCCGGGGCCCCCGGGGGCGCGCCCGGGCCGGCGGGGGGCGGCGAGGCGGCGGAGGCGGGCGGCTGGGCGGAGCGCGCGGGGCTGCTCCCGGGGTGGGGCATGCGCGGCGTGGCGTGGGCGCTGCTCACCGACGCGCCGGGCGCGCTGCTGGATGCCTGCCTGCCCCTGGCGCGCCCCCGCCCGCCCGAGCGTGTTGCGCCAGCAAGCGTGGCTCCGAGGGCCTGGCGCTGCAAGCCCTGTGGTGCGGCCGGCAGTCAGGCAGGCCTCATCGGCATTTGAGGCCTGAGTGCGCGCGGCGTGCGCCGCACGCATGCGACATCGGGCCGGAGGCCGGCCGCGCGAGGGGCCGCACTGACGCTGCCGCGCGGGCCGCAGGCGGCGGGCGCGGGCGCGGACGCGGGCGCGCCGGGCGGGCCCAAGTACGACATGACGTACAGCGGCGCGAAGGTGCTGGACCTCGGCTTCGGCAGCGCGCCGGCCGGCGCGGCCACGGCTAGCCCGCTCGCCTGGCGCAACATTCGTAAGGCGCGCCGCCCGCCCGCGCGGGCTGCCGCGTCCCCGCCCCGGCGTCCTGTCGGCGCCCGCACCCGGGCTGCGCGCGGCCACGTCACGCCAGGCCCCGAATCTGGCGCCGCGCATGAGCTGTCGCTGACGGCCGCGCCGCCGCGCGGCCGCATGCGGTTGCGCGCGTGCCGGTTGCCGCAGCGTCACGCCCGGCCGCCCGGCGCGCGCAGGTGGGCGCCGGCTTCTGGCTGCGCGAGGGCGTGGCGGAGCGCGCGGAGGCGCTGGCGCGCGTGCAGTACGCCGGCCGGCGCGACCCGCACGACTGCGCGCTGCTCTACCTCGCGCTCGGCCGCCGGGCGCTGCTGCAGGCGCGGCCGCGCGGCGCGCGGCGCGCCGCCCGCCTGGCTCGCGCTTGGGGCGCGGGTGCCGCTTCGTCGCGGGTCATGCTGACGTCACTTTTCGGCGGCGTCGCCAGCTGGGGATGCAGAGCGCGTGGCGTCCTGACACGGTGACGAGGGCGGTCCAGCCATGGCGAGATCATGCGCTCCCAGCATCAGGCGCCGCCCGCGCGCCGCCCGCAGGGTCTGTTTTGCACGGAATAGGGTTATCCCTAGGGCTGGCACGCCGCTCGCAGGGCCTGTTCCGCACGGCGAACCAGGCCAAGCTGGCAGACTTCCTGGCGCGCGATTTCAGCGCCGGGCCGGCGGGCGAGCCGGGGCGGCAGGCGGCCGCCAAGAACGCGTTCGTGCTCATCAGCCAGCACCGCGCCGAGCTGGCCGCGGCCTTTTTCGTGCTGGGTGCGCCTTATCTGTGCTTAGGTGCGGGGTTGCCCCTTGCGGCTGCTGTGACGCTCGCGTCGCGCACGCGCCGCTGCCTGCGGCGTGCGGCGGCGCAGCAGCGTGGGGTGGGCTGCCGTGCGCGTCCGGATGTGACCGGACGTGTGGAGGCATTCAAGCCACTGCCTTTCCGGCACCACGCGCCAGGGGTGCCACGCCGTGCCGCACCACGCTGTGCGCTGTCCGAGAGCTTGTCTCTGCATGCCGCGCTGCCGCCCGTCGCACCCGACAGCCTGCGTGCGCGCTGCTGTGCCTTGAACCCTTGGCATGGCTGCTGCGCCCGCTGCGCCAACGCCGGCCTGGCAGCGCGTCTGCACCTGTGCGATGCCCCCCGCGCGTCGCCGGCGCATGGAGGCTGTGACGGCAGCGGAGCGCGCGCGGCGCAGCCGGGCAGCACGCGGACGCGGTGGGCGTGTGCGCGCGCGAGCTTGGCGACCCCGGCCTAGCCGCGCTGCTGGCGCGCCTGCTGGACGGCGCCGACGGCGGGCCGCTGCTCACGCATCTGCTGGCCGACGACCTGCTCCCGGGTGCGGGCCTCCGCGGGCGCAGGCACAGCATCCGTCCGCGCGCGGTCGGCCGCCGTGGGCATGAGCGGAGGTAGAGAAGTGCAGCTTGTCGTCCGCCATGTAGCCCTGCGCACGGGCGTGTGCCGGCGCGCGCGCAGAGGCGCAGGAGGCCGGGGACGCATGGGCGGCGGCCGCGCTGAACTGGATGCTGGGCCGGCACGCGGACGCCCTGCGCGCACTGCTGCCGGGGGACGGTGGCGCCCCGCCCGGCGCGCGCGGCGCGGCATCGCCCGACGTGGCCGCGCTTGACTTCCTGGCGTACTGCGCGGCGGGCGCGCCCGCGCTCGCGGTCGTGGCCGCGGGCGAGGCCGCCGCGGTCGCGGCCGCGGCGGACCGCGCGGTTGCCGCGCTGGCCGCGTGCGGCCTGCCCGCCATGGCGCTCGAGGCCGCAACCCTGGCCGAGGCGGCCGTGGGCACGGCGGCCGGGCCGGCGCTGGAGCCGGAGGCCGCGGCGGCGCGCGTGGCCGGCCTGGCCGCGCGGCGCGCGCGCCTGGCGGCGGGCGCGCTGCTGTGGGCGGCGCTGGGCGCGCCGGCGGCCGCGCCGGGCCCCGACCGGCAGCCGGCGCCGGCGCCAGGGCGCGGCCTGACGCGCCTGGCGCCGGGCGGCGGCGCGGCGCCCTGGCGCGCGGCTGCGGAGGCCGGCCTGGGCGCGCTGGCGGCGGCCGGGCTGGCGGGCCTGGACGGCGGCGCGGTGCTGGCGGAGCTGGGCGCGCTGCGCGGCGCGCTGGCGGCGCCGCCGCGCGAGGCGCCGGTGCCGGACACGCCCTGCACGCCGGCCTCGCTGACCGACGCAGGCGGCCGCCAGTCGCTGGGCTACGTGCGCCGGCGGTGCGCGCGCCCGCGCCCGCCCGCACGCCCGCGAGCCTGCACCTGCCGCGCTGGGCCGGAGCGGCCGCTCTGGCGGCCTTGGCGCGCCGTGCGCGGCGCGGCGCAGCAGGCCGACCCCGTGGCGCCGCGCGCACAGGAGCCTGGTGCCGGCGGGCAAGGCGGCGGGCGGCGCCGTGTTCGAGGAAGGCTGGGAGCTGCTGCACGTCGAGGACCGCGTGCACGCCGTTGCGGCCTGTGCCGCCGGTGCGTGGCGCGCGCGCGCAGCCCTGCTGCGGTGGCCGCAGTACGCGCGGCTGTATGCAGGGCGCGGGGCGAGCGCCCGCGGCCTGCCGGCATGCGCGGGCGCGCCGCGGCGCGCTGATTGGGCGCGATGCGCAGCCCCGCGCTCGGCGCGGCGCCAGCTGTTGCGCGCTGGGCTATTGTGCCGCGGGGCTGCGTCGGCTGTGGCGCCGTCGAGACTGGCGCTGACGCGCGCTGTGCAGGGAAAGGCAAACCTGTGCGGCCGCTGGCCAGGGCCGCTGTGCACCGTAGATGCGCAGCATGCTCTGGGAAAGAGCCGTGGTGTGCCGTTGGGGGGGGGCTGGGCTGCCTGGGTAGCTGGCCAGGAGCTCACACCGCCCGCGAGGCCGCCGCCAGGCGAGTGGGGCAGCAGCGCGAACTCACTACCCTAAGCCTAACCCAGAGCTCAACCTGACCGCGCGGCCGCGCCCAGGCGAGTGGGGCGGCGGCGCGGGCGCACGGCCGCTGGTCGCCGCGACAGCGCACCGCGGCCTGCTGGAGGCAGATCTGCAGCCGTCTGCAGGGCCGGAGCTCTCTGCAGCGTCCGAGACTGGCGCGTCTGCGGTCTCGGAGGGCTCGCTCAAGGCGCGATGCCTGCCGCGGCCCCCCGGCGCCCCTCCGCACGCCCAGGGTCTGCACCTAGAGTAGAGTCCGCTTTGAAGACCTGCGCCGGCCACATAACAGCGCTCCTGTCCCAGCGCACAGGGGCTGGCAAGCCCTGCTCTTTGGCTCTGAGCCGTCGTAAACCTAACACCGCTCGCCGCGCAGGGCTCTGTATTCTCGGCGCTGCTGGCGGACATGCTGGGCGCGGTGGCCTGGCCGCCCAACCCCTGGGCGCTGCTGGCGGCGCCGGCCGCTGGCGCCCCCGGCGCGCCGGGCGGTCCGGGCGGGCCCGCGTCGCCAGCGGCGGCCGCGCGCAGCAGCGCGCTGCGGCCGGGCGGGTCGCCCGGCGCGCGCGTGCATGCGGCCGCAGCCGACATTGCGACCGTCGCGCTCGCGGCGCACCCCTTTCGGCAGCTGTACCTCTCCGGTGCGCGCCCCGTGCCTGGGCCGCGCGGGCCCTGCTCGCGCCTGCATGCGCGCGCGCCCCGCGCGTGGCCCGCATGCGCCGGCCGGCAGCCATGCACACTGACAAACGAGCGCCGAGGCTCAGCGATGCTGCGCACTGCGTCAGCGTCTCAGTAGGGCACACAAGGTGTGATCGAGGCGGGCAGCTGCCTGGGGAGCAGGGACGGCAGGGGCCAGCCGGCCAGAGCGCCGGCAGCGTGCGCGCCTGACTGGCGCCGCGCGCGCCGCGGCGTGGCAGGCTGCGCGAGCGGCGAGATCTACCTGTGGCAGTTCGGCGCGCGCGCGGCGGCTGCGGGCTATACGCCGCTGCTGCCGGCGGCCAGCGCGCCCGCGCCGGCCGCGGCCTCGCTGTTCTCCGCGCCCGCGCGCGCGTGGAGCCTGGCCGCGCCCGGCGCGCTGGCCGCGCTCGGGCACTGGGGCCAGCCGCAGGCGGTGCGCGCGCGCCCCCACGAAAAGAGTAGCAGGCCCTGGCCGCGGGGGTCGCCGTGCTTCCCGAGCGCACTGCAGGGTAAGGGCTGGGTCTGATGCGCCCCAGGCGCGCATCCGGTTTGCTCGAGCGGCGCGCCCTGCAGTCGCAGCAGTGCGGCGCTGCCTGCAGCGCAGGCTCTCACTGATTGCCCAGCAGGGCGGCGCCGCATGCCTGGATCGCGAGCCGGTGCGATGCCCGGCAGGTGCGCTGGAGCGACTGCGGGGAGCGCTTTGCGGCCATCGGCGAGGGCGGCCAGGCGGCGGTCTGGCGCGTGGACGCGCCGCAGTTCACGCACACCGACAGCGGCCCACTCGCGCGCGCGGACTGGTGCCACCAGGCGCGGCGTCCCGGCCGGCCGGATCCCGCCGCGCCGCCGCGTGCGCGCATGCAGCCTGCTGCTGCCGCGCCCCGCGGACGCCTCCGTGTTCTGTGGGCACGTCCCTACCCTGATTCTACCCCTAGCCCTGAAACGGGGGCTGTGTCGCGCAGGCGCTAGGGCGGCGCGGCGTGGACATCGCGTACGTGGGCGGCAGCTCGAGCGTGCTGGCGGTCGGCGGGTCGTGCGCACGCGGCAATGTGGCGCTCTGGGACACGCTCGCGCCGCCCGCGGGCGGGCCGGTCGCTGCGCTAAGCAACCACACCGCGCTGGTCACGGCGCTGCAGGCACGCCGCCCTGCCGCCCGCTGCCGCGGCGGCCGCAATGCGCAGGGACCTTGGGGCGCCGGCTCGGCGGCGGGTGCGCCGGCGCGGGAGGCGGGCGGCGCCGCACGAGCCGCTGAGCGGCTGCTGGCGGGTGCCGCAGGGGGTTTTTTTTTGGTCCGCCGCCGGCGTGGGACAGGGGGTTGCAGGGCGGGCGCGCGCACGCGCGCAAGCTCTGCAAGCTCAGGCGGCTCGGCGGGCGAGGGCGCGGGTGTGCGCACGGCGGGTGCGGGCGCGCGGGCGCTGCGCTGACGCCCTCCTGGGCGCGCGCGCGCAGGTGCTGCCGGGCGGGCGGCTGCTGGCGAGCGCGGACGAGGCGGGCGGCGTGGCGGTGCACGACCTGCGCGCGCTGGGCGCGCCGGGCGGCGGCCGCGCGCTGCTCTGGCACGCGCGCCCGGGCTCCGGCGGCATCACCAGCCTCGCCGCCGGCCTGCGCCCGGTCTCCGGCCTGCCCTTCCTGGTGCGCCGCCCCGCCGCGCCGGCCGCCCCGCCGCGGCCGGCGGCCAGGCCGCGCCGGCCGCCCAGCCGCGGCCAGCGGCCAGGCCGCGCCCCCGCCGCCCCGGCGCGGCGCCATGGCCGGGTGCACTGCCAGGAATTTTACTATACGCCTGTGCCTGACAGTGCTGCGCGCGATGTGGCCGGCGCTGGCGGGCCAGCAGGTTCGACTCTCTCGGGGCGGTGTGATGTTCAGGGACAGTGCTTCAGGGACAGTGCTGCCGCGGCATCCACCCGCACCGCCGCGGCGGCGCCGAGCGGGAGCGCGCGTGCCGGGGCAGCATGCGCGCCTGCGCGCCGCGCCCGTGCAGCCGCTCTGCGCGTAGCGGATACCCGCGCCGCGCTCGCAGGTGTCCGGCAGTCGCGAGGGCGCCATCAATGTGTGGGCGGCCGACCACGGGGCCGTCGTCCAGACGCTGGATGTCACGCGCGTGCGCGGCGCGCGCGGCCGCAGTGCGCCCGCGCCTGCTTCAGCGCTCCCCGCATGACTTGCAGCGGCGCTGGGTGCCTGCATGTGCTGAGCCCAGGAGCGGCTGCGATACCGGCAGCCGCATATGCCACGCCAGCTTTGGCATGGCGTGCAGAAGCTGCTCAGAGAGTGGTTCGCAGTGCGACACCAGCCGGGCCTTGTGCATGGTGCTGGTCTGTGCTGGTGCCTTGTCTTGAGACCCTGCCGTGCCCCTGGTAGTGCCGGTACAGCACACCACAGCGCGTGAGCCGCCCCGAGCCGCGCGCGCAGCCAAGGGCCTGTTCGGAGAGGCGCTCAAGGGCGGGCGCGCAGCCGCGGTGATCACCGGCCTGGCTGTGTGCCCCGAGGGGCTTGTGTCGGCCTGCCTGGATGGCACCGTGCGCCTGCACCCGCTGCAGTGACGCGCGCTGGCAGCGCCAGAAGTTGCGTGCTGCTGCACTTTGCGGCCCAGCGCAGGCGCAGGTGTGCGTGTTGTCTCTCTCTTCCTGTGTGCCTGCTCCGTTTGTGTGAATGAATGAATGAATGAATGAAGAGCATCACCGGGGGCCCTAACCCGATGGCCCCCTCAGCTGTGTGGTGATAGCCTGTCAGCCAACTAGGGCTGTTTAGGCACAAGCGTCAAGCAAGCAGGCAAGATATCCGCGCACTCACAGGTCAAGGGACATTTGGGACCGTTGGGGCAAGGTACAGCTTCAGGCATGCGAGAATAAAACAGGCAACGCCGCAAATGCCCGGCTGCTGCATGAACTCAAGCATGGTGCACCCAGGCGTAAACAGGTGCGCAAAGTGAGCACGGACACAGGCGACAAAAGGGCATTCAAACAGCAGGTGCTGCTCATCGCCCAGGGCGCCAGAGGCACACTTCACGCACAGGCGCTGCGCCCGAGGAACGTTGTTGTTACGTAAGGCAACGATTGGGAGCTGGTGGCAGCCCAGCCGAAACTTTATGATTTTCAACACCCGAGATAGGCCGAGGTTGAGGGTGACATAGGGGTTGCTCCCCAGCCTGGGCCCCGGGCGCGGCGCAAACCAGCGTGCATACTTGGATTAGCTGCCATGTGGATCAGCTGCCAGGGCTGCCAGGGCAAGTAGGTTACACCCATGAGCGTGCTTGCTAGATGCAAGCGCATACACAATGCTTCCATTACTCCCTGTCGCGCTTGAGTAACACGTCCTGACATGCTGTAGACCTCAAAGATCGAGCCTATCCTATACCCTTCACCCGGCAGCCCAGGCTACCGCCTGCCCATGGAGCCTGCTGGCAGCACCATGCTCGGGCGTGCCCGGCGCCGGCCAGCGCCGCCAGGCCACCTGCTTCTTCGCCCCGTCGGTGATCTCAAACGCAAACTGGCCCTCGCGCGCATGCGTGAGATCACGCATTACAACCCGCCATGGGGACAGAGCCCACCTGCCAAGCACGAAAGAACTTGGGAAACTCCCCGCCCGACCTGATCACCATGCGCTCCAGGCACCCCGGGCACAGCACATCCGCGAGGGCCTCCGCACTCAGCAGTTCGCCATAATCATCATCACCATTCACATAACGCAGATGGACACTTCTTGCAATCATGCGTACCTCGTTGGCCCCCGGGAACGCGCTGCATGGCGTTTCCGGGCCGAGAGTGTGCGCATCAGGGACAACAGTGAGCGTAAGGGTGCTGGCCACGATATCAGCGCGCCAGCCGCTGACAGCGGGGAAGCATGTGGGGGCTATCATGCGCAAAATGTTGCCAAACAAGTGTAATCGTGAGAGGCTTGGGACCTGCGCCGCCGCCTGTGCGGCGGTGCAGGGCGGCCAGCGGCTTGCAGTGATCTCTGCATATGCGGCCCTGGTTCTCAGGCACACCAGAGTGTGAGGCAGCTTGTCGTACTGCACACAGTTGCCCCTGCTGCCTGAAACACCCAAGTGCGTGAGATGGAACATGCTCAAGTCCACATGCGGCGTGTTCACCACGGCGTCACCAGGGCCGTGAGCGCGCTGTCCAGGCAGAGCCCCTGGGACGCCGCCCAGGCGCAGCGGCATGCCCAGCAGCTGCTGCAGGCTCTGGCGCTGGTTTGCGCGCAGGACGGTCAGCAGCGGGGACACGACGTCGCCGTCAGTGCACAGGCCCGGGTCCAAAAAGTTTCGGCTGTGCTCCCGGGTGGCGGGGGCCAGCCAGTTGTAAAGGGTCAGCGACTCCACGCAGTTCCTCCACGCCGGCAGCGCTAGCCACGCGAGGTGCCTCGCGGCAAGCCGCGTCTCGGAGAAGTTCAGGCGCAGCTGCAGCCGGTGCGCGCGCAGCACCCGCCTGAACTGGCGGCTCACGCCCTCCAGCGAGAGCACCAGTCGGACTTCGCCGCTAGCAGTGGAGACCAGGCGTGCGTCCCAGACGGTGGACAACACTCTGTGCAGGAGGGCATCAGGCAACCCTTCCAGGCACGGGCGCTGTGCCTGCGGTGCGCAGTTGCTTGGTGTGTAACCAGGAGCAAGCCTGACAAACACAGTGCAAGCACGTGCGAGCTAACGTTGAACATACAGCCATCTAGCACCCACCGCAGCTGCGGGCCTCTGCGAAAGCATCTGCACAAACCGGCCTCCCTTGTACGCACTGACAGCAGTGCCTCAGTCGCTGATACTCGCTGTCACAGGTGTCAGCACGCCATAGCGCACGCGCCACACACAGAGGCGCGCCAGCTGTGCACCCTCCCTGGGAGCCTCACGGCCATGCGTTGAACGAAGCAAATGCCTCGACAGCAAGAAACACGGCGAGGCAGTGGCACTGTTGGCTACAGTGTTTCGTTTGGGGGTCCAGCGGTTCCCTCACAGTGGGGGAAGCGGTGACCCCAGAATGTTTTTTGGGCCCCCACTCCGTGGGGGCCCGGAGCCTGGGAATTAATTTCAGCCGGCCAGATGTGGGGGAAATGTGGGGGATGCTAAAAACCGTGTATAATGGCAGCTTAACATGCATACAAGTGTAGCGGGCCGTTGCAGGTGTTGCTCGGATGCATTACCACTCCTGTTCAGTCGTTACACCCCCGGAGACCAGCATAAGGTCACACGGCCGCGCGCCGACTTGAAGCGCACGCACAGCTGCACCCTATCCCTCTAGCAGCCAAATTGCGCTCCCTGGACACGTCTGGGAATTGCATGGTTAGGGGTGAAGTGGGACGGTCCGGGTTGCTGTATCCACGCACGCAATGCAAGGCACTTTGGTCCCCGGCCAGGGGCGAAGCGCAAGAGTCCTGGCCCGCATTCCCCTAATGCGATCATGGCGGAATTGTGACCACCTGCATTAATTACACCCGGCCGACGTGGCCGCTTTGCATTGGCCGGATTTGTTTCTGCACCCCCACCGTGTGGGGGCGCCGCCCTGCCCATTTAATTTTGAGCGGTCAAATTTGGGGGTCGGCCCCTATATATTTCTTTGTGATCCCCCGAAAAACGGCTGCTTTTTGGCCGAATTAGTTAAAATCCCCCCATATGGGGGCAGTCCCCCACTAAACGAAACACTGGTTGGCTACCCAAGTCCTGAGCCAAACTTGGCACAACCGGACTTGAACCGTAGGCTGGCAGATGGCTCGGCAGCGGACGTGCACCATATCACCGTCATGGGCCAGCACGCCTGGCTGGGCCCTGACCGGCGCCCGGCCCTGCTGTGCGCGGCGCTGTGCGCGCCCGCCGCCTGGTGCATTTATGTGTGGGCTGCGCGCAAGCCCAGGCGGCGCCCGACCGGCTTTGAGTCCTTCCTCAAAGCGGGCGGGAATGCGGAGGCGGAGCGCAGCCCCGCGGACTTTGGCGCCTTCCTGCGCAAGGCCCGCGGACCGCAGGCCGCTGCCGATGCCGGGCCGGGGCCCGGCGCAGCACCAGAGGCGGCGGCGGGCGGCCCGCGGGCAGGCGATGCAGCGGTCGCAGTGCTGTTTGGCACAGAATACGGCGCGAGCAAGGAGGTCGCGGAGCTGCTGTGCGCGCAGGTCAGGGCGGCCGGGGCATACTGGTGCGGCCGGCGGAGGAGCAGAGAGACCCTCGGGTGGGGCTAGCGCAGGCCGACACAGCTGCTGTGCAGCGCAGGCCGACACAGCTGCTGTGCAGCGCAGGCCGCACACGATGGACATGGCGGAGCACCCAGATGGCATGGATCTAAGCGCCGAGGCTGCGCTGCTGGTGGTCTGCTCGACGCAGGTGCGCACGCATGCCAGTCCTGGGCGCAAGGGCGCAGTCGTAGCGCTTTTTACGCACACTGCTTGTCGAGCGCCGCCACCATGCGGCCGCCTGCATCCCCGCGTGCGGCCTGCCAGGGCGACGGCGTGCCGCCGAGCGAGGCGCGCGACTTCTGCGACTGGCTGGCCAGCCCCGCCGCGCCGTGCCTGGAGCGCACGCACTTCTCCGTCTGCGCGCTGGGCGACACGTGCGCGCCCCGGGCTGCGCCGCGGCCTGTCCACCAGGGCATGCAGCGGCCCTGTCCGCGTGCGCAGCACCTGCCGGTCGCACACCCGAACAATCGTGCGGCGGAGCGGTATGCGTACGCCGCGCGTGCCGCAGCGCGCCACCTGCCCGTGCAGCGGCCGTGCCTGCGCTCCCGCCAGCGCGCCCACCACAGGTACCTCAGCCAGGCCGGGCGGCGGGCGCGCAGGTCGTACGCGCACTTCTGCGCGTGCGGCAAGGCGCTCGACGCGCGGCTGGAGGCCCTGGGCGGGCGGCGCCTCGCTGCGCGCGCCGACGTGAACCGTGAGGACCGCCGGGCCGTGGACGCGTGGGCGGCCGCCGTGTGTGCTGCCTTGCCCGGCCTGGCGCTCCGGCCCGCAGAGGGTGCGCCGCCGGCGCGGCCCCCTCGGCGCAAGCGCCTTACGCCCGCAGACTGCCCTCCGTGCCCTGCGCTGCCAAGCACGAGGCCCCGTTGCTGAAGCCGCGGGCGCCTCGGGGCACCGCAGCTGTGTTGCTTGTGTCCCGGGTGGAGGGCTGGTGGGCCCCTGCATGCGGCGCAGCACACAGTTGAGGGTAAGGAAGGCGGCACATGCGGCCTGCCAGGCAACCGAGCGTGCCGGGCGCCAGGCGCGGCCGCGCCAGCGCCGGCGCCGCCGCCGCGCCCGCGGCGCTGGGGCAAGGCGCGGCCGTACTACGCGCGCGTGGCGGCCGTGGAGAGCCTGTGCCGCGCGCGGCCGCTGCGCGGCGCCGAAGACAAGGACACCGTGCGCGTGGAGCTGGACCTGGGCGACTCTGGGTTGCGCTACGCGCCGGGCGACGCGCTCGGCATCTTCCCGCTCAACTGCCCACAGGCGCGCCGCGGCCCCGCGGCGCGCGCGCGCACAACCGCTGTGCGCAAAGTGCGGCGGGCGCCTTTGGCATTGGAAGCCCGAGCGATGTCGTCTGCCTCTCGTTGTAGGCTGCTGCGGGGTCAACACCTACAAATCTTGCGCAATTTTGTGAGGTGACCAGGCCAAAGCTCGGCAGCTGCCTTTTGCTGCTGTGCACAGTTCGCTCGGCTGCCGGAGCAGCTCCGGCGCCGCCGGGCTCTGGCGCGGCTCTGCAGAGCGCTCAGCAGCCCGAGGGCGGGCGATCCGCGGGGCGCAGGCGGTCGACGAGCTGCTGGCGGCGCTGGGCGCGCGCGGCGACGAGCGCGTGCCCGTCCCGGCCTGGCACTATGAGGACGCGGCGCCGGCCGACGCGCGCGCGGACGGCCGGATGCCCCTGCGCGAGGCGCTGTCAAAGTGCTACGACCTGCGGCGCGCCCCGTGCCCCGCGCCCCGTGCCGCCGCCGGCCGCCTCTCAAGGGCCCTGTGTTTGGCCCGGAGCTGCTGCGTGCCGCCCAGGAGCGGGCAGCGGTGCTCCCGTGCCCCTGTGCGCTCGCTCCCTGCGGCGGCGCGCCCCTGGCAGGGTGCCAGCAGCAGCCACTAGGCCGCGCACGCTGAACCAGCAGACACGCTTGCCCTAGCGGCCGCACGCCGGCCCCTGCGCATGTCCCTGCCAATGGCATAGCGGACGCGCCTGCGCGCCTGCATGCCTGAGACATAAGTGGGGGGCGCACACTCTAGGACGCCCAAGCCCGAGCTGCTGCGCGTGCTGCTGGAGCACCTGCCGGCGCCCACACACAACGGCGCGCGCAAGCACGCGCGGAACGGCACCAACGGCGCGCACGCTGCGGGCGCGCCCGCGAATGGCAGCTCCGGCGACAAGGCCCCCTATGCCCAGGCGCGCCCGGCGCCGCACCTGGCCGGGCAGCGGGCCCCTCTATTGAGCGACAGAGCGGCACATCTGCAATCATGAATTCGCTATGATGTGAGCCGAGACAGGTGCGAGCTGACCTGGCCGCCGGGACCGTGCGCGCAGGCGCTGCAGTGCCTGGCAGACCTGGACGGCGGGGGGCCGCTGGCGGACTACCTGGCGCCGCGGCACGTGCTGGACCTCGTCCTGGACTTTGCGGGCAGCCGGCCGCCGCTCGACCAGGCGCGCGCGGCCTGTCCTTGATTCAATCGGGGCAGCTCAGGGGGTGTGCAGCGCTGCGAGCCAAGGTGCTGCAGTGTGGGTCACGCTGGCGGTCGGGCGCGCACTTACAGAGTGGCATGACTGCAGCCGGCAGCCCGGCGCGCCGCCCCGCGGAGCGCTCGAGAGGCCGGGCCCCCGTTTGCGGCGCTGCGCCCTTATCCTACCCTGTGCGCGCAGGTGCTGGCGGCGCTGCGGCCGCTGCAGGCGCGCCTGTACAGCATCTCGTCGTCGCAGCTGGAGGCTGCCGGGCGCGTGGCGGTCACCGTCGCCGTGGTGCGCTACGCCAGCCTGGGCCGGCCGCGCATCGGCGTGACGTCCACGTTCGCGGCCGAGCGCGTGCGGGTGCGGCCCGCGCGGCGCGTCGTGCGCCATGTGCTTGACAGCGGCGGGCACGGGGGCCGCTCGAGCGCGCGCGCCGCTCGGGGCCCGCCGCGCGTCAGGGCGCGGCAGCGCGCCGGGCACGGCGCTGACAGCGAATGCGCCGCGCGCGGCAGGTGGGCGAAGCGGCGCCGGTTTACGTGCACAGGAACCCGGACTTCCGGCTGCCCGCCGACGCCAGCCGGCCCATCATCATGATCGGCCCGGGCACCGGCCTGGCGCCCTTCCGGTGCGGCGCCCGACTGCGTGGCAGCCCCCGCAGCACACCGGTCCGGTTTGTGGGAGCTGTGGCGCTCTGCCTCGTCGCGCGCCGTGCGCACGAGAGCATAGCAACAAGCACCGTTGCGGCCGGGCTTCTTGGGCCCAGGGTGCACCGGGCTGTGGGTGAGGGACATGCGCCGCTGTGCAGGCCCGGCGCCGACGGCAGGGTCCCTTTCCGTATCGTGGGTGGAAGAGGCGCGCGCGGCGCAGGGCGTTCATGCTGGAGCGCCTCCTCGGCGCGGCGGCCGGGGGCGCGGCGCTGGGCGAGGCCGTGCTCTTCTTCGGCTGCCGCCGCGCGGACCAGGACTTTCTGTACGGCGAGCAGCTGCAGGCCTGGGCGCGCGACGGGCACCTCACCCTCTTCACCGCCTTCTCGCGCCAGCAGGTGGGCGCCCCGCCGCTGCAGTCAGCCCTTGTAATGCATGCCTTCAGCTTCACGCGGGTCGTGCGCGCCTGGTGCTCTGCTGCGGCCGCTCCGGGAGTCTGCGTAGCCTGCATGCAGGTCCGACTCTGCGGGTCTGGCTGGCGTGCCAAGGCGTGCTCCTTTGCCTGGCCGCATCTGGCATGCATGCTGGGGCACAGGCCGGCGCCCCATTTTCTTGGAGGCGGGCAGGCACAGGGTGCCCGCAGCGGAGCGGCGCGGCGCATGGGCGCCGAGCGCGAGCGCGCCGAGCGCGCCGGCAGGCCCGCAAGGTGTACGTCCAGGACCGCGTGCGCGAGAGCGGCGACCTGCTGTGGCGGCTCCTGGCTGCGGGCGCGCACGTGTACGTGTGCGGCGACGCCGCGGGCATGGCGCCCGCCGTGGAGCAGGCACTGCTGGACGTCGTCGCGCACGCGCAGGGCAGCGGGCGCCCGGCCGCGGAGCGTTTCCTGCGCCGGCTGGCCGACGCCGGGCGCTACCAGCGCGACGTCTGGTTCTAGGCCGCACCATATTGTTCCTGGGGCAGCCTCTCTGATCGGGGGCGGCCGCAGCCAAAAATTCTTTGCGAGAGGAGTGGGTCAGAATGAAATTGCTTAAATATGCGCTGGCAGCCGTGCATGTCATCACGCGCTGCGTAGAGCACAAGAAAAGTGTGTCTGCTAGCTGTTGGTCTGAGGGTTGTGGTAGTTGGCAAACCCTGTTCTCGAAACAAATGTGTCGGCAGTGTGCTCCCGTCGAGAGTGAGGTGCTTCGCCACCCGCTCTGTTTGCCTAGCCTTGACCTTGTGTGTCTGATTTTGCTTTAGTTTGTACTACTTTCCGCTACACGTGTACTACTTCAGTTGCAACGCATAGATTGGCTTACCTACGACCTGCGGTAGAGCTGTTGAAGAGGAGGCAGCACTGTCTCCCGAGCGGCGGCGTGTAGCGGACTTGAATTTGGTGGAACGCTCGCCACGGGGGGCCTGCGAAATAACTGTCACTCCGGGGCCAGCATCATGGCGGGCTGGAGGCTTGCCACCGCCTGGCTGATCCTTGCTGCAGGTGTGCGCCTGGGTCTCTGCTGCCATAGGTGTGCTTGTCGAGCGGCTCGACAAGCAGACGCGTGCTGCTGGCACCCCCCTCCCGACCCGCAAGAGCCTGCATCTGCAGCACCAGGCCGCCTAGCTTTCGTCCTGCCTGTCACCACAAGGGCAGGGCAGGCTGTAGCAAAGCGTTGTCCTGCGGTGCGCGCCACCTGACGCGCTCAGCCCCGCGCCGGCAGCTGCCGCCGCGCAGGTTGCGGCGCAGGGCCCCGCGGCTGCGCCAGCGTCCGCCGCCGATGCAGACGGCTCCGGCCTGCCACCTGTGCCTGCACAGCGGCCGTCCTTCTTCCTGGGTATGGCGACCGCAGCGCCGCAGATCGAGGTGCGCCCCCGCGAGCTCGGGAGCCGCCGCCGTAAGTGAACAGGCTGCAGCGAGAAGCGGTGAGCAGCGTCACAACGGCGTCACACCCGGGCCGTGCTCTGGGCAGGGCGCCGTCGCCGAGGACGGGCGCTCGCCCAGCATCTGGGACACCTGGGCGGCCGCGCACCCGGCCGTCGACTCGCCCAACGTGACCGACGACTTCTACCACCAGTGGGCGGGCGACATCGCCATCATGCAGCGCTACGGCATCAAGCACTTTCGCTTCTCCGTGGCGTGGACGCGCGTGATGCCCGACGGCAACGGCAGCGTCAACGCGGCCGGCATGGCCTTCTACAGCCGCATGGTCGACGCGCTGCTGGCGGCGGGCATCGAGCCGGTCGTCACGCTCTACCACTGGGACCTGCCGCAGGCGCGCCACCCGGCAGCGCGGCGGCCGCCCCAGCTGCCCATGCATGCGCCAGGCACTGGGAAAGGCCGTCATGCACATGGGCCGCTTATGAGCATGCATGCGGAGCCGCCTGGCGCCTGTGCTGCTCAGCCGAACGGTGCAGGGTCGGGGCGCAAACGGGTCGGGGCGGGCGCGCGCAGGTGCTGCAGGACCGCTACGGCGGCTTCCTGAGCGAGCAGATCGTGGCGGACTTCACGCACTACGCGCAGGCCGTCTTCCAGGCGCTCGGCAGCCGCGTGACCTACTGGTCCACCTTCAACGAGCCGGCCACCTTCTGCGTCAGCGGCTACGGCAGCGGCTGGCACGCGCCGTCCATGCATGTGCGCCCGCGGCCGCGCCCCCCGCGCCCGCGCCCCGCGCGCGCACCCCGCGCGCGGCGGCTGAGCAGGGCCCCGGCGGCGCGCGCAGGACCAGAACGGCACGCTCGGCTACGTGTGGGCGTGCCACAACAACGTGCTGCGCGCGCATGCGTCCGCCGTGCGCGAGTTCCGCCGCATCGTGCCCAACGGCAAGATCGGCATGAACCTGGCCATCCAGTGGTCGGAGCCGCGCTCCGACTCGGCCGAGGACAGGGTGCGCCGCCGGCCCGCGCTGTCCGCTGCCGGCCCGCCCGGCCGCGCGCGCCGTCCTCATGCGGCGTCTGAACTGCCCGCGCATGCCGGGCGCAGGCCGCGGCGGAGCGCCACATGGGTGCGCACGCGCTCGCTGAAGCGTGCCGAGCATGGGAGCCTCGCTGTGCGCTTGCATGTCGTTTAAGGGCGCCAGAGCCAGGACCGCATCAAATGTTAACGGCCCGTCGCAGAGTTTGAGCTGGCGGTGTGGGCGGACCCGGTGTACCGCGGCGACTGGCCGGCCTCGGTCAAGGAGCGCAACCCGGTCGGCCTCATGACCATCACGCCCGAGCTGGTGCGCGCGCGGCCCGGGCCTCGCGGCGCCCGCACTGCACACAGACCGCCACGCGCGGGGCGCCCGATGAACAGGCAGGCTCTGAGTGCGCGCGCCCTTTGGCGCACCCAGGCGGATAAAGTGCAAAGCCCGTGTCGCGCGCGCGCAGGCGGCCGCGCTGCACGGCAGCTTCGATGTCTTCATGCTTAACTTCTACACGAGCAAGTACGTGTACTACCTGCAGGGCGGCTGGGGCATGGCCGGGCAGGGCGTGATCGACGCGGCCGACACGTTCAACGCCACCAACGGCACCAGCATCGGCCCCGAGACCGCGTCCTCCTGGTTCAAGGAGGTGCCCTGGGCCTTCCGCAAGCAGCTCAAGTGGGTGTCCGACCGGTGCGCGCCGCGCCCGGGCTTGACAGCGCCAAATTTCTGCTGACCAGGCGCAGGCAGCGACCGCACGCTCTGGCCTGGCAGGTACAACCGGCCGCCGCTCTGGGTCACGGAGAACGGCGTGGCCGAGCCCGACGAGGCCAACGAGGGGCTGCCGGGCGCGCTGAACGATGTGTACCGCATCGACTTCTACCGCTCCTACATGCAGGCGGCCATGGCGGCCGTGTCCGAGGACCAGGCGCGGGCGGCTGCCTTCCTTTCACTCGGCAGGCGTGCACACAGCGAGACGCGCTGACGGGCGCGCCCTGCGAACAGGTGGACATCCAGGGCTACTTCTGCTGGTCGCTGCTGGACAACTGGTGCGCGCCCGCGCCCGCATAGGACTAGGGTATTACCCTACCGTGAGCGCCGCGCGCGCGCGGCGGCCCGCCCGCGAGCGCTCCCTGACATGGTCAGCCGGCCGCAGGGAGTGGACGAGCGGCTTCAAGGAGCGCTTCGGGCTCGTGTACATCGATTACGCCAACGGCCAAGCCCGCCACCCCAAGCGCTCGCTCGCCTGGCTGTCGCGCTGGTTCGGCCTGACCTCGGGGGCGGCGCAGGTGTCCGCGCAGAGCATTTGATGCCCTGTATAAGCCTTGCTGTCCCCTTATAGTGCAAGTACATGAAAGGCGGACATGCTCGTGGCGCCTTTATTGGGTGGATTTGAAGTACGTCCTCAGCGGCACCCAACTCTTAGCTGGCAGGCGCCGGCCCTTTGCTGGGAGCCTGTAGGCACTCGATGCAGGCCCCTTGCGGCCTGCCCGACTTGATGCATGGGCTTTGCCCACTTGCAAGTTTTGGTGTGTGCGAGTCGTTCTGCGCAAACATATCCCGAGTTGCTGATGCATTGGTGTGGTGCTGGAGTGGGAGCAACTCTGTTTCAGCAGACTTTTTTTGTGGCTGCGTGAGCAGTCGTGCATTGGACGCGAGTACCGCTGAAGAGGAATTATCCCCGCGGTGCTGACACTTGTACGGTGGTTGCGCGCTGATTGTGAAGTCAAGCCCAGGAGTGCTGGGTGGAGTTTGCTGCATGTGCTGAGCAGTAAACAAGACGCGCTTGCGTATACGACCCCACGGTGTTCAAAATAGCTGTGCAGAGCGGCACAGGGCTATGACAAAAGTGAGCCGGAGCCTATTGCTACAAAGCCAGCATCAGATCTGCCTAGGGGTTGTACAACGGAGCACCACATTTACGGCGCGGGCCGTGACCGCCCGAGGCGCCCCTCGCAGCTGCCGCACGCCCAGCGCGCTCAGGTGGGGACCCAGGAGCGGCATGTCAAGCCCGCGCGTAGCGCGCCGGCTAGAGCAGGCTGCGACCCAGGTAGCCGGTCGCCGCGGCGCCGCCCGTGCGCCGCCAGGGCAGGCTGTTGCTGCTGCTCGCGGGCGCCCGCGCCGCCACAGGCTCCTGCGCGCGCGCGCGCGCGCGTCGCGGACATTTGCGCTTTGCACGCGCCGGCGCCTGCTGGCTCGCGGGACCACGGCGTCGGGGTGCAGGCAACAGGCGCGGACACGGCGGCTGCCAGGTGGCTGGACATAAGCGCATCCCCAGGCAGGCAAGCAGCGGGAGGGCAGGGCAGGCAGGCAGGCAGGCAGGCAGGCAGGGCTGGCAGCAGGCAGGACAGGGCAGGCGGCCGGCCGTGATGAGGGCACCTGGCAGTCAGCTCCAGACCTGCCAGCCGCGGCTGGCACTCACCGGCGTCTTGCCGCTCAGCAGGCCCTCCTCGAATGACTGCGCGAAGCCGGTCGCGATGATGGTCACGTGCACCTCGCCCGCGTACGCGTCGTCAATGACTGCGCCGAAGATGACGTTGGCGCCCGGGTCGGCCAGCGCGGTGACGACCTCGCTGACTCGGTTGACCTCGCTCAGCGTCAGGTCCTTGCCGCCGGTGATGTTGTACACGATCCCGGTCGCGCGCTCGATGGAGCGCTCGATCAGCGGCGCCGAGGTGGCCGCCTGCGCACGCGCGTGCCGCGCGCGTCACCCGCCGGCGCCGGGCACCAGGGCGCCCGCTCAGACCGCTTGAACGGCAGCGCGCCCTGCCCACAGCGCAGCGCGACATGGACTGAACTTCAGCCGGGCACAGAAAGGTGCGTGCCATGGCGGCCTCCTCGGCGCGGTTCTTGCCGGTGGACACGCCGACGCCGAGCATGGCGGTGCCGGAGTTGCACATGATGGCCTTCACGTCCGCGAAGTCGACGTTGACCAGGCCCGGGATGGTGATGATGTCGGAGATGCCCTGCACGCCCTGCAGCGCGCGCGCGGCCCCAGCGTCAGGCGCGCCCGCGCGGCTCCCGTGCATGGGTGGCACGCAGCAGTGAGTCTTTGCGTCATCGCCGCATGCTAAGATAAAAGATGCACGGATGGCAGGTGGGTTGGGGCCGCGGGCGCGCCTGCCGCAGGACGTCGTCGGCCAGCAGGAAGGCGTCCTGCAGCGGCGTCCCCTCCCCGACCACGTCCAGCAGCCTGGCGCGCGCGCGCTCGTTCGACGCCGGTGCCACTGCCGGAGGGCCGGGCTCGGCTATGCAGGAGCTCGGCCGTGCGGGAGCGCGGCTGTGGGCGCTCGGCAGCTCGTCCCGCGGGCGGCACGCGGGGGCGGCGCACCGGTCGTTCGGGATGACGATCAGCGTGTCGACGTTGGAGCGCAGCGTCTCGATGCCGTCCGACGCCTGCGCGCGCGCCGCGCGCGTCGGCCGCGCGCACGCGCTGCGTGCGGTCGACCACACTGGGCGCGCGCCAAGGACCAGGGGAGCCGCTGCTTGGCACGTCCCCAAGAGGGGAGGCGCCGGCGCCGCGCCTGCGTCTGCCGCCGGCGGCCTTCAAAGCCGAAGGGGTAGGTGACCACGCCGACGGTCAGGATGCCCTTCTCCTTGGCCAGCTTGGCCACCACCGGCGCCGCGCCCGTGCCCGTGCCGCCGCCCATGCCCGCCGTGATGAACACCTGGCGCCGCGCGGGCGGACGCGCGTGCGCATGCGGGCGGTGGCGCCGCGGTTTCTAGTGACAGATGACAGGAGCACATGCATGTGTGCCCACGGCGCGGCGGCCCGGCCTGCGGCGATTGCGCGGGGGCGCCAGCACGGGCGGCCGCAGGGGCGCGTGGCGCACCATGTCGGCGTTGTTGACCGCAGTGGCCAGCATCTCGCGCGACTCCTCGGCCGCCTCCTCGCCCAGGCTGGGCTTGCCGCCCGTGCCTGCGCTCGGCGCGCAGCAGGCGGCTGGCCTAAACCCACGACTCGGGTGGCTGCTCACAGCTGTTCGTCCACAGCCCTGCTCCCGGGCCCGCCCGGGCCCGCCCGCGGAGCGGTCGCGCCGCGCGGGCAGGGCTGTCCGGGACAGCGCTCACGGCGCGGCGGCAGGGCGCGCACCCAGGCCGCGCGTCAGCTCCGAGCCCATCTGCACCTTGTTCATCGCCTGCGAGTTCTCCAGCGCCTGCGCGTCGGTGTTGGCCGCCCAGAACTCCACGCCCTGGCGGGCGTTCGGCATCAGCGGCTGGCGTCCGCGCTTGGCGCGCCGGGTGCGAGCGCGGGGGCGTGAGACCAGCGATTGCGCACCTGCAGGCCGCTGCTAATCATGCGGTTGACGGCGTTGTTGCCACCGCCGCCTACGCCGATCACCTGGACGCGCGCGCCGACTGAGCCACCAGCGCGTTGCTCCTCCGGCTGACAGCCTGATTGGGCGCACATTGCATCACAGCCAATGCGAGCGGCGAAATGACGCGAGGCTGCCCCGACGTCAGGGCGCACCTTGATCCGCGCATCGCCGCCTGCATTGGGGCAAGCAGCTCTGGTTAGTATCATTGGAGCTCTCAACAAGCACGAGCGCAGGCCTCTCCGCTCTGTAGCGCGCCGCACCTATCGGACCATAGCCGTTGCCATTGCTGGCGTATGACGCGCAGACGCGCAGCTTGCGTCTGAACGCCCGCGCGGCCAGGTGCCGCGGCTGGCAGGCGGGAGTCAGCAGAGACCGCGCCGACGCCGGCGCATGGCCCATCATCATCATCGCACGGCCCGGCATCTTCGCAAAAGACGTTTGCGCCGTCCTTATTACACGCGCTATGCACTGCCTGCCCAAACCATCGATGCGCTCCTGCAGCCCTGACGGTGCTTCAACGGATGGCGCTGTGTTGAAATGGTTCAAAATCCAAATAGCTTGGCAGGCCTCCGGGGCCGACCGTACTACGGCACAGTAGTTCAGTACACTGCTCAGTGCTCACTGCTCAGTACACAGCGCACGCACTCGCGAGCTGGCACGTACGGCACCGACCCGCGGTGCACCTTAGGCGCCCCGCGATGCCGCCCAAAGTGTGCGTCAACAAGCTGAAGCGCGAGATGAAGGACTTCATAAGCAGCCCGCCTCCAAGCATACCCGCCATCTTTGTCAACGAGCGCAACATGCTGGGTGCGTGCTGCTGCAACCGCTGCTGGGTCGCCTGCTGCCTGCCTTCCATGTCGTCCTTCCGACACGGCGACGCTGCGCAGAGTGGCACTTTCTGATAGAGGGCCCGTCCGACAGCCCCTACGCGGGCGGCTGGTACATCGGGAAGCTGCGGTGCGCGCCGCAGGCCCCCCGGCCGCCCGGCGGTCGCGCAGGCCTGCGAGCGGGGCCGAGGGACGGCCTCGCGCCGCAGGTTCCCGCCAGAGTACCCCTTCAAGCCGCCGGGCATCCTCATGCTCACCCCCAGCGGGCGCTTTGAGACCGGCACCCGGCTGTGCCTGTCGATGAGCGACTTCCACCCGGAGACGTGGCGCGCCCCCGCGCCCCCCCCACAGCACGAGCCCTGCTGCCACCGTCCGCACTGCAGGCACGGGGTCGCTGACGGACGCTGGCGGGGGTGGCTCGCCTCGTCCTGCGCAGGTCGCCGGTGCGGGCCCCGGCGCAGCAGGCCCGCCCGGGCGGCCGACCAGGCCCGCCCGCGCGCCTCACAGCGCCGCGCGCCGCGCGCAGCTGTGGTCCGTGTCCACCATTCTCACAGGCCTGCTGTCGTTCATGCTGGACGCCAACGAGATCACCACCGGCTCGCTGGAGAGCACGGTGCGCGCCCCGCCCGCCGCCGCGCTCGCTCGCTCTGCGAGCGGCCGCCCCCTAACCCTTCACCCTATACTTTATTCCCCGAGCGGCCGCACGCCGGCAGGACGCCGAGAAGCGGGAGCTGGCGCGCGCGTCCCGCGCGTGGAACCTGCGGCAGCCCGCGCTGGCCGGCATGTTCCCGCAGGCGCGCCGCGCCCCGGCCCCGCCGCCGCCGGTCCACCCGCTGCGGCGCCTGCTTGCAGGCGCCGCAGTGCTGGCGCTGCAGGTGGCGGCTGCCCTGTGCATCGCTGAGCGGGGCCCCGCGCGGCTGGCGCGCAGCTGCGGGAGGCGGCTGCGGACGCGGGCCCCGCCGCCGCGGCCGAGGACGCGCCCGCGCCGGCGGAGGCCTGCGCGCCCGCGCAGGCGGGCGAGTGCGTCGGCGAGGCGGACTGGGCGGCCGTGCGGATCGCCGAGGCGCGGCTGGCCGAGGCCGATCCGCCGGCCGCGGTCGCGTGCGTGGACCGCGCGCTGCGGTGCGCGCCGTGCCTGTCTTGGCGCCTCGCGGGCGGCGCCAGCGGAGTACCCTGCCATGCTCGCAGCGCTGCGGCCTGGCCCGGGCATGCGGCAGCCCCTCGGCAGAGCCGGGCATGCGGCGTCTCGTGTCATGTGGGCACCGGCCACTCACACAGACTGCGCGTCCAGGCGGCACAAGGGCGGGAGGCCGCCGGCGGTGCTGCTGATGGCGAAGGCGGCGGCGCTGGCGCGCGCGGGCGAGCTTGACGCGGCGGCCGCGCTGGCGGGCGAGGCCGCCGCGGCGCCGGCCGCAGAGCCGCCGCCGCGCGACGCAGCGGCCGCGGGCAGCGGCCCCGACCTGGCGGCGCTTGACCCGGGCGCCTGCCGAGAGCGCTGGCGCGCGGCCGCGCTTGCCAAGGACGAGGGCAATGCCGCGTACAGGTGCAACCCTGGGCTGCCGGCGGCGCTTGGGGCGGGGCAGCTGGTTATCCGTGCGCTGCTCGTGTCGCAGCGCCGGCCTGGGGCGGCGCCAAGGCTGAACTCGCAGATTGAAACCCGACATGCCGCCTGTATCGGCACGCAGCTGGATCGCTGCCAAGCGGCGGAGCTTCAGACCTGCGGTGCAGCCGTCTGGCAAGGGCCCGAATGACGGGCGCCGGCATTGGCTTGCGCATGTGCGGGCTTGACGGGCCGTCCAGCATCGTGCGCGTGGGCGTCAAACTTGCGGGGGACAGACACCGCACCCTTGCGCCTCCGCAGCGGTCTTCAACGGGCCGGCGCGCGCCCGCAGGCAGCGCAGGCCGGAGGCGGCGCGCGGCGCGTACGAGCGCGCGCTGGCGGCCGAGCCGGCGTGCGCGACGCTGCTGTGCAACCTGGCGGCCGCGCTCGCGGCGCTGGGCCGCCATGCGGAGGCCGCCACGGCCGCGCGCGCCAGCCTGGGCGTCACTGCCGCGTACGGCAAGGCGCGCCGGCGCCTGGCCGACAGCCTGCGCGCCTGCGGCCGGTGCGCGCCGTAGCGGCTCCCCGCTGTGCTGCAGCGGGCGGCACCCAGGTTCAAGAGGGTTGCCTTGATGCTTGGTGACGACCTACACATGTCAATCACTTTCTAGGCATTCTGCTGGTTAGGCAGTGTGTGAGGCCGGCCGGGCGGAACCGCATCGGCGCCCGCGGCCCAGCGGCTGCTGCGAGGTTCTCTGCTGAGCCTGCCTGCAACGGCAGGGAGGCGGCCCGGTGCGCGCGCTGACGCGGGGCGGTTCGCCGCTGCGCCCAGGCACGGCGAGGCGGCGGTGGAGTACATGGAGCTGCTGAGCGCGTCGCCGGGGGACCCGACGCTGCAGGCGGCGCTGAGCGCGTGCCAGGGCGGCGCCTAGCAGGGCTAGGTTGTGGATGAACAATTGTAACAATGACAATGCTCATGCGGTACCTGCACCGGCCTCAGGCGCATCTAGGCAAGCCCCTGGTCCCGGCTCCTCGCCCTACCAAAACTGAGGCCCGCGCCGCGGCGCCACGTCTGTCAGCGCGCGCATGGGCCTACCTGCCCCGCCCCCCTATCTGCTGTCTGCACCCCCAAGCACCCGCTCCACGCTGCAACAACCAGCACACACAAGCAAAGCGTGACCCCTCACACGCGCCGCCCCATCAAGCCACGAACCCCGCGCCGCCCCAGCATCCTGCCTCTCTCATGCTTGCTCGCAGCTGCCGTCCCGGGCCGGCACCAGCTTGGCGTCATTTGGCCGCGCCCTCCAGCTGCGCCCTCCAAACCCCGGCTGCGCTCGCACTGGCTAAGAGCAGCCTGCAGGCTGCGCAGGCCAGGGCCACCCCGACAGCGCCTGCGGCTTGCAGGGCCCGCCGCGCCTCTCGAGCACACAGGCGCGCCGTCAATGCCGACCTGCTCCTCACACCCCTCACACCCCCGGCCCTCCCTCTCTCCGCGCGTCCGTGCACACCCCCGGCAGCCGCCACGGGGAGCTCACGTGCTGTCATCTTCGGTGTCTGGCGACGCCGAGCGGCGGTGCCGGTGGTGCTCGCGGTGCACGCGCTGCGCGATCGAGCCGATTGCGCTCGGGATCTGGCTCGGCGGCACGTAGCCCGCCGTGTGGTGCCCCACCTGCGGGGAGTGCTGGGGCGCCGGGCTGGAGCGGCCGCGCCCGCGCGCACGCGAGCGCCCGCGCCCGCGCCCGCCGCCGCGCCCGCCCTCGCCGTCCTCGCCCGCCTCGCTGGCCGCGGCGCCGCCCGCCGCCGCCGGCGCGCTGCGCGCGGCCGCGCCCTTCTTGCCGGGCGGGCGGCCGCGGCGCTTCTTCGCCGGCGGCTCCGCGTCGGGCTCCGCGTCGGGCTCCGCGTCGGGCTCCTCGACGGCGGCGCCCGCGGCGGCCCCGGCCGGCCCTGCGCCGCCCTCCGCGGCCTCGCCCGCCTCCTCGCCGGCGTCGGGCTGCATGGCCGCGCTGGCGCCGCCCTCGGCCGGCGCGGGCTCTGCGGCGCGGCCGCGCTTGGCCGCCGCGCCGCGCCCGGGCCGCCCGGAGCGGGCCGGGGCGCCCAGGTCGGAGTCTGCTGTCGCGGCGTCTGCGGCTGCCTGCGCCCGGCAAGCGCCCGGTCGCACTTGCAGCTCATGGTGCTCTGGCAGCCACAGCGCATTCCGCAGCAATGGCGCCTGGGGCTCAAGACGGGTCTGCTTCTGTGCACTCTGCACAGCTGCTGCCCTGTTCGCGGGCTCAGGTACCTACCATTGACGCCGCCAAGCATGCACCTCGGAGGGCGGGAGGGACACGGTCCCATTGGTGAGCGCGCCTGCGGTCCTGCAGGCGCCGTGGGCGCGGGGCTCCCGCGCGGCGTGGGCGCCTTGCGCGCGCGGCCCCGGGACGTTGTGGGGGCGGGCGCATCCTGCCGCCAACATGCGGGACCCCTGAGCAGGCACATGCGCGCGTGCACCAAGCATGCCGGGCGCCCTGTGCTGCGCGCCATCTCGCCACCACGGACGCATGCAGGCTGCCCCCGCGCGCCCAGCAGCGCAGGCCTGGGGCCAAGCCCCTGCCCGGCGCAGGGGTCAGGGCGGGGCGCGGCGGGCGCGGCCGCACCCGGCTGGGCGCCGCGCCGGCCGACGCGGCGGCGCGCGGGGCCCTGCGGCGCGCGGGCGCGGGCTCGCCCACCACGCCGTCCGGCACGCCCTGCTCCACCTCCGCCTGCGTGCGCGCGCGGCGTCAGGGCTTGTTTAGCGAAGCAGAGGCACGCCAAGCCCTACTTCGCTGTGCCGCGCTGTGCCGCAGAGCCCCACAGCCGGAGCCGCCGACATGCGTAAGTGGCGCAGCGGCACTTGCTGCGGCTGCAGCAGCGCGGCGCGCACATGCTTGAATGTATGCTTAGAAGCCTGCGCCCTGTGCGGCGCGCAGCCCCCGGGTCCAGCACCGGCGCCGGGCGCGGCAGCAGGGAGCGCGGCTGCCGGGGGCGCGGGCGCCGCGCACCCCGGCCGGCGCGCCGTCGGCGGCGGCGCGGCTGCGCGTGCGCCGGCCGCCCCGCCCGGCCTCCACGGTGGACGAGGAGGGCGCGCGCGCGGCCGAGTTCACACGGCGCGCGCGCGTGCGCGGCGGGCTTGCCGCCGCCACAGCGCCCTCCAGGTGGCCCTGCTGCGCGGGGCCCCGAGCGCGTCAGCGCCGCGCGCGGGGTTCCCAGCGGGGCCTGCGGGTGCGCCGCCGCAGCAGCATGCACACGCCAGCAGCGGACGCAGCAGGAGCCTCGAGCGCGCTCGGGCCGAGGGGCATGCCCAGCTGGGCCCCGGTCGGTGCGAGCCCCGCCGGGCGCGCACCAGGACAGGCGCGGACGGCGTGGCCTCGCGCGGCGCGGCGGCCGGCGGCTCCCCGCTCGGCGCCGGCGCGCGGCGCGCGGCGGCGCGCCCGGGGCGCGCCGCCGGCGTCGCGGCCGCGCGCTTGGGCCGCCCGGCGGCCGGCGGCTGCAACGGCTCGGGCGCCGGCGGCTCGGCGCCCGCGGCGCCAGGGCTGCCGCCCTCGGCCCGGCCGGGCGCCTCGTCCGTCGCCTGCTCGCTCCGCGCCGTCAGGCGCTGGTGACCCCTCACAACGCAGGCGGCAGAGGCCGGATTACGCAGAACATGAGTTGGGCTTGGCGAGGCACGCTCAGGCCCCCTGACCGGATGCCATCCGAGAAGGACGTCGCAGGAGCAAGCATGGTTGACACACAGGCCCAGGCAAAAGGCCAGCAACAGGGTGCACGGACATGCGGTGCCGCAGGTGCGGGGCCGCCGCGCGCCTCTGCGCGGCCGTCTGGCTCTGGCTCGCCGGCGGGCGGCGCGCGCGGCGGGCGGCGCGGCGGGTGCGCGGCCGCCGCCGGCGAGCCCGGCGGCAGGCCGTGCCGGCGCGCCCGGCCAAATGGGTTCAGGCGCTGCAGGCTCCAGAAGCCGCCGGCACCGCTCTGGGGCGCGGCCGCAGCGTCGGGCGTGCCCGCCAGTCCGCCCTCGGCGTCGCCCTGCTGAGGAGCCGCGCGGTGCTCAGCAGCTGCATGTGCGGCCCGCAACCCCGCAGGTGCGAGGCCACGCTGCAACGTGCCAGGATCAAGTTGTAGTCAGGCTGCGAGCGCCACTGCTATCTCGCTGACTACATGCACCCACGCGACGCTGCCGCGCTCCGCACATGCTGCACCCAGTCCCCTGCGCCCGCGGCAGCACAGCGCGATGCAGCCGGCAGCGTGCATCGGCGCGGCGAGCGCGCACCATGGGGCCGTTGGCGGCGGCGGCGGGTGCTTGCGCAGCGATGCGCGGCGCCTCCGGCAACGGCAGCGCCGCGGCGGCGACCACCTCTTCGATCTCCACTTCGCGCGTGACGGTCGTGACGCGCGTGACAACGCCGCCGGTTGGCGCGCCGCCCTGGTGCGCGCGGCCCGCCTGCGCGCGCGGTTGCACTCCTGTGTGCGCGCGGGTGTCGCGGGCTGCAGTGAGCAGGCCGCTCCGGCGACCAGCGATGCATGCCCTGGCAGGTCGGGCCCGGCGCTGCCCTGTGCGCCAGGCAGGGCACTTGCTCCGGATGAGTGCCGCCCCGGCGAGCGGCGCGCCTCGTCATGCCCGTCAGCGGGCGCCTCGTCGTGCTCAGCGCCGGGCGCCTCGGCGGCGGGCGCCTTGGCGGCGGCCGCGCCGTCGGCGGCCGCCTGCGCGCCGTCGGCCTTGCGTGCATCCTCGCGTGCATCCTCGCGCGCCTGCATGCGGCGCAGCTCGGCGGCGGCGGCGGCCGCCGCGCGCGTGGCCGCCGCCTTCTGCTCCGCCGCGGCGGCCACGGCGGCCTCGACCTGCGCGGCCGCGCGCTCGGCCAGGTCCGCCGCCAGGCGCGCCTCGCCCGTCGCGCGCTCCGCCTCGGCCGCCGCGGCCGCCGCCGCCGCGTCGGCACCCTCCTGCCGCGCGGCCGCTGCCGCCGCATCCTCGCGCGCGGCGGCGGCCGCCGCAAGGGCAGCCGCCTCGCGCCGCGCCGCCGCAGCGGCATCCGCGCGCGCGGCCGCCACGGCGGCCTCAGCCTCGGCGCGCGCGGCGTCGGCCGCGCCGCGCGCCTCGGCGGCCGCCGCCGCGGACGTGTCCGCCTGCGCCGCCGCGGCGTCGCCGGCCGCCTCGGCCGCGGCCCTGGCGGCGGCGGCGGCCTGCTCGGCGCCGCGCGCCTGGGCAGCCTCGGCGCGCGCGTCCGCGACCGCCGCCTCTGCGCGCCGCAGCCGCGGTCAGGGGCTGCCTGGCGCAAGGCGCAGCGCGGGTGCGGCTCGGGCAGGCGCGGGGGCGCGCCGGCGGCGGCGATGGCGGACGCGTTGGCGATGGCCTCCTTGCGCGCTGCCTCCAGCTCCGCGTACAGCTCGCTGCGCGGCCGCGCCGCGTCGGTGCCAGGCTGCGGTGCTGCGCTGTTTGCTGGGCCGCGCCCTGGCCGGCGCCGGACGCGAGGCAGGGCGGGCTTAGAACAGGCAGCCGTCCGGGAGCCTGGGCAGCATGCGCGGCAAGGGAGCCGCCCTGGCGGCCCGCAGCGCCGCATGATGGAAACAGGGGGCGCCGCTCCGCTCGCGCGCACCTCGCGGCCGCCTGCGCCCGCTGCGCTTCCGCGCGCGCCTCGGCGGCCTCCTGCTCGGCGCGCGCGAGCCGCGCGGCGGTCGCAGCCAGCTCGCCGCCGGCCGCCGCGGCCGCAGCGGCGGCCTCCGCGCGCACGGCCTTGCGCGCCGCCGCCTCGCGCGCCGCGCCTTCGGCGGCCGCGCGCTCGGCCGCGGCGGCGCGCTCGCGCGCGGCCTCCTGCAGCTGCCCGCCGCGCCGGCCCGCCAGCGCCTCCCACTCGCGCGCCTTGTCCTCTGCGCACGCCGTCGCCGCACTCAGGGCGCGCCGCGCGGAGCGGCTGGCGCCGCTGGTGCGGCGTGCCACCTTGCAAGGACCGCAGTCGGTGTGCGCGGTGCGCCGCCACCCGGCCGCCGCCCTCGTCCTTGCTGCGCCGCAGGACAACAGATGTACTTCCGGCGAGCGGCGGGGCAGCCCCATGCATTTGGGTCCATGCCAAGCATGCAAGCCTCCATCCGTCCCGCCCGCGCGCAGGCACGCTCGGCGCAGCACGGCCGACGCGCCTGCCAGGGCGGCCGCATCCTGCGCGGCGCGCAGCTCGCGCTGCAGGCGCCCCGCGGCGGACTCAGCAGCCTGCGCGCGCTCGCGCGCGGCCGCGGCGTCGGCGCGCGCGACCGCGGCCGCGTCCTCGGCGCCGCGCGCCGCCTCCGCCGCGTGGCGCGTGGCCGCCTCGGCGCGCCGCGCGGCCGCCGCCGCCTCGGCGGCCTCGCTCAGCAGCGCCGCCTTGTCCGCCTGCCGGGCGCCGCGCGCGCTCAGAACGGCGCGCTGCTTCGGGCGCCCGGCACCGGCGCGAGGGAGCGCGCCACGCTGAGGCGGCGCCGTTGCAATCCTCTGTGGCCTGCATCGGCTGCCAGGCGCGCACGGCCAGGCGCTGCACCGCACCATGTTGCCCCCTGGAGAGCGCCGCGCACGCAGGTCTGCAAGCCAGAATTGCTGAGCCGGGTGCAGAGCGGCGCCTCTTCCCACCTGCTTCAGGAGCGCCCGCTCGCGCACTTGTCACACGGGCCGCCCCGTCACACCGCCGACACTGGCCTGGGGCCCCAGCGCGGGCGAGCAGAGCGCACCTCCAGCCCCTTCTGCGCGGCCGCGGCCTTCTGCAGCTGCGCGGCCAGCTCCTTCTCGCGCTCCTCTGCCGGGCCCACGCAGCCCGCCGTCAGCCGCCAGCTGCGCACGCCGGCTGCGCATCGCGGCCCGCGCAAACGAGCGTACCAGCCACTCACAAGGGTTGTTGAGTCGGCCCAGGCTCGTGCCAAGCCAACACCAGCCGGAGCGAGCGACTGCACAGGCGGGGACCCGCGCACCCGAGGCAGCCGTCGCAGCCCTGGCCGCCTCGAGCTCGACCTCCACGGCGGCGCGCGCGGCGCGCTCGCGCTCCGCCTCGCCACTGACGCGCGTGACCTCACTGGCGCGCTCGTCGGCGGTCCGCGTGGCCTCCCTGCGGACGGCGCAGCAGGGCGGCCCGTGACGTGCATGCCCAAGCAGCGGGCCCATGCAGGCTTGCCGGTGGAGCGGGGCCGGGGCGCGCACCCCAGCTGCAGCTCCAACGCATCGGTGCGCCGCTGCGCCGCGCCGAGCGCCTCCTCCACATTGCGCCTGGGCGCGCGCCCAGCCTCTGTCACGCCGCCGGACGCCCGCGCCGGGCGCGCCGCAGCGGGCGGATCTGCACCGCACAGGCCGCGCACCTGGACTGCGCGGCGGCGTCCAGCTCGGCCTGCAGCGCGGCCATGCGCTTGCGGTTGGCCTCCGCCATAGCGGCCGCCTGGCGCTTGTCGCGCGCGACCTCGGCCTCGTATGCGTTGAGCTGCGTGGTGATGGCCACGTGGTTGGCTTGCACGCCCTGCGCCGGCGCCCCATCAGCAGCGTCCTGCCACCAGGCCAGACAAAAAATCGCCGGAGCAGCGGCTGTGCGCGCCTCATAGTACGCCTGACGCTCGTCCTCCACCTCCTCGAGCTCGCGCACCTGCAGACAGCAAGCCGCGCGTCGGCCCTCAGGACAGGCAGCAGGGCCGCGCACTGCGGGCTGCGAATACAGTAGGATAGCTGCGCACGCGCGCAAGGGACTCATCCTTCAAGGACTGGTAGCATGCGGGCGGCCCAGACCGGGCGCGCGCCCTCTCGAGCAGGGCCGCCCGCTCCGCGGGCCACTCGTCGGACGAGGCTGGAGCGTGCGATCGATCGCGGTCGTCAAACATACCAGAGTCCCTGCGTGGCAGGCACGCCCGCACCAGACAATGCGCATTGTGTGCTCAGGGGCGCTCGGCAGCCCCGTCGACCTGACAGCAGCAATTGAGGATCCGCAGGCGCGCCTGGCAAGCGCCCACACGTTTGGGCGCCCCCGGCGCGTCTGCATTGCAGCGGCCAGCGCGGTGGCCCTGCCTATGGGCAGGCGCTGTTGAGGGCCCTCCGCGCGTGCCGCATGAGCCTATCCTGCCCCCACGGGATCGGTTTGAGCCGAGGAGTGTGTCGACTTCACCGGCTCAGTGGCTTCAAGTCTACGGTATCATTGTGGAGGCTTGCTACGGTAGGCACCAGGCCCCCACCTGAAGCAGGCAGAGCGATCCAGCAAGAGCAAAAGAGTCGCGCTTGGAGGGCGATGTGCACAGTGGCCTGCAGGTCTGCAGGCGCTGCGCCGGCCCTGTTCACGGCAGGCTGTGCATGATGATGGGGGCACGCTGCGCGAGCGAGCAGCACGCTGCGCGGCGCTTGGCATCCGTGAAGCCCTTGTAGCGCTGCCAGGGCACCTGGGACTGATTGCCTGCCGCGCCGGTCCGGCGCGTGGTGACATCACATTATATAGTCTCATGCCCGCGGAGGGCCGCCGCTGGGTCACACGGCGCGCGCCCCGGCCCAGCTCGGGCTCCCGTGCGCAGCGCACCCTGTGCGTCCAGCGCCTTTGCTCACGCCGCGTGCCGCGCCGCCCAGGGGCCAGGGCTGGGCGGCGCCCGGGCTCGAGGGGCGCACGGACGCGGGCGCAGCGGCAGCGCACCCGCACGGCGGGCCGCCCGCGCAGCGGCACGGCGCGACGTGCGGCGAGCCGGCGGCCGGCGTGCGGCGCTGGCGCAGCCCAGGTGCTGCCCGACCGCAGCCGGCTCTGTGCGCGCTGTCACAGGCTCGGGCCGCCGCCCGCGCGACGTGACAGGGGGGTCTATTGCGGGGCGCGCAGGCGGCTTGGAGCAGCCGGCGCCCATGGGCGGCAGGGCGCTCGCGGCGCAGGAGCGCCTGCGCAAGCTGCAGCAGCTGCAGCGAGCAGCGCGGCCGGCCCAGCACGGGAGCCGCCTCTCAGCCAGCGCCAGCCACCACGGCGCACGCTCTCACAGCGCCGCCGCCGCCGCGCCGCCGTCCGACAGCGCGGAGGCGCTCTCGCTGGAGGACATCCTGCGGCGCGCGGCCGCGCTGCTCGCGGGGCCGGGGTCCTGGGACCCTGCGGGCGGCAGCACCACCCCGGCAGACCAGCTCGGCGCGCGGGCGGCGGCGCAGCCGAGCGCGGCACCGGGCAGCGGCTGGCCCGGCGACCCCGCGCCCGAGGACGAGTGCGTGGACGCGCTGGTCGCGCGCGCGCGGCGCCTGCTGGAGCAGGGTGCGCCCGCGGCGGGCGCCGCGAGCACGCCAGCCGGCGGCGGCGCCGGCGGAGCCGGGGCGTGGCAGCCGTGGGCGTGGGAGCGCCCGGCCGACGACGGGGACGCGGCGGGCGCGAGCGCGGATGGGGACCCGGCCGCCGGGGACGACCTGCTGGCTGCGTACCTGGCGCGCGCGCAGGCGCAGGCCGCGCTGGACGGGGCCTGGGGGCAGCCGGAGGCTTGGCAGAGCGGCGCCGGGGCGGGCAGCGACGCGGCGCACGGCGGCCGTGCCGGGCAGCCCACGCCGCCGGGCGCCGGCCTGGCCAGCCACGGCCCTGGCTGCGCGGCGCCCGGCACGCGAGCGAGCAACGCTGGCGATGCGGCAGCCGCTGCAGGCCTGAGCGGCATGCAGGCGCGGCCGTCGATGCACAGGGAGGCGGCCTGCGCCCTGATGCTGCCGTGGGTGTCGCTGGCCTGCTACTTGGCCTTGACGCTGCCCATGCTGGAGGCAGCCAGGGCAGGCGTCCGCTGCCGGCTGGTCGCAGCGCTGCATTTTGAGTGCGTGTCGACGGGCGCAGCACGCGTGTCTGGGCCTCACCGGTGGTTGCGCACGCGCAGGAGGCGCCGGCGTGGGCGGTCGCGCAGCCGCTGCTGGCTCAGGACCCTGCTCGCCGGGCCCCGCCTGCCCTGTCGGTCCCGAGCGCCGCCGCCGCCGCGGCGCGGCTGTCCAGCTGCGGCCCGCCGGGCGCGGGCGGCGTGGCAGTCGGCATCCCTGTGCACTGGGGCCCGCTCGGGGCGCCGGCCTGCCCTCCTGCAGCGCCTGCAGCAGCGCCGCGCTACCCCGGTGCCGCAGAGGCGCGCGGCGATGCGCGGGCGGCCGAGCCGGACGTCGCGGGCGGCGCGGCCGCCGTGGGCGCCAGCCGCTGCCTGCCCGGGGAGGCCGCGGGCGCAGACGCGGCGCCCGGCGCGGGCGCTGCCAGCGGCCATGCCACGCCCGACGCGCGGACGCCGCCGCCCGGCAGCCCCGCCAGCAGCCGGTGCGCCCTGCCGGCGTGCTCGCAGCGCCGTGTGCCCATGCTGCTTGCTTGCGCCGGCCCTGCGAGCGCCGCGCCTGGGCCGGCTCCGGGGAACGCATCCTTGCCAGAGTGACACCAGCGTCCGGTGTGCGCTGTCACACGGCCGCAAGTGGCCGCCGGCGCGCCGCGCCGGCGCAAGGCGCTGAGCGGGGCCGGGCCGGGTGCGCGGGCGCGCAGGGCGGCGTGGTCGCCCGCGCTCGCGCTGCTGCTGGACGACGTGGCGGGCGTGCTGTTCCGGCTCAGCCCCGCGCGGCGGCGTGGCCGGCCCGCGGGCCCGCCGTCGCCGCCGGGCGCGCAGGCTGCCCCGCGCGCGACCGCCCCCGCAGCAGCTGGCGCGGATGCGCACTCCGCCGCGGCCGCGCCTGCACGTCCGCAGTCACAGGCGGGAGCGGCGGCACCCGCCGACGAGGCGGCGGCTCTGGTGCAGGCGCCTGCGGCGGCCCGCGCAGAGGCGCCCGGTGCGCGCGCCGGGAGCCCTGCCGCGCCCGCCGGTCTGCTCGACGCGGCCGCCGACGGTGCAAGCCCGGCCACTGCCGCCGAGGGCCGCGCCGCAGCAGCAGAGGCATGCCCTGCCGGGGCTTTGGCCGCGCCGCCCGCCCAGCCTGTCGGCTCGCGCGCGGCGGAGGGCGGGCCTGCTGCGGCCGCCCTGGCGGCTGAGGCGCCCGCGCAGCCAGGGCCGCGGGAGGCGGGCGCGGCTGCGAGCGCGCGCCCAGCGCACCTGCTCTTCTCTGCTGCGCCGTGTGCCGCAGCCGGCCCGCGCCCTGGGCGCGCTTGCGACGCCGCAGGTCGCGCGAGCCGCGTCTGCTGCAGCGCCCTGCAGCCTGTCACGCATGAGTCGGATGCAGCCTGGGCCGGAGACGCACTGGCGGAGGAGCTGTGCGCGCGGATCGCGCTCTACTCCCGCCTGCTCAGGCGCGGGCGCGCCGCTCTGCAGCATGCTTACATATGACTGCCATGTACTAAGCATGCGCCTAGGACCAGTCATCTGCGCCCTTCCATACACTGGATGCTAAGAGGGGTGCCCCTGCACGATGCAGGGACCTGGACGCGCCGGAGGCGGGGAGGCGGCACCGCGGCACCGCAGAGCTGAGCAGCCCCTGACACGGGCGCAGCTGCCTGCAGCAGGCGCACGCCGCTCGCCTGGCTACTACAGTGAGATTGTGGGGCAGTGCAAAATGTGCCTGCCGCATGTGTGCTCAAAGCCTGCAACGCGTGAAGTGGTTCAAGCAAATGTTTCCCCTGTACCAGCCGCCTCGCATGTGCGGGGGCGCAAAAAAATTGCTACCTAGTGCAGCAGGCGCATGCCGCTCGCCTGGCTACTACAGCGTCCGTGGTTATTGAAACATGTGCTCAGCCTGCAACGCACTGCACTGCCTGGTTGAGCGAACACCCCTCCTACGCCAGCCGCCTTGCATGTGCGGGGGCGCAACAAAATAGCTACCTAGCTAGTGCTGCTCAGTATACTCTAGCGGGGACTGGCAGAGAGCTGGCGATGAGCGGCTATTTCCCCCCACAAGGTTCGTGGCGGGCCCCCCATGCGCCGCTCATGCCAGCGCCAGGCGGCCGCCGGCCTGGCCGGCCTTGAGCGCCTTGTAGAAGCCGTGCGTCTCCGCGATGACCTGCCGCGCGCAGGGCCCCGTGACGCACCGCATGTCGACCACGTGCAGGGCATGCTCAGAGCGTCCAGGCAGGGGCGGTGCATGTCCAGCCATCATGCCAAGTGTGCATCGCATATCCTCATGGAGCCGCCGTGCCAAGAGCGCGCATGTGCGACAGCGCAGCAGTGCCTTGGCAGCAGCTGCGCGCACCGTGAGCGTGAAGGCCTTGTTCTGCGGCCGCTCCTCGAACGCAAACGCGTTGGCGGGCTTCCCCGACGGGATCTTGTAGTCGCGGAACCAGACGCGGATCCGCTCCAGCTCGCCCGGGAACTCCCTGCCACGGCGCGCGCGCCCGCGCCTCACGCCGGCGCGCGCGGTGCCAGGCACCAGAGCCGCTCAGCTGTCCACCTGCGCTCGCCAAGCTGCCCCGCATGCGCGCGGGCGCAGCACCAGGCAGCGGGCGGCTTGCGCCGCTGCGTCCACGGCAGCTCTGCGTCTTCCCGAGCCGACACAGCCCGGCACGAGCACCCGCACAGGCTGCCGCGGGGCCGCGAGCGCCGGGCCGCCGCGGGGGCGCGCCGCTCGACGTCCTCGACGTCGCTGACGGCCGCGGCGGCCAGGTCGTCCGCGCGCACCGCGATCACCTTCCAGTCCAGCTCGCCCTCGTCGATCATGGCGAACACCGCCAGCGGCTTGACCGCGTACACGCCGCCGGCCGCCATGTGCGCCGACCCAATGATCACGGCGTCCAGGGGGTCGCCGTCGCCTGCGCACCGAGGCACAGGGTATAGGGCGCGCTGGTGGTGACTAGGCTTAGGGTTACCTACCCTGACACGATGAGGTGCTGGGCGCCCCGCGCAGCGGCCACGGCGCGCGCTGCGGCCCGGGCCTGGCAGGGGCGCGCACCGAAGAAGCCGCCGGCGGATGCGGACGCATGCGCGGGGTCCTCCCTGCCGCCGTCACGCCACGGGTCAGCGAGCCGGGCACTCGGCGCGCGGGTCTCAGCGTCGGCTCCCCGTCCTGCAGCGCACCATGTCTGGGGCAGCATGCCGTAGTGCCAGTGGATGTTCCAAGGGTAGACCCGCAGCTTGCCGTTCTTGACGTCCTGCTTGATGGGCGTCTGCGCCTCGTCCTGCGCACGCACTGCGCTCGACGCGCGCATGCGCCTGGCTGCGGCAAGGCCGCGCAATGCGCGGGCAGGCAGGCGCGCGGGCGCGGCCGCGCGGATGTCCTCCTCCTGCCTGGCGGGCGCTTGCAGGCAGCCCAGCCGCTTGCAGGGCAGCTTTGTCCCCTTCGCCTGCAGAGCGCGCCTGCAGGCATGCCTGCATGGGGCGGCCGCTGGCGGGCGGGAGGCGCACCGTGGCCACTTTCGAACTTGGCGCGGCTCTCCCTGGGGATCTCGCACACGAAGCTGACTGCGCCGGCGCCCAGGTAGAGCGGGATGTCGTGCCAGGGGCTGACGGTCGCGCCTGCGGGCCACGGCGGCGCGTCGCGCGTCTGCCCGCGTGCGGGCGCAATTGGGGGGCTTGGCGAGCACTCACCTGTCAGGCTCCGGATGAACAGGCGGTGCTCGAGCGTGCCCGCCTCGCCCTGCGCCGGGCGGTGCAGCGGGCTCAGCCAAGCATGCTGCGCAGCTTCTCACGCCGCGGGGGCTGCGCAGGTGGGCATGGCTGCAGCCACGCTCCTCACGCTGCTCACTTGCACCCGGGAACAACGAGCTGGCCCGCGTGCAGGTGTGGCAGACAGGGCGAGCCAGCGTGACGGGCTGTGCGCGTGCTTCAAGCGGGCGCCGGCACCACGCTGTGGGTGGTGTAGGGCTGCATGGCAGACTCGGGCTCCTGCTGCGCGGCCGGGGCGGGCGTGCGCTGTGACGCCTGCGGCTGCACGAGCGCCGCGAGCGCGGTGGCGCCCTCCAGCAGCAGCCGCGAGGCGGCCTCGACGCCGCCAAAGCTCCACGGCTGCTGGCGCAGCGGCGCGAGGCTGGAGTGCCTGCACCGCAAGGGGCCGTGATCATGCTGGTCGCCGATGCGCTGCTGCCCACGCTTGGAGCGCAAGCAGCGCTGGCAGAGACACCAGTCACGCAGGAGGGAGGAGGGGGTGCAACACGACAAGCTGGTCGGCCAGCATCGTGCCTCGAACGGCACCAAAAAACTGGATTGAAACCAGGCACGCGCTCATCATGCAAGCGAACGCAAAGCTTGCAAGGGGCCGCACGTCTCGAACATGTTGTCAGACTGGGAGCTGCACAGCTCGCCGAGAGGGTATCTTTCGTGCTGAAGCGAGGCACCTCCGCGGTCAAAAGGCTGGCCGGGCAGATATAGAAGCCTTGCAGAGTCGAAGCCCGTGTGCCTGTCTGGGCCTCCGTAGAGCTGCACTTCAGCCGAGCTGCCCTCAAGCGAACCAGGGCCTGGTTTCGTACAGCGTAGGGTAAAAGTCTTTGCCGACTGCTGGAGCTGGATCACCAGCATGTCCTCCATCAGCTAGAGGGGCGTTATCAGGCGGGGATGTAGCCGCGCACGCACAGCAATGGCAAGCGCCAAGGCATGCGCGGCATGCCTGCTGCTGCTCGCCACGCTGGCCGGTGAGCACTGCCCACAACGCGCCCGCCCGGACTGTGCAAGCGGCATGGTGGTGCCAACCACGCCAGATGATTGCCGCCGCAGGTGGAGGCGCGCGCGCGTCCATCGACCGCGTGGCCGACCTGAGGGCGCGGATGTACACGCAGCGCGACGCGGCGACCGCGTGCGTGCGCCTGCTCAACGCCAGCGCCGCGATCGGCTGCGCCGCCGACCGCGCGCGGGGCCCGCTCCTGCGCCTCGCCGACCCGCTGGCGGACGACGTGCCGGCCGACTCCGCCGGTGCCGCCGCGCGCCGGCGCTGTGCCTCGAGGCGTGTGACCTCTGTGCACGAGCGCGGCCTGACGCGCGCTGCGCGTGCAGGGCCGCGCGTGCTGCTGGTGGACGAGGTGCAGCTGGGGCCGCTGCTGGCGCGGCTGCGCGGCGACGCCGCGCTGGCCGGCCGCGTGGCGGGCGTGCTCGCGGCGCCGGGGCCGGCGCCGCCGGCGCGCGCGTCGCTCGCGGCCGCCTTCCCGCTGGCGGAGCTGGCCCCGTACGCGCCGCGCGCCTGGGCCTGGAACCCCGGCGGCGCGGGGCTGCTGCGAGAGGCGCTGCCCGCGCCGGTGCTCCTGCTGGACAGCGCGGCCGCGGCCGACGCGGCGCGCCGCGCGGCCGCCAACGCGCGCCAGGCGCGCCCGCCCGCCCCGCCTGTGCGCTGCGCCGCCGGGGGCGGCGTGCGCCGCTCTGCGCGGCTGCGCTTGCTGCGGTGACTTGGTGGCAAATAGGGGCTTGTGGCGCGAGCGACCCTGCCCGGCCCGGCGCCCCGACGCCCGCCCGCCGCGCAGGGCGGGCCGCGCGCGCCGCACATGGCGGAGCTGCGCGCGCCGATGGCGGCGGCCGGCAACTCCACGCAGTGCCTCCAGCGCGCGGCCTGCCAGCCGCTGGGCGGCCACAGCGTGTGGGCCGCGCTGCCGCCGCTGCCGGCGGACGCGGGCGCCGACGCGCGCCCGCTGCTGCTGGTGCTGGCGGGCGCCGACGGCGACGCGCTCTTCCACGACCGCATCCGGGTGCGCGCCGGCGCCGGCACCCGGCCTCGCAGCAGCCCGCGGCTGACGCATGCAGGGGCCTGGCAACAACGTGGCGCACCGGGCGGGCCAGGGGGCCGAGGCGCCGCGGTCGGGGCTGGTGGCGATGCTGGCGGCGGCCGAGGCGCTCGGCAACGCGAGCGCGGCGGGCAACTACACGCGCCGGCTGGCATTTGCCGCCCTGGCGGGCGAGCCCTGGGGCCTCATGGGCTCGCGGCGCCTGCTGTACCAGATGCACGCAGCCGCGCCCGCCGTGCGCGGCCTGGCCCTGGACGCCGTCGAGCAGGCGCGCGCCGCACGCACCGCGCGCCGCCGTGTCCCAAGGATGACAGTTCTCTGGGGCGGCCCCGACCGCAGCGCCCTGCCGCGCTGCCCGGGCGGGACGTGCAGGCTGGGGCGGGGTCGGCCGGCGCCCCGGCGCCGACGGCCCGCCGCGCGCGCAGGTCGTGGAGCTCGGGCAGGTCGGCCGCGCGGCGGCGGCGGCCGGGGGCGGCCGCGCGCTGTACCTGCACCACCAGCGCGGTCCCGGCTGGGGCAGCGCGGCGCCGCTGGTGGCCGCCTTTCAGGCTACCGCGGCGGACGCGCCGAGCGCCGCCCAGGTGACCGCCGCGTGGCGCGCCTCGCCCTGCGCCGCGCGTGCTGCGCGGCCGTGCGCGCCTTGGGCGGGCCCGAGCGGCGCGGCGCGCGCAGGCGCGCATGGAGGAGGCGTCGGCGGGCAACCCGGGCATCCCGCCCTCGTCGCTCATGGCGTTCCTGCGGGCGCGGCCGGCCGTCGCGGGCGTCGTGCTGGCCGACCATGACGGCCACTTCAGCACGCCCTACTACCACAGCCGGTTCGACAACGCGTCGTCCGTCGACGAGGAGAGCATCGCGGCAGCGGCCGCGACGACCGCGCGCGCGCTGCATGCGCTGGCGTCCGGCGCCGGCGCGCCCGCGCTGCAGGTCCGCGGCCCTCGCGCTGCGCCCCCCCGCCCAGGAGCCTGCTGCCGCGCGCCAGGGCGGCGCGCGCTGCGGGCGCCGGCGCGAGCGCGCTCGCGCCCCGGGGCCGTGCAGGTGGATGCGGCGGCCGTGAGGAGCACGGTCGGCATGCTGGCGCAGTGCCTGCTGCGCGGCGAGCCCGGGCTGGCGTGCCCGCTGGCGCGCGCGCTGACGGCGCTCCCGGCCGAGCCGGCCACGTCTGCGTATGTGGGCATCCTGCGCCCGGTGGCGGGCGACGAGGCGGAGCCCGATGCGCGCGCCGTCGCCGGCGTCGCGCGCTTCGTATGGAACTTCCTGGCGCTACGTACCGCCGCCGGCCCTGCGCGGCTGGCCAGCGGTGTGCGCCCCGCACTCTGCGCTCCAGATGAAGGGGCCTTTGTACAAGCGGCGCTGAGCGGGTGTGATGCGCCTGGCATGGCGGGCATACGCATGCCACGTCTCTGCCAACTGCATCCCGGCTGCACCCTGATTCAGCAAGGCTCCGCTCGGCGGCGGCGGCGCAGGCGAGGCAGGCGGCTGCGACGACGCGGACCGGCGCTGCGAGGCGGGCGCGGTGTGCGCGGCGCACCGCGCGGACCTCAGCGGCGATGCGGCGCTCGGGCGCTGCGTGCGCGCGACGGCGCGCTACGTCGCCTCGCACTCCAACCGCCTGACCTGCAGGGTGCGCAGTTACCCCATGGGCAGCGCTCGCGTCGCTGCCCCGGGTGCCCGCGGCCATATGTCTCGGCACGCCATGCAGACCTCCGACGCTGCCGCGCAGGGCTGCAGCTGGGACGCGTGGGGCCGCTGGGAGGTGACCGAGGAGGCGGACGCGTGGGAGCGGGATCGAGGGTGGCCGCCGGACCCCATGTGGACCGAGAGCAACTGGCCGGGCGAGGGGCAGGGCTTCACACTGTACCAGGCGCGCGACGCCGCTGCGCCCACTGCCTGCCGTCCGCGCCTGCCTGCTCCCAGTGCGGTCAGGCAGGAGAGCGTGTGCGCCGCTGCTAATCCGACCGGCGGGCTGCGCGTGCCCAGCAAGAGGCGGCGGCGGTGGAGCGGCGGCTGCTGCTGGGCGGGTGCCTGCTGGCGGCCGCCAGCTTCCTCGCGGCCCTCGGAGCTAGGGCAGCGTATGAGCGGCACACGAAGCAGCCGTAGCGGCGTGCTGGATAGCCTGTCAGAGCATCACTGCTCGTGCCGCGTGCGCGCATGCTGCCTGGTGCCTCAGGCAGTTTGCTGTAATGCTGGGCAAATGCCACACTGCCACCAGAGCGTGCATGTCGGACTTTCGACTGCCAATAGGATCCACACGGCTCACGCCTGATCTGTCCGCGCACGCGCCTTCACAAGCACGCCCTCCACCAGCCCGGCGCCCATCGCGGTCATGTCCGCCAGCACCGCCGCCTCGTCCAGCACCACCTCGGTGACCGCCCCGGCGTCGGCGCCGTCTGCGTCGGCCGCGGCGCGCCGCCGCTTGGCGCCCGAGGCCGCAGGCTGGCCGGGCGGGTCGCCGGCGGGGCGCACGGCGTGCGCGGTGCGAGCGTCCAGCGGGTGCGGCGCGAGCGCCTGCGCCGCGACATGCGCCTCAGCGCAGCCCTCTGACAAGGCCCAGCCTGAGAGGGCACATGTGGAGTGATGTTCAGACGCGCCCAAGAGTGCGGGCCGCGAGCGAGAGGGGAGCCAGCGGCAGGCACTGCTAGCCGCCGCACGCCGCGGCCACGGGGCAGGCCCGGGCACGCTGGGCACGCGCCTGCGCGCGCCACTTGACGCCCAGCAGCGCGCCGCCCAGCGCGTCGGCGCACAGCAGCGCCACGCCGCCAAAGCGCGCGTCCAGCGCAGTCGCCAGCGCAGCCACCGGGTCGGCGCCCACCAGCAGCTCCGCCGCCAGGCCCGCCGCGCCGCGCCGCGTTACCACGCCTGCGCGGGCGCGCTTCAGAGTGCTTGTGGGCAGGGCGGCTTGCGCAGGGGGCCGCCTGCGCACGCATGACAGGGCACCCAGCGGCGGTGAGCTCACGCCAGGCACACCGGCGGGGATGGCGTGCAGCACGGCCTGCGCGCGGCTGCCCGGCGCGGCGTCGGCCGCGGCGCCGCAGCCGCCCGCCTCGACAAACCCGCAGCGCAGCGCCGCGGCCGCCGCCGCGGCCGCGGGCAGCAGCGCGCGGTCGGCCGCCGGCAGCGCCGCGCGGCGCAGGCGCAGCAGCGCGTCAAAGTCGGCGAGCGCGGGCGTGAACGCCGCCGCCAGCGCGGCCTCCGGCCCGGCCGGCCCCGCGCCCAGCACATGCTCCTGCGGCGGCCCCAGGCCGCGGTCAGCACGGCGGCCGCCCGCTGCCCGGCCCCGGTCGCCGGCTCCAAAGGCCGCGTCCCTCGGGTGCAACAGGGGCTGGCAAAGACGGCCGCGCCGACGGGCCGGCTGCAAAGCGCGCCATGTTGCGCCCGCCGCCCCCGCGGCATCATATCACATAGGCAGCGCGCGGCGTGCCTGCAGGGCGGCCAGGCTGCGGCGCGCGAGGGCGGCCGCGCGCGCGACGACCGGCGCGCCCGGGCGGCTCCGCGTCCACGCCGCGCCCGACATGTCCAGCGGCGTGCACAGCGCCATCGCCGGCGCTGCGCCCTCACTCCGCGCCTGCGGCCCCCGCCGCCGTCAAAGGGCGGTCTGGGCGCCCGCCGCACCGCGTCTCTCAGCGCGGCGCGGCGCACAGCGCAGGCGGCACCGGAGCGTGTCGGGGGAGGCGCGGCCGGGCGCGCGCCTGGGCAAAGGCGGCCTCCATGTCGCGCAGCGCGCGCGGCCCCAGGTCGGCGCCGGGGTCCACCACCAGCGGCCGCTCGCGCCAGGGGTGCTCGCCCAGCAGGCGCAGGAAGCGCAGGAAGCCGGCCGCGCGCGTCGCCGGCGGCGGCAGGCCCGCCTCCGGCGCAAAGGCGGCCGCCGCCAGCAGCTCCACGGCCTCGCCGGCCACCTGCGCGCGCGCGCTTTCATGTCCGGGCGCGTCCGCGAGGGCCCAGGGTGGTGGCTCGGGAGGTGGAGGCCCGCTGCAGCCTGGGCGCCCGGCTGCGGGCCGCGCGAGGTGTCCGTTTGGAGGGCATGCGCTGCGGGCGCCGCGCGGCGCTCGCCACACACCGCTCGGCCCGCCGTGGCCGCCTCGGCAGGCGGCAGCCTGAGGCCGACCCCGCGCGCCTGGCTGCTGAGCATGTGGGCGGCCGCCCACCGGCGCGCCAGCTGCGCGGCGCCCGGCAGCGCCGGCGCCGCGCCCGCCAGCGCCGCGATAAAGCCGTGGTGCTGCGCGCTCTGCTGCAGCTGCGCGTACCCGGGCAGCGCGCGCTCAGGGGCGCCCAGCCCGCACGCGCCGGCCGCGGCGGGAGCGCGCGCCGAGCCGGCCTGCGCCTGCTGCTGCCGCGCCACCATTGCCGCGTCCCTGCGCGCGGCGGCAAGTCTTTTCAAGTTGGCGCCCCTGAGAGACACCATGGTCACGGCATGTTGCGGTCCACGACGCGGGTGCCGCACGCAAGCAGCAGCCGCGCACGCCAGCAGGCAGCACATGGCGTGCAGCCCCGAGAGCGCCGCGCGCAGCGCGCGTGGGGTCGGCAGAGGCGGGGCGCGGGCGCGCGCCGCTCGCTGTGCAGGAAGAGGCGGAAGGCGAAGCCGTCCGCGCAGACGTCCACGCACGCCTCCGAGGCGGCCGCGCGCAGGCCGTACGCGCCGGCCACCGCCTCCGCCAGCTGGCAGCCCAGCGCGGCCCGCATCTTGGCGAACGCCGCCGCGTCGTCCGGCCACTTGCCTGCCGCGGGCGCGGCCGCTCAGGGCCGGCGTCGACGCGCGCGGCCGCGCCGCAGGTCCGCATCGGCGCCGAAGCAGGGCGCGGCGCGCTCGGCATGCGGGGCGCGGTCCGCCCGGCCCCGCCACGGGATGCCAGGGAGCGCTCGTTTGAGCAGGCGACCGAGCGACGCGCTGGGGGCCTGGCGGGGCGCACCGGAGCCCTCCAGCTGGACCAGCACCTCCAGCGGCTCCAGGCACCGCGGCACGGCGGCGCCGGCGGCGCCCCCGGCCGCGCCGCCCGCCAGCGGGTGCGGCAGCGGCGGGAAGGCCGCCGTGTGGCGCAGCGCGGCGGCCGCGGGCGCGACCGCCAGCACGCGCAGCGCGGTCCCGCTCAAGCCGCGCAGCTGCCGCGTCAGCTTCGCCAGCGCCGCCTCCGCGCCCCTGGAAGCCCGTGGCTCGAGAGTGAGCGTGTGTGCTCAGGCGCGCTCGAGGAAAAGCAACCCCAGCGCAGCAGCGGCGACCGCGGCGGAGGCCGGCGGGGGCCGCACCGGCGCGCGGCGGCCAGCTGGTCGGCGGAGGCGCCGCGCTGCACGAGCGCGCCGTCCAGCAGCCCCGCGGTGCCCGCCACGGCCGCGCCGGGCAGGTGCCGCGGCAGCGCGTAGCCGAGCAGCGCGTCCGCGACCAGGTGCCGCCGCGCCGGGCCGCTCTCCCAGACCACGGCCTCCGCGATCGCGCCGTCCTGGGGCGCGGCGGGCCAAAGTGGCGCTCCCGCCTCCGGGCGGGCCTCGGCTGCGACGCAGGAGGGGCGCGCGCGGCGCGGGCGCGCGCCTGGAAGCGGCGCAGCTCCGCCCGCTCGCCCCAGAACGCGCGGAACTCCGCCGCGGCGGGGTCCTCGGCCGCCGGGCCCATGTCCACCGCGCGCAGCACCGCGGCCGCGTCCACCTGCGCGGCCCCGCCGCGGCGCATGCGCAGGCAGCCCCGCCGCCCGGCCGGCCTGCCGCCAGGGCGCGCTGCGCGCACGCGCGGCAGGTGCCGCACCCAGCGAGTGCACGGCCCGGCGCGCGCTGGTGCAGCCTCCAGCAAATGTGAGACAGCAGCACTGGCTGCGCCCGCGTGCCCGGGCCACCGTGCGCGGACCGCCGGAGCGCACCTGCGCGGCGAGCAGGATGGCGCCCGCTGAGGGGTCGGGGACGCCCTCGACCGGGTCGGCCGGCGGCGCCAGGCGGCGCCGGAAGGCGCGCACGGCCGTCGCGCGCGTGCCCAGCGCGCGCGCCGCCAGCGCCTCCACGCGCGCCTCCGCCGCCCTGCGCCGCGCGCGCGGTCCGTGCCTCAGAGCCGACGCGCTGCGCGGACCCGGCAGGCGCGCGCGGCGTTGCGGGCGGCCGCTGCTTGCGCGAGGTCCTGCAGCCTGCGGCGGCCCGATCGGGCCTCCCCCGGCGGCGTGTCGGGAGCGCACCGCCACGCAGGCACGTCGCCGCCCAGCGCGGGGCCGCCGGGCGCGGGCACGTGCACGTGCCACCAGGCGTCAAACGCGGCGCCTCGCGGCTGCCGCGCCAGGAACACCGCGCGAAAGGCGTCCAGCGGCGCGCGCGGCCGGTCCAGCAGCGCCACACTGCGCGCAGCCGCCGCCTGCGCCTGCGCGCCGCGGCGACGCGCGTCAGGCGCCCGTCCCGTCTCCTCGCCCCTGGCAAGCTCGAACCGATGCTGCAAGAGTGAAGAGGCGCGCCGACATGAGGCTGGACGCCCCAGCAGGCAGCCGGGTTGGCGCAGGCAGCGTTGCAAGGCAGGGCCGCAAGCGCGCCCAGGCGGCAGGGGCGGCGGGCGCGCCTGCGCGAGCGCGCTGCCCGACATGTGCGCGGCCATGTTGAGCCAGCCGGACGCGTCCACAAACACCACCGCGTACGCGCCGCGGAAGTCCTTGCGCGGCGGCGGCGGCGGCAGCCCGCCGTCCGCGCGGCGCGCCATGAACACGCCGCGGTGAAACGTGGCGGGCGCGGCCAGGGCCGCCAGCACGGCGCGCGTTGCCTGCAGCGCGCTCATGCCTGGCACCTGCGCGGGGCCGGCGCGCGGCGTCGCGGTGGCGCAGAGCAGATGCAGATCTCAGACGCGGGCGCCAGGGCGCCAATGCTGTTGAGCGATGCGCGCGGGCAGAGGACGCATGCGTCCTGCAGCAACAGGGTACGTGCAGGGCATGGCCGCCAGCGCGCAGCGCCCCGCCTCCGACCCGACCGCGACCGGTCACCAGCCCCTGGCGGGCGGCCTGCATGCAGCCAGGCCCCGCGGCCGCGCCGGGCGCGCACCAGCGCGCCAGAGTCGACGAGGTGCGCGGCCAGCAGCGAGAGCAGGGCGCCGTTGAAGCCGTCGGGCTCATGCTCGGTGCCCTGGACGCGCGCCCACACCTGCTCCCCGCGCGCCGCGCCCCTGTGAGCGCGCGCCGCGAGCTGCGTGAGCGGCCGCCGGCGCCCTCGCGCACTCCGCGCACGCGGCGCATGGGAGCGGCCGGGCGCACCTTGAGCAGCAGCAGCGCGTCGCGGAACGCCGGCAGCTGCTCCGCCGCCCGGGCCAGCGCGCCGTGCTGCGCAAGCAGCAGCATGTCCTGCGCGCCGCGCAGCGGCTGAGCGGCGCGGCGGCCCTGCCGTGCGCGGCCCGAGCGCTTGCATGGGCCGCAGGCAGGCCTCGGCGGCGCGGGCACCCACCCGCAGGATGGCGGCGTTGTAGTGCGGCGTGGGCAGCAGCTCGGGCGCGCTGGCCGCGCCGGCCGCGCCCACGGCGGAGCGCAGGTTGTTGCGGCGGGGCGCGAGTCGCGGCGCGGGGAAGGCCCCGGGCGCGACGCACGGCAGCAGGCGCAGCCGGAAGCCGGCGCCCGAGTCGCCCGCGCGCGCGCGCGGCGTGATGACCAGCACCGGCCGCCTGCGCGCGCCGGGCGCGGTGTGCACGTCTCAGCGCGCGCCCGGCCGGCACGCTCCCGTGCCCGCCTCGCCGCCGCGGCGGCGCTGGCCGTCCACACCGTGGCTCTCTCTAGCATCGCCGGGCAACCTCGCCGGGGCCTACTCGCGCGGCGGCAGGCCGCCCGCCAGCGGGCGGCCGGCCCGGCGCCGGCGCCGCTGTCTGCGCGCAGCCGCGGGCGCGCACCGCGCGTCGTCGTCCAGGAACTCCCAGCGCTGCTGCCGGAACGCGGCCTTGCGCCGCAGGCCGGTCGCCAGCGCGGCCAGCCAGCGCCGGCGCCGGTCAAAGTACAGGTTGTTCAGCTGGTCCTTGGCGTCGAAGCAGGCCGCCGGCGCCTCGACCGCCACGTCCACCGTGAGGTGCGGCCGGGCCGCTGCGCGCAGCGCGTACCCGCCCACCACCTCCACGCGCCCCGGTGGCCGGAAGCGCAGCCGCTTCTGCGCGGACGCGCGCGGCCCGTGAGCGGCCGGCCCGGCCGGCGGGCGCCAGGGGGGGGGCCCGGCTGCGACGCGCGCGCGCACCGGGGGCACGCCCAGCGCGGTGGCAAAGCCGTCGCCGGCGCCCGGCTCCAGCACCGCCTCCGGCAGCCGGGTCAGCGCGGCGCGGAGCCGGGCCACAAGCGCGTCCAGCGCGTCCTCGCGCGCATAGTCCACGCGCACCTCCGCCACCAGCTCCCTGGCCTGCGCCCGACCGGCCGCGCGGCTGGGCTCTGCTGGCGAGCCCCAGTGGCGGCGCCAGCCCGGTCCACACTGAGCAGAGCGGCCGGCAGCGCGCGCTCGGTCCGGCTGATGCACTCGCCTGCACCTTGTGCAGCAGGCAGCGTGACAGAATCCCCGCCCGGGCTGTGCGAGCTGCGCGTGGCAGCGAGCGGGCACCTGCAGCTCCAGGAGCGCCGCCTCTGCGCTGCCGCCGGCCTCCAGGAGGAGCAGGTCGTCCTCCGCGGACACCGCGGCCGCTGCCTGCCGGGCAGGGACCTCGGCCGGGCCACTGCCGGCCTTTGCCTCCGCATGGCTGCGCTTCAGCCGCTTGGTCTCGCGCGGTACGTGGCCATTCTCCATCATGCGACCTCGCCGCCTTTCACGGAGCCCGGTATGTGGCGCGAGCGGCCCACCGCCCGCAGTCCAAGGCGTCCTAGCTGTCCCACTGCTACAAGGCAGAAGAGCAGCAACATGGTCCCACCTGGCCTGAGGTTAATGCCCTCGCGCACCCCCCTCAGTTGTTTTCCATGCTCGAGCTCCAATGCAGCCGTGCGAGCAGCTTGCTATGCCAGTTAACACTGGCGATCGTGCTGGCTACACCCCAGCGCCGGTGCAGTACGTCACACCGGTTCCTGAGCACAGAGCTTTAGGCCTACCTTGAGTGACAGCAGCGTGTGCACTTCAACTTGAAGCGCTACAGCCAACCAGAGCAGGAGGTGCGGCGCGAGGCGCTATGGCAACGCCGCCTGTCTGCAGCATGGAGCATTGAGCGCTGCCGCAGGAATCCGAGTGTTGCACCTCCTTGCCCTGGTGCCACGTGCGTCGCAACAGTCGCGGGAGGACGCCGCGGGCAGGCGTGGTCAGCCGCGCAGCCTTGCGATGCCGTGGTCTGCCGAAGTTCACGACCACAGGACGAGGCAGCTGCGGCGGCAAGCGCGCCTGGAGGCGCGGGGCGTGAGGAAGGAGGGCGACGCGAGCCTGGCGTCGGTGCTCGCCGCAGCCGGTGCGGCTCCTACGAGACGGCCGTGCCCCCGAGACTCGGGCCGGGGCTCACTTGCGCTCTCGCGCGCAGGCGCCGTCGCAGCCCTGGTGGCCTGGCAGCGCGAGGGGCACCAGCTGCGGGCGCACGGCGTGGAGCGCTGGCCGCTCGTCGGGCCCTGGCTGGAGCAGCACCTGCCCAGGCGCAGGCCCACGCCTGCCGGGCGGGCGGGAGCTGCGGCGGCGCACCGTGCCAAGGCGCGCCCCGGCCCGCTCGTGGTAGCCACACTGCGGGACCGCACGGGTGAGGGCTGCGCAGCCGCGCGTGGCTAGTGGCGCCAGCGGTGGCGACCCCGCGCACCGCAGCCCTGCTCTGCCTCGCTGGCTCGGGCGTGCCCCGCGGCCAATTACGCACTCAGCTGTGCCCATGCAGGCGCAGCGCACAGCCTCGCGGGCCAAGCTGGCGCCGGCGTCCAAGCCCGCGCCGCCGCTGCAAGTAAAGCCTGCGCCGCCGCCTGCCAAAGCAGCGCCGCCGCCTGTGGCCAAGCCCGCGCCGCCGCCGGCCAAGGCCGCGCCGCTGCCTGTGGCCAAGCCCACGCCGCCGCCGGCCAAGCGCACGCCGCCGCCCAAGCCCGCGCCGCCGCCGGTCGTTGAGCCCGCGCCGCCGCCGTCCAAGCCCGCGCCGCCGCTGGCCAAGCCCGCCCCGCCGCTGGCCAAGCCCGCGCCGCCGCCGGTCATTGAGCCCGAGGCGCTGCTGGCCAAGGCTGCGCCGCCGCCGGCCAAGCCCGCGCCGCCGCCGATCATTGAGCCAGAGGCGCCGGCAGCCAAGCGCACGCCGCCGCCGGCGAAGCCCGCGCCGCCGCCGGTCATCGAGCCCGAGGCGCTGCCGGCCAAGCGCACGTCGCCGCCGGCGAAGCCCGTGCCACCGCCGGTCGTCGAGCCCGAGGCGCCGCCGGCCAAGCCGCCGGCCAAGCCCGCGACGCCGCCGGTTGTCGAGCCCGAGGCGCGGCCAGCTGCCGCGCCCGCTGCCGTGCCCGAGCCTGTCAGGGTGCACGACAACCCCGCCTATGCCGCCGACGAGCCCGCCAAGGCAGTCGCGAGCGCAGCCGACCCCATGCCCGCGCCTGCTGCCGCCGCTGCGCCGGCGAGCGCGCCGGGCGATCCGGCCACCCGCGAGCTGAGCTCGCCCGTGCCGGCCGCCGCTGGAGAGTCTGCTGCGGAGGAGGCGGACGAGGAGGACGCCGGCGTCGAGGCGGTGGCGGCGCCCGCGCCGAGCGGCGCTTCCGGCTCGGCCTCTCGGCCGCGCTCCAAGAAGAAGAGGAAGGGGAAGAAGTAGGGCGGTTTCGAGTGCCGGTGTGAGAGCCCTGACGCACCGGGACCAGTTTGCGAGGTAGTGAAAGTGACACAGTCTGCTTTCTGAGTGTGTTTTGAGAGGCCTGCTCGGCCTGGAGCCAACGTGAACGTTCAGACTGGTGCTGCAAGCGCTGGGTAGCCGTGGTGGCGTCCGCCGTGCCGCTGCCCGGCTCGATCTGTCACGTTGCCCTGGCGTGCGGCAAGTATTTGTAGCTGGTACAGGCTCACGAGATTGTTGTTTTGAGCGCCTTGCAGGTCAAGCGCCATGTAGGAAACCTAGCAACAGACCTAGCATCCTTACGAGCCAATCAGAAGATCGTGTGCACTTCCTTTTTTTCAGCCTCGTCCCAGAGCAATACAGAGCAGCCAGGCTTGGTACGAACGCAGGCAGACCACCCTCTCTCTTTTTAGCACGGCAGTAGTAGCACCTTGCTGGGCAAGGTTGTGCTTCGACGCAGCTGCGCGGGGCCAGGAGCGCCTGACCAGGCCGGGACGGCTTGTCAGGCTGCGAGCGGGGCAGGCAGTGTCACAGTCAGCATGGCGCCCTGCATGACCAGCGCGCGCGCCTGAATGCTGGCCCAGCGCTCTCGGGACGCAGCGCTCGCGCTCGGCCGGCATGTGCAGCAGCGCGCTCCTGGTGCACCCGGAGGACGTCGGCAGGGACAGCGCGAGCGGGGCGATGTTCCACCACGCGCCGCGCGCGCCGCTCGCAGCGCCGGTGCAGGAGATTACCCTGAGCCTGGAGCGGCTGCTGCCGGGCGCGAACGGCACGACGGTGGTCGCGCGGCTGCCGTTTAGGCACTCGGAGCGCATCGAGAGGCTGCGCCTGCGCCTGGCCGCGCTGCGCGGCGCGGTCAACGTCAACAACGCGCTGGTGCGCGTGCGGCGCTGCGGGGCCAGGCGCACGCGGAGCCCGGCGGCGCCCCTGCTGAGCCCTGCTCGCCGCGCAGGTGCTCGGCGAGCCTGTGCTGCGCAGCACGGACGCGCTGTCGCAGCTGGTCAAGCTCAACGCGGCCGCCGGGGCCGCTGGCGCCTCCAGCTCTGACAAGCACATTTTCATCAGGTGCCTGCACCTTTGCGTGCCGGACTAGGGAGCAGAGGCAGTCTCGCAGGGGTGGCTGCAGGTGCCGTTGCAGGCTCGCCGCCGTCGAAGCACGCGCACTGTTGCGGCGCTGGCCGCCTCTGACACGAGCGCCCTCCGGGGTGGGCTCAGGCTGGAGGACGTGGAGGCGGTGGCTGTGGACCACCGGGGGCCTGAGGGCGTGGCGGCCACGCGCTGCTTCTCAACCGGCTCGTCCGGCTTTGGCGCCGACGCCGCGCTGGACGCGCCCCCGCGCAGCGCGCTCACCAGCGCGCTGTCGCGCAGCGACAGCGCCGGGCCGTGCGAGCCGGCCGCCGCCGCCGACCCCGCCAGGCGCGCCGCCCGGCCGCGCACGTTGCCGGCCGTGCCAGCCGTGCGGGTGGCCGTAAGCGCCTGCCTGGCAGGCATGCCCGGGGCCGCGGGTCCGGTCAGCGTAGCGTTTCGTCGAGGCTGACTGTCCTTTCTGCGCTGCCGCGCGCAGCCTGGTCGTGCGCGTCCAGGATGCGGCCGAGCCCCTGGGCGCGCCCGCGCCGGGGGCCGGGGCGGTGGTGCACCTGGTTGTGCGCGGGCGCGCCAAGCAGCGCCTGGTCCGCGTCGGCAGCAGGTGTGCGGCACGGCGCGTTGTGCTGCCCCCGGGACCCCTGCCGCAGCGCGTGCCAGCAGTGTGGGCGAGCGGCATGCATGCATGTCGTGGCTGTGTGGTGAAGCTGGCACAGCTCTGGCGCCCCAGGCCGTCTCCGCACGCGAGCCTCAAGCGCGGCCCTGCACGCCGGCTCTGCTCTGCGAAAGGACCAAGCCCTCAGCGGGCACCCACCCGGCCGGCAGGTTTGAGCTGGTGATCAGCGCGAGCGACTCCGCAGCGGATGTGGCGCAGCGCGTGGAGGCGCAGGCGGGCCTGCCGCGCGGCGGCCGCCTGCTGCTCAACGGCGTGGAGCTGGCCGGCGGCAGCCTGGCCAGCTATGGCGTGCGGCCGGGCGCCGTGCTGGAGCTGCTGCCGCACGAGCCCGGCGCTGCCGCGCCGCCGCTGCCGGGCTCGCCGCTGCTGTCCTCGCCGCAGCACGAGCTGGCGTGCCCCCGCCGCCTGCGCGCAGGCCGCGGGGTGTTCCGCGGCTTTGGCTGTCACGGGAGCGGCGTTGTCGGCACGCTCCTGCATGTGCCGGCGGCTGGGCGGTGCACGGTTGGAATGTGATATACGACACAGAGGTATCACAGCCTCAGAACGCCGCGACACAGCCTCCCCCCCGCGCGCGCAGAGTTCAACGGCTTCCAGGCGGCGCGCGCCGGCCTTAAGAAGCACGCGCCCAAGCTGGCGGCCTCGGGCACGGGCGGCAGCTACTTCATCGCTGACGAGCAGGCGCGGCGGCCCGGCATGCTGTGCCAGCCTGCTCGCCGATCAGAGGTCTGGCCTGGCGCCGCCAGCGCGCGCTGCACCCAGCCTGGCAGCTCGGGCGCCCCGCCGATGCGAAGCCGCGCGCGCGCAGGGCCAGCCCGTGGCCGTGTTCAAGCCCAGCGACGAAGAGCCCTTCATGGTTAACAATCCCAAGCTGCACCGCGCGCCGGCCGGCTCCACCGCGGACGGCCTGCGCCGCGGCGTGCAGCCGGGCGAGGGCGCTGTGCGCGAGGCGCGCCCCGCCTGCACGCGTGGTCTGGCAGCATACCTCACCGCTGCCGTGCCCGCGTGCGTTGCTGCCACACGCGCTTCACGCCTGTGCATTTTGCCTGCGCCTGGGTCGTAAAGGAGAGGCCAGGAGGCGCGCACACGCTGGATCGTCCAGCATGCTCCCTGTCTGAACACGACGTGCACGCCCCTCCGCGCTGCGCTCCGGCGCTGCACCGGGGCCGCTCTGGCGCAGCGTGGGCCCTGCGGGGCCCGCTCGAGGCGGCGCGCGCGCGCGCAGGTGGCCGCGTTCCTGCTGGACCATGGCGGCTACGCGGGCGTGCCGCCCACGGCGCTGGTGCGCTGCCAGGCCGCGCGGCCGGAGGGCGCGGGGCGCGCCGGCGGCGCCAGCGTGGTCAAGGTCGGCAGCCTGCAGGCGTTCCAGGCGGCGGACGGCGACGCAGAGGAGCGCGGCGTGTCGCGCCTGCCCGCGCACCAGGTCCACAAGATCGCGCAGCTGGACCTGCGCCTGGCCAACACGGACCGCAACGGCGCGCGCCTGCCCGTGCTCTCGATGGTGTGATGATAGGAATAAACGTGAGAGTTGTTTGTGACTACTGGTTTACCTCAAGTGTAAAAAAGAAAGGGGTCCTTGTCGCGCCTGCATGACGCCTGGCGCATCAACCAGCAGCGCATGACGCCGCCGGCGCGCCAAGCATGCTGCAGCTGCCAGTGGGACGCGCGGCGCGGGGCTGACGCGCGCCGCGGCGGGCGCCAGGCGGGAACATCCTCGTGCGCTTGTCGCCCACGGCGGAGCTCATCCCCATCGACCACGGGATGTGCCTGCCGGGCAGCTTCAGCGACATCTCGTTCGAGTGGCGCTACTGGCCCCAGAGCCGGCTGCCGTTCTCGGCGGCGACCGCCGCGTACATCGCGGCGCTGGACGCCGAGCGCGACCTGGCGCTCCTGGCCGCGCACGGCCTGGCCATCCGTCCGGCCTGCGCGCGCGTGCTGCGCGTGTGCACGCTGCTGCTGCAGAAGGGTGCGGCGCCGCCCCAGGCCGCGCTCCCCCGCTCTTTGCACAGGTTCCTTGATGCGCCGCACTGCAAGGTGCTGCCTGACATGCCCCCGGCCGTGCCCGCGCGTTCGCCGTTCGGCAGCCTGGCGCACCGTGCTGCATCGTGCGCCACATATCGGCCGCAGCCGCGGCCGCACGCTCTGAGCGGGCGGGCGGCACCGGCGCAGGCGCGCGCTGCGGGCTGACGCCCAGCGCGCTGGCCAGCATCGCCTGCCGCGACAGCCTGCAGAAGAGCGCGCTGGAGAAGCTGGACCGGCGCGCCGCGGAGCTGGCCGGCGCGGGGCCGGCGCGCTGCGAGGCCGCGTACATGCGCCACATGGGCGACCTCATGGACGAGCTGCTGGCGGACTACGTCGAGCCGGCCTGAGCGCCGCGCCGGCCGGGCAGTGGGTGTGGGAGGCTGCCTGCGCACGAGACGCACCGCGGGCGGCGGCAGCCGCTGTGTGGCAACGAGCGGGCCAGCCGTGAAAGTGATGGCTGCAAGGGCTCAGCAGGGGCTGGTCCCTGGTTCCCCAATCGTGGCTGCCACGCGCGCCCTGCGTTTGCTGCCGCCTGGGCCCACATGAGCTCCGTGGTCGCCGCCGCGCTCGCGCGCAGCTGTCGAGCGACAGCCGGTGCCGTGTGTGGCCGCAGCTTTGTGCCGTGCTGGCGCCCCGTGCGCAACATGCTGCAGCCATCCCGGGCAAGACTGTGACACAGTGAGAGAGCGTGTGAGTGTAGGAGAGTGAGTGCGTGAGTGCGGAGAGCGTGTGTGAGGACTAGCGCGGCGCTGTGTGAGCTGAGGGGTGCATGGCCATGGGCATGCCAGGATGGTGGCTGTTGCCATGCCAGGGGAGCTGGACTATGTAAATGTGCGGGCATCTCCCAGCCTCATGGCACCGAGCTCCCGGCAATGAGCAGGCGATGATCGGCAGCAGCGTGGACCTGCACCTGCACCGCCTGCTGCCCCCCGGCCTGGTCCGACGCGTCGCAGAGCAGCTGCGCCTGCTGCGCGCCCCCCGCCAGCCCGCCGGCCGGCGCATCCACCTCGTGCCGCACGCGCACAGGCCCCACCGGCTGCCAGCGCCTCTGCCGCCGGCGCGCGCGGGCGCTGCTCGGCCGCGCTCGCTGCGCGGGATGGCCGCCGTGCCGGCCCCCCCCGCGCTGGCGGACGGCGCCGTGGACGACGACATCGAAAGCCTGCGGCACCAGGTCGCGCAGCTGCAGGTGCCCCACAGCGAGAGCGCTGCCAATGCGCTCCATGCTGGCTGCCGGCGAGGAGGGCGCTCGCGCGGCGGAGGCGGGCCTGATGCATTGGGCCGCGCAGCTCGAGCTGAAGGCGAAGGAGAGCGCGGCGGCGGCCCAGAGCGCCGGCGGCGACACGGTCGCGCCGTACTCGCGCTCGTTCCAGCGCACGCTGGTGGCGACGATCACCAACGCGCCCGATGAAGGCGTCGGCCTGGTGGGCAGCCCCGGCGCCGTTCCCGTCCTGGTCATTGGCTGCCACAGCACTGCGCTGCGCTCAGCCGACGGCGCCCCGCCCGGCGCAGGTCGGCCGCACCCTGCGCATAGGCGGCTGGGTGCGGACCGGGCGGGAGGCGGGCGCGGGCGCGTTTGCGTTCCTGGAGGTCAGCGACGGGTCGTGCTTCGGCAGCATCCAGGCGCGCCCCGCCGTTGCCACACCCGCTGCGCGCCCACCACGGGCGGCCGCGCGGGGCCGAGCGCCGCGCCGCGGGGGCAGGTGATGGTGACGCGGGAGGTCGCGGCGGCGGCGGGCGGCCTGAAGGCCCTGATCTCGACGGGCACGAGCGTGCTGGTGGAGGGCGAGCTCACCGAGACGCCGCCCGGCACCAAGCAGGCGCGGCGCCCGCCGCGCCGCCGCCGTGCCCGCCAGGCGGGCCTGCCCGCCTGGCGGTGCTGCCCCGCGCCGGCGCCGGGCCTGAGGCGCGGCGCCGCGGCAGAGGGTGGAGCTCAAGGCGGCCGCGGTGCTGCACGTGGGCGCCTGCGACAACGCCGCCGGCGCGTACCCGCTGGCGAAGAAGAAGCAGACGATGGAGTTTTTGCGCGAGATCATGCACCTGCGCGCGCGGACCAACACGATCGGCGCGGTCGCGCGCGTGCGCAACGCGCTGGCGGCCGCCACGCACGCCTTCTTCCAGGGGCGCGGCTTCCTGTACGTGCACACGCCCGTGCTCACCGCGTCCGACTGCGAGGGCGCCGGCGAGATGTTCCAGGCGCGCGCCTGCCGGGGGCGCCCCTTGGTGGCGCCTGCCGAAGCGCCTCCCATGCAGCACGCATAATGGCGTCGCCGCCGCACCCCACGGCGGTGCCGTTTCAGACGCGTGCCAGAGCGACGCGCGCCTGCGGTAGGCCGCCGGCACGCCGCGCCGGCGGCCTTGAATTGTGCGTGCCACACACGCCTGTGCGCGCGCCTGCCCGACGGTGCCTGGCCTGTGCGCTTGGGCGTGTGTTTGAACGAGCGCCTGCGGGGGTTCCAGGGCGCGCGCGCGCGCGCAGGTCACCACGCTGCTGACCAAGGTGGACGAGAAGCCGCCCGTCAAGCCCAGCGCGGAGGCCATTGCTGAGCGGCAGGCCGCCGTGGACGAGCGGGAAGCAGACGTGGGCAGGTTGCGCGAGGTGCGCCCGCCGGGGGCGCGCATGGGCGCCACTGGGAAGTGCACCCCGGTGGCTGCTTGGGCCGCATGTGCGGCCGACCTGCGTCGCCGCCGCCGCCTCGAGCTTCCCGGCACGCGCCCTCCTCCGCGTGGCGGCCTGTGCGTGGCTGGGCTGGCAGCCCCGCGCCCCTCACGCGGCCGGGCGCGCGCCGCGCAGGAGGAGGCCGCCGACCCCAAGGCCAAGGGCCTGGCGAAGAAGGCGAAGAATGCAGAGGTGGCGCTGCAGCACGCGCGCGACGAGCTGGCCAAGCTCATGGAGCTGTGCGGGCCCGGCCCGCCGCGCCGCTCGCGCGTGTCGCGGCGCAGGCCGGCGAGCGCGCCGGCCCCTGCACGCGGGCCGGGGAAGTGCATGCGGCGCGTGCTCGCCTCGGCGCGGGGCAATGCGGCGCTCGGGGGCCGCGCGCCGCGCTGCATGCGCCTGCCGGCCAGCGCGCGCGCCCTGCCCTAGCCCACCCTGGCCGCGCGGCGCAGCACGCGCGTGGAGGGCGGCATCCTGCGCACCGAGGCCGGCAAGGTGGACTACCGCGCCGACTTCTTCGGCAAGCCCGCCTTCCTGACGGTCTCGGGGCAGCTGCAAGCCGAGTACTACGCGTGCGCGCTGTCCAACGTGTACACCTTCGGGCCCACGTTCCGCGCGGAGAACAGCCACACCGCGCGCCACCTGGCCGAGTTCCTCATGATCGAGCCCGAGATGGCCTTTGCCACGCTGGAGGACGACATGCAGTGCGCCGAGGACTACGTGCGCTTCTGCTGCCGCCACCTGCTGGGCGCCTGCCGGTGCGCAGGCCCACCCCGGGGCGCGCGCTGGCTGCTCGTTGCGGGGACTCTTCGCCCCGCGCGCCACCTGTGGCGCCGGGCCCTGCGGCGGCCGGCGGGCGCGCTCTGGCGCTGCGGCCGGGGCGCCTGAGCGGGCCGCGCGCGCGGCGCGCAGCGCGGACCTGGAGTTCCTGGGCAAGCAGGCGGACGCGGGCGCGATCGCGCGCCTGGAGGCCGTCGCGGCCACGCCATTCAAGCGGCTGAGCTACACCGAGGCGGTCGAGATCCTGGAGGAGGTCGTGCGCTCGAAGAAGAAGAAGTTTGAGTTCCCGGTGCGCGGTCACCCGCGCCCACGGCCGGCCCTCACCGCTGCGGCGGCGCCTGCTCTGGCAGCGTGCGTCCAGGCATCCGCGCGCCCGGCCGCAACGAGGGCGCCCCCCGCGCGCGCGCAGGTGAAGTGGGGCATCGACCTGCAGAGCGAGCACGAGCGCTACCTGACCGAGGAGGTGTTCCGGCAGCCGGTCATCGTGTTCAACTACCCGCGCGTGATCAAGGCCTTCTACATGCGCCAGAACGACGACGGGCGCACCGTGGCCGCCATGGACGTGCTCGTGCCCAAGGTCGGCGAGCTCATCGGCGGCAGCCAGCGCGAGGAGCGCTACGAGGCGCGCCCGCGCCCGCGGCCCCGGCGCCGGCACAGCGCAAAGCTGCCTGGCGTGGGTTGCGGAGCCGGCTGGCGCGGGTTGTGGAGCCGGCCGTTTGCACACACGTTCGGCGTTCGGGGCCGCGGGTCCGCGGCGAGCCGAGCGCGCGCGTGCGCGCCGCGCAGGTGCTCAAGGCGCGGCTGGAGGAGGCGGGCATGCCGCTGGAGCCGTACGCGGCCTACATGGACCTGCGCAAGTACGGCACCGTGCCCCACGCCGGCTTCGGGCTGGGCTTTGAGCGCCTCGTGCTCTTCGCGACCGGCCTGGACAACATCCGGGAAGTCATCCCCTTTCCGCGCTGGCCCGGCCACGCGGACTTCTGACGCGGCGGTGCGGAAGGCCTGCTGCGCGCTCTGCGCAGCGGCGGAGGGCTTGCACGGGGCGCTGGGGGCCCTGTGAGGGTGTTCGGGCGGGGTGTTTGCACGCTCGCGCTCCTTGAAGGCGAGCGCAGGGCAGGGCACCTATAAGCTGTTTGGAGGGCTGCAGGAGAGAGTGAGTGGAACGACTGAAAGCAAAAGCAAGTCAGCTCGCACGCCGCTCCCGCGCCGCCTGCTCCTCGACCAAAAGCTGCGCCATGAAGGCGAGCGGGTCCTCCGGCCGGGCCAGGAGCAGCTCGGTCATGAGCTTGTGCCACAGCTCGCGGAGGTCGGCCCTGCACGCATAGGCCTCCAGCTCCAGCACCTGCCGCCGGCGCGCCCGTCGGGCAGCTCAGCGGCGGCGCCCTGCAGGCAGTGGCCGCCGTGCTACGTCGAGGCGCGCCTGGGGCGTCAGGGGGACCGACGCGCCGTTCCCGAAGACGCACACCTCGGGCGGTGACATGGGGCCGGGTCCTCAAGAGTGCAGCGGCGGCCGCTGCAGAGTTTCTCTGGCCACCACCGCCAGGACGTAACTCCACCCTCGGAGACCTATGCAGGGTTGCTGACTCCTTCGGCTGGGCCCCACCCCGCTCTCACGCTTCCTGGTCTCTGCCCTCTTCACCACTGCAATCTTCACACCAGCTCTCCTACTCAAGCTTGATCTTACCTCGGTTTTCCTAAAAATCAAGATGAGCCTGCTGAAGACGATGCCGCTGTCCCAAAGGCTGGTGGCCAGCAGCAACCAGCTCGCAGGGACCTCATGCAGGAGCATGGCCACCGTTGTGGACAAGATCAAGGAGAAGGCTGGTGCGGGCCCGGCCGCTAGGGTGACGCCAGTGGCATGCACGGTCGGGGAGCGCCGGTGCTGCAGCTCGGCCGGTCTGCCGGCCGGGCTCGCCTGCGGGTGCGGCCGGGGGGGCACCGAGGCGGCGTGAACCAGGCTGTGCCCAGGTCAAAACACCTTGCACATAATCAGGCGAAGGCAGTGCATCTGATGCCACCTTTGCTGCTCCCGGCAGGCGAGGCCATGGAGAAGGTGGGCAAGGTGTTTGACGAGGACGGCGCGGTCGGCAAGCAGTTCACGACCAAGGGCTCCGTGGGTGCGCCCCCGCGCCGGCGGCGCATGCCGCCCCGGCCGAGCGCGCCGCCCTTTGCGCGAGCGGCGCGTCCTGGGTGTGCGTCCTGTTGATGGCGGAGCGCCAGCGCAATGCGCCTGCGTTTGTCCAAGCTGTGGGCCCCGCCCGCGCTTGATCGTTTCCCCTGCCGCGCCGGTGCTGAGCCGCCCGCCCGCGTGCGGCAGGCGGCACCGCGCAGCAGACCGCCGACGAGGGCGAGGTGGACCCGCTGGACAAGAAGGGCAGCGTGGGCCACCAGTTCACGACTGACGGCAAGGTCGGTGCGTGCCCCGCCCGCCTGCGCGCGGCGGGCCGTCGCGACCTGCCTGGCTCTTGGGTACAGGGCGGCGCATGCCTGTGCTTACAGGTCCGGATAGCTGACCAAGCGCCTGACGGATGCACTCTCGGGGCTGGCACAGGCGGCACCGTACAGGACCTCGCAGACAAGGCGAACGCAAAGGGCAAGGAGATGCAGTCCGACGCCAAGAAGCCATAGTGGGCTGCGAACCGGGTGGGTGGGGAGCCTGCGCGCGCTGCAGCGCCACCGGGTAGACTGCTCGTGCAGCGCGGCGGCCTGTTTCCTGCACTCTGTCGTGTCAGCTGCGTTTCCTGCTGCAGACTCTAGGCTAGGCTAGGAGGGAGTCTGTAAATGTACGGCTGCTGAGCAGCGCTGGGCGACGTGTGCACGGCCGCGCTGCTGTTGCTCCTGCAGCGCTTGTGAGCGGCTTTGCGACAGCCTGTGCCCCTTCAAATGCTGACACACCTTGCGCAAACCTAATGAGCCCCTGTCAGCGTGCGGTCCCCTCCGAGTGGGGCATGATATCTAGCACTAGCAACATCCATGCAGACAACAAGCCCAGGACTTCATGCAGGTGCACATCAGTGTGTCTTGGTTGAGCGAGTAGCTTGCCCCATGTCTGAGAGAGGGAGTTGCATTATGCAGCAGGGTGCCAGGAGCAGCTTGGATTTCCAAGTCGTCAGCTGACCATGCATGGGCACCAATCCCATTTCACTTTCAACAGGTGTGCTTAAGTGAGCGTGGCGACGCTGACACTGCCATGCTCGCGTCCCGGTCGTGCCAATGCCCGGCTGCGGCGCCGCTGCACCCGGCGCCTGACGCGCATCTGACACGGTGCTGCGGTGCTGCAAGCCCACACCCGCCTGCCAGCCTCACGAGCTGGGGGCGCCGCGGCGCCGTCCCCGCCAGGCGCAGGCACCGCGCCCGCGTCCAGCCGATAGACACCGACTCGCGCCGCGGCGCAGAGCGCGGCGGCAGCACGGAGTTGCCGCAGGTGCGCCCTGTCGCCCGCCCTCGAGCGGCGCTCAGCACGTGGGGTGCACGAGCCCAGGACAAGCCCCCCGCAGGAGCTCAGGAGCTTTGACGAGCTCACCGCCAAGGACGTAATGTCCTCCCCGGCGGTCTTTGCCACCCCAGACACGCACATCCTGGGAGCGATGACGCTGCTGGTGGACGAAGGCATCTCCGGCCTGCCCATCTGCAGTGCGCGCCGGCGCCCGCAGCCCGCCCGGGGGCCCGCCGGCAGCGGCGGGCGACGCGCGCGCACGCGCAGGCGAGGACGGCCGCGTGCTGGGCATCGCGAGCGGCTACGACCTGCTGGCGGTGGACGCGACGCCGGGCCGCCTGGACGCCCCGCTCGACCCGGGCGACCTCTTCCCGCCCGTCAACCTGTGCGCGCCCGGGGCGCACGCACGGTCCCCGGTCGCGGCGCCTGCCCTCCGCGGTCCTGCCTGGCGTTGTAAGTCATCAGGCTCGCCTGCAGGGCACCGGGCAGAGCGCCGCCGCCCGCACCCGCAGGTGCGTGGAGCGGTACGGCGGCAACAGGCACCTCATGTGGTCGAGCTTTGGCGCGCTGCGGCGCGAGCTGGAGAAGCGCAAGGCGACGCACGTGGGCGACGTGGTGCGCGAGGCGGTCACCATCGACGAGGGCCTCAGCCTCTCCGAGGCCGCCGACCTTATCGTCCAGTAGAAGGCCAACCGGCTGGCGCGGCCCCGCAGCGGCCCCGGTCCAGCCCGCATGTGTGTCGCGCCGCCCTGCCAGCCTTGCGCGGCGCTGGCAGAGCGGGGGTGGCTGCGTGCACAGGCGGCGAGAGCAGGCTGTGTGTATGGGTGGGGCCGCCGTGATGCCGCCGCGCGTCGCAGCGCTGCGCTGTTATTGTCACGAATGCTGCATGGCTGGACCGGCGTTGCTTGGGTTCCGCATCCTTGGACACGCTGGGTGAAGGCGGCGCGCCTTTGCGCCCGTGCCGCCTGTGCGCGCCGCCCCACCTGGCATTCCAGCCTGGGCCTGGGGTGCACGCGTATCATCACGTGCATGCGCCTCGGCGGCGGCGAGCGGGCGGGCGCTGTTGCGCCAGGTGGTGGTCGACGAGCAGGGCCGCCTGGCGGGCGTGCTGTCGCGGGGGGACGTGCTGCGAGCGGTCATCAACAACTTCAACATCTACATGCGCAGCACGGACGCGTAGCCGCTGACAGATGCCGGGAGTGCGGGCGCTGAGAGGTCTGTCTGCTTATGTTTTCTGACTGTGTACAGCACTGTGTACTGTGGAGTGATCACTGTGTACTATTAGGGAGCGCGTGCCTGAGTGAGAGCGGTGGCGAGCGGACATGGCACGCGTGTGCGCCTTACGAGACGCTTGTCGCAAACGAGCGCTTGTTAAGGAGCAAAGTACTACTGCTCATGGACTCCCCTCAAGGCAGGCAGCGCAGTTCGCTCACCTGCTCAGGCAAGCAGCCCTTGGGCGTGATATTGACATGGCGCGGCTTCTGCGCCCCTCCTGCGCGCTCACAGCTCTGTCCGCGCGGCCTCGCCGGCGCCGTCATCGAGGTGCAGGACCGCCCTGACGCCCGCCAGCAGCGCCTCGAGCTCCTGCTGGTACTCGGCATCCAGCCCGGCCTCGCCACGCAGAGCAGCCGCCACCGCATCCAGCTGCGCCCCTTGCGGCCGCTCCTGCGCGGCCAGGCGCGCTTGAGCGGCCGGTCCTGCAAGACAGCTCGGCGGGTATGCACAATAACGCCGCGCCGGCCAGCGGCATCTTTTCGACTGATGACAGCGGCACTCTGCGCGCTGTAACAGCGAGGCAGACGCCGGGGCCTGCGGCCGCACCCGCAGCTGCGCCGCCAGGGGCGGGACGGCCGCCAGCGCGCGCAGCGCCAGCAGCGCGCGCTCCGCCGTGTCCCAGTCTGCGCCGGCCGCCGCCGCGGACAGCTGCGCGGGCAGGGCGGCCGCCAGCGCGGCCGCGCCGCCCGACGCCTCCACGTGCGCGGCCAGCCCCTGCGCGCGCTGCACCGCACGGTCGCCGCGGCGCTGCGGCCCTTGAGAAGCTCGTCCTGCCGGGGGCTGACACGGCGCGTTGCAATAGCGCGGGCGGCCGCGCCTGCGCGTCCGCATGCGCCAGGTCGGCCAGCAGCGACAGCGCCTTGCGCCGCAGCGCCGCCGGCTGCGGCGGCGCGCCGAGCGCCTGCTGCAGCAGCGCGGCCGCCGCCTCCAGGCCGCCCGCGCGCAGCAGCGCGCCCGCGCCCGCGGCCGAGTTGCGCGCCAGGCCCGCCGCGCAGTAGAGCGCCTTGGCGGCCGCCGCCGCGTCGGCCCCGCGCATGACCTGTCGCGCGCCGGGTTGGGAGCCTGGGAGGCGGCGCAGCGGCTGCATGCATGCGCCCGCGCACGCAAGGTTTTTAGAGCGCAATAATTTAAAAGCGTGGAAGGGCCGCGGGGCCCGCACGCCGACCAGGCGCTCGAGCACGCCGCCGTGCCGCGCCAGCAGCAGCGCCTGCAGCGCGTCGTTGTTGGCGGCAGCGGTGCCCAGCGCGTGCGCGGCGCCCGCCTGCACCGCCGCCGGCTGCCCGGCACCCAGCAGGCGCACCAGCGGCTCCAGGCCGCCCATCTTGGCCATGTCTGCGCGGGGCGCCGGCTTAGCGAGGTCGCTGGCGCGGCACTGCAGCAGCCCGTCCCGGGGCGCACCGTTGGCCAGGTCGATGGGCTCGACCAGGATGCGCAGGGCCTCGAGCGCCGCCAGCGTCTCCTCCGGCTCCGCGGTCTGGTTGCGCAGCGCGGTGATTACGTCCTGCCCGGCGCGCGGCGGTCAGGCGCCATGCACCGGCGGCCAGTGCGGCGGGCGGGCGCCGGGCGCCGCACCTTGAGCAGCTCCGCCTCCGTGGGCTCCTGCCTGAGGTGCTCAATGAGCTGCGCGCGGCGGCAGCGCAGTCAGCGGCAGGCAGGCCGCCACGGCTGCAGGCCGGCAGCGGAGGCCCGCACCTGCTGCACCTCATGCTGGCGGGCCTCGAGCGCGGCGCCCTTGGCCGCGCTCTCCCTCAGCTTGTCCGCGTCGCTGTGGGCTGTCCGGCGGCAGGAGCAAGCGTCAGCGTCAGGCGGTGCAGGGGCGCGGCGGGATCGGGCGATGGGCGGGCGCAGGCGGCGCACAGATCGCCCAGTGCAGCAGGTCCTGCAGCTCCTGCCCGTCCGACAGCGCCTGCTTGGCGACGCTCAGGTCCGCCGCGTCGTACGTCACGTGCTGCACGCTCGCGTTGGGCTCGCATGCGGCGTGACTCAGCAGCAGCGCGAGCGCCGCCACGACCGCGCGCCCCGCGCAGCAGCCACTGGGCATGCCGTGCGCTGCTTGGCCAAGGCAGCAGGGCAGCATGCTGCCTGCCTCTCGAGACAGCGCTCTCGGCCCCAGTACGAGGGGGATACGAGACCTGGCCCATTGCCAAGCTCAGTACAAGCGTCCCTGCAAACAGCACACCACAGCCTGGAGCGCACCGTACCGCCGCTGCTCAGGCACAGCGCCGCGGGCGCTCCTTCACGTAGCAGGCGCCGTGTCCCGCAGCCGCGATGCAGCCGCAGGGCGAAGCGGGCGCGCCGCCGCGCAAGCGGCCCATGTTTCAGCTGCCCTCCTTGAGCGAGGTGCTCCCGCCGCACGACCCGGATGTGGCCGCATGCACGCCGGGGGCGCTGTGAGCGGCGCGAACCGCGCAGGTGCAAGCAGCGGAGCGCCCCGCGACGCAGCCCGTGCTGTTCCAGCCGGGCGCGCTGCGGCAGGCGGCGGGCCGGCCAGGAGCCGGCTCCGGTGCGGACTTTTCGCCGTCGCCGCCGCAGCAGGGCCCCGCGAGGTGCCGTCCAAGCGTCCCCGTGCAAGTGGCGCCCTTCCCGACGGAGCGCGGGCGGCCGGATCAGAGGCCGCCGCGCTGCTCGCAGGCGGGACGCGCGCAGCGGCGCTGGCCCGCCCGGGCCCGGCGGCCCCGGCGCGGCGCCCGCCAGCAGCGGCCCCTCGGCCTGGTCCGGCGCGGCCGGCCCCTCCGGCAGCAGCTGGTCGGGCGCCCCGCGTGCAGCCGGCAGCAGCGCCGCGGGCGGCGAGCGGCCCTGGCCCGGCGCGCCCGGCGCGGCGGCGCCGGGGGGCCCGGGCGCGTTTGCTGGCGCAGCGCCGGCGGCCTGGGACAGCGGCCCGCCCCGGCCCGCCGCCGGGGCCGCGCCGGTCGCCTCGCACTGCGTGCGCAGCCCGCTCCGGCGCCAGAGGCTCTCACGCGCCGGCGACCTGTGTGCTGCCTGCACGCCAGCGTACACTGCTGCGTGCGCTTGGGCCCACTGGCCTGGTCGGCTGGTTGCTTGGCCGATGTGTAGAGCAGGTCAGCACTTTGGCGTCTGCCAGCGAATGCGCCGCCCTGCCCCGAAGCAGCCTCTGCCTGCGCGGCAAAGGCGGGCGCCCCGCCGCGCGCTGACTCTTTGCTCGCCGGCCGCCGCAGGCCAACCCCAGCGCGATCCTGGTGAGCAAGCGCCAGGAGGGCAACCCGCTGCTCAAGCACATGAAGAACGTGCGCTGGCAGTGGGCCGACATCGTGCCCGACTACCAGATGGGCCTCGCCTGCGCGCTCTTCCTCAGCCTGCGGTGCGAAGGCGGCGCTCTCTGTGCCCCGCCCCGGCGAGGGGCTGGCCGCCGGCCGGCGCGTGGGCGCGCCGCCCTCTGGTGGTGGCCCGGTGCGCCTGGAGCCGGGCGCGACGCGGCTCTGCGCGCCGCCGCCGCAGTGATGCTTTGAACACGCGGCGCCTGGGGCCCGGCGGGCAGGGGCAGCGACCCGGGCCACGGCCGGCAGGTACCACCTACTCAAGCCGGAGTACCTGGCCGGGCGCGTGCGCGAGCTGCAGCGCGCGTTCCGGCCGAGCGTGGTGCTGGTGCACGTGGACGTGGACGACCCCGTGGCCGCGCTCGGCGATGTGACCGCCACCGCGCTGCGCTCCGACTGCACGCTCATCTGCGCGTGGAGCCACCAGGCGCGCCTCGGCGCCCGCCCTGGGGCGCCGGGCGATGCGCATGTCCAGAAGCCGCCCGGCGCCCACCTCGGCCGCGCGCGGCGCCGGGAGCAGGAGGCCGCGCGGTACATCGAGACGTACAAGATGTACGAGAACAAGCCGCCGGACGCCATCCAGGGCCGCACGGAGCCCGACTACCTCAGCCGCCTGACCGCCGCGCTGACCACCGTGCGCGGCGTCAACCGCACCGACGTGCTCACGCTCGGCGCCGCGCTGCGCACCATGTCGGCCGTGATGCAGGCGCGCCGGGCGGGGCACCCTGGGCCGGCCGGCACGCCTACCAGCCGCCGTGTGCTTTCGCCACGCAGCGCTTACATGCTGGCGCCAAGTCCCCAAGCGCATGCACCAGCGGGATGCGCGGGGCCGCTGCGCGGCGCGCGCGCCTGGCCGGCGCGCCGCCAGCGTGCCCCAGCGCCTGCCCGGCGGCGGGCCCGCGTACGCAGCGGTGCAGCCGACGGGGCGGCCGGCGCGGCGCAGGCCAGCGCGGAGGAGCTGTCGGCCTGCGCGGGCATCGGGCCCACCAAGGTGCGGCGCCTGCACGACACCTTCCACGAGCCCTTCCGCAAGCAGCTGCATGCGCCCGGCGCGGCGCCCGGCGCGGCCGCGGCGTGCGCGCCGCGGCCCGCCTCGGCGCGCGGCGCGTCGCCGAGCAGCGTGGACGAGGAGGAGGCCGAAGCGGTGGCGGCGGCGGCGCACGCTGACGCGGGCCCCGCGCTGCACATGCCGCTGGAGGAGGACGAGGGCGAGGCCGCGGACGAGGACGAGCCGGACGTGGACACGGGGCAGGTCGGCTACGAGCGCTAGCGCGGCCGTGGGGGGCTGCGGCGCGCCGCCTGCTCTGCATGCGCGGCAGGGAGGCTGTGGTTGGTCTGCAGAGCTGATGACGCCTGGGCGCCGCGGCTGCGCAAGCCCTCAAACGCGGGCTGTCTCAGAGTTGGTGCTGAGAGCTCGGAGTCACACGGCAGGACAGCCGGGAGAGGGCGCGAGGGTGTTGTCTTTCAGGTGCACATGCGGCCACCAGCCCACAACCAAACGCCACACGCGGCCGCCTCTGTGGTCATGCCGGTCCCCAACTGTGATAAACTTGAGCAGGCAAACGACTGCAAACGTGGTCTTACAAGCGCGCCTCTGCTCCCACACACCCGCCTACAGCGCCACGCGGCAGCACACTGTGCTGGTCTCCAGGCGCAGCAGGCCGCGCCGCGGCGCCCACAGCTCCGACGCGTCGGCAGCGTCCTGCATGCCCGCCAGCCAGCGCGCCAGCCAGGGCGCCTCCGCGCGCCGCTCGTCCGCGGGCACCAGGTCCGCGGGCGCCGTGAAGCTCGCCAGCAGCGCCTCGCCCTCCTGGCGCTCTGAGCGCGCGCCTGAGGGCGGTGCCGCATGCCGCGGCGCGCTCTGAGGCAAGCTGATCCAGCAGCGGCTCCAGGGCGGCGTGGCCAGCGAGCGGCCCCGGGCGGCCGGCCCGCCCGCGACTGCGCAAATCCGCGTGAACGCGTCCAGCGCTGCCGGCGCAACCGGCGTCGGGGCCATGCCGCGCAGCAGGAGGGGGCGCCTGCGGAAAAGCGGGCGCCAGCGCCCTGACCAGCAGCAGCGGCGCGTCGGACAGGCACCGCGCGGCCGCGTCCACGTTGCCGGCGTGCACCAGGTAGACGAGCGGGTAGCCCAGCAAGAAGCCGTTGAGCGAGGGCATCAGCGGCGCGCCGGCCACCGCGCCCAGCCGCAGCAGCGGCGCCCGGCCGGCCGCGGCCGCGCGCAGCGCCTCCAGCACGGGCGCGAGGCGCGCGCGAAAGGCCTACGCGCGGCCGGCCGCCCCCGCTCGTGTCGCTGGCGAGGGCAGCGCAGCGCAGCACGGCGGGCCCGGCGGCGCGCACCGCCGCCTCGGCGGGCGTGGCCCAGCGGCAGGCCGCGGCGCGGCCGCGCCCGCCCGCCGCCTCCGCGTCAAAGGCCACCAGGCGCGGGCCGGCGCCCGCGCCGGCCGCCAGGACCAGGTCGGCGCGCAGCAGGTAGCAGCAGCCGTCCCACTCGGCGGCCACCAGCTGCACGCCTGCCGGCCGGACGCCGCTCGATACGACTGCGGCGGCGGTGGACAGCCGCGGCAGCGCCGCCAGGGCGCGCGCACCCGCCGGCGGCGCAGCCTCGCGCAGCGCGCGCGCGAGGTCGACGACGGCGTCCGCGCGCGCGGCAGCATAGTCCAGCATCACCGCCGGCCGCAGCCCCGCGAGCAGCGCCGCCAGGTCGGCGAGCAGCCGCGCGCGCGCGCGGCGCAGGCCGCCGTCCGCGCGCGCCGCCGCCGACACGGCCGCCGCCAGCCGGGCGTCCAGCGCTGCTGCCAGACCGGGCTCCCTCACCGCGCGGCCGCCGGGGGGCCCCCGGGCGGCGGCGCCCCTGCCCGGGCCGGCGCGGCGGCGACGCGCTGCAGCAGCGCCGCCAGGTCGGCCAGCTCGGCCTCGGCGGCGCCCAGGAAGCCCGCCGCGTCGCCAAAGCGCCGCAGCGCGTCCTCCCCGGCGCGCACGCTGGCCGCCCAGGCGCCGCTGCGCCGCGCGAGCTGCTGCGCCGCGGCGCGGGCGTCGCGCACGCCCCGGCCGATCTGCTTCTGGCGCTCGAACGCCTGCGCGGGGCCGGGCGCACACTCGGCCGCCGGCCGCGCTCCGACACGAGCTCTCAGGCAGCGGCGCGCGCCTGGGCTACGCTGGCGTCGGTCGAGGCGGCGGGCGGCGCGCCCGCTGCAGCCTCGACTGCCTTGCTTGGTTCGCTCAGACCGGCCTCACCGTGTTTGCTCGACTCATGCGCGAGCGTGCGCGCACCGGCGTGGTGCGCGGGAGGCTCCGGCTGGCCGGGGTCGGCGCCGTCGGGCATACAGCTGCCACTGCGCGGGCCGGCGGCAGGCACCACAGGGACCAGGCTGATTTGTTTTGTTTTGTTCGAGCCAGCTAGGGCGAGAGCCCGGGACCTCGGGCCGGGCTTGGCGTTTCACAGCTGTGCCAGAGCCCCTCCTCGCCGACTGCCAGCAGTCGCGCTCGTGGGCCCAGGCGCAGCCGAAAGGGCGCCCTGTACTGTATCCCGCACGCGCACAGCCAGAGCGGCCCAACCACCTTGCCCGGCGCTGGGTCGGGGACCATGCGGCGGCGCGCCTCGCAGCCAGGCGCCCCCGGCAGTGCGTGTCACCACCTGGAGTGCTTCCAGGCCTGGGAGGTCAGGCAGCGGCGCGCCCAGTCCTGTCATTGAGCGCCGCGCAAGCACCCCACACCAGCCGACGGGCCTCGCTGCAGCCCTGGCTGCGGCGCAACGTGCAGACCATGCTGCGCGTGAAGGGCCGAGCGCGCGGCGCGCGGCCGGGCGCAGCGGCACTGCCACGAGCTCTGCCAGCGCTGGCACGAGTTTTCTGACGGCAACGTGCAGCTCGCCAGTGTCACAGGGCGAGCCGGGCAGCTTGATGAGCGTGGGTCGCCCACGAGTCGCAATGAGCAGGTGCTGGGCTTCAGGGACGTTCACGGTGCAGCGCCTCTGCCACGCTGCTCTGTGGTCGCTGGCCTGTATGCGCGGGAGTGGGGGCAAGTCAGCGTCGCAGCGGGCGCGGGCCGAGCTCCTCCCTGCAACCCATGCGCGACGCAGGGCGGCAGGGCGCGGCAGGCGCGGCAGGCGCGGCCGTGCTCGCCAGGCCCACTATACCAACAGGTGCAGGCTATGGTGCGCTTCTCGGGAGAGGTGCGTGCAAAGGCTGGCTCTGACGTGCTGTCGTTGAGCGTGCAGCCGGTTATAGTACGCCTGTATTCCGCCTTGAACATGGCAACATCTACCCACCAGGTCGATCTGGTGTGCGAGCCTTCGGGCGTCCCGGGTAGCTCAGTCGGTAGAGCGATAGACTCTTACACAAGAGTCTGCTGAAGAGCGATCTATTGGTCATGGGTTCGAGCCCCATCTCGGGAGCTCTCATTTTTGCCGGTCGGTGTTTTGGTGCTGGTCATCAGCAGGCAGGAGAGCAATGCAGGGGGCACTGGCTGAACGAGGTCTGGTCTTCAAGCGTGTGGGCGCTTTGCTTTTTGGTCGGTGTTTTGGTGCTGGTCACCAGCAGGCAGGAGAGCAATGCAGGATATAGGGTATAGGGTAGGGTAGGGTAGGGGTAGGGTAGGGTAGGG
>JAABUJ010000201.1_pt1 | contig 129897 bp, 149 predicted proteins | sample 5559131 | NCBI WGS metagenome assembly JAABUJ01 (sample SAMN10711875, study PRJNA513366) | rock metagenome | isolation source: Antarctica rocks | place: Antarctica: Victoria Land, Mt New Zealand nord | collected 2016-01-07 | reverse complement strand
ACCCCCGCACCAGTGCCAGTGGTGGCGGAGTCGGCCACCGAAGCATCGCGCAGCTTGCGGCCGGTCGCAACGCCTGCACCAGCGGCAGAGCTGGTGTCAAGACACCGCAGCATATTGCAGCTTGCATCGTTCACAACGCCAACGCCAACGCCAACACCAAACACCAGAGCTGGTGTCAGACACTGCAGCATCCAGCAGACTGCGACCGCTCACAACCCGCGCACCAGTGCCAGTGCTGGTGTCGGCCACCGAAGCGTCGCGCAGCTTGCGGCCGGTCGCAACGCCTGCACCCACGCCACAGCGGGTGTCCGACACAGCAGCATCCAGCAGCTTGCAGCCATTCATGACGCCAGCTCCAGGGCCGGAGCTGGGGTCAGACACCGCAACATCCAGCAGACTGCGGCCGCTCACAACCCACGCACCAGTTCCAGTGGTGGCGGAGTCGGCCACCGAAGCGTCGCGCAGCTTGCGGCCGGTTGCAACGCCTGCGCCCACGCCACAGCGGGTGTCAGACATAGCAGCGTCCAGCAGCTTGGAGCCATTCAAGACGCCAGCTCCAGGGCCGGAGCTGGGGTCAGGCACCGCAGCATCCAGCAGACTGCGGCCGCTAACAACTCACGCACCAGTGCCAGTGGTGGCGGAGTCGGCCACCGAAGCGTCGCGCAGCTTGCGGCCGGTCGCAACGCCTGCACCAGTGCCATAGTTGGTGTCAGACACCGCTGCACCCAGAAGCTTGCCGCCATTCACGACGCCAGCTCCAGGGCCGGGGCTGGGGTCAGACACCGCAGCATCCAGCAGACTGCAGCCGCTCACAACCCACGCACCAGTGCCAGTGGTGGCGGAGTCCGCCACCGAAGCATCGCGCAGCTTGCGGCCGGTCGCAACGCCTGCACGCGTGCCGTAGTTGTGTCATACACAGCAGCGTCCAGCAGCTTGCAGCCGTTCACCACGCCAGCTCCAGCGCCGGAGCTGGGGTCAGACACCGCAACGTCCAGCGGCTTGCGGCCGCTCACAAAGCCCGCACCAGGGACAGTGCTGCTGTCGGACACGGACGCGTCCAGCAGCTTGCGGCCGGAGTTCATGTTGGTAGAAGGCGCCATGGCGGTCTGCGAAGACGGGGAGACCATGGGAAGCCCGCCGTTCGACGTGCTGCTAGCCGCAGTTGAGCCCTCCGCGCCCAGGTCGGCCTGGTGCAGGCGGCGGTTGGGGATGTTGAAGCCAACGCCCTCACCGCCCACGACCGCAGCGTCCAGCAGCTTGCGGTTGGGGATGTTGAAGCCGACCCCCTCACCGCCCGTGACGGCAGCGTCCAGCAGCTTGCGGCCGGTTGCAACGCCTGCTCCCAGCGCCAAAGCTGGTGTCACATCACACCAGCGTCCAGCAACTATCAGCCAATTGCAGTGCAAGCGCCAGAGCTGGTGTCAGACACCGCAGCATCCAGCACATTGCGGCCGCTCACAAAGCCCGCACCAGGGACAGTGCTGCTGTCGGACACGGACGCGTCCAGCAGCTTGCGGCCAGAGTTCATGTTGGTGGACGGCGCCATGGCGGTCTGCGAAGACGGGGAGACCATCGGAAGCCCGCCATTCGACGTGCTGCTGGCCGCGGTGGAGCCCTCCGCGCCCAGGTCAGCCTGCTGCAGGCGGCGGTTGGGGATGTTGAAGCCGACGCCCTCGCCGCCCACAACCGCAGCGTCCAGCAGCTTGCGGCCGGTGTTCATGTTGGTGGGCGCCATGGCGGTCCGGGACGACGGGGAGACGATGGGCAGCCCGCCGTTCACCGTACTGCTGGCCGCGGTAGAGCCCTCCGCGCCCAGGTCTGCCTGGTGCAGGCGGCGGTTGGGAATGTTGCGGCCGACGCCCTCGCCGCCCACGTTCTCAGCGTCCTGCAGCTTGCGGCCACTCACGCCCGCGGTGGTGCCGCCCACAGAGGCGTCCTGCAGCTTGCGGCCGCTCACGCCAGCGGTGGTGCCGCCAACAGAGGCATCCTGCAGCTTGCGGCCGCTGACGCCCGCGGTGGTGCCGCCCACAGACGCGTCGTGCAGCTTGCGGCCGCTGACGCCCGCGGTGGTGCCGCCCACAGAGGCGTCCTGCAGCTTGCGGCCGCTGACGCCTGCGGTGGTGCCGCCCACAGACGCGTCCTGCAGCTTGCGGCCGCTGACGCCAGCGGTGGTGCCGCCCACAGAGGCGTCCTGCAGCTTACGGCCGCTGACGCCAGCGGTGGTGCCGCCCACAGAGGCGTCCTGCAGCTTGCGGCCAGCGCCGGTGTTCGAGCCCACGGAGGGCGTGCGGAAGTCGGTGACGGCGGGCGCGGGCGCAGCAGCGTGCAGCTTACGCCCAGTGCCAGCCGCTCCGGTCGTGTCGCCAGCGTTGGCGCCGGTGGTGGCGTCGCCGGCGGCGACGCGCAGCTTGCGGCCGCTGGTGCTCTGCAAGCCCCAGCGCAATAACGTGTTAGCCACCATGCTATCGCGTAGGTAGCAGCCAACCTGTGAAGTCAAGATACATGGAGGGCAGCGGATACCAAAACCCCCGAAACATTTTCATAGCTAACCGCGGCAAAAATACACACAGGCCTTGATTTCAGCAACACACCCTCTGCCCAACAGGCAGCTGACAACTGCCAACACACCAGTCCACCAAGGTCCCCCCATTGCTACACCTTACACCCCTTCTCACGGCCTCGTGCCGCACCGTGGGCGAGCTGTCCGCGCTGTCGCCGGAGGTGGCCGCGTCGAGCAGGCGGCGGCCATTGTCGACCGCGACCTCGCCCGTGGCGGTGGGCGCGCCGCCGCTGCCGAGCAGGCGGCGGCCGTTGTCGACCGCGACCTCGCCCGTGGCGGTGGGCGCGCCGCCGCTGCCGAGCAGGCGGCGCAGGCCGTTGTCGGTGGCGACCTGACCGGTGGCGAAGGGGTCGCCGTTGCCCCCGAGCAGGTGGCGGCCCGACGACTGTGCGCGCACCAACACACACATTGCCTTAACCGCAACAGTAACCAATTTGTTCAACCGCAACAATTGCATGTTGCAATTGCCTAACATTAACCATTAGCCGGGAAAACTAGATGCATCATAAATTAAGACCTCACCACAAAAAAGTGCGCCTAGAAAGCGCGGCTTGCGCAGACCACGCCCACAGTCCCAGCCAACGCAGTCACGCAACCCGCCCACTGAAGCTTTCAGGGCAGGACCATACCGTGGGCGAGCTGTCCGCGCTGTCACCCGAGGTGGCCGCGTCGAGCAGGCGGCGGCCGTTGTCGACCGCGACCTCGCCCGTGGCGGTGGGCGCGCCGCCGCTGCCGAACAGGCGGCGGCCCGACGACTGCGCGCCCACCAAAACAGGTTGGCTTGAAGACACAGCAAAATAATGCTTGCCCTTGAACATGATGTACTTTTCATGCAAGTACACTACCATGCATCAAACACAACACCACCATGACAACAGTCTATGCACCTAGGCACACAACATATCACGACAATGCGCGCCAGCTTGTCTGACCGCGACATGCAACCAATTGAATTTGCCATGAAAACTAGATGCGCATCACAAATACACGCTCTCACAGGCCACACCCACAGTCCCAGCCAACGCAGTCACGCAACCCGCCCACTGAAGCTTTGAGGGCAGGACCATACCGTGGGCGAGCTGTCCGCGCTGTCACCAGAGGTGGCCGCGTCGAGCAGGCGGCGGCCATTGTCGACGGCAACCTCGCCCGTGGCGGTGGGCGCGCCGTTGCTGCCGAGCAGGCGGCGGCCACTGCCCTCCGTCAGGTCGTTCGTAGCGGTGGGCGCGCCGCCACTCTCCAGCAGGCGACGACCGGTCTGCGCAAGAAGAAAAGAAGCTGACTTATGAGAAGATAGCAGGTGACATGAGACAGGCATAGCAAAATCTGACCAGCGTGTTCGCCACGTGAGCCATCGGGAGTGCTCCACGAGCCAGCAGCCGTGCAATGGCCAGACGTGCAATGGCCAGACAGAGAAAAGGACAGACAGAAAAAGCGCGACATCCCTTGCCAGACCAGCACCTCAGCGTCTTGTTTACAACACCAACTTTAAGGTCACCCCCTGTATGGGTCACCCCCAGCCAGCACACGCATGGCGCCCTAGCGCCACACCCCACACCTATGGATGGGACCGCCGCTCAGTCTGAACCTCAAGGTAAGCAACCTCACACACTCACTTGGCGACGCACACACATGTGCATCAGCAAGCCGAAGGTGGGTTTGCAAGTCGGCAGGCAGGCAACGCAAGCCTTGTGCGGTGCTGGCAGACTCGCAAGCCCAGAAATGTGTAGTGTAGGGAGGCACGTGCGTGCTGAGAAAAGCAGCCGTGGCCGGAAAGCACGCAGAAAGACATCTAACATATTGTACTTCAAAAGGCCTGGGACTGACGCTGGTGCATACCCACCACCACAATCTGACAAACACTGGCCGCCATGTGGCAAAAAAAAGTACCACTGACCCTGCGAGGCCACTCGCACAGGCGGGGCTGCGACCAGTGCCACAGCACCTCGGCCCGGCACATGCACTACTAGAGACACAAAGCCTGACAGTGCACAGCTCGCGGAGGCCTGCTGTAAGGCGCAACCACATCCTCCATGCACACCTGCAACAACCACTGCGCCAACAGGCGCACGCTACCTATATAACCTCCTGCGCGTGCCCTGCGCTGTCACACTGGCTGCGATAAGGACTGCCACCAAACCAAGTAAAATACGACTAAATTCCGGCAGCAACGGCCGCATCCTTCAGGGCGCCCGGGGCGGGCGCCTGAGCAGCCTTGACCCCAGCAAGCAGGTGACGGCGCACGCCAGCGACAACAGCCGCATCCTTCAGCGCGCCCGGGGCGGGCGCCTGAGCAGCCTTAACCCCAGCCAGCAAGTGACGGCGCACGCCAGCGGCGACAGCCGCATCCTTCAGGGCGCCCGGGGCGGGAGCCTGAGCAGCCTTAACCCCAGCCAGCAGGTGGCGGCGCACGCCGGCGGCGACAGCCGCATCCTTCAGCGCGCCCGGGGCGGGAGCCTGAGCAGCCTTGACCCCAGCAAGCAGGTGACGGCGCACGCCAGCGGCAACAGCCGCATCCTTCAGCGCGCCCGGGGCGGGCGCCTGAGCAGCCTTGACCCCAGCCAGCAGGTGGCGGCGCACGCCGGCGGCAACAGCCGCATCCTTCAGGGCGCCCGGGGCAGGCGCCTGGGCAGCCTTGACCCCAGCAAGCAGGTGGCGGCGCACGCCAGCGGCAACAGCCGCGTCCTTCAGGGCGCCCGGGGCGGGGGCCTGGGCAGCCTTGACCCCAGCAAGCAGGTGGCGGCGCACGCCCGCAGCAACAGCGGCATCCTTCAGGGCGCCCGGGGCAGGCGCCTGGGCAGCCTTCACCCCAGCAAGCAGGTGGCGGCGCACGCCGGCAGCAACAGCGGCATCCTTCAAAGCGCCCGGGGCGGGTGCCTGTGCGGCGCGAATGCCGTAGGACTGCTGTAGCTTGCGGTTGCCGTTCATCTGGGGGCACACGCACACAAGCCTAGTCAGCCACAATACGACCCCTTGTTGCAAAAACACCTGCTGACAGGCTAAGCAACAAGAACATGTGCTAACAGGCACAGAACACACGCTGACCATTTATACGCAACAACATATAGGTCTGTTACCACCATTCGCTCTTATACTTCTCTGGTAATAATAGCCAGTGTGCATCTTTCACATTACACCCAAAAAAAGCATATAGGCGCACCTGCGGAGCGGAGCCCAGAGCGCGGTTGCTGTTGTGCTCGCCGGACAGGATGTCGCCGGCACCTGTACACACCGCCGGGAACCCTTAGCAAGAAGCTACCAGGTGTGAAGCTCATGAGCATTGCACACGCGCACAATGGCGCGCGCAAAGCATCTCCAAGTTTCCCTACCGTGCTTATGCTCAATGCTGCAGCAATAAAAGACACTGCCACAAAAAAGTAGGTCAGCCAGCACCAACACACAGTGACAGGCACACGTGCACGTGAGGAGCGGACGCGGCAGCCACTACACAGCCACTACACCGAGCCGACAGACATGCGTCCAGCCCGTACGACCAAACGCGTAATAAGCACGCCCACAAGATGCCAACAGACGGCTTCAACCCAACCCCGTCGAGCCAGCCTGACGTGATGTACAAACCCAGCGCAAGCGCGGACGGGTGTTACAGGCGACGACCTGACACACGGCGAAGCGCCAAGGCAGGCGCCCGCGGCGTCATTACCAGAGCGGAAAGCCTCAAAACGGGAAAGACTGGCCGACACATCCCATGCCTAAAATCCACAGCACGCCGGACAGCACAGAGAGCCCGCTGCTGCGCACCTTGCCCGCTGACCAGCACAGCGGTTGCCAGCGCTGCCAGCACCGCCAGCAGAACTGTCATGCGCGCCATGGCGTCCTCAGCTCTCAAGGTTCTCTCTTGCTTTTACTCTCGGCGCAACTTGTGGAAAACAATTTTCTGCTTGCCTCTGTCTATGACACACACTTTTTTTTAGCGCAGCTGGTATTACTTAAGCTATGGCTTCACCGGCCTTGGCAAGTAGAGTGAGCTGCTAGGGTTGAAGCACCCAGGTTTGAATACGTCGCAAGAAGCTGCGTCCAAGAGTTGTGCAATACATGGCCCCTTTCTTGCTTGCGCAACGTGAGTGGTCGTGGGCGTGTACGACACGGGCAAGTCTGTCATCTGGGCATTAGACAGCAGACTTTACAAACAGCTGGCAGGGAGTCGTGTGGCGTGTTAATAGCGGTGAACAGTGCCTGCGACCTGCGTCACAACTTGGCCAGGGCTTTGGCCGGAGCTGCCGGGCACACAGTCTGTCAGCAAGGCAGAAGCACATGTGAGCAGCGGCTGCCAGCGCGCTCTCGTGCGTCAGCTCCCACGCTGCCCCAGCGCCAGCAGGGAGCAGCCACTGTACTACATGACTGCCGTAAAGGGACAGGCACAGAGTGCGGAGTGTGCAGTCAGTGACTCTCACAAGAGAAGGTTCGGCTGGTGCGGGTGTCCGCGTGCTCCTGTGGGAGCCGAGCGCGCAGCGCGCAACTGTATGCTGCAAGCACTGCCTGCTCTTTTCGCTTCACACGTGGCCGCCCGGTGCCCCTGCAAGTGACACACTGAACAGCCCGTGCAGCAGCGCACAAGCCTCCTCCCAGCTCTGCTCCCGCAGTTGGGCACAAGGATAGCAGGCCGCCCGCATCAGCCCACGGTCCCTGCACAGCGTCAGCACGCGGCCGGACCCACTCCCACAGTGTCCACGGCTTCGAGGTTTGCCTCTTCGCCGCCTCTGCAGACTTCGCCTTCAGCGTAGTCGCTATGCCCTCGCCTGCCGTCCACAGCTCAGCCCTCCGCTCCACCCACCACCAGAGCCGAGCGCGAGCGCCCTTCTGGTTGAGAAGCGCGCCGATTTGAGCAAGTCAGCTGCTGATGTGCTCAGAGGCCCTTGCCCGGGCTGGGGCCCTCGGCGGCGACGCTTAGACCGCCCACAGTCGGGCTGGCCGCATTGGCAGGGCGAGGTGCAAACGGTGTGGCGGAGCTGCCCGCCTCGAACAGCGCTGGCGCGGAGGCGTGCGCGATCGCAGCCTCCATCGGCTTGGCCTCGATGGATTTCGGCGCGCCTGCCGCCTCCCGCGACGGGGCGGGCGCGGCCGCTGGCAGCGAGGTGCGTATGACAGCCGCCTCCATGGGCTGGGCCTCCGCGGGCGCCGCGGCCTCCCAGGACTTGGGCGCGGCGGCGGTCTGCCACGCGCGCGCGCCCGCCGGCTCCAGCGGCGCGGCAAGGGCGGCGGCTGGAGCGGCGGCCGCAAACGGGCGGCCGAACGGCGGCAGCAGCGCGGCCACGGCGGCCGGCAGCAGCGGCGGCGGGCGCGCCGGCGCGGCCTCCGGCGCGGCCTCGGCGGCCGGCGCGGGCTCCTGCTCGCGCGCCGCCGACGTCGGCCGCGTCGCGACCACCGCCAGCGCGGCGGCCGGCGCGCTCGCGACGGCCGCCTCGCCGGCGGCCGCGCCCGGCCATGCGCCCGCGGCCGGGCCGCGCTCGACCGTGAACCAGCCGGCGGGCGCGGCGGCGGGCACGCCCAGGCGGACGGTCTCGAACAGCCCGGCCGGCGTCGGCGCGGCCGCCTCGGCCGGGCGCGCGCCGAAGACGGCGGCGGACACCGGGCCGCGCGCGGCGGGCGGCTCGGTGCGGCCGCGCGGGAAGACCAGGGTCTCGGCGGTCGTGCCGGCCGGCGGCGGCGCCTCCGCGGCCGCGGAGGTCGGCTGCGGCTGCGCCGCGCGGGGCGCGCGCGCGGCGAAGGGCGGCACCACCGGCGGGAGCGCCACGCCCGGCAGCACCACGGGGGGCGGCGCCTCCGGCTCTGCGCGCGGCGCGTCGCCCGGCAGCTCGGGACAGGGCTTGCCGCGAGCCGCGCTGAGGCGCGACGCACGGATCTGGCAGGTCACAACGGGGGGTCGGGCGCACTGGGGACGAAGGACTCGGCGGACGCGCCCGGCGGCGGCGGCGGCGGCGGCGGGGGCGGCGGCGGCGGCGGGGGCGGCGGCGGCGGCGGCGAGCTGGACGCGCCGGTGTTGAGCAGCGCGCGCGTGCCGGCCACTGCGCAGCGGGCGCAGCGGTCAAAGTGCTGCTTCCAGTCGCGGCTGTCAGCGCCTGTCGTCTGCCCCATGCTGCGTGGACACCGCCACGCCTGCCCGTGCTGCTGGTGCCGACGCTGACTCTCAGGCAGGTGCTGTCGGCCACAGCGCAACAGCAGGCAGTTCCCTCCACGGGGTTTGGCGCAGGCACGCAGGGCAGGCGTTATATCCATGACGACCGCATGAGCTGTCTGGCAGTTATTGGTCAGCCTGCATGTGCAGGGACCTCATGGCATGCGCGCATGTCCGCGCGTTCTGATGCGCAGTCATGCACTGTGCGGCGGCCGGCCAGGCTGCACAAGGCTTGAGCGCAGCCCCTCCCCTGTGTGGCGGGTGTACTACAAGCACTCCAAGCTGTCCAACATCGCCGGGCTCCATGCTCTGTGGCCGGCCTGCAGCAGCGCCCCGGGCAAGGACAGGCAGCCGCAGGGGCCCATCAGCGCTCAGGTCATGAGTGCATGCGGCGCGGCGCGGGGGCGCGCACCCTGCGCCAGGGCGCGGCGGGGCTGCTCAGGCGCCGCGTTCTTGCGCGCGGTCATCTCCGCGGCCGCCGCGGGCGGCAGCGCGCGCTCGCGCTGCGCCTCGGGCTCGGACGCGGGGCCGGCGTCGGGCGCCGGCGCGCGCGCCCACAGCTCCGCTGCGCGCCCCCGCCGCGCCCAGGTCAGGCGCAAACTGAATCAGCAGCGACCACGGTCACGTCCACATGCCTCATTTGGCATACAAAAGCACGCTGGGAAAGAGCGTGCCCTGTCTCAGGGCTCTGCTGCGTTTCGTGACCACATGCCCCATGCGAACAGTGTTAATGTGGCCCAGCTGCCGCGACTTGAACATCCAGGGCGCCGTGCGAGCACAGGAGACAGCTCCTACCCAGCAGCCGCATGCTCCTGCAAGTGCTCACATCCGCCGAGCCAACCCAGCTGCCCTGCTTGCCCGCAGCGCCTAGGCGGCCGTGCGCGCTGCAGGCCGCGCCGGGGCGCGCCCGGCGTCAGCGGCGTGACCTGCGTGAACGCGCGCTCGCCCCAGGGCGCGCCTGGCGCCGGCGCGCGCGCGCGCATGCCGGCAGGCTCCGGCCCGGGCGCCCACGCCGCCATGGCCCCTGCGCGCGCTCGCCCCGGTCACGTGCAGCCTAGCAGCAGCATGGCGCGCGCGGCCCTGCACATGCAGGCGCGCAGCAGGGCGGCGCCCGCGAGCGCCGGCGCGCGCGCGAGCGCCGCGCCGTGGCGCCTCGGCTGCGTCCTGCCGCGCCCTTGCGCCCCAGCGTGCAGCAGCCGGTGCTGCAGGCGCACGACAAGCTGCCCGCCTGGCCAAGGCAGGCAGCACGGTAGCAGGCCGATGGAGCGCCTGAGAGCAGAGCGTCTCTTGGACGGGCCCGCGTGGCCGGGCGGGGCACCTTCTTGGGCCGCCAGGGCGCGCCCGTCGCACGCGCCGCACGTAGCGAGCAGGCACAAGAGGCCCGCCGCGCGCGTGGCGGCGCCGCTCCAACGGTCGCGCATCTTGCCGGTCAGGCAAGCTCGCGCTAGTGTGCTTGGAGCTGGCCTAAGCACGGGGACCCACGAGCCTGGCAGCAGCAAGTGTGAGCCTGCCTCGCGGGCGAACAAGGTCCAACTGCAGGCTTCTTGGACACCCCAACCTAGGGTTGTGCCGAGTACGATGCACTGCTGGCACCTCCAACTCACTTCTTCGCTGCGTAGTCATACTGACTCAAGAGAGAGAAGTCGAGAGAAGTCATGCACTGACTCAGGCACAAAAAATCTTTACAACGTGCGCCCGCACATGTCACACCAGCGAGCCTACAACACCGCTTTCCACATGCGACCGCAGCAGCTCTAACATGGACGGCAGCTAAGCGTTCATGGCCCTGCATGCCCCAAAGCTTGAATGGCGCCTGCACCCATCTCGCCACCAAACCTGGCGCTGCCAGCCTCAGCGGCGGCGGTCGCGCCCTCGCCCCCAGGGCCAATCCTTGCAGCCCTAGCCCTAGAAATCCAGCGCGCCGCCGGCGGCCGGCGGGCCGCCGCCGCACAGCGCGGCGGCCGCTGGCCGCGCGCCCGCGGCCGCGGCCTCCGCCGCCTCGGCGTCCGGGTCCACCGCCAGCTCCTCGATCGCCAGCCGCGTGCGGTGGTGGCGCAGCAGCAGCGTGGACGCGCCGGGCGCCGTCCGAGCGGCCGCGCCCAGGCCCGGCAGCTTGCGCACGTGCAGCAGCCCGCAGCAGCTGCGCGCACGGGCGCGGCGCCCCCGCGTCAACACAGGCAGCGTTGCCCTCAGCAAGCTTGTCCATGCCAGCCCAGGCGGCCCAGCAGGCTGGTCGCCTGTCCGCCTGCATCTGGCTCGCTGCGGCACTTGGCGTGCGCTGGGCCGTGCTTGCTGAGGCGGCCGCAGCCACACCCAGACCGCTCGGCCGTGCTCGCTGGGGCCGCCGCGGCCATGACCACACCGCACCAACTGCCCAGCAGCCAAGGGTGTGAGTTCGCGGGCCGTGCGCGCCGCGCCTGGCGGGGTCGGCCGCAAGGCGGGCGAAGCCGGAGTCATCGCGCAGCGCCTCCACGGCCACCACCGCGTCGCACAGGTGCGCCAGCCGCAGCGCCACATCCGGCGGGAACAGCCCTGCGCAGCACACAGGCAGCTGTGTGGCACAAGTGCCGTCTCAGCCATGGCCCAACAGCGGGAGTGCCTCCTAGAAAGCTTATCGTCTGTCAAGCACGCGCCTGTGCGCCAGCCTGAAGGTTGTGGCTCCTGCCGAGACGCTGTCCTGCGCTGCCCTGAGAGCCTGGCAGCGCAGGCAGGCTCGCCTACCCAGGCGCGAGGCAGGGCGGCCTCGCACACGACCTCACACAGATGCCGCCCGTGCAGAGCGGCGGGGGCCAGGAGGAGGCGCGCCGCCCGGGAAGCTGAGCACGCCGGCGCAGCGCGCGCCGCGCAGCGCGCCCTTGACGCGGAATGCGCTACGCAGCACCTCCGTGCCCGCGCGCGCCCGGGCGCCGCCCGCGCAGTCAGGGTCCATGCCGGGGTCGGGGCCTGGCATGCTGCCGTCCGATCGCGCCGCCGCCTGCTGCCGGCCGGCGCTGCCGCCGCCGCCGCCGCCGTCGCCATGCCCGCCGGCCCCGAGCCCGGCCGCGTCCCTGTAGGCATCGCCCGGCGGCGCGCGCAGCCGCCACTCGGGCCCGCCCAGCGAGCACACCACCAGGCGCCTGACGGGCTCCGTGCGCTGCGCGGCCGGCGGCGCCCGCCGCGCCTGCGCCTGGCTGAGGTCAGGCTCTGACGCCGGGCCCGCGTCCAGTCCTGCGCCTGTGCCCGGCCCGTTGGGCGCGGCAGCGGGCGGCGCGTCTGCGCCCGGGCCCGCCCCGCGCGCTTCCGAGCCACCCGCACCTCCGACCGCCCCAGCGGCTCCGCGTGCATCGTTAGGCGCGCTCAGCGAGCTCCCCTGTGCGGCGGCGGCGGCCGCGGCGGCGGCGGGCTTTCCAACCAAAAAAGTCTGCACTGCGGCCGCCAGGTGCTGCGCCGCTGCCGCGCCCATAAAGCACGCGCTCTCCTGCGCCGCGGCCTCAGCGCTCAGCAGAAGCAGCCCCAAGGCGCTCACCTTCGCCACAGGTACCACCGCGTGGCGAACAACGTTCAGCGCATACAAAATCCCCGTATCGTACCGCGGGTTGTAGTGCTCATTGAGGCACCGCGGGCTGTAGTGCTTGATGAGGCAGGTGAGTCAGCGGCACTGCCCAGTCCTGCAAGCTCTTTGTCATGTGTCCTGTCACGCCTAGGAGCGCGCAGCAGAGACATACGCCACCATGTTGCCCCGCTACACCGTGATGCACGGAAACGCCTGTCATATGCCCTACATCAAACCCTCGGCCCAGCCACGCCCCGTCGCCGCACCGCGCCCACCCCGCGCAGCGCCGCCTCGCCGAGCGGCCGCGTGAGGTCGTACTCGTGGCACCAGCGCCGCGCCGCTCCCGCGTCCCCAGCCCGCTCCCTGCCCCCGGCGCCGCCCGCCGCCGCGCCGCCGCCCGCGCGGCCGCCCGCCGCGGGCGCGAGCGCGGCGCCCGCGCGCGCCGGCGCGGGCGCGCCGTCGGGCGGGCGCCCAAAGTCGGCCTCAGAGCCGGCGCCCGCCTCCCGCTCGGCCTGCTGCCGGCGTATGTAGCGCCGGTACTGCCACGCAATGCGCAGCTGGCCCTCCTCGGCGGCGGGCGGCGGCGGCGCCGCGGTCTCCTGCACGGCTGCCCCACAGCTGTTGGCGTTGACGCTCTTCCTGGCCTCTCCAAAGCGCATGTCGCATTGGGCACGACATGTTGATATGCTATGGTGCATGTGTTGCAATGCCAGCCTTGGCGCCATGCCATGTCGCCTGTTGCTGTGCGCACACATACCGGCGCGCTCGTTCGTCTCCGCGCCCGGAGCTGGCTGGCTTTCTGGAGCCGCTCCCGTGCGCCCACGCACACACCTCAGCCGCGCCGCGCTCACACATAACCACACAAGACAACAACCACCAGACTCCGCGCGGCTGGCTGCCTGCCGCCCGCTGAGCATGCTGGGCCCCCAAGCCCCGCCCTGCAGACTGTCACGTGCCTCCTGCGACGCCGCTTCCAGGGCCCAGCGAGGGGCGCGCCTTTGGTGCGCCGCGCGCGCGCGCGAACGCGGGCAGCGCCTCCGCGAGCCGCGGCGCGCCGGGCGAGCCGCCGGCCGCCCAGAGCACGCGCTGCCCACACGCGACGCCCTCGGCAGCAAAGCAGCGCAGCAGCGTGCCGGCGTGCGGCGAGGCGGCGTCCTCCAGGACCAGCAACAGCGCGCCGAGCGGCAGCCCGCCGCCCAGCACGCGGTCCAGGTCGGCGTGGCCGGTCGAGACCAGCGTCTGGCCATGCAGCCCGGCGCGCGTGCCCGCGCCTGGCGGGGCGCGGCGGGCCGGCCGTCAGCGGCCGCTGCTGTGCGTCTGCGGCGATGCGCGAGTTGCCTGTGCACGGTGTGACTGCCCGCCGCTGTTGAGCGTGCACTCCAGGCCGCTTGTGCTAGCGGCAGGGGTGAGGTCCAGCGCTCGTGCACTGCCACCCTTGCGTGTGCACGCTGTTGCGGGCGCCCGTCCCGGGCCGCTGATGGTTCTTGCGTTTGTCACCAGTGCACGTCGTTGCTGTCCTAGCACTAGCACTGCACCCCTGATATGGCACTGCAGCGACAATATACTTGTCTGTGTATAACAGGAGCTCTGCGCGTCAGCAGCAAAAGTAAGCATGCCTTCTCACCTGCTCCGCCCGCCGCTCCAGCGCGCACAAAGCTAGACATAGGCGGCGGCGGCCATCCCGCGCACAGTGCAAGGCTCCCTTCCTTGCCAACTCCTCTTATGCTCTGCCAGAGAGGGCAGTGGGCCGGGGTGGAGGTGTCACCGCTCAGCGCGGGTAGCCCTGACCTTGAGTGCACACTTCAGCCAACATATAGGCCGTGTGGAAGCGCAAAATAGAAACACAACCCCCATTTGTCAGTTGTCACTGGTGGCTAGGCCGCCTGCCCTTTCAGGCCGTGCAGCCATGACAGCACTGGGCCCGCTCGCGTCTGGCCGGTGCAGCCGCTGGCGGCACCAGGCAGACCTGACAGGCGGCAGCAGCGCGCTACCGCGGTCCTGCTGCTGCGCCACTGCCGCATTGGCAGCCAGGCAATGCGCGTGCCCCGCACCGGCGTGGGCCGCGCAGCCCGCACGGCGCAGGCACAGCCACGCAGGCTGGAGCCTGGCCGCGACGGCGATTGAGCACTTTGCGACCACCCTGGTGAGTTCTGCTACGTCCTGGCCTGTTTGCTCTGTCGAACTTATCTGGTGCGCGCTCAAGGGCCTGCTGCCAGCGCAGATTGCGAGCGAGGAGGACCTGAACAACTTCTTTGCTCTCAAGGACGGTGCGTGCCGTTGCCCGCTGCTGACTGTGTTGGCGATAGTTGCAGCGCGCTGCTGCGGTATGCCTTACATCTGCGTCCTGACGCTGAGCGCGCGCAGTGGTCGTCGTGGACTGGATGGCCGCGTGGTGCCGGAAGTGCATCTACCTGAAGCCCAAGCTGGAGAAGATGTTTAACGAGGAGTTTGCAGAGTGCGGCCTGCCAGTCAGCACGGTCGTTGCGCCGACCTGGATATGACACGCTGGGGCGCCTGTCCTGAGACCTGGTTTTCCCCGCTGGGCGCTCACCAGCCCTGGAGGCTGTGATGCTGGGGTGCTGACCCCGGGCTGCGCGCGCCCCCCCTGCAGCGTGCCGCTGGTGTTCGTGGACGTCAACAAGGTCCCCGGGAGCCTCGTCTATGGCAATGGGATCAGGAAGATGCCCACGATAGCGGTGCGCGCGCCGTGGCGCTGTACCTGGCATTTGTTGGTTTGCGGTTTATCGTTTACGCGTCTGCTCGCTGGCAGGTGTACCGAGGGGGGAAGAAGGTGGCCGAGCACATTGCTGCGGAGGGCGGCCTGAGCGCGCTCGAAAAGGCGCGCCCTGGTTGCAGGAGCATGGCTCTCCGAACTCGGCAGCGCTTCGTTTTTGCATAAAAGCGCGCGCGCAGTTTAGCATGATAACCTAATTGTGCTGGGGTGCTGGGGGCAGGTACGAGAGATGATGAAGCTGACGCTCATGGACTGATGCTGCGCGCCGCCGGCTTTCTTTCTTTCTGGCACTGCCGTGCGTGGCTCATGAGTGTGTGGGTAGATAGGTGAGAGAGACTACTAATGAATCAGACTTTCTGGGCCATCCTAGGGTCTGACAGTTACAGTCAGTGTGTTCCACGGGCCAGTGCTGAAGGAGAGAGCGCAGCAGCGCCAGTGCTTGCTTCGCGTGTAGCAGACCGGGCTGTACCCACAGCGTCCTGTCAAACGCTTGCGCAGCTCTTGCGCCTCATCTTGCCGTGCCACCCAGGGCTGGGGGCAGTGTCGAAGGGGAGGCCGGAGGGGGTTACTTTCGGGCACGCCGCGATGCCTGGCCTGCGGGCGCCGCAGACCCCAGATGGCTCCACGCAGCTCGTTGCGCCGGCACGACGTGATGCCAAGGTGTGCACAACAGCAGGCGCGTCTGCAGGCACCTGGCACACAGTTCCTGCCTTCTACCCCGCAGCAACAGCGTCCTCATGTCGCTGCTGGCGTGCGCTGAGGGCGCGTAGCGGCTGCCTCTCTTTGCAAAATACACTGTCATAACCTGGCTCTGTCCTTGCCCACCTGCGCCTCTCAAAGCTCCCCCTGGTGTACCCCTGCACACATCCCCTTTCACCCGCGGTCCCCAAGGAGGCAGCAACAGCCAACCAGACCCCACAAACAGACTCCTGCACCCCTCCCGGCGCTGCAGGAAAACCACAGCGGCCAGCAGCCTCCTGCCAACATCATGTTCGACCGCCGGGTCGTGCGCGGGCCGACGTGCGCGCCGCCGCCGCGCGTCGCCAGCGCGCCGCCGGCGCCGCGGCGGTGCGCGATGCAGCGCGGCCCGCCTCGTCCTGCCAGGTCATGCAGGAGTCGAGCGGCGCACTCCGCCCGCCGCCCGCAGTCCGAAAGGTCGTCATCTACCAGCCCCATGAACGATATCGTGCGACGACATCCATTTCCAAGCACCCGCGTACGTCAGCAGCTGTGGGCATGTATGCCAGACCATGCATGCCAACAGAGAGCGTTGCATATGCGAGGACCTCTGCACACGCAAGGCGTGGCAGCTTGTGCACGCAGGCTCAGCCTGAGTGTGCGCTGCAGGCCGGCGCGCCGCACGCCGCGCGAACCACCCCCGCGCACGCCGGAGCCGGTCCCAGGCCGGCAGCATGCGGACTTACAGACGGATACCTTCTTGGAAGAGCTGACCGACGTGGTTGCGGAGGAGGTAGCAGGTACCAGCCGCACACTTGTGCATGACCCTGATGTGACTTGTCAAGCCGCGCTTGGTGAACATTCTGGCGTGAGCTGCCGGAGCTGGCTCAGCAGGATCACAGCGTGCAGGCACGCAGACAGATGCCTTCCTGCCGCGGCCGCCGACGCCGCGCTTCGTGCCGCCCAAGCGCGGCGTGGACGCGGCGACGCAGATCGTTGATGATGAGCTCTTTGACTTCGACTTTGAGGCTCGGCACATCCCAGGAGACTGATGCACTCTGTGTCGCTGCTGAGCGGGCACACGCTGTCATTCTCAGCCATGCATGTTGATAGCTGCATGGCCTTGCAACGTTGTTCATATGCAGGATGGGGTCAGGGAGTTCAGCGAGCATTGATTCTGCATGTTTGAATCTCTTTCATGCGAGGGAATATCAGCAATGACCAAACACCGTTTGTGATGATCTGTAGGCGTTGCTGACTCCATTACAGTGTAGCCGTGCAGAAAGAATGCCTTAGCTGTCATCAAGGCCATGATCACAATGGGCTGCTCGGGGTCACAGGTGGAGCCACTGCTGGAGGTGCTGGCCGGGCAGGCGCTGGAGCGCGCGCTGGCCGAGGCGCTGGAGGAGCGCGAGCTCGCTGCCCTGCGCGCGCGCCAGGCCGCCTACCAGCAGGCGCGCCAGCACCCGAGCCGCATGACAAGTCCGAGTCAATGCTGCGCTGTGTTGACTTGAAATGAGCTCGGGCTAGGGACCAGTATGTTCTGTGGTGACTTGGCGGTGCGAGCATGCATGCAAATCTGCATCGGCATGCTGCAGCAAGGAATACAGGCACTCATGCAAGCACTGGCTCGTAGACGTGGTACGTATAGCTCAAGCTACTTGTAGGCATACGGTGGTCGCACCTTCAGCCAGGAAAAGCAGACTTCTGCATGTCCGGCTTCGTGTATCACAACACCAAAGCGCACACTGCGCACTCAGCTCGCAGTGATGTCCTGTGCAAATGCTGACCAATGTATGCAAGGCGTTGCTGGGATGACAGGTCCGGAGTGCAGAGGCAGCTGCGGTGCAGCGCCTGGAGGCGGCCGAGCGCAGGCGCGCGGTCGAGCGCGCGGCACGCGCGGCGGAGGCGGCGGCGGCCGTTGCGGCGGCTGAGGCCGCGCAGCGGCGTGCTGAGGCGTCTGCGTGCTCGAGCGCTTTTTTGAGGGGTGCGCCATGTGGCGACCCATCTACTGTTCCTGCACACGGAGTGTGCACTGCTCCGTGTTTGCTAGTATTTCAATGTAGTTCCTGTCAAGTCTTCTTGCATACGGGTGCGTCAGATCAGAGAGTGTAATGCACACATGTGTACCGCGCTGACACGCTAGAAGCATGTTAACAGCTGCTGGTCAGCTGCTCTGCAGCGCCCATGCCAAACACCTTATGTACAGGCGCGCTGGACAACGCATTTGCGGACCTGCATGCGCGCGGCTACTTCAAGGACCCCGTGAAGCAGGCTGTTGAAGAGGTCTTCCTGCCATGGCTGCAGGCGCAGGTAGCGCACTCATCCCTGCACAGAGCATGTGCAGCATTGACTTTAGGTGTGCACATCCACCTGCTGCTGCATGCAGAGCTTTGCGCCCTATGTAGCCTCCTTCCTTGACATGCTCCTGACTTTGTGCTTTGGTGGAACAGGCTGTATGTATTTCACACATTTGAGCCGGCAACGCAGATTATGATCCATCGGTGCATGTGCATCAGGCGGTGGAGGCGGCAGAGACGCTGGCAGTGGCCCGCGCTACGGTGGAGGCTGTGGTGGCAGGCGTGTTGGACAGAGCGCAGCGTGAAAAGGCCGCCGCGGAAACACAGCTGCGCATCGAGCTCGCTGCAGCTGCTGCACAGGCTGCGCAGGCATGCTTCTCGCGCTTTTTACAATCTATAGTGTGCCTAAACACACCATTCCGATCATTGCTGTGGCATTGGACAGGTCTGAGCAAAGCTGGCATGTACTGCAGAGCCTTAAATGGCTGCCTCATCATAAGGTGATAATATTGCCTAGCTGCCTAACAACACCCTCTTGCAGTGGTGCAAGGCAGCTGCAGCGCGGGCCAGATGTACTGCCGCGGTCCCTATGAAACGGGCCTCTGACGACCTCGAGCGGCAGGATGTGGAGGCGCAGCGCGCTGCAGATGAGGCCGAGCTCGAAGCGTGGCTGGTTGATGCACCGGCCGTCCTGGCTGCTGCGCTGGCGGCCACCCCTGCGCTGGAGGACATCGTCACCAAGGTGCAGCGCCCATGTTGGTGCTTTTTCGTCATCGCGTTCTGGTGCGTCGCGGGCCCCCTCGCACCCGGCTTGCCGCTGGCGCACTGCTGCCAGGTGTCTGGTGGAGCATGGGTGAAAGCAGGCTGGGTCTGTCCTGGGCCTGTCCTGAGGCAGGTAGGCGCCTTGGCGTGCTTGTCGTGCGCTGCGGGAATAGCACGCCCCCTCAAGTATACACACTTGCTAGGTACGCTAATGCATGGGCGGTGTCGCCTTGGCAGCATGCAGAGCCAGCGCCACCCCTTCTTGGGAGCGCCAAGGCATGGGGCAGTTGGACTGGCCCGCCTTCGGCGTTGTTGCGGCGTCAGAGCCAGCAGCGGGGCCAGGGTGAGGTCCTCAAACGGCTGTGCAGGACCTTGCTGGTGCCCATACGTATGCGCTGGCTATTTTTGACGCGCCTTGCTCAGTGACGGAGTGAGCATCATGATCGTCACAGATGCTTGATTACAACTCTAAGAGCTGAGGCCACTGCGAGACGGCGCGCAGGGTGGTCCTGTGCGTGCGCTTGGTCATGACGTACGTCTGGAAGTTTGGCGCGCCTGCCGGCCCCGCAGCTGCCGGCCCGCCTGCCAGGGCGCCAGGGCTGAGGCTCACGGTAGGGCCCCCAATGCTGGGGTTGTTGAATGAAGAGCCGCTCTGGACGAGGGAGGCGTGGGGTGCAGCCGCGGTGTGTCTGCTGAAGCGCTGCTCACGCTTGCACGCGCATGACTGCAGCTTGTGGATGATGTGCTTCTGATATCAACAGGCGCAGGCTAGCATAGAATGCCTGTCCGCTGGTGCTGCACTGCATGCTCCTGTCCATCTCGAGATGCTAACAGTCACGGTGCTCAAAAGCGCAGCGACGAATTCGCGGTTTCTGGCTGGGATGATGTCCGCATCCGGTGGTGAATGGGCACCACACATTGGTCAATTACAGCGGCGCCGCGCAGGAGAGCACCAACAGCGAAGACACCGAGGAGGAGCCTGCGCGGCGGCGAAGCACGCGCACGCGGCGCGAGACATAGGCGCTGCGGGTCTGCTGTCCTGAGCCAGCCGCGCTGTAAGTGTTGGGTGCATGCGGGACGCTGGGGTCGCGCATGACTGGTCATGTATCTTTGAGACGCGCCGATGTGCATGGGCCACCATACATTGTTGTGGAGGAGTCACCTCTACTGGGCCGCAGTGCTCCGTGTAAGGATGCTGGCAGGTGACGGCTTGGCTCTGCGCGGCAAGCTGACATTCCAGTGCCTGCCAGCCCGCACGCCCTGCGCGCACCCAGAAGGAGAGCACCGGTGATTATGGTCGACTGGTGTGGCTCAACATGTCTCAGGACACAGAGCAAATGTGCCCTGGTGCAGACATGACCTGGCAGGGTTTGCCTGCCTTCATGGGCCCAGCCAACATTGGACAGATGGTGTGTGTGCTGTGCACACCACAGGCTCTGACCCCTTGTTCCTGGTGCACTACCCGGCAAGGCTCGAACCGCAGGCTCGGCGGCTGCACGCTTGGCCTGGCGGGCAGCACGCAAGCATGGCTGCGGCGCGCGCGTGCCGCGCGCTCGCGCTCGCGCTGCTGTGCGCGTGCGCGGCGGCTGCAAAGAACAGCACGGCGCGCACCCGCCCCGCGCCCCTGGTGCATCCGCGCGTGTGCGCGCCCTTGCAGAGTGCAGCGCTCAGCTCTGAGAGCTGCAGGTGGCCTGAAGGCCTGCTGGGCTGGTATCCTGAAAGACATGTATGTGCTCCTGGGCTGCCCAGCTCCATCCTGTGCCGCTCGGAACGCTGGACCATGCGCCGCCGAGGGCGAAGCCCTTTGGGACGCGCAGGCGCCGCCGGGCGACTTTTTCGTCAGCGTGGGCGAGGGCGGCGACTTCCAGGTCGGCTGCCGCACCTTCTTCCCGGCCATCTTCAACCTGTGCGCCCCCGCTCCTTCGCCGCCCCTGTGGCTACTCCGTGGTCCGCATGACCGGCCATGCGCTGCGCGCCAAGCAAGCGGGTGTGTTTTGGAGAGGCTGCATGTCGTCGTGTCCTGCGACCGCGCTCACCTCAGGTCTGCTGCGCAGGTGGGAGGTGCGGCGCGCGCGCGCTTCCAGCAGCCCCCGCGCCCTCGCTCTCGCTGCTTGCTTGGCGGCCCTGAGTGCGTCATGGCCTGGTACGTGCCTCGGACAGCCAAAGAGCCACACTGGCTGTCAAAGGCGTCCACCGCCACTCGGGGCCGGTCCGCTTTGTAAGTCAACCTGCCTGCCTGGCGCGGCGGTGCGAAATGCGCGTGCGTTTTTATGAGAGAGCAGCAGCATGGATGCGGAGCTGCTGCACTGCGGTGCAAACAAGGAAGGAGAACTGGGGCAGTGGTGTGGGGACAGTGTGTCCCCACACAGGACAGTGGTGTCCCCACATCACTGCCCCAATTCTCCATCCTTGTATGCACCGCAGTGCAGCAGCTCCCATCCATGTGCGCGGAAGGAGGCGCGTAATCAGTGACAGGCGCTTCGCCGCATACGCGGCCCGCGCCAGGTGGTGGAGGCGGGAGCGGGCGCGCCCTGGCTGCTGGGCGCGTCGCTGCCGCCCGGCATGACGGGCTCTGAGGCGCGCCCTTCCCATGCGCACGCGCCCCAGCGCTCGGACAGACATGCAGCCCTCTGCTCTTGCTTGCATGCACGGAGTTGCAGTGCATGAGCAGTCTGACCCGCATGGCCAGCAAGGATCCATGCGGTAAAGCTCCCTTGACGCGCAAGGGACCTGAAAGTGTCCTGCCGACAGAGGCAGCGCTCCCCCTTGTCGCGTGTGATGCTGCCGTTGCGGGACGCTGCCACAGGGTGTGTCTACACAGCTCAGGTAGTCTCACAGAGGTCGGAACACGCGGTGCTGCACGTAGCGAGCCTGAGCGCGGCCGCCGCAAGCGCGCGCGCGCCTGCCCCCATGCGCTAACCCTACCCTGGCGCGCAGCTCATCCGCACGCTCATGGACGCGGCGCTCGCGGCCGGGCTCAACACGCTGCGCCTGTGGAGCCACGGCGTGACGGCCGCCTTCTCCAGTCAGCCGGCGCCGGGCGTGTACACCGAGCACATGTTCCGCGGCCTGGACTATGCGCTGGACCAGGCGCGGCAGCGCAAGCTCAAGGCGCGCCCCCGGTGAAGGGCTCCTGTGCGGCAGCGCGATGGCCAAGCACTTACAGAGTCCTGCCGGCGTGGCTGGTCGGCCGCCCGTGACACGCCGCGCGCGGCCGAGCGCTCGGGCGCCGCGGACCAGGCCATGCGCGCCACCAGGCCAGCCGGGAGGCTTCGCCGAAGGGGCCCTCAGCGCACAGGCCGCGGGCGGCGCACGGCGGGGGAGCGGGGAGCGGGGTCGTGCGCTCGTACTCTAACCCTATTCCTATACCCCACCCCCTGCCGAGCGGGCGCCGCTCGCGCAGGCGATCGTGGCCATCATGGACAATTGGCAGTCAACGGGCGGCGTGGACGAGTATGTGGCCTGGACCGGCAATGCCAGTCTGACACACGCCGACTTCTACACGCACCCGGCCACGCAGCGCTGGCGCGCCGCCGCAGCCCGCGGCCACCCGCCTGGGCCCCCACGGCGGCCTGCAAGCTTGGTGGTCGTTACAAGCTCAAGACGGTCATGACACACAGCGATAACTGATGCAAGGAGTGTGAGTGACTGGCCTTTGTGGATGCTTTGACTGGATGCTGTGCATGGCTGCTCCTGCTGACCTCTTCCTGCAGGGCTGCGAGCATTGCGCGTGCAGCCCCGCACTGTCCCATGAGGCCAACCCCGGGGCGGCGCAAGCCGCGGTGCGCGAGGCGTCGCTGCGGCGCGCAGGTACGAGGACTACGCGCGGCACCTGATCACGCGCGTCAACACGGTCAACGGGCGCCGGTACGCGGACGACGACACGATTATGGGTACGCACGGCGCGCGCGTGCGCGCCCCCCGCCGTCGCGCCCTGCCCCGGCTGCGTGCTTCGCGTGGTTGTGAAGAGCGTGGACGCCGCGGGTGTTGCTGGGTTCCACCAGCGCGATGTTTTTTCTTCTAAACTTCATTCACGTCACTGCTGTGGCGTTTGTACTCATGTGAGCTGCAGCACTCCACGTCTCGTTCCTAACCGCACTTCTCCCCAGGCAGAGAACGAGCCCCGCGCGGCGCCGCGCACACCAGCTGCCCGGGCGTCCTTTCACAGATGTAGCGTGCCTGTCTGAGTCACCGGCAGCGCTCCACCAGCGCAACATGCTGGCGCTGCCCTGCTTACCAGGGTCATGAGCGCGCGCAGCATGGGACCTGCTCAACGAGGCCCGCTGCCAAACGTGCCCGAACGGCACCGTCGCAGTGCGCCCGACCCCGCGCCGCACCCGTCTGCCCACTCTCAGCGCTTGCGCTCCATGCACACAGACACGGCAAGTGCGAGCGCCTGTGCACAAGCTTGCCCATCGCCTGCAGGGCCATTGTGAAAGGCTGGCAGACTCGGGTGCGACGTACACTTTCAATTTCTTGCTGGTGTGGCCGTCTTGCCATGAAGCAGGGCAACGGGCCTGGCGTCGAGCCGCAAGCGCCGCGCGCGCAGGCGTGGATGACGCGGATGGCCGCGTATGTGAAGTCGCTGGACGCCAACCACCTGGTGACCACGGGCACCGAGGGTTTTACTCCACGTCCGCCGCGCGCCTGCCCATCAACCCCGGCCAGGGCGCGCGCCCTCGCGCGGCCGCTCTTGTACACCAGCATGCGCGCGCAGTCGAGCGTTCCCCCGGCGCCCTGCGCGCGGCCATATGCTGCCAGCTGGAGCGGTCGCAGCATGCCGTGCTCATACAGCCCAGGAGCATGTCCGCTTGTGCACTGAGGGTCTTCGTTCGCCCCAGGGGCTGGCATGCGAGCCACTCATGCCCCTGATCACATGCAGGCTTCTCTTTCGGTAGTAGCGTGGCAGACAGCGGCGCACTTGGCAGCAGCATCTTTGCGCTGAAGCCTGGCTGCGTCGGAACGGCTCAGTCTGCATGCTGGGGGAAGCGGTCTTCTCCGAGCGTCCCCGAGAGCAACATCAGCAGCTCGCTCGCTTGTTGCCGCAGCCCGCGCAAGGGGCGCCGCCTACGGACGGACCGCTCTCGACGGCGGCGGCGGCGGCGGAGGGCAAGGCCTGCCTGTCTGCCCGCGAGCGCCCCCGCCCACCCCGCCGCGCTTACTGCCGCGCGCGCGCAGGCGGCTCGCCCTGGGCGGCGGCGGAGGGGCAGGACTTCCTGGCCGACCACGCCTCGCCCGACATCGACTTTGCCACCTTCCACGCGTGGGTCGACAACTGGAAGGCGCGCGCGCCCGAGCTGCAAGCGCTGCGCGCGCTGCGCGCATGGCGCTCGCCGACGCCTCTGCCCCGCCGTCGCCCTGCAGCACCGGCTCCGCGCTCAGCCGGCGGGCACGACATACGTGCCGATCTGGGTCGGCCGCGTGCGCGTGGCTGGCTGTGCTTGTGCATCTGCCGGCCTTCACGCACCGCTGCTGGCTGATTTCTGCACGCACGGTGTGAGATGCGTGCCCTAATCATACCCTACCCCGTGACACAGCGGCAGCGAGCGCGCAGGCCGTGAACGAGGGCTTCCTGCGCGCATGGATCCGGGCGCACGTCGAGGACGCCGCCAAGCTGCGCAAGCCGGCGCGCCCCCCGCTGTGAGCGGCCTTGCCCCCCAGCGCAAGCAGCGGGGCTGTTGCGGCGTTGACCGTCGTCCTGTGGCTGTGAGCATGCTGGAGTGTGTGCATGTGTATGTCGCTGGCAATGTGCACGCCCCCTGGAGACTGTTTGGGGGCGCTCAGTGCCGCGCTCGCAACCGCTGTGAGCGCTCTAGGTGGCACGGCGATCGGTGCCTGCAAGGAGCTGCCGGCATGCCGCGCAGCCCGCGAGCCCTGGCCGGCGCCGCGCAGGTCATCCTCGAGGAGTTTGGCAAGTGGCTGAACGCGAGCGAGAACGCGACCATGGCCGAGCGCGACCGCTACTTCGGCGTCGTCTTCAACGAGTCCAACGGCCTCATCGCGCCGGGGTCCAGCCTCAAGGCGCGCGCCGGCGGCGCCCGCCCGTTTTCCAAATGCTTCATGGCGCATAGGTAGCATGGCGCATAGGCAGATCGCCAGGCCGCGCCGCACTTGCTACGTGTGCCCCCGCGGTCGCGGAGCCTGCCCTGCTTCCCCGCTTTCTGCAAGCCCGGCTTTCTGCAAGTGCTCCGTGGCGCATGTCTGGCTTGCCAGATTGCGCCACACTGGTCGCGTGTGCCCTCGCGGTGTGGCTGCAGGCGCCAGCGCGCCTGCCAGTGCATGCTCTGTGTGGTCCTGACATGTGTGGAGCTCAAAACCTGCCTGTCCGTGGCAGCGACGGCGGAGGGCAAAATAGCGCACGCGCGCGCAGGGCTTGGGCTTCTGGGAGTGGCTGGCGCCGGGGCAGCTGGGCCCCGCGAGCGAGGGCGGCGGCCAGGGCCTGTGCGCCCCTGTGCCCCTCACCGCACTGCGGCTGGCTGGGTTAACAGCCACACAGATCAGAGCCATGCAGCAAGCCATAGGCAGTACTCCACGGTGTTAACTCATGCTGCTGCACTGTACAGCAGTCGCTCTGTGAGCACGGGTTCCCACCTGCAGCCCCTGCGCGCCCTGCAGCTGCCATGCCGCCCCGATGCCCCCTGAGCAACCCCTGAGGGTGCTGTGCCAGCGTCCATACCCTGAACTAAACTACCCTAAGATAACCTACACTACCTTACCCTCTCGGCATTACATGATAGCCACTGCGCGCCGTGCAGGTACGGCATCTACACCACGGACGCCACCAGCGGCCTGATCGCCGGCGAGGCCGCGTTCCTGGCCGCGCGCGGCGGCCAGCCCGTGGCGCACTGCAACGCGTCCGCGCACGCGGCGCCCGGCGGCGCGGCCGACTGCGCCGCCACGCGCGTGGCCGGCCTTCCCGGCACTGGGTGCGCGCGCCCGTGCGGGCAGCGGGGTCCGGCTTTGCGCGCCCGAGCCGAATCAGATGTGTGCCAAGTTCTGCGCGGGAGTTGATGTCTTGGGGTCGCGAGCACAAAATGCTCCAGCTGCAGAGCAGACGCACGCTCCTTTGTATGGGCTGCAGGGCTGGCAGACAGGTACATGCTCGGGTGCAGGCACTGGGTGCGCGAGCATTGGTTTGGGAGCGTCCCTGCACGCTTGGAACTGCGTCACACGAACACCAAACGTCTCCTGACATTGTGCAGGTTTGAGGGCGCGGCGTGCAACGTAGACATCAACGAGTGCGTGCGCGGGACGTCCAGCTGCGCGGCCAACTCGACGTGCATCAACACGCGCGGCGGCTTCGAGTGCACCTGCTGGGCGGGCTATGCAGGTGCGCGCCTGTGCTACGGCCGAGCCTACTTTGTGTGACACAGCTCTTTGGGGTGCATTTTTGCTGGCGGGCGCGGCGGTGCCCCTGTGCGTATGCACGCAAACCTGTCCTGTCACAGGACAGGTTCACAAGCTGCCTGGAGCATCCTGACGGCGTCCCTCCTGCAGGTCATTTGTATTCCACACAGACACCGGAATCCTGTGTCTGTGTGGAACGCATGTGACCTCCAAGAGGGACCCCGTCAGGATGCTCCAAGCGCAGCGTGTGAACAATGTCCACGCAAGCGGCGTGTGTGTAGATGCCATTATTACTACTTGACCAGTCCTCAAGCGGGCGCGCTTCTCACCTGCGCTCACAGGCGCAGGCAGCCCGCATGCTCGCAGTCCCGCCAGGCGGTGGTCAAGCTGCCGGAGCAGCATGCCTCGCGCAAGCGCCTCATGCAGATCGTGGCGGATGCAGCTTTGATGTGGGGCCCCGCGCGCAGGCAACGGGCGCGTGTGCGAGGCCAGCGCCGCGGTGGAGGACCTGGCGGCGCAGTATTCGCCGGCCGGCACGCACGGGCCGCTGTTCTGCGACGTGGCCTACCCGCGCGCCGCGCCCGGCGACATCGACGACCCCACCGGCGCCACCGCGCTCAGCGCGCTGCGCTCGGGCAAGCAGGCGCGCGCGCGCGCCGCCAGCCCGGGCTCGTGCTTTGGGCTAGGGTGTAGGCTCAGAAGATTGGGCAGGGCCCTGAAGAGCACAGACACGGGGCTGCGCGCTGGCGCCTGCTGCGTATCGTCTGCTGTCTGCCGCTCGCAAGTAAGCTCCGCCTGCAATCAAGCTCCAGGACGCGACAACCGGCCCGCGCGCGCAGCTGGGCGTGGGCAACCCGGGGCCGGTGGACACGCTGACGCAGTGCCTGGTCGCGTGCGAGTCGGCGCCCGGCTGCTCGGCCGTGACATACCTGCCGGCCATGCGCAACTGCTTCCTCAAGGGCTGCCCCTCGCGGTACACCGTCAGCTGCCCGGTCCGCGCGCCGACCTGCCGCGGGCGCCTGCGGCTCTGGCTCTCACCCCAGCTCTGGCTCTCACCCCCAAGTCCGGTGTCTCACCGCAGCTCCGCATTGTCAAAGGGCCACTGCATAACTGCATGTAAAAAAGTTGTGCTTCATGTCTATGTATGCACATGCAAGAAAGCTGGCCAGACTCTCCTCCCGCATGCGCAGGCGGGTGCCGGCGGCAGGGCAGGCTGCAGCCTCACCTCGAGGTGGCACAGGTGCGCGCCTGTTCCGCTCATGACGCAGAGCGCTGACTGCTTGCGGTGGCATCCGCGCAGAGGCCGCCGCCGCCGCCAGCTGCGCTGGCGCCTGCCAACGCCTCCGCTGAGCCCCCAGCGCCCAGGGCGGCAGCGCTGCAGCGCCCGCCTGCGCGCGGGCTGCTCAAGGCCAGCGCGTGCCCGCCGGGCACGGCTGCCTGCGCGCCGCCCGTGCAGGCCTACATGAATTACTACTCCCGCCTGCGGTGCGCCCTGAGGCTCACGTCGCACGGCCGGCCACCCGACGGATGCAGCTGGCGGCCTGGCCGTCAGTCCTGCTTGACCCTTGCTGCGTCAGCAGCGCGCCTGGATGGTCCTGATAGCCTGAGGCCGTGCAACCGGGCATGCGGCAGCTGTGCAAGACAGCTGACCTCCTCCAATGAATGAGGCATGCCGAGACTGCTCCAAACGCATCCTGCTCCAGAGAGGCTCAAGAGCACCAAGGACAGGGTCGACATGGGGTTGCATCGCGGGCAGGTACCGCTACGAGTGCACGATGCTGGACTTCTGGCCGGGGCTGGTGCTGGCGCCCGCGCCGTCGCCGTCGGAGGCGCGCCCGGTCCTGCCGCCCGCCGGCGCGCCCGGCGCCGGCGTGTCCATGCTCAGCAGCCTGGCCGCCGCGGCGCCGGCCGCGCCCGCGGACCCCTGGGTCCTCCCGGCCGACCTGCTGGCGCCCGGGGCGCCCTCGGCGGCCCCCGGGCTAGAGCCCCCAACAAAGGCGGCCGCTGGGATGGCAGCGCCTGTTGCCGCGCTCGCGCCCGCGCCCGCCGCTCCTGAGCCGGTTGGCGGCGGAGAGGCGGGGGGCGAGCGCGAGGGCGGCGACGGCGGCGCGCGGGCGGGCCTGGGGGGCGCCGCCCTGGGCCAGGTGGCGGCCGCATCCACGCCCAGCTGAGGTGGGGTTGCAGTAGGGCCTGGGGGGTTCATGCGCGTGCATGTCTGCAGTGAGGACAGGCAGGAGCTGCTGCTGGCATGCGCCATGGCCTCGCGCTCTGAGCGCATGAGGTGTGCAGCCAGGCGGCAGCAAGCCGGTGAGGGGTCGGGGTGGGCGCTGGGCGGGTCAGGGGCAGATGCAGCTGTGGGACCGGCTGGTGGCAGTGCCGTCCTGCTAAGTACGGACTGACGCGGCGACAGGTGCAGGGCCGCACCATTGATTGTGTGGGCAAGTTATGTAGCTGGGAAACTTGCACGTGCTGGTCGAGTGGGCGCAAGCGAGCAGTGTATGCACTTAACCACTGCACGATTGCCTATAGTCATGTCTTTATACATAAATGCAGTGCTTAAGTTGCTGTGATCTGGTTGTGCTGAACGTGCATGCAAGTGAGTCCATGCGCAAGGCCCAAATGTTGGCTGTAACTCCTTGATGCACCCTAGCTTTCTGCCTGCCAGTCACTGGTAGTGAGTCACTGAGCTGTACTGTTTGCCAGTCACTACTACCTGCTCCACTAGCTGTCCTGCCTGCTGTTCTGCTGCAGACATGCTTGCACACATGGCGCCGCCCTCTTGCAAGGCACAGGCGCAGCCAGCGCACTCACCATGGCCGACCGGCCAGCGTCGCCTCAGGCATACAGCCTGCTGTGCAGCTCGCCCACATGCAGCAGCAAGCAGGTACGCACAAGCGCAGCGAGCAATATGCCACGTGGTGTCCTAACATCCTTGTGCCAGCACCAGCGCATGAGTGAGCAAGCCTGCGACACCACTCAGGCCGCTACCCGGGCGCATTTGTTAGATCCTTGTACAAGTAGTTATTGCCCCGCTAAACGTTCGCGAAGCACTGATGTAACTTGTTACGTTTCATGTGCCGTTCTGCTTGTACGTCTAACAGCACACGCGCTTTTGTCTGCTTGAGTCAGTGCTAGCCAAGCTAGCTTGGCTAGCAGAGTAGGCTACACAGCAGCGCCATGACAGCCAACTTGTGGTGCGCACAGTGCTGCAGCTTGGAGGTCTGGCCCGGCTTCGCAGCTCACGGCCGCCCTGCTCGCGGTCGCGGCCGCATTCGCGCCGTGCAGCGCTGCGGCCGCCGCCGACAGCGTGCCCCTGTACTTTGGCAACGGCTGCTTCTGGGGGCGGCAAAAGGACTATGTGGACGCGGAGCGCAAGGTGCTGGGCCGCGCGCCGGAGCAGGTCACCGCCGTCGTGGGCTACGCTGGCGGGAAGAAGCAGGGTGCGCCCTGCGACTGTGCACCTTTTAGAAACAGTGGAGCAAGCGATGGAGCAACCTGCTGTCATGTTCTGGCAGAGCGCAGTGGAAGGCTGTCCTACGAACGGCGTGCTGGCACTTGCAGGGCCGTGCTGATGCGCTGCCTGCGCGCCAGGCCGCGACGGGAAGGTGTGCTACTACTACGGGCCGCCCGGCAGCGTCTATGAGCGCTTGGGTGCGCACCAGGCTGCCTGCACCACGTCTGCTTGTGTGCCGGACGACGTGGACGTCTCGCACTTTTTTTTAGAGATGATACGGCTCCGGAGCTGGCAGCCTCACACTCCAGCCTGCAGCGCCATACAGCCTCGAGTGTGCATGCTGTCTTAGTTGACAGCAGTGCGGGTCCTGAGCTGTGAAAGCTGTGTGGCGCCGCAGGGCACGCGGAGGTGGTGCAGGTGCAGCTGGACAGGGACGCCGCGCACGAGGAGCTGGAGCGCTTTGCAGACGTGCGGCGCCCCCGCAGCCTGGCGCCGCTGGCGGGCGGCGCAGCTGCGGAACGTGTTCGTGTTCGAGTACATTTCATGGCTGGAGTGAGTATGAGGTAGCTCTGGGACAGAGCTGCGTCCTGTGCGGCGGCCCTCTCTTAATCTCTACCCTACAAGAGCGTGGCACCGTGACATGCGCCGGTGCGCGGCGCGCAGGTCTACTTCAGCCAGTTCCAGCGGACGCCCTTTGGCATGCTGCGCCTGGACCCGCAGGTCTGCCCGCGTCGCCTGCCGGGCGCGTGCTTGAGCTGTGCGGATACCAGCCCGCCTTGGCTGCATGTCCTGCTCTGAGCTGCGTCTCACACGTGTCGCAGGGTGCGCTGCTCACAACCACCCCCCGCCCGCTGCACAAGCAGGCATTTTCTGCCTTCTGCGCTACAGCACTGCATATCGGGCCGTACTGCGATGCGTTTGCTGAGGCCTGCGGTGCGCGCCAGGACATGGGCCCCGGCTACCGCAACGTGATCGGCATCCCGGGCGGCGTGCGCTCGCCGCTGTTCAAGGTGCTGCAGGTGGGGGACCCTGCACCAGCTGCTTGAAGCAGGGCCCCTTGTGAGCCTGTAGGCACGGACTGTGCGCTTAAACTGATATAGTACATGTGGCGCGGCACCCGCCAAGCGAGTCCTTGGACAGCAGAGAACAAGGTATCTACCAGCGCTCTGTCAAGCGCTCGCCAAGCGAATCCTCAGGCAGCAGAGGACGGGACCGCTACTGGCATGATTTCAGAGCTGTGGGCTGAGCGGCGCGACTCTGCAGGCGCGCAACGTGCACAAGATGGAGCTGGTGGAGGGCCGCGGCAACGAGTTTGTGGACGGGCGGGCGCGCGAGGGCGACGCCATCAACCGCGTGTACGTGCTCGACAGCGACGTGCTGCCCTTCAACCAGGCGGAGGTGCGCCGCGCCTGGCTGTGCACTCCTGCTGGATCTGGTCCTCGTGTTCCCGGGCGTCGGCATGCGCACCTGCAGCCCAGGGCGTCGGCGCGCTGCCGGCGTGTCGTCCTGGTGCGGACTGTGGGCAGGCATGTGACTGGTAGGCAAGTTGGCAGGTCAGCATACCCTGCAGTACCCGACTCACGAGCTGCTGGGGCATGCGCTGGGGCACGCGGCAGGCACGCAGTGCCAGCAGCAGCCGCCGATTCTTATGTTGAGGGCCTGTGAGCGCACGGGCTGGCGCTCACGGGTGCGGGCGTGCGCGCAGGTGTACCACCAGTTCCACGACGGCATCGGGCACCCCTTCCCGGCGGAGTACAAGCGCGACCAGAAGGACGCGCTGCTGCGCAGCGGCCGCCTCGCCTTCACAGGCTGCCCAGAGTAGCGTTGCTGATGCACGCGTGTTTTATACTTTTCTTTGTTGCTGCTCGCTGTGCCCAGGATATCTAAGAATTGGCGATGCGCATCCAAGGCAGTGTGCGGACATGTAACCTCGTTTGTGACATCCTGCACAGGCGCAGGTTAGCTCTGCAATGTGAACTACCATTCTTACTTCTCACCACCTGCAGTGGTCCACCGCAGCATGCGCAGCATGGAAGTGATCAGGCACAAGGAAGATTAATTCTGGCTTCATAATCCTTCATAATCCTTTGATGCTGAGCAGACCGCACCAGCAGCTGAGGACAGCTGCGCTGCTCGGACACACCTGCAACACCGCTCCTTACTGGTCGCAGATCTGCGCTCCGCCTGTACGCAGTGCCAAGCGTCACGCACAGTGTGTCTCTGTAAGAGCAAGCTGTGAGGAGAAGAGCAGCTTGGAGCGTGGCAGCAAGGCTTACGTTCACTTGGCTGAGGGCCTGGACATCTTGGTGCGGACCGCACTCATGCGGAAGAGAGTTGGTGTTACCTCTAGGCCACAATGCTGCAGCAAACACCCGCGGCGGCTGCGCAGACTCGCCTGCCTGTCTTCGCGCACGAGAGCGCCGCCGAGCACAAGGCGTACGCACAGGACTTTGTCGAGCGCTGCCAGCAGGACAGCGCTGTGTTTGGCGAGGCTGTGGTGTTGCTGTCCGAGCTCATCGACCTGCCAAGGGCTGACGCCTTGGCGACTTTGAGGTAGGGGGCCGGGCCTGAGGCCACCTGCAGTGCTCACCTCTGCTTGAGCCAGAAGTAGCCCGCCCAACACTGAGCACCCCGCAGGAGGAATCCCTACCTCATACTACTGCCTCCTACAGCGCTGGCTGGGAGGACGCTGCAGCTGAAGCTTGCTTTGCCCAGAACCGACCTGCGCGCAGTGGTCCAGCGCGCGCCCTGGCTCCTCACGCAAGAGGTGCGCCCCGTCGCAGCGGGCCTCAGGGGGCAGGCTCGCCTGCTCAGTGGTTTTGAGCACGCCCTGGCGCTGTGCACGTCCGCTCAAGGGATAAGCCTCTCCACCTGGTAGGCTTCACAGCTGTCAGGCTCGAGCTACCCCTGCGGCACACCGGCCAGCACTCACACCTGGTGCACACGTCCTGCTGCGCAGGATGGGGTGGAGCAGGCGCAGCGCGCCCTGCGGAAGCTGCAGGCGCTGATGCCAGCGCTGCCGGTGGAGGAGCGGCTGCTGGAGGACGGGCTGTGGCTGAGCTTCATGAGCCTGCTGCGCGACCAGCATGCCTTCCGCTGAGGCACAGAGCCACCGCGCATACATTTATGACTGCCCGTCATGACAAAGGGTGGCTGCTGGGGATGCGCCACGGTGAACTTTGACAGCCTGCTCCAGACGGGCGTGTACTGCGCCAGTGCTGAAGCGTGCATGCATGGGCAGGGCACATGCATGCATCTGCTGCATGTCTGCTCCCTGATATCAGGCGCCCCATGCAACCCCTGTAGTGCTGACTGCTCGCTGGGCATTCGGGCATTCATGATGTGCGTCTGCATGTGATGCTGTGTGTGCAGATGCGTGTTCTTGCACCACTCAGTAGGTATCGCAGGCGCATGCTGTCAGCGGATGTCTTGCACGATGCCCTATTGGCACCGGGTGTATGCGGAGAAGACGCCAGTGAGTTGGGACTGAGCACCTGTCAAGCTGCCTGAGAGGAGGTGCTTGCAGTTATAACACAACAACCCAGCCGACGGGACCGTGCGCAAGCAAGTTGCTGGCACTGCAAGCCCCAAGGCACGCATGACGGCCAGCGCGCTCCCACGGCGTGCAGCCAGTGACGGGCCTTCCCAGCAGGGCTGCATGCAGCTGCAAACCGCTTTGCAAGAGCGCACCATGCCCCACCTGTCAGGCCCCTCGGCTCCACAGGCGCGCGCTTGGACACCGGCAGTGACAGCCAAAGAATCAGCACCCTTGTGGCGCGCATATGTAAAAGGTCATGCATCCAAGTTCACAGTCGCTGAGCCCCTGCGTTCACACAGCAGCAGGTCCAAGGCCGCTCCGGGCCGACTGTCTGTTTGCACAGTTCCACCAGCGTGACAGCATGCTCCCTTGGCGCTGGCGACCCAGCACCCTCCTGCAGAACCGCGAAGACGGGCGCCCAGTGCCAAGGCGCGGCGAAAGAAGTGTTCCAAAACAACCCCTACAACTGACTTGAGCCAGGTCTTCACTGCCATCCCTGCATTCCAGAACGCTCCCTACAACTAAACGATGGCGACTGCCAGCATATCGCGCAGACTGCAAGGCCGATAGGGGCAGTCGGCTTGTGTGCTGGGGCATCACCGCCCCTACTTATGCGCTTAGTGGCAACAACTGCGCCCACGGGGCCCTGAGCCTCACCACAGCCATTTCTAAAGCCTATAGCCCAACTGGCTGTGCTAGCTGCAACAGGGGCAGGTGGCGGATATACCTCAAGGCGAGCCTGCTGGTGCACAGCGCGAGCTGGTGCGGGCATCCATGGCCGCATGCGCAGCAGCCCTGTGCGCCCATCCCAGTGACCTATGACCCCAAGGTGCTCCAAACCCAAAGCTGCCAATTCTCCGTCAGTGCTTGCATGACCGCATGGCCGCCATTCGTTCCTTGCCTGCAGCGCCCTCAGGCCGCCATACGCACAGGCCGCCTGGGGGCGGCTGGCCGCACGGCGGCCAAGCTAGGGCGCTCGCGCGCGGCCCGGCGCGCGCGTGCCACCTCGTCAAGGCTGCCGCAGCCCCGCGCCTCGGCGAGCGGGGCGCTCAGGCGCTCTTGAGGTCGATGACCTTCTCCCAGGTGAACACGTCGGTCGGCTCGCGCCCGAAGTGGCCGTACGCGGCGGTCTTCTTGTAGCGCGGGCGGTACAGGTCCAGGTTGCGCCCGATCATGCCTGCCCGAGCGGCCGCAGTTTTTGTCAGTGACCCTAACCCTACCTTACCCCACACCAACACGCTCCTGGGCGGACAGGCCCACCTGATGGCACATGCACGTTGCACGACATGACACAGCTCCCACACAGATGCAATCAGGCTGGGCCACAGCGCGCTCAGAAAGGCGGCTAGCGCAGCCGTGGCCAGCAGGCGGGCGGGCAGCGCGCAGCTAAGCAGCGCGGCCGCACCCGGGCGGAAGTCGAACTTCTTCAGCACGGCCGCCAGGATCTGCTTGTCCGGGATAGAGCCGGTACCGTATGTGTCGACGTGCACCGACAGCGGCTGCGCCACGCCGATGGCGTACGACACCTGGGCGCGCACACGACTATCAGTGGACAGCACGCTGTTGCAAGTGGCCTGCGCATGATTGTGTGCATGACCTTGCAGCACATCAGGTTCAGCAACTTATTTGCACACGGGCAAACTAATAATACTGTGCCCGCAATGCCTCCACCCAAACCTGCTAGGCATCCGTACTGATGAGCGGTGTAGCAGCTCGACTGTGGCTTGAGGCATTGCTTGGGGAGTTGTCAGTTCAATTTCCCGGACACTGTACCAGGCATGACCATGTTCCATGATGTAAGCCGCAGCAGTTGCACAACAGCGCCCCACCCTAAGGCGCGGCCCGCACTGTTCCTGGACAACAGGCCGGCACGCCGGCGCGCTGTGACCTCGGCCACCTTACACATGTGCGACTCGGGCGGGGCGCGCGCGCGGCCGCACCTGCACCAGCGCGCGGCGCGCGAGGCCGGACCCGACGATGGACTTGGCGGCCTGGCGCGCAATGTACGCGCCCGAGCGGTCCACCTTGGTCGGGTCCTTGCCAGAGAAGGCGCCGCCGCCGTGCGCGCCCCAGCCGCCGTACGTGTCAATGATGATCTTGCGCCCGGTCAGGCCCGCGTCGCCGTGCGGGCCGCCGATCACGAAGCGACCTGCCGCAGCGTCTCCCAAGATTAGAGGTGGTCTAAATGTGGAATCAGTTCTGAATGATCTTGCGCCCGCTCAGGCCCGCGTCGCCGTGCGGGCCGCCGATCACATAGCGGCCTGCCAAAGCAGCCCCCGAGATAAAATGAGGTTCCTGAGGTGAGATGTGTTCCTGACGACCTTGCGCCCGTTTACGCCCGCGTCGCCGCGCGAGCCGCCGCTCACGAAGCGGCCTGCCAGAGATGAGATGAGATGAAGCGAGAGGTATTCCCAACATGCACAATGCGCCTCCCCATCATGGAGGCAAAGAGGGCCTCATAATGCCACCCGTCTCTGCCGAGCAAACAGGGATATGACCATAGACCAAGGTGCACTCGTGCTCTCCACCGTCAGGTCGTGGCTGACGTGGCTGACAAGGAGGCACAGCTCAGCAACCAGGGCTAACGACAGTGCATGTCTGCAGCGGCGGCAGCCGCCGCAGGTGGGCACCGGGGCCGGGCGGCGCCACGGCGCACCCGAGGGGTTCAGGTGGAAGATGGTCTTATCGTCCAGGTACTTGGACGGCACGACCGGCTTGATCACGTGCTCCATCAGGTCGGCGTGGATCTGGTCGTTGGTCACGTCGGGCGAGTGCTGCGTGGAGATCAGGATGGTGTGCACGCGGATGGGGATCATCGCGCCGTTCTCCTTGCGGTACTCGCACGTCACCTGTGTCTTGCCGTCCGGGCGCACCCACGGCAGTGTGCCATTCTTGCGCACCTGCGCGCCGCCGCCGCCAGGTTCCCGCCTGCAGGCCGCTCGTTGTGTGTGTGTGGGTGCACGCAGGCGCGGCCCCTGCCAGCGACAGGCGCTGCACCCTGCAACAGGTCTCAGGGAGCAGAGGCAGACTCACAGGCTGGCTACACAGAAGCCTTACATTCGCTCCGCTTCGACGCTGCGCAGGTCAGGGGCAGGAGCGGGGACGAGCGCGCGCCTCGGTCAGGCGGAAGCCGATCTGCGTGGCCAGCACGTGGGTGAGCGGCATGAGCTCGGGCGTCTCGTCAGTCGCGTAGCCGAACATGTGGCCCTGGTCGCCGGCGCCGATCTCCTCCAGCGTCTTGGTGCCCAGCCCGTGCACGCCCTGGCCGATGTCCGGCGACTGCTCCTCAATGTGCACCAGCACCTGCGCGCGGTGAAGCAAACAACGATGTGTACGACTGCCACAGCGTCTCAACCAACCCGACAACTCCTTCAACGAGTCAGCCTGCGAGAGCGCAGCGCCGGCACGTGTGCGGCCGCGTGTGGCCAAATGTGGTTGCGGCATATTTCACCGCAAGGCGGCGGCTGCACGCCACGCGCGGGCTTCCCTGACCACGATTGCACATACAATGCAGGCAGGCATATACCAGTCCATAAGAAAGAAAAGAGCTCTCAGGCTGTGCAAACGCAAAGATGCGGTGGTGCCTGCAGCCGCGCCGCGCCTCCCGTGGCCAGCAGCGCAGTCAGCAGCGCTGTCTGCTACTCCTGCCAAGCCAGGTAGGCAGACACGGTTTCCACCTGCAGGCAGGCAAGGGGCCAGCACCTTGCACTTGTCACAGTCCAGACCGACGTCGTCCGATGTGAAGCCCACGCCGCGGCAGGTGTCGCGGACCACCTTCTCGTAGTCCACCTTGGCGGAGGTCGTGATCTCGCCGAAGATCATCACCATGTTGGTCTTGGTGGCCGTCTCGCACGCCACCTGCCCGGCAGCACGTGCATCAACGTCCCCACTCCCGCCCACGCCATCTCAAAAATTGTGCGTACACTCAGCGCCCTCCCCAGCAGGCGCGGCAGCACCCCTTGAAGGCTTCGAGGCATTTAAAAAAAAAGGTGGGTGATTGCCTTGGCGTAGGGGTCCTGCTCCAGGCACGCGTCCAGCACGGCATCAGAGACCTGCGACGCGTGCGCCGTGCGCGTCACTACCCACACCGCGAGGCTGGCACTGCAGCGCGGTTTTGAACTTTTAAAAAAAGTGACCACGTTGGCGGGGACGCCCGCGCACCTGGTCTGCGAGCTTGTCGGGGTGACCCTCGTTCACGGACTCCGAGGTGAACAGGAACGTGTCATGCTCCGCCATCTCTGATATACTTTGCTGGAAAGCGTCTGAAGCTGCCCTGTGTGTGGGTTACAAATTGAAGCCGCAACCAGGCAGTGATTTTCCTGTTATTTGCTTGTGCAAAGCTGAGCTGTAGTGTGAATTTGTAGTGTTGTGCGAAATGGCCGCCCCCACGCCTGGCCAGGGCGTTAGGGTACTCATGTTCTTTTTCGCTCTGCAGCTCAGGCGAGAGCCTGCCAAGTGACACGGGCAAGCTTGATACACAGCCTGTATTTCAACTACTTCAGCATTGTGTCTGTTCAGATTCAGGACATGACCCTCACCGTAAGACCGAAACTCCCCCCAGACACAGGACTCGACGCCTGCCGCGCTGGCGCCGTGCCGCCCACGCTAGCAACCGCTCTGCGGCACCTGGCGCACGGGCTGCCTCCATGGCCGGCAGAGCTGAGCCATTGCAGCTGACCGCAGCCCAGGCAGCCTCGCCAGCGGCGCGGCGGCGGCGCACGCGCGCGAACAGCCGCACCGGGCCGCACGCGCACGGCGCGCCGCTCACGCAGCCTTGGGCCGCGCGCGCGGCCGCGCGGCCGCCAGGCGCTCACGCGCTGCCCACGCAGCCAGCACCGCCGCGCCGCCGCCGACGACTATGGCCCAAGCGGCCTTGACGCGCAGCGGGAAGGGCGCGCCGAACGTGCCGCCCGCGCGCCCAAACTTGACCACGACCAGCGTCTCGGCCAGCACGACCGCCATGCCCAGCCACGCGAACGGGCCCAGCTTGTTGAAGTAGTCCGACTCGCCCTTCTCGATGAACAGGTAGTACTCCTGCGCGCCCCGAATGTAAATGGGAAATGGTATATTTACCAGCTGAGTATCAGCCAACCTGTGTCAGCAGGCCAGCGGCTTGTCCCCACACCCTTCCGCCCATGCCCCCCTCAACTTCTGTCCAGCCAGCGATGCGCGCTCCTGCTGCTGGGCAGCATGCTGTGGCAGCCTGCCCCCTGATGACCGGCATGTCGCCGCGTGGCAAGGGACGCAATACACAAGTTGCTATGCGGCATGTACAGGCCGCAGGCCATGCAAAACGAGCGGGAAGAGGGTCACGCGCAGGTCCCCTTTCTGACTTGGACCACGCCCAGCCTGCCGGACGGGGCGCGGGCCCGGCACCTTGGTGGCGGGCAGGGCGAGCAGGAAGAGCAGCGCGAGGCGGTACGTGTTGAGCGGGTTCAGGGGCGGCAGCCACAGGATGTACTTCAGGAAAAATGCGTTCACCTGCGCAGTTGGGGGCTGCCCTGATGTGGGGCACTGAACGAGCTCCATGCCCTGCGCAGGGGTGGCCAGCACTGCGGCAAAAAGCGAGGCCTGTGCCAGGGTGCGCTGGGGTCTGCGGCAGGGCATCAGGGCCTGCGCTGACACAGCGGACATAACACCACCGAAAGCGCCCTTGAATTTTACCTGCAATGCTGTCGCAACAGGTTGCTGCGCATACCAGCAAGCTTCATGCTTGTCGTGCATGCATCCCACCGCGTCTCGCGCACTGGCAAGCAGGCACACCCCCTCCGGCTGCCTCCTTTCCGTGCGAGCGACGCAGGGGCGCGCCTCCATGGTCAGCACGACCACGATGGGCACCAGGCACTGCAGGCAGCGCCCCGGCGAGGAGAACACGCGCCAGTCGCGCTCGTCCCAGCTGTGCGGCGTGAACTGCGCCGCCGTGCGCGCGGCCTTGCCCAGCAGCGTGCGCTGCTGGCTAAGCCCGGTCCAGTTGTACTCGCGCGACCTGCCGCGCGGCCGCGCAGCGCGCTTGCAGCGCCGCTGTCACGCGGCGGCCCGGCGAGGACGAGCCGCGGCGTTTCTTTCCAGCTGTGCCACTGAATGCGACGCTGGCCGCCCTGCCTGGCAGCGTGCGCGGCTCCTAGTGCCTGACCAAGCGCACGCCTGTGTGCCGCCTGCACTGCCCAGCACGTATGCGGGCAAGGCAGCGCGACGGGGCCGGCCGCAGTTCACTTCACAGCAATGAGGAGGCCCGCGATGTGCCAACATAGAGGCATGCATGGTGAGCAGGGGGCGCCCGCGGGCGCGCGCGCACCCAAACCACTTCACCGTGCGCATGCCCGCCCAGATGCCCAGCCAGTTGCAGATGAGCACGTCCAGCAGCCAGCTGCGCGCCGCGCGCACCACGCGTGAGCGCACACAGTCGTTGCCGAGCGGCATCTCACTGCGCAGCTGCAACGCTCCATGGCTGTGCTGCGGGGCGCGCGGGCAGCTCTGTAGGGAGCGCGGGCAGCGCTGCAGCAGAACAAGCGCCAACTGATCACGGATGCACATGCATGTTGACGCAGCAGGCGTCGCTTCAAGCAGCGCCGGCGCAGCGGAGCCTTCGCGCAAGCGCGCGGCGCGGGCGCCGCGCCTGTCCCACCAGCACTCGTTGAAGTTGGGCAGCAGGTGCTGGAAGGTCAGCTCCATGAGCTCGAAGCCGACGGACAGCGTCCACAGCATGACCGGGTTGCGCAGCATCACGGCCTGCGGCGCAGCCGCCCGTGCGCTCGCCGGCCCGCCCGTGCGCATGCACCGGTGCGAAACGCCCGCCGACGTCCGGCATGCACCCCTTGCCAGCGTCGCACGCCCCAGCAGAGCGCGGCCGCGGCCAACGCCTGCACCGCTGGCGCAAGCAGCGCAGCATCCGCAGGCTGCCCCGCGGCGGCGTGAGGCCTCCCCACCTTGCACCACCAGCCGAGCGTGTGCGCGATGACAAACTCGTCGAACACGGTGGCGCGGATGACGGGCCAGTTGACGCCGCGGCTGGGCAGCCACAGGCGGCACTGGCCGCCGTACGCGCGCTCCGCCAGGTCCACGCCCAAGTCCGGGTACAGGTGCTGCCGGGCCCCCAGACAGGGCCCTCATGCAGGGGTGTGCGGGCCCTGGCCCTGCGTGGGATGCTCCGCCATATCAGCCAGACCCGCGCGCAGCTCCACCAGCCAGACCCATGCGCAGCTCTGGGGCCGAGTGCTGCCGGCCGACCCATTCGGGCTCCTCAGTGCCCACCATGCACACCAGAGCTCCCTGTCTTCAGAGCCGGTGTCGTGACGCGTGTCGCGCAAGCGTGCGCGGGCGCCAGCGCTGGCCGCACACCAAGGCCGTGGCTGCCCTGGTGTGCGCAGCAGCGCCGCTGCACAGGCATGGCACAGCCGGCTCAAGCGTAGCAATTAAGGGGTGGGCAGCACAGAGACAGGCGTGCCCATTGCACAATCTGAGCTTCCGGTCTGCTCGCGTCCCAAGCTTGGCACGGCCTGTGTGGAACCGCTGATACGAGGCAGCATGCAGGGAGCCTCGACTGTTGTTGGCGACCTGGCAGCTGGGCCGTCGAGCCTTGGGCGCGCCCGCAGCATCTGCCGCGCGTCGCCCACGGTTTGGAACAGCAGGAAGACGAGGACGAGCAGGTAGATGACGACCACGCCGTGGATGACGCGCCATACCGCCGGGTGCGGCCGCGCCATGCACGTCGAGGGCCCCTGCAGGAATGCATACCCTGCACGCCCACTGAGCGCGTCGTCCTCGAGCGCGAGCGCGGCTGAACGCGCGCAGCAAACAGGCTGCAAGCAACGGGTAGGCACGTCTTCACTGCACTGTGACCACGACCAGTGTGGCTGCCAAGCCGACACCATCAAGCGTGAGCGTGGCTGAATAACCTCTGGACGCCACCAACACCACTATTTGGCGGTGCAGCACAAGAGCAAAGCCTCTTGCTCTATAACATGGAAAATAATTTTCCGTCCAGGTCACTTGTGACGGGGCATAGGCCACATCGGGGTCGCCCACAATATATATAGCAAGATGCCAACAGCACGCAATGGCCTGCTGCCGCGCACCTAGATAGACCAGCGCTGCCGCTGTTATGCCGTGTCTGACGTTGAAATAAGCCGCGTGCAAGTTCTCTGAAGTTGGGGCTGGCGGCCCCAGCGTGCGGCTAAAGTACACCAGCAATATAACTCCTACGCGGCAAGCATCAGCGCCGTGTTTTGCTGGCGGGCGCAGGGCGCCAGAGCAGGCGGGCTCGAGGGCCGCTCGGTCAGCGCACATATGCAACTTCCACACCCTCGCAAGGTGCCCTCTTTCCCACACCTTGGGCACAAACAGCGAGCCAAACAAGTACGCGGCATAGAGCAACAAACAAGAGCAGTGAATGCAGTGCGCGCACCTATGACAAGCCCTGTTATGGTGTGCGGCGTGTACAGGAAGCGCGTGCTGGGGTCGATGTCCTCTAGTGCCGGGTGCACCAGCTCGCCGCTGGCACGCCGCGACGCTGGCAGCTCACTGCTGGGTCGCCGTGACGGGTGCGGCCGCGGCGGCGGGAGCGGTGGCAGCTCGGCGCTGCCGCGCCTGGAGTCGGCTGCCATGGCTCTGCGGCTGGCCTGGGCGTCGGAAGTATGACCGCCACTGGCTCCTGCAAGCTGCCGCACGTATATGCGCTTGTAGGTGCTTTGCCCTGTGTCTCTCGAGGTTGTCAGCCAGGGTTCTGCAGGCCAGTAGCATGCGCTATTGCCCATAACATTTGCGGCGTTGCCTGTTGCATTCTCGCATGCCTGAAGCTGTACCTTGCCCCAACGGTCCCAAATGTCCCTTGACCTGTGGGTGCGTGGATATCTTGCCTACTTGCTTGACACTTGTGCCTAAACAGCCCTAGTTGGCTGACAGGCTATCACCACACAGCTGAGGGGGCCATCGGGTTAGGGCCCCCGGTGATGCTCTTCATTCATTCATTCATTCATGCATGTCATGATAGACGCCTAGAACAAATGCTGCCTTGCCCGCTGTGTACTCCACAGCAACGGACTTGAGATGCCTGTAACCTTCAGAGATGGTGCCTGTGAGCCTGAGCACCTGATTGATAGCTGCTGTTGAGTGGCGCAGTGAGGCTGGCGCGCACAACCAACTACCTTGGTACACACGCTGCACGCCGACACCGTCAACACCGCGCTACTGACTGCACGTCCAGCTCCTACTGGTCCTTGTGCTTGTGCTTGTGCTTGCGTTTCTGCTTGTCCTTCTTGTCCTTCTTGGCGCGCTTGGCGCGGACGCCCTCGCGCACGGCACCCAGGTCCAGGCCAGCGGCGCGCAGGACTGCCTCCGCTTGCTCCAGCTGCGCGCCCGCAGCAGCAGCCCTTACTGCTGGTCACCATAACCATGTGTCGCACACGGAGCCAGACCTGTCGCACGGCGCATGCATGCGGCGACAAACTCTCACTTCACCAGGGCTCCCCATGCCCCCGTGTCGCGTCGCATGCCTGCGGGCGAAAACTCTCATTCAACCATGGCTCCCCTTGCTGGCGCCCCCAGTAGGGGACACCAGGGAGGAGCGCAGGCTCATCACATACCTCAATGCAGGTTCAGGTTGCAGCATACGTGAGCGGACGAGGTGCCAGCCAGGGGGCCACGACCAAGCGCCAGCGCACCTCGCCAAGCCTCCTCCGCTTGCTGTGAGACGCATCACCATCCGCCGCGGCGCCTCCTGCGCAGCGCACTGCAGCAATCAGGCCCGCCGTAATTGAAACTTCATGGCATCATGTCCGCGGCCAGGCCGCCGTGTACGCAGAACTCTCTGCTTCAGGTGTGCACACTGTCCGCATGGCGATAGTGCGCACATCGAGACATGCCCCTGTGCATGTCTGCACAATCAAGCTCTTCGAACCTCTCAAACTTTGTAGCACTTGTTCACCGCCCTGCCACACTTCACCCAGGCACCTCCATCACTCACAGCACACAGGCACCAGCCGCACGGCCCCCAAACCAGGTGTTACTGCCCTGGGGCGCGGACGGACCTGGCGCGTCGCGCGCCGCGGCGCCGCCGGACGCGTCGCTGTCGCTGTCCACCAGCAGCTGCTGGTTGGCCGCCGCGGGGTCCGCGCCGCCGCGCGGCGGGCTGCGCTGGCCGCCGCCGGGCATGTGCTTCACCTCCCACCTGCGCGTGCGCCAATTTTGCGAGCCGTCACCCAGCGCGCGCATGGACCTGCATGCGCTCTACCCTCTGCCCGTAACTTAAAGTTCAAGCATCATCTCATGCAGGCCAGCGCAAATTGACGGCATCCATCTAAGAAGACGCAACACAGTCAGCACCTACTCCGAAGCTCTCCAGCACTGCGGGCAGCGCAAGCGGCAGGCAGCACAGGCGCCATCCAGAGCGCGCACTTCTCATGCTCTTGCAGCGCCGACACCGCGCCCAGCATGTTGGCGATATACTTCTTGTCGCTCTCCGACGCGCGCGCCGGCGGCATACCGGGCCCCGGCGCGCCCTGCCCCGGCGCCGACCCGGCCCCGGGCGCTGGCGCTGCGGCCCCGGCCGCCGCCTGCCCGGCCGCCTCCCCGCCGGGCCCGGGCGCCGGGCCTGCCGCCGCCGCGCCCGCCCCGCTCCCGCCCGGCCTGCTCTCCTGCGCCAGCGCCGGACAAAGCTCCACGCACGCGCAAGGGACTCGCTGAGCAAAGCTAGTGCTAAGGTTAACAAGAGCAGCTGCGCCGGGCGGCTTGGGCCTGCGCACCGGGGGCAGGCCGTCGCGGCTGAGCGCCGCGTCCAGGCCGGGCGGCTTCTGGTACATGAACGACACGGACTGGCGGTCGGCGTACGCCTTGCGGTCGGCCTCGCTCAGGTAGCTCAGCGTGCGCAGGTACTGCGCCGCAGCAGGGCACTCATGACAGCCTGCCGAGCAGCTTGTGGCGCGGCTCTGCACCCCTGTAGGCACAGGGCCCGCGCGCGCCAAATGCCTGCCTCGCTGCGTGCGCCTGCTCCGCAGGCGCACGCTGCGAGGCAGGCATGACTGGCAGACATTTAAGCAGCACAAGCAACACCACAGCCAAGGCGTGGCGCACGTCCTGCTCCGCGTCAAACTCAGCCTGTCGCCCCACAAGCGCGTGTCACACATGCCCGAGCTGTGGCGAACACATCTTTCCTAAAAGTATTGAGCATGCACCTTTGATACGGCCTTCGCCTTTGCCTCCTTTGCGGCAGCTTGCTCCGCCTCAAAGACTCTGCGTGCGCGGCAGTGACAGCTCAAGTGGCGCTGTGCTCGCCCAGGCGAGCGGCAGTGACGGGCCGCAGCACGGCGCGCACTTGGCCTGGTTGCGGAAGTTGAGCGGGTGCCACGGCTCTGCCGCCACGGCCGACCAGGTTAACGCTCGCACACTGTGCCCCGGTGCCGGCCTGCACTGCACGCCTTGGCGCAACGGGCATGACAAGCGGGCGCAACAAGCGGGCGGACGCACTCTGGTTCAGGAAGTTGTGGGACCAGGCATTGCCGACGCCGGCCGGCGCCGGGTTGTACTCGCCAGATGCGGCAGCAGCGGCGCGCTTGGCATCCTCCTTGATGCCTGCGCCCGCGACCTGCCTCTCAAGCCTTCACGTGCGGCTGCCCCCTGCCCACACCGTTTTCATCAGACATGCCAACGGCTCACCTGCCAGGGCACCCCGCGCAGGCGCCTTGTGCCGACCTGCCATTATGCAAAGTGTGTTTCAACGTAGTCACCGCAGCAGGTGCTTGCTGCACTCTCACGCTGCACCACTGATAGCAGATTGTTTTCAGACTGCACACCAACAGTTTTACGCCACTTGTGTTGTTGGACTCTTTCGCCCAGACCTGGCCCACCGGCTCAGCCTGAACCCTTTCAAAAACTGAGTGCATTCCACTCGCTCGCGAACAGGGTGCCCCCGTGCCCTCATGGCCCTTGCGGCCGGTTCCGAACCCTAAAGTGCACGCGAACGGCACTTCAGCACTCCGGCTCCTGCGCACTGCCCTGCGCCGCTCCAGCTGCTCCCGCCCGCCCACAGGCCACCACAGGGCGCCTGTGAGCCTGCCTGAGGAGATGCACACGCGCCGCGCCGGCTTTGGGTGCACGGCATGCTGATGCGCCCGCAGACCAGCCAGCGCCTACAGCCCGTGCGGTCGCCAGCAGCCTTGCCAGGGCCAGGGCGGAGCGCTCAGCCGCTGAGGAGCCGAGCAACAAGCGCCGAAGGACCCAATGGGCGGGGTTGAGACGTGCGTGGCACCACAACCCCAGCTGCCCCAGTGAGCCAGTGCTATCTTGCTGTCCTTGAACCCGAGAGTTGTCAGGTTGCAGGAGGCTGCTTTTAACGAGGTGCTGACGCGTTATTTGAAGTGAGCGCTCACACATCAGCGACACCAAGTGCCTCCTCCTTGCATTTGTTGTCTTGCACCACGCCAGTGATCTGGCTGCAGCTGGTCCAGTGCCTCCTTGCACATAATGTGGCTGTGTGGCCGTAGACCTGGCAACCGCGGCGACATTGACAGGACTGCAAGCTGCCGAGCCCGCTCCAGTACAGCATGGAGAGGACCACTCCCATGAGGGCAGCGACAGAGACAGCAGCTCCGATGAGGACTGGGAGCCTGCCAACAGTGGCAACTTCGGCGGCGGCGGTGATGAGGCTGGACCTTCCGGGCAGAGCGCAGAGGAGGCTGGGCCCTCTGGGCAGGGCGCAGAGGAGGCCAGGGCTGTCATACCTGAGACATGGTTCAAGTGAGTGCACTTTGTTTTGCTCTGCCTGTGTCACGATCAGTGACGCTCATCAAACAGCTTCAGCTTCGCTGTTGTTTGCAGCTGTTCAACCAAGCACCACTCTGGATGTGCCCTGTTTGTGCTCAGCCTGAGCAGAGCTGACGCAGATGCAGGCTGACTCCGGAACGCTTGGACCGCCTTGTGGATAATTGTGACAAATCCATGCGGCCTGGCACGCACAAGGAGTACACCAAGGGCTTGCAGAAGCTCACGGTGCGCAAGTGTGCCGTGTTATGCCTTGTTGCTTTTCTGCGTTGCCCTGTATGTCAAGGCTGTCATGTTGTGGCCGCTCAACTCAGCGACTTGGGGCGCAGCGATGGGGCACTTATGACAACAAGGGCCAGAAGCGCGCGCACCCTTGGCCCGGCAACCTGGCTGCAAAGGGTGGAGTGGATGCAGCTGTGACGTTCTGGGAGGAGTGTGTGGACAGCAATTTTGAGGGCTACCATTGGAAAAACAAGGCCAACGCGCTGGTGCGTGCTCGCGTGCACAGTTTCAACAGACCTTGGTTCGTGCCGTCTGCAGGCTGACATTGGTGTAAGTTGCCGACTGGTTGCTGACATATGCGCCGGCAGAGCATTTCCATGGTCATGAAGATGCACTGCGTGCTGCAGTGGAAGTATGGAAAAGACGTGGCGGTGCTTCCGGAGGAGGAGAGAAACTCCGTGCGCACTTCACACTTGACATAAACATTTAGGTCTGCCGTGCTGCTGTTGCTCTTTTTCAACGCTGTTCCACTTTAAGTGGCGTGGCGGGGCCGGCGTGACGCGCGCAGAAACCGCATAAGCTGACCGAGTATGTGGCCTACCGTATGGTGCTGAAGACCGTGTGCAACAAGCTCGCGGAGAAGAACGTGCGCGCGTCGGGCATCAGGGACCCTCAGGTCAACACGCACGCGGCCACCGTGACCCATGCGCAAGCCGAGCTGATGATGGCGACGCTGCAGCGGTGCCTGCCTCCCAGCTGCCTCATGTGACGTGTACTGTTGGCTAGTGCGCTGCATCACTGCCTGCCAGTATTACATGCAGCGAGTACGCTTAATATAAATGGTGTCCGTGGCTGCAGGCGCGGCAACCTGGTAGACGCACGCTCTCGCGCGATATACACGCTCATGTACACGGGCGTCGGGCGGTGGAATTGCGTAGCACGACTTCATTTGAGCGACATGATGGCACCGGTGCCAGTCGAGGGATTCGGTGTGCCCGGCTCCATAGCCCATCATCTGAGATTTACTTTGCAATTGGATCGTGTACCTGAAGAGACGCCCCAGGCTCTGGCCAGCCTCCTTGACCCAGCCTTCTTGCTTGGGGTGCGTGCAGGCCCGTGTGCAGCGCACGCACTTTACTTCATTAAGCAGGGCGGTAAGGTGCAGAAGAACGGTCAGAAGACGCGCATAGGCGGCCTGCGCAGCATTTCGGTGGCAATGTGCATGCACAACAGCATCGGCATGCACCTGTTCATCCGCTTCACGATCTGCAAGGAAGACGTCCCACCCCTCAACTCCGATGCGTGGTACGCGGTGGTCATGTGGCCTGCCAGGGCCAACGCGCAGGAGAACATCGGCTACAATGCGGCGGCGTCGCAGCTGAAGTGCGCCCGGGGCGCCACTATCCTGCCAGCAACAAGTGGTGCTGAAAATTTTCCATGAATGGAGCACATGCCCGCCTCTAAACACCTGGCTGTGGCCCGCAGGCAGCTGCTGATCGAGATGTACATCGTCATCAACAAGGCCTTGCACTTCGGCCGCCTGCTCGCGGCGAAAGTGGGCGACGCCATGGGCTTGAGCTACGAGGTGCTGTCCTTGTGCAGTCCGCGTGTGCGTCTCTCCTGCTGCTTCATGCATCACTTGGGCCATGAGCTGACCTGCTGCAAAGAGGCGCAGGACATTGCACGGGGCGGCCAGTGGCTGCGCGACCCTTTGGCCAACAGCTACCTGAACAGCTACGGCCCCAAAGTCCTGGCGGCCATGGCGGGGGTGCTGCCCAAGAAGCGCGGCGTCGCATACTACCACTGGCGCTTCCAGATCGAGGTCCCGGCTGACCTGCTGAGCCTGGTCTTCACGAAGTTGGCAGCTCTGCAGGCGGTGCGGCAGGCCGTTGTATGCACTGATACTGGACTTGCATGCAAAGAACGTGAGATGTCATTTGAGGACTCCTGCATGTGCGAGTTGCGCATGGACAGCCTACAGCTGCTTGTAGCTACAGTGCAGAGTCGCATGTGTGCACATGGTGCAGGAGCTGGCGGCGCTCGGCCAGAAGGCTGCGCCCTCGTCCATCGCGTTCGTGGCCGCACTGCGCTACCTGGCGACGCTGCTGGTGCAGGACGCCCTGCACCTCGAGATCGAGCTGGAGTGGTCTGAAGACGTGCTCGTCAAGCACCTCAACCAGTACGAGGCGTACAGGTACTGAACTTGATGGTGCACGTTGCCAGCTCTCATCCTCTGCAGTTACAGCAAGCTGTTGCACTCTGTGAGCTGTTAAGTGGTCGAGAGTGCTTTGTGCTTTGCCGAAGGTGGGTTTGCGATGGGTTGCCAAGCGTGGCTGTATCAGCGCCTGTTGCTGCACTGACCAGGGCGTTTAAGGCGGACGTGCTGGCCCGGCGGGCCGCTGGCGAGTACAACCCGCCGCTCACCACACCCGCCAAGCAGCACAATGCCATAATGGCGGAGATTCACGGTGCGTTCACAACCATCGCACTTGTTGCAAGTCGCGCTGTGCTGGCCCCAGTGCTATGCACTTGCTCTGTGCTGTCGCAGCACCCTCTCGCAGTTGGGCACCGTGATGACCCTCGGGCGCACACGCTATATGGTATGCAGTTTGTCTGGATGCGCTCGCTTGACATGGGAGGAGGTGCGGGCAACCGAGTCTGCTGGAGTGCTTCCGGCAGACATCAAGGCGGAGCTGAAGGCGGAGCTGAGGGAGCTGAGGCACGCCATGCCTACTGCGGGTGCAGCGCGCGCGCCAGCGAGCCCGGTGGCAGCCACGCCGCCGCAGCAGCAGCGCGGCCTGGCTTGCCAGGCGCGCCTCGCCACGGCTGCACCGCGCGCGGTGTCTGCGGCAGCGACGGGCGCTGCAGGCAGGAGCATGCCAGGCGCCGCCGCGAGCAGCCAGGTGGTGAGCCCTGCCGCAGCAGCAACGCCGCACATGCGGATGCTGCGCCTGCTGCATACTCAGCAGGAGAAGGTGCTAGCGGCCGAGGCAGCGTCTGCGGAGGTGGCGGCGAAGCTTGCGACCATGAACGCTGCAGCTGCCGAGGAGCGCGCCAAGCTGTTCGCACAGCAGAAGCTGGTGCTGGCGGCGCTGGAGAGCCACGCCCAGATCGGCCAGGCGGGGCCTGTCGAGGCCAGCTGCGTGCCGATGTCGCAGCTAGCGCGGAGCGCGGCGATGGTGGCGGGCGCTGCGTCGCGGCGGCGACTGGATGGCGCCATCTTCGTGAGCGCCAGCGCGCCGCAGCGCGTCGTTCAGCAGGCCGTCGCGGACATTGGCCAGGCAGCCGCGGCGGCAACTGCAGCTGGCGGCCGGCCGTTCCCCACACTGGGAATGATCGGCAGCATGGCGAAGTTGTGGACGCTGTACACTGTCGGCGACATGAGCCGCGGCCAGGTGGCGCTGAGGGTGCTGGAGGCCAGCGGCACAGATTGGCGGAAGGGAGCGGCCAAGAAGAGCTGGCGCTCGCGGTGGCACGAGATCATGGTGCTGATCAACGCCATCCGCGCGCGCACAGAGGCCTTGGGCCTGAGTGCAGGCAGCGAGCTGGTGGCGGCGAAGGACATCGATGCTAAGGAGCGGGTGGAGGGGGGCAAGACAATCTCGCACGACGCGCTCGTGAGGAAGCTGAAGGCTGCCAAGGAGGCGGCTGGCGGTGCAGTTGACGCGGAGGGGGGAGTGATGGGCACGTAGAGCAGAGCATGCTTGCCTGGCTGCGTTGTTATGAAGTATTTTGAAGCGTTATGCCACGGAAGTGTGAAGTCAAGCTGGTGCACCCAGTGCTTCAGCTAGGAGTGCTTTGCTGTGGTTGGCTGCAGGGCTGGGGCCAAAGCCTGCGTCATCGCGCAGTTGACGTGCATCCGTTGTGGAAATGCTATGAAGTGTGGAAAAAGTGTGAAGCCAGCAAGTGAGGCACCCAGTGCTGTAGCTAGGCTGTGGTGGTCTCTCAGGGCTGGGGCTGAAGCCTGCCTCAGTGCGCAACGGAGACATGGATCCCAGTCTGGAGTGCAACAAAGTGTGCAACAAAGTGTGAAGCCAGCAAGTAAGGCACCCTGTCCTGTGCTTCAGCCTGGGAGTGCCTGGCTGAAGCCTGCCTCGTCGCGCGGATGTCGCGTGGGTGACATGCACATGCCGAGGATCGACCTCTGCCGCTCCAGCACAGCCCCCCTTCCTCTCTCCTGAGCAGCAGCGGGCGCGCGCGGAGGTCGGGGGAAGCGGGGCGCGCGGGCGACAGCCCGGTTCGCGTGCTCGTTCGGCGGGGTTCGGGCCCTGCGGGGGGACCCCGGTCGGCCCCGTTCTCGGGCGAAGGAGACTGAGTATTTTTTTGTTAACCTAACAGAGAACCTAACAGAGAATTTTTTTTGATAGTAATCCTGAGCGACAGGAATGTGCACTGGCCTGCGGGTCTGGATGATGATGGGTTACATAGTGCGAATATACATGCAATACATGTAACACGCGCCAGACCTCAAGAAAAGAATGTGTTCTGCGTCTGTGGCCTTCCTGCTGTTGGCATTTGGCTTGAGGCAGAGCATGAGCAAACGCAGAACATGAGCAATTTTTGTGCATGCAATAAGGGGCAGCTGAGTTGCTTTGCAAGCTGTGTGCCAACCCATCCAAGTGCGTTTGCTGCCGGTTCAATCTCAATGTTTGCGAGTGCATCAGGAGACAGGCACGAAGGTAGTTGTGCTGTGATGTGGAGGGATGCATCCTGGTCGTGCTTCTGCATATTGCGTCTAATCAAACAGCAATTAGCCATGCATGGCTGGTACATTCAGAACCTGCAAAGCCGGAAAGTCACGCCTGATCAGGACCTATGGCTGCTAGCATGCCAAGCTGCGTACAGGGGGAAGCACGGCTGGAAGACGTTGAGAGGGCGCCAGTCCCGTGAACATAAGATAATCAGACTTGACAGTGGGCTGGCGCGTCCCCGCCAGGCTTTCTGGTGCTCTCCGAAACAGCTGCGACGCAGCTGACCGTTTCATGCACAGCTGAACCCAAGTCAACAAACGGACCCCACCCTGGAACTAGCATGTGGTAAACAGAGGAAGCCTTGATGATGTTGCAACAAAAGGCGCGCTGCATGCTGCATCGCATGACAAACAAGATGCACCCTGCGGTGCCTGCCATGCTTGTACTCAAATAAAGGGTGAAAATGCCAGGACGGCAGCAGCATGCTGTGTAATCATACAGCACGAGCAGCACAAAAGCAGGACATCGCCCCAGGTGCTTGCAGCTGTGTCATGGGCGACGCGCACACGCCCTGGGCAGGACCTTCCCTGCAGCGACGTGCAGGTGCATGCCCTTCCCAGTCACTGCCATTTCGCTGCTGGGTCCAGCCAGCGCGCACCGCCCTCAGCGAGCTGCCTTCAGCGCGCTGCTCGCGGTGCCTGCTGTAAGCGGCAGCGCGCGCCTCTAAACAATCAGAGCAATCCGTCTTGTGGCACCACTCCGCCATCCGCGGCGCAAGTCATCACGGTCCTCGCAGCTGACATGAAATAGCCCCTGCTCGATGGGGCCTGGGGATCGCCCAGCATGGTACGCGTCGCGCCTAGCGCCGCCTTGGCACAGCTGCTATCTGCCAGCTAGTGATTGTTGCGACCAGCGTCCAGTGCGTGTCCGCATTCCGCCACACATGCACACGCATCACGGCTCGCCGCTCGCCTTGCCGCCGGCGGTCATGAACTGCCCCGGCTCCTGCTGCGCCCGCGGGTCTTCGATGCTGCCCAGGCCCGCGGCGCGGCGCCGGCGTCGCGCATTGAGCGCCATCTTGGCGCCGGCCGCGAGCCAGATGGTGGCCCAGATGAGCGCCAGGCCCCAGGAGTACCAGGCAGGCAGCTGTGCCAGCACGAAGCCGACAAGCGCGTTGGCGAACGCAGCCAGCAGCGCCACGCGGCCCACCCACCAGTGGTACAGGTTCCACATCCACCTGGCCGCGTGCGCCGCGGATGACCCTAAGCCCCAGAATTGCCCAGGCATTTCCCCGCCATGTCGCAAGTGCCGTCCTCAGCTGCGCGGCTCGCTCGGAGGGTGCATGCGCGCAGGCGCGCAGCCGGCTGCCGGTGCAGATCTCGCGGAGCGAAGGCCGCAGGGCACTGCGGGGTGCGGGAGCGCGCCTGAGGCGGTGCTTAGGCTTGGGGCGCAGCGCGACCGCGAGGCCCTGCAGGATGCTCAGGCCGACGACTGCCAGCCCCAGGCCGACGTGCGCGGTCAGGGCGGCGGGGCCGTCGGCGCCGCTGGCGCGCCACAGCCAGATGCCCAGCGCCGCGCCCGCCAGCGTCATGGCGAGCGCGGTGAGCTGCGCGCGCGCCGCGCCCCGCTCAGATAGGGCGAGGTTTAGCATTTGCCGCATGCTGCGGCCTGCGTTCGCCGTGCCCTCGGCCAGCGCGCAGCGCGCGCGCCGCTTGTTTCATTCCTGAGCGTGGGCAGCGCAGGGCGGGGAAGGGCTGTGCAGTGCGCGCAGCACAGGCGCCAGGGGCGGGCCGGGCAGGCGGGGCGCACCCCGAGCGCGCGGTGCGCCTGGAACCAGAGTGGGTCGTGGCCCTTGCACGTGCGCGCGACGGCCACGCTGACGGGCAGGAGGAACACCCAGGCGACGACCATCAGCACGCCATGCGCCTGCGCCAGAGCGTCCATCGGCATGGCTGACAGCGCGCTGCCTGCTGCCGACAGGTGCGCGCTGCAGCATGGCGTGGACGCGACGGGGAGCCGCTCACGCGCGCTGCCGCCTCGAGGCGCCCGTACGAGCAGACCGCACAGCATGCAGGGCAGGCGCGGCTTGCCAGTGCTAGCTCCAGGGTGAGGCGTGCAATTGCTCGCTTGGGCATCAGAGGGCCGTGGGCTTTTCCAGATGGCATAAAGCAGGGCGCGCGCCACGAGCGGCCGGGTGTCGACGGCGGTGATGTCAGCGCCGCCCGCCGCCAGGTTGACCGTGGCGCCCAGCGTGGACCCCGGGCCGTGCTGCATGAGGCTGCCGTCGCCGGCCAGCGCGCCGTTGGCCACGCTGCGCACACATGCCCTGGTTGAAGGAGCGGCTGCGTGACCGGGCCGGGTGCTACAGAGGAGGAGTGCTGACCTGCGCGGTCCTGGCTACGGGAGCTGGCGCTGCACGCGGGCGCCGGGTGCCACCGCTCACATGACCCATACCGCCAACGCAGGACGGCATGACCGAGAAAGGTTGCCAACGGGTGGCCGGGCAGGGCTGGCAGTAGGGCGCTGGCGCTGTGCGAAGTATTTGGGGGGGTCCAGGCGCTGTTTGCGGCGAGCAAAGGCAGGGGGCCGCACATGCAGCCGAGCCGGTACGAGCCGTCGGCGCCGGGCGGCACGGCCAGCCGGAAGCGCGCCTGCAGCATGCCGCCGGCGCCGCGCGCGGCGCCCAGGCCGCTCAGCACCAGCCGGCCGGCGTCCAGCTGGATGCCAGCCGGCGTCTGCGAGGCCAGGTAGGTGTTGCTCGCGTTCGCGCCTGCGCGCCGCCCGAGGCCTGCCACAGCCGGCATGGGCAGCGCTTCCTACCCAACCCTACCTGAACTTGACCCCTTGCAGGCCTGCGGGCCCCGGCTGGTGCACTGACAGGCGAGCCGCGCCCGCGCAACACGCGCGCGCGACATAGCAATGACCACCCGGAGGCAGGCCGGGCAGATGCACAGCATCATGGGCGCTTGGGCAACCTGCTAGGGCAGCATGTCACTGAGTCGCAAGCAAGCAGCAACGCGCGAGCGCCAAGCAAGGCTGGCGGGCGGCTTGACCCGCGCGCGGCGCGAGCGCGCTGGCGGGGGGGGGCCTACCCGCGCAACTGGGCAAGCGCGCGGCCCCGGCGCACCCATGGGGCAGCTCGGGCACGCGCGCAGCACGATGACGCTCGCGCCCACCATCCGGCCCGGCGTTGCCGGCACGCCCCAGGCGCACCAGCCGGCGCTGGCGCCGGCGCACTGCAGCAGCGCGTCGATCGCGCCCCCGACGCGGTCCAGCGTCCAGAACAAGCGCACGTCCGCGTCGCCCGGCGCCAGCGCCTGGCAGTGGCCGTACGTGCGGGCTGGCCCGCCCGCGTACGCGGCAGAGCAGTCCAGCGGCGCGGGGGACGGGCCGGGCGACCCCTGCGCATGGCGGAGCACGCCTCGCATCCGTCATGACCCTCGCCTGCCTGGATGCAGCGTGTGCAGTCGGGACACCCTGGGCTCGCCGTGGCACAACCGGCATCGCATGCAACGGCTCCGGGTTGTAGTGAGGTTGGGACTGGGTTCTGCTGTGTTGTTGCACTTATAAGGCAGGCGCTTGGCATGGTACGGCGACCCAGCACACAGCTGGCGGGTGCAAGGGCGAGGTGCCGATGGCGGGCAGGCCCTTGCGCAGGGCCGCAGGGCACGGCGCTGCGGCAGGGGCCGCGCCGCTATCATGGACGGGTTGATGACGGCCTGGGAGAGCGGCGCGAGCCCGGCCACGGTCGCGTTGTTGGTGTTTGGCAGGTTGGCGGGCTTGCCATCCGGGTTAACGACCTGCGCGCGCGCCGCAGCTTCGGCCGCCAGCGCGCTCACTGAGAGCACATGTGCTGGCGGGCGCGCGGCCGCCAACATCTGAGCGCCGCGTTCCGGCAGGCAGTCGCTCCAGCGCTCGCTGGGGCTGCGCTCCCCGCTCCGTGCACAGACATGAGCGCTCCGCGACAGGGTGGAGAGCGGCGCGCCTGGATGATCCAGCCCAGTTTCTTGTGCATGTTGCACTGGTAGAACACCATGTCCGGGGTGGTCCTGCGCGTCAAGATTCCGCTGAGTCAGTCACGCACGCGATGCTGGTCCAGCATTGCTGGACGCCGCCCGGTCAGACTAGCTGGCAGATAAGCCTCTGAGCGATGTCCGGCGGTGTCTGGCTCCACGGGCGCATGACCATACCTCTGGATGCAGTGCACCCACATGGTCTCACATACACCGCACGCTGCAATGCGATCACGAAGTAACCCTCTGACACACATACGTGCCGTGTCTATGCAGCAGGGGCGCGCACGCGTTGGGCGTCCAGGTGAACTGAAATGGCTTCTCCTGCGTGCCGAAGGACGAGTCGCTGCCGGCGTAGTACAGGTCGCTGTCGTCGCCTGCGCGGACGCGCTCGCTTGGCGCCCGGGTGTCTGGAAGGATCCGCTTGCGCTGGGTGTGCCAAGACAAAGCCGTGAGGCACAGCCACGTGCTGAGCCCGCCGCTAAACGCACCCTTTTCAGCAGACCTTTCATAAAAGGCATGAGGGAATTTATAAACGCTAAATTTGCGTGCATGCAGGGCATGCACAGCATGTCCCGGGGCAACAGCGCATCAGGCCTTCAAGAAAGGAACCGCCTCAGGACTGTATCAGGACGGGGCGTGTCAATCGCACGCACAGTACGAGGGGCGCAGGTCAGGGCCTCCGACCCGCTCGCTGCGCGGCGCGCGCGCACCGCCGCCAATGATGGTGTCGGTGATGTAGACGGGGTGCGTCTCGCCGGCCTGGATCGTGAAGTTGTAGGCCACGCCGCGCACCACGCGCAGCACGGGCGTCTCAAAGCCGTTCACGTGGAGGCTGAGGCCCCAGCCGGGCGGGTTGGGGTAGTTCTTGTTGGTGCCTGCGCGGCGGCACAGGCACGGCTGTCGTGGAGCCGACGGCGGCGCCCTGGCCGCGGTTGAGCAGCTGATGTGAAGTTGCTCTCCACCAGTGACGCCAGAGCAGGCCAGCGCGAGTGCGGCGGAGCAGACCAAAAAGCCAATGCAAAAGCCGAACGATCAACAGCAGGCAACCCCTGCTCCCGCCCGCCGCGAGTCAGGACAGGAGCGCTGCGGCTCGTCACTACACCCGGTGGCAGCCGGCTGGGCCCTGAAGACTCTGCGCGGCGCGCGCCTGCGGTGACCAGCAGCGCGGTGCCCTTATTGGCGGCCATGTCCAGCAGCATGGGCGGCATGCGCTGGGGCGCTGCCGCGGGCGCCTGGCCGCCCGCTCCCGCCTCTGGCCCCGCGCCCCGCGCGTGAGGCGGGCGCGTCTGCACCGCTCGAGCGCCTGACGAGGGGGGGGCCTAACGGAGCCTTGTTCACCGATGTGGGCTAGATCCCCTGGCTGGCACAGGGCTGGCAGCCCAGCGAGCATGCGAGGGTGGAGCGGCATGTCATCCTGAGGGTCATGGTCTGCACAGAGCCGTGGACCTGGAGGCGCATGTGCGCAGTCCATGCTGGCCTCAACATGCCCCGCAATGTGGGGTGTAGGCCTGTCTCTGCAACACTGGTTTCAGAATGCAGCCCACGCCCCAGGCTGGCAGCTGGGCGGGCCCGCAGCGCACTTGCTGCGGCGACCGAAGCGACCGTCAGGGGCTGCGCGCACTGACTCATGTTGCCGAAGCTCAACGTGAAGTCCGGACCGGCGAAGGACGGGCCCTGGCGCAGCAGCAACCAATTAGCCTCTGGTGCGCAGCGCGTGTGCACGCCGCTGCCGTGTGACAGTGCAGCTTGTCAAAGTGGACCCATGCAACTGACAGTCACGCTCGACAAGCCCACGCAGGAGCCAGGGTACTCATGCGGGATGTGGTAGAAGCCCTGCGGTGAGGCCTGCATGCATGCCAGTGCTTGGCAACACATTCCATAGACCTCGAGCACTCAGTGAGGCGCCAAGACTCTGGCGCCTCATCGAGCGAGCTGCGGTGAGCGCTGTTGGCATGGGAGCATGGCGGGCGCGCGCCATGGTCGTGGGGAGGTGGTACAGGATGACCGGCTGCGCCGCGGAGGAGCCCTGGGACACGGGCCCCAGCGCCCACACCGCCGGCTTGGCGGGCCCCGTGGGCCAGTCGTGCTGGAACCGATTGGCGGCGCTGAGCGGCCGCACGAAGGACACCGTCACGATGTCCCCCTTGGTCCGGCTGCCGGCGCGGCAGTGCCGCCGTCAGCGCCCCCCGCACATGCAGTGCTGCAACGGGCCTTTTGCGCAAGCGAGCGATGCTTTATTTGGATATGGCAGGCACCTCAAAGACCCATGCATGCACCCAGAGCTACGAGGGCCAAGGCAGATGCTGACGCTCGGATGGGCTGTGCGCTACCTCGTTGCTGCCTGACTGCGCACCACAAGGACAGCTCTGCTTGCGACGCGCCGCCGCCACCAAGCATGAGGAGGAGCAGGAGAGCACCTGCATGACAGCAGCTGTGCGGTGCTGCCCATCGAAGTGCCAGGCGCGCCCAGCAGCCCAGAGACCGGGCACACGCCGGAGTTCTGCGCAAGGAAGGCATACGTTTGTGAAGGCAAGCATACGGTGCAGTACGCCCATAGCGGTTCAGGTCTGTGCTGCTGACACTGTCAGGGACAGTTAGGGTAGGGTAGGGCCCTACCCTACTGCCTGTGCACAGAGCCGCATGAGAAGACGGTTCTAAAGTCCATGCGTATCTTGCCTCACGGCTGTGCTATGGGGCGATGCCCGTACCTGGCCGCTCTGGTAGTTGCACTGGCTCTTCGCGGTGAGGAAGTATGAGTAGGCGTAGCACTTGTCCCCGATCATGCCCGCGACAACCGCGTCGCTGCCGATCATCGTCGCCTGCCCCGCATGTGCACGCTCAAGGTCAGGCCTGCAGTGGCGTTGCATGACCGCCCCGCCTTCCTGTGGGCAACCTTGGACCACCCCACCCCAAGGCAGCACTGTGCACTGTGCAGGCGCTGCCACCATTCCCGGCCAGCCCTGCCCGGGCCTGTCCCCGTGACGCCTGCAGCGGGGTGCGAGGGACCCGCGGGCCGAGGCCCCCATACCGTGCTCACGCCGTCCATGCTCAGGCCGACGCCCATCCACATGTCGCCCGGCAGCACCGCGCGCAGCAGCACGGTCACGTTCCGGGCGGCCGCGGGGTCCGCGCTGTCCAGCTGCGCGGGCGGCGCCGCGTCAGCGCCGCGCGGCGCGCTCCTGCAGGCGGCGCGAGCGCCGCGCGGCTGCGCGTGCGGGCGGCGGGCGGCCGCAAGCAGCCAGCTCCCTTGGCTTGCAACTCTCGCGGCGCCTGCTGTAGATCGCCGGCTTTGCGCTGCAGCTACGCGACACCACGCATCAGCAGAGAGACATGCAGCTGTCGCAGGGGCAGCTTGAAGATGCAGCTAAGGCTGCGGCGTGGGAGATGCGCTCACCCGCAGCGTAATAAGCAGGGGCTGCCATTGATTCTGCGGCAGGGCCAGTATGCATCTCTATTCATAGCTTTGTTGGCCCAGGGAGCCGCGCCTTCCAGTGCATCTGCATGAGGCCGGGCGACAGGTCGCGGCAGCTCGTGTAGCCGGCCAGCTCGTCGGCCATGGCCGGCGCGGTCCCCGGCGCCGCGGAGCCCGCTGCGCGCGCACCCGGGTCGGTCAGGGTCTAGGGATGGCGAGCCATGGTGCGCTGCATGGCACGGCGCACTGCCTAGGGCAGGCCGCACTGCTGCTGGCGCATTGCCGCGCGCTCCCGGCAGGCAGGTGAGAGGCAGGTCGGGGACTGGGCTGGCCATCCAGGCGGGGCGGGCGCGAGACTGAATGAACACGCGCCGCCGCGCGGACACGAGAGGCAGCAGGCGGCGCGCCCACCTCTGGCCAGGACGACGTGGCCGAAGTCCGCCAGGAACTGCGGACGGCGCGCGCGCGTCAGCGGCATGCGCCCAGCCCCACGCCATGATGCCACATGCTCTGCAAAGCTGCATGCGCTGCGAGCCTGGACCCTGCAGGTCCTGCCAGATCCTATAACCTGCAGGGCGCCGCCCGCGCCTGCTCGCACCACACGGCCAGGACGGAAATATCGTTCCAGGTGACGTTCGCCGGCAGCGTGATGTTCTGCGCGCGCGCGGCGCGCCCACTCAACGCCACCCACTACAACAGACACGATCTTGCAGCTCGCTTTTGGTGGCGGCCGCGGGCGGCCCCGCGCATGCATGGGGCGAGAGCGGGGCCGGCACCATAGCGGCGTTGGTGAATGCAGAGGCCAGGCGCATGGGCGACAGCTCCACGCCCTTCCTGCCTCCCACCCACGAGCGTCAGTGCATGGCAGTGGGCCAGACATGATGTCGCAGGGGCTGCCTCTGCTTCATGCGAGCACTCCAGCAGAGGTGTCCCCGCTCGCTGCGCCATGCATGAGGACCTGCGCAGATGTGCGAGCCCAGCAGATGCAGAACCTGCTGCAGCCCGCTTGACATGTGAGGGGGACCGCGCACCTCAGCACGTCCTGCTGTGTGCCGTTGCCACCCCACCAGTGCGCTGCCGGCGCCTGCCTGCTCACATGCAGCGTGCCGCGTCAGGGGGGCGTGTGCGGCGGGCGCCAAGCCAGCTGCGCCCCGCAGAATGAGCGCTGCCTGGCGAGGAAGTCCCCCCAGCATGACTGCCAGGGAGAGACTTGAAGCGAGAGAACTTCAATCAGGCGCTCACCCGTCGTAATAGAAGCCCGTCACAGAGAAGGTGCAGTCGTCCAGGACCTCTACGTGGCCCGCCACCTGCAGCCCCAAGCGAGGGGCAGGCTGTGAGGCCGCTCCAGCACATCTTGTTATGTGACAAGCGCGCCTGTGAGACACCACAGCACGCAACAAGCAAGCAAGCCCAGGCGCGCGAGCGTGGCGCTGCGTGCGGGCTCTTGCGTTATGATCCATCACTGTGAGATCTTGAGAGAAGCCCACGTACGGGTGCGTCTTTCCGCAGGCCGCGGCAGCTCCTGGGCAGAGGAGCGCCAGTGCGCAAGCCAGACCAAGCGCAGCTCTAGCCAGCGGCGCACTGGCTCGCGATTTACGCCCCATCCTGCGCACGGAGGGAGTAGTGGCTGTAAGGTGCCCTGGCAGCCTGCGCGCACAGCCTGGCAAGCGATTCTGCAGCGGATAAGCCATACAAGTGCAGGAAGCATGTGCAAGACGCACCTGGCCTGCCCTTGGTGTGCTGCGGTCGACACCTCTCAGACGCTCTCAGCTCTTGCTGCCTGTGTGCGAGGCGTCGCTCGAGCCGGGGGCGAGGCTGCTGTCTTTTTGGTCGAGGAGCAGGGTCATCGCTCGGTCTTGTCTGTGCCGTTGTGTTCACAGTGTGCGGACCTCAGCAGGAGTCCTGCTGAGCGGAGCTGCTTGGCAGCAGTGTGGCTTAAGTCGACGAGGGGGTTGAAGCCCGCACAGGAGCCGAAAAATTATTACGCGATATCAACTTCTGTGCGGGGGCAACCGAGGTAGCCGAGGCATAGCAGCCGCATGGGATAAGGCTGCGCGCAGCAGTGTTTTTAAGGAGGATCCAAGCCACAAAAGCACTCAAGCGCCTGCTCGAGACCGGGAGGAGCACCATGGCCGACCTTGCCCTCCTTCTGCTCGCCATGCTCGCACTCACGACCTCCACCCTCGCTGCGTGTCCCAGCAACTACGCGGCCGCCGGCTTCAGCGCCCCCTTGACTACTATCGATCATGCGGCAAGCCCCGATCTACTGCTGCCGTGCAGGCCGTTGACCCCTAACAGCGCCGTGCATGCCCATTTGCATGCCCATCTCGAGGTGTGCTGCTGAGCGCACTCACTGGCAAAAGAGACACAGGTACACCTGCTATGCTTATCCTCGCAAGGCTGGACCGTGTACTGCGGCAGCTGGTGCCTGAGGCCCTCTTGTGTGCGCTGCAGATATCTGGCATGCTGAAGGTAAACAACGACACCAGCTTCACAGTCACCAACTTCAACTATGACGGCCAGGCGCGACACAACTGCGTATCTCTCCTGGGGTGCACGTGTGCGAGTGGTCAGATCGCGCACGGTGGTCGAGTCTTGTGCAGTTGCCATCCTTGTGCCCTGGCCTACAGGGTGCAAACCTTTGACTCGGTGTCTTATGCGGTCGTGCAGGCGCCGGCAGTGCACTGGTGGGCGACAAAGGGCCTGACGCGGAGCGCGTTGCGGTGCGCGCCTGCCGAACCAAGGGTGACCTTCCTGTGAGGACGGGGCGGCCGCCCCTGGGCTCGAGTTCCTAGCATAGGCTAGCCTCTATCCTCCTAGCCGCCTAGCGCTCCTTAGCTGAATCCTTAGCGCGCCCAGCGGTGTCTTTGCCGCCGCTCGCCTGTCCTTGATGGCCATTTACTCATAGGGTACATTGCTCTCTGGCTGGCCTCACCTGATAACAGCAGGCTGCTGCCAGATGACAGCTAACTTCCTATCATTGTCAGCTTTGCATGGGCTGGCATGCATGAGGACTTGCTGGAAGTCTTTGGCAATCTGAAGGTATTGCCAAGCTCTCACTGGGGCCATGTTAAAGCCTATTTTCACTGGAGCAGGGGCGGCGTGGAGCTGGACCCGACCCAGATCGTGACGCCCCGCGTGAACACCGTCGAGCGCGTCACCATCGCGCCGGGCCTCTGCCTGTCCAACTTTACATACATCGTCGTCTGGTGCGTCCCTGCCCTGTTAGCCATCCTGTCCCGTTTATGTTGCTGGGCACCGCATGCACATTGGTTGCTTGCATGCATGCTGATGGCCTAGCACAGAAGGAGGTCAATCCAATTTGTTTTGCATGCATACACGTTGCATCCACCTGCTTGCTCGGCTTGCCTGCTGGCCTGTCCTTGCTTGCCGGCAGCCGTCGTGTCGTAGCTGTGCCCTGTGCCTCAACTGAAGATGTGGCTTCCGGCGCAGGTGCGAGGTGGCGCAGGCGGACTTCGGGCACCTGGCCTTGCCCACCGCCAAGGCGCCTGCGGGCGCCCCGGCGGCTGGCCGCAAGCTGCTGGGCAGCCTGTGAGCGCGTGCACATGCGTCGCTGCAGCTCTGATACAGGCCATGTCGCGCGGTCCCAGGTTGCATGTCTTAATTTTAAGCCTTATGGACTGTGCCCGGTAGGTGTGCATGTGCGCCTCGACTTCTTTTTTCCAACTCTTGGTAAACATGGCACCCTGCGGTCACATACGATAGAGGCCCCTAGTGCTGCCTGGCAAGCCCTGGTGGTGAGGACTGCCCACCCACTGTAACTTATTTATTACTAGAGCGCTCTGTGCTCCTCTTGTTGAGCAGGCATTGCTGCATTGCCGGCCGCTGGCCAGACCTGCTCCACAGCCCCTCACGCATCTTCCATGTCGTCCGCGCTGTCCGCTGGCTGCTCCCACCACATTGCCAGGCCCAGGCCCTCCTCCGCAATGCTCGCGCTCACCTGCGCCAGCACAGTCAGCAGGTGCCCTGATCCTGTAACATATTTCAAGGTACGACCGGGTTGGGTTGCTGCACATACCCCAACACTGCACGTGTCAGCAGGCCGCCATCCAGCCAGGCTCCTCCACAACAAAACGTTCCCTTGAGGCATGCAGTCCGCGCTCTGAGCAGCTTTAGGGCAGCCAGGCGGATCGGTCGGGCGGTGCCGTGCAGGTCCAGCGCACCGCGCACCGTCATGGGCGCAAACGGGTTGGCGGCAGAGCCACGCGGCGCGCCGTCCGCATTTGGCGCGCGCAGCTGCTCGCCCGTCGGCACCGGCTCGAAAGTCACCTGCGAGCGGGCGCGCCCTGGTGCGGTTACACACTATGGGATGGCACAGATGAAGCGCGCGGCTGCCGAAGTGCTGCCGCCTGGGCAGACACGAAATGACCGTCTGCACCTCCAGCGCATGGCCATGCCAACCGCCATGTTGTCAAGCAGCAGCGCCCGCAGCTGACGCTGCGGGGACCTCTTGGCCCTGAAGGCAAGGCTGCCCCGACTGCACACAGGCGTCCTGCGCGGCCGCGGACCCTGCCGCAGCGCCGCGGCGGGCAATCTGACCTGGCCAACCTGGACAAGGGTGTGCGGCGGCGGCCAGACTGCCGTGTGGAGCGCGGCGTCCGGCCCAGACATGGAGCACGCGCATGCAGCGGGGGTGGAGGTGGCCGTGGTCAGAATGCCCCGCGGGGCGGAGCGCGGCGGCCGGGGCCGCGCCCAAACGCGCGCATGCAGCAGGGGGCGGAGGCAGACTTGGGCGGAGCGGGTTGGGGAAGGGTGAGACGGAACGGCGCGCCTCGCGCACGCGGACGCGCACGGGCTCGTTGCGCTCCAGGTACATGCGGTTGTCGTCGTACTGCCAAAACCACTCGCCCGCGCCCTTGTCGCCCGGCTCAAACATGGACGGCTCGGGCAAGAAGTCGGGCGCGACGTGCACGTCGTCGAAGAAGCCCAGGCTGACCTGCAGGCCCTGCCTGCGCGCGCGCGGCAGCCGCACGGCCTCACGCAGCGCCGGAACAGGCGCCCGTGAATGCTGCATCCAGCCATCCCGACCGGCGCGCCAGCACGCGCACACACCCACGCTCCCGCGGCACCACAGCGTGAAAGCGCGCAGGGCGGGCGGGGGCGCACGGGTGCGCGTGCGTGATCCGCCCGACCAGCACCTCGCCTTGGAACGGGCGGAAAACCAGCACGCGGAAAGTCGCCTGCGCCGCAGGCGGCAGTCAGGCGCCGGGGTGCGCGCCGCCAGTCCCGCGCCGCGCCCGCGCTCGCAGGCGGGGCGCTCCGCGGCGCCGCGCGCGCGCCGCGCCGGCGCAGGAGGCGGGGCCCGGGCTGCGGCGCGCGCCTCATAGTGCGCCGCCCCGTCGCTCGGGTAGATGTGCCCGCCGGTGACCTCGAGCAGGTCATACAGCTTTACGACCAGGCCCACGTCGGCGATGACCTGCGCGCGGCCCCGCCCGCCTCTTGCGCTGCCGACTTTGGTGAGCTCACTCCCCGGCACAGCGCAGAGCCGTTGGGTGAGCGCGCAGAGCTATGACAGCTGCGCCCAGGCCTGCCGCCGCCTGGCGGGCTTGTCGATGGGGCCAGACGCCTGGTCGGCCTCCGCTGGGGGCTGTCACGAAACAGTCCACGGAATGCCCGGCCGTTTGACAGGAGCGCTGCCTCGGTTCTTCCACGAGCGCAACGGGCTGGAGGGGACTGTGACGCTATAGCACACCACACGGGCCCAGGCACACCTTGTTGATAAACGTGCTCTCCAGGCAGGCCGACACCGCCTCCGCGGTGGGGCGGCCCAGGTCTTCTGGCTCGACGCGCACATTGTCCTTGAGCGTCGTGAGGATGAACATGGGTGTGCGGCGGGCGGCTCCCTCATCGGCCGCCCGCCGTAGCTACCTGCGCTCCCGGCCCGGTGCCTGGCGGCAGTGCATAGACGCCGACGCTGACGCGGACGCACAGAGCGCAGAGAGGCTATCGATGCTGCAAAGATGATCGTGCAGTAGTGCTGTTTCCTGCGCGCGTGAGCCCCTGAGTGCAGTGCCTTGACTCTGCTTTCAGGCGTCTGTGCTGCGCTAACTCTCACGAGTGCGAAGGACCAGCAGTGAGACGCATCAAGCAGACATCGCCTCCATGGGGCTTTAAACCCTCTGCAGGAGTCATCATCGAGCGGCTTGTTTGGCCGCTGGAGTTTGGTTCGCCTCCCTGGCCTGGACCCCTTGTGTTCTCTCGGTCTAACTGACCTCTGGTCCAATCTGCAAGGCTTCTTGACCTGGCGCGCAGCTGCACGTGACTCCTGGGGGCCATTGGCATTGCGAGGCGGCCCGCGCCTGCACCGTCTGCGCAGGCCGCCCTGCACGGATGGACGCGCCGCCTATCATCCCGCGGCCCTTGCATGCGCAGCGCCTGCCCGGGCGCTGCGTGCTGCCGCCCTGCATCACCATCGCCTGCCACGGCGGGGCCGCGCCGGGCATCGCGCGCCACCTGGCCGCCTTTTTGGAGGAGCTGGACCTACGCGTGGATGTGCAGGCCGCAGCCGGCGACGGCGGCGCCGCCGCGGCAGCGGGGGCCCCACCGGGTGCGCCGCCGGCGGGCGCGCGCCTTGTGCTCGCGCACGCGCCGGGCAGCGTGGCCGAGCTCGCGGCCCTGCCGCACGCCGGCGAGGCGTACGAGCTGCGCGCGGGCGAGGCCGGCGTGGCGGTGCGCGCGCTGGCGCCGCACGGCCTGTTCAACGGCGTGGTGAGCCTGCTGCAGCTGCTGCCGGCGCGCGCGCCGCTGGACGCCGACGTCGCGCTCGACTGCGTGCACGTGCGCCGCCCCGCGCCGCCTGTGTGAGGCCGTGCGCGGGGCACGGGGCCGCGGGCGGCCAGGGCTCGGGGCACGGCCAGCCGCGCCGGCGTGCGACCTAGGCAGCTCACAGCGGGCTCCCGAGCTGGGCTATGAGCACGCAAGAGCTGCTGCTGAGCATGCGCATGCAGCTCCACGCGTGCGGCCCGTGACGTGCCCGGCGCGTGGTTGACGCGTGAGCTTATTCAAACTTGCATGCAGCTCCCCCTGCTTGCATGGCCGCGCGGTCAAGTGCGTGCCCGACGAGGAATCGCTCCTGAAGCGCGTCTGCTGCATGCCCTGCGGCAGGCGCATGGGCAGGGAGGGTGGCATGCATGGTGCATGGTCATGGCCCGCTTCGCAGGCACAGCAGGGCGGCGGCCGTGTCGAAAGCGGGGTGTGCAAGCGGACGTGACCGCAGATGGGTGACCGTCTGGGCCCTGCCACGGCGGCACTGCGGTCGCTGACGACGCGTGCGCCGGGCGGCGGAGCAGGTGATAGACGCGCCGCGCTTTGCCTGGCGCGGCGTGCTGCTGGACGTGGGCCGCCACTTCTTCCCGCTGCCCTTCATCCTGAAGCTGCTGGACGTGTGCGCGTTCTACAAGATCTCGCGCTTCCACTGGCACCTCACGGAGGACCAGGCGCGCCGCCGCCCGCGCCGCCGGCCGCGCGCGCGCCCCGGCGCTGCGCATGCACAGCAGATCGCATGCCCTGCTCTGCCTCCGCCTTTTATTTGCCTTTGAAAAGGGACGGAATGGGTTTTTGTGGCCTGCCCGGAAGGGCTTGCAAGGGCGCCCACCAAATGCAGCAAACCTGGATGCCGCCGCCGCGCTGCACTGTAGGGCTCGCCCCGCTGCCCAATGCCGCGCGATCCCCTAGAGCAAGTGCATGCTGCGGCAGGGCTGGCGCCTGGAGATCAAGGCGTACCCGAAGCTGACAGAGAAGGGCGCCTGGCGCGGCGGCGGCGCGGACGGCTCCGGCGCGCATGGCGGCTTCTACACCCAGGACCAGGCGCGGGCCGGCGCTGGGCGGCCTTCCGCGCCCGTCGCGCTCACGCAGAGTGCCCGCCCGTGTGGGGGCCTCCGTTTGCATGTTGCCTGCGTTTTCCTGGCGCCCTTCCTGCCACACTGCGCCTCCGCGCATGCTGCTGGCTTGAATGCGTCCGTGCCGGCCGCCGCTGGCTGAGCCGGGCGCGGAGTCTCACAACGGGCCGTCAGGCGCCGTCCGGCGTGCAGCTGTGAGCACCGAGCCTCTCGTGCGCCTACCCATGGCAGTTCATACCTCAATTCTAACCCATGCCATGGCCACCAGGCCCGCACCTGTGTGCGGCCCGGGCGCAGGTGTTCTGGACGCGTGCGAAGCAGTGATCGCGCGCATGTGACACATGCATGGTGGCCGCTACGGCGGACGTCAGGGCGGCCGTCCCTTGGGCTAGGGTTAGATTTAGAGTTAGCATCCACATTTAGCGCGCGCGCAGGTGCGCGAGGTGGTCGAGTACGCTGCGGCGCGCTTCATCACGGTCGTGCCCGAGATCGAGCTGCCCGGGCACTGCCGCGCGGCGCTCGCCTGCTACCCGCACCTGTCCTGTGCGCCCCGGGCTGCGCGGCCCGCGCAGCGCGCACCGCCGGCGCACCCAACGCATGCTGCCGTGGCTGCGCTGGGTCGGGCCAACTGATGCGCAGCGTGTTGGGCGTTCTGCCGCTGTCACCGTGTGCAGACCCAGGGGGCGACCGCACGGCTCTGTACCAGGCAGCAAACATGACATGCGCAAAGCTCAGCGTGTGGCATGCTGCAGAAGGTCCATGAGGCTGGGCTAGGGCCGCTGTGTCGGCGGCGCCGCGCGTGTGCCTGACTGCGGGTGGCACCGCAGGTTTGGACGATGCGCAGATGGGGACCGTGCCAACGCGGTGGGGCGTCCACGGGGACGTGTACTGCGCGGTGCGCCGGGTAAAAAATGCCATATTGCGCTGTGCTGTGCAGTCCTGTGTGCGCAGGGGACGCCGCCCGCCGCGCCTTGCCGCTATGTGTGACGGCGCGGCGCTGCGAACAAGGCGCAGTGTGAGAGCAGCGCCGCTTAGTGTGCTCTGCGCGGCATGCTGACTCGAGTCCTTGCAGGTGCGCTTCCAAGGGTTGCTGCTCGTCTGTCTCCAGGGGCGGACGCCGGCGCGCACCCTCTGGTCACCCGCGGCGTCCTGACAGGACTGCCGAGCTGTCTGCCCCCGTGCCCTGGCCAGGGCAAGGAGGAGGTCTTCCACTTCCTGGAGACCGTGCTGCTGGAGGTGCTGGCGCTGTTCCCGAGCCCGTACATCCACATCGGCGGCGACGAGGCGCGGCGCCCTCCCGTCCGCGCGACCATGACCCTGCCTCCACCGGCCCCTGCTCAAGCTCAGGCCCCTGCGGCTCCCAGACCCGCCCTGCCCTCGTGCGCGGAGGCGCCCGGGCGCCGCTCCACCCGCTGCAGCACCCGCAGCGCAGGGAGGGTGATCAAAACTGCGCTCCGGCCCCCGGGGCGGCGCGGGCGCAGGCGCGGCGCGCCTTGAGCGGGCGCGCGCCGCGCGCGCAGTGCCCCAAGGACCGCTGGCAGGGCTGCGCGCGCTGCCAGGCGCGCCTGGCCGAGCAGGGCCTGGCGGACGAGTTCGCGCTGCAGTCCTGGTTCGTGGGCCGCGTCAATGCCTTCCTGCGCGCGCGCGGCCGGCACCTGGTCGGCTGGGATGAGATCCTGGAGGGCGGGCTGTCGCCCGGCGCGGTCGTCATGTCCTGGCGGGCGCGCCGGCCCGCCGCCCGCCGCCGCCTGCCCCCGCGCCAGCACAACGCGTCGTGGCGCCGGACGGGGCGCACGTGGGCGTGCTGGGTGTTCGAGTAGTGCGGTCGCGCGGCCGGCGCCGCGGCGCGCGGCCGGCGGCCCGTCTGCGACGGCGCGTCGCGCGAGTCTGACGCGACTGCTGCCTGTTGAGAGCGCACTCCTCGATCGCCTGCTCTCCGAAGCTCTGCACGAGAGGGGTGCGGCAGGGTGGAGGAAGGGGAGGGTGAGAGCGAGCGCGCTGCGGCCGGCGGCCCGGGGGAACAGGAGCACTGGGGGCGCATGACGCCGCGGGCCTGCTGAGCGCATGCGCGCGCGCGCGCGCAGGGCGTCAGCGGCGGCGTGCGCGCGGCGCGAGCCGGCCACGAGGTTATCATGACGCCCACCAGCCACTGCTACTTCGACTACCGGCAGTCCATGCAGTGCGCGCCGCGCGCGCCTGGGCTAGGGTTAGGGCTGGGGCGGCCGGCCGCCGCGCCCGGCGCCCGCGGCAGGAAGCGTGTGCTGCTCTGCCGTGCTTGGGTGATGTCGCGCGCAGGGGGCCCCACCAGAGGGGTGGCGTCTCGTGCCATTTGCCCGTTCAGCTGCAGCGTGTGGGTTTGCACGCCCATGGGGTTGCAGGGCAGCCCCGAGCCCCCGCGCGCGCGCGCAGGAGCGACGAGCCGGGCGCGTGGTACGCGTGCCTGCCGCTGGAGACAGTGCTCGACTTTGACCCGGTGCCGCCGGCGCCGGCGCCGGCGCGCGCGCCGCCGCGGCCCGCGGCACCGCGCGCGCCGGCCCCCGACGACGCGGGGTCGGCCGCGGGGTCGTCCGCCGCGCGGCAGGCCTCGCTAGAGGACAGCCTGCTCCTGCTGCGCTCGCGCTCCGATTACAGCGGCACGCTGGGCTCGGACGCCGGCGGCGCGCCGGGCGAGCCCTGGCCGGACGCGGCCGCCGGCGCCGCTGCGCTGGAGCGCGCGCTGTCGCCGCCGCGCGCGCCCGCGCCCGGCGGCGCGGCGCCGGCGGGCGGACGGCCCGATGAGCTCGCGCAGGGCTCGCCTCGCGGCGCGCACGCGGGCGGCTGCTCGATCGAGGAGCCCGCCGGCATGGACGGCGAGGGCGTCGCGTTCCGCGCGCCGCCACCGCCGCCGCCGCCGCCAGCGTCGCCGCCGCCGTTTATCGGCCCGCCGCCGCCGCCGCCGTTGGACAGCGCGGGCGCGCTGGGCGAGATGGCCGACGACGCGGACGACGGCGCGCCCGAATTTGGCGAGGCGCGCCGGCTGGGCCTGGGCTACGCGCCCGGCGCCACGCGCAGCGGCGCTGCCGCGATGTCGCTCAGCGGCGGCGCGGGCGCAAGCGCGTTCTCGCGCGGCCCGGCGCCCATGTCGGTCAGCGGGCCGGCCAGCCCAGCGCACGACCTCGACGAGGATGACGACGAGTTTGCCGGGCAGGACGCCGGCGCGCTCGGCCGCTGCAACGGCCTGGCACCGCACAGTGCCCAGGCGCACGCGGCGTCGCACGAGCGCGGCGGTGAGCCTCTCGGCGACGCGTGCGTCCACGCCCGCGGAAAGGGCGGGGCCGCGGACGGCGGCGGCGGCGGCGGCGGCGGGCCCGGCGCTGCGCACGGCGGCGAGGCCGACAGCGAGGAGCCAATGGCGGCCGCCAGAAGCGGCGGCGGCGGCGGCGCGGGCGGCGGCGGCGGCGGCGGCGGCGGCGGGGATGACGACGGCGGCAGCAGCGGCGGCGGCGGCGACGGGGACGGCAGCGACGGGCGCGCGTCCGAGCCTGGCTGCGTGCTGGAGCCAGAGTTTGCATGCAACATCATCGGCGGCCAGGCGCGCGTCGCATTTGTAGGGAGGTGCTCGCGGAGGGCCGCCGCAGCGCAGCCCCTGCGCGCTGTCTTGCATACCCAATGTGCCGCCCTGCAGCAGCCTGCGCGTGCCGACACAGCTGGTTATCTGCCCTGCGGCTGTCCCCGGAGCGAGCAGCGCATGCGCCTGCTCAAGCTCCCGCGCTCCCTGCTCGGACAGGCCGGGGCAGGGCAGGCGGACTGGCGCCAGCGGAACGGCTGCGCGGCCAACGCTGGCGCGCCTAATACCCTAAAGTCCCCAACACCCTAACCCTACCCCGGTTGCGGCAGGCCAACCTGTGGACCGAGTACGTGGCGGACGAGGCGACGGTGGAGTACATGCTGCTGCCGCGCCTGGCCGCGCTGGCGGAGGCGGTGTGGGCGCCGCCGCCGCCGCGCCATGGGCCGCCTGCGCTGCCGGGCTTCCTGGCGCGCCTGCGCGCGCAGCTGCCGCACCTGGACGCGCGCGGGCTCAACTACCGGCCGCTGGGCTGACCGCCTGTCCCGCCGCGGCCGCGCCTCCCCGCGCGGGCTGGCCCGCCGCCCGTCGCGACGACTTAGCGGGCTCCCAGTGCGCGGCGCGGCCACGCCTGGTCCGCGCGTGGGCTGCGTCGTGGGCGTGCAGTGGTGGCCTCATCGCACACCTGCGCCTACAAGCTTCCTGCCACACCTCTATTCGTGCGTTTGGTAACCCAGGTGGTGGGTGCTTTATGCACCACCCCATGATCAGTGCATGACGGTGTGGCCCCTGCACCAAGTGTCTCGCTCACCCAGGCGCTATCGAGCGGCAGCGTTTGCTGTCACGCCGTTGCGGGGCACCGCACTATGTGGCGTTTTGCCCTGGTAGCTGCCCCGCTTCCATGCGCCCAGATGTTTGGTTGCCGCAGGAGTCAGTGAATTGCCTGGGAGGCCGTGAGTGATTTGGCCTGGGCGCAGTGTGTGTCTGCTGATATTATCAGCCTGATCATGTGATGCAGAGCCCTGCTGCCGGCTGGCTGTGAAGTGATCTGCCCCTTCTCTCTTCGCCAGCCCCATGCCTTGCAAGGCGGGGCGGCCTTTGCTGTGCCTCGGGGTTGAAGCCAGGCTATGCAGGCTCTGTACAGGCCTGTGCGGTCGCAGCAAGTTGCACCTCTTCAGTGCGTCCGCATGTGATTGTGTGAGCTTTCTTACATAAAAGGTGGAGTGGCTGTCATCAGCATGAGATGTCTTTGCAGGTGGTCAGCACTTCACTCTGTGCTGCTGCACTCGACGTGGGTCCTCGGCATACGGCACACTTCTGCCCTTCAGCATGTGCGCTCTGGCAAGCAGCGCTGAGACCAGCATGTTTAGTGCGGGTCAGTGTGTGACACCTTGCTTGAACATTCATCCTTTGCTGCTTCATCCTGGCATGTCGTACCTTGGTGTGCGCGCTGCGCGCACAGGACGCCTCATATGATCATGCATGGTGCGCGCAAGTCCACCAGTGAGCAGGCCAGAAGCTGCAAGCATGAGCACGCACGCTCAAGGCTGCTTTGGGTATTACTGCTGAACATGCCGCGATGAGCCGCAGCACCTCATAATGTCGTCCGCGCAGATAGGCCACAGGTGCACTTGGTAAATGTTGCAACAGGCACATGTTAGCAGGGAGCATGATCTGACAATCTGAGAGGAAAACCTTGGTTGGAGGGAGTGTGCTGACCGTTCTCCTAGCCAGTGTCGCCATGACGTGCCAGACTGGCACTGCCAGTCCCTCAACTGCTGACCAGGGGCAGGGCGCGCTGTGATTGTAGATGCAAGCAGCGCCGCGCGCGACGCTGCCTGCTTCGCTAGAGTGCCGGGCGCACGGCGCAGTGGAGGCGGCCGCCGTGCCCGCGCTGAGCGAGCTGCTGCGCGCGCTGGACCCGCGGCCGCCTGTTCCCGTCTTCGAGCAGGAGGTGGTGCTGCGGGGGCAGCCCGCGGACGGCAAGGGCCCCGGCCCCGAGCTTCGGCTGCTGCGAGACATACCGCCGGGTGCCGGCAGTGCTAACGCTGGCAGCGCCGGCGCCGGCAGCAGCGCCAGCGGCAGCGAGCGGGCGGGTGCAGAAGACAGGCGCGCACCGCTGGCTGTTGGGGCTGCTGAGTGTCCCTTGGCCATGCCCACACCGCTGCGAGTCACAATTTTAGGGGAAAACAAGTTGTGCAAGGACCAGTATAGCTCAGAGGCTATACCATGGCAGTGCTGGTGATGCGCAGTGGCAGCACGTGGCGTGTGCGGCACGAGGGGGCGGTGCTGCGCGGCAAGGGCGTCGCGGAGCTGCCAGCCTCGGTGCGCACAGCGTCCCTCTGCCCTGGCTCTCCTTAGCTGCCCTGGCCTGCGCATGTTTGCACCAGAGTGTAGTGCAGAGAGGCATATGCACAAGACTGGAAACCTGGAAGCCTTAATGCGTGCGCGAGTGCACGTGGTAGCTGGGGCCGCCTGGCAGAGGCCCGCTTCAGCGTCCTGCAATGAACAGCTGCTGTGGAGCACCACGCCGCACCGTGAGCACTGCCCCACGGCGCAGGTGCGCACGGTGGCAGAGTCCAGCTGCGCAGGGCAGGCGCCGCTCGCGTTCTGGGGCGCGCTGGGCTTCGGCATGCGGTATGGCCTCGCGCGCGAGGGGCACCGCTACCTGCTGGAGCACGCCGGGCAGCCGCTGCAGGTATGCCGGAGGCAGCGCAGGGCTGCTGTTGTTTCCGTAGGGCGCGGCTTGCCGCTGCAGCAGCAACGGGTGCCGCGCAAAGCCTGCGCTGCGCGGCAAGGGAGGTCAAGTGCAGCACCTCGTCTCGATGTGCCATGTCGCTTGCTCGGCGGCAGTCTGTCGCTGCCGTAGTTTTGTCTCCAGTTCAGGCTGCAGTATGCTCGTTCGCGCTGCGTGCCCTGCACGCGCATTGTTCTCCCCTGGCACCCTGTATGCCCGGCAAGTCCATCGGCGGAGCAGGACTGCTCAGACAGCTGGTTTGGATGGACCAGTGTGGCGCTGCGGGGCGGCCAGTGCGCCGCATGCGACTGCATGCCCTCGCCCCCGCGGCGGCCGGTCTGGCGGCGCGCTCGGTGGCGGCGCGCGCACGCAGGTGATACTGGCGCGCATGCGGTGCTGGTACCTCCAATCTCGAACCCCATTTGCAGGTGACGCTGGCGCGGGTGCGGCGATGCGGTGCAGCCGGGCCGCCCGGGGAGGAGGTGTCCCCCGGGCACTGGCTGCTGGAGGTGGTCGCGCGCGCAGCCGAGGGCAGCCACCCCGCTACTGCGCTGGCGATTGGTGCGCGGCCCGCGCCCGGGCGCCAGCCGGAGCCCCGCGTTGGCTGGACCGTGTCTGGTCCATGGCTGGGCCACAGCAGCGAGTGCGCCTGTTGCCTTGAGTCAGGGGGGAGCCGACGCGCTGTGCCGGGCGCTGCAGGCTCCTTTGGGGCGCAGCTGGAGCCGCCGGTGGAACTGGACAAGGCCTGACGCATGCAGATGCCGTGCTTCGTTGGAGAGGATGGTCTGCCAGAATGCTGTGTCTGTGCCCATTAGATCACCTATGGCTGCCAGGCGTCGTGCAAAGGCCCGTCATGGTACAGGCTTTCAAGCTTGCTGAACACTCTTTAAGACCACCACAACCCCTGCGCACACTCAAACATGGCTGCCACCCGGCGCTCCCCCTGCACGCGCTCATCTCAAGCGCGGCGGTGCCCGGAGCCGCACTTTCAGCGTGTCTGCCGCCGCAGCCTCGATGCCGTCCAGCTTCCACTTGTGCTCGGTCTGCATGCGGCGCCGCAGCCCACGGAACAGCTCAGGAGGCGACCAGTGCGCGTGGCACCTCCGCAGCCGCAGGCAGCATCTGCACAGCGCTGCTTTTTGCCAAAGCAGACACGTACGAGCGCGCAGTGCAGCTCAGGCACAGGTTGTACATGGTCGGGTGATGACTGGTGATGCAACACGGAGTGACAGTGACGGGAAGGGCAGAGCAAGGCGTGTGTGGAAGCAGACGGACCAGGAGCAAGCACGGGAGCAGTGAGGGACTGTGGCCCTGAACTCCTGGCAGGTGAGGAGGCCGGGCCAGCGGACCCCGGGGCAGCTGCGGGGGCCGGGGCCGGGCCGGCGCGCGGGCGCACCAGCTCCAGCGCGGCGCGCTCGGCCTCGAACGCCTTGTTGGGGTCGGGGTTGGCCATGGCGCCCATGGGGCCGCCGCCGCCGCCGCCCATGCCCATCTGCTGGCGGTACATCTGCGTCTCGTCGATGGTGGCGTCGCGGAAGATGAGCGTCAGCACGCCGCGCAGCCCGAACAGCAGCAGGATGTAGTACGACAGGCTGGTGAAGTACGTCACGTCCAGCGCCGGCAGGTCCACGCCGCGCTGGCGCGCGGGCGCATGGCGCGTCAGGGGCGCGCGCGGGAGCTCCACCAGCGGGCGCTGCCGCGGCGCTGCAAAAGCAGCGCCGCGCAGGTGCGGGGGCTTTTGCGTGGAGCGTTCTGCTCTTCGCCACGAAAATACAGCGCTCACAGGCCTACCTGGGTCGCAACGGTACAAGCGCACATGCATGGCAGTGCCCACAGGCCTCACCCGTTCAAGCCGTGACAGCCGAAACAGCGCATCACTCGTCAGCCGCGGCTGGTATGCATTTTGCACTCCAGACGTGTCCGCCATGACACGCCAGCTCGGGCAGCCTGGGCCGTACTGCTGGATTAGCGCTCTCCCGCGCCCCCCCACCGCTCTGTCAGACACGCGCGGGCGGCGCAGCACCTGGAGCATGAGGCGGAACGACGGGCTCAGCGGGAACGGAATCTTGCCCAGGATGAAGCCCGAGAAGAAGTAGCTCACAAACGCGCCCATCGCGATCTGCGCGGCCCCGCCTCAGCGCGCCGCGCAGCCGCGCATATTTACACTGGCACGGCCGAGCAGATGCAGTCACGGGGGGCACCTGCGGCACGATGCCGCTCAGGTTCTGCTTCATCATGTTGCTCATCATGTCGGGGTTGGTGATCATCTGCTCCTGCGCCGACTTCTGCTCTGACTTCTGGCTGAACACGCCGGTGTCCTGCGCAGCAGCCGGGCCAGTCAGAGGCCTGCTGCGGGCTCGAGCTGCACCCGTGCGGGGCGGACAGGGGACGCGTGCGCCCTGCTGCAGGGCAGGCAGAGCTCCGGATTTTCCGTCAGAGGCGAGCTGCTCGGTCTCACACGTGAGAAAATTCACTGACCAGCGCGGTGTGAGTCCGCCGTAGCTGCGGCGGGCAGCGCGCGGCAGGGCCGGGCCCGCCACCGCATACCTTGGCCGCGAGGTAGGCGCGCCGCTGGCGGAAGCCCGACTCGGGGATGAAGCCGCAGGCGGCGCGCAGCAGCTGCGAGCGCATCAGTGCTTGCTTCTCGCGCACCTCCTTCAGCTCCGCCTTGGCGGTCGGCGCGCCCCCCATGAGCGCCTGCGGGCGCACGCATGTGTCGCGCGCGCCGCACGTCACGAGTGGCGGCCGCCTCGCGAAGTCTTCACAGCCGCAGACACGCCTGCCACAAGATCCTGCCAAAGTGCAAGCGCAGTGCCGTAAACCACGGACGCTCAGCAACGACAACTGCCAACGCGTCGCAGGGCCGCAGCGCGCCTGCGTTGCGTACTGGCGAATGAGCATCATCAGGAAGATGGACGCCGTGAGCGGAACCAACACCCAGTCGCGCACGTCGCGGTCCAGCACGATATCGTGCGACATGCTGGGCCAAAGCACGTGCGGCGCTGCGCTTTCAGCTGCAGGAATGCAGGTGAAACTCCTGGCAAGTCTTGACGCGGACCTCGTATATGTCGGGTGTGTGCACTGCAATATTCAGAGCAGTTGCGCTTGCCTCTGCTCCACCTTTTTTCACGTTTCAGCTTAGCCCGTTAGGTCCAGGGTGGTTTTGAATTGCGCGGGCATAAGCTGACACATTTCTACTAACGTCTGCGCTTATTGAGCGAACAGAGCGCTGCCTTGATTATATCGCAGACGCGTGCCCTGCAGGTGATGGCTCCGCCGTGGCCATCGGGCCCCTGCCTGCACACGCGGCTTCCCTGTCGCTGCACGCCAGGGCGCTCCGCCTCTGGCGCTGCCCGCCGTGACGCTGCCAGGGCGTTCACGCGCTTGGCGGGCAATATGACGGCGCCGCCGTCAAAGCCTGCCGGACGTGGGTTATTCAGCCCTGCCGCCACGAGCGCCGCATCTAACTTGGCCACCCAGCGCGGCGCACGTGCGGCAGCGGGAGGTCGGGCGCCGCTGCTGGGCGAGCTCGCACGACACTGGCAGGCCATCTCGCGCGCGTCCGTGCACGCATCCACCGGCCTGTGGGCGGCGCTCGGCCTGCCGCCGCTGGTGCACAACGTCGCGAACCTGGCGGCCGGCCAGACCGGCGCGCTCGTCGACCAGGGCTGGCTGGTCCGCGCCGCGCCTCTAGGCCCTGCACAAACTTGTTAGAGGAACACTTGTACAGAACAGTGAACGAACAAATTATTCAGTGCCTCCTGTGCACGCTGCAGTGCCCTGCACAGACCTTAAACCAACAAGTCGCTGGGCGCCCGCAGAGCCTGCTGACGTACGCGTACTGCTGCGCGACGCTGACTGGCGTGTTCCTGGACCTGGGCGAGCCGGAGTGCGCCACGCTCAACGCCGTGTGCGCCTGCCTGTACGCCGGCAGCCTGCTCACGGCACGTCCCACGCCCTGCCCGCGCACCACATGCCACCACGGACCCTCACTGTGGCCCGCCCTGTCCCAGGCACACACCGAGTTGGAGGCCCGTGATAGGCAGATATATTTGCGTGCTCAGTTGCCTGCAAAGGGCCCAGGCTTCACACGTGCGCGACCCGCATGGAGTCATAAGCGTGGGGCGCGGGCGCAGCTGGTCCTTGCGGGCGTTGTGCCGCGGCCGGCGGCGGCAGCGGCGGCGGTGGGCGTGGCAGCGGCGGCGGCAGTTGTGCCGGCGCGCGCGTGCAGCGCGCTCGCGGCGGCCGGCGGCGCCGGGCGGCGCGCGTGGGCCGCATGGAACAGCGCGCTCGCCCTGGTCGGCGCCGGGCTGCTGGGCCAGGCGCGCCGCCCGCCCCAGCCGCTCGCGCGCGTGCGTCCGCAGGAGCTGAGCGAGGCGCGCGCGTGCGCCATGCGTCCCACAAGCGCGGCGGGCGCGCACCCCGGCGCTGTGCAGCTGGCCGCGCCCGCTCGTCGAGCCGCCCAGGCTCGACGAGCCACCCAGGGACCTACCCAGGGAGGTGACGCGGCGCTGCTGCGCAGGCGGCGGGTGCGGCGGCGGGCGCGCCGGCGGCCGCGGCGCCCGCGGCCGCGCTGGCCGGCGCGGCGCTAGCGGCCAGCTACGGCGGCGCCTTCCTGCCGCGTACGGCGGCGGCGCGGCAGGCGCGCGGGCGGCGGCGTTGGGCGGCCGCGCTCGCGCGCGCGCTGCCCTGGACCGACGTGCCCGCGTGGGCGGCCACCGCGCTGCTCGTGGCGCAGCCGCTGCTGCAGCTGGTGCGCCGCCCAGGGCGCAATGTGCCTGCTTTGTCTCCCCTGGTACATGAGGGACTGTTCAGGTGATCAGAGGCTGGTGACCGGGCTGCATCGGCTCCTCGGGCCGGGTCTGACCCACACCCTAAACCTCCGCACTGCAGCCGCGTGCATGGGCCGCAGGCGGGCGGCAGCCCGGGGCAGCCGAGCGCGGCGGCGCTGTGCGCGGCCGCCAACGCGGCGCTGGTGCCGCGCGCGCTGGCCACGCGCGACCACATCTTCCTCACCGGCACCGCCTCGTGCGCCGCGCTGTACTGGGCGCAGCTCGCTGCGCTGGCGCTGTCCGGGTGCGCGGCTCCTGCGCCACAGGCCGCCGGTCACTCTCCCCCCAGCACAGCGCCTGCCTTGTCCAAAGCTCCAGGGGCCCTGGATCCTGTCACGTGCACAGCGTCCAAGCGCAGGGCGGCGTCAGCTGCCGCGGGGCGCGGCGTGCCGCTCCCGTGCATGCAGAGCAGCCGCGCCCGGCATGCGCCCGGCCAAGCCTGCAAGCATCCCGCCCGCACCGGCTCAGCATCCGCGCCGCCTGGCGCTGCAACGCTCTGCTGCTGCGCGCGCAGCGCGCACAGCGGCCAGCTCCCGGCGCTGTGCATCGTCGCCGCGCTGGCGCTGGGCGCCTGGGCGGCCGCGGCGGCGAGCGTGGACGCGTGCAGCCGGGGCCTGCCGCGCGCGCTGGACAGCGTGCTGCACACCCTGCATGTCGCGGGGTAGGACCTGCGTGAACAGCCCGCCAGGACGGTTGTAGGCACGGAGCATGTTGTGCACACCATGGTGTCAGTCAAGAATGGGCAACATGTCATGATGCTGAACTCTGTCTTTCAGGAGAAAGGAGAAAAATGCCGTACAGGCCAGCTCAAGGTGCAATGGGCTGGGCTTCCCACGCTGCTTCATCATGTTGCAAGCACAAACGTGCTTCATGTGGGCGTGAGGCAATGGCAAACGAGGCAAGGCGACACACAATGTCTATCCCTCTCGCTTTCTGAACACCATCAGCCAGACTTGTGCAATATGTTTAGTGTCCCCTTCCAGCCTCCCTGCGCACACATCTGCTAAAACCATCTACCGCCGTCTTCACATACAGCACAAATCCTGCTCCATCTATAGGGCTGGCCCATGCACGCCAGGCCTGTCACGCATCTAAAATGGCGCTGCGCAGGCGACGTGGACCAGCACATCATAGAAAAAGCAGGTGCTGCGCAGCCGCAGGAAGTAAATGCAACTTCAGGAAAACATGGTTGTCACAAACAGCCCGTGGAGCTCAGACTGATCCAGCCAGCCAAGGCGATACAGCGCACAACCTACCGCGCCATGCACCGCCAACCTAGCTAGCAAAGAAGGCGGGCTACTGCACAGGAAGTGCATGGGTGCAGTACCTATATACAGAGACGTGCATTCCTACATTCATGAGTCCAGCATCCCATTATGGCTCAGACGAGGCTCGCCGTACCACATCGGGGCCTGACAAGGAGGTCTGCTCTAGCACAAGATGAAGCGCTCGATACGCCACATCGCTGGGGCGCAAATGCAGGCAAGTGCTGCCTCCTCCGTGCCCGTATACCTATCCGATGGAAGATCTGCAAATGCAGCAACTGGCGAAAGCACCAGGATTGCTGAAGCGCCCACAATCATGGCTCACCGCGGCCCGCCCAGCCCAGCAGCATTGGCTCGCCTGCCTAGCGGAGGGGCGGCGAGCCCGCCTGCAGCCAGGCGCCGGGAGTAGGGTTTTCTACTCTACGCTATGCTTCAGAACAGGTCGGCGAACACGTTGTAGTTGGCCAGGTCCGCGCTGATCGCCTGGATGGACCCAACGGCGCCTGCGCGGCGCGCGCTCCGTCACCGACCGGCCGCGCCCGGAGCCGGCAAGCGCGTACGGAACCAGCCCTCGCCAGAGCCAGAGACAGAGCGTTGGCTGGCCTACATGGAGCAGACATGGGGCGCTCGCCGCTGCCGGGCCTGTGCAGCAAGCGACGTGCGGAAGCGCCGCGTGCCCGCGCGCGCCCTGGGCCGGCCCTCGCAGGGGAGCAGGGCGGGCCGCAGTGAAACAGCAAATATGTACTTGGGCGACGCATTTCAGGCAAGAGTATCACAGCGCATGTCGCAGCGCACCTGCGACAGCAATCAGGCTGTAGCCCACAACGATGGCCCAGTTCAGGACGCGCCACGGCAGCGATCGGCCGCTCACCCCCAGCCACAGCAACGGCGGCAGCACAAAGTTCATCGGCGTGAACCTGGCGCGGCGTTGCATACACCGCTGGATATGCATGTTGCCCATCAGCGCAGCAAACATGCTGGGTCTTGTATCTAACCTGCTCACATGGCTAATGAATGTAAAAGCTTGAAACAACATCATTGCACGGCCACTGCGAAGTCATGCGACCTGCACACACTGCCCCAGCGGCGTAGAAAACTTCTGAACCTCCCCTGAGACACACAGTGTTGCAGAGCCGCGCACCCGATGGCGCCAATGAAGGCCACGAAGTCCCTGCAAGCCGTCAAGCCTCATTCAGCACCAGGGAGCTGGGTGGGGCACTGGAGCATCAGCCTGCAGCACTGCTGCAGCAAACACTCCGGTAGCCAGCTTGCCAAGGAAACTTGTCCTGCGCACTTGCCACTGCCCAAACCCAGAGCTGCTAGAGCGGGCGTGCACACCAGGGCTGGCTCCCGCAAGCAGGCAGCTGATCTGCCGTTCTGCAGGCGGGCAGCCGCACCCAAAGAAGGGGATGAGGCAGGCGATGGCCGTGATGACGGCCGTGTAGACGGTGGTGACGGTCATGCGCACGAGCACGTTCCGGACGCTGAACGCCGGCCCGCTCGCGCGCAGCAGGTAGTGGTAGAAGAAACCTGCGAGGAACATCCCATGAGCTCTGCGGCGCCGCGCGTGCCCCGCCGCGCGGACAGCGCGACGCCTTTCCATGGAACCGCGCGCGGGCGCGGCGTCCCAGAGGCGCGGCTCAGGACATGGCCAGGGCGCGCCGAAGGTCGGCCGCGCATAGATCTGGTAGTTGCCCACGATCTGCATGATGGCCAGCACGTAGACGGCCGCGATGAGCCCCGTCGGGAAGGTGAAGCTGGACACCAGGAAGGGCGCGACCGCCCAGCCGAACGCCCAGTACCCTGCGCGCGGGGGCCGCGCGCGCCTCGCGAGTGCATGCATGGGCGCCGCATGCATGCGCTGGGTGCGGGGGCAGGGGACCTGCAGCCTGCCCGCGAGCCTCAGCGCAGGGCGCGGCCGGCGGTGGCGAGCGCACCGGCCACTGCCACCACAACATACGAGCTGAGGGTGATGGAGTAGCCCATGGCGACGCCCTTGTACCTGCACACATGCATCGCTGCTCAGTGAGCGCGCCATGTGCAGCATGATGTGCACAAGCTGTAGCACAGCATTAGGCCTTCACTTCCTGCAGGCACAGGGAGCAGAGACGTGGAAATGTGCATGCATGAGTGGCTGCACGCCCAATGGTGCTATGGTGCTGCACACAGGGCCGCCCAGCACCCTCGCAGGCAGTGGGCGGGAGCGCAGCTGGGGGCAGCGGGAGGGCAGCGGGGGGCGCACATAGTCTTCTTCACGTCGCCGCCCACGGTCGCCTGCACCTCCGGCAGGACGGGGTTGCCAAAGGCAAAGGCGATCGTGCCTGGGCCGCAGGCTCACACAGGATCGGCGGCGGCCTACAGGCGCAGGGGCATGCACACACTGCTGCACAGCCGGCGATCTGCTCCGCCCGCGCGTACCCAGGGCGAACATCACGTCGAAGGCCTTGTCCTTACTGTCCTCGTTGATGGTGAATGAGATTGTAGTGCGGTCCTGCGCCTGGCCTGCAGCGCGCGCAGGTCGCTCAGCGCGCAGGCTTGGTCAGCGCGCAGGCTGGCAGCGCATACCCGCTGCAGCGCTGGCCTGAGCGCGGCGGCGGACCATGCGCGCTCCACATGGTTCGGGGTGAGGGAGGCACGGGGCAGGGCCTACACGCGGCGCGCGCGCGCTCTGGCGCGAGCGGCAGCCTGAGCGCTCCTGGGCTGCAGGAGGGTCGCACCATTAATGACCGACAGCACCAGGCAGCCCAACGCAAAGAGCGCCGTGCACAGCGTGCAGAACAGGTTGAGCTCCTGCGCACCCGGGCCGGTCAGGTCCAGCTGTAGGTTAGTGCAGGTTACCCTACAAAAGATTGAGCACCTGCGCGCTCATGAGCTGCGTGCCGCATGAGCAATGTTGGAGGAGGGCCCCTGCCTCTGTCAGGCCGGGCGTGCCATGGCAGAGCGGGCAGAGCCGTCGCAGGGAGGCGGGGCGCACCTTCAGCGCGGAGAGGTCCGGCAGCTGCGAGATGACGAGCTGCAGCGCGCCGAAAACCACGATCCAGGCCTGCAGGCGACCGCAACCATGGGGTCAGCGGCCGACACCCTGTGGCAACCAAAGGTGCAATTGTGCACCCTGTGGCGGGCCTGCAGCGTGAGGTCGCAGGGTCCCGGCGCGGGGCCGCAGGCGGGGTGGTACAGGCGGTACAGCGCCTGGCCCCGCGGCGCTGCATGTCAGTTTTGACGGCCACTGCCGCGCTCTTTGGAGCACTCACTGTTTACAAGGGACATGCGGGCGCCGCCAGCCTGAAACGCTCACGCTGCTGCCCAGTGCTGCGCACGCACAGCTGCAAGCCTCCATATCATCAAGAGCTACAGCCCCACAATCGAGCTTCCAACAAAGAGGTGCCAGCGCCCATCACGGCCGCCAGGTGCGCACAGCAGCCAAGCAACCCTTGCAGTGCTTTACACCCGCCCTTGGCGCGGTTGTAGGCGAAGCACCTTCATGCACTGCCCGGCGACAATTTGGACGGTCAGGTTGTTGCCTACGGATGCCATCTGCTGGAAGAATATCACCGCCCAGTACCCGGGCATTCCTGCACACTTGCGCACGCTTGAGAGCCACGCAGAATACGTCGAGGCAAAAGCCTGGACCCTGGCAACCGCTGCGCGTGCCGTATATCGATCGTGCCAGGTCGCAGTAGCGCATATGCCTGCGCACAGGCGGCAGGCGTGAGCACACCGCACACCTGTCCATAGGGGGCTTCCAAAGCGGCCGCCTGCGCACCTGACGCCATCGTGGCGGTCCAGGCTGGCCAGCAGCAGTGACGTATACCAGGTCACCACGCCGGCGAGGCAGAGCATGCACACGCCCGGCCCCCAGCCCAGGTGCGCCAGCGCAAACGGCAGCGGCGCATAGGCTAGGCGCCACGCACAGCGGGACGCAAGTCAGCTGTGGCCGCGGGCAAGCGGCCTGCAGCATCTTGTGTGTGTACGGCCACAGCCAAAGAGTGCCAGCCAGAGGCAGTGCGTGCCATAGAACGCTGCGTGTATACTAGTCTTTTTGCCCAGCCCAAACAGGCAGTTGAAGTGTGGGCTGTATGCATTAGGCGCTTGTGGCTGCAGAGCAGGAGCAAGGCGCGCTGCAGGCGCAGGAGCTTTGTCCACGCACCAGCGGGCGTCGCAATCACGGTTGCAAGATGGCCGCCAGCGTGCCACCACTTATCTGCAATGCGCGCGCGTAAGGTGTGGGCGCGCCTGTCCCACATTACTTCATAGCATGCCTGCAGGGGCTGGTGGAACACTCGTCGCTCTTGACTATACTGCAAAGGCTGCTGGGCCTTTCTCACCACCGGGCACGCTCTCATTCAGCCGCGCCGACGAGCCTGGCAGCCCATCCACAGCCATACGGCCAAAAACCGGCTGGTGGCTGCCCACCTCCGCTGCATTGACGCCCTTTGTAAAGCTAACTCCGACTTTGTGGGTGCTGTATGCGCCGTCACCGCTTTTGCCGATTTCCACTGACAGCGGCAGAAGTCGCGGCGTCATCCTGCTGGCCTCGTTTGCAAGCACGCTCCCTCTGTCACTTTGCAGGTCGGCGCAGAGATCTGTCCCCTGCGACGGTGCGATGGGGGCGTGGCCAGGGGATGAACTCAGGGCTTGGGGGGGGCAACAGCGCATGCCTGGTGCGCTGCGCTCTACCTTGCCGAGGGCAGGGGCCTGTCAAGTGCACCAGGTTTCCCAAGCTGTAACACCTGCAAGCTGTAATACCTGCACGAGACAGAGCAGCAGGCCTCCCGCCTGACAGTCAAATAGGCGCACTTCTTGTTTGTGCACGACCCGGGCGTGCCGTCTACTTGCAGCAGTGTCCGGGCCTGCGCGCGCCTTGGCGGGCGGCTGGCGGGGAGCGGAGGCCCGCATCAGGTGGGGCCCATGGCCTGCTGGTGCTCCGCCGCAACGGCAGCCCGCTTCTCAGCGCTTCAGTACTCGATGCGCTGCCGCTGCGCACCGAGCTGGCTGCTGCGCGGGCGGCTAATGCTGCGCAGCAGCAGCGCGCCGAATACCACCGCTGAGAAGCGGCCGTGGCGGCCCACCTGATGCGGGCCTCCGCTCCCCATCAGTCGCCCGCCTTTGCGCGCGGCGCCAGCAGGCCCGGGCGATGCTGGAACGGGACGGCATGCCGCGGTCATGCACCAACGCGAAGTGCGCCTTCTTGACCACAAGCGGGGCATCAAGTCACCAGGCTGGTGCTCTGAGCCTAGGCCCCATCCGCTTTTGCTCGCTGCTGGGGAAGAAATGCAATCCACACAGACACGCATGAGTGCCCTGCAGCCATGGCTGCAAAACTGGCAGCACCTTAAACAGACGTTGATCCTTACACCCTCGGTGCGCACTGCCAGGATGCTGACATGAGCTCTGACGTTTGGCTTTACAGAAAGCGCACGGCCATTGCCGTGCAAGCATGGTGCAAGCATGGCACAGTAGGCAATTCACAGGAATACGCACAAGCAAACTTGTCTCATGCTGCACACAGGTCTGACGCAAGCGACGCAAGTCGTTGCGATCTCCTTTCGTCCCTGGACAGTACAACACTGCAACATGTAAGCAACAGGCAATGCTTGGTCCTGAACACGTCCCAGCAACTCCTGCGTCAATGTGCGGGGAAAACCTGTCCTTTGCACACACTGACTCCCGCCTGAACCCTGAGCGTGCAAGCAGCCACTACAGTCGGCCAGCCACGGTCAAGTCAGCGGTCTGCCAGGCCAGCGGGCACCCGCGCGGACAGTGATAAGGTCACAGCTGCGCAGCCGCAGGCCATTATACACGCCCACACCCAAGAGGATGGTCGGCAGAAAAAGGTCCAGGGTGGGCTGATGGGCATAGACGCAGCACCGAGCCTGACGCGCGCTATCGCACTGCTCGGCGCTTTGACAGAGGCATGGGGTCAATGCACGGCAAAGAGTGCCGTGCACGCCGAACCATGCAATCAGTGGCAGTGCAGAACCCTGTAGGGTTTCCACAAGCCAGAGAGTGACCACCGGGCAGCGCCGCCAGGGTGCGCACTGCGCAAAAAAAAATTTTCCAACCGCAATGCCTTCTGAAACAGGCAAGCAACGCAGCAGGGGGCACAGGCACCAGGCCATGCGGAGTGGGCAGCACCCTACAAGCGCGCATCGCGCCCCGCCCAGCCCAGCCAGCGACTCGGCGCCTGCCCGGCAGGCGGCGGCCGGCGTGCTGACCGGCCCTGAGGTCGGCCTAGAACAAGTCAGCAAAGACGCTGTAGTTGGCCAGGTCGGCGTTGATCGCCTGGATGGACCCGATAGCGCCTGCGCAGCACCGCCCCGCCGCCCTTGCTCAGCCGCCCCGGCGCACGCCCGCCAGGAAACAGCACTCGCCAGAGCGGAAAGGAAACACATGACACAGCATCTCTGATGTGGGGCATGCGCAGTCCTCTGCGCCCACAGCACTGCGTGCACGTCTCGGAAACCAAGCGTGCCGCCGGGCGAGGACCGCCCACCGCGAGCCGAGCGGGAGGCAGCAGCAGGGCTGCCGAGCATGAGCGGCGGGCCAGCGGCAACGCAGGCGGCGCGGCGGGTGGGGCGCGCACCCGCGATCGCGATCCCGCTGTAGCCCACCACGATGGCCCAGTTCAGGATGCGGAACGGCAGCGAGCGCTTGCCCACCCCCAGCCACAGCAGCGGCGGCAGCACAAAGTCCATGGGCGTGAACCTGGCGCGGCGCAGCATGCGTGAGGCCAGGCAAGCAGGCATGCTGGGTGCTCAAGGTGTGCAGCACGGCGCCAGGAAGTCTCCGGGTCCCTCGCATCGACAGCCTCAAGCAGTACAGCAGGCTGAGAGGCTACACCATTGCTGATGCCTAAACCGTCACGCCTGCTGGACAGCACTCGCACTGCACCAGCGCAACAAAAGGCCAGAAGCCTTCTAGGCAAAACACAAAGCCATGCAGGGCACCAGCTTGGCGAGGAGCATACCCGATGGCGCCAACAAACGCCACAAAGTCCCTGCGCGCCGTGAGCACCGCATCAGCACAATGCGCCAGGCCAGCATTGCACTGACACCTCACACGGTGCACTGACTTGCTCAGGTCCGCGGACATCTTTTGCTTTCCTGTAACCAGAATGGGTGACACAGTAGCGCATGCTCTGGCCATCCGTCAGTGCGTCAGAGGCGCGGCTTGAGAAGCCTGCACCATACTGCCAGCGCAAAGTCCCTTGCCGGGGCTGCCAGGGCCGCTTGCTGCATGAGCTTGGCAATTTGCATACTCCCAATCGCACACGCAAGCCCAGCAGCGCCTGGTCTGCCATCACTACCTGCCTGCAGCGCACAGTGTGGCACAAGCGCGGCCCAGCGGCGGGACTGCCGGGGCCGCCCCAGCCTGCGCCCGGCGGGCGGGGCCGGGGGGCCCTGCTGCGCGCGCGCGCGCGGCCGCACCCGAAGAAGGGGATGAGGCAGGCAATGAGCGTGATGATGGCCATGTAGACGGTCGTGACGCCCATGCGCACGAGCACGTTCCGCGCGCAGAACACCGTACCGTTCCGGTCCAGCAGGTAGTTGTAGAAGAAGCCTGCGCGCGGGTTCCCCTGATCAGGGCCCAACCCTACCCCGTATCCGTGCGCCGCCCGCCTCCAACGCAAGACGGCTGCAGGGCGCGCTTTAAGCACAGTGACCGCGCGCGCGCGCGCGCGCCGCCGGCGCGCGGTCCTTGGTCAGGGAGCGCGCGGGGGCGCGCCGAAGGTCGGCCGCGCGTAGATCTGGTAGCAGCCCACAATCTGGATGATGGCGAGCACGTAGACGGCCGCGATGAGCCCCGTTGGAAAGGTAAAGCTGGACACTAGGAAGGGCTGCACAGCCCAGCCGAACGCCCAGTACCCTGCGCAAGCAGCCGCGCGGAGGCGCCTGTTGCTGCCGGCGCATGCGCTGCGGGCAACCGTCACAGGACTGAGGCGCGCTTAGGCATGTCGTAGCATCAACGCATGCGCAAACAGCTGAGCCAAGGCGTGTGTTGCAGCCGGCGCATGCGCTGCGGGCGGCCGTCACAAGACCAAGGGCGCGCTCAGGCATGACCAGGCGCCGGTCAGCACAGGGCCGCAAGCGGCGCGCCGCACCCGCCACGGCCACGATGATGTACGAGCTGAGGATGATGGAGTAGCCCATGGTCACGCCCTTGTACCTGCCCCGCGCACGCCTGGCAGCTCAGGCCTCTGCCCGTCTGGGCATGCGCAATCCCTGGCCCTTCCAACCTCCCCTCCCTGCAGCTGTGATGCATGCGGCAGCTTGGCCTGATGGGCCTTGCAATTTCTCGGCTCATCACTGAGCATTTCCATGGACAGCGCCATAGCGGCCTGTCTGCGTGGCTGGAGCGGGGCGCGGCGCTCGCGGCCGGGCGGCGGGGGGCGCACATGGTCTTCTTGGCGTCGCCGCCCACGGTCGCCTGCACCTCCGGCAGGATGGTGTCGCCGAAGGCAAAGGCGATTATGCCTGCGCGCGCGCCGCAGCTGAAGCACGGCGCAGCGCATGCGCGCGCGGCTGGTCGCAGTGCCTGCACGGCCGGTCGCAGCGCGCCGCGGCATGCGCGCACAAGCGCTGCGCAGCACTCGCATGCCAGACCGGTGCTGCCGCGAGCGCTGCCAGGCACTCGCATGCCAGACCGGTGCTGCCGCGAGCGCTGCCAGGCACTCGCATGCCAGACCGGCGCTACCGCGCGCACCCAGGGCGAACATCACGTCAAAGGCCTTGGCCCTGTCGTCCTCGTTGATGGTGTACGAGATCGTGGTGCGGTCCTGCGCCTGGCCTGCGGCGCGCGCATCGCCGTCAGCACGCACCCTGCAGCGCAAGTCCTTTGCAGCGCTGAACACCGCAGGGCTGAACACGTGCAAAGACATGTCATGCCAAAGCTCATCCACGACGCACGCTGATGCTGTCACAGCGGCAGCCTAGAAAGCTGCTGGCTGCGGGAGGGGCGCACCGTTGATGACCGACAGCACCAGGCAGCCCAGCGCGAAGAGCGACGTGCACAGCGTGCAGAACAGGTTGAGCTCCTGCGCACGCGGGCCGTCTGTCACATGCAGCGCGTCAGCTATAGGGTTCGGATGGGGATAGGAACAGGTTGAGCTCCTGCGCACCCGGGCCGCTAGACTGTATATTTATTGCCTAACTTTAGTGTCGCGGATCACTGACTGGCTGACTGCAAGGTCAAGCTGGTCAGGTAAGTAAGAGCGCGGAGCACTGCCTCGGCGCGGCAGCTACATGAGGCGACGCGCACCTTCAGCGCGGAGATGTCTGGCAGCTGCGAGATGATGAGCTGCGACGCGCCAAAGACGGCAATCCAGGCCTGCAAGCGCAGCCGGAGGTGTGGTGAGTATTGGCTGGCTGGAGCTGTATCTGCCAGGCATAGCAGACCTGAGCACCCGCCTCGAGCAGGCCACAAGACGCCTGCCAAATACAGGAAGCCGCGGCAGCGCGCACACGCAAAGCGCACGCGCAGAACCACGTGCAAGCGCAGCAGTGAGAGTGCCAGCCCAGGGGACAGATGGGGACACTTTTGAGCCCAGGAGCTAGCTACGCGGCGCGCCTGCAGTGTGATGCCGCAGGGTCCAGGCGCGGGGCCGCACTCAGGATGGTACAGGCGGTACAGGGCCTGCCCGCAGCAGCGCGGCCATGTCAGGCTCAGTTAGGGCCGCCGGCACAACATCCTATCGCACACACCGTTGCAAAACCTGCACCTGGAGGTGACAGCGACTTGCCCAAACACATGCCGACTACATGCTGCTATGGGGCACATCCATGACCGCACTGCTTCGGCCCAGCCAGTGTCTGAGCCGCACGCAAGAGCTGTATGCATTGCTAGTAAGACGACGAGGTTGCCAGAGCGCGCAGCGACCACACGAGCTCACAAGGCTCAGGCACTGGCTCCGCAGTTGCGTGCCGAAGGAGGCCAGGCACCTTCATGCACTGCCCGGCAACAATCTGGATGGTCAGGTTGTTGCCGATGGATGCCAGCTGCTGGAAGAAGATCACGGCCCAGTACCCAGGCCTCCCTGCAGGTGGTGGCGCGTGAGCAAGCCTTGCACCACGCACGCGAGCTGGAGCTGAGACACTAGGGCCTGGTGGGCTATCCGCACCATAAATCGACCCCGCCAGGTCGCAGTAGCGCATATGCCTGCGCACCAGCCGGCAGGCGTGAGGGCGCCGCACGTTTGCTCTCCGGATATACACAAGCGTGAGAGGGGCCGCCTGCGCACCTGACGCCGTCATGGCGGTCCAGGCTGGCCAGCAGCAGTGAAGTATACCAGGTCACGATGCCGGCGAGGCAGAGCATGCACACGCCCGGGCCCCAGCCCAGGTGCGCCAGCGCAAACGGCAGCGGCGCGTACGCTGCGCGCCGCGCACGGAGGGGTGCAAGTCAGCAGCGGCCGCGGACAAGCAGCCGCAGCGTGGTGTGTCTGCCCGACGCCACAGACAGGCAGTGCCATAACCCACCTTTGTGTGACAGGCAAGCACAGGTGAGTGAGGAACAAGCGCGGCACTGAGCGCGGGGCTGCATGCACCACGCCCAGTCGTCCACAAACAGCAGGACAAACATGAGCTGCAGGTCGCAAGGGACGGCCAATGCGCACCAGCGGGCGTGGCAATGATGGTCGCAATGTGGCCGCCGGCGTGCCACCACTTGTCTGCGCACACAGTGGCGTAAGCGTATGCACAGCTGCCCTAATGCGCAACATGCGCCCGCGGAGGCTGTTGCAACGACATGTACTCTGCTGTCCAGCCAAGGCATGCACCTGCATACGTATCCACAGGCCTTCACACGACCTTTGCTTACCACTGGGGACTATTTCAGTCAGCCGCGCGGAGGAGCCGTGCAGCCCGACCACAGACGAGCGGCCCACGCGCGGCGGGTGACCGCCCATCTCCGCTGTGTCTGCAGACTTTGCCAAGGCATTGTGGACGTCGTTTCTGCTGTACGCGCTGTCATCGCTCTTGCCGGTGTCCGTCGACAGCGCAAACTGCCGCGGCGCCATCTTGTCTGCCTGTGGCTACAGGTGCGCAGGTGTCGAGCACGAGCCGGAGCGCAAGTCGGCGCAGCTGCAACTCGTCGAGTTAAAAGCGGTCACATGGGCGACCACGGGAATAGGGATTCTAGGCACCACAGGTGTAAGATTACGGCTTTTGCCTGGGCCAGTGATAAACCAGCTTGCATAGCCTTGCGTGGGGTTGTGCATGCAGTAGTGTCTGAAAGGGTGAGCGTTGGCGCTGCAGGTCCCTTGCGATCTTGTGAGTGAAGGGTGTGTTTGTAAGAGAAAAGCGAGGCAAATATGGGCGTGGCGGTGCACCGCACGATGCTGACCGCAGCTGCGGTGCAGCCAGCGATAGGTGCTCCTCTCTGTGCTGAGCAGCCTCTGTTCCTGAACGTGTCTGGAAGAAGGCTGGCAGTGGCGTTCCCAGCATCTTGTGTTATTCACTCCCCACAAATGTCACGGCCCTGGTGCTGCCGAAGTGGTCTTGTACTCACAGGACGAGGCAGGTTTGAAGGCCTGCCCATAAAGCGGCAGCAGCGGCTGCTGTTTGGCAGTATGCTGAGTTTTGCTGCGCGCCAGGGAGGAGAGCACAGGCGCAGGCGCGGGCGGCGCCAGCCCCTTGCCTGCGGAGCACGGGCTGCCTTCAGGCCGCACGTGCGCTCCACCTGCCTCCCCTGCTCTTTCGCGTTTGCGGGTGGCCTCCTGCAGGGCTGGAAGCGGCCGGGGAAGAAGTGGAATTAAAGGTGGCGCGGGAGGCTCGACGCTGTGAGTGCACGTCACCTCGTTACTGCCAACAACTGCCCCAGCAGCTTGCTTTTCAATTGGCTTGATGTTGGACGTGCAAATGGTGTGCTGCTCCGTTGCTGCCGCTCGAGCTGTTGCTGGGGCGCGCCTGCGTGACGTCAGGCTGGACTTCGCGCCGCTTTTGCTGAGGCTCGCCAGTGGACTCACTCGCTTGCCCTGGGTGAACAGTCAGGGCTGGACGGGGCCTGCGCTGTGGGGCCGCGCGCGCGGCCGCCGCGTCGGCGCCCCCAGCCGCCGCGCCTGCCACAACCACTCCCAAGACGCTCGGGTACCACATGCCGGGTGCGGTCGGTGGGTGGCTGCTGCATGCAGGGCCATGCATGCATGCTGCCCACATGTGGTGCTTCCGGGTGTTGATGAGGCCCGTAAGCCAGCTTGAGTGCAGGCAAGGGCCGAGCAGCATGCGAAGTGTTTGATGGTGGCATTGGCTCTGGTACTAACAGAGGCCCACAGCCTGCCCGTTGCCCACAGGTGTGCTCGAACGGCATCATGCTGTCATCCTGGCCGCCTTCGTGTTTACTGACGCCAGCTCTAGGCACTGATTCGAGCACGCCATGCGCCATGTCTGCAGGCAAGCTTTAGCCTGTAAGATGTGCTCGTCGGGGCGCCTGCACCTGTGCGTGGCCACGCAGGCGATCGTGGGGGCCGCGGCGCGCAGGCGAATTCGAGGCACACCAGCACTGCTGGATGGGCTGGCCGGACAGCCCGTACCTGTGGCGCGAGGGCGCCCGGCCCGCGCAGGAGCAGTACGCGGCCGTGGCCAAGGCCATCTCGCAGTTCGAGCCGCTCGTCATGCTGACCAACCCGGAGGTGCGCCGGAATATTTAACATTAGTTTTGATAATGGGCGGAGTTTGATCAAGGCGCTCGTTGACGCTTGTGTCAACACCTGTGCTCTTGAACCTGAGCAAACTGGTGTGCGGGCCCACTCGCCGGCGCCAGCAGACGGGGTGCTGTGTGGCGGGGCGCAGTCGGTGGAGACGGCAAAGAGCTACCTGGCGGACGCGCCGAATGTGACCGTGGTGCCCATGGAGATCAACGACGGCTGGGCGCGCGACTGGGGGCCGTCGGTGCGCCTCCCTCACATCAGACCCTGCTGTGTAGGCGTGTCTGCAGGAGGCAGTGGAAGGCCCTGGGCTGAACATTCTGGAGGTTTGACAAATGCATTTACCTACCATGTGGGTGCACACACGGCGGTGCTGGGAATGTTAGGTACGCACCGAGAACACATGCATGACCACGAGGTGTGCAGGCACGTGTACAACGTCTGAACGACGAGCGCCCCCGCAGTGCATCGTGCTGGACGACAAGAAGACGGGCACGCGCAAGGTGGCCGGCACGCACTGGGACTTCAACTCGTACGGCGGCGAGCTGAAGAAGGCCATGGGCATCGCGCCGCAGGCGCGCCCTGTCCCGGCGTTAGCGCGCATGTGTACTGCCTGATTGTATTTTTGCCTGTTATGAGATGTGTGTGCCGCGTTGCAGCTGAAGGTAGAGGTAAGCAGTGTACATGTTGTCTTTCACCGTCTGTGTGTCGCAATGCATGGCTGTTTGCCACAAACTGATGCGATGCGGCTTTATAAACGAGTGGCGTTGTGCTGGCGTGGAGAGCAGCTTCATGGTCCGGCTGCCCGCGCAGGTTCCGGACTGGTCCAGGGACAATGCGGCCGGGCGCGCGGCGCTGCAGATGGCCGGCCTGGAGGTGTTTGAGAGCGCGCTGCACCTGGAGGGCGGGTCCATCCACGTGGACGGCGAGGGGTGCGCGGCATGCCGCTCTTGCTCCTGCCCGCGCGCCCACTGTCTCGTCTGGATCCAGTCCTGGACGCCGCGCCGTCTGCAGGGATGCCGCGCTGCAGGGCCTGCGGAGCCGGCGTCGACCTCAGCCCCAGCATGTTGCAATGTGCACGCCGTGCACGCAAGGGGCCGCCACAGGCCTCTGAACGACCCGGCGCTAGTTAAAGAGTACGTTGTTTTAAGAAGTGGGCCGCGCGCGCGCGCAGGACGCTGATCGCGACCGAGGAGACGCTGCTGCACCCGTCGCGCAACCCGCACCTGTCGCGCGAGCAGATCGAGGACGAGCTCAAGGCGTTCCTGGGCCTGGAGAAGGTGGTGTGGCTGTGGAAGGGCATGGCCGGCGACGACGCGGTGCGCGGCGCGCCCGCGCCGCCGCGGCAGCAGCCAGAAATAGAGTTCATAAATATAACATTCTTTGTAGTCATACGCCTTGTTTCAGCGATAAGCGCTTTTGCTTACGTTAATTGGCTCTTAGGGAGCGGTCCTGCGCGCCGAGCAGCTGGCTCGGAAGGGCCAGCAGACGCCGAGATGGCCTGCCTGCCGGCAGGTCGTGAACGGCCACGTGGACAACCTGGCGTGCTTCATCCGGCCCGGCGTGGTGGCGCTGTCCTGGTGCGAGGACGTCAACGACCCGCAGGCGCGCCGCGCAGCCAGACCCCGCTTTTACCGCTGCTTCCGTGGTCCTGCTGGCTGTTTGACCAGCTGCCTGGCTATGCAGAGAGACCGCGCCCTTTCCAGCATGTCATGTAGCTGACCTGCTGCCTAGCTATAGAGAACGGCCGCGCCCTGTCTGGCACGTCGCGCAGTGCCCCGGCGTCGCACGCAGTCCACGCACTGCCGGCAAGCGCAGAGCATGCCCAAAGAGCCTGCCGCCCGCCGCGTAGCTTGCTGGTGCACTGATCTGCCGCACAGTGACTAACACAGCAGGGGTCTGGACGCTGCGCAGTACGAGCGGTCCACGGACGCGTACGAGCGCCTGACCAGCGCGACCGACGCGCGTGGCCGCAAGATCGAGGTCATCAAGGTTCCCTGCCCGCCGCCACTGTTCCGCACGTACAAGGAGGCCTCCGGCGTGCACGTGCGCAACCCCCACCCCGTCAATTTTTTTAAGAGCAGGAACAGTTTGTGGCTGTTCAGCACGTACAAGGAGGCCTCCGGCGTGCACGTGCGCGATCCACACCCCCGTCAATCCATGACCAGCGGTCAAGCTGTGGCTGACCTGCCTGCTGGGCCAGCGGGCTCCTGTGTCTGCCTGCCCTTGCAGCCATGTTTGCAAATCGAAGCTGCGAACCTCTTCAAGCAGTTCACAGGCACTATTAAAGCGCGCATCTTGTCGCTGCCTTGCATGCATGCACGCACTTTGCAACATGCTCTAAAGCAGAAAACGTGCAGTTTTTTATGTGTGCAAGACAGCAACCGGATGTGCGTGCCGGCGCATGCAGCCGGACCATGTGAAGCTGGGCTACGTGCCGCGCGTGGAGGGCGAGCGCCTGCCGGCGTCCTACATCAACCACTACATCGCCAACGGCGGCGCGGTCATCCCACAGTTTGGCGGCTCGGGGCTGGCGCGCGCGACGGAGACTGACGCGCAGGCGCTGGAAGTGCTGCAGGCCGCGTACGGCTCGGAGCGCAAGGCGCGCGCTGCAATGAGTTGCAACCGTTTATTTGGCTGTGGTATCTGTGCTAGGGCATATGCATATGGCGCTCTTCAGCCACCGCAGCCACTGCAGTGAGGAAGGAGCTGCCTCGTGTCATGCCTGTGTGGGTCTGTGTATGGCAGCTATTCCGTTATGCTCAGATGCTAGTTATAGGTCTGCGAGCTTGCACACTGGCCTGGTAGTGCGCAGCAGGCGTGCGCGGTAATACTGCGGCTCTGTAAACTGCTGCCCTGCCTCCGCAGGTCGTCGGCGTGAAGTCGCGGGAAATCTTGCTGAACGCGGGCAACATCCACTGCATCACACAGCAGTGCCCCGCTGCGCACTGAGCGTGTGCTCCCTGACCAAACGGATGCCTGCCTGTGGACGGATGATGCGTGCAATGGCAGTTGTTGCATTTAGGCAGGGTAGCATTTTGGCCAGCGTCAACCGACCTGAAGCTGAGCGGCGAACGATTGGTTGCGTGGGCGATAAACAGACGCGAAGTAGACACAATTGAACAGTCTGAGTGTTACGTGTTTAAGGGTCATTGCTGTTGACAGTCGATGTTGTGGGTTTCTAACAGTAGAGGCCGGGCAGTAGACAGTGCTTGGCTGATCAAGTCTGGATGTGGTTGTTTGCTTGACAACAACTGCTTGGGGTTGAACGCATGTTGCATGTGACGTACATATTGTTGATGGGATTGCCCATGGGATGGGCAACATGGCTTACAAATTGTAAGTTACAATTGAAGACATGCATGTGTGGTTGCTTTATTGCTCGTTCTCACCTGCGGGCAGTCAATGGTCATCCCTAGGTCTGTCGTCAAGCAGCGGTGTAAATAGTGTGTGACAGGGCTTTACCTGCTCATACAGCTGGTAGCAGGTACAATACTGCCGGTTTCATGCCATGGATAGCTGAAAAGAAACGCCTTCGTGGATTAGGGCAGGCTGGAAAGGGGCCCCATCATTTACAAAAGCAAGATCAGCTGATGTGACATACACCTTGCCCAGTGCTAGCCCTGAAAATTGCAACTGTCAAGTACTGTTGCGTCCCAATGCACTGGCAAGCAAGTTCCCTTGTGTACAGCATCTTCCCGCATCTACTGCACAGTCCCTGTGCTAGAGCAAGAGCACGGCTAGTGTCCCGTTTGCAGAGTCTGCATGGAACAGCGCCCGAGCGGCCCCTCGACCTAGCTTGTTACACCTTGATCATCGATGACATTGTCCTTTACACCGGCGAAACAGTCATGGCGTCCCTGGGAGGCGGCGGTGCGGCCCAAGAAACCAGTCAGCCTGCCTGCTTTGACTATGCAGCGTCGCATGTCTGCCGCACCTCTGCTGGGGGAGCTGTTCGCCCACCCCTGATGCGTGCAAGCACGGGCGCTGCGCCTGTGGGCCGCTCCGCAAGTTCGCGAGCTGCCCCACCAGTTCAGCTGTGTGGGGCGCGTGACCGGCCTGCGTCCGTGCTGTGCTTGCCGGCACTCACGGTGCCGCCGCGCCAGGGCCGCAGTCGCTGTGGGGCGCGCGGCTGCGCGTGCCGCAGCTGCGCGCGGACCTGGCCGCCGGCGTCGGCGACGACCTGCCGCCGGCGTGCGCGGCGCAGCTGCGGGACGTGCTCGGCGCGCCGGGCGGCGGCCTGCTCGTGCACCCGGGGCAGCGCACGCTGCGCGCCTGGCAACTGTTCGAGGAGGACGGCCTGCGCACGCAGGCGCGGCCCGCCAGCTGCGCGGGGGCGGTGCGGCGCAGCCGGGCTGCTGCGGGTGTGCGGGCAGGCAGGACGCAGGCAGGCTGCGGGAGGGCTGCTAGTATACACACCTGCGCAGAACACAGGCTGGTTCACGTAGGCATGGAAGATAAGCTGCTGCCGGCTCTCCGCTTTGCGCCGTGGCTGTCCGGAACTGCTACAGACCCAACACAGCGAGGGTTGTGAACATGTGTGTGGCTGGCATACCGGCCTCACCTGCTGTCACTGCGTCATGCATTCACACACTGGCGGCGCGCATGCGCGCTGCGCCGGAACCCGGCCAAGGGTCAAGGCCGTGATAGTTCACAGAATGCGTGACACCAACGAAGCCTTGTCGGTCCTTGCTTGAGCGCCTGTGTCCTCCTCAGCAGGTCTGGCGCAGCGAGCCCGCAGAGGCGGCCATGCTGGATGAGCTGCTCCTGCCGAGCTGGGCCACGCTGCCGCCAGAGTTCCGCGCCGCGCGCGCGCACCACGTCGGCATCGACCCGGCGCACCCGCCGCTGGGCCTGCTCGCCAGCATGCGCGCGGCCGCGAGCGCCGAGGGCGGTGCGTCGCCTGCCTGCCCTCGGCTTGCTGGTTGGCATGCGTCGCATCTGTGCGCTTTAGAAAGTAGGCACCTGTGACAGGGGAGTTGTGATGTCCATGGGTGGGCGCATCGTGATTTGTTGACAAGGACGTGCAGAGTGCCCACCGTGGATGTCCACACGGTTTCCTGGAGGCTTTCCCTGTAGCCCAGCGGCGCGTGGCGGCGACTGTCGCGGCAGGCCTGCTGTCCGTGGAGTCCTTTACGCACGCGCTGGAGCCGCCGCCGCCCGAGACGCTGGCCGCGCTGGCCGTGCTGTGCGACGTGTTGTCGCCCAACGAGCTGGAGGCGCGCTCCATGCTCGGCGCGGCCGCCGCGGCCGCGCCTGCGCCGGACCTCGCAAAGCGCCTGCTCGCCGCAGGCGCGCCCTGTATCGGGTCACTGCCGTGTTCACTGACTACCCTAACTCTGGTCCTGTGGTGCCTGCGCACGGCGGCCTTCCCCTCACGTGCGCGGGCGGGCTGCTGCGCCATGTAAGGGTCCCAGATGGCAGCCAGCCTCGCTCCGCGGCCTGCGTACCTGGAGCTCCCGCCAGCATGCAGCCCAATGCTGCGCGCTGTGTCTCTCACTCAAAGCCCTGTGTCTCATGAGCCGAAAGGAAGAAGTGAGAAGACCGATGTGCATTGTATGTGCCTGGCACATACGGATCGAGGTATGAGGCATGCTCTGTTCACTGTCATGTAAACAGTACGCGTTAACACTGAAGTGCATGGGTGCCCGGCAGGCGCCGCGCGGGTGGCGTTGAGGCGCGGCCCGGAGGGAGCGCTGGTTGCAGAGGCGGGCGGCGAGGCCTGGCTGATCCCGGCGGCCGCGGGCACTGCAGTGGTGGACACCACAGGTGCGCTTGTGCAGGGCCCAGCTTGCGGCGCACAGCCAGGGCGACGCCAGCGCTGCGCTGCACGCCTGTCACGCGGGTGCCACAGCGGCACTCTGTGCCGGGCATCCGCCGGTGCTTCATCCAGGATTAGTGCTGGTGGGGCTGTGGCCGCGTGTCGGCGCCCATGGCACCGCATGCAGGCCGCGGCGGCCGCCTTTAGCTGCACATGGCTCCTCTGTTCCCACTATCCCCACTGACCCTTACCCTACCCAACCTGCACTCGCCAGCCCGCGCCTCCACGCGCAGGCTGCGGCAACGCATTCTGCGGCGCGTTCGTGGCGGCGCTGCAGGCGGGCGACGGCCTGGCAGCGGCAGGCGCCTGGGGCTGCGTGGCGGCCTCGTTCATGGCGGAGGCGCGCGGCATGCCCGGCGGCGCGCCGGGCGCGCCCGGGCTGCAGGCGCAGGCCGCAGCGCGCCTGGCGCGCGTGCTGGACAGCGCGGTGCAAGTACACATTGAATAGCGTGGCGCGCGCGCGCCGAGTGTCGACACAGGGACGGAGCATGCAATGAAACTGGCACTGATGACCCGCATCGCCCACAGGCGATGCCACAGCTGGCTCAGGAGGCCTTTGCTGAGGCCCACTGAGGTGCAGCTTCCACGCGCCGGCCAGGCGCAGCCTGCCGGCACATGCGGTGCAGCGTGACGTTCCCTGGTAGCGAGGCTCGCGTGACTACTTACTGCGCTCGGCTGCGGCCGAGCTGTCCTGCCCAAGCTGGGAGTGTTGCATGCCTGGCTGGGGCCGCTGCTGCTGCTCAGGTGCAGCTGGCATTGCCTGCTTGACGTGCGGCAGTCCTTCCTGAGACTGTCTCCATATGACGACTGGGCATCTTAAGCCCATGTCTCCCCGGCTCTATACTTCTTAAGTGTGTGTTCCGCATGCTTTGCACATGATTGAGCCTCTTGTGCCACATGAAGTCGGAATTCGCACCATTCTACCTGTATGCATGGTATACCTGCAGCACAGCATTTCATGTAAGGACAACAAGTTTGCTACTTATATACAGCAAGCGCGTGCAAGGCGCTACAGCAATGCCAGCGAGGCTGTGGACGCAAAGCAGAAGCTGACCATGTCCGCTAGAGAGCTGGGATCCATGTGCCCCATGCGACCCGGAGGTTGCACCCATGGGGCAGAGTTACACCCCTGCTCTCATGCTGCAGCTCAGCTGACCTGCACATACACTGGCAACGCACTTTATCTTCTCGGCAGGATCTGGTGGGGGGAAATAGTGGCAGGCAGGGCGCCTGACAGTGCTGCATTGCTACTGACAGCGAAGTGCACTGGCAGGGCGCAGCCTGCATCCAGCTTTGCTTCACGGCTCTCCTTTCTGCCAGTATGCAGACAGTTGCCGCCTTGCTGAAGACTCTGAACGTGAGCACACATACTCTGGAAAGGTGTGCCCACCGTTACATGTAGTGCATGGTGTTGCATGTTGTGTTGCAGTGCCTTGCTCGTATGCTTGTGGCACCATGTTGCGCAAGCTAACAGCAGAGCATGACGTTCCCTCGCCACACAGCAAGGCGGCGTCTGCTTGTGAGCTTTGCACGGCTCTGCTGGTGGCTGCACATGACGAACAAACTTCGCAAGCGGCGCTCCGGGACCCTTATGAACACACTCCTGCGCTTGAGCAGGCGCGCTCCGTGCGCCCTTCACGTCCCTGCAAGTGCAGGCTGCACAACATGCACAAGCATTCTTCAGCATTTTACTACACGAGGCAGGCGCTCACAGCGACGGCTTTGCCTCCTCTCCTTGCGCGTCCACCGGCTCCACTTCAAGACCACTCCGCAAAACACCTCGTTTGGCCTGGCCGTTGGCGCAGCTGTGCAACCGCCCAGACTGAGGGCGCCCACGCAGGCGGCAGCGGGGCCGGGCAGCGGCGCCGCGCAGCAGCTGCAGGCGGAGCTGCGCAGCGTGCCAGCGCGAGTGCGGGCGCACTACGCTCGCACGCTGCTCGCCTGGACGAGCGCCGCCCTGCTCAAGCTTGGCGGCGGCGGGGGCGCCGCCCCGGGCGAGCTGCGCGCGGGCGGTGGGCCGCCAAGCGCGGGCGACTCGCCCGGCGTGAGGGCTGGCGCGGCCCGTGAGAATGGACGTCAAGGACTAGGGTCAGGGTCAGGGCAGGCGGCCGCGCCCGCCGAGGAGGCCAGCGGCGGCCCAGCGAGCGGCGGCAGAGCCATTGCCAGAGCATGCCGCACTGCCCGCGGCGCCGTGTTGCCAGGGACTGCTCCAGGGCCTGATGCAGGGTCTGGGCCGGAGCCGGCCATGCAGGCGCGGCTCTGGAGCATCCTGGCGGCACTGCTGGCCTCGCCTGACATCCCCGCCGACGGCAGCGCCAACCCCGCGCTGTTTGGCGCCGCGGCGCGCACCTGCAGGCTCCTGGGGCAGCCCTCAGGGCAGGGGCGGGGAGGCGCGCTCCAGCACAACGCGGCGGACGCCGCGCGGGAGGCGGACGCGGACGCGGCGGCGGCGGCGCTGCTGCGCGCGCTGCGCGTGCTGGGCGCCAAGTTTGGCCGCACGTGCCGCCCGAGCCTGGAGCACAGGTCGGTGCTCACGGCCCCAGCGCACCTCTTCTCGGATGTGAAGCCTGAGAGCGCAGGCCCCAGTATGACCTCACTTGCTTCCTAGTGTGTGTGGCGCCCCCATTGTGATACGGCCCGTCGCCGTCGGCCCCGCGCGTGCAGGTCCTGACAGCTGGCGTGTGCCGCAAGCGCAGCGTGGCCCTGGCGGAGACCGCGCTAGCGGCGGCGCCGAGGCGGGCCGCAGCTGCACAGGGGTGCGCGCAGAATGAGGCGGGCGCCGCCGGGCAGCCGCGGGACTTGCGCGCGCCCCCGCGCCCGGCGCTGGCCGCCCACGCGCTTGACGTGCTGCGCGGCGTGTGCGCGGAGCACCCCAACCCGCGGCGCGCGTACGCGGCGGTCGCCGGCCGGCTGCTCGTGCCGGTGCTTGCGCGGGCGTTTGCGGCGCAGCCTGCTGCCGCGGGGCGGGGCGATGAGGACAGAGATCCCGATCCTGGCGGGGCTCTCTCTGGTGACTGGGCGTCGGCGGTGTGGGCAGCGCGGGAGGCCGGGGCGTTGCCATCCGCTGCCCGTGACACGCGCGCGGGCGGGGCAGCGCCGGCGGCCGCAGGGGGCCCGCCCGCCCCCGGCGCCCGCGCCGGCAGCAGCAGCGCGGGCCCGGCGGCGGGCGCAGCAGACGCGGCCGAGGTGCGGCTGGCGGCGGCGGGCCTGGGCGTGCTGGACGCGGCGCTGCTCGCGCCGGCGCATGTGCCCGAGCTGGCCAGCCTCTGCGCAGCAGAGGCGGCCGCGGACACAGCCGCGGACGCTGCTGCTGCTGATGCGGCGGCGCCGGCGGCGCTGGCGGCGGCGAGCAGCGACTCGCCGGCGGGCGGCCGCGAGCGCGGGCGCGCCGCGCTGCGTAGCTACCACTGGCAGCTCTTCCAGGCGCGCGCAACGGGCCGCGCGGCGCGCGCGCCCCTTGCGGCACGAGCGCCATCGCGTCGCCACCAGTGTCCCATGTGTCGCCAATGCGGGTGCTGGAGCACAGGAGCGTGCTTCCGTGCCACGGGGATGTTCATTGAGTTGCTCGCAGCCTGTCTGGCGTTCGTTCCGAACGAGTGCGGGGTTGCTCGTACGCCTTGTGCATGTTCGGCTCAGGCGAGCGTCCTACTGCGCAAGTGTAAGCCTGCGTTGGCGCGCGGGCCAGGTGCTGGAGGCGGAGGTCTCGCACGGCAGCCCCGAGACGCTGCCGGCCGTGCTGCGCGGCCTGCCCTGGCTGCTCGGCCACTTCTGCGCCGCGGCGCGCCGCGCGCGCCGCCCTGCCGCGGCGGAGCGCGGCGCGCTGGCAGCTGCGCCGCCGGCCGCTGATTTTGACTTCTTCGCCGCGCTGCTGCGCCCGCTGCTTGCGCGCATGGCCGCGGCCCAGCTCGCCGACGCCGGCGTGGAGCCGGGCGGTGGCCCTGCTGCGCAGGCGGCTGCCGCGGGGGACGGCGGGGCCGCGGCGGCCGCGGCGGCCGAGCCCGGCGCGCCCAGCGGCAAGCGCAAGCGCCGACGAGCGGCCGGTGCTGGGCCGGCCGGCGAGCCGGCAGGCAAGCGGGCCAGGGCTGCTGCAGCAGAGCGCGGCGCGGAGGGCGCGCAGGCGGGCGGCGCGCGCGCGCGGCTGCGGCGGTGGGTGGTCGTCGCGGAGGGCGCTGCCGCGCTGGTCGCTGCGCTTGCGACGACAGGCGCGCCAAGGCTGGAGAAGGGCCGCTTGCACGCATACGTACCTACTTTGGCCTGAGCAGTTGCTTGTCCCCAACTGCTGTAATACTTCTGCCTGCCAGCACTGTGCGCGATTCTCTATAAGCAGAATTGTGAATGCATAGGCACACGATCCATGTGTTAGGCGGGTGTGCGCGCACGCAGGCGCGTACAGGCCGACCGAGGACGTGTCGGGCTCGCAGCGCGCGCTGCTGCGGCGCCTGGGCGATGCCGCTCTGGGCCCCTTTGGCGCCGCCAGCGGCGCCGCCGGCCGCCCGCACGCCGGCGCGCACCCGGACTTGCACGCACCCCATGGCAGGGATGCTGCAGCGCGTACGGGCCCGAGCGGCCCTGGTGAGGGCCCGGCGGCGGCGTTGGGCGCGGTGGCGGAGGGCGCTGCGGCGAAGGGCGCGACTGATGCAATCGCTGGGGCGTGCACAAGCCCTGGCAACGGTCCAAGGTGCGTTGGCGGCGAGTTCATCGGCCCTGCCGGGCCGGAGATGTCGGCGGCTGCCGCGGCGGCGGCGCGCGTGGCGGCGGCGGTGCTGGACGTGGAGCCGCGCGCGCTCGGCCCGCGCATCGACGCGCTGTGGGCGCTGCTGTGGGCCGCGGCGGCGGACGGCGGTGCGTGTCGTTCCTGTGAACGCGCCCAGTCGGTGTGGTCGCTGCATTTCGTTCCTGTGCACCGCATCGGATGCCAAAGAGAAGGGCACAAGAATAAAAAACTAAGGCGGCGGGCTGCCCTCTGCTCACGCGCTGTCCTGCTGCCAGCAGGAACCCTCGTCTTGAGCGGGGCCTTGGTGTGTGCGAGCGTGGCAGCCATGACACATAGCTGCACCAGGCTAGGAGCGCTGCCCGCAGCCTCCGTCGCCCGCGCTCCCACTACCGCGGAGCTTGGAAGGGGCGCCGCGCGGGTGAGCACGCCGCGGCGCCGGGCGCGCAGGCGCGGGCGCGGCGGCGGCGGCGGCCGTGGCCGCGCGCCTGGTCCGCGCGTACGCCGAGCTGCGCCGTCTGCAGGAGCTGCTGGCGTCGCTGGCCGGCGCGCTGGCGGCGCCCGGCTGCCCGGCGGCGGCCGCGCGCGTCGTGGGCAGCGCGGACGTGGCCGCCGCCGTCCGGCAGGCGCGCCCGGCGGCCCGGCGCCGCGCGGCGCCCGGCCGCGCGCCGGCAAGCGGCAGCTGGCTGCACAAGGTCGCAAGTGTGCTCCTCCTGTAACGTGCTCGCGCAGAGTTTGCAGGGGTCTGCGCGCCAGCGCAGGGCGCCCCCACGCGCGCTGTGCAGCCCCGCAAGGCGGCATGCGGCCTGGTGCCCTGAGAGGGCAGAAACCCAAAGTCGCCTGACACCTGACCACGCCCCGCCCAGCAACCCTGTCCCTGTACCGCAGGCGGTGCACGGCCTGCCGCCCGGGCAGGCGCCGGCGCTGATCCGCTGGGTGGCCGGTTGGCTGCCGCCGCTGGGCGGCGCCGCGCGCCCCCCCGCGCTGGGCGGCCTGCTGGCCGCCTGCCTGGAGGCCGGCCGCGTGGAGCTCACGACCGCAGCGCCGGTAGCGGCGGCCATGTGCGCGCTGCTGCAGGTGGGCCGCAAGCAAAGATTCCGATTGATGCACCGCACGAAGCTTTGACAAGCTCAGCAAACGTGTAACATCCAGAAGCTTCAAGTGGGTGCCAGAGCTCGGTGTGTGAGCCAGCCCTGCCGTGTCATGTTCACGGTGCGACTTGGGCGGCTCGCCGTGGGCACGCGTGCCAGAGCTGTGGAGCGCCCCTGCATAGCATCATCCACAGGTGTTGCCGCGGCAGGACGCGCTGGCGGGGCCGCTGCACGAGGAGCTCGCACGCGTCACCGCGGGCGCCGCGGTCGTCGCGCCCGCGCCCGCCCTGCTGCCCGTGCTGCTGCGCGTCTACGCCGCGGCGGTGGGCGCGCACGCCGCGTGCGCAGGCCTGCACCCAGAGGTGGCCCCGCTGCCCGGCCAGGAGCAGGCCCCGCCGGACGGCCGGGCCGCAAGCGCCACGGGCGGCTACTTTGCGGCGGCGGGCGCGGCGCCGGAGCGCGGCCCGCAGGCGCCCGCGCGCGGCGCCGCGGGGCGGGGTCCCGCCCTGAAGCGCGGGAGGTCCTCTGCCTTCGCCCCTGCGCATGCGCCCGGGCTCGCAGAAGTGCTGGCGGCCGCGCGGCGCGGCAGCGCCGCGGCCGCGGGCGGCGGCGCAGGCGCCGGCGGGCACCTGCTGCTGCCCGCGGCGCTGTGCGCCGTGCAGCGCATGGCGGTGCTGCACGAGCGCGCGCTGCGCGCGCGCTGCGCCTGCGCGCCGCGCGCCGCGGACGCCGGTGCAGAGGCCGTCGCAGGGAGGTCCGCGCCCTGCCGGGGAGGCGGCCGCGCTTGACGCCGATGCGCGTGCAAACTGAGGAGCTTGTCACGCTGCCACTGTGCCTTTGCATGTGGCATGCACTCTTCCCAACATGGTGTGTCGCAGAAAGTGAAAAGGCTGCTTATACTCCCAGTGCGCAACAAGAAAAGCGCAACATGGCATGTGCACGTCCACACTGTCCTGGCTGCCCTGTGATGACCCGGTGCAGTTGCCTGAGTACGAGGGCTGCCTTCCCTCTCTGACCACCAGCCTGGGCTGCATGCGCCTGCAGGCCTGCGCGCACGGGACCAGGCCCTGTCGAGGGCGCGGAGGCAGAGCTGCGCGAGCTCGCCGGCGCGCTCCTGGCGGCCCTGGCCGACGCGTCCCTGGCGGCCGGCGGAGCTGGTGCCCTAGATGGCACGAGCGCCGCCGCCGCAGACAGCGCAGCTGCGCTGTGGCGCCTGGCCGCGGGCGTGGCGAGCCTGCTGATCGCATGGGCGCCCGCGGAAGCCCTACCAGGGTTTCTGGCGCTCGTGCTGGACAACGCAGCCGGGCCGGGGGCGCCGCTTAGCTCCGTGGCAGGCGTGGAGTGTGAAGTGGACGAGACTGAGCATGGCGGAGGCGCCACGCAACAAGCGGGCGAGGTGGCGGGCCTGTGCCGCGCGCTGCTCGCGGGCGGCGAGCTATGGGAGCTGCCGGCGCTGCTGCCGGCGTGGCCGCAGGCCGCAGCGCGCCTGCTGGACGCGCGGGCGGGGCCAGGCTTAGCGTTTGGCGCCCCGCCGCCGTGCGCGTCGCCCGCAAGTGCGCAGCCAGCCAGCGGTGCGGCGCTGGGCACTGAGAAGGGGTGCAGGAGGCCGCGCGGGTGCATGCTGGGCACCGAGGCCGCGCCGGCAGGCGCCCCGGGCGGCGCGGCCAGCAGCGGCGCCGGGGCCGGGAGCCTGCCGAGCGGCTCGGCCCGGGCAGCCGCCGACCCGCCGGCGCACGCGCGCGAGGAGGGCGCCGCGCTCGCGCGGGAGCTGCAGCAGACCCTGCATCACGCCCTGCAGCCCGCGACGGGCGCCTCCGCGCTTCACGGCGCCGCGGAGTGCGCCGGCCCTGGGAGCCCTGCGCCCCCCGTGGCCGCCCGGGACCAGCCCCAGGGCCCAGAGCGCCTCCTGGCTGCCCTGCGGCTGCTGGCCGCCGCGCCGCCGGCCGGGTACCTGCGCGGCGCGCCCGCGGCCGAGCTGGCGCGGCTGGCGCTGCGGCTGGAGGCGGCGCTGCTGCGGCACGTGGCGCGCCCGGGCCCGGGCAGCACGGCGCCGGGCGCCGGCGCCGGCGCCTGGGCCGCACGCGGGCTCGGAGCGCTGGCCTGCCTCGCCGCCACGCGCGCCTGGCTCGCGAGCCTGCTGCTCGGCGGCGGCGGCTGCGACGGCGGCGCTGCCGGGGCCGCCGACGCTGATGCCGGCGCCGGCCCTGGACCGAGTGCGCGCGCGGGCGCCGCGCACGCCCTCGTCGAGCTGGGCCCCACTGCGGCGGCCTGGCTGCTGGGCGCCTGTGACGCAGTGACGCGCGTGCTCGCCCGCAGACCCTGCCCTGACCCTCAGCCCGACCTTGGCGACGCGCAGCCCGACCTGCTGGCACAGCCCGGTGCACACGCGGCCTTGCAGCAGCTGTTTGAAGCGACCGGCGCTGCGCTGCGCGGCGCCCTGGCGAGCACGCTGCAACCGGCTCCACAGCCGGCGCCGGCGAGAGCGCGGGGGGACGGCGGCGCGGGCGAGCAGGGCGGCAGTGGTGAGAGCCGCTCAGGCGCGCTGCTGGCCGAGCTGGTGGCGCAGGCGGAGCGGCGCGCGCGCGCGCTGCCGGAGCAGGGGCGCGCCCCCGCACTCCTGCTCGGCCGCTGGCTGCTGGGGCTGCTGGTTGAAGCGGCCGCGGGCGCGCTGGCGGGCGCCGTTGCGCGCGGCGGCGGCGCCGACGGCGGCAGCGATGCGCGCGCGCGCGTGCAGCTCGTGGCCGGTGCGCTCCCAATGGCGCTGCACAGCCGAGAAGTCAGAGTTGGTGTAAGATGCGGGAGAGCGTGCCCGGGCCCCGGCATGGGCGCGCCTCCCTGGCACGTGGCTCATCTGTTGGCGAGGCCTGCGCGCCTGGGTGCGCGACGTTCTGCACCCGTTGCTCAGATGCCCCGGCGCGGCCCGCTTTGCGCGCGGCCACAGTGCCGATTGCGTGTCCCAGGATGGACAACAGCGCGTCTGTCGCGCTGGCTGCAGGGCCGGACAGCGAGCGCAAGTGCGTCCTGGACCTTGCCCTGGTGACAGCCAGCGCCGCGCGCCTCGAGGCCGTCGCGGCCGCCGGCCTGCAGTCGCTGCCGCGCGGCCCTGCGCCGGGCCCCCAGGCCCTGGACGCCGCGGCCGCAGAGCCCTGGTGCTTCGCCCGGCTGGCCGCGTCGCACGCGGGCGGCGCTGCGCTGGGCGCCGCCGCGGCCCTGCTCGACCTGCGCTGCCTGCGCGCTGGCGGCGCCGCCGCTGTGAGCGGCGCGGGCGGGGCGGGCGACGGCGCAGCGGCCGGCGGCCCTGACCCAGGCCAGGCGGACCGCGGGGTCATAGGCGCCATGCATGCGCCCACGGCGGTGGGCGGCGCGGGCGCCGCGGCCAACTCGCTGTGCGCGGGCGGGGACGCGCCTGAGGCAGGCGCTGCGGCCGCAGGGGCGGGCCTAGAGGGCCCCGAGCTGGCTGGGCCGCTGCTGGGAAGCCTGGGCGCCCACCTGCGCGCCGCTGCCGGCCTGCTCTGCTCGCAGCCCGGGCTCTGCGGCGGCGGCGGCGGCGGCCTCCTCTTCGAGCCTGCTGTGGCTGGCGCAGGCGGGCCGGAGTGTGGCGCAGGGTTGGGCGCAGGGTGCCAGGGTGAGGGGCTGGAGGGAGGCCCGGCGCCGTGGCGCGGGCCTGCAGAGGGGCTGCCGCTGGCCGCCGCGCTGCGCGGGGTAGCATTCCTGCAGGCTGCCGGCCGCGCGCTGGGCTGCTACCAATTCATGGCACCGCTAGCGGACGCGGCGTGCCTGGCGAGAGCACGCCGCAGGGGCTCCGCGCCTGCTGCACAGCACGCCCTGGGCACGCCTGTCGAGCGAGGAGAGCAGCTCGCGGCGGGCGCGCGCGGCGCTGGGCTGGAGCTCGGCGCGGACGGGCCGGCCGCGCCCGCGCGCGGCACATTTGGGGCGCTGCTCGCGCTGCATTTGCACCTGCTGCGCGTCCTTTTGCCGCCGCCCCCGGTGCGCGCCCTGTCCCGCACGCGCTGTGCTTCGCGTGCTTGGGCACTCGCCAGGCTGCCGCGCCCTTGGTGGAGAAACTCATGCGCCGCGCGGGCATCTCAGGAGGATGCAAAGTGACACGCAATGTGACGGCCACAGTGGCCTGCGTGGCATGCTGCCGCTCTAGCGAGCTATCACCTATACGTGCACGCGGCCAGGCCCCGCGCTGTGAGGAGATGTGGAAGAGGGTGTTGCTACCCCCTCAGGGCGGTCAGGGCTCTACAGCACGGCAGGCGCTCTTGCCGTCCACCTCCTGAGGCAGCAGCGCAAGAGTGTGATGTCCCTGGCGCTGGCGACCATCCCATAAGGCGGGCGCATCATGCCTGGTACACGGCTCACCCAACGTCACCGCCGCCCGCAGGCCCCCGCGCCCAACCGGCACGCGGCCGCGCTGGCGATGGGCGTGCCCAGCCTGGCGGCCGGCGCGCGCGACCCCGCGCGCGAGGGCGCCGGGCACCGGCTGCGCGCCGCGCTGCTGCTGTCCGCGCGCGCGCTGCTCGGCGCGTCGCCCGCCGGCCTGGACGCGTGGCTGGCCGCGGCGCCGGCCGCGCTGGCCGGCGCGGGCAGCCTGCCGGCCGCGCTGCCTGCGCTGGAGGCGCGCGCTACCCGCTAGCCCCGGTGCCTGTCTGTGGCAGCTGGCCGAGGCCAAGGCGCAGGCGCAGCTGCATGCACGTGCTGCCCCTCCGCGCGCTGTGCAACGCATGCATGCGCTGGTGCCGGCGCTGGGGGCCTGCTGGCGGCGTGCCGCCCCTCCTTAACGCATGCCTTGGACGAGAAGGCGCGGTGCGGCCCGCCTGCGCTGCGCGGCCGGCGCACGACCGCGAACGCATCGCGGCGTTGCCCACAACTCGCGGGGCTGCAGGGTGTAGGTTAGGGTAGGGTAGATTAGGGTAGGTGCGACCTGGTCGAGCTGCCGGCGCCTGCTGCGCGCCAGGTGCTGCTGGTGGCGCTCGAGGCCGCGCCGGGCGGCCTGCGCGCCGCAGCGCGCCACAGCGCCGACCTCGCCGCCGCGCTCGTGCGCCTGCTGGAGCGCGCTGCGGCGCCCCCGCCGTGCGCGCTGGGTCAGGACCTGGGTCTAGGGCCGGGCGCCGCTGCCGCCGCTGCCGTCAGTCCGGAGACGCCGCGCGGCGGCAGCCCGGCGGACGCCGGGTCGGCGGCCGGGGTGGCGTGCGGCGCGGCCGCGGCGGCGGTGTGCGCGGCGTTGCGCGGGCTGGAAGCGCTGGCGGCGCATGACGCGGCGCTGCCGCTGCCGGCGGCCGCAGTGGCCGGCGCGCTGCACTGCCCCGCGCTGCTGTTCGCCGGCGGCGGCGCCGCCTGGCGCGGCGGGAGCACGTGCGCCGGCCCGGGGCCGCGTGGTGCCTGCCGTGGCGGCGGGCATGCGAGTGGTGCCGCAGGCCTCGGCCTGGGCGCAGTCGGGCAGATGGGTGTCTGATAGACCGAAGCGCCTGGACCCTGGCAGGGGCGGGCGCCCGCGCCGACACGCCGCCTGGCGATCACTTGTCATTAGCCTGCATCTGACGCGCAGCCACCCCCTCGTGCACAACTTCCCGGGTGCGGCGTGCGGCGCGCGTCGCCCCATGCCGGCGCCCGCCGCAGGCGCCCGGACCCCGAAGCGGAGGCGGGCGCGCTGGCGGGCGGCGCGGCGCTGCTGGCGGCGGCGCTGCGGCGCCGGCCCGCGCCCGCGCGCCGCCTGATGGCGCTCGCGGCCGCGTCCGCGCGCGCGCTGCTGACCGCGCTGGCGGCCTGGGGCCCGGCCGCGGACGCGCGCCTGGTGGCCGCGTGCGCCGAGGAGCTGGCGCGCGTGTATGCGGCCGTGGCCGAGCGCCAGGCGCGCGGCCGCGCCGGCCGCTGTGCTCCTGGCATAGGGTGTAGGGTGTCGTCTGGCGCCTCTGCAGGCTGGCAGGGCACGCAGGGCGTGCGGCGGGGTCGCCGTTGCTGGCAGCCGGCGCCGGCAGCCGCCAACGCGCCTGCCACCGCATGCTGCAGCGGGCGGCGCCAGGCCTGCCTGCGGGGCGGGCGCACGGCAGAGCAGCGGTCGGGCTGGCAGCTGAGGTGTGTGGCGGCCCTGGGGCGTATGCACCGTACTAGCTGTGCAAAATTGACTCTGATGATGGCGCTGCGGGCAGGAGACGCTGGGCCTGTACTGCCCCCATCTGCTCGCAGACTACATCACGCTGGCGGCCGCGCCCTCGTCGCCCGCCGCAGGCGGCGGCGGCAGCGACTGCGGCGGCAGCGGCGGCGGCGGCCTGGCGCCGGCGGCCGCGGCCGCGCTGCGCCAGGGCGCGTACGAGCTCTACGGCGCCTGCAGCCCTGCCGAGGCACGCCGCCGTGCTCGGGGCGTGCGGGCCGCTCATGCGGGCGCCAGAGCTGCTGTTACGGCCGTCTGCGGCGCCCAACGCCCTGCGGCGCTGGCGCGTCTGTCCGGTGTCTGTGTTGTGGTGCGCAACAGGCCTGCTCTCTCAAGCCCATGCCCCCCCCGTGCAACGCAGGCCAGCCGCTGTCCGACACCGCCAGCCGGTTGGGCAGTCTTGCCCAAACTTGAGCTGTGCATACTGCTTGCGGCTGCAGGTGCAGCACGTGTTCACGGTACTCGGCATGAGCGGCGGCGGCTCGCGCCGCGCCGCGCTGGCCGAGCTGCGCCGGGACTACGAGCGCCACCACAAGCACGGCGGCAAGGTCTGAGAGGGAGGGCGCCGAGCGGCGCATGTGTGAATATTCGTCGCTTGAGAGCGCGTCGATGACGGCCTGCTTAGTGTGCTATTGTGAAGCAAACGCACATAGCACGTGCGCAGGGTGAGTGGGAAGAGTGAGTGTGTTTACATGGTGAGCTCTAGGACGTACGTTAGGCAGGTAGTGCATGCATCAAACAGTGCGCGAGGCGTAGGATGAATGCGAGAAGGCCGCTGAGGACAACAGAGGTGCCTCGGCCACAGCACTGGTTACACAGTGTCATCACTAGAGCAGGGCCTTAGGGCGCTGCTTTGGCCTGCGTTCGCTTCGGCCGGCCCCTGCCCCGCGCCGCAGGCGCGGCCGCGCCGGCCGTCACCCCGGGCTCCCGCTCTCGCCCGACGGCGGCGCCGCGCCGGGCGCCGGCGCCGTCCGCCAAGCCGGCGGCCGGGGCGTTACCGCGGGCGGCCTCCGCCTCGCTGCGCGCGCGCAGAGCGCGCCCAGCTGCGGGGCCCCCCGCGCTCGGCTGCTGCGCAGCTCCCGCACCTTCCCGATCCTCATCAGCCGCCTGGTCGTGCAGAGCGGCTGCAGCGGCGGCCGCGCGGCTGCCGGCGGGAGCCGGCAGCGGGCCGCTCTCCCGTCCCGCCCCCACAGACAGAACCACCAGGCTCACCCCGGCCGTCCGCTCCACGGCCGCCACAGCCTCCTCCACCGCCCGCTCCTCGTCCAGCGGCAAAGCGGGGCCGCCCGGCTGGCCATCCCCGTCGCCCTCCGCGGCGCCCGCCTCCGCCGCGCTGGCGCTCGCCTCGGCGCCCGGCGGCGCCAGCGCCGCACCTGCATCGCGCCGTTCGCTGTTGGCCCACACAGGGTCGCCTCCAGGCAGCCAGACCTAAAGTAAACTTGGCACGCCTGTCAGACACACCCAAGCGGATGGCATATGACATGGCACGTGCTGGGGCAGGGGCGGACTGCTCTCCGCGGTGAGGCGCAGGCCCAGGCCCCAGGCGGCGATCAGCATCGCCTCCGCGCGCCCGTGGTCCTTCTTGCGCCTGCCGCCAGGGACGCCCGTACTGGGGGTTGGCCCTATCCAGGGCAGCACATTGGTGCTGCACACTGGCGCAGGAGTGGTATGCAGCAGTGCAGGGGTGCCAGTGGTGGCGTGCCCGGTCCAGCGCTGCAGGGGCCCCAGCGAGCGGCTGGCCGCGCCGCAGGCGGGCCGGGCGCACATGCGCCGCGCTGCGGACAGCGTGCGGGCGCACCGGAGCAGCGGCGCGGCCGCAGGGAACAGCGCATTGGCAAGCGCGCGGCTGCCCTCCTTGCCCGTGCCGTTCAGGTGCAGGTCGCTCTTCCACTGCCCCGCGCGCACGGTCTCCATCTGCGCGGCGCCGCCCCCGAGTCTCTGAGCGCTGGGCAGCATGGGCACGATGGGGCCGCAGGCTTGTGACACCCTATCCCTCTGTGGGCATGTATCTTGTGTTTCATCCCGTGACACACACACCACAAACACTCCTAGCGGAAGAGCCTACAGCAGTGGTGCGCTGCGGGCCGCCTCAGCGCGCCACTACAAGAGCCGCATGCTCAGGTCGCGCCCTCCTCTGCCCCATGTGCGCTGGCCTGCAGCACGGCAACAAGGACCGCCAGGCATCAACGCCCGCATGTCGGCGGCTGCGCGGGCAGGGCAGCGCGCCGGCACGCCGTGCGAGCGCAGCGCGCCGCTCCACACGCCGAACGCAAAGCCGCAGCCGAACCAGCTGAACTTGCCGTTGAGCGCGTTGGGCGCCGGCGCCTCCAGCACCGCGCGCACGCCGCCGGCGCCGTGCCGGTGCACCAGCGCCGCCACGAGCTCCGCCACCGCGCGCGCGTCCAGCCACCTGGCGCTGCATCTGTTTTCTAAAACAAGCAAATCGTTGCCGTGTGATTGATTGACCCGCTCGCCGTGTGAGCGGCCGGCAGAGCAAGCTGCGCTGCCTGACAGGACCGGGGCTGGCACGCTCTGGGGCATGGCATGTGCGCCGCTCCGGCGTGCGGGGTCCCAGGAGACACACACAGGCTGCCAGTTGCAGTGCGCACAGGCGGTCCACCTGGTATCGTCAGGTGGTGCCAGGCGTTGTGGACTTGAGCACGCAAGCAGAGCTCGACAGGCTCACGGATGAGCCAGTGCCTGGAGCTCGGGCGTCCTTTTATGTCGTGCGGAGCCCAGGGGATGGCGGGTGGGCTGGCGCTGCACCTGCGGAGCGTCCGCCCCATGGGCCTGCGCTCGAGCGGCATGTCGTGCACCTCGAGCGGGGCCGCGCTCACCGGCGCGGCGCCAGCGCCGACAGGCCCGACCTGGGGCAGCGCCGCCGCTCCCAGTTTGCTCTCAGCGCCCAGCTATGCGGACGGCGTTGCACACCCAAGCTCGGCGAGAGAACAGCAGACAGTTGGCAGGCATGTCAAGCTCCATGCCTGCACTGGGAGAGCTCTGCGGTGTCTAGGCTGCAGTACAATCTAGAGTGATATGGGCCGCCGGAAGGGCAGTCGGCGCACCTCAAAGACCGCCAGCGCGCCGGACAGGTCCGGGTCAATCCCCAGCAGCACTGGCCGCCGCGGCGCTTCGACGTATCGTGCGGTCTGCACTCTGTCGCTGGCTGCAGCCCCGCCTGGGCCCGCTTCATGGAGGAGCGGTGCTGCTGTCGAGCCTAGCGCTTTCTGCTACTTCAGAGCGCTGATAGATTGCATAGTGAGCAGGGAAGAGACAGGCTGCCCACCTGTGGTCGCCTCAGCGTGCAGACATGCAAGCGAGCTCTGCGCCCCTCTCGTGCAAGCGCTGTTTGCCTGCTTGCAGCAATATCGTCCTGCGCACGAAGCTAGTTTGCAAACTCCTATTCTGAGTACGGTGTGTTGACCATGTGTTACGGCGCAGATTCCCGCGCCTGCTGTGCCAGCGTCAGCGCGGCCGATCCATTGCCGCAGGCCGCGCATGCGCGGACAGCTGCCTGGATCGCAAGGCGACTGCCAGCGTAGCATACACCGCCAACTGCTGCTTCACTGTGCTGGGGCATGCCTGGGCAGGCCGTCTCCTATCATGCGGCGGCAAGACTCAGTTGCCAATTTCCCGCAGCAAGTGCTACAGAGATGATAGTGCTAAAAAAGTCTCACAGCTTTCGCAATACTGTTTACAATAATTGATCGATCTGTGTGTGGGTGTACACTCACCTCAAGCTACGGAAAAAAAGAGCGTCAGCCTCAAACCCTAGAGTCTGCTGTAACGCAGAATAACAGCAAAGCAAAAGCTAGCACAAAATGATGCACAAATCGCGCAATGCGAAGGAAGCCAAGGTCAATTCAGGCACCGCGCTGCTGCGACCGCAATTTTGCGCGCTCCCATCATAGGCGCGCCTTCCCATCCACGCCATCAGTGCGAACACACAGAGAGCACCGCTGCGTGGGTTGCTAGCAAGACACGCAGCTCAAGCGCAACTTACTTGGCCTCAGGCGCCTCCTCATCAGCAGCACACAGCCGCACACGGATCGGCCCCTTGGCCGTGGCCACGTCCACGACCTCCCCTTTCTGCGTGACCTCCACCAGCCCCGCTGCGACCAGCCGGGCCGCAGCCTCGCGTGTGGCAGCCATCAGCGGGCGCCAGTCCTGCGGCCTGACCCGCCGTGGGGCCTGCCGCACCGCAGCACATCCCTACCCCCCTCAGTGTCACATCAGACGCCCTCTCTGCCCGACAGCACAGGCTACCGGCCGCTGTCATGTGCAGCCAGGGCTGACTGTTGCCTGGAGGTGCTGCTCGATAGGTAGCACAGGCCAGCATCAGTACAGGAGCACCTCCGACGGTCAGCAGGTTGCGCCGGGCTTGCGGCCTCGCAATATGTTCAACAGGGCGTCCTCCAGCTCCTGGCCCAGCCCGTCGCCAGAAGCGCGCTCAGCATCAGGGCCGGCCGCGGCTGCGGGGGGGCTGCCTGCGCTTGCCCGAGCGCGCAGGCGCTGCTGGGCGCTTGCGCTTGGCCGCCATGTGCGCGCCTTGCCAGGAGGCCTGAGCTGGCACAACTGTGCGCTTACTACAACGCTCTTTCGAGCTCAACTCTTTCTCCCGAGTTGAACTCCATGGCAGGTTCGGGCCGGCAACCCTCTCCAGTGCTTCTGGCCCAGGTGCCACGCAGGATTCCAGGAGGCAGTCAACAGGCTCTGTGTGAGGCTGTCACAGGGCAGTTTGTGACAGTGAGGCCCACTCGCGCTGGCTCCGACTCGCGCTGCAATAAGTTTACTGCCCAAGCGGCGCCGCTCATGTCCTTCTTCACGCCGAAACACTTTGCAGATGCATCTCGTGTGTTGCGGGGCCTTGCGCTCGTGGCAGCAAGGGCCGCTGCGGACAGGCGCGCTGGATCGTGTTGCTCAAAACAGCTTCTGAGGCATCATCACAGTCGTAACAACCGTGCACAGCTGTGTGAGGGGCTTGCTCTGTGTGTGCTCTTGCTTTCTGCAGTGCAACGTACGCCTCGCTTTCTGCAGGCGAGCATGCTCAACACATCTTGCTCACTGGTCGTTGTATGTCTGCTCTGCAGCTCCGTGCTCCGCAATGCTGGCAAGGCCGACCCCGGCAAGGCGCTGCGGGACGCCGTTGCAGCAGCCAGCCGACAGGGCGCCCAGGTAAGCACCGCCGGCCTGTGCCACCGCCAACAGGCGCTTGTCCCGCCCGCCAGCGTGCTGCGCGGCCAGGCCAAGGACCTGGTCTGTGGTCACCGGGCGTCAAGTTCAGCACTGCCGGCCTGTGCGAATGCAAGTAGGCTCCCACCAGCGCGCAGCGCTGCGCAGACGAGCCGCAAAGGTCTGCGCCGCGCGAGGGTTCCGCATGTTGGGTCGCCGTGGCGCGTCGGGCGGCGCTACGGGCAGCTCGCGGTCGTGCTGAGAGCGCGTCGCGTGCCTGCAGGTCGCCCAGGCGCTGCAGGGGATGGCGCGCGAGCGCGGCGTGAGCGCGGCCGGGCCAGCTGTGGGGGCGCCGGGGCGGGGCCCGGCGGCCGCGCTGGATGCGGCTGCGCGCGCCGCCGAGGGCCTGCGCGGTGCGGCGCCCTCGTCGCACCGCTCGGCCGGGCAGCGCGCAGTCTCCGGTCTGGCACATAGAAGGCTACTTATTTTGTCTGCTAGCTGCAGCGTCGATCGGAGCAGCAGGCTGCATGTCCTGGCCAGCCTGAGCAAGCACGACATGCTGTGCGAGCAGCCGGCTGGCGCTGAGGCGAGCGCGGGGCGCCGCAGGCGGAGCGGCGGCGGCCGAGCGGGCGCTGGGCGGCGTGGTGTCTGGCGGCGCGCGGCCGCCGCACGGGGCCGCGCCGGGCGGCAGCGCGCCTGCTCCCGGGGCTGCCCCGGTCGCCGGGGGGCGGCCGGGCCACCGGGCGCTCGTCTTTTCGGCGCGGCGCGGCGGCGCCGCCGCGAGCGCGGGCCCGCCGCTGGGCTCTCCGCAGATGCTGGCCGGCAGCGGTGGGGCCGTGGGCCAACCTCCGCCTGTCGGGGTCGGCGCGGGAGGGCTGGCGGTAGATGCAAGCCCTGCCGCTGGATCGTGGTCGCCCGCACGCGCGACGGCGGCGCCGCTGGCAGCGGCGGCGGCGGCGGCGCAGGGCGCAGCAGGCGCCCTGGCGCGGGGCGCTCAGGGGCTGTCGCAGGGCCTGCAGGCCGCCGCCGCGCCGCCAGCTGCGCCAAGCTCGCGGCCTGACGGGCTCGCAGCGCCCAGCCCAGGCGCGGTCGTTGCGCCTGCCCCTGACCCAGCTGCACGCGCCGGCATGGGGCTGGAGGCCTTGGCCGGCGCGGGCGCCTCGCGCGGCAGCGGCGGGATGGCCGCGCCCGGCGCGCCGGCGAGTGCGCCCGCCGGCGGCGCCTCGAGCCTGGGTGGGCCGGCGGGGGCGGAGATGCTGCGCGACGAGGATGCCAGATTTGGCGTGGCGTCTGCTTTCGCAGCGGCGCGCGCGGTGGACGGCGCGGGCGCGGGGCCGGGCGCGGGCGCTGCGCCTGCAGCCGGCGCGCCCGCCGGCGGCGCCTCGAGCCTGGCTGGTTCGGCGGGGGCGGAGATGCTGCGCGACGAAGACGCCAAGTTTGGCGTGGCGTCTGCTTCTGCAGCGGCGCGCGGTGTGGACGGCGCGGGCGTGGGGTTGGGCGCGGGCGCCGTGCCTGTGGCGAGCGCCCGGCAGCTAGAGCAGGTTTCTCACGCTGCCCTGCAACATCAGTACTGGCGGCGGCTAGCTCTGGCAGCAGCTAGCTGCTCTCTGTCTGAGCAGGCTGGTGCTAGGTTTGGCAGAGATGCCTGCGCGCTCTGTCGTGGGCAGCTTGCCACGTGATGTTATCATTCGAGCTGATGTCGCAGCACTTCATGTCGCGGGGTCTTTGGCGCTGCCAGCCAAGGATCAGAAGTGCGCACGAAAGCCTTGTTTGCCATACTGGATTCGCCCAAGCTTCGCTCCTCGCAAGCGTGGGAGTGGGCAAGGCGGGCGTGCGCCTTACTGTGAGAGCTGTAAGAGAGCCGATCGGGCGTTCAGGTGCACGCTTGACTTCACGTGCATGACCCCCTGCACGGCGCCCTGCGCAGGCCGACGCAGCCATGGCGGAGCGCAAGGAGGAGGTGCGCCGCAAGCTGCGCGAGCGCGCGGTGCCAGCGAGCGCGTTCGGGCGCGCGGCCGGCTTCGCGCGCCTGGGCGCCAGCCTGGTCTACGGCACCATGTCGGACAGCGTGTCGCGCTATTTCCGCGGCCCGCCGCCCGGCGAGGCGCCGGCGGCGGACGGCGTCGCGCCCAACCGGTGCGCGCCGCTCGGGCGCCGGGGCTGCGCGCGCGAGGGGGCTGCCGCAAGGAAGCGCCCAGACCTGCTGTCGTGCAGGAGGTGTCTGGTGTTTGGTAAGTTTGTGATCGGCAGGCTTTCCGAGTCCGCTGTCCACTGTGACGATCGGCGAGTTATCCGCCGGGCCTGCATGCGCAGCGCTGCAGCACTGACGCAGGTGCGAAAGGCAGCCAAGGCGACATGGCAGCGCGCTCGCTTGGCGGCTGGCAGGGTGCGCAGTCGCTGGGCCGGGGTTGTAAGGTGATGATAAGCAACAGTCACGAGGCAGGTAGGCGTGGGCGCGCGTGCGCAGGTACCTGACCGAGGCCAACGCGGAGCGGCTGGCGGATGCGCTGTGCCGCATGCGCGGCGCCGCGCTCAAGCTGGGCCAGATGCTCAGCATCCAGGACGAGAACGTGCTGCCGCCGCAGGTGGGCCGCGCGCGCCTGGCCGCGCCATGGCCCCGGCCTCTCGCTTAGCGCCCCGCGGTCTCGTGTCGAGCACCTGTGGGTGGCCTGCCGCAGTAGGTAGGAACGAATGGTGCAGAGCCCTGATAGGATCAGGGTACGGCCATGCACAGGCGCGCTCTGCTGGAAGGCTGCTCGCGCGCACTGACGAGCCGCGCCGGCGCCGCGGCAGCTCACTGCGGCGCTGGAGCGCGTGCGCGCGGGCGCCGACGTCATGCCGCGCCGGCAGCTGGAGAAGGTGCTGTCGGACGAGCTGGGCGCCGACTGGCGCGCCAAGGTGGCCGCGTTCGAGGACGAGCCGCTGGCCGCCGCGTCCATCGGCCAGGCGCGCGCCATGCGCGCGCGCCGCCCGAGCCGGGGCTGCTGCCGCGCCCGGGCGCCTTGCCGCTCGTCGGGGCGGGGAGGCGCTCTTGCTTGAGCGAGGATGAAAATGATGCGTGTGGTGCTGGTGTCGCAGCTGTCGCTTTGCATGCGGTGACTGCCGGAGGCTTGCGGCGCATCCGCAGGCCGCAAACACCACGGCTAGGCACCAGACTCGGCGGGTGGGCGCAGGTCATCAGTGCGCACTTCGCCCAGCCGCAAGCCGCGTCAGGGCGCCGGGCCCGCGGCAGGTGCCCAACATGACGCTGCAAGCGCTAATTAGCGCGCAGGTGCTCGCCCAGCCGCCAGCGTATCAGGGCGCTGGGCGCGCGGCAGGTGCACGGCGCGACGCTGCACGACGGGCGGCGCGTGGCGATGAAGATCCAGTACCCGGGCGTCGCGCGCAGCATCGGCAGCGACGTGGACAACCTGCTGCGCGTCATCGCGCTCGCCAACGTGCTGCCCAAGGGGCTCTATGTGGAGGCGGCCGCCAAGGTGCGGCCGGCGCCGCCGCGTGCCGAGCCCACAGGATCTGTAGATAAATGAAGGAAGGGGTCGGAGTTAAGATCACCAAAACTTTATATATCCCCTTTGATCTGTGACAGTAAAAGAAATGTTGTTGTCACTTACTTGTAGTCGCACCACCGCCGCATGGTGCCGTGTTGCGCAGCGCATCCGCGCGGCCAGGCCGCTGCCTCGCAGCTGTTGCGACGCCGAGCGCCGCAGGCGCTGTCGGGCATGCGTGGTGCCGCAGCTGCGAGCGCTAGCCGCGCTAGCAAAGTCTGAAACCTGCGCAGGTCGCGAAGAAGGAGCTCGCGCTGGAGTGCGACTACGGCCACGAGGCGCGCAGCCAGGCGCGCTTCCGGCAGCTCATTGACGCGGACGCGGGTTTCGCCGGCGCGGTCAACGTGCCGGCCGTCGTCTGGCCGCTGTGCAGTGAGCGCGTGATCACGACCGAGTTCGTGCCGGGCGTGCACATCGACAAGGCGCGCGCGCGGCCGCCGGGGTCTGTATGGCGCCGCACGGGGCGCAGCCGAGCGCGGCTCCTCTTTGATGGGTTGCTCCCTGTGCCAGACCGGCACTGCCGACACTGCCTGAAACACCATGCTCAGGATTCATATCACCGGCGAGAGGTGGCAGCCGACGGCACGGGATGCAGCCGACAGCTGTGCAGCTGCTGGCGCCGCTGCTGCTGCGCGCGCTGGCTGTCCCGCCTCACCGCGCGGCGTCCTGCCCCCGCAGGTGGCGACCATGGGGCAGGACGTGCGCGACGCGGTGGGCACCACGCTACTGGAGCTGACGCTGCGCGAGCTGTTCGCCTGGCGCTTCATGCAGACCGACCCCAACTGGGGCAACTTCTTGTTCGACGCGCCGTCCGGCCGCCTGCACCTCATTGACTTTGGTGCGGCGCCCCGCCGGCCGCAGGCCCACGCCCCCCCGCCGCGCCGGCGGAGTGCCTTTACGTCGTGGCCTCTGGTGCGGCGTCGGGCGGTGGACACGTCTGCATTGGTGCGGTGTCGCTGCGCGCGTGTGCGGTGCAGGCGGGGGTGCAGCGGCGGCGAGCTTCCCGTCTTGTCGCGCTCGCCCGCCGTCGCGTGCTGCTGCGTTGAGGTTCATCATCGAAAGTCAGCAGGTGGGAGCGGGTCGGAGAGGCGGCCAGCTCCCAGCTCTATACGTGCGGCCCCCATGCGCCATCCCAGGGAGGCCGGGCCCGACTGATGGCGGCGGCGGCGGCCGGGCGCGGCAGGCGCCGCGCGCGAGTTTCCCAAGCCCTTTGTGGACGGCTACCTGCGCATGGTCTTCTTATGCGGCCCCATGCCTCACCCAGGACAGGCAGGGGCTGACTGCGGCCGGGCGCGGCAGGCGCCGCGCGCGACTTCCCCAAGCCCTTTGTGGACGGCTACCTGCGCATGGTCTCTTATGCGGCCCCATGCCTCACCCAGGACAGGCAGGGGCTGACTGCGGTCGCGCGCGGCAGGCGCCGCGCGCGCGTTCCCCAAGCCCTTCGTAGACGACTACCTGCGCATGGTGCGCGCGTGCGCGGAGAAGGACCGCGACGAGGTCATCCTGCGCTCCACGCGCCTGGGGTTTCTCACCGGTGCGCGCCGGCCAGATGGGGGCTGGGGCTGTGGGCGCGGCCGCCGCCGTGCGGGCCATCACAGCATCCTTGCCTCACCCTTCCTTGCTGGATTGTACCGAAGCCGGCGTCAAGGCTGTGGGGTCAAGGCGGCATGCGGGGGTGCGCGCTTCCGTGCAACCAGTGAGCATCGGGCGTGTGCGCGCTGGGAGCAGAGATGAGCTCCTTGCTTCAGGTGAGTCTGTGCTGCGGAGCCTGCAAGCGCGTCTGCAGGGCGCCTGACGCGCGCGGGCGGGCGCCGCGGCAGGCGATGAGTCGCGCGTCATGCTGGACGCGCACTCAGAGGCGGGCTTTGCGGTCGGCACGCCGTTCGCGGGCGAGGGCGCGTACGACTTTGCGCTGCACGGGCACCTGACGCGCCGCGTGTCCGCGCTGGGCGCCGTCATGCTGCGGCACCGCTTGACTGCCCCGCCGGAGGAGGTGCGCGCCAGTGTGATGCTTGACTGGCATTTGCATTGCAATATATTTGCTGCTTAGCACACGGCATCAAACACACTTGCCCTGACGCCCCGCCACAGCCGGGGCTTCCTCCTGTGCAGAACGGGAGAAGACTGAACAAAATCTGCACTCCAACGATGCAGTTGCAACGATGCGCGGCACAGTTGCAAGGCACCATGTGCCCTCTGTGCTGGGATGACAGCAAGCCTATCAAAGGCCGGAGATGCTCAGCTAGCTGGCGGATCTAGCGCATGGCAGACGCGTCCTCCCCATCGGCCCGCACACATGCCTGCTCCCGACAGTGGTGCTAGGTTGCCATGCGCAGCTGCGCATGCCAACTGACGGCTGCGTATGCTGACTGAGCAACCATATGCGGCGCCGGTCCACGGCCGCAGTTCCGGGGCGCTCCAGGGAAGACAGCCTGGCGCGTGTGCATGCAGCGCCATCCACGCGTGTGCGGCTCTCCAGACGTGCTGGAGGCCAGGCGCCGCGCGCCGCTCGCACAAGTCCTGCGCATGCTACACGCGGCACAAGTTGTCAGGCAGCCGCGGGCGGCGGCGCGCAGGCGTACTCCCTGCACCGCAAGCTGAGCGGCGCGTTCCTGGCGTGCATCAAGCTGCGCGCGCGCGTGCCCTGCCGCGAGCTCTTCTACCGCGTGTACGACCGCTACGACTTTGGCGACGCTGCCGCGGAGGCGCCTGCCAGTGCCGCCGCGGCCTAGCGTGAGCTGCATGGTGTAGCAGCGTGTCAGGGAATGCCCTGGGTTGAGCTGACTTCAGGCTCAAGCGCGTGTGCTGCGCTTCTCAGGACGTGTCTGTGTCAGCGATCACTTCGTATCACTCCGCGTATTTACAGCTGGGATGTGCGTGTTCCAGACTGCCGTGGGGCAGTCTGGGAACAGAAGGCAGTATAAAAGCTTCGTGTTGCTGCCTCGCTGCAGGCAGGTTGATTGAAGGCAGAGGCCATGCTTCGCGGACGGGCTGTCTGGTTTTAGCAGGGGAGAGTAGCAGGCACGGGTTGGGTCGCGTTAAATGTGTAACTCGTCCAACCCTCGGAGGGTCTAACAGAAGTCACAACCTGCAGGTTGCCAGAACAGTGATCCTGCTCGGCACACAGGGGAGCACACGGCGCGCTGTGGCCCTGGCTGCGTCTGTGACAGCGCAGCGTAGCGTGATCCTGCGTACAGGCAGCCGAGCGGCGCGCGGATTTGCTGGCGCGGGGGGGCAGGCATGAAGCGCGGCCACCCGGGCGGCGACGGTGGTCCGGCCAAGCGGCCTGCCAGGTGCGCGCGCGGCCGCGGGCTGCGGCGCTGCGCGGCGTGCCTGATTTGCGGGGCGCCGAATCTGACTGGCTGCGCGGCTGCCGCAGTGGCCCTGCCTCGAGCCAGGCCGGGCCCGGGGCGCGGCTGACGACCAACGATGCGCTGTCGTACCTGCGCGACGTCAAGGTTCGCTTCCAGGACAACAAGGAGACCTACGACACGTTCCTCGAGATTATGAAGGAGTTTAAGGCGCAGCGGTGCGCACCCGTGCCAATCTGCCGCCCTGCGCGGCCTCGGGCAAGGCCTTGCGGGGCGCGCGGGCCACATGGTAGTATGCTTTGCGCGGCGCGGGCTGCGCGCTTGGGTCCCGGGCGGGGTACGGCAGGGCCTGGCGCGTGCCGTCAAAGTCCTCCGACGCCGGCGCCCCGGCCGCGCGTCCTCGCCGCCGGCCGGCCCGGCTGCGCTGCCGGCCGGGCCGGCTGGCGGACGCGATGCGGCCGCTGATGTCGACCTTGGGCGCGCAGGATTAACACTGAGGGTGTCATCGAGCGTGTCAAGAAGCTGTTCCACGGCAACCGCGAGCTCATCCTGGGCTTCAACACCTTCCTGCCAAAGGCGCGCAGCAGACACGGCCTGGGGCCTGGCGCGTGGCGCCTGCGCGCCGTCCGGCCCGCCGCTGCCGAGCGGTGGGGCTCACAGGGCGCCTGCTGTGCCCGCAGGGCTACGAGATACAGATGCCGCTGGAGGAGGAGAAGGAGGTGCGCCGTCCGGCCTGCTCTGTGCTCTGATCAGGGTGTGTGGGTGTGTGCCAGCTGCTGGGGCGTTGGGTATGGCGATTTGGGCAGTGTGTCCTCTGGAAGCCTGCCCAGGCCGTCCCACCCTGCCTGGCCGGTGCTAACTCTGCTCCTGTACACCCAGCCCAAGCAGGCGGTGGAGTTCGACCAGGCGATCAACTACGTCAACAAAATCAAGGTGCGAACATGCCCGGCCGCGCCAGGCCCTATCAGACCCTTGTTACGCACTGGCGCTGTGCTCGTCCCCGGGCCGGCCTCGGCCTCTGCCCGGCCGGGGGAGGGTGCCGGGGCGACATTTGCCGGCACTCACGCCGCCGGCCCGGCTGCCGAGGGCGGCTGCTGACTCGGCCGGCGTGCGGGGCCCAGACCCGCTTTGCGACGGACGAGCGCGTGTACAAGGCCTTCCTGGAGATCCTGAACATGTACCGCAAGGGCCAGAAGACCATCAGCAACGTCTACGAAGAGGTCCGCCATCGCCCCTGGCTGGCTGTGCTGCCCTTAGGGCTTTGTTCTTCAGAGTTCAAAATTCGGTCTGCATGCTGCTTGTTATCTTGTACACATCCACATGTGCAGCCGCCCCTACCATGCAGCGGCAACCTTGCTGCATGCGGCGCAGGTTGCGCTGCTGTTCCGGGCGCACCGGGACCTGCTGGAAGAGTTCACGTACTTCCTGCCCGACTCGTCGCCGCCGCAGCAGCCGCAGCAGGTCCGTCCCCAGTCCCACCCTTGTGGGTCCGCTGCTGGGCGGATGTGCACCTGCGGGCCGTCTGTTCTGCCTTGTGTGTGCGACGCCGCGTAGCGCGCACTGAAGACGTGCGCACCAGCGTCTGGCTGGGCCCCGCTCCTGACCAGGGCGCTGGGGTGCTCTGGCAGGCGCCCATGGTCCCGCGCATGCGCGGCACGGGCGGCCGTGGCAAGCCGGGCCGGATGGGCATGCCGGCCGGCGGCCAGCCGGACGCGGGCGCCGTGCGCGGCTTCCACAAGCGCAAGTCCGCGCGCAAGGTCGATGGGCGCTACGGCACGCCCTCCCTGCCCCGCGCTGTGCTCCAGCCGTGGTGAGCCCTTTCCATATTATACGTTGCGTGGGTGGAGGAGGCCGCCTGGCGGGTCCATACGCAGGCTGTGCATGCAGATTTGGCTGCCTGGCATGCTGGGGACCCAGGAAGATTTGATACTGGGCGGGGAGCGCCCTGCCGGCAAGCAGGGTGTGTCTGGGCGGAGCCAGCCGGGAGCGCAGCTCGAGGTCCGTACACGGTGAGTTCTGCGTGTTTAGCGCAGCTGGGGACGCCAGACCATAGTGGGGCATGCGAGGGTCCGGCCGACAGCATGCAGCCGCGCGTCTGGGGCCCCGCGGGCCCGCGAGCGCGCGCCAGCGCAGTGAGCGTGCCGAGCGCCGGCTGCCCGCGTGCCTGTTCAGCGGCGGCTGAGACGCGCGGCTCGCGCGCCGCGCAGACGACGACGACAACAGCTCCATCCTGGCGACGCAGCTCAACTTCTTCGAGAAGGTCAAGCACCGGTGCGCGGCCCGGGCCTGCGCCCAACGCGGTCCTGAGCCGCATGCGTGCAGGCCCAGCAGCCTGTCAACGCGTTTGCCGTACCCTGGCTGATAGGGGTGCTGGTCGTGGCGTGGCCCAGCGGCGATCGTTTGCGCTGCTTGCTGGAAGGCTACACAGCGCCAGTGACTGCTTGACAGCAGTTTAACCGCATGTGCCTGCTTATGTGCGCCCGGGGGGCTGCTGGGTGGCTTTTGGGCGCTGCGGCTGCTTGAGGCTGGCGAGTGGGAGCAACTGCTGTAGGCGTATGCGCCCCTGTGACTGCTCGGGAGCTGCCAGCCGCCTGTATTGAAAGCAGGTCGGCGCGTCTGCGCTGGACGGCACCAACACCCTGAGCTGACAGGCGCGCCGGGCGCGCCGCTGGGCACATCGGTGGGGCGCTGACGCCAGGGGCGCGCGCGCGCGGCGCAGGGTGCGCAGCCGCGAGGCGTACCAGGACTTCCTCAAGTGCCTCAACCTGTACGCGCAGGAGATCATCCCGCGCTCGGAGCTGCAGCTGCTGGTCGGCGACATCCTGAGCAAGCAGGGCCACAGCGACCTGCAGGCCCGTCGCAGCCCCCCCAGCAGCCCCGCAGGCTCCCTGGGCAGCACGCAGCGTGTCCCGGGCGGCGGGGTCACATGCAGGACCTGCGGCCTGCAGGCGCGCCGAACACGCGAATGACCGCGGCGCGGCGGCGGTGCAGGTGCAGTTTGGGTCGTTCCTGGACCGCTGCGAGCACTACGACCTGGACTTTGACCCCAAGCTGCTCTCGGCCAAGGGCCACGGGCGCGGCGAGTCGCACAAGTCCAAGGCGCGCGCCCAGCTCGCCCGCCCCGCCACACCCGCCCGTAGCCGTGCTGCCGGCCTGCCAGCTCTTCCGGCTGCAGCGCTACGAAGGGGACCGGAAGAGCGTTGGCAATGAGTTGGGAAAAGCATGTGCGGCAGCAGATGGATGCAGCAGCAGCCTCGACGGGGATGTTGCCGGATGCAGGCTGTGCAGCATGCCGGCTGCGCAGCTGTCACCGCAGACGGGCACCAGGGGCATGGCTGCGAGCAGTGCGGGCTACAGGCGCCGCGGCTGAGCCGGCGGGCGCTGCGCGGCAGGGCGAGAAGTACGCCACGCGGCCCATATCGGAGCTGGATGTGACCGCCTGGGAGGTGCGCGCCCGGCGCCGTCCGCTGCCATGCGCAGGGGCTCGCGCTGCCCCATGCGGCCCTCCTTGCGCCGGGCGGCGGCCTGCCGTTTGTAGCATGGCGGGGCATGCATTTTAGGGGGTTGTGACGTGCGCGACGGCTATGACCCCTGAGATATGAGTCCTGGCATCCACGCACCCGCGCCTCCTGCCTGCCGGCGCAGAGCGTGCTGCTGCGGGGCGCCGGAGCGGCCCTACCCTGCAGGCCTGCAGCCAGTGTGTGTCAGTCTGTAATTTGAGAGGACCCATGCAACGCGCTGTTTGACGATCTCAGATCGTCATACGGTGTTTATGAGCTCAGATTGTCAAATAATTTCAACTACCACAGGCCGTCGCCGGCTGACGCGTTGGCCCGGCCGCGCGCGCGCAGCGCCAGGGCACCTCGTATGTGAAGCTGCCGCCTACGTACCCGACGCTGCGCTGCAGCGGCCGCGACCGGCTGTGCAATGAGCAGCTCAACGACGTGTGGGTCTCCGTCACGTCCGGCTCCGAGGACTACTCCTTCAAGGTGCGCGCCGCGCGGCATGCGGCGGCAACCAAAGGCACCCGCCATGCTCATGTGCAGCCGCTGTGTTATTCCGAAGATCTAACGGGTGCCAGCGAGCGGAGATGGCAAGGCCGCGCTCTGTTTCTGCGCAGGCAGTGCCGCACGCGGTGTCAACAGGGCCACATGACAGGTTCATGCATGCTCGTCAGTACACACTGATGCGCGCGCCTGCTGCGCCCTGAGTCATGGGCCGGCGCGCGCGTGCAGCACATGCGCAAGAACCAGTACGAGGAGAACCTGTTCCGCTGCGAGGACGACCACTACGAGCTGGACATGGCCATCGAGACCAACGCCAGCGCCATCCGCGCCATGCAGCCGCTGGCAGAGCAGGCGCGCGCCCCGGCTGGTTCCCTGGGGCTTTGACCCTAAACCTCGCGCCATCGCAACCTGACTCTGTTGTGGTGCCTGCAGCGCTCCCCACACCCCAATGCGCGGTATGCACAGCGCGGTGCGCTATGGTGCTGGCGTGCGCGCATCCTACTAGCGTGCGTGCTGCTGTCCGCCGGACTGCTTCGCATGTTCGAGGTTGGGTCGGCGCGTGCTGACGCCCCCGCGAGCAGGCGCTGGAGCTGGAGGCGGAGGAGAAGGTGAACTGGCGGCTGCCGGCGGGCAAGCTGTCGCCCATCCACTTCCGCGCCATCCAGCGCATCTACGGCGCCACCCCGGGTGCCGCACCGCTGCCCCGGCTCCCAGCCTCCCCGCCCTGCCGTGCCCGTCCGGCCCGCGGCCCGCCCCGGCGCTGCGCGTGCCGCTATAGCCGCGCCACGCGCTGCCTGTATGCACCCGCCGCCCTGGCCCGGCAGAGAATCGCATGCTCTGCCCCGCTTGAGACGATGCAGTGCTCGCACAGGGCGGCGCCGCCTCAGAGGGCGGCGCGACCGCCCTCAGAGGCCGGAGAGGGCCAGGCTTGCGCGCGCCGACCCTAAGCCTAGCGTGCGCAGGCGAGGCGGGGCACCAGGTGGTCGACCTGCTGAAGAAGAACCCGGCGGTCGCGGTGCCGGTCATCCTGGCGCGGCTGAAGCAGAAGGACGAGGAGTGGTGCGGCGCCCCCCTGCGCTCGCGCCCCCGCCTCTCAGAGCGCGCGCCTCTCAGAGCGGCGCGCCGGGCGGCAGCCCGGCGCGCCTGTGCTGGCCTGCACGCGTGTAGCCCTGAGCTGCACGGTGCTTCCGCGTTCCAGGCTGCACGGTGGCCGCGTGTGCTGGGCAAAGCCGCGCTTGGAAAGGACTGTTGCTGCGCGCTGCCCGCGCCGGGCGCGCGCAGTGCCAGCACTCTCCCGCGCGCTCCGCAGCGCGTCTCCCAGTGGGGGCGAGCACAGGAGCATGGGGTCCCGCGGTGTATGCGCAGGCTGCGCGGTGCCTGCAGATGCGCAACCCCGCGTGCGCGGCCGCGCAGGCGCAAGGTGAAGCAGACGATGTACCGGATGTGGGCCAAGGTCTACGAGGCCAACTACCACAAGTCGCTGGACCACCGCTCCTTCTACTTCAAGCAGGCGCGGCCTGGCCGGGGATGCGGTGCTGGATCCTTGACAGGTTTGCTGTCTGCACCCCGTAGGGTTTCTGGATGCACAGAGATCGCAGGCGCGGCCCGGCAATGGAAAGGGCCCCACTGGGGCCTTTTCTCTTGCAAGGGTCTTTCTCTCTTGCGAGCCTTCCCAGCAGCCTGCTTGGCCGAGTGCACGTCGCCGCACGGCCTGAGATGCTCGCCGGCCGCCCCTGCGCACTGAGCGGCACGCGCGCGGGCCGGCAGACGGACAAGAAGAGCCTGGGCGCCAAGGCCATGGTGGCCGAGATCAAGGAGGCGGCCGAGCGCCAGAAGAACAGCGTGGAGGAGAAGAGCATCCTGGCGGTCTCGGCGTCCGCACCGTTCGCCTCGCGCCTCGTGCCGCACCTGACCTTTGCTTACCGCGACCGGTGCGCGGCCCCGCCCGCTCGCGCGCCTCTATGTCGGCGCCGCCGCTGCCGTGGCGGTGTTCCGCCCTTGCGCGCCGCCCCGCCTTGCCTTTACCCGTGTGCCGGCCTGCCATCTGCACTCTGCAATGAGTGTTTGTTTGCGGCAGAGTGTGGTCATGACCGTCTGAACGGTCGACCGTGACGACTGTGTCGAGCAGGCGCGCGCAAATCTGCCGGCGCGGCGCCGCTGCGCGCCGCGATGAGAAGTCAGGGCGCAGCCAGGTGCAGTGCATGGCCGGGCGCGGCGCCTGAGGCTGCGGGGCCGGGGGCCGGCAGGGAGGTGCACAACGACATCTTCCGCATGATCAAGTACGCGGTGGAGGAGATGGTGACCGCGGGCGACCAGGCCTCGCGCCTGCTCGAGTTCTGGACCGCCATCGTGGAGCAGCTGTTCGGCCTGCCGCCGCGCGACGCGCAGGCGCGCGTGGCCGCCTGCCGCAGGGGCGGGGTTAGGGTCAGGCTTAGGGGGCAAGAACGGGGCGGCCCGGGGCATGCAGCGCGCTGGCGTGGCGTCGGCGGCCTGGGGGTGCCTGCGAGGCCTAATGTCTGCAGGCGTCGGGTCACGCAGGTCACGCTGCCATGCCCTGCAGCGCCACGGGCCGGTGGGCGCCGCCCTTAGCGCGGGCCCTGGCGGCGTGTGCGGATGCAGGCTCAGTGCACGGGGAATGCATGCTCCTGATACAGACGACCGTGGCAAGTTGTGCTCAGAGCTTTGATTGTTACATGTGTGACCACGCATCATGCGCTGCAGCGGGGGGCCGCTGCGCGCGCAGGCGACCGTGCCGAGCATGCAGAAGCACGGCGGGCAGAACGCGGAGGGGCTCCGGGTCGCGCAGCGCAAGCTGCCGCCGCTGCGCATGCCGACCACCTCCGGCGCGCCTCCCCTCATGACCCGAGCTTGTCAGGGTGGAGCTGAGGGTGGAGCTCCTAGGGTGGAGCTGAATCACACGTGCGCTTGTGGCTGCATGAGCAGGCTGGTCTGCTAGCAGGTTTCCACTCTGTGGATGCCGCATGCGCTGGCTTGCACATGCTAGGCTGTTGTTGCGTTTCCTTCAGCTTTGTACCGTGCTCCAAATTGCTGACGCAACCCTCTCCAGTGTGATGTGGAGACGCAGCCGGCTAGTGCATGTTCATCTCACGTAATTCCGCACCGCCTGGTGTTGGAATGCGCGGCAAGACCTGCCCTGCTCCAGGTCCAGACAAGCCTCAACAGGTCCAGGAGCGGTGCGTCAGGGTTATCCTTGTTTCACTGGGCACCAGGAGAAGTCCTCTACTGACGCGGGTGCCCGCGCGGCGCGCAGCGGAGGCAGACGTGGACGGCGGCGCGGACAGCGAGGCGGAGCCGCCGAGCGGCCTGGACGGCGACGCAGAGATGGACGAGGCTGACACGGCCGCCGGCGCCGCATCCGCGCTCGCCAACGGCGCCGACGCGCCCGCCATTGACAACGCCGGCCCGCGCGGCGCCGCCGACGCCGCCGGCGCCAAGCCCGAGCCCGTGGCCGCCGACGCGCCTGGCGCGGCCACGGCGGCGCCGGGCGACAGCGGCGACGCGGCGGCGGTGCCGGACGACGTACGGCGCGGCATGCTGAACCACCTGCTGGGCGTGCCGACGGCCGGGCCGGAGGGCACGGGCGGGTCGGAGCTCCCCGGCGCGGGCGGCACCGACCCCAAGCACACCGTGGAGCCGGTGACGATCGCGCGCGAGACGACGCCGCAGCGGCGGCCGAGCCTGACGGCCGAGGCGGCGGCCGCGGCGGCCGAGGCCGCCGCCGACAGCGACGACCGCGAGGACGAGGAGGCCACGCCCGGGCCGCAGGCACGCTCTTGTTTCGGCCTGTCTGCCTATCCTCGTGCCCACCGCAATTGTTGGTGCTGTTTCGTTGGTCTACACACACCTTACCGCACGGCTCCCCAGCAAGGACTTAGGGGGCAGCGGCCAGGCTGCATTGCAGGGCGCGCACTGCAGTCGTGAGCCCCGAGGGCACGACGTCATGCCTCCAAGGCCTGCACATGCGCTCATGCTGCCTGCAATAATGAGCCCCGAGGGCACGGAGAGCGCACGCTGCAGGCGCTGAGGTGTCAAGCGATAGTCGGAGTACTCGATATCAGTACAAATGTAAAGAAGACGGGGGCCTGCCGCGCAGACGGCCACGTCGGGCGGCGAGGACGCGGAGCCGTCGTCGGAGGAGCCCGAGCCGGCGGGCGACGAGGCCGCGTTCGCGGGCTGCAAGCCGCTCGCGCCGGCCGACGCGGCGCGCGGCGCGGGCGCGGCCGCGGCCGCGGGGCGCGTGTTCTACGGCAACGACCAGTTCTACCTCTTCCTCCGCCTGCACGCGCACCTGTACGACAGGCGCGCCACCAGGCCTTCACGCGTGGAGCGAATTGTATTACTGGTGTCAAATATACAAAAAGATGCGCTTTATTTGTGCTTTAAGGCGGGGCACGCGGCGGCCGGCCGGCGCCCAGCCTGCTGGTGTGCGATGGCGGGTGCACAGCAAGTGGGCGTGTCTATAGCGGCGCCCCTCTCCCCCCGCCGTGCGGGCTGCAGTGGGCTACTGACACGTAAGCGTCAACCCGTGCAAGTGTCAAATTTTTAAGAGTGGCCGCCAGCCCGCCAAGACCGTGACCGCCTTATGGCTCCGCATTTCAGCAGCCTTTATCAGGCCCCTGTGCTGAACGGGGACCCTTTCCAGCGCAGGCTGCGGCGGGGCGTCGAGTGCGCGGCCGGTAAGGGGCGGCCCGGCTGGCGCGCGGCGGAGGGCGACGCGGGCGCGGGCGCGACGCTGGGCGCGCTGCCGCCGGAGGCGCGCGAGGTGCATGGGCGCTTCATGCGGCTCGTGTTCGAGCTCATCGACGGCTCGCTGGACCCGGGGCAGTACGAGGACGCCGTGCGCGCGCTGCTGGGTGCGCCCCCCCGCCGGGCGCCGCCGGCCCCAGCCGCCGTCGGGTGTGCGTTAAGGTTGGGGTTCCGCATGTCCTGGGCGCCGTCGGGCATGTTAGGGTTAGGGTACCGCAGGGCCCCGGGCGCCGTTAGGCTGCAGTGCAGTGCAGTGCAGCAGTGCCGGCGCGCCTCCCGCAAGCCTTCAGGCTGTGGTGTTGGGGGGGGGGG
>JAABUJ010000199.1_pt1 | contig 130489 bp, 131 predicted proteins | sample 5559131 | NCBI WGS metagenome assembly JAABUJ01 (sample SAMN10711875, study PRJNA513366) | rock metagenome | isolation source: Antarctica rocks | place: Antarctica: Victoria Land, Mt New Zealand nord | collected 2016-01-07 | reverse complement strand
GGCTCGTTCGGTCGAAGCCGGGAAGTGGACGAGGTACGAGGGAGGTACATCGGCCGCGGATCACCGGGCGGAGTCAGGCGAGGAGGTCGCACCGAAACGCGGCTGGTGCGGGTAGTTCGTTCGCCCGTCACTTCCCCTCATTTCCCGCTTGCAGTGGATCGCACCCAGGAGGTCGCCGGTTCGAGCCCGGCTAGCTCCATCGCAGGTTCCCGCTAATCGCGCCGACGCGGCTACGCGGTGAAGGGCGCCGTCAGCGCTCGGTCGCCGAGCGCCGTTCGTGGTGTTCACGGTCTCGTCAGCGAGGAACCGGCGAAGAAGAAGAACCAGACCTCGAACGCCAGGACGCAGACCACCACGCTGATCACGAGGATCCTCTCGATCGCAGTGATGCCCTGTCGCTGTTTGGCGAGCTCTTCCCGTTCGCCGCGCATGCTGCGCAGCCACGGCGACGTGCGCCGCGGGCCGGCGGGGCGACCGGTCAGCGCGGCATAGCGCGCGCTGAGCCAGCTCAGAGCCGTGGCCAGGGCGAGGCACGAAGCGGCCAACACGGCGACGACGGCGGCGATGGCACCCATGCTCAGGCCGCTGTCGCCCGCGACTTGCGAGCCGACCCAGACGGCGAGCAGCGGAGCGCCAGTCCACATGTTGATGGCAGCGAGCGCGCTGGCACTCGCCAGCACGATCCGCTTGAACCAGACCATCCAACCTCCAATGGGTCTCTCGGCCGAGCTCCCGGACGTTGAAGGCATGTTCAGGGCGAGAACACCGGACGGGGAGTGACCAGACTCGCCCCGCGCCGTCCGTGGTCCAAGCTGTCGGCCATGTGAGGATCCTCCTCTCGGGTTCCCCGGATGTTCCGGCCACCTTCGCACGGGTGGGCCGCGTCCTCAAGCCCGGCCGGGAACGGACCAGAGCTGCGTGGCGAACGGCGAGCCCCCATGCGAGCGTGAGGAGGACCCACTGCCTCAGGCCGGCGCGGGACGCCGGCTCGCTTGGCGTGGATTGGGCTCGCGGGGTGATACGCGTACGTAATGTCGAATTCCATCGAGAAGGTCCACCATCCGCTCTTCGCGCGCTTCTACACGCTGCTGAGTCGGAACGAGTCGGCGGAGGCCAAAGCGCATCGGCGTGAGCTGCTCGCCGGACTCTCGGGACGGGTGCTCGAGCTTGGCGCCGGCAATGGCGCGAACTTCGTCCACTACCCGGAGAGTGTGTGCGAGGTCGTCGCCGTCGAGCCTGAGGCCTACCTGCGCGAGCAAGCCCGGACCGAGGCTGCGAAGGCGCCGATCCGGGTCACCGTCGTCGACGGCACCGACGCCCGGCTCCCCGCAGGCGATGGGTCCTTCGACGCCGCTGTCGCCTGCCTCGTGCTGTGCTCGGTCCCCGACCAAGCAAAGGCGCTGGCCGAGCTGCGCCGCGTAGTGCGTTCCGGCGGTGAGCTCCGCTTCTATGAGCACGTGCTCTCGCGCAGGTCCGGCATCGCGCTCAGTCAGCGTGTGGTTGACCGTACGTTCTGGCCTCGAGCCTTCGGCGGCTGCCACACGGCCCGACACCCCCGCCGCCATCGAGGCCGCCGGCTTTGCCATCGAAGAGCAGCGCCGCGTGTGGGTGGCTCCGCTGCCGTTCGTGGTGCCCGTCGCCACCCACGCCCTCGGAGTGGCACGCCGCCCCTAGGCACCCTCCGTCGTCGGGTGTCGCGAATCCCGCTCTCCGGTCAGTCGATCAGCCCGTAGGCCGGCAGCGTGAGGAACTCCTCGAACTCCTCCGATGTCGCCACCCGGTCGAACATCGCCTTGGACTCCTCCGGATAGGACTGGAAGAAGAGCTCGTCGCCGACGCCCTCGCGTACCTTGGCGAGCTCCTCGTCCTCCATCCGGCGCACCAGCTCCACGGTCACCCGCTCGCCCGTGTCGAGCTCCGCGCCCTGGTTGATCCACTGCCACACCTGTGAGCGCGAGATCTCCGCCGTGGCCGCGTCCTCCATGAGGTTGTTGATCGCCGCCGCGCCGTTGCCCGTGAACCAGTTCGAGAGATACTGGATGCCCACCGAGACGTCGTTGCGCAGGCCGGCCTCGGTGATGGCGCCCGGCGTCGACTGCGCGTCGAGAAGCTCGGCCGCCGTGACCGACACGTCGTCGCGCTGCACCTCGAGCTGGTTCGGACGGTCGCCGAGGACGGCGTCGAACTCGGCCATGGCAGTCTCCACGAGGTCGGGGTGGGCGACCCACGTCCCGTCGAAGCCCGCCTGCGCCTCGCGCGCCTTGTCGGCCTTGACGCCCGCAAGTGCCTGCTCGTTGGCCTCGGCGTCCTTGCGACTCGGGATGAGCGCCGCCATCCCGCCCATCGCGTGGGCGCCGCGGCGGTGGCAGGTCTTCACCAGCAGCTCGGTGTAGGCCCGCATGAAGGGCACGGTCATCTTCACGTCGTTGCGGTCGGGGAGGAGGAACTCCGGCCGGTCGCGGAAGGTCTTGATCATCGAGAAGATGTAGTCCCACCGCCCGGCGTTCAGCCCGGCCGAGTGCTCGCGCAGCTCGTAGAGGATCTCGTCCATCTCGAAGGCGGCGGGGATCGTCTCGATGAGGACCGTCGCCTTGATCGTCCCGTGCGGGATCCCGAGCCTCTTCTCCGCGTGGACGAAGACCTCGTTCCACAGTCGCGCCTCGTGGTGGCTCTCGATCTTCGGCAGGTAGAAGTAAGGGCCCGAGCCCGCCTCGACGAGCCGGCACGCGTTGTGGAAGACGAAGAGTCCGAAGTCGAAGAGCGCCCCCGACGCCGGCTCGCCGTCGACGAGCAGGTGCTTCTCGGGCAGGTGCCAGCCGCGCGGGCGCACGAGCAGGGTGGCGACGTCGTCGTTGAGCTCGTAGTGCTTGCCCTCGGCCGAGTCGTGCTCGATCGTGCCCTCGATCGCCTCGATGAGGTTGACGTGACCCTCGACCATGTTCGCCCACGTCGGGGCGTTCGAGTCCTCGAAGTCGGCCATGAACCCCGACGCGCCGGAGTTGAAGGCGTTGATGAGGAGCTTGCGCTGGGTCGGGCCGGTGATCTCGACGCGGCGCTCCCGGAGGTCGGGCGGGGCCGGCTCGACCATCCAGTCGCCCTCGCGCACACCCGCCGTCTCCGCGAGGAAGTCGAGCTGCTCCTCCCCCGCCGCGATCCGCGCACGGCGCTCGGCGCGAGCGGCGAGCAGGTCACGGCGGGTCGGCCCGAAGCCGCGCTCGAGCTCGGCCACGAAGGCGAGCGCCTCCGCGGTCAGGATCCGCTCGAATCCTTCCTCCATCGGGGCCGTGATGACCACGCCTGTGGGTGCCGTTGCCGCCATGTCCGTTCCTCCTTGCTCGCTCCCGTCGGTCCTACCCCGGGCGAGCCGGGCTGACGCCGCGGCGCGCCGACCCTCACCCTCCGCTCAGGAGCCGGCTCCGCTCGCGGTCGTCGAGGGGATCGACTCGACGCACCCCCGGGAGTCCCTCGAACTCCCGATCCGCGGTGAGGACGACGCCCATGCCGTGGGTCAGGCAGGTGCCAACGTGCAGCCGGTCGTTCGCGCCGAGGGGCCCGTCCTCGAGGGAGAGCGCGCGCCGGAACGCGTCATCGGTGACGGCCGTCAGCGGGGTCATCAGGGTGTAGGACCGCTGCGCGAGCCCGTCGAGGCGTCCGGCGCGTCCCGAGCGCTCCACGTGCCAGACCTCTTCGAGCACGGCGCAGGACGTCCGCCCGTCCACCTCGCCCCGGGCGATCGCGCCGAGTACCTCCAGGCACGGCGCGCGGTACTCGCACGGCACGGCGCCGTAGATGAAGACGTTCGCGTCGACGAAGAAGCTCACCGCGCGGCGGCGTCCGGCAGGGCGTCGAGAACCGCCTCGCGCTCCTCCTCGACGATCCGATCGAGCGCGGCGGGCGTGAGGAAGCGCCCCGCGGTCTTCTCGATCCCGGCCAGCGCCTCCAGGCGCTCCTCCGGCGACGTGGCGCCGAACCGGGCATCGACCGCTTCGCGGATCAGATCGCCGACCGGCGTCCCACGCCGCTTGGCCTCGGCCTCCAGCGCCCGGCGCTGCGCGGGGCTCACGAGCACCTGCAGCCGGTCAGGCGCGCTCACCCCGTCCTCGGCCTCGTCCAGTTCCCGCGCGAAGTCCGGATCGATCGGCATGGCGAGCAGACGGCGGATCGTCGCTCGGTCAACGTCCACGCGCGGACCTACGTCGCTCTCTGGCCCGAGGCGGGCGACCGGGCGGCCACGGACGGTGACGGTGAACGTCGTGCCCGCCTCAGCCGCCCGAAGTATCTCGCCGACGTTGTTGCGCAACTCGCGTTGAGGGATCGTGTGATCGCTCACTGCTACGCAGCGTAGCAGTAGCCCTGGGCGGGGCTGCCCCCGCGATCGAGAAGTCGAGCAGCTCGATCGGGTGGTGGATCGGGCGCGCCTCCCCCATCCGCTCGAGCTGCGCGCCGATCTGCAGGGCGCAGCCCGGATTGGCGGCGGCGATGGCCTCCGCGCCGGTGGCCAGGAGGTTCTTCGCCTTGCGCTCCCCGAGCGCCGTCGCCGGCTCGGGCTCGAGCAGGTTGTAGACGCCGGCCGAGCCGCAGCAGAGCTCCCACTCCGCGGGCTCGACGAGCTCGACGCCGGGAATCCCGCGGAGCAGCTCACGCGGCGCGGCGCGGATGCCCTGCGCGTGGGCGAGGTGGCAGGCGTCGTGGTAGGCGAGCTTCAAGGGCAGCGGGTGGCGCTTGGCGCGCGGCTCGCCGGCGGCGAGGAGCTCGCTCACGTCGCGGACCTTCGCCACGAACGCCTCGGCGCGCTCGGCCCACTGCGGGTCCTCGGCGAGCAGGTGCGTGTAGTCCTTCATCCCCGAGCCACAGCCGGCCGAGTTGACGACCACATGGTCGAACTCCTCGAACCGGGCGATGTTCTCCCGAGCCAGCGCCTGAGCGGAGTCCTCGTAGCCCGTGTGGAGCTGGAGCGAGCCACAGCAGCGCGGCGTGCGCGGCGCGTGGACCTCGTAGCCCTCGGCGGCGAGCACTCGCGCCGTCGCGGCGTTGACGTCGCCGAAGAAGACGCGCTGGACGCAACCCTGGAGCATCCCGACGCGCCCGCGCGGCACACCCACCGCCGGCGTGAGCTCGGGCAACCGCGTCAGCGCGCGGCGCATGGGCACGGCAGGCGCGAGCCCAATCATCGAGCGTACGCGCGGGACGTGCCCGAGGAGGCCGCCGCGCCGCCGGCGCGCCAGCGTGTCGACCCCCAGTCGGCGTTGCAGCGCGAGCATGGGCGCGAGCGCGCGCAGCCGCCCCGGGTGCGGGAAGGTCTCGAAGACCAGGCGCCGGAACGCGCGGTCCGCGAGCGTCCGGTCGTGGACGCGCTCGACCTGGGCGCGCGTCTCCTGTATGAGCAGGTCGTACTGGACGCCCGAGGGGCAGGCGGTGACGCACGCCATGCAGCCGAGGCAGTTGTCCCACCTATCGACCATCTCGGCGGAGAGCTCCGCGCCCTCCTCGTGTCCGAGCTTCATGAGCGCGATCCGGCCGCGGGGAGAGTCCATCTCCTCCCCCCAGAGCGCATAGGTCGGGCACGTGGGCAGGCAGAACCCGCAGTGCACGCAGTCCTCGATGAGCTCGGGGGCGGGCGGGCGGTGCGCCGGATCCCACGCCGTGGTCTCGATCGCCGCCATCAGATCCCGCCAACGTAACGGCCGGGGTTGCAGGTGCGCGCCGGGTCGAAGCGCTCCTTGACGCGGCGCATGAGCGCGAGCTCGGCTCCGGTGGGCACGCCCCAGGGATCGAGCGCCGTCCGCACGCCCCGCGGCGCGTCCTCGACGACGCACGGACTCGGCGCGAGCCGCGCGCGAAGCTCCACCGCCGCCGCGACGAGGTCTTCGTCGCGCGCGGGTGGCAGCCCGATCCAGTGGACGCCGTGCCCGGCGCGGCCCACGACGTTCCCCCGGAGCGCCTCGGCCGCCGCGAGCACCGTGGCCAGAGCCGCGGGCGGAGCGCTCACCTTCACCGACACGCCTCCGGGCGCGGGCCGCTGTCGCGCCCGCTGCGCCTCCCACAGGCCCTCGTCATCCTCTTCGTGGCGCACGTCTAGGCCCGCCACGGACATGAGCTCCTCCACCCGCGCGATCTGGGCCCGCGCCGCCGGCCCGGCCGCGCGGGCGAGCAGCGCACCGCGGCCCTGCGCCCATGCCACGTCGAGGCTCTCGAGCTCGAGCGGCGCGCGCGACAGCGCCCCGCGGGCGTGGGCGAGCGCCACCGGCTCGGTGCTCTCTCCCACTGCCGTGAGCCTCTCCTCCAGCCGCGGGTGCAACCGGAGGACGAGCTCGACGACGAGGCCGAGCGTCCCCAGCGCACCGGTCGCGAGCTTCGCGAGGTCGTAGCCCGCCACGTTCTTGATCACCCGTCCGCCGGCGCGCGGGGCGGTCCCGTCGGGCAGGGCGAGCTGGATGCCGAGGACGAGGTCGCGCGGCGGTCCGTAGCGGTGGCGCAGAGGCCCCGCGTCGGCACAGGCGAAGACGCCGCCGAGGGTCGCGCGCGCCTCCCCGCTCGGCGGGTCGAGCGCGAGCATCTGTCCCTCGACGCCGAAGGCCTCCTGAGCCGTGGCGAGCGGGACGCCGGCCTGGGCCACCGCCGTGAGGTCGCCCGCGTTGTGCTCGAGGAGCGTGCCGAGGCGTGTGGTGTGCAGCTCGCGGTCCGGCGCCGGTGTCGGGTGGCCCCAGCCCTGCTTCGTCCCGCCGCCGACGAAGCCGACGGACTCCCCGGCCCGCGCGGCGCCGTGCAGCGCCTCGGCCGCCTCCTCGGCGGACTCCGGCGTGAGCGTCGGCACGCTCGCGCTCGCGATCAGAACCGCTCCGCGACGCCCGCCGCTTCGAGCGGGTGCTGCCGGTAGGGCCCCGGCACCTCGCCGCACAGCCGCGGTGTGGGCATCACCTTGCCCGGGTTGGCCCGTCCCTCGGGATCGAAGGCGCAGCGGAGCTTCTGGAACGCGGCCAGGTCCGGCTCGGAGAACATCTTCCCCATGTAGCGCTTCTTGTCGATCCCCACGCCGTGCTCGCCGGTGATGGAGCCTCCCGCGTCGACGCACGCGGAGATGATCTTCCCGGCGAGCTCCTCGGCGCGCTCGGCCTCGCCCTCCGTGTGCCCGTCGTAGCAGACGAGCGGGTGGAGGTTGCCATCCCCGGCGTGGAAGACGTTGGCCACCTTGAGCCCGTACTCGTCGGCCAGGGCGTCGATCTTCGCGAGCACCTCGGGCAGCTTCGTCCGCGGCACGACGCCGTCCTGCACGTAGTAGTGCGGCGAGATCCGCCCCATCGCCGGGAAGGCCGACTTGCGGGTCTTCCACAAGAGCGCACGCTCCTCCTCGTCCTGCGCGACGCGGACGTCGCGCCCGCCGTGGCGCTCGCAGAGCGCGAGGACCTGGTCGAGGCGCGCAGAGCACTCGCCCTGCGGCCCGTCGAGCTCGATCAGGAGCACCGCGCCGGCGTCCTTCGGGTACCCGGCGTGGGCCATGTCCTCGCTCGCGCCGATCGCGAGCTGGTCCATCATCTCGATCGCTGCCGGGACGACGCCCTCGCCGACCGCGTCGGAGACCACGCGCGCCGCGTCGCCCGTGGAGGGGAAGAAGGCCACGAGGGTTTCCACCGCTTCGGGCGCCGGCATGACCCTGAGCAGCACCTTCGTCGCCACCCCGAGGGTCCCCTCCGAGCCCACGAATGCCGCGACGAGGTCGTAGCCCGGCCGGTCGAGCTCGGTCCCGCCGAGATGCACGAGCTCGCCGTCGGGCAGCACGACCTCGAGCCCGCACACGTAGTTCGTCGTGAATCCGTACTTGAAGCAGTGCGCGCCGCCCGAGTTCTCGGCGACGTTCCCGCCGATCGAGCACACGATCTGGCTCGACGGGTCGGGTGGATAGAAGAAGCCAGGCGCCACGGCCTTCGAGACCGCGGTGTTAGTCACGCCGGGCTCGACGAGGACGCGCCCGTTCTCGAGGTCGACCTCGAGAACGCGGTTCATGCGCGAGAGGCCGATGAGCACGCCGTCCTCCACCGGAACCGCGCCGCCCGAGAGCCCGCTCCCCGAGCCGCGCGCGACCCACGGCACGCCCGCCTCCCAGCACGCGCGCACCACCGCCTGCACCTCCTCGCCGCTGGCCGGGAGGACGGCGGCGCGGGGGCGCGCCCGGTACTGCAGGAGGCCGTCGGATTCGTAGGTGGAGAGCGCGTGGGGATTCGTGATCACGTAGGCCGGCTCGACGATCTCACGCAGGCCCGCGAGGAGCCGGTCGGCCTCCTCCCGGGAGAGCGCCGGACCCGACTCGGCGCCGCCGCGGTCGAGGGGCTCCACCTGCGGCGCGAGCTGGGGCTCGTCGTTGCTCACTTCGTCTTCACGACCATCCACGAGAGCACGCCCGTGTTCTGCAGCAGGACGATCACGCACATGATCAGCACGAGGAACACGCTCCAGCCCACGACCTTGCGGAAGAGGTCGCCCTCCCGGCCGCTCATCCCGACGGCGGCGCTCCCGATCGCCAGGTTCTGGGGGGAGATCATCTTCCCCAGGACGCCTCCCGACGAGTTAGCCGCCGAGAGCAGGACCGCCGAGATGCCGGTGCTCTTCGCCGCCGTGGTCTGCACGAGCCCGAAGAGGGCGTTCGAGGAGGTGTCCGAGCCGGTCACCGCGACCCCGAGCCAGCCAATCAACCCGGAGAGGAACGCGAAGACGCCACCCGCGCCGGCCACCCACGTTCCCAGGGTGATGGTCTGGCCCGACTGGTTCATGACGTAGGCCAGGGCGAGCACCGCCGCGACCGTGAGGATCGCCCACTTGATCTGGTTCAGCGTCTCCCCGTACACCCGGAGCGCTTCGCGCGGGCGCACGCGCAGGACGAGCATGCTGAGCAGGCCCGAGAGCAGGAGCAGGGTCCCCGCGGCCGCCGCCCAGTTGAAGGAGAACGTGAGCGACATGAGGGGCTTGCCCTTCGCGCTGACGACGTCCAGCCCCGGCCACTTGAACATCTCCGTGCGGCCGGCCAGGAAGCCCTTGATCGGCTCGATGTTCGCGAGGCCGAGGACGACGATGATGATGATGTACGGGGCGAAGGCGGCAAGCGCACCGCCGCGCGGCTCCGGCTCGCCGGAGGAGCCGCCCCGGCGCCGGTGCACGTCCTCCTCCCACGCCGCGTCGGCGGCCGCCGCACCGGCGATCGCCGGGCCGACCACGGGTCGCGTGGCGGACGCCTCCGCCGCCAGCGGTTGGCTCGGGCTCCACACGCGCAAAAAGGCGACGAGCGCGGCGGCCGAGAGCAGCGCGGCGACGATGTCGGTCAGCTCGACCGAGATGTAGTTCGAGGTCACGAACTGCGCCACGGCGAACACGAGCCCGGCCACGAGCCCGGCGGGCCAGGTCTGGCGCAGGCCGCGCCGTCCGTCGACCATGAAGATGAGAACAAGTGGCAGGATCAGCGCGATGAACGGCGTCTGGCGGCCGACCATCGCGCCGAGGTCGTCCTTCGGCAGGCCGGTGACCGTTGAGAGCGTCGTGATCGGGATGGCGATCGCACCGAAGGCGACGGGCGCCGTGTCGGCCACGAGCGCGAGCGCTGCCGCCTTCACGGGGTTGAAGCCGAGGGCGATCATCATCGCCGCGCAGATCGCCACCGGCGTCCCGAAGCCGGCGAGCGCCTCGAGCAGAGCGCCGAAGCAGAAGGCGATGATGACGGCCTGGATGCGCTGGTCGGTGCTGATCGCGCCGAACGAGCGACGCAGCGTCGCGAAGTGGCCCGTCTTCACCGTCATGTTGTAGATCCACAGCGCGTTGATGACGATCCACATGATCGGGAAGAGCCCGAAGACGGCGCCCTCGGCGGCCGAGTCGAAGGCCTGGCCCACCGGCATGGGATAGACCACGGTCGCGACGAGGAGCGCCACGGCGAGCGCGATGAGAGACGCCCATTGCGCCTTCATCCGCAGGCCGCCGAGCAGCACGAAGAGGACGAGCACGGGCAGGATCGCGAAGATCGACGACACCCCGAGCGAGTTGCTCACCGGGTCGAGCACCTGCTTGTACATCGGGGTCTTCCCCCTCCCGTGGACCGCCCGAGCTTGATAGCCCTGTGGAGGACGCCGCAAACATCGCGCGCGGCACTGCTAGTTCTCGATGGTGTCCCCGACCAGGTTGTCGATCACCGGGCCGACCAGAGGCATCGGGGTAGTTCTTCGGGACCGCGGCGGATGAGGGTCGCGTTCCTAGACGCCGATTTCCTCCGTGCCCTGTGCGATCTCCGCGACCGGCTGCCATTCACGCCAGGTCGCGAGGCGACCTTCGTAGTCCTTCTCTGCGATACCCAGTGGGGCGCTGCCAAAGAAGACGCGCAGCGGCGGCTCGTGGGCGTCGACGATGCGCATGACGGCTTCGGCCGAGGCGTTCGGATCGCCGGCCGATTGCGCCCCGCTTTCGCGCCGGCGCTGCGCAGCTTCGTGGGCCTGCTCGTAGGCGTCGTGCGCGTCGGCGTGTCGTGCCGACGAGCCGCCCCAGTCCGTCGAGAAGCCGCCGGGCTCGATCAGCGTGACGTCGATACCGAAGCCCTTGACCTCCTGCGCGAGCGATTGGCTGATGCCCTCCAGCGCCCACTTGGAGGCGTGGTACATACCGATGCCCGGGAACGCGGAGATGCCGCCGATCGAGGACACCTGCAGGAAGTGACCGCTGCCCTGCTCGCGCAGGAACGGCAACGCGGCCTGGGTCACCCACAACGCACCGAACAGGTTCGTCTCGATCTGATCGCGCGCCTCCTGCTCGCTGAGCTCCTCGACCATTCCGAACTGGCCGTAGCCCGCGTTGTTGACGACGACGTCGAGCCGCCCGAAGTGCTCGTGCGCACGGCGAACACTCGCAAAGACCGCCTCGCGGTCGGTCACGTCGAGCACCATGGGCAGCAACGCGTCTCCATGCTCCCGTGCCAGATCATCGAGCGTGCTCGGGTCGCGCGCTGTCCCGGCGACGCGGTCGCCGCGCCGCAGCGCGGCGACCGTCCACTCGCGGCCGAAACCGCGCGAAGCTCCGGTGATGAACCACGTCTTCTTAGCCATGTCGCGCATGCTAGTCGGCGACGGCGCCGCCCCTTTGCCAGCAGCCGCCCGCGGCGGCGTGGGCGTGTTAGGTACAAGGCGCAATTCGGCGTCTGGTCGAGCGCTAGCCTCGCGGGATGCCCTCTCGCGCCGCCGCGCTCGGTCGCCACACCGTCAACCGCCTCGGCTTCGGCGCAATGCAGCTTCCCGGCCGTGGGGTCACCGGCCCGCCGAAGGACCATGACGAGGCAGTGGCGGTCGTGCGCCGCGCGCGCGAGCTCGGGGTGGACCACATCGACACGGCGAGCTTCTACGGGCCCGACGTCGCGAACGAGCTGCTCGCCGAGGCGCTGAACCCGTGGCCCGAGGACCTGCGCATCGTCTCGAAGGTCGGCGCCCGCCGCGACACCACGGGCGCGTGGCTGCCCGCGCTCTCGCCGTCCGACATCCGGGCGGCGATCGAGTCCGACCTCCGAGTCCTCGGGATCGACCGGCTCACCGCGGTCAACCTGCGCGTCCTCGACACCCCCGACGATGCCTTCGACGACGCGCTCGACGCGCTGGTCGAACTGCGCGGCGAGGGGCTGATCGAGGACGTAGGGCTGAGCAACGTCGCGCTGCGCCAGCTCGACCGTGCGCTCGAGCGCACGGAGATCGCCTGCGTGCAGAACCAGTACGGGCTGCTCGACCGCGGCGGGGAGGACGTCGTGCGCGCGACCGCCGAGCGTGGGATCGCGTTCGTCCCGTTCTTCCCGCTCGGCTCGGCCTTCGGTGCGGCGCCTCGTCCGGCCGAGGATCCGGACGTCCAGCGCATCGCCGAGGAGGTCGGGGTCAGCCCCTCGCAGGTCGCCCTGAGCTGGCTGCTGCACCACGCCGAGCACATCCTCCTGATCCCGGGGACAAGCTCACGCGCACACCTCGAGGAGAACCTCGGCGCGGCCGACGTGGACCTCACACCGGAACAGGTCGAGCTACTCGACAGGCTCGCCGCCGTCTGAGCTCTCCAGAACGCGGTGCGGACCGCGATTACCGCGGGCGAAGGGCCGTGCGGGAACCTCGGGTTACACCGGGACTTGGTCGCCGCCCAACGGGCGTGGCCGAGCAGTCGCTTGCCTTGCCGATCGTCTGGCCCCGGCTCCAGGGCTCGCACCTCGGCCCGTCACGTCTCACGGGCGGCTGGCCTGCACCCTTCCGCGGCGACGGACCAGCCGGTGCGCCAGCAGCGGTAGCAGCGAGACGGCGAGGATGCCGAGCGTGATCGCGAGGGCGTGATCGTTGACGTCGAGCGCCCCGCCCAGCACGTAGCCGCTCGTTGCCACCACCACCGCCCAGACGAGCGCTCCCAACAGGTTGAAGGCGGTGAAGGTCACGATCGGCATCGCCGCGATCCCGGCCGCCGGGCTGGCCAGGGTGCGCACGAACGGGACGAAGCGGGCGATCACGATCGTCCGCGAGCCGAACCGCCGGAAGTACGCGTGCGTGCGCTCGAGATAGCGGCGCCGGTAGATGCGCCCGTCGGGGCGCTCGAGCAGGCGCGTGCCCGCGACCCTGCCGAGCATGTATCCCGCGTGGCCGCCGGCGATCGCCCCCACCGCCGCCGCGCCGATGACGAGCGCGAGCTCCGGATGGGGCTGGCCGGGCCGACTGACGTGGCTGTAGGCGCCGGCGAGGATCGTAAGCGTCTCGCCGGGGAGCACGAGTCCGAGTACGAGCCCGGTCTCCAGGAAGAGGATCACGCCGATCCCGACCACGCCGTAGACGGCGAGCAGGTGCGGCGCACTCAGCACGACCGGACTCTACCGAGCGAGGCGCGGCCGGCCACAGACCGTGGCGCAAGCCCGGAGTCGTCGATTTCGTCGCCCCCGTTCGTCTCAGGGCATCGTCTGCAGAGCGCATGGTGCGTGTCCTACGCTTGATCACGACCGCCAGCGGGAGCTCGACAGCGAGTCGGTCGCGAGGGCCGCATCGCCGACGTGCGCGAGCCCCGGCACGACGGGCACGCGCACGCGGTCGGGCATCTCGATCCTGCCGAGCACCGGGCCTACCCGGCGCCCGTCGCGGATCGGTGGGGCGTCCGGAACGCCGGCCAGGAACGAGACGAGAGCCGCCTCGGGGTCGTGCGCCGGGTTCGACGCGTTCGGGACCCGGCGCATCAAACCGGCGCGCATGCTCACGACGGTGGGGCCGCGCGCGATCGCGGTCAGTGCGAGGCACGCGCTGGCTCGCACTGCGGAGTGATGCGAGCGCAGGGCGACAGTAGTCGTGTGGCCGGCTCGCTGAGCGGGTGAGCGCCGCGTCGGGCGCTTCCCGGTCGTGGGCGGCTTCAGCGAGGCGGAAGGCGCCCACGCGCATGAGCTGGCTCGCGTGGCTGTGTCCACCGCAGGGCGATCGTCGGGCAGGCGCGCACGGCGCGGAGCGCGTGCTCTCGAAGCTCCGGGGGGATCGCCGTCGGGTCGATGATCGGGTAGCCCCAATCGTCGAGTGCGATGCGCTCGGGAAAGAGCTCGACGCAGAGCCCGTGGCCGGTGCACGCGATCGGGTCGACGCTCAGGCGCTCGCTCATGCCGCTCGTGTGATCCGGTATGGCGTGCGGAGGGTCGCAGGCGCATCGCACGCCCGACAGGGCCCTCGGAGCGCGTGGTCTGCCAGCTCGGCGGAGAAGACGCGCGTGGCGGTGGCGATCATGCGGGCGACGCCGTCGGGATGGCGGCACGCGCCCCGGCCCCTGACCATGGCCGTCCAGCGGGTGAGGAGCTCCGTGTCACCAGGATGCGTGCGGCCGGTGGCGATCCGCTCGAGCACATCGGCGAGGCTGGCGAGACCGTGTACGCACGGGCCGCACTGCCCGGCTGACTCCGCGCTCATCCAGGCGGCGAGACGCGCGGTCTCGGCGACCGGGCACGCCGACTCGCCGAGCACGACGATCACCCCGGCGCCGATGGCAGCGCCGATCGTGCCCAGTGAGGTGTCGTCGAGAGTGCTGCCGGCGCCGTCTGCGTCGACCCACGCGCCGAAGTACCCGCCCACGAGCAGGGCTCGGATGGGCTCGACCGCTCCGCCGGCGATCGCCGGCAGCTCGGGCAGGGCAACGCCCAGCGGCACCTCGTACACCCCCGGTGCCGCCACCGCGCCGGAAAGCGTCACGAGCGTCGTCCCGGGGTGCGCGCTCGTGCCCCGTTCGCGAAACCACGTCGCCCCGTAGCGCGCGATGAGCGCCACGTGCGCCATCGTCTCGGCGTTCTGCACCAGGGTGGGGCGGCCGCGCAGGCCGCTCTCGACGGGAAGCCGAAGCTTGACGCGTGGGAGCGCGGCACGGCCTTCCAGGTGCGCGATCAGCGCCGTCTCCTCACCGGCGACGTAACCCGCGCCGCCGGGCGCGAGGCGAATCTCGACGGCGTGGCGTGCGGAGGGCCCGCGCTCGTCGAGCGCCTCGCGAAGAACGGCGAGGACCTCAGGCGCTGCGACCAGGACGACCTCGCGGGCGCCCAGTGCCTCGGCTGCGAGCAGCGCGCCGTCGATCACCAGGTGGGGCGTTCGCGTCAGCAGCACTCGGTCCTTGACGCTCATCGGCTCGCTCTCCGAGCCGTTGACGATGATCACCGAACGGGGCCGGCCGGCGACGGCAGCGGCCTTGATGCCGGCCGGAAACCCCGCGCCGCCCCGCCCGCGCAGCCCCGAGGCGGTGAGCTCGGAGGGAAAGCGCGCGCGGTCGGAGGCGGAGAGGGGGAACACCTCCCCGTAGGTCGCGATGTGGCTCGCGAGCGACCCGGGCCCTGCGCCCGTGAGGCCGGCCAGCAGTCTCGGCTCGCTCACCCGCCCGCTCCGGCTCCGTTGGCGCTCACCGGGACGAGCTGGGCGGTGCCCCGAACCTGGCCCGTCGGGCGGTCGACCTGCAGCAGGAGCGAGAGCCGGAGCGAACCCGTGCCCGTTGCGAACAGCGTGGCGGCCAGATGGTTGTTCTCCAGTTGGGAGACCGGCCCGTGGTACCGCGCGGGGGCCTCCGGAGGTCCGAGCTTCACGTGCCCGTGGTCGAGTGCGATCCCGCCGCCGGCCAGCGCGCGCCCGTCGAGCTCGATTGCCAGATCGCGCAACGGGCCCCGGTCGAGGAGGAGCGCCAACCGGACCACGGCGTTGCCGTCTGGCGTGGTGACCTGGCTCATGTGACCGCTCAGCGACGTCGTGAGCGGACCGGTGGGGGAGACGGTGGTCGGTTGCGGGGAGCCCGCGGCCGAAGCGGTGCTCGAGCCGCCTTGGGGGCCCGCGGCGAGGCTGGTGGTCAGATCGCTCGCCGGGGTGCCGGCCCGCCGGGCCCAGCCCCGAGCTAGGGGCCCGGAGGGCAGCCAGACGGCCAGCCCGATGGCAGCCGCCGCCAGCGCTCCGACCGCACCTAGACGAAGGCGCATGTGGCCGGGCCAGCCACTGGCGACCCGCGTGAGGACGGCGATCGCGACCGCGGCGGCACAGGCGAGGGAGACGACGAGCATCCATCCACCGTTGATGTCGCTGCCCGCCCCGAGACCGTGAACGAACGCGACGGGCCAGCAGGCGTAGGCGAGCCAGTGCACGGCCCGCCACCCGCGGTAGCCGAGCCGTGCGCGCAGGACGCTCGTGATCATCAGAGCGATGAGCAGGTCGAAGGCGAGTGCGCCGAGACCGACCCAGACCGGCCGGTAGGCCGAGACGAACGGGACGACCACGTCGAGGAGGCGGATCGGGGCAAAGGAGTCGAGCAGGCTCGTGAGGACGTGCACGGCGACCATCACGACCACCAGCAACGAAACGGTCCGGTGAAGTCCGTCGACGACGAAGCGCGGGACGCGGCGCGAGGACCACCGCAGGTCGGCCACTCCCAGCACCAGCGACACGGTGAGCAGGATCAACGTCACCGCGCCGGTTCCGCGGGTCAGATACCAGAGCGCGCTACCGCTGCCTCCGGCCGCGAGCGAAAGGCTCATGCCGCCTGCTCCTCGGGCCAGCCGTTCACGCGGAGTACCCGGCCGTCCACGCCGACCAGCCGCGCGCTCAGCCCTGAGTCCCTGAGCCACCCCGGCGCGCGGTCGGCGAGGACGATGGCGGCCGTGCTCGCGACGTTGGCCTCGACGCACGAGCCTGCCGTCACGCTGACCGTGCGCCACACCGGACGGCAGGGCGCCCCGGTGGAGGGATCGAGGATGTGGTTCAGCTCACGGCCCCCGCGCCGCCAACGGCGCACGGTCGTGCTCGAGGTAGCCAGGCCCCCGCTCACAAGCGTCACCACCGGCCCCGTCGCCGGACTCCGGTGATCGTCGGCCAGGGCCACCGGCCACCCGCCGGCCGGCGCCGGTCCGGCGACCGCGATGTCACCGCCGAGGCTCAAGAGAACGCCCGCGCTCGTCGCCGATCTCGTCGCCGCCACCGCCCGGTCGGCCGCGAGCGCCTTCGCCGTCGCACCCAGGTCGAGCTGCACTCCGTCGGGGACCCTCACCGTGCCGGTCGAGACGTCCACCTCGACGCGACGCCAGCCCGGTGGCGCGACCGGCGAGACGGCGGGTCCGTCGTGCGCAACCGAGGCAAAGTCGCGGTCGTATCCCGCGACGGCGATGGCCGTCCCGATCGTCGGGTCGACTGCCCCATCGGTGACCCACGCGGCGCGGAGCGCCACCATGATCGCCTCGAGCAGCAGCGGGCTGACTTGGGTCGGCCGTCCCCGTGCCGAGTTGAGGACGACCAGCTCGGCGTCGGCTCGAAAGCGCGAGCAGGACGAGTCGATCGCTGCGAGCTCCCCCTCCACCGCTTCCCGGATCGCGTCCAGCTCCTCGTCGGCGGCCACCAGGTGCGCGGTCGTACCCAGCGCACCCCAAGTGGCCTGGGAGAAGCTCACGAGCCCCCGCTGACCACCACGGGAGGCTGCGGCGTGGACGCTGGAGCGGCGGGCGCAGCGGCCGCCGAGGAAGACGGCGCGCTCGTCGCGGAGCTCGGCGACGACGAGCGCGGTGCGGTTCGGTGCACCCGTCGATGATGGCGGCGGTGCGGGGGCCGGTGCCGAGCGGGATGGGGTTCCGGCCGGGACGGCGAGGGCGCTACTCGGGCGTTCGGCACCGGCCGCGCGGGGCCGGTCCGCGCGTGACCCGGAAACGCGCGGGCAGCAACGGCGCTCATCGCCAGCGTCAAGCCGACCGTCGCGGCGATCGCACCTCGCCGCCACCGCCCGAGCGTCCTCAGCGCCGCGTCGCGGGCCTGAGTCGACTGACGAGATCCGGAGTCCAAAGGACGATTCACACGAGCAACGCTACGCGGCAACCCTCTGAATCGCCTGAGAGCGACGTGAGAATCGCCTTACCGCGACCAAGTGTCGATGATCGGCAGGACGGCGAGCGCGAGGGCAACCCCGGCGCCGATCGAGCCGGCGAGGATCGCTGTCCGGATCCCGGAACCGGGGATGCGTTGGGCGCGCGCGGCGGTCCAGTCGGCTCGGAGCGAGCGCCAGACGCGCGGGAGGTAGGAGAGGAGGTGCGCGGCGAAGCACGCGCCCCAGACGATGAAGCTCACCTTGTGGAGCAGGAGGACCGTTCCGGAGCGGTGGCCGATGAGCAGAAGCACGACCCCCGTGGCGAACACCACGAGCGTGCTGACCACCAGCACCGGGGCGAGGAAGCGGAGGGGAAGCAGCGGCGGTCCCTTCTCCCGGTAGGCCCGCGCGGCGGCGTAGTAGCGCTCGAAGCGATAGCCGGTGCTGCCAAGCTTCAGCAGGACGGGCGGGATCAGCACCATCCCGACGAGCATGTGCTCCGTGAGCAGGCCGCCGAGGCGCAGGATCGTCACGCCCTCGGCGGCGAGCAGCAGCGTGAGCGCGACCGCGGTCGCGCTGGTCAGGAGCTCGTTGCCCTCCGTCCCGCCGAGGCGCTCTCCGCGGAGCCGCATCGAGCTCGCCCTACGCTCGCGTTCCGGCGCGTCCGCCGGGACCGACTCATCGGGGAGAAAGGTGCGGCGGCCCATTTCGGGACCGAGGTTGGAGCACGACGATGAGCTCAGCGTAAGAGCTTCATCACAGAACGCTCATTCGGCCGGCCCCTCGATCGCCTCTGTCGGAGCCGGCGCGCGGGCACCGGCCGATTCGCGCCCAAGCCTTGTGCGAGGCTGCGTGTCGATGGGAGGGCCGCGACGGTGAGCGAGATCCAGCCACAGGTTTACCGTGACGAGCGGCCAGCGGCGGCGATGCGTCCCTACCACGAGTGGGCGCGGACCCACGAGCCGGGATGGACGTACACGGCGGTGCGTCTCCTCCTCACGCCGGTGGCGCTCGCGCTCTACCGCACGCGGGCGATCGGGCGAGTCAACGTGCCGGCGCGCGGCGCCTTCATCCTCGCGCCGAACCACTTCTCGAACATGGATCACTTCTTCTGCGGGGTCTATCTGCGCAGACGGATCCGGTTCATGTCCAAGTCGCAGTTCTTCGGCGACAACCCGCTGGTGAGCTACGTGTTCAGGGTCTCCGGTCACTTCCCCGTGCGGCGCGGGCACCCCGACGACGAGGCCTTCGCGACCGCCCACTCGATCCTCGCTCGCGGCGGCTGCGTCGGGCTCTACGCCGAGGGTGGGCGCTCGCGCTCGGGCGGCCTCGGCGAGGCGCGGCCCGGGATCGGACGCCTAGCTCTGGAGGCGGGCGTCCCCGTGGTGCCCGTCGCGATCCACGGCTCCTACGCCGTGCGGCAATGGCGCCGCGGACGCTTTCCTCCCATCACCGTCAGCTACGGCGAGCCGCTCCGGCTCGAGCGCAATCCCGAGCCGAGCAGGGAGCAGCAACTCGCCGCCGCGCGGCAGATCTTCGCTCGCGTGCGTGAGCTCTACGCGGCACTCGAGCCCTGAGCGGGCTGGCGAGCGGCTGCCGCTTGCGCCCCCAGCCGCTCGCGCCCGTGCGGGGCGTCGAAGTCCTCGTCGGGGGCGAGGGCGACGAGTCCGCTCGGGTTGATCATGGGGTGCGTACGGTAGTAGTGCGCACGGATCTCCTCGAGCCGGACCGTCTCGGCGATACCCGGCTGCTGGTAGAGGTCGCGCAGGTAGGGCCACAGGTTCGCGTAGTCGACCACGCGACGCAGGCTGCACTTGAAGTGGATGGCGTAGACGGCGTCGAAGCGCACGAGCGTCGTGAAGAGCCGCCAGTCGGTCTCCACGGGAGTCCCGCCGAACAGGAAGCGGCGGGGGGCCAGTCGCGCGTCGAGCTCGTCCAGCGTCGCGAACAGCCCCCGGACCTCCTGCTCGTAGGCCGCCTGGCTGGTGGAGAACCCCGCCTTGTAGACCGCGTTGTTGACGGTGTCGTACACGTGGGCGTTCAGTGCGTCGATCTCCTCGCGCTGCGCCTCGGGGCGAAGGTCCACGCCGCCGTCGGCCAGGGCGCCGAAGCCCGAGTCGAGCATGCGCAGGATGTCGCCCGACTCGTTGGAGACGATGCGCCCGCTCTCCGTGTCCCACAGGACCGGCACGCTGAAGCGCCCTTCGTACTCAGGGTCGCTGGCTGCGTAGGCCTCGCTGAGGAAGCGAAAGCCGTTGGCGTGGTCGACGTACTCGCCACCGGTGAACGCCCAGCCGCGCTCGTCGCGGATCGGATCCACCACCGAGAGGCCGATGGCGTCCCCGAGGCCCTTCAGGCGCCGGCCGATCACGGTGCGGTGCGCCCACGGGCAGGCCCACGAGACGTAGAGGTGATAGCGGCCCGCTTCGGCCGGGAAGGCGGTGGAGCCATCGGCCGACACCCAGTCGCGGAAGCGGCTCTCCTGGCGCTGGAAGGACCCGTCGGTGGCGCCCTCGGCTCCGAGCGAGAAGGGGGACGCAGTGGAGTCGCCGGTCATCGCGCGGCCGGGGTCGCACGCCAGCGGCGCGTGTCGGGCAGAGGCCGCAGGATCCCCTCGAGCCGCTCGCGCAGATGCTCGAAGTCGGGCGGCAGCGAGAGGCGCTCACCGAGGCGCTCCGGGGACTCGTCCACCGCGAAGCCGGGACCCATGGTGGCGAGCTCGAAGAGGATCCCGCTCGGCTCGCGGAAGTAGACCGAGCGGAAGTAGAAGCGGTCGATGACCGGCGTGGGCCGCGCCCCGGCCTCGGTGACCCGGGCGCGCCAGGCCTCCTCGTCCTCGGGCCGCGTGGCCCAGGCCACGTGGTGCACCGTGCCGGCGCCGGGCACGCCGCGCTCCTGCGTCTGCTCGAAGACGATGCGTCCGCCGCGGTGCTCGCCGCGCGCCTCCCAGTCGTGCGGCCCGACCGCGTGGAACCCGAGCACGTCGCGCAGCAGCGGCTCGCTGGGCGCCGAGTCGGAGACCAGGGCGCGGACGGCCTCGAAGCCCTGGAGCGCGTGCTCGACGGGCACCTCGCTCGAGCGAGCCACGAGCGGAGCGTCCAGTCTCTCCAGAACGGCCAGCTCGTGCCCGATGCCCTCGGGATCCGCGAACCGGAGGCGGGCCGGCTCCCGCGCGCTCTCGACACCTTCCCCGCGCAGGCGCTCCTCCCAGAAGTCGAGCGCCGCCCGGGAGGCCACCCGGTGGACGATGCGGTGGACCATGCCCGCCCCGGCCCGTCCCCGGCGCGCGCCGGGGTACTCGAAGAAGGTCAGATCCGCGCCGTGAGAGGCGTCCTCGTCGGCGTAGAAGAGGTGGTAGGCGGTCGGGTCGTCCTGGTTGACCGTCTGCTTGACCAGCCGGAGGCCGAGCACGCGCGCGTAGAAATCGACGTTGCGCGGACCGTCGGCGGTGATCGCGGTGATGTGGTGGAGGCCTTCGAGCTGCATCGCCGCTCCTCTCTTTGAGTGCGCAAGCAACTATATCGGGGCGGGCAACCCGTGCGAACCGGCGCGGTGCAGGCGGTGCACGAGGTACCGTCCGCCGATGCCCACCACCTTCCCCGCTCCGCCGCGCGCACGCGCCACCCTCCTCCTCGCGCTCATCGCCCTGCTCGCGGCGGGCGCCGCGCACGCTCCCCTCGCCCACGCCGGACCCCGGTCGACGAGCACCGCCGTGGTCACGATGGGCGACTCCTACATCTCGGGCGAGGCGGGGCGGTGGTTCGGCAACAGCATCGATCCGGCCGGCAGCCGCGACGGGACCGACCGCGCCTGCGTGTTCACCGCGGGCCTGTGTACGTCATCGGACAAGAGCAAGGTCTATGTCGACGGCACCGCGGCCAACGGCTGCCACCGCTCCGACGTCTCCGAGCTCCTCAGCGCGCGGCTGGCGGTCACCCGGCGCTTCAACATCGCCTGCTCGGGCGCGGTCACCAAGAACCTGTTCCGCTCCTCGCAGGGCGGCGTGGGTCAGGACGGAGAGCCGGCGCAGGGAGATCAGCTCGGCCCGATCGCACGCGCGAACCGCGTCAAGCTGATCGAGGTCTCCATCGGCGGCAACGATCTCGGCTTCGCGTCGATCATCGCCTCCTGCCTCGAGCACTACGAGGCCAAGCAGGGTCCGTGCATGCCCTCCCAGCAGGCGGCGGTGCAGGCCAAGCTGCCCACGGCGATCGCGGGGGTCGAGAAGGCGATCGACGAGATCCACGCGGTGATGAGTGCCGCGGGCTACCGCCGCTCGGACTACCGGCTCGTCCTGCAGACCTACCCCTCGGTCGCCCCGCGGGCGTCCGAGACGCGCTATGCCGAGAGCGGCCCGGATCGCACGACGTTCGGCTGTCCGTTCTACGACCAGGACCTCAACTGGGCGCGCGACCAGGTCGCTCCGGAGGTCGGCGGCGCGGTCAAGAGTGCCGCGTCCGCGCGCGGCGTCGAGGTGCTCGAGCTGGTCGACGCCTTCCAGGGCCGTGAGTTCTGCGCGAAGACGACGCAGGAGGCCACGCCGACCACCCCGCCCTCGCCGACCACCAGCGAATGGGGGCGGTTCCTCAGCGCGAGCGCGATCCAGCAGGGCGACCTGCAGGAGGTCTTCCACCCGAACGCCTACGGACAGCAGGCCTTCGGCGCGTGCCTGACGCTCCTCTACCCGGCGCGGACGCCCGGCGACTTCCGCTGCACGAACACGCCGGGAGCGGGACCCAGCGCGATGCGGCTCGTCCGCACCGCGGCCTTCAGGGTCCGGCCCGTCCCCCGCCGTCACACGGCGCGCCCGCACCACCGGCGAGCGCCGCGTCGTGCTCAGCCGCGCTTCACCGGCTGAGGCTCGACCGCTCGAGATGGCGCACGAGCAGGGCGTTCGCGCGCTCGAGCTGGTCGATGGTCGCCGCGCCGACCGAGCGCACGCCGACCTCGCGGTTCACGCGGCCGTTGACCTCGCGGTGGGAGTCGCCCGTGCGGCGGGAGACCTCGGCGACGAGCCCTGAGCGCTCCCGGCGCAGGCGCTCGCGGCGCTCGAAGCTCGGCGCACCGGACGCGGGCGGCGGCGAGGTCGGTATGGGCGCTGGCGCGAAGGCCGCCAGGTGCGGCGAGACCGCGGGCTCGGGCGCTCCGAAGAGCGAGAGGTTCTCTCCCGGAGCGACGCTGATGGCCTCGTCGGGCCGTGCGCTCGAGGACAGCGCGTGGAATCCCTCGCCGGCCTCCCCTCGTTCGACCGGCTCCCGCGTCTCGCCCTCGGGCTTCTGGGCCAGGGCGTGGTTGCGCTCCTCCTCGATCCGCACCGCAAGCGCCTTGAGCTGCGGGTCGGCGGGCATGAACAGCCAGCTCATCTGGCCGCGGGGCGCGACGGTCCGGCGGATGAAGCGCCCGACGACCTGCCGGAAGAAGAGCTCCGTGCGCGCCGCGGTGGCGTAGACGCCGACGCGCAGGCGTGGGATGTCGACGCCCTCGGAGACCATGAGCACCGAGACGAGCCAGCGCTCGGACCCCGCGCCGAAACGGGCGATCTGCGCCGAGGCGCCCGGCTCGTCGGAGGTGACGATCATCGGCCGCTCGCCGGTGATGCGCTCCAGGCGCGCGGCGATTCGGCCGGCGTGCTCCTTGTCGGCCGCGACTACCAGGCCGCCGGCGTCGGGATGGCCGGCGGCGCGCACCTCGCCGAGCTTCGCGTCGGCGTCCGCGAGGACGTGCCCCATCCACTCCCCGTCGGGGTCGAGGGCGGTGCGTAGCCGCCGCGCCGACTGCTGAGGCGGCAGGACGGTCGTGAAGTCGGCATGGCGCCGGCGTCCGTCGCCCATCCACTCCATGTCGCCGTCGTAGGGGAGGAAGGTGATCGGCCGGCAGACCTCGTCGAGGAGGGCCTCGGTGTAGGAGTAGGTGAAGTCCGCACGGCTCACGCCGTCCTCGTCGTAGGCCACCCAGGGGATCGGCGAGCTGTCCGAGCGGAACGGGGTGCCCGAGAGCAGCAGCCGGAAGCGCGCGGTGGCGAAGGCGGCGAGCGTGTGGCGCCCCCACGCCGCGTGCTCGCCCATGTGGTGAGGCTCGTCGGCGATGAGGAGCGTCGGTCGCTGCGCGCTCGCCCGTGCGTGCGCTCGCGGGGCGGCGGCCACCGCCTGGAAGGTCACCGCGACCCCGTGGCGGTCGGAGGGCTCGGAGCCGTCCGCGTTCGGCCGGTTCGGCTCCAGGTCGATGCCGTAGCGCGCGGCGTCGGCCGCCCACTGCCGGCAGATGTGCGCGGTCGGCGCGACGACGGCGACGCGCCGCGCCCAGCCGTCGGCGAGCGCGCCGTGAGCGACCCGGAGGCCGAAGGTGGTCTTGCCCGCCGCCGGCGTCGCCGAGGCGAGGAAGGCCTCGCCGTCGTGCCTACGGACCGCCTCGAGCGCGTCCTCCTGCCAGGCGCGCAGCGGACGGTGCGCGGGCCAGGACGGCAGAGCGGCGGTTCTCGGTCGGGCGGCGATGCCGGGACGCAGGTCGAGCTCCTTCGAGGGGGATCAGGCGGCGGCCGAGGCTAGGGGTGCGCGCGGACGCCTCAAGCGTCGCGGCCCCGCGGCCGATCTATCCTGGAGATGGTGGTCGCCGCCCGGAGCCCGAAGCGCCTGGCGCTGAGCGTGCTGTGCGCCGTTCTCCTGTCGGCCGCTTTCGCGTACCTGCCGGCCCACGCGAGCGCCGCGGGCGCCAACCCCTTCGCCTCGGCCCGCCTCTTCGTCGACCCGAACTCCGCCGCCTGGCGCCAGGTGCGCGCCTGGCAGGACAGCCGTCCCGCCGACGCCGCGCAGATCGCCAAGATCGCGCGCGAGCCGCAGGCCGAGTGGCTGGGCGGCTGGCTCCCCGACGTCGAGAGGTACGCGCGGTGGTGGATCGACTCGAAGCTCCGCCCGGCCGGCGCCACCGCCTTCTTCGTGGTCTACAACCTCCCCCAGCGTGACTGCAGCGGACGCTACTCCGCGGGAGGAGCCGCCCAGGCGGCGGCCTACCGGCGGTGGGTCGACGCGGCGGCCCGGGGCATCGGCGGCTACCCCGCGATCGTCGTGGTCGAGCCCGACGGCGTGCCCGACAGCAACTGCCTCTCCCCCGCCGCCCGCCGCACGCGACTCGGACTGATCTCCTACGCGACCCGGACGCTCGCCGCGCTGCCGCGCACCTCGGTCTACATCGACGCGGGGCGCTCGAACTGGCGCTCCGTGAAGGACACGGCCGGCCTCCTGCGCGGTGCCGGAGTCGCCCGGGCGCGCGGCTTCGCTCTCGACGTCACCGGATACTCGACCACGCGTGCGGAGCTTCGCTACGGCCACGCGATCGGCCGGCAACTCGGCGGTAAGCACTTCGTCATCAGCACGAGCCGCAACGGCCTCGGTCCGATGCCCGCGAGCTGGGTGCGCAAGTGGGAGGACCTCTGGTGCAACCAGCAGGGACGCGCGCTCGGTCCGCGCCCCACCACCCGCACGGGCGACCGGCTCGCCGACGCCTACGAGTGGATCCTCCATCCGGGCAACTCGGACGGGCAGTGCAACGGCGGCGGCCTCGCCGGAGAATGGTGGCCGGCCTACGCCCTCGGGCTCGCCCGGCGCGCGGCGTACTAAGGGTCTATCCCGGTAGGAGGCGTGCGACCCTATGGGATAGGCCCTAAAGCTAGATCGCCCGGAAGAGCAGCGCCCGCACCGGCACACCGGCGCTGTCCACGCCCCGGCGCAGGTCGCGCACGAGGACTAGCCGCGGATCGCTGCGCAGCGCTCGCTGCCACTGCTTGGAGCGGGCGATGACCAGCCGGGCCCACGGCGCGTCGCGCTGATGCCAGATGGGCACCACCAGCAGCACGTGGCTTCCGGGCTGGGCGCGGGCGACGAGGGGAAGCAGGGTGGTCCGGGTTGACTCGCGCTGCATGCGCGCGACGGCGTCGCGCCAGTCCATCACCTGCGTGTCGGGCACGGCCCCGAGCGGGGTTCCGAAGCGCACGTGCGGTCCGAGGTAGTACCGCAGCACCGGTACCTGCTCGGGCTGTGAGGAGAGGACGAGGTCGCCGGGCGCCAAGCGGTGACGCACCTGGGCGGCGATCGCCGCGACGTTGCTCTTGCGGTCGGCCGTGGTGTCGACCGGATCGAGGATCCAGAAGGACAGGACAAGGGCGAGCGCGACCATGCCGAGGCGTCCGGCGCGCTGCAGGCCGAAGGCCGCGAGCACGAGCACCGGCCCCACCGCCACGGCGAGGTAGCGCTCGGCCCAGCCCGGGAAGAGCTTGGCGGTGGTCCAGGCGAGAAGGAGCACCCCCGGGCCGAGCAGGAGCAGCGCGACGAGCGTGCTGCGCTCGTGGCGCTCGCGCTGGCCCCACACGGCCGAGAGCCCGGCGCCCACCGCGAGCAGCAGCCCGATGGCCGCGCCCCGCCCGCCCGCCACGGCGTAACCGCCGCGCGAGAGGTCCCAGAGCACCGGGGGGGCCGCCCACGGGGCGCCCGTGTGGAGCACCTGGCCGGCGAGCGTCGGGAGCCACGGCGCGTACAGCAGCGCCACGGCACCGAACGCGCAGGCTCCCTCGCGCACGAGCGCTCGGCGATCCTCGCTCTGGCGCAAGAGGAACAAGAAGGCCGCCGCCGACATCGCCCCGAGGTAGAGGCCCCAGTTGTGGGTGTAGAGGGTCAGCGCCAGGGCGCCGGCGAACAGCGGGAGGTAGCGCCGGCGCCGCCGCACGAACGCATGGACGAACGCGGCTGCGGTCACCAGGCTGAGCAGGACCACGAGCGAGTACATCCGCGTCTCCTGCCCATAGGCGGTGACGAACGGGTCGAAGGCCGCCAGCGCCGCGGCGATCCAGCCCGCGCGGACGCCGAAGAGGCTGGTGCCGGCCCAGAGCGCCGCGGGAATGGTGAGCAGCGCGAAGAGCAGCGAGAGCTCGTGGGTGGTCCGTTCTCCGTGGCCGGCCACTCCGATCCATAGGTGCAGCAGGACGTAGTAGAGGGGCGGGGAGCCGTCCTGCGCGAGCAGTCCGGGGATGTGCGCCAGCGGGTGGGAGGCGATGCCGACCGCGAGTCCCTCGTCGACCCAGAAGTGAGCGTCGAGTCCGCGCAGGCGGAGAGCGAGCGAGATCCCGAGCAGCGTGAGGAAGCTCGCACCGAAGAGCACGCGACGCACCACCGCGCTCTGCACCGGCGCCCGCACGAGGGGGCGGCGGCGCGGGAGCTCTCCGAGGGCGGCGTCGATCCAGGTCATCTCGTCGCGCTCACGGCTGAAGATGTTGCCGTGGCTCGATTGACGGCTCGTCAAGAGTTGATGAGAGTTCTCTCGGCTCGGTCACGACCGGCTCGGAGAGAGCGGCGAAACGATAGCGCGGTCCCGCTCGAGCCCGTCCGCCGCGGCGGACGCTGGGGCACCGGCTGAGGACGTCCCACGGACGAGCGCGGGCGATCAGTCGGAAGCCTCGGTCCTCGCGCTTGACCACCGGCGCGTAGGGGGCGCCGAACGACGCCGGACCTCGGAAGACGAGCGACGCAGGACGCACGTGGTAGGTGACACGGGCGCCGAGCCCAACGCGCCAGCTCAACGCGGGCACGGCAAACGGGTTGGTGGCCGCGACGCCGCAGCGCCGGACCGCCTGAGCGCCGCCGGCGGCGCTGAGGGCACGCCCGAGCGTGTCGTCGAGCCGGTCCGAGCCCTTTAGGCCGTGCACCTCGCGAGCCACGTTGCCCGCCCGCATGACCGCGGAGGGCAGCTGCACGGCGACCACCGCGACGACAATGGCAGTACGCGCCCCGCCGCGCGCGCGCGGCACCAGAGCGGCCGCTCTTGCCCAACCCACCCCGGCCAGCACGCAGGCGAGCGCGAGGGGGCCGACGAGGAAGCGCGCCACTCCCGGATAGCCAACCTCGGCCATGACCGCCACGATCGCCACCCAGCCGGCGCCCGCGGCGCCCAGGGCGAGCGTCACGAGCTCGCGCCGCCGCGCGGCGAGGCCGAGCGCGAGGAGCGCGCCCACCACCACGGGCGGCGAGAGGAGGGCGACGACGAACCCGAGGACCTGCCCGGCGGGGAAGGAGGCGTGCGCGACGCTCGACGGAACGGCGGCGCGCGCCCGGTCGCTGGCGCCCAGGAGGCTCCCCGAGCCGAGGAAGTCGGGAACGATCCAGAGCACGGGGACCGCGAGGATGCTCAGCGCGGCCAGCCCCCGCCGGGCGGGGTCCGCACGCCACACGTAGATCGCGTACCCGCCGAGGAACGGCCACGCCTCGGGACGGATGAGCGCGGCACCGAGCAGGAGGAGCAGGCAGGACTCACGGCGCCGGTCGAGGTGGCGCTCGACGGCCAGGAGGCAGAGCGCCGCGAGCGGGCCTTCCGACCAGCCGCCGCCGAAGAAGGTCGTCCAGCCGAAGAGCAGGCCCGGGCGGCTCATGAGCACGATCCACACGGCGGCCAGTACGCCCGCGAGCGGTCCGGCCAGCCGAGCCGCCAGGCGGTACGCGTAGACCAGCGAGAGCAGGGTGCCGGTGCGGGCGATGAGCATCCAGAGCGTCGGGGCGGCATCGCCCGTCGGGGCGAGCACCGTGTCGATCAGGGCGGGAAGCGGCTTCCAGGCCGAGCCGGCATCGGTGTGGAGCTCCAGGTGAAGGACCTCCCGGCCCCAGATCAGCCACGAGAAGGGGTCGTAGGCGAGCGTGCTCGCGAGGAGCAGCGACCCGGCCGACAGGGCCAGAGCGACGGCCAGGACCAGCAGCCCGTTGCGGCGCTCAGCGCCCGCGGGCGCCCTGGGCTTCGCGGTCTCCGCGTTGGACTGCACTGCGCTCCTTGCTCGTTGGCTGACGGGCCTGCGCACATATTCGTCCATACGCGCGCGCGCCCTCCCAGACCCTAGACTCGGCGCTGTGACCCGATGGCTCCGCTCCGGGCGCGTTCGGCGCGCGGTGACCGGCGCCCTGGAGGTGTTGGTCGCCGTCGGCCTGGCCTCCGGGATCGTCGCGCTGCTCGACCGGGTCGCGCCCACGACCGGGCTCGGGGTCGTCTATCTGCTCGCCGTGCTGTGGACCGCGATCCGGCGAGGCCGGGCTGCGGCCCTGTGCGCGGCGGTGCTGAGCGTGCTCGCGCTCAACTACTTCTTCATCGCGCCCGTCCATCGGCTCACCATCGCCGACCGCGAGAACGTCGTGGCGCTCGCGGTCTTCCTCATCGCCGCGGTCGTCGTCGGGCGCCTGGCCTCGGCGGCCCGCGAGCGGGCCGCCGAGGCCGTTGCGCGCGCCCGCGACGCCGAGCGGCGCGAGCGCGACGCGGCGCTGCTCGCGGAGGCGGCGACCGCCGTGCTCGCGGGCACGAACCTCTCCGACCAGCTCGCTCGCGTCGCCGCCAGCGTCGCCCGCGCGACCGGGGCGCCCACCGCGCGGATCGAGCTCGAGGCCACCGCCTCCCCGCACGACGGCGAGCGCGCGGTGCGCCTGCCGCTCGGCGCGCAGCCGGGTTGGCTGTACCTCGGTGCGCCGTGGGCGCAGGAGATCGGCCGCCTGCCCGAGCCGCTCGCGCGCATCCTCGACGTGGCGCTCGAGCGCCGCCGTCTCGGCGACCAGGCCGCCGAGCAGGAGGCCGTCCGCCGCGCCGGGGTGGCGCAGACGGCGGTGCTGCACGCCATCTCCCACGACCTGCGGTCCCCGCTGACGGGGATCACCGCCGCCGCGGGAGCCCTCCGCGACCCCTCCGTCGGGGCACGCGACCGCCGCGAGCTCGTCGAGGTGATCGACACCGACGCCGGCCGCCTGGCGCGGATGGTCGACGACCTGCTCGACCTCTCGCGGATCCAGGCGGGCGCGGTTGACCCGCGCGAGGACTGGTGCGACGTCGCTGAGGTCGTGGCCGGGGCGGCCGAGCTCGTGCGCGCGGTCAGAGGAGAGCACCCGATCGAGGTCGCGCTCCGGACCGACCTTCCGCTCGTGCGGGCCGACGCCGCCCAGCTCGAGCGCGTCTTCGCCAACCTCATCGAGAACGCGGTGAAGTTCTCGCCCGTCGGCGCCGCGGTGCGGATCACGGGCGGGACGGGTGGAGGGAAGGTGGTGGTCCGCGTCAGCGACCGCGGCCGCGGCGTACCGCTCGGCCAGCGCGGGCAGATCTTCGAGCCGTTCTTCCGCAGCCGGGGCCGCGAAGGCGGCACGGGCCTCGGTCTGGCCATCACCCGCGGCTTCGTCGAGGCCAACGGCGGCCGGGTGGTGGTGCAGAGCCCGCCCGACGGAGGCACCTCCTTCGCGGTCTCCTTCCCCCTCGTGCCCCAGCCCGCTCCCGCCCCGTGAGCCCCGGCTCGTCGGTCCTCGTGGTCGACGACGAGCCGCAGATCGTCCGCGCGCTCGCGGTCGTGCTGCGCGCGGCGGGCTACCGGGTGGACGCCGCGGAGAACAAGGCCGAGGCCCTCGACCGCCTGGCCGTCCGCCCTCCCGACGCGCTCGTCCTCGACCTCGTGCTTCCCGACGGCAGCGGTCTCGACGTGTGCTCCGAGCTCCGGCGCTGGAGCGCGCTGCCGGTGATCGTGCTCTCCGCCGTCGGGGACGCGCGGGAGAAGGTCCGAGCACTCGACGCCGGGGCCGACGACTACGTGACCAAGCCCTTCTCGCCCGAGGAGCTGCTCGCCCGGCTGCGCGCCGTCCTGCGACGCGCGGGAGAGGAGGGCGCGGGGGAACCGGTGATCGAGGTCGGCGATTTGAGGATCGACGTGGCCGACCGCCGCGTGCTCCGCGGCGGCGCCGAGGTCCGCCTGACCCCCCTCGAGTTCGAGCTCGTCCGAGTGCTCGCCCAGCACCGCGGCAAGCTCGTCACCCACAGGCAGCTCCTGCACGACGTGTGGGGACCGCAGTACGTCGCCGAGACGCACTACCTGCGCGTGCATCTCTCGCACGTGCGTCAGAAGCTCGAGCCCGACCCCTCGCGCCCCCGGTACGTGATCACCGAGCCCGGCGTCGGCTTTCGCCTGCGCGACCCGGCCGCTTGACGGAATCTCTGCGCCCGCGGGCGCAGTCTTGACGGGCCCTTGACGCCGCGGGCGCGAGCATCGGGCCATGGCGCGGATCGAGGCGCAGGGCCTGCGCCGCACCGTCGGCGTGCCGGGGCTCTTCGCCACCGCCTACGGCAACGTCGGCTCCTCCATCTACTACGCGCTCGGGCTCGTCGCGGCGCACGCGCTCGGCCTCACGCCGGTCGTATTCCTGCTCGCCGGCGGCCTCTTCGCCCTCACCGCGAAGACCTACGCCGAGGGCGCCGCGATGTTCCCCGAGGCCGGGGGCTCATCGTCCTTCGCGCGGCACGCCTTCAACGAGGTCGTCTCGTTCATCGCCGGCTGGGCGCTCACGCTCGACTACATCCTCACGATCGCGATCTCGGCGTTCTTCGTGCCCCACTACCTGGGCGCGTTCTTCCCCGCGCTCACCCACAACCCGGGCGACATCATCGGGGGGATCCTCACCATCGCCGTCCTCGCCGGGCTGAACATCCGCGGTCTCGGCGAGTCGGCCAAGCTCAACTTCATCCTCGCGATCGCCGACCTGCTCACGCAGGTGCTGCTCGTGGCGATCGGGGCGTTCCTCGTGCTCGATCCGTCCCTGCTCGTCGGCCAGGTGCACCTGGGCAGCGCGCCGAGCTACTCCCAGCTCATCTTCGCCCTCTCCCTGGCGATGGTCGCCTACACCGGCATCGAGACCGTCTCGAACATGGCCGAGGAGGCGCGCGACCCGGGCCGCGACGTGCCGCGCAGCGTCAACCTCGTGCTCGTCGCGGTGCTCGGCGTCTACGCCGGCATCACCGTGATCGCCCTGTCCGCGCTGCCGGTCGTGCACGGCGCCCATGGCTACACGACCCAGCTCGGCTCCACCTACGAGAACGACCCGGTGCTCGGGATCATCAGCGCGTTCGGCCTGCACGGAGGGGTCGAGACCGTGCTGCGCTCCTACGTCGGCGTCCTCGCCGCGACGATCCTGTTCATCGCCACGAACGCGGGACTGATCGGCATCTCCCGGCTGTCGTGGTCGCTGGCCGAGCATCGCCAGCTCCCGACGATCTTCGCCCGGCTGCACCAGCGCTACCGCACGCCGTGGTTCACGATCGTCTTCTTCTCGGTCCTCGCCGCGCTGCTGCTCATCCCCGGCCAGACCGACTTCCTCGGCAACCTCTACTCCTTTGGCGCGATGCTGTCGTTCACCACCGCCCACGTGGCGGTGATCGCGCTGCGTCGCAAGGAACCCGATCGGGAGCGGCCCTACCGGATGCCCGGCAACGTGCGCATTCGCGGAACGGACGTGCCGCTGATCGCGGTGCTCGGGGGTGTGGGCACCTTCGCGGCGTGGATCTCGGTGTTGGCCCTGCACGCGGAGGCGCGCACGGTAGGAGTGGGGTGGATGATCGTAGGCCTGGCGGGCTACTTCCTCTACCGCCGCAAGCTCGGCCTCGACCCGCGACGCGAGTACCGCCTGCCGCGGCGCGAGCGGCCCGGTGGCTTCGTGGAGCTCTCCTACCGCTCCGCGCTCGTGCCGATCTTTGGCACCGACGCCGACGCACAGGCGCTGCGAGCCGCCGCCCGGCTGGTCGGGGAGGGCGCCGAGGTCGAGGCGGTCTACGTGATCCAGGTCCCGAGCCAGCTCTCGCTCGACGCCGGCCTGGCGCGCGAGGAGCAGGTGGGGCGCAACGTGCTCGAGTCGGCACGGCTACGCGGTCGGCGGGCCGGCCTCAAGGTGCACACGCGGCTCATCCGGACGCGGAACCCGGGCGCGGCCCTGGTCGACGAGGCCCGCCGCCAGAGCTCCGAGGTGATCTACTTGGGCACGGAGCACGCCCCTCCCTCCGAGCGCGCGCTTGGGCCGACCGCCACCTACCTGCTCTCACACCGCCCCTGCCGCGTGGTGATCGAGACGGGCCCCTCCCGACGCGCTGGTGTCGACGGGGGCACCTGACCGGGATCCGGAGGGAACCGGCGACACCGTGTCAAACTCCTGATAGCCTGACCCACGCGAGCCGCAGGGGCCTCGTGTCACCGAGAGGAGGAGCACATCTTCATGAGCGTCGATCAACCGCACCAGGGCCGCTCCGGCCGCAAGCTGAGGAAGGGCGCGCTGACGATCTTCGCCGTGCCGGCGGCGATCGCCGTGCCCCTCGTGGCGACCGACCTGAGCGCTCAGGACGGCTCGGCGCGCGCCGCCACGACGCCCGGCGTGGCGCAGATCGGCCAGTTCGGCCAGCCCTTCGAGGAGCCGACCGTCGGCCCGGGCGAGGGCTTTCCCCGCGTGAAGACCGACCAGCGGTGCGTCGAGCGCAAGAACTCCCCGACCAGCGGCCCGACCCAGGGTGGCATCGGACACGGCTTCATCGACTGCAAGCCGACCGCGGGCACCCAGAGCATCCTTCCCGGCGGCAAGGTCCTCTACTGGGACAACCTCGCGGGCACGGAGAACGTGGACGTCTCGATCGCCTCCGAGTATGGCGTCGTCGGCCTGAACGACCAGACCCGGCTCATGGACCCCTCCCGTCACCAGTGGCTCAAGGACCCCTTCCCGATCGACGGCGGCGGGAAGAACCAGGGCCAGCAGCAGCCGCTGTTCCCCGGGCCGAACGGGCTCTCTTCGACGGAGAACAGCAACGACGCCTCGCTGTTCTGCGCCGATCAGAACTTCCTGCCCGACGGCCGGCTCATCGCCTCGGGCGGCACCCGCTACCTCAACGAGCCGGGCGTCGACCAGTCGAAGTTCGGCTCCACCGAGCTCGAGGGCATCGTCAACACCCGCGTCTACAACCCGAAGACGGACCTCTGGACGCAGATGGCCCCCATGCACAAGGGCCGCTGGTACGAGACGATGGTCACGATGCCGACCGGCAACGAGTTCGTGGCCAGCGGCCTGAGCCGGCTCATCAAGCCGTTCAACCGCGACACGCCGCTCACCCCGCAGCAGGTGCAGCAGGAGATCGACCAGGCGGGCAACGGCTACTCCCCCGGCTTCGGCGTCGAGGACGGCCAGAACGAGCGCACCACCGAGATCTACGACTACAAGGCCAACCGCTGGACCCTCAATCCCGACAGCGCACGCAAGACACTGCCGCTGTTCCCGCGCCTGCACATGCTGCCCGACGGCAAGGTCTTCTACGACCCGGTCGGGCAGTCGTTCAACCCGGCCGGCCAGGCCTACGACGAGGCGCTGTGGAACATCGCCTCGGTCTACGACCCGCACAGCCAGAGGTGGACCGACCTCGGCATCCCGGGTACGCCCGCCACCTCCGCCGCGGCCGACATCCCCAAGCTCCAGCCCGGGTTCCGGGGCTCGACCTTCTCGGCGATGCTCCCCCTCAAGCCCGGCGCGGACGGTCGCTACTCCAAGGCGAACTTCCTCGTCGGCGGCGGAGTGCTGAACCCGCCGAGCCCCGGCGGCTACTTCGCGATCCGCAACAGCGACATCCGGACGGTGGACACCGCTCACCACGACCAGCTCACCGTCAAGCCGACGGGCCAGATGATCGCCTCCACCACGCCGGTCTCCGGACGCTGGTACGGCACGGGCACGGTGCTCCCCACGGGGCAGGTGCTCGCGACCTCGGGCTCGGACCGCGACGAGGTCGTGCTGCCGGGGCTCGAGATCGCCCAGCGGCGCGCGGAGCTGTTCGAGCCGAGCACCAACACGTGGCGCCCCGTGGCCCTGCAGAACCGGTCGCGCACCTACCACAACACCGCCAACCTCCTGCCGGACGGCACGGTCCTGATCGGCGGGCACGCCATCATCTCGAACTCCTACACGAAGAACTTCGACGTGCCGGGCGGCGTCACCGGTCCGAACGGGGCGCCCGGACCCGGCGGCCAGGGCGTGGGACGCGACCCGACCTTCGAGGTCTACAAGCCGCCCTACATGTACTGCCCGGGTACCCAGGCCAAGGTCACGGGCGCGACCCTCACCCACACCGGAAGCCGCGACGTCAACGTCAGGGTCGACGTCCCGGCGAGCCAGATCCAGAGCGTCGTGCTCGTGCGCAACGGCAGCCTGACCCACGAGGTCGACGGGGACCAGCGCACGGTGGAGCTCAAGGTGATCAAGCGCAGCGGCAACGTGGTCACCGTCCAGGGCGCACCGAACGCCAACGTGATCCCGCCGGGGCCCTACATGCTGTTCGCCAACCGCAGCGTCAACGGGTGCGTGAAGCCCTCGAAGTCCCTTTCGGTCTTCGCGGCGAGCGCCGGACGGCTGAAGGTGAACGCTCCGCGTCGCGCGGCCGTCCGGCACCGCGCACCGCGCCGGCACGTCGCGCCCCGGTTCACCGGCTAGCACGCCCGCGGAAGAGCGAACGAGGAGAAGTCGTGAGGGAGGGCGGACCTCGGCGTCGGGGACGGCGGACGGTGCTTGCGCTGCTCGCGTGCCTGCCGCTCCTGCTGGTGCTCGCGCCCGCGGTCGCCGAAGGACACGGAGAGAACAGCCCGGTCGTCCAGACCGTGATCGACAGCGTGCCCGGCGTGCCCGGCGTCAAGGCCCACACGCTGCCGTCCCAGCCCCTGCGCATCGACGTGCTGAACACGACGAAGACCGAGCTCGAGGTCAAGGGGTTCGTGGGTGAGCCGTTCGTGCGCATCGGGCCCACCGGGGTGCACGTCAACCTCAACTCGCCCACCTACTACCGCTCGGGCAATCCCGACGCGGGGGGAGTCAAGCCGGCCAGCGCCCACCGTGGCGCTCGTCCCCGCTGGGCGCTCGTCTCGCGCACGCCCGAGTTCGGCTGGTTCGACTTCCGGATGGAGCCCGGCCGGACGCCCATACCCGCCCAGGCCCGAACCGCCGACCGGCCTCTGCGTCTGGACTCCTGGTCGATCCCGGTCCGCTACGGAGGGCAGGCGAGCGCCATCCAGGGCCACGTCGAGTTCCAGCCGATCGTCGGCGCGGTGGTTCCACGGATGACCTCACCGCCGAACCTCACGACCGGCGTGGAGGTGGGGCTCCTGACCGGGAGCGCGCCCGGGCTCTTCGTGACCAACACGGGCCGCGAGCCGGTCACCGTCATCGGCAAGGACGGGAAGCCGTTCGCGCGCATCGGCCCCAGCGGCGTACTCGTGAACCAGAGCAGCGCCACCTACGCCGACACCGTCGCGGCGAGCGGAGACTCGCCGCCGCGTATCGATCCCCAGGCGCCCCCCCGCTGGACGAAGGTCGCCACGGTGCCCCAGTACGGATGGGTCGACTACCGATTGAGCTACGCACGCCCAGTGCCCGCCGAGATCCAGCGCGACGGCGCGTCCAAGGTGCTTCTGCGCTGGAGCGTGCCGATCGAGGTGGGCGGCCGGCGCGCCCTCATCGCGGGGACCGATACCTGGACACCGTTCGCCGTGCCCGGCCAGGCTCGCAAGGCGGGCAACGCGCTCTCAGGCTGGCTCGTCGTCGGCCTACCGGCGATGGGCTTCATCGCGCTGCTCGGGCTCGCGCTGCGCCGGCGGCAGGCGTCGCACGCGCCGGTCGCCGCGCGCCCCGCCCGTGCGGCGTAGCCGACGGCGCTCTCACACCCTCGCGGGGACCGCCGCGGCGGCCGCACTGTCGGCACTGTTCCCGGCCTCCGCGCTCGCGCACGGCATCGTCGTCCGCGAGGACCTTCCCATCCCCCGCTCGCTGTTCATCGCCGCGGCGGGCACGGTGCTCATCGTCTCCTTCCTCGGCCTGGCCGTGCTCTGGCCGCAGCCACAGCTCGAGGGACGCTCCTGGCGCCCGCTGCCCGGTGGCGCGGGCCGGCTGCTCGCCGCCCGGGCCCCGCAGGCGCTGGCCGGAGGGCTCGGTGCGTTCGTCCTCGCAGTGGTGCTCTGGAGCGGCTTCGACGGGAGGCAGCTCGTCACGGACAACTTCGCCCCGACGTTCGTCTACGTCATCTTCTGGGTCGGGCTCGTGCCCGCCAGCGTGCTCTTCGGCGACGTGTTCCGGGCCCTCAACCCGTGGCGTGCCATCGCCCGCGCCGTCGCCTGGGTCGCCGGGCGGATCACCCGCGGGCGCCTGCCCGCGCCCCTCCCCTACCCGGCGTGGCTCGGGCGCTGGCCGGCCGTCGTGGGCATCGTCGTCTTCGCGTGGCTCGAGCTCGTCTACCAGCAGGGGGCGCAACCCAACCGGCTGGCCATCGCCACCTTCCTCTACTCGGGGTTCACCTTCGCGGGGATGAGCCTGTTCGGGATCGAGGCGTGGCTCGACCGGGGCGAGGCCTTCTCGGTCTACTTCAACCTGTTCTCGCGCGTCTCCCCGTTCGAGCGCCGCCAGGGCCGGATCGGGCTGCGCCGCCCGCTCTCGGGCCTGACCTCACTCGACTCCTCCACGCCCGGGACGGTGGCCCTGCTCGCCGTGATGATCGGAGGGATCACCTTCGACGGTGTCAGCGAGGGGCCGCTGTGGATCGGCGTCAAGCCGTCGCTCATCCACTTCTTCATGAGCATCGGGGCGCCTACCGCCGGAGCGGCCCAGCTCTCCTCCACGGTCGGGCTGGCGATCTCGATCCTCGCCGTCTTCGCCCTGTACGCGTTCGGGATCGCCGGGGTGCGCCGTACCGTAGGCGGTGGTTCCAGCTCGCGCATCGCCGATGCGTTCGTCCATTCGCTCGTGCCGATCGCGGTCGCCTACGTGGGAGCGCACTACCTCAGCTTTCTCGTCACCCAGGGCCAGGCGATCGTTCCCCTCGCCTCCGATCCCCTCGCCCGGGGCTGGAACCTCTTCGGCACCGCCGAGGTGACCGTGAACTACGGAGTCCTCGGCACGCGGATGACCTGGTATCTCCAGGTGGCGCTCGTGGTCGCGGGCCACGTCGCGGCGCTGATGAGCGCCCACGATCGCGCGCTCGCGCTCTATCCCGACGGGCGCGAGGCCATCCGCTCCCAGTACTGGATGCTTGGCGTGATGGTCGCCTTCACGACGCTGGCGCTCGTGCTGCTCGCCCAGTCGGCGTAGCACCCCGGCGCCTTCGTTTGCCGCTCGCGGTTCGGGGGGAGACCGGCCGGATGATCGTCTCACCTCCCTCCCGGCAGGCGCTCGCCACCAGCGTCGCGTGCGGGCTGCTCCTCCCCGCCACCCTCGCGTGCGGCAGCTCGAAGCCGCTGAGCCACGACCAGTTCGTCCAGCGCGGGAACGCCACGTGCAAGAAGGCCAACGACGAGGTGACGAAGCTCAAGCGGCCGACGAGCCCTACGGAGGTACAGGCGTTCCTCGAACGCACGAGCGCACTCGGGAAGACCCAGATCGATGAGCTCGCGGCGCTCAAGCCCTCGGAGGCCGACGCGAAGGGCCTGAACCGATTCGTGGCGGATCAGCGCATGGCGCTCGCCAAGCTCGACGAGCTGAAGACCGCCGTCCAGCGCCGCGATCGCGCGCGCGTGCAGGCGATCGGCCAGGAGGTCTCGAGCATCCCGTCGAACGCCGACGCCAACGCGATCGGGCTCACGGAGTGCTCCCGCACCGTGCGCCCGCAGGGCTAGCCGGTACCCGGGGTCTCTCCTTCAATCAGCGCGGCGGCGCCGCGCGGGCCGGGTGGGAGCTCGCGGGACGGGGCGCCGGCGGGGTGAGGACGGCGAGGAGAGTACCCGCGGCGAGCGCGGCGACGATCGCGACGAGAAAGCGACGCCGGGTCCAGAAGGGAACGGGAGGGCGGTCCATACCCCGATGGTGGCACGCGGATGGCCCGCGTGGAGCGACGGGGTAGCGTTGGGCGAATCGCACGCGGCCGGCCGCATCTCCGCGCGTTCACCGTCGGGCACTCGACCCGCACGCTCGACGAGCTGCTCCGGGTCCTCGCCGACGGCGGGGTCGAGACGCTCGTCGACGTGCGGACGGTCCCGCGCTCACGCCGCCACCCGCACTTCGCCGGCGATGCGCTGGCCCTGAGCCTGCCGGCCGCCGGACTCGAGTACGTGCACGCGCCGGCACTCGGCGGCTTCCGTCGCCCGCGACGCGACTCCCCCAACGGGGGTTGGGAGCATCCGGCGTTCCGCGGTTACGCCGACCACATGACCTCGGAGGACTTCGCCGGGGCGCTCGCGGCCCTCGAGGAGCGCGCACGGGAGCGCGCGACGTGCGTGATGTGCGCCGAGGCGCAGTGGTGGCGCTGCCACCGGCGGCTCATCGCCGATGCCCTCACCGTCCGCGGCTGGGAGGTGCTCCACCTCGGCCTGGGCGGCGGGGAGCCGCCGCGGCACGTGCTCACCCCGTTCGCCGTCGTGGACGGCGAACGGATCACCTACCCCGCGCCGCAGGGCGCGCTCGAGGTGTGAAGCGCCACGAGGTACACGTCGGCTGCTCGGGCTGGCAGTACCGCAACTGGAGGGGCCCGCTCTACCCGCCGGGGCTGCCCACGACCCGCTGGCTCGAGCGCTACGCCGAGGTCTTCGACACCGTGGAGGTCAACTCGACCTTCTACCGGCTCGCCTCCCTCGACGCGGTGGCGCGCTGGGTGGAGCAGACCCCGCCACACTTCGTCTTCGCGGCCAAGGCCAGCCGCTACCTCATCCACATGAAGAAGCTGCGCGACATCGAGGAGGGGATCGCGCGCTTCTGCGAGCGGATCGGGCCCCTCGTCGACGCCGGACGACTCGGCCCGGTGCTCTGGCAGCTCCCGGCGTGGTTCACGCGCGACGACGACCGCCTCGCTGGTGCCCTCGCCGGTCTGCCGCCGGGGCGGCACGCCTGGGAGTTCCGCGACCCGTCGTGGTTCTGCGAGGACGTCTACGCGCTGCTCCGCGCCCACGGCTGCGCGCTGGCCTACGGAGACGCGCCGGGACGCGAGTTCCAGCGGCACTTGCGCACCGCGAGCTGGGGCTACGTGCGCTTCCATCACGGCCGCCGCGGCCGCCGCGGCAACTACTCCGAGCGCGAGCTCGACGAGTGGGCCGATCGCTTGACGCGGTGGCGCGGCGAGGAGGAGCTGTGGATCTACTTCGACAACGACTGGAGCGCGTACGCGGTCAGGAACGCGCTCTACCTTCGCGAGGCGCTCAAGCGGCGAGCCGGCGGCGCATGACCTCGACGGCCTCGGGATTCTCGTCGATGAGGACGAAGTGGCGCCCGAGCTGCCGGCAGGCGGCTCCGAGGGTGCCCGAGCCGGCGAAGAAGTCCAGGCACCAGCCGCCGGGCTCGGAGGAGGCGGCGACGAACCGGCGGATGAGCCCTTCGGGCTTCTGGGTCGGATAACCGGTCCGCTCACGGCCCGCGGTCGGCACGATCGTGTGCCACATCACGTCGGTCGGCATCTTCCCGCGCGCGGCCTTCTCGGCGGTCACCAAGCCGGGGGCCATGTAGGGCTCGCGCTCGACCGCGTCGGCGTCGAAGTGATGGCGCCCCGGCTCGCGGACGTAGACGAGGATCGTGTCGTGCTTGGCCGGCCACCGAGTCTTGGGCTTGGCGCCGTAGTCGTAGGCCCAGACGACCTCGTTGAGGAAGGCCTCGGCCCCGAAGACCTCGTCGAGCAGGAGCTTGACGGCGTGGGCCTCCCGGTAGTCGAGGTGGAGGTAGAAGGTGCCGTGCGGCGCGAGCAGGCGGCGCGCCTCGCGGAGCCGCGGCTCGATCCAACCGAGGTAGTCGGCACGCTCGTCGCCGTAGGAGAGGCGCGAGAGCAGCTCTGAGCGGTAGCGCCGTCCCCCGAACCCGGAGCGCTCACCGTCCGGATCCTCGACCGTGCGTAGCCGCCGCGCCTCGCGCACGCGACCGGTGTTGAACGGCGGATCGACGTAGATCAGGTCGAAGGCGCCGGAGGGAAGCCGGGGCAGGATCTCCGCGTTGTCGCCCTCGAGGATGAGGTCGTCGTCGAGGGAGATCACGCCTGCGACGCTACCGGGAGCCGCGGCGGGCGGGTAAGGTTCCCGGCGTGGCCGAGTCCGCCTCCCGGAGATCCTCGATGCTCCCGAGCCGAGGTCCACGGCGCGGCCTGGAGTCGGTGTTCGTGCGTCTCGTGGCCACCGCGGGCATCGTGGGGATCGATGTCGCGGTGGGCGCGATCCTCACCAGCTCGAAGGTCGACGGCTGGATCATCGGACTCGTGATCGGGGTCGTCTCCGTGGTGCTCTCGAGCGTGCTCTGGTCCTCGCGGCAGCTCTGAGGATGGACTCCGCCCGCACACCCGAGGAGCGCTTCGAGGGGCTCCCCGACTTTCCCTTCGCGCCGCACTTCCGCGAGCGCGACGGCCTGCGCCTCGCGCACCTCGACGAGGGCGACGGCGCTCCCGTCGTCTTCGTCCACGGCGAGCCGACCTGGTCGTTCCTGTGGCGCAAGGTCATCCCGCCCGTGCGGGATGCCGGCTTTCGCTGCGTCGCGCCCGACCTGCCGGGATTCGGACGCTCGGACAAGCCGACCGACCTCGGCTGGTACTCCTACGACCGCCACACGGCGGCGTTGGCGGGCCTCCTCGAGGACCTCGACCTACGCGGCGCGACCGTGGTGGTGCACGACTGGGGCGGTCCGATCGGGTTGCGCCTCGCCGTCGAGCACCCCGACCGGATCGAGCGGATGGTGATCCTCGACACGGGTCTCTTCACCGGCCACCAGAAGATGACCGAGGCGTGGATCCGCTTCCACGACTTCGTGGAGCGTACGGACGACCTGCCGGTGGGGATGCTCGTCCGCGGCGCGTGCCACACCGATCCGGGGGAGGAGGTCATCGCCGCCTACGACGCCCCCTTCCCGGGGGCGGAGTTCAAGGCGGGTGCCAAGGCCTTCCCGCTCATCCTCCCGACCCGACCCGACGCCCCGGGCGCCGAGGCGGGCCAGCGGGTGCAGGCGGCGCTCGCGGAGGACGAGCGGGCCAAGCTCGTGCTGTGGGCCGACTCCGACCCGATCCTCACCCTCGAGACCGGCCGTCGCTTCGCCGCGGCGCTCCACACCGAGGTGCACCACGTGATCCCCGACGCGAGCCACTTCCTCCAGGAGGACCAGGGCAGGCACATCGGCGAGCTCATCGCCGACTGGCTCTAGTCGCGGCGGCTCTCCCTCTAGTCGCTGCGGCTCTCCGCCTTCTCGGGCAGCGCCGGCTGGGCCCCGGAGGCACCGAGGCTCGGGTCGCTGCGCCGCGCGCGCAGCTCGTAGCCCTCGCGCCGGGAGTGGTCGAAGTCGAGCATCACCCGGTCGGACTTGAGCGCCCGACCGATCCCCTCGTTCACGCGCCGCGGAAGCACCGCCATCGTCCTCCACAGCGAGCCGAGCGACTTGGGGACGTAGACGTCGAAGCGGCCGGTCTGCAGCGCCTCGACGATCGCGGCGGCGACCTCCTCCGGCGCTACCCGCTTGACCCCGCGCGTGTTGCCCACGCCGTCGACGAGCTCGGTGTCGACGATGCCGGGCATCACCACCGAGAGCTCGATGCCCGTGCCGTGGAGCTCGGTCCGCAGCGCCTCCGTGAGCCCGACCACGGCATGCTTGGTCGCCGAGTAGGTGGCGACACCGGCGATGCCGAACTTGCCCGCCGAGGACGCGACGTTGACCAGGTGGCCGCGGCCACGGGGAAGGAACCTCCGGACGGCCAGCTTCGACCCGGTGATGACCCCGTGCAGGTTGACGTCGACCTGACGGATCGCCGCGGCGTCGTCCTCCTCGACGAAGCGCTCCATGTGCATGATCCCGGCGTTGTTGACGAGCGCGTCGAGCGGTCCGAGGGCGCGCTCGACCTCGTCGAGGAAGCGCTCGAACGAGCCGCGGTCGGTCACGTCGAGCAGGAGCCCCACGGCGCCGCCTCCGAGGGCCGACGCCTCCCGTTCGGCCAGCGGCCCGTCGAGGTCTCCGATCGCCACGCGCGCGCCCTCGCGCGCGAGGGCGGTGGCGGTGGCGCGCCCGATGCCCCGCGCGCCGCCGGTGATCGCGACGACGGTGCCGTGCAGGGAGCGTGGCTGCGTGGCCATGAGGCCTCCTCGGATCCGGTCAGCGGGAAGAGCGCGGAACGGTAGCGCGCGGCGGCCCGCTACCGCCGCAGGTGGCCCGGCGCGAAGCCCGAGCGTCCGGACGCTGCTTGACGATCCCGGGCGCGGTGCCCGAGCGTCCGTGCTCGCCGCCTCCGCCGTGCTGCGCGTGGGCGACACCTGAGTTGCCGCGATGGCGACCCGGCGCCTGCCCCGAGCGCCCGTGGCCCCCGCCCGAGGCGAGGTTGCCGCCGGCCGCGCCCTGGCGGCCGGGGGCCGGGCGGGCGTTGACCCGCAGCGGAGCCGCTCCGCGAGCCGAGGTTCGACGGGAGGAAGTCGCCCGCCGGGGGCCCGAAACATGCCGCCGAGCGGAGGAGGGATGGGGGCCGGGGCGTGAACCGCGAGCGGCGCCCGCGTGCCGGTGTGCGCGGGCGCTCGCCGCCCCCGCCGGTGTGCGCGCGCTTGGCTGCCCGTGGACGGTGCGTCGAGCCGTCACCGGCACGAGAGATCGGCTGCTCACCGGGAGAGCCTGCTTGTCGTGTCCCCGCCCCGCGTAGGAGTCGACGACCGCCACGGTGCCCGCGGTGCCCACTCCGGCCAGGACGATCGCCGCCACCACCTTCACGGCCACGCCCTTGGCGCCGGCCAGGGCCAGGCCGCCGCCCGTCGCCCCGCCTCCACCGCCGAGCTTGGCGGCGACGGCGGCGGGCATCGACGCATGCTTGAGCGCGAGGGTCGGGATGACGGGGATCACGAGCGCGAGCGCCGCGCGCTGGCGCTCGACGTGGGCCCGGTACTCGCGACATCCCTGGCATTCGCGCAGGTGCCGGCGCAGGTTGCCCCGGCGCAGGGCGCCGCCGCGCAGGGTGGAGAGCTGCTCGCGGATCTCGAAGCACGGCGTCTCGCGGGCGGTCTTCGACGCGAGCAGCGACTCACGAGCCTGGAAGACGAGCGCCTTGACCTTGACCTTGGGCACGCCGATCACCTCGGCGATCTCGTCGTGGCCCAGGGAGCCGATCTCGCCGAGGACGAGCGCCTCGCGCTGGTGCTCGGGAAGCGCCCGGAGGTCGACGAGCAGCTCCCGCAGGTCGCTGCGGCGCTGCACCTCGTCGGCCAGCCCCTCCGTGGCCACCTCGAGCTCCTCTCCGGTCGCCTGCTCGCGCCGCGCGCGCAGCATCGACAGGCAGCGGTTGCGCGCGATCGAGTACAGCCACGGCTTGAGCTGGATCTCCTTGGTTGAGCCGACCAGGCTGCGGTGAGCGGCGAGGAAGGTCTGCTGGACGGCGTCCTCACCCTCCTCCCGGTTCGAGAGCATGTGACGGCAGAAGGAGAGCAGGCCGCGGTGGTGACGCTCGTAGACGGCCTCGAAGGCGTGGGCGTCGCCGTCGCGCACGAGGGCCACGAGGCGCTCGTCGGAGGCGGCACGGAGCAGTCGCGGGGAGCGCAGCGAACGCGCGCGGGGAACGGCGACGGAGGACGCTCCCATCGTCTCAGTATCGCGCGAAGGGAGCGCGAGCGCGAGTGCTTACCGCCCATGCCTGGACAAACGCTTCGGATCCCTCCCAGGTTGGCCGGTTATCCTCGCACGCCATGGCGCAGTTCACTCACGACGGACACCGGCTCTCCTACACCGTCTTCGGAGCCGGAGCGCAGACCACGATCCTGCTCCCGGGGCTCCTCTTCTCGCAGCGCATGCAGTTCCCGCTCGCGCGGGCGCTCGCCGCCCGTGGGCAGCAGGTGGTCACGCTCGACCTGCTCGGTCACGGCGCCTCCGACCGACCGCGCGAGACGAGCCGCTACACCATGCAGAGCTTTGCCGCCGAGGTGGTGGCGCTGATGGACCACCTCGAGGTCGAGCGGGCGGTGGTGGGCGGCACGTCCCTGGGAGCGAACGTCACGCTCGAGGTTGCCGCGCTCGCGCCGGACCGACTGCAGGGAATGGTGGTGGAGATGCCCGTCCTCGACAACGCGCTCATCGGGTGCGCGGTGGCCTTCACGCCGCTCATGCTCGCGCTCACCTTCGGCGAGCCGGTGATGCGGGTCGTCCAGAGCGCTGCCCGGCTCGTGCCCCGCCGCGGGGTCCCCGTGCTTGCCGACCTCCTGCTCGACTGGATGCGCCAGGACCCCGGCCCGGGCGGCGCGGTGGTGCAGGGCCTCTTCTTCGGGCGGATCGCGCCGCCGCACGCCGAGCGGACCCGCTTCGCCGCCCCGACCCTCATCATCGGGCACCCGCGCGACCCGGTCCACCCGTTCTCCGACGCCGATGCGCTCGCGCACGAGCTCCCGAACTCCCGCCTGCTCGACGCCAGCTCCATCCTCGAGCTGCGAATCCGGCCGGAGCGCCTCACCCGGGAGATCGCGGACTTCGTGGACGAGTGCTGGGCGCCGCGCGAGAAGCGGCGTGCCGCCGGTACGCGAGCTCCGCGGCGACGGCGCGCGGCGCGCGCCTAGGTACGCTTCGAGCGCGATGGCCAGCCGTCAGGAGGAGAAGGAGCGCCGCCGCGAGGAGCGGCTCGTCGCCGAGCGCGCGGCGGCCGCGAGCGCCGCGCGGGGCCGCCGGCTCCGGCTGGCGATCGGCGGAGTCCTCGCCGCGGCGCTCGTCGCGGCGATCGCCATCGCGGTGGTCGCGGGTGGCTCGAGCTCGAAGGGCCCGAAGACCAGCAGCTCGAGCTCCCCCGGCGCGAAGCTGCCGGCGGTCAAGACCGCCGACCTGAGCGCCGCGGCGAAGGCCGCGGGATGCACCCTTCAGGACTTCCCCGGCTCGACCGAGGACCGCGGCCACACGCAGGCCAAGGTGAAGTACAAGACGAACCCGCCCGCCTTCGGGCCGCACAACCCGGTGGCAGCCGCCGACGGCGACTACGTCGGCCAGGGGCCGCCTCAGCTCGAGATGTCCGTCCACGCCCTCGAGCACGGGCGCATCGAGATCCAGTATCGGCCGGACCTCCCCTCCACCCAGGTCAAGCAGCTCGAGGCGCTCTTCAACGAGTCCGCGGGGCCCTACTCCCCGGGCCAGTACCTGCTCCTGTTCCCGAACGCGACGAACATGCCCTACGCCGTCGCGGCCACCGCGTGGACGCACATCCTCGGCTGCAAGACCTTCAACCCGGGCGTCTTCGACGCGATTCGCGCCTTCCGCCTGAAGTACACGCTCAAGGCTCCGGAGTTCATCAACCAGGCGGAGTAGCGGCGAGATCGGCGCAACGACCGCCTTCGGGGCGTGTTGTAGTGCCTTCGATGCGTCGCGTCCTGCTCCTCGCCGCGCTCGGGCTGTGCGCGGGCCTGATCTGGGTTGCCGTGCCCGCCCTCTCGCAGACGCCCTACGTGCCGCGGGCCGTCGACTTCGAGCTGGGAGTCCCCGGCGGAGTCGAGCGCACGGGCGGAGTGCGGGCGGTGACCGCCACGGCGGCCGGGTCCCGTCCCTCCCCGGTGCTGCGCGCCCCGCGCCGCTTCGACCTGCTCGGCCTGCACTGGCGCGGGAGCGCCCGCGTGCGCATCCTCGTCCGCGTGCGCCGCGACGGCGCACGCTGGACCCGCTGGGTGCCCGCCGCGGGCGCCGATGACCACGGACCCGACGGGGCTCCGCCGCTCTCCGCCTCGGACCCCGTGTGGGCGGGGGGCGCGGACGAGCTCCAGCTTCGACTCTCGCACCAGCTCTCCGGGCTCAAGGTCCACTTCGTCAACGTCACGGGCACCGCGACGCCGACCGATCGCGTGGAGACGAGCATCCGCCGCGCCGCCCACGGCGCCTACGCGCTGCTCGCCCCCGCCGACGCGCGCGCCGCGAGCTCGTCGCCCCCCGGCCAGCCTCCGATCGTGCCCCGCTCGCAGTGGGACCCGGGCAACCAGTGCCGCCCCCGGGTCACCCCGCCGCAGTACGGCCGCGTGGACATGGCCTTCGTCCACCACACGGTCAACGCGAACTCCTACGCGCCGGCCGACTCGGCGGCGATCGTCCTCGCGATCTGCCGCTACCACCGCGACTCCAACGGCTGGAACGACATCGGCTACAACTTCCTCGTCGACCGCTACGGGGCGATCTTCGAGGGTCGCGCGGGAGGGGTCGACCGGGCCGTGATCGGCGCCCAGGCGCAGGGCTACAACTCCTACTCCACCGGGGTCTCGAACATCGGCGACTTCACTTCCGTCGGGGAGACCTCGGCGGGCATCCGCTCGACCGCGCGCATCATCGCCTGGAAGCTCCACCTCCACGGGGCGCCGGTGCAGGGCAAGATCACCGAGACCTCGGGCGGGGGGAGCCTGAACGCCCATCCGCAGGGCGAGCGGATCACGTTCAACCGCATCTCCGGACATCGCGACGGAGACGCCACCGACTGTCCCGGCAACGCCCTCTACGCGCAGCTCCCCGAGATCCGCTCGCTCGCCGCGCGCTACTACGCGAGCCTGCCTCCGCTCGGTCCTTCGCTCTCGCTCGGCGCGCTCCCCACGGTCGTGAGCTATCCCGCCCCGGTGCGCTTCAGCGGCCGGCTGTCCCTGCCCGACGGGAGCAGCCCGGCCGGCCGGACCATCGTGGTGGAGCGCCGCGCCGCCGACGGCACGTTCGCGCCCGTCCTCGAGGTCACGACAGGGGCGGACGGCGCGTGGCACGCCTCGCTGGCCGCGGACTCGAGCGCCACCTACCGCGCCACCTGGGCCGGCGATTCGAGCTACGCGCCGCTCAGCTCGCCCCTGGCCGCGGTGCCGGTGCGGGCGGCGGTAACCCTGCGCGCGGCCTCCCGGCACGTCAAGGCAGGGCGCGCCGCCCGGGTCGCGGGCACGGTGGCGCCGCCCAAGGGGCTCGTCCGCGTCGTCCTCTCGCGCCGGCAGCCGAACGGAAGCTACCTCGTCGTCCTCTCGCGCCGGGTGCGAGTGAGCGCGGGGCGCTTCACGTACGCGGTGACGCTCCGCGCCCGCGGGCTCTACCGCGTGAGCGCCCGAACCGGGACGGACTCGCGCAACGCGTCCGGATCCTCCGCGCCGGTCTCGCTGCGCGCGGTCCCCTAGCCCGCGTCGCGTCGCGCCCGCGCGGCGGGTTGGGGGTGCTCATCCGAGGAGCCCTACGGTGCCTCACCCGAGCGCCGGCCCCGGCCCCGGCGCCGGCCGGGCTGGCGCCCTCGCCCGCGGCTCCGGACCTTGTCGTAGAGAAGCACGCCGACCAGGATCAGCACGGGCGCCGCGAAGACGATCTGTCCCCACCAGTGGCCGAGGTGGGCGAGCGGCAGGCTCACTGGGTCACCGCCGAGAGGAGCCAGAGCCCGAGGCTCGTGAAGCCCACCATGACCACGAGCATCCACGCCTGGGAGCGCACCGCGTCGCGACCGTCGCGGTAGAGGACCAGCGCCCGGTCGTGGGCGAGCACGAGTCCGCAGACGTGACCGAGCACGAGCGCGCCCACCTGGACGTACCAGATGCCCGTCGCGGTGATGATCCCGTAGTCGATCGTCGCGTCGTGCGTGCCGAAGAGGTTCGATCCGTGGCCGAGCGGGTCCGAGACCAGGTAGCCGACCGCCTGGCCCTGGTAAGCCAGCAGGGAGAAGTAGTGCGCGATCGCGTAGGCCAGCGCGATCGGGATGAGCGAGTGCGCGAACCGCGCGGCCAGGTCGCGCTCGCCGGGCCGGTGCTCCACGGTGCGCATCCCCCGCACGCCGACGGCGTACAGCGTCGTGACGAGGGCGAGACAGACGAGAAGCCCCACCGTCGCCGCGAGCTCCGCGGCCGTGGTGAACCCCACACCCAGTCCCCGGATGGAACTTGTGAACCCCGGGAGCAGGCGGTTCCAGATCGGTCCCGCCGAGAAGCCGTCGAAGGTGGTGGTGCCGATCGCGACGCACAGCAGAGCGACGGTTCCGGGGACGACGTCCAGCCCCGGCGCCCCGCCGAGCAGGGGGCGCACGCAGAGCTCGCGGCCCCGGCGACAGAAGGCCGAGAGCCGGGCATAGAGGCCGAACAGCCCGCCGAAGCCGTCCGCCCGCTCGCTCCACGGCTCGATCCCGTACACGGTCATCCCGATGAGCTGGACCACCGCATAGGCGACCGCGAGCGTGCCGAGCACGCGGGGATCCGCCTTGTTCACGTAGACGAGCTCGAGCCACGCGAAGGCGAGGATGCTCGCCGCCGCGGGCCAGCGCCCGAGCCGCTCCGGGTAGCGCAACGGCTCGAGCGGCTCGGCGGCCCAGGCCAGGCGCGCCACCATCCACGCCACCGCCCGAGCGACCGCGCGCCACGGCGAGAACGCGCGGAACACGTCGCCGAAGAGCACGCTCACCACGGGAAGCCCCACCCAGAAGATCACGTACACGAAGGTGGCGCAAGGTTCTGCGTCGGCAGCGAGGTGCCGGCGAACGCCGAGTAGACGACGACGGCGAACACCGCCACGCCGATCATCCCGCAGACGGGATCCACCCAGCGCGGCACGGTGAGCAGCGGCCGACCGCGCGGCTCCTGGAGCCTGGGCTGCGGCCACAGCGCCGCGAGGGCGAGAAACGAGACGATCAGGACTACGGCCGCCGCCCATCCGAACAGCCACGAGGGGATGGGCAGGTCGGCCCGGCCCACCAGCCCGTGGGCCGACGCCGCGGCGGGGAAGGCCGCACCGACGGCGGCCAGGCCCGCGGCGAGGGTCGCCAGGCGCCTCATGGCTCCACCTTCAGCGCGCCGATCTGCTGGCCCTCGTGCTCGAGCTCGACGACGAAGAGACCGTCGATGGTGGCCGGGAAGTCAAACCGGACGGTTCCCCCGGCGGGTACGTCGCGCTTGAGGTCGTAGCCGTGCACGTGGATCTCGTCGGCGCGGTCGGACGCCACCGAGAAGCGCACGCGGCCTCCCTTCTTGGCGGTGATGCTCTGCACGCCGCCCACGGCCTTCCCGCCCTGGACGCGGATGTGGACGTCGGCGCCTTGAGCCGACTTGGTGCTCGTGCTGGAGGAGCTAGCGAGCACGAAGGCGACGATGGCGACGATCAGGGCCAGGGCTACGAGCCCGAGCCGAGTGCGAGTGGTCATGGACAAACCTCTCTCGAAAGACACGGATGGCGCCCGCAGAGCGGGCCGGACGTGATCAGGCGAGAGCCGGCGGCGGACCGCGCCCCGCCAGATGGCGGGCGAGAAGTCCGACCCGGGGACGCCAGGCGCGACGCGCGCGAGGAAGGGTGCGCGACGGGCGCCGCGGCGACCGAGCCTGCGCGCGATCGGCGGCGCGGGCCACGGCGACCGCCGCGCCACGCAGCAGCAACGCGACGAGCAGGCCGAGTGCGAGCGCGAGCGGGACGGCGATCCAGCCTCCGTGACCGAAGACTCCGGACAGGCCATCCGGGTGTCCGCTGGCGATGAGGCCCTCGATGCTCTCCTGCGCCGTGTAGAGGACGAGGAGCGTGACGCTGGCCGCCGCCCACAGCGTGCGACCCGGCGGCGGCGGAGCCTCCACCGCCGATCCGTGGCGCGCCGCGCTCACCGCGCCCGCGAGATTCAGCGCGGCGAGCATCAGGGCCGCGGGCACGAGCGGAAGCAGGAGTCCGAGGTAGTCGTGCCCCTGACGACCGAGCTCGTGCGCAGCGGCGCCGTGGTAGGCGAGGAGGAAGCGGAGCTGATGGAGCGCGAACGCGGCCCCGAGTAGGAGGGCGGCGGCGCGCAGGCGCCAGGCGCGCGTGCGCATCGCTAGGACTCTACGCCCTCACGCGGGTGCGCTTCGCGGCGCCGGGTGAGGAGCGCGACGCCGCCGGCCACGAGGAGGAGCGGCGCGACGAACACCCACCACGGTGGTCCTCCCCTGCGGGACTGCCCGGCCGCCGCGCCGCCCGGCAGCGCGGGCGCGGCGACGGGATGCCCGGAGGCTCGCGCCAGCCGCACCACGGCGCCGATCGCCGCGGTGGCCAGCGCGTCGCCGTTCGGCCCGCTCGGTCGCGGCGTCTGGGCCAGCACGCCCGCCGCCTCGGGGCCGGCCTGGTAGCTGCCGAAGCCGGCGGGCATGACCACGAGCAGGGGCTGGCGGTTGTTGAAGGTGATCTCACCTCCGAGAAAGACGGCGTAGCGGTCGGGCCGGCCGAAGATCTGAGGCACCGCCCCGAGGTCGTCGGGCGAGACGATGAGCGCGACCTTGAGTGGGTAGCCCGCCCGCTTGGTCTCGGCCGTGAGGCGGTCGAGTACCCGCGCCAGCGCCGGGGAAGTGGGCGGCGTGACCGGGTAGTAGACGTTCTGGGTGACGAGGACGTCGCTGGCGGGGTCGCCGTCGGCGCGCGCCGCCGACGGTACGGCGAGCACGAGCGCCGCGGCGATGATGAGGCCAAGACGAAGCACGCCCGGGGAGCCTAGAGCGCGCGCGCTCAGAGCCCCGGGGGGAAGCGATAGGCCGCGTGCGGAGGCGGGGCCCGGCCGACCGCGAGGTAGATCTCGGCGTGGCGGCGCAGCGGGACGGCGCGTGGGTACCCGGTCCAGCGACGACCGTCGACGAAGGCCTCGACCCCACGATCGCGCGCGGCGAGGAAGCCCCCGAGCCTGCGGCGGGTGAGCCGCTGGCCCCACAGGGCGAAGAGATCTCCGAGCGTGAGGCGCCGCTCGCGCTCCACCTCGAGCACGCCGGTGGGGGCGAGCGTCCGGATCGGGTAGGAGCAGAGGCCGGCCGCGACGTACGCGCCGCGGCGACGAACCGGAGGGGCGACGCCGACGCCGGCCGGGACGAGGATCACGCGGCGGTCCACGAGGAGCTCCACGTGCACGCCGAAGCGGCCCACGCGGGCGCGCGAGCAGCGCAGTCCTCCCACCGGCTCGGCAGCGCGCACCGCCGCGCCGTGGGCCGGCGGTCGGTAGCGCGGGCCGATCCCCACGCCCGCGGGAACCGGCGAGGACTCGGTCTTGGCGGCGCCGCATCCTCCCAGCACCACGGTGGCGGCCAGCAGCGCGATCGGCCTCACGCGCGCGGCGGCGGCGGTCCGCCCGCCACGATGTCGCGGCCCGTGGGGGCCAGCTCCTCGTCCAGCTCGAGCTGCCAGAAGTAGCGCGTGAACGTGCGTCCGGCGCGAAACTCGCCGACGTGCGGCTCGACGCGCTCGCCGGCGGCCATCCGCGCGATGAGCTCGGGATAGGTGCGGCCGGGCAGCGCGGCGTACATCGGCCCGGGGAAGGCCCCGCCGAAGCGCGTGTTCACGTCGGTGATCCCCAATCCGATCTCGCGGTCGCGAAAGACCTGCACCGTGCAGGGCCCGCGGACCGCGAGCGCCTCCACGACCCGCTTGCCGAGAGCGACGAGCTCGGAGTCGGCGATCACCGTGCCCTTGATCGACTCGCCGCCGCGGGACTCGAGCATGGTGCGCGGGATCGCGTTGAGGCAGCGGCCGTCCGGGTCGGAGAGGCAGTCGATCGAGAGCTCCTGGCCGTGCATCCAGCGCTGCACCATCACCGGCTCGGGGACGTAGCGGACGAAGAACGCGGCCTCCTCGGCATCGCGGGCGAGATGGATGGAGCGCGCACCGGAGCCCTGACGGGGCTTGACCATCACCGGATAGGAGTCCGGCTCCTCCCGGCCGGGGAGGACCGTGGGCGGCGAGGGCAGGCCGAGGCGCTCGAGGAGCAGGTGCGCCTCGTACTTGTCGTAGGTCGCCCGCGCGATCTCAGGATCGGGGACGAGGGCGGGGAGCGCGCCCTCCGCACGGGCGTGGGCGAGCACCTCGATGTCGAGGTCGGTGAGCGGGATGACCGCACCAACCCCGTACTCGGCGCACAGGGCGGCCAGCGCGGGCACGTACTCCCGATCGTCGATGCGGGGGACGGCACGGCGCGCGTGGGCGGCGTACTGCGCCGGCGCGAGCGGGTTGGGGTCGGCGGCGATCGTCCTCGCGTGCTGGGCGAAGCTCGCGACTATGTCGTAGCGCTTGCCCACCCCGGTGAGCAGGACCGCGGGCCCGCTCGGCGACGTCACCGCCCCCACCCGCCGGTCTCCCCCTTGTAGAGCCCGTCGCCGCGGACGAGCACGCGGACGGTCCGGGCGAGGATCCGGAGGTCGAGCGCAAGCGAGGCGTGCTCCACGTAGAAGACGTCGAGCTCGATCCGCTCCGACCAGGGGAGCGCCGCGCGCCCGTTGACCTGCGCCCAGCCGGTGATCCCGGGCTTGACCGCGAGGCGCCCGCGCTGGCGCTCGGTGTAGCGATCGACCTGCACCTGGAGGGTGGGGCGCGGGCCCACGAGAGACATCTCCCCCCGCACGACGTTCCACAGGTTGGGGAGCTCGTCGAGGGAGGTGCGCCGCAGCAGCGCACCGGTGCGCGTGATGCGGTCGTCGCCTTCCTGGATCGCCAGTCCCGCGCCGGTGAACTCGGCTCCGCGGACCATCGTGCGCAGCTTGAGGATGTCGAAGGGCGCGCCGTCGCGGCCCACGCGCCGCTGGGTGTAGATCGGGTGGCCGGGCGACTCGAGGCGGATCGCCAGCGCGAGCAGGGCGACGAGCGGCGCGCCGAGGATGCACGAGGGCACGGCGATGAGGAGGTCGAGGGCGCGCTTGGCGGCGCGCCCGGGGGGCCCGACGGGCGCGGCGGTCAGGCTCATCGCGTGCCCTCCGCCGGCTCCCAGCCCGACCGGGTCCCCTCCCGGAGCCAGTCGATCAGACCCGCGGCCAGCGAGGCGGTGGTGAGGACGTAGTAGCGGGCGATGAGCAGCGGCCGGGGGGGCCGGGCGGCGCCGGGGAGACCGCCGGCCGCCGCCGCGGCGAGCACGGCGATCTGGAGGGCCAGCGCGGCGGCGTACACGCGTCCCCGCCGGGCCAGCGTGAGGGCCAGCGAGGCGGCGAGCAGCGCGACGTGCAGCGCGGGAGTGGCGTAGCGGAGCACGCGGTGGGAGAGGAGCATGAGCGCGTAGCGAGGTGGATAGGCGCCCAGGTCGAGCATCCCCCCCCGCAGGACGATGGGCCACCCGTGGCTCATCATCCGGCGCTTGCGGGCGAACTCGCCCTCGATGGAGGGCACCATCATCTCCGTGGCCAGCGCGTCGGGAGCGTAGAGCGCGCGCCAGCCGCGCCTGACCATGTTGAACGGGAAGGAGAGGTCGTGGCCCATGATCGGGTCGACCTCCAAGTAGGCCGCGCGACGCGTGGCGTAGATCGCGCCGTTGCCGCCGGTGACCGAGTGAAGCCGCGACTCGAGGGCGCGCAGCCACATCTCGTAGCGCCAGTAGGCGCCCTCCTGGTTGGTGGCCCCGTCGGCGGAGCTGAAGCGGACCTGTCCGCACACGTATCCGACGTCGGGCTGGTCGAACGGGGCGAGGAGGCGCCGCAGCGCTTCGGGCGCCCAGCGCGCGTTGGCGTCGGAGAACGCGACGATCTCGCCGCGCGCGCGCCGGACGGCGGCGTCCTGGGCGCGAACCTTGCCGCCGCGAGGCAGCTCGAGGACCAGATCGGCACCCGCCTCCCGGGCCCGGTCGGCGGTCGCGTCGGGCGAGCCGTCGCAGGCGACGATCACCTCGAGACGCTTGGGCGGGTAGTCGAGCGCACGCAGGTTCGCGATCCGCTCGGCGATGACGCCTTCCTCGCGGTAGGCGGCGACGACGGCGGAGACGACGGGGAGCGGGGCGGGGTCGCAGGGCGGCGCGCGCAGCGGCGACGCCCTGCGGGCCAGCACCGCCAGCAGCAACCCGTACCCCGCCTGCGTGTAGGCGAGCAGGCCGCCCGAGAGCCAGAAGACGGACTTGGAGAGCGAGGGCATCGCCTCGGAAGTGTGTCGAACCGGGCTCGGTGGCCCGGTTCCGACGCGCAACGCGCGATCCTCGGCGCATGCGCCTCGACCGACTCGACGAACACCGGCTCCCCGGCGGCCTGCGCCTGGCCGAGGCCAGCGGCGCTCGTGCGCGATTGCTCGGCCTCGCGTGGCTGCGCGCCCTGCCGAGCGGCCGGGCGCTCCGGATCCCGCGCTGCCGCTCGGTCCACACCATCGGCATGCGCTTCCCCCTCGATCTGGTGTGGCTCGACGAAGGCGGTGCGGTGATCGGGCTGAGCCCCGGCGTCGCTCCGCGGCGGGTCGTCAGGTGCCGGCGGGCGCGGGCGGTGATCGAGGCGCGCGCGGGCGAGGGTGGAGCGTTCGCCGCGGCGGTGGCCGTAGCGGTTCAGGAGGTGAGCTCGGTGTAGAGCGAGAGGGTGCGGCGCGCGACGGCGTCCCAGGCGTAGGGTCCGGCCGCGGCGGCCCGGGCGGCCGCGGCGAGCCGTGCACGCGCGGAGGAGTCAGCGAGCAGGCTAACGAAGGCCGCGTGCAGGGCGGCAGCATCGCCGGGGGGTACGAGCTCAGCGGCGCCGGTCGCGGCCACCTCGGGGAAGCCTCCGACCGCGCCGAGGAGCAGCGGCTTGCCAAAGGCGAGTGCGGTGAAGAGCACTCCAGACTGGTCGATCTGGCGGTAGGGCAGGACGACGAGGTCGGCCCTGCGGAAGTACGCGCCCATCTCCGCGTCGGCCACGAATCGGGGCACCCAGCGCACGCCGGGCGGCGCTACGGCGCGGAGCGGTGCGATGTCCATGCGCGGGCGGCCCACGATCCAGAGCTCGGCCTCCTCGATCCCTCGCCAGGCCTCGAGCGCCACCTCGATCCCCTTGTAGGGGCGCATCAGGCCGAAGAGGAGGACGACCGGCTTCTCCACGGCGGCGAGCTCCGGCGGCAGCGGCCGCTCGTCGGGGACGCGGGTGAGGTGCGAGAAGGCGCCGTGAGAGATCACGTGGAGCTTCGCGGGGTCCACGCGGAGCTCGTCGCGCAGCCGTGCCCGGCCGTGCTCGGAGTGGACGACCACCGCGTCGACGCGCTCGTACAGGCGCCTCTGGGCGTCGAGCTGCCCCCGGCGAGGCTCGCGCGGGAGCACGTCGTGGGCGGTGAGCACCACGGGACGCGAGCGCGGGAGGAGATGGACGTCGGCGGCCTGGACGGAGAGCCACTGGAAGTGGAGGAGGTCCGCCGCGGCCGCGCGCCGACGCAGCGCGAGCATGTCGGGCACGTGCTGGGCGAGCTTGGCGGCGAGGCGAACTCGGGATCCCGGCGTGCCGGGCGCCCAGCGGTAGAAGCTCTCCCGCACGTCGTAGCCGGCGGCGAGGGTGACCGCCCCGTAGGCGAAGCGGCTCGTTACGAGCTCGACCTGCGCTCCGGCGCGGACGAGCGCCGCGCACAGCGCACGGTCGTACGGCGGCGTGAAGGCCGAGGGGTCGACGATCTGGACGCGCACGCGCGCGTCAGTATCGCGGGTGCCGCCACGCTTGCCCCTGCTCCGCCTCGGGTAGGCGAGCCGGCGCATGGTCCGGCACCCCGGTCTTCTCTCGCTCCTTGCCGCGGCGGCGCTCGCCGGGTGCGGCGGCGGCGGAACTCCGCATCCTCCTCCCCCGCGGCCGGCCGGCTCACCCGCCCCGCGCGCGGCCCCACTGAGCGCCCCGCGGAGCGCGACCGCCGACTACGGGCGGCGGATCGGAGCCCTCGCCTCGAGGTTCGCCGCCCGCTCGGCGGCGTTCTCGCGCCGGATCCGCCGAGCCCACACTCCCGGCCTCCTCGTCGCGGCGTTCCGCTTCGAGCGCAACGCCGCAAACCACCTCGCGGACGACCTCTCGGCGCTGCGACCGCCTCCCGCCGTGGCCCGCCCGCACCGTCAGCTCGCCCACGGCCTTCACGCGCTGGCCGCCGACATCGGGGGGGCGATTCGGGCGGCGCACCGCGGCGACCGCGTTCGGCTCCGCGCGCTCGCGCGACGATTCGCGGGCGGACGGCTGCGCTCGTTGCGCGAGATCCGGCACGCGGCCGTGGCGATCGATGCGCGGCTCGGACGCTGAGGGGCGCGCCGGTGGCCGTGGAGCTCTCCTTCTGCATCGTCAACACCGAGCAGCGCGCGCTCCTCGGGCGCTGCCTCGACGCCGTGGCGAGCGAGCGGGCCGCCCTGCCGTTCCCCACCGAGGCGCTCGTGCTCGACAACGCCTCCGACGACGGATCGATCGAGCTCGCGCGCGAGCATCCCGCGGTCACCGAGCTGATCGTCCACCCCGAGCGCCGCGGCAAGGCGGAGAGCGACACGACGCTCCTCGAGCGCGCCCGCGGGCGCTTCTGCCTGCTGCTCAACGAGGACTCCGAGCTGCGGCCCGGGGCGAGCGCCGCACTGCACGCCGCGCTGGGCGCGCGGCCCGACGCCGCGGCGGCCGGCGCGCTCATCCGCGACCCGCAGGGCCGCCACGTCCCCTCCGCCTGGCGGTTCCCGGGTCCGCTGACCGCGCTGGCGGGCGCAGTCTTCCTGCACCGTCGCCTCACGGTCCAGAGCCGCGGCGAGGCGGTGCGCGAGGTCGACTGGGCCCAGTCGGCGGCGCTGCTCGTGCGCCGCGAGGCGGCGGCCGGGATCGGCTGGCTCGACCCGGCGTTCTTCGTCTACTCCGACGAGGTCGACTTCTGCCGGCGGCTTCACGACGCCGGCTGGCGCGTGCTCTACGTGCCGCGCGCCGAGGCGATCCACCACGAGCAGCTCTCCACCGGAGCGGTGCCCGAGCGACGGATCGTCGAGCTCTCGCGCAATCGCGAGCGCTACATGCGCAAGCATCACTCCACCGGTGCGGCGCTCGCCGTCCGCGTCCTCACCGCCTGGACCTACGCGCTGCGCGCCCTCGCGGCGCTCGTCCTGCCCGGGCACGACCCGCGCCGTTACTGGAGCCACGTCCGCGCGACGCTGCAACCGGGTCGCGGCGAGGGCCTGAGGGAGGCGGCGGCCGAGCTCAACCGGGCCCGGCGCCCGCCGTCGCGGGACGGGGGCGCCGGCGGCCGAGCTCCCGCAGCCGAGCGGTCTCCTCCGGGCGGAAGAAGCGAGTGAGAACCAGCAGCACCGGGATCGCCGCCAGGGCGACGCTGCGCAGGAGGAGGCCGGCCGCGCCGCTCGTGGGCAGGGCGAGCTCTCCCGCCACCGTCACCCCGCCGACGATCAGCACGAGCTGCCCGAGCCGCACCCACTCGAAGGCGACCGCGAAGAGGCGCCGTGTGAGCAGGTGCATCGCCACGAGCATGACGACGTAGGCCCCGCACAACGCGATCCCCGCACCGGCGATCCCGAGCGGCGGCACGAGCACGAGGAGCAGCGCCACGTTGGCCACCAGACCGGCGAGCGCGGCCGGGAAGTTGCGGGTCGTGACGCCGGCACGGCCGGCGATCACCACGAAGATCACGAAGAGCCCGTACAGCGCCCAGCCGAGCGCGACCCACGGTAGCGCCTCGTGAGCGGGGTAGAAGTTCGGGGCGGCGAGCAGGCGCACGACCCAGCGGCCGAGGAGCGCCAGGCCCGCGACCACCCAGCCGGTGATGAGGACGTAGTAGGTGGTCACGAAGGCGTAGAGACGCGCCGCCTCGGCGTCGGAGGAGACTGAGTAGGCCAGTGGCGGCCACGCGTACTGGAAGGCGCGCACGGTGAAGACGACGACGCCGGCGAGCTTCACCCCGAGCGAGTAGAGCCCGGCGGCCGCCGCTCCCCGCTGGTGGAAGAGGTAGTAGCGATCGACCAGGTTGAGCGCGAAGACCGACGCGTCGGCGGGCACCGTCGGCAGCCCAAAGCGCAGCAGCGGCCCGAAGGCGGGGGCGCGGGCTCGGTGCCCTCGCAGGCGCGCGCGCAGCGACCACCAGAGGCCGAAGAGGACGAGGAGGGACGCGCCGTAGTTGCCGAGGAGCAGCCCGCGCGCGCCCTCGCCCGCGAAGACCACGAGCGCGACGGTGGCCGCGATGGTGAGCGTCACGTTGGTGAGCGACGCGACGAGGTAGGTGCGAGAGCGCTCCTCCACCCGCAGGAGCGCATAGGCGAGCTCCAGGTTGGTGAACGCCCACAATCCGAGGACGCCGACGAGGAAGGTCGTCGGATCGCGGTGGACGAGGACGACCTGCGAGAGCGGGCCGGCCAGGGCCGCGAGGAGCACCGCCGCGGCCGAAGTGGCCGCCACCAGGAAGAGGACCGCCCGGCGGGCGAGCGCGTCGCGGCGGTCGGGGTCCTCGTCGGAGTACCAGAAGCGGACGAAGGCCTCCCCGATCCCCGCGCGCACGAGGATGGAGACGAGGATGACGAGGGTGCCGATGAGCTCCGCCACCCCGTAGTCGGCGCGAGACAGGTGGCGGGTGTAGACCGGCAGCAGCGCAAGCGCGATGAACTTCGAGACGATGTCGGCGAGCTGGTAGGCCGCTGCGGTGGTGGCCAGGCGCCTCAGGTAGCCGTACACCGGCCTCACGCTACCGTCCGCGCCGGTGCCCGCCGACCCGCTCGCGCTCCTCCTGCTGCCCCGTCCGCTCGAGGGCTTCATCCTCCGCGACCTGGCCCGCGACCTCCTTCGCGCCCCTCGCGTGGTGGCGCTCGAGCCGGGCCGCGTGCCCTACGGCGCCTTCGGCCGGATGCCGCCCTCCTTGGCTCGCGCGCTCGCGCGAGCCCGAGCAGCCCGGGTCCGCGAGAAGCTCGGGCGCGCCGGCGGGCTGCGCGTGGTGATGATCTTCCATCCGCTGCAGCTCTTCCTCGCCGAGGCGCTCATGGCCGAGCACCCGGGCGCCGAGCTCTGGTACTCGCGCTGGGACCGCTACGAGTTCGCCTACGACGCCGCGCCGAAGCTGCGCGCGCGGCTGGCCGCGCTGCACGAGCGCGCGGCGGAGCGCGCGGCCGTGGTCTTCGCCGTCAGCGGCGCGCTCGTCGAGGTCGAGGAGCGAGCGGGTCGCGCGGCCGTGCTCGCCCCCCCGCCGCACGATTCCTTCCCCGCGCCCGACCCGTCGGGCACGGTGATCGCCGTCTCCCTCGGGCACCTCGGGTGGCGCACCGACTGGGCGCTGCTGCGCGCCGTGGCCGAGCGGATGCCCGAGCTCGTGCTGCTGCTCATCGGCGCCTGGCATGAGGACGAGTGCGGGGCCGATGCCGACTTCCGCGCGTGCCGCGCGGCGCCCAACCTGGTCTGGATGGGCCACCGCCCCGACGAGGAGGCGGCGCGGCTCGTGCTCTGCGCCGACGTCGGCATCGTCCCGTTCAGGTCCGAGGAGTTCAACGACGCCGCCCTCCCCCAGCGGATCATGAAGTACGCCCGCCTCGGCCGGCACACGATCGCGCCCGAGCTGCGTGGTGTGCTCACCTGGGAGCGCGCGGTGACCCGCGCCGGCTCGACGGAGGAGTGGGTGGCCGCCCTGTGCGCCCGCGCCGGCGACCGGGTCAGGCCCGACCTCGAGCTGCGCGATTGGGCGCTCGCCCAGACCGCGTCGCGGCAGAACGGGCCGCTGTGGGAGCAGCTCGAGGCGCTGGGGATCGCGGAGCTCGATTCATGACATCATACGATGTCAAGAATTATGCCTGAGAGGAGGAGAGATGAGGACGACCCTGGCGCTCGATGATGAGCTGCTCGCGGAGGCGCAGCGCCTCACCGGGATGAAGGAGAAGACCCCGCTGGTCCGTGAAGCGCTCAATGCGCTGATCGAGCGCGAGAGCGCGCGCCGGCTGGCCCGCCTCGGTGGGGCCGACCCGGGGCTAGTCGCGATCCCGCGGCGACGCTCTGCGGTCCGGTGATCCTGGTCGATACCGCGGTGTGGATCGACCACTTCCGCGCCGGCGATGCGCTTCTGACCGAGCTCCTCGAGCGAGGCGAGGCCCTCGCGCATCCGTGGGTCACCGGAGAGCTCGCCCTCGGGCACCTGCGCGGCCGAACAGAGATCCTGCGGCTGCTCGGCCATCTCCCTCAGGCGACGGTCGCAACGGGAGCCGAATTGCTTGACCTCATCGAACGATACGAGCTGTTCGGTCGCGGCATCGGCTATGTCGACGCGCAGCTTCTCGCCGCCACGATGTTGACCGACGACGCGGAGTTGTTGACCCGCGATCGGCCACTGCGCCGGGTGGCCGAGCGGCTGGGCGCCGCCTACTCAACCGAGACGAGTGCGTGAGCCACAGGCGTTCCGCTGGCACGACGCCCTTTTGATCCTTGGGTTCGGGGAATGTCTGGCCGATTGAGGAACGGTCCGTGGTGCCATCGGGCTACCATTGGCGCGAGGCGATCGAGGGCTACCTGGCCGAGCAGCGCGGCGCCGAGCTCGACCGGCGCATCCTCGAGGGATACCTTCGCCAGCCGCCGGATGAGCTTGCCGGCGAGTGGGGCGCGCGGGCTTCGATTGGCGCGGAGCCGTGGGAGCAGCCCACCTCCCGCGAAGGCGTTTGAGCGCAAGCGTGAACCGAGGCGAGGTCTGGTGGTACGAGCTTCCTGACGTCGGTCTGTTCGGCTCTCGCGGTCGCCACGGCGTGCGAGGTGGCTCACCACTCACGGCTCCACGCTCAGATGCTGATCGTCTGCGGCTCACCGAGGCGCCACCCGCCATCGCCGTCGAGCGTGCGCTCGGTGAGGAGCTCGGCGTAGAGCTCGGGGAGGCCCGGCGCGCCGAAGCCGAAGACGAGCTCGGGACCGCGCACGCGCGCGAGCTCCGCCCGGGCGCGCAGCAGCACGCCGAAGTCGTTGCGCTCGAGCTGGCTCCGGTGGGCGCCCAGAACGTGCGTCGCCTCGGCGAGCCGGTCGGCGCCGAAGGGCACGAGCAGCGTCGGGTGCCGGAGCTCGCCCCACAGCGCCCAGGTCCACCACCGGGGGCGGCCTCGGCTCCGCGGCAGGCGCTCGATCGCCCGACGCGCGGCGCGGCCGGCCTCCGCGTGGGCCGGATGGGGGTCGTCGTCCGGGTCGGGCGAGACCACGAGCGAGGGACGCTCGTCCTCCATCGCCGCCGCCACCTCGGCCCCGATGTCGTCGCCCGAGGCGATTCGCAGCGCGAAGCCGGCCCGCCGGCACGCTTCCTCGACCTCGGTCCGCCGCGTCTGGCGCACGCCCGGCGCCGAGCCGAGCCCGCACGCGAGGTCGACCACCCGCCAGCCCGCGTCGCGCAGGGCGAGCAGCGTGGCGGGCGCGCCGAGCGCCTCGTCGTCCGGGTGCGGCGCGAGGTGCAGCGCCGTCTCAGCGCGCGTAGCGGCAGCCTCGGACATAGGCGCTGAGCGGTCCGGCGCGGGCGACGGCGCGCGAGCCGCGGGGATGGATGTTCGTGGACGGATCGACGCCCGCGGCGAGGCCGAAGCGCTCGACCGCCTTGCGTCCCGAGACGATGACCACCGGGCCGCCCGCGCGGCGTGCAGGGTCGCTGCGGGCCACGGCATCGCCGTCCGGCACGTCGAGCAGCCATCGCGTGTCGGGCACGAGCCGGTAGGACGGAAAGGTGATCGGGCCGCAGGGTCGCGCCGCCCCCACCGCGGGGTCCGTCACGAGGGAGAGGAGCTGGTCGTGAGAGTCGCGCACGAAGCGCACCTCGCCGAGGAAGCGCCCGAGCTTGGGGATGGCCAGCACCAGGAAGGCCACGCCGACGACCACGCCGACGGCGGCGAGGCGCGACCACCGCCGGCGTGCGCCGTCCTCGCGCGCGAGTCCGACCCACCCGAAGAGCGCGTATCCCGCGAAGAGGCAGAGCGCCGCGGCCGGCACCGTGAGGTAGCGCGGCTGCACCGGCTGGCCGATCAGCCCGAGCCCGAAGAACGCGAGCACACCGGTGGTGAGGAGCACGAGCGGCACGGCGATCCGGCGCGGGCCGAGGCGGCGCCACGCCAGGAGCGCACCGACCACGCTGAGCGCGGCGACCGGCGGTCTCACGGCGCTGGAGAGGAAGCGGACGAGCTTGCCGGGCAGCTCCACCGGAGGAGAGATGCGCCCGAGCGCGCCGGCGAGCGCGCTCGTGGAGTGGACGGAGTACAGGGGATCGCCGGTGACCGCCAGGTCCACGAGGGCCCACAGCGCCGGGGCGGCCAGCGCCAGCGCGGCCAGCGCGAGCCGCTCGCGCGCCGGAGCGCCGCGCGTGCTCCACGCCCACCAGAGGAGCGCCAGCAGCCAGGCCTCGGGCCGCAGGAGCCCGGCGAGGCCGACGAGCACGAGGACGGCCACGCGCCGCGGCGGCCCCGGCGCGGCGGCGAGCACGCCGGCCCACACGACCAGCGTGACGAACGGCATGTCCACGAAGGCCTTGACCGCGTCGAGCAGGAAGGCGAAGCTCGAGGCGAGGATCAGCGCCGCGGCGAGGCCGGGAGCCCAGCCGAACGCGAAGCGCCCGAGCCGGAACGTCCCCCACACGAGCGCCACCCAGGAGAGCATCGTGAGGAGGACGAGCACGCGCTCCCCGAAGCGGCCGGGGAGCGAGCAGAGCGCGGCCACCGCGACGTAGAGCGGATGCTCCGTGGGCGCGGCGTAGGCAGTGAAGCTGGGCGCGTGGCCCCGCAGCAGCTGCCGTCCCCAGTCGAGGTGGAAGTAGGCGTCGTAGTTCGGGTAAGAGCGCGAGAGCGCCCAGGCGAGGACGGCCGCCAAGGCCAGGGCTCCCACCGCGGCCGCCTCGGCGCGCCCTGCCGCGCGTGCGCGATCCGTCGCGCTGGCCTCGGGCGCGACCGTCGCGGTCATGCCGGCGTCCTCCTGCCGTGCCGGCGCCCGGGGTAGCGGATCGTGATCTCGTGGTCGACGAGGAAGCCGCTCGGCTGGGGCGGCAGGCGCGGCGGATCGGTCCCGGCGTTGCCCGCGAGGTCGCTCACGCGCACGGCCAGGAGGTAGGTCCCCGCCGGCGCTGGCCGGCCGTCGAGCCGCCCATCCCAGAGGAGGAGGTTGACCTGCGGGCGACCCAGGCGCCGGAGGACGAGTCGAGCCCGGCCGCCCTCCACGCGGTAGACGAGCAGGGCGGGAGCCCGCGAGGTGATCCCGCGCAGGCGGACGCTCACCACGTGCCCACGGCGCGCCGAGAAGATCCCGGGCAGGCCGCCGTGCCCCTTCGGGCGGACGCGGACGACACGGGGCGTGGGCACGACGGTGTCGAGCACGATCGCCCCGGGCACCTCGATCGAGCGGCCCTGACGGCGAAGGTCGATCCGCGTGCGATAGGAGCCGTCGGGCGCGCGGGCGCCGGTGTCCGTGCGGCCGTTCCAGACGAAGGTGAGGCGCCGCAGCGCGCGCGCCCGTCGCTCGCCGAGCACGCGCACGACGTCGCCCGCGGCGTCGACGATCGACACCGTCACCTCGTCGGTGCGCTTGGCGGCGAAGGAGATCCGCGTCACGTCGCGCACGCCGTCGCCGTTGGGGGAGAAGTAGGTGGGGTCGGCGCCGGCGGCGAGGAGGAGCGGCGGTGCGCGCTTGAGGTGCTGGGTGACCACGAAGGCGGCGAGCGTGGCCACCACCAGGATCCCGAAGACGACGCGCGCGGCGAGGGTCACAGCCGCACGAGCGCGACGTTGGGGACCTCCCAGGTGTGGAAGGCGTCGAGGCCCCGCGAATCGGCGTGGCAGAGCGCGGCGCGGATGCTCCCGCCATGGCAGACCACGAGGGCCGGCGGCGACGCACGCCGCACGTCGTCGAGGGCCGCCATCACCCGGTCCATCTGCTCGCGCAGCGACTCCCCGCCCGGGAAGCGGAAGCTCTCGCCCGCCCGCTGCCACGCCGCCCAGCCCGCAGGCTCCTCACGCTCGAGGTCGGCGAAGAGCCGGCCCTCCCACTCGCCGCGGTCGGCCTCGACGAGGCGCGCGTCGAGGAGCGGCTCGAGGCCGACCGCCGCGCCGACCACCTCCGCGGTCGCGCGCGCCCGGGTGAGGGGGCTGGTGTAGAGCTCGCCGAGGTTCTCGCGGCGCACCCGCTCGGCGAGCTCGGCGGCCTGGAGGCGGCCCGTCTCGTTCAGCGGAGTGTCGCGGCTGCCCTGCACCCGGAGCGGCGGCCGGTTGTCGTCGGTCTCGCCGTGGCGGGCGAGGAGGATCACGGGCGGGCGCTCACACGTGGCCGACGGTGTCCGAGCGCAGGCCGAGGCGCAGCGTCTCGAGGGAGAGCACGTCGCCCGGTGCGATGTTGCCCAGGTTCGCCTCGGCGCCGAAGCGCCGCAGGAACCACACCTGCTGCTCCTTGCGCGGAGCCTCGAAGAGCATGCGCTCGGGATCGACGGCGTGGGCGATCTCGTCGATCAGCCCCATCCGGACCTCGCCGTCGGCGCGGTAGATCCCCGCGGTCCCGCTCTCCCGGGCCTCGGCAATGACCTTCCAGGCGCCGGCGGCGAGCTCGGCCTCGATGAGCTCGACCCAGCGGTAGGGCGCCATGATCTGGCTCGCGTCCTTCGAGCCGACCTCGGAGAGCACGGTGAACTCGCCCGCGAGACGCTCGATCAGCGCGAGCTTCTCGGCATGCTCGAGGGCGATCGTCCCGTCGGAGACCTCCACGTGCTCGAGCCCCAGATCGCGCAGCCAGCTCACCAGACCGTCCACGCGATCCTGGGTGATCGCGAGCTCGGTCAAGGTGCCGCCGAGCACGACGGGAACCCCGTGCTCGCGGTAGCGGCTCAGCTTGAGGCGCAGGTTGCCGGTGGCCAGGGCGGTGCCCCAGCCGAGCTTGACGAGGTCCACCGAGCCGCCCGCGACCTCCATGAGGTTGTCCACCTCGGCGACCGAGAGCCCCCGGTCGAGCACGTGGGTCAGGCCGCGGGTGCGCGGCTTGGCGCTCCGCTCGGGAAGGTCGAGGAAGGTGTCCGTCGGCCCGGGCGGCACGCCGCGTGAGGCTCTCAGCGGATGCGGTCGGAGCCGACGGTGACGACGACCGTGGTGGAGCAGGCGGGCTGCGGGCAGGCGATCGACCGCGTGGCGGGATCGATCGCCCCCACGTCGGAGATGCCGAGCGCCCGGCTCACCGCCAGGGCGTCGCGCCGGTGGCCCGCTACGTAGGAGATGGTCGTCGCCGAGCGCTGCTGGTCGGAGGCGTTCGTGACCGTCCCCCGCTGGAAGCCGTCCGCGCGCAGGCGCGAGGCGACCTGGTTGGCGAGGTGGGGGACCGGCGTGCCGTTGAGCACCGTGACCACCACCGAGCCGCGAGAGAAGCCGCGGCCGCCGGCGGCGGCTGGCCGCCCGGCGGGCGCGGCCGCGCCGGGGGGCGCCGGGGAGCTCTTGCCGCCGCTTCCGAGCTGGGTGGCCGCGAAGACCACGCCGGCCACGACCGCGAGGACGAGCAGCGTGAGCGCCGCGAGCAGGGCGACGCGCCGGCGCGGCGAGCGCCCCGAGCGGCCGTCGGCCGCGGCTGCTGCGACGGGAGGGCGCGTCCCGGTGGCCGGCCCCGTACGGGCCGGGATCGGCGTGCGGGCGGCGGGCGGGGCTCCCCCGCCGTTCGTACCGTTGCTCGCCTGCGACCCCGAGGCGACGCGGGCGGCCGCCGCCGCGGTGGCGGCCGCGGGAACGGCGGGCGAGGAGCTCGCCCGTGGCGTCGCGACGACCCCGCGGAAGCGCGTGGCGGAGGCCAGAGCCGGCGCGCCCACGCCCGCCGGCGCGGGCCGCGTGACGGCGGAGGGAGCCGGGGCGACCGGGCCGGTGACGGCCGGAGCCGCGACCGCAGCCGCCGCGCCGGCCGGTGGCTCCCTCCGCGCCCGGGCCATCAGCCGCTCCTCGAGCTCCTGCGCGCGCTCGGGGGCGGCGTCGGCCCACTCCCGCAGCCGCCGGAGCTCGCGCGCCTGGGCGAAGAAGAGCAGGGCGAGCACCGCGACGCCCAGCACCGCGGCGAGCCCGGCATAGACACCGACGTCGTTCGTGAGGCCGTTGAGGGAGAAGCCGAGGATCGGGCTCATGGAGCGCGTGAGTCTACGAGGCGATCCGGGCGCCCGGCGAGGCGCGCACGGACGCCAGCCCGGCGACGCGGGACGCCAGCCCCGCGGCGTCGCCCTCCAGCACCAGGAGGTTGATTCGGTCGAAGGTCGCCTCCACCCAACCGGGGTCGAGGGGGTCGTGGTCGGCGCGCACGATCTTCTCGGCGGCCGTGGGCGCAGGGCGCTCGTCGCGATTGAAGAGGTCCTCGTGGAGCTTCTCGCCGGGCCGGACGCCGACCTCCTCGATGGCGATGTCGCGCTCGGGCTCGAGGCCCGAGAGACGGATCATCTGCTCGGCGAGGTCGATGATCCGCACGGGCTCTCCCATCTCGAGGACGAACACCTCGCCCGAGCGCGCGGTCAGCGAGCCCGAGCGGATCACGAGCTGCACCGCCTCTGGGATGGTCATGAAGTAGCGGGTCATACGCCGGTCGGTCACGGTGAGCGGTCCCCCCGCGGCGATCTGGCGGCGGAAGATCGGCACCACCGAGCCCGAGGAGCCGAGGACGTTGCCGAAGCGTACGGTGGCAAAGCGCGTCTGCTCGTAGCGCGCGGCGGCGGCCTCGACCGCCCACTCGGCCAGCGCCTTGGAGGCGCCCATCACGGTGGCCGGAGCGACCGCCTTGTCCGTCGAGATCAGGACGAAGGTGCCGACCCCGCACTCCCCGGCGATCCGCGCGAGGAGCCGCGTGGCCAGCGCGTTGTTGCGCACGGCCTCCACCGGGTTCTGCTCCATCATCCCCACGTGCTTGTAGGCGGCGGCGTGGAACACCACGCCGGGGCGGTGCTCGGCGAAGACCTCCCGCATGCGCTCCTCCTCCTTGCAGTCCGCGAGCACCGGCACCGCCGAGCGCACGTGGCGATCCTCCTCGAGCTCGCGGACGATCGCGAAGAGGTTGTCCTCGGCGTGATCGACGAGCACCAGCCGCCGCGGGTTCACGCGGGCGATCTGGCGGCAGAGCTCCGAGCCGATCGAGCCCCCCGCACCGGTGACCATGACGGTCTGGCCCATGAGGTAGCCGCCCAGCCGCTCGAGCTCCATGAACACCGGCTCGCGCCCGAGCACGTCCTCCACCCGCAGCGGACGCACCTGGCGCATGACCGTGGGACCGCCGCCCAGCAGCTCGAACACCGTCGGAGTCGTGCGCACGGGGATGCCCCGCTCGCGGCACGCCCCGACCACGCGGGCGCGCAGCGTGCCCGGAGCCGAGGGGATCGCGATGATGACCTCGTCGGGCTCCACCTCGTCGAGGATGCGCGGGAGCTCGGAGGTGGAGCCGAGCACCTTGACCCCGTGGGAGAGCCGCATGCCCTTCTTGCGCGGGTCGTCGTCGGCGAAGCCGACGGGCCGGAGGCGCAGCTCCGGATTCCGCGCCATCTCGCGGAGCACGAGCTGGCCGCCGTCGCCCGCGCCCACGATGAGCACGTTGCGCGCGTCCTTGCGGGCGCGCAGCCCGCGGACCGGACGGGTGAGGACGGAGTGCACGAGGTAGCGCGCGCCGCCGAGCAGGATCAGGGTGAGGAGGAACCACAGCGCGATGACGCCGGTGGGTGGGGAGACGGCGACGAGGCCCGCCCGGGTGGAGATGACCACGGGATGGACGAGCGCCATCCCGCCCACCAGCGCGAGCGTGGCCACCACCACCGCGCGACCGATGGCCTCGAAGTCGCGCTGGGCCACGTAGCGCCAGCTCTTCTGGTAGAGGCCGAAGAGCGCGAAGACGAGCAGCGAGCCGGCGATCACCCACGGCAGCGTGGTGATGAGCAGCCGCTCGTAGCGCGCGGGGATGTCGCGGTCGAACCGGAGGTGGAACGCGAGGTAGTAGGAGAGGGCGACCAGCGCGCCGTCCACCACGATCTGCGGGCCCGAGTGCCGGTGGACGGGGAAGGCCGCGGAGCGGATCCGGCGGCGCACGCGCGGGATTCTAGAGCCCCTGGCGGAGAGCCTCCGTCAGGCGGCCGGCGCCGGCGTCGAGGCGCGGTGGCGGAGCGTGCTCACGCAGCTCCGGGTGGCCACCCCGATCATCTGCTTGTAGCGGTCGGACTTGTAGCCGTCGCTCAGGTCCTGCGCGATCTTCTGGAAGTCCGGAAAGGCCACGCGCCGCTCGATCTGGCTCAGCAGGCAGCCGCAGAGCGCGTGGCCGCCGGGGCGGCACCCGCGCAGGAAGGTCTGCTGGTCGAAGGTGGGGTAGGCGGCGTAGTCGGGATTGCTCGCCGGCACGCGCCACGAGGCCGCCTCGCGGGCGTAGCCGTCGTCGGGAAGGAAGCGGAACTCTCCCGGCTTGGCGTTCAAGGGGATCTGGTAGACGAAGCAGCCCTGCTGGGTGTCGCCCGGGGCCAGCGCCTTGAGGAACTGCTCGCTCGCACAGACGCCGTCGATGACCACGTCGTGCTGAAGACTGAGGCCGGACGCTGTGCTGAGCGTCCCGTCGCCGAAGACCTCGCCGTTGTAGATCGCGTGCCCGGCGTTGTGCACCTTGACGAGCACGCCGATGAAGCGCTTGTCGGGGTCCGGCGAGGTGCTGCCCGACGGGATCGGCGCCACGACTCGCTGCACGGAGACGTCGAGCGCGGTCGTGCGGGTCGCGACCCGCACGACGCTGCCCAGGGTAGGAGCGCGCTTGATCGTCGTCGGCCCGTTCGAGTAGGTGGAGGTCGGGGCGGTAGAGGCCGGCGGCGCCTTGGCGGGCTTGCTCGCCGGCCGTCCACTGGCCTCGGGATGGCTGTTTGGCCGGGGCACCTCCTTGCATCCCCCGAGGGCCAGAGCGGGGAGCGCAAGGGCGACGGCGAGGGCGACCCAGAGGGCGCATCGGCGTTGACGGTGGGGTCGACGGCTCATGTCGGATCCTCCTGATCGGATGCTCACAGGTTCCTCGGACGCGCGTCAAGCCCCCGCTCTACGACGACGAAGCCGGCAACGCCAGCAGGCGCGCGAGCTCGGCCGGGTCGCGGCGCACGCGCTCGGCCGACGCGCCCGCCGCGCGCTTGGCGACCTCGATCTCCTCCGCGCGGGCGAGCTTGCTCAGGCGCCCCTCCGCGATCAGCCGCTCGTCCACCGCTCCGAGCCGCCCCTCGAACACGGTCCACACCGGCGTGCCGAGCGCGACCGCCTCGCGGTTCATGGTGCCTCCCGCCGAGACGACGAGGTCGGCGTGGGCGATGAGCGACTGGGCATCGATCGCCCGCTCGGGCACGATGAAGCCCCCGCCGGCGCTCAGCTCGGCGCGCTGCTCCCTGGTGCGGGGCAGCACGACGGTCTGCGCCCGCTCGCGCAGCCGGTCGAGCACGCGGGTGAAGAGGGGGTTCTCGAAGCGGTGGTAGAGCGAGACCGCGGGCGGAGTGCGCACCACGGCGATCGGCTCGGCGGGATCGAGGGCGAGCTCGCGCAGCACCTCCTCGTCCGGCTCGAAGTCGGCGAGGTAGTACTCCTCCTTGAGCCCCGGGTAGGGGTGGAGCTTGCCGCGCGCGCCGTAGCGCTCGAGGCGCTCCGGCGGGATCACCTCGGGCACCACGACGCCCTGCGCGAGACGGCAGTTGACCGTGTGCTGCACGGTGGCCCACTCGTAGTCGAAGGTGGTCGAGCAGGGGATGCGCAGGAGCGCGGCGGCGACGGTCACGTCGTTCGAGCCGTGGCCGAGCGCGAGGTCGAAGCGGCGCGGTCGCGCCCAGCGGACGAGGGCGCCGGATCGCGCGAAGAGCCCGACCGCCTTGTCCGTGAGGCGTCCGCCGCGGTGGCGTCCGACCGCGGTGTGCGCGACACCGAGCCGGTCGCAGAGCGCGAGCGTCTGGGCGAAGTCCCGCGCGGTGACCTCGACCTCATGTCCCGCGGCCCGGAGCGCGGCGATCACGGGACGCATGACTAGCACGTGGGGAGAGTTCGTGAGGTCGACCCAGACGCGCACCTTCAGGCCACCGTCGCGCGCACCGCCGCGACCACCTCTTCGGCCTCGCGCGCGCCCACGTGCGGGCCCATCGGCAGCGCGAGGTGGGTGAGGGCGAGCTCCTCGGTGACGGGCAGCGGCGGTCCGCCGGCCCTCCAGGGCGCCATCGCGGGCTGGCGGTGGACCGGGGTGCGGTAGTAGGCGCGCGCCTCGACGCCACGCTCGGCGAGCCCGGCGGCCAGCGCGGCGGCCCGCGGGTGGCGCACGACGTAGAGGTGCCACGCCGGGTCGGCGCCCTCGACCGCCCGCGGCAGCGCGACCAGCTCGCCGAGCCCGGCGGCCGCGTAGGCGAGAGCGGCCGCCCGGCGGGCCGCGACCCAACCGTCGAGCGCGCCTAGGGCGATGCGCAAGAAGGCGGCCTGCAGCTCGTCGAGGCGCGAGTTGTAGCCCACCTCCGCGAAGGTGTCCTTGTCGCGCGAGCCGTGGAAGCGCAGCGTGCGCACGCGCTCGGCGACCTCGTCGTCGTCGGTGGTCACGGCTCCCCCGTCCCCGCAGGCCGGGAGGTTCTTCGAGGGGTAGAAGGAGAAGGTCGCCGCGCGGCCGAGCGATCCGGCGGCCCGGTCGGCAAGCGTCGAGCCGGCGGCCTGGGCGGCGTCCTCGAGCACGGGTACGCCGAGCGCGGCGATCTCCGGGATCGGCGCCACGTTGCCGAACAGGTCGACGGCGATCACCGCGCGCGTGCGCGGCGTCAGGGCCGCACCCGCCGTCTCCGGCGTGACGCAGAACGTCTCGGGGTCGACGTCGCAGAACACCGGGCGCGCACCGGTGGGGGGGATCGCCTCCGCGCTCGCGTAGAAGGTGAAGGAGGGCACGACCACCTCGTCGCCCGGCCCCACCCCCAGCGCGCGCAGGGCGATCGTGATCGCCTCGGTGCCGTTGGCCACTCCTACCGCATGGCGCACGTCCAGCCGGGAGGCCCACTCCTCCTCGAAGGCGCTCACCTCGGGGCCGAGGACGAAGGTGCCGCGATCGAGCACCGCCGTCGCGGCCCGGTGCAGCTCGCCCCGCAGCGGCGCGAGCGGCGTCGCGGTGTCGAAGAGCGGCACTCCCATCGAGGGCTAACCCTATGAGAACCGGCCGCGGCTAACCTTCGGCGCCGTGCTGCACCTCGCCTCGATCACGGGCCCGCTGGTCGACTTCGCGAAGAGCTTCATCCACGACATCGGCTTGACGGGCCTGTTCGTGCTCATGCTGCTCGAGAGCGCCTGCATACCGATCCCGTCCGAGGCGACGATGCTCATTGCCGGCGCCAACGTCGCCGACGGCCACTGGAGCCTGCTGACGATCACGCTCGTCGGTTCCGTGGCGAACCTTGTCGGATCGTGGATTGCATACGCGGTTGGCTACTACGGCCGTATCGAGCTGCTGGAGAAGCATGGGCGCGCGCTTCACATCTCCCCTAAACAGCTAGCGCGGGCCGACCGGTGGTTTGAGCGCTACGGGTGGTTCGCCGTCTTCTTCTCGCGCATGCTGCCGATCTTACGGACGTTTATCTCGCTGCCCGCGGGCGTCGCGCGAATGCCATTCTTCCGGTTCTCGATCCTCACCTTTGCGGGCTGCGTGCCGTGGGTGTTCGCGCTCGGCTTGATAGGGCAACAGGTTGGCACGCAGTGGCCGAAGTGGCGCCACTACTTCGAGTACCTCGACTACGCGATCGCAGCGCTCATCGTGCTGGGCATCGGCTACCTGCTCGTCAAGCGGGTTCGCGGCGGAGGCGGAGGAGCGCCCGCCGCCGATGTCGCCGGCTGAGCCGGGACTGTCACTCCGCCACGCCGCGCTGCTCGGCGCCCTGCACGGGCCGGCGGAGCTGCTGCCCATCTCCTCCTCGGGGCACGTCACGCTCGTCCCGTGGCTACTCGGCTGGCCCTACGAGGAGCTCGACCCCGAGCTGCGCAAGGCCTTCGAGGTCGCGCTGCACGCCGGGACGGCGGCGGCGCTGCTGCTCGCCCTGCGCGCGGAGGTGGAGGACGCCGCGCGCGGCCTCGACCGGCGGCGAGCGCTGCTCGTGGCGCTCTCCTTCGCGCCTCCCGCCGTGGCCGGCTACACCCTCGAGCGGCCGATCGAGCGGCGGCTGGGGACGCCACCCTCGATCGCGCTCGGTCTGTTGGGCGGTGCGGCGGTCATGGCCGTGGCCGACCGGGCGCCGCAGCGCCGGCGCCGGGCGTCGGCCGGGGCGCTCGACGGCCTGCTCCTCGGCCTCGCGCAGGCGAGCGCGCTCGTGCCCGGCGTCTCGCGCAACGGTGCGACGCTCAGCGCCGCGCGGGCGCGCGGGTTCGCGCGTGAGGACGCCAACGCCCTCTCGCGCCATGTGGCGCTGCCGATCATCCTGGGCGCCACCGCGCTGAAGGGTGCGCGGCTGGCCCGGCGCGGCCTGCCGCCCGGCACGGAGGGCGCCTTCGCCGCCGGCACGGCGGCGGCCTTCCTCTCCACGCTGTGCTCCGCCCGGCTCATCCGCCTCGTCGAGCGCGACCGGGCGCTCCTCCCCTACGCCGTCTACCGCTCCGCCCTCGCCGTGGTCGTGCTCGCGCGCGTCCGACGCGGCGGCGAGAATCGCTGAACGATGAGCGACGACGCCTACGCCGCCGCCGGGGTCGACGTCGCCGAGGCCGACCGCGGCGTGGAGGCGCTCGTCGGCGTCCTGAGGACGATCGAGCTCGGCCGCCCCTCGCGCTCGGTCCTCCCGAGCGGTCACTACGCGAACGTCCTGCGGGTGGCGGAGAACCTGGGGATCGCGGTGTGCACCGACGGAGTCGGCTCCAAGGTGATCGTCGCGGAGCAGACCGGCCGCTACGACACGGTGGGCATCGACTGCATCGCGATGAACGTCAACGACCTGATCTGCGTGGGCGCCGAGCCGATCGCCGTGCTCGACTACCTGGCGGTCGAACGCTCCGACCCGGCCGTGCTGCGCGAGATCGCCGTGGGGCTCAAGGTCGGCGCCCAGGCGGCAGGGGTCGAGATCCCGGGCGGGGAGCTCGCGCAGCTCCCCGAGCTCATCCGCGGCCACCCCTCCCCGCGCGGCTTCGACCTCACCGGCGCGTGCTTCGGGACGGTCGCGCTCGACGAGGTGCTCGACGGGAGTGCGGTGGCGGCCGGCGACGCGCTGGTCGGCGTGCCGAGCTCGGGAATCCACTCCAACGGCCTCACGCTCGCGCGCCGGGTCCTGCTCGAGCAGGGCGGCCTCGCGCTCTCGGACCGCCCGGACGCGCTCGGGGGCGCCTCCGTCGCCGACGTGCTGCTCGAGCCGACGATCATCTACGTGCGCGCCGCGCTCGACCTGCTGCGCTCCGACGTGCCCGTCCACGGGCTGGCCCACATCACGGGCGGCGGCCTGCTCAACCTCCTGCGCGTTGGCGCGGGCGTCGGCTACGAGATCGAGGCGCCGCTGCCCGTGCCGCGGGTGTTCGAGCTCGTGCAGGAGGTGGGGAAGATCTCCCACGCCGAGATGCACGAGGTCTTCAACATGGGCCTCGGGCTCTGCGCGATCGTGCCCGCCGAGCGCGCCGGCGAGGCCGAGGCGATCCTCGGCGACCACCATCTCGGGGCCGCGCTGGTCGGGCGAGTGACGGGAGACGCGGGGCGGATCGCAGTGCCGTCACTTGGGCTGCGGAGCGACGGGGGAGGGCTGTCCGGCCGGTAGCGCGGAATAAGTCGACCCCTCCCTCGCGCTCGGCGGGGAGACCACCCTCATCACCTGGGGACAGAGACCTCAGCCGCGCACTGATGCACGCACGGCCCCGGGCTCACTCCACCTCGATCGCGTCTTCCCGCATCGCCATCGCCACCGCGTGGGCGCGGCTCTGCGCGTCGAGCTTGCGCATGAGGTTGCGCACGTGGGTGCGCACCGTGTGCGGGCTCAGGGACAGTGCCGCGCCGATGTCGTCCGTCGAGGTACCCGCGGCCACAAGGGCGAGCACCCGACGCTCGGGCTCCGAGAGGCCGTCGCTGCGGCGGAGCGCCGCCTCGGCGGCGGGCGAGAGCGGCGCGTCGAACCAGTCCTCCTCGTCGAACCACATCCCCCCGGCGGCGACGGCGCGCAACGCGCGCACGAGCTGGGCGACGGGGCGCGCGGTGCCCACCACGCCCGCCGCGCCGGCACGCACGGCGGCGTCGAGCACCTCCGTCTCGTCGCCGGCGGCGTAGAGCACTACGGCGGTGGGGCAGCCGCGGCGCAGAAGCCGCCCGAGCAGCGCCAGGCCGTCCATGTCGCGGAGCTCGACCGCCACGAGTGCGAGGTCGGGGCCGTAGCGGGCGATCTGGCCCTCGGCGTCCTCGCCCGTCGCGCAACCGGCAACCACGTCGATGCCCTCCTCGCGCAGGAGGAGCGGCAGGCCTTCACGCACCGCGGCATGCGGGTCGGCGATCGTCAGCGTGACCGCTCCGCCCGAACCGTGGCCGGTGGGCGAGGAGAGGAGCCGGGAGGAGCGGGTGGGGTCCGAGGAGGAGGGCACGCGGAGAGGCCGGCGAGGGCCGGACGATCTGCGCCCGTTGTCGGCAAGCCGCGCGCGCCGCATGAGCCGCGCCCGTAAGGAAGTGCGCTACCCGACCGGCTCGCCGGCGGCGAGCTCGAGCGCCTCGGACGGGCTGAGGCCCCGCAGGGGCCGCCCGTCGCGCGTGCGCAGCTCGACCCGCAGCCGTCCGTCGCGGACGTCGAAGGAGACCCAGCGGTCCTCGGCCTCGAGCTCCTCCCAGCGGCCCGCCGCGGCCCAGGCCGCCTCGAGCGCCTCGGCCGGCGGCGCGACGGGCGAGGGTGAGTCCGACCTCTGGAAGGTGATGGGCACGGCTCCCCCTGTTCCTCGTGACGAATCGGCCGCTCCCAAGCGGGAAGCGAGTCGGCGGTCTCCTCCGGGGTGATCGGCCGTGACAGGGCGGCTTTGAGGGCGAGACGTGGACGGATGTCCGAGGGTCCCTACCCCATACGGGCGATCGTGGCCGCGCGAAACGAGGCCGATACGGGTAGGGCAGCAATCGCACGGATCGCTCGCCACCGGGTGAAGGCATGAGCATGACGCTCGACACCAAGAACCATCGCCGCATGGCCGCGGAGGACGCGCTGGCCCTCTGGCACGAGTACCGGGAGACGGGAGATCGTCGCCTTCGCGACCGCCTCGTGCTCACCTTCGCGCCGCTCGTGAAGTACATCGTCTACAAGAAGGTGCGCGAGATTCCCGCGCGCTGCGACGTGGACGACTTCATCTCGTGCGGCCTCGAGGCCCTCATCCACTGCATCGACCGCTTCGACCCGAGCCGCGGCGCGTCGCTCGAGCAGTTCGCGTGGACCCGCATCCACGGCGCCGTGCTCGACGAGCTTCGCCGGCAGGACTGGGCGCCCCGCTCGCTGCGTCGCTGGGAGCGCGACATTAACAAGGCTCGCGCCCAGTTCACCGGAGTACACGGCCGCCACCCCACTCGCGACGAGCTGGCCGAGGCGCTCGGTGTCAGCGAGGCCGAGCTCCGTCGTCGCCAGGATGCCGTGGCGAGCTGCGACCTCACCTCGCTGAACACGCTCGCCTCCGGCGACGAGGACTCGACGATCGAGCGCATCGACACGCTCGTCTCCGAGGACGCCGAGACCGATCCCGAGGACTGCGCCGCCCGCTCCGAGGCACGCACCAAGTTCGCGGCGGCTTTCGCGCGGCTCCCCGACCGGGAGCGCCAGGTGGCGGTCCTCCTGCACGTCCAGAACCTCACCCTGCGCGAGCTCGGCGAGGTGCTCGGGGTCTCCGAGAGCCGCGTCTGCCAGATCAACGGCCAGCTCAAGCGGACCCTGCGGCGCGAGCTCGAGGCCGAAGCCTCGCTCTTCGGCGCCGCGGCCGCCTAGTACTAACGGCTGCGGGAGCGCCGTCTGCGGGCGGCGCCTCCCTTGCCCGTGGGCCTTCCGCGCGCGCCGGGCGGCGCCGCAGTGGGCTTCGCGGGGGCGCTGCGGCGCGCGCGTCGCCGCTCCTCCGCAGCCGGCCGGGGCGCCGAGCGGCGCGCGTCGCGGACGATCACCGTGGCGATCCCCGCGAGCAGCAGCGCGCCGACGACGAGGAGCCCGACCTGGGCTCCCGTGCCGAGCCCGCCATTCTGGGAGGACGGGGACGTCGGCGTGGAGGGCGAAGTGGTGGTCGGGGTCTGCTGCGGCGCGGGGAGCGGACCGAAGGGGCCAGAGCCCTGGGCTCCGGCCGGGGCCGGAGCCGGAGCGAGGGCGAGCAGGCAGAGGCCAAGAAGGAGGAGCGGGCGACGCATGCGAGCCGCCGAGGCTACCGGCCGCGAAGAGCTCAGGCGAGCGACCAGAGCTCGCCGGTGAGCCGGTGCTCGGGCCGCACGCGCCACTCGAGCGCGAGCCGCCAGAGCTCGGCCGCAGCACGCGGACCGGGCAGGTCGCACACGGCCGCGACTTCGACGGCCGCAATCGGACCGAACCGGCGCAGCGCCTCCTCGACACCAGGCGCTTGGTCCGCGCACGGCTCCGCGCCGGCGGCCACGATCGCCTCACGGAGCTCGTCGTAGGACGAGGGGCCGTAGATCCCGTGGAGCTCACCGTCCGCTCCACGGAGCTCCATCGACGGCAGGCGCACGCGTCCCGAGCCCGCCGCGTGGTGCTCGACCGGCACGGCGGCCGCCCGCTCGAGGTCCGCACCGAAGAGCTCGACGATCGCGTTCGAGCGCAGGTCGATGCGGAAGCGCTCGACGTCGAGTACGCCGAGCCCGCGTGCCTCCTCCACGAGCGCCTCGGTCGTGTCGAGCTTGCGCCGACCGCACATGAGACCCTCGCGCAGGCGGCGGAGGTAGGGGCCGGGATCGCCCTGCTCGCTGGCCGCCTTCACCGCCAGGCAGGCCGGGAAGGAGCTCGCCGGCGGCCCCTCGAGCCAGATCCGGGGGTCGACCGGCATCCCCGAGCGCTCCCCGGCGTCGAGCCACTCGGCGAGGAGAGGCTTCGGGCGCCCGAACTCGCCGGCCAGGCCGCCCATGACGTAGGTGATCCGCACCTCCCCGCCGAACTCCACCTCGAGCCGGCGCAGCGCCGGCTCGAGCGCCCACGACCACGGACACGCCGGATCGGTGTAGTACGACGCACGAACAGCGCTCACGGGCGCAAAATAGACCTCGAGCCCATGCCTCCCTCCCTTCCCCCGTCGTGAGCGCGCTCCTCGGCACGCTGCTGAGCGGCCGCTACCGGCTCGACGCCCGCGTGGGCGCCGGCGGCATGTCGACCGTCTACCGGGCCTTCGACCAGACGCTCGAGCGGGTGGTTGCGATCAAGCTCATGAACCGCGAGATCGCGACCGACTCCGACCAGCTCGAGCGCTTCCGACGCGAGGCGCGCGCGGTCGCCCAGCTCTCCCACCCCCACATCGTCACCGTGATCGACGCGGGAGAGGACGGAGGACGCCCGTACATCGTCTTCGAGTTCGTCGAGGGCGAGACGCTCAAGGACCGAATCCGCCGCGTCGGCGAGCTGCCCCTGCCCGAGGCCGTGGCCTACGCCATCGAGATCGCACGCGCGCTCGGGGCCGCCCACGCGCGCCACATCGTGCATCGCGACGTCAAGCCCCAGAACGTGCTGCTCGACGCGGAGGGCTCGGCCAAGGTCACCGACTTCGGGATCGCGCGCTCGCTGGACGAGGAGGGCCTCACGGCCGACGGGCGCGTGCTGGGCACGACAGACTACGTCTCGCCCGAGCAGGCTCTCGGTCACGCCGTCACCGGGCAGTCCGACCTCTACTCGCTGGGGATCGTGCTCTTCGAGATGCTCACCGGTGACGTGCCCTTTCATGGCGACAACCAGGTCGCCGTGGCCATGAAGCACGTCCGCGAGGCGGTGCCCGACGTGCAGCCGCGCCGGCCGGAGGGCTCCGCGGCGCTCGCCGCCGTGGTCGACCGGGCGACGGACAAGGACCTCGATCGACGCTACGCCACCGCCGAGGAGCTCATCGCCGACCTCGAGGACGCCCTGGCCATGGAGACCGCGCGCGGTCGCGTCGTCTCCGGCGAGGCCACCACGGTGCTCCGCACGCTCCCCGACCATGCGCGGCGGCGACTGCCGCTGCGGATGCGGACCTCGGCCGCCGTGCTCGTGCTCGCCGCGCTGCTCGCCGGCGGGGTGGTCGCCGCGGTGCTCCTGGCCGGTCCGAGCGCGCATCGCGGCCCGGCCCCGCTCGGCGGGGTCGAGCGGGCCACGCCGGGACTGCAGTACGTGCGCCTGAACTCCGACGCGGCCCACGACTACGATCCGGACGGGACGGGCGCCAAGGGCGAGCACCCGGAGCGGGTCGGGCTCGCCGTCGACGGCGATCCGAACACCTACTGGAACACGGAGAACTACCAGGGCGGCCTCGGCAAGCCCGGGGTGGGCCTCTACGTCGACGCCCGTCCGCGGACCCGGGCCAAGCGGCTCGAGCTGCTGACGCCCACGCCCGGCTTCGACGTCGAGATCTACGGCGCACGGAGCGGGCCGCCCGCGAAGCTCCCCGATCCCGGCTGGGTCAAGATCGGCGGGAAGACCGGCGTCGAGCGGCGTACCCCGATCCCCCTCTCCAGCGGCGCGACCGCCTACCGCTTCTACCTCGTGTGGATCACGACGCTCCCCCCCGGGATGAGCCAGGCCAAGGTGGCCGAGATCGCGATCCTGCGCTAGGTCGTCCGGGCCTCAGGTCCGCCCAGCCGCTCCCCCGCCTCGACGGCCACCCCCAGCCGGTTCGCCGCCGGCGCGAGCGGACACGCCCAGCGGGGGTCATGGGCGCACGACGGGTGGTAGGCGAAGTTGAAGTCGAGCACGAGGGCGCCGTCCTGCGTGCCGAGGTCTGCCCCCTTGACGGTGTCGAGGAGGTAGCGCCCGGCGCCGTAGGTCGCGCCGCCGCTCGTGGCGTCGGCGAACGGGACGAAGAGCCCGCCGCCGTAGGCCTCGAGCCAGTACATGTCGAGCGTGAGCGAGGAGTCCTGCAGGGCGAACGCCGCCCGCCCGATCCGCGTGAACGCCATGGGCTCCGGGCCGCTCGCGGCGATCTCGATGCGCTCGGGCTCGGCCTCCTCCACCTCGGCGAGCACGCGTGTCGCCGGGTCGTACGGGAAGAGGGGCAGCCCGCCGAACCGAGCTCGCGCCTCGGGAGCGAGCGGTGAGCAGGCGTGCGCGGCGAAGAGCGCGTCGCGGCCGGCGCACCAGCCGTCCCACGCCTTCGCCGGGTCCGCCTCGGCCACTTCCCGCGCCTGTGCGTAGAGCGCAAAGACTCGGCGCTTCCAGTCGAGGAGTCCGAGCGCCGCGGCCGCGTTCACGCTCAGAACCGGTAGGAGCGCTCGGCCTCGTGGCGCTCGAGCGCGAGGTGCACGAGACGGTCGAGCACCTCGGGGTACGGGAGCCCCGAGGCGGCGAGGAGCTTGCCGAACACGCTCGTCTCCGTCTGCCCGGGCATCGTGTTCAGCTCGTTGACGAGAACCTCCTCGCCCTCGACGAAGAAGTCGACGCGGGCCAGGCCCGCGCAGCCGGTTCGCCGGAAGGTCTCCACCGCGAGCGTGCGCACGCGCTCGCGCGCCGCGGAGGGCAGGCGCGCCGGCACCACGAGCTCCATCCCTCCCGGCGTGTACTTCGCGTCGTAGTCGTACCACTCCGCGGCGATGACGATCTCCCCCGGCTCGGAGGCGAGCGGGTCGCCGTTGCCGAGCACGGAGCACTCGACCTCGAGCCCGGCGGAGGAGGCCTCGACGATCGCCAGGGGATCGTGCGCAAAGGCCTGCTCGAGCGCCGGGGCGAGCTCGTCGGGCGAGGCGACGCGCACGATCCCCACCGATGAGCCGAGGCGCGCGGGCTTGACGAAGACGGGTAGCCCGAGCCCGGCGAGGTCCGCCTCCACCTCGGTCCGCGCCTTCTTCCACTCGTCCTCGCCCACTCCGCGGTAGGCGACCTGCGGCAACCCCGCACGCGCCATGAGGTTCTTGAAGAGGACCTTGTCCATGCACAGCGCCGAGGCGGCCACGCCGGCACCCACGTAGGGCACGTCGAGGCACTCGAGCAGTCCCTGGAGCGTGCCGTCCTCGCCGAAGGGCCCGTGCAGCACCGGGAAGGCGACCTCGACGTCGAGCAGCCCCCGGCCGGGGCCCAGGGCGAGCTCGCGGCCGCCGTGGCGCCATACGCCCTCGCGGTCGATCTCCACCGCGCTCACCTCGTGCCCCGCGCGGCGCAGCCCGTCGGCCACCGACGCGCCCGAGGCTAGGGAGACATCGTGCTCCGAGGACCGGCCGCCGCTGAGGACGGCCACCCGGTGCCCGGAGCTCACGGGGTCGGAGTGCTCGTCGTCGGCCCCGTGCTCGTGCCGCCGCCCGCCGGCGGCGTCGAGGGGGTCGTCGACCCGCCGCCCCGCTTCGGCTTCGGCGGGGCCTTGAAGCGCCCGACGACGATGCCGACGTGCGCGCCCTTCTTCTGCTGGCTGCCCGCCGCCGGACTCTGCCCCAGCACCTTCCCGTCCTGCCCGGCACTGCTCACCGTCTTGTCGCGGGTCTGCGCGCTGAACCCCGCGGCCTGGATCGCCGAGATCGCCGCGCTCTCGGTCATGCCCGTCACGCCCGGCACCGTCGCGTTCTCGGGCGCCTTGGCCACCGTGAGGGTCACCGAGGACCCCCTGGCGACCATGGTGCCGCCGCCCGGCGACTGGCTGAGCACGGTGCCGGGTGACTTGGACTGGGAGACGACCTGGTTGACGCTGACCTGGAGGCCCTGGTTCTGGAGATTGTTGCGCGCGGTGTCCACCTGCTCGCCGGTGACGTCGTGGAGCGTGACCCGGCGCGCACCGGAGGAGACGGTGAGCAGCACGGTGGTGCCCTTGTCGGCCGAGGTGCCCGGGGCCGGTTCGGTGGAGATCGCCTGGCCGGCGGCGACCGTCTCGGAGGGCTGGGTCTGCACCTGCGGCCGGAAGCCCGCCTTCTTCAGCGCGCTGACCGCGGCGGCGCGGGAGAGTCCCGACACCGGCGGCACGGTGACCTGTCCGGGTCCCGAGGAGACGGTGAGCGTCACCGTCGATCCCTTGTCGATCGACTGCCCGGGGGACGGCGTCTCCTTGATCACCTGATCCTTGGGAGCGCCGTTCGTCTGGCGGATCACGTTGGGCTGGAAGCCCGCGTTCTGGAGGATCGTCGCGGCGGTGGCCTGGTCCTTGCCCACGACGTTGGGCAGGAGCACCTGCGGGGCGGAGGACCGGTGCGGAGCGAGGAGCAGCGCCGCGGCGACCCCGGCGGCGATGAGCAGGAGGAGGAGCGCGGTCAGCCACCACCAGCGGCGGCTGCGCCGGGGGTCGAGCGGGTCCTCCGGCGGGGGAACGAGGACCTCCTCCTCGACCAGCCCGACCGGCGCGGGCGCGAGCACGGTGGCGCCCTCCGGCCCGAGGGGAAGCACGGGAGCGAGGAAGGCGGCCGTCTCCTGCCCGGCCGCGCCGTCGACGATGCGGGCGCGGACGTCCTCGAGCGCGGCGATGAACGCGTCGGCGTCGGCCGGGCGCCGCGCCGGGTCCTTCTCGAGCGCCCACATGACCACCCCGTCGAGCGCCGGAGGCACGCGCGGCTCGATCGCGCTCGGCGGCGGCGGGGCCTCCGTCACGTGCTTGAGCGCGACGGTGACCGCGGTGTCGCCGTCGAAGGGCACGCGCCCCGTGAGGAGCTCCCAGAGGATCACCCCGACCGCGTAAAGGTCGGACTGCGCGCTCACCGCGTGGCCCTGGGCCTGCTCGGGGGAGAGGTACTGCGCGGTGCCCATGATCGACCCGGTCTCGGTCATGTCCGAGGCCCCGGCGCGGGCGATCCCGAAGTCGGTGACCTTCGCGCGCCCCTCGTCGTCGACGATGACGTTGTGGGGCTTCAGGTCGCGGTGGATGATCCCCCGCTTGTGCGCGAAGCGCGCGGCCTTGAGGATCTGGATGGTCAGGTCGATGGCGCGCACCGGGTCGAGCGGCGCCTCCTGGCGGACGACCTCCTTGAGCGAGCGCCCCTCGAGGTGCTCCATCGCGATGTAGTAGGTGCCGTCCCACTCCCCGCGGTCGTAGACGCCGACCACGTTGGGGTGCTGGAGCCCCGCCGCGCTCGAGGCCTCCCGCCGGAAGCGCTCCACGAAGTCCTCGTCCTGAGAGAACCGACGGTGCAGGAACTTGAGCGCCACCTTGCGACCGAGCTGGTTGTCGTGGGCGCAGAAGACGTCGGCCATCCCGCCCGAGCCGATGCGGCTCACGACGCGGTAGCGCTCGTCGATGACGGTCTCGGGGGCGATCTCAGCCATGCTTCAACAGGCTCTCCATGACGGCCTTGGCGATGGGTGCGGCGACCGTGCCGCCGAAGCCCCCCTGGGAGCGCTCGACGGTGGCGGCGATCGCCACACGAGGGTTCTTGGCGGGCGCGAAGGCGATGAACCAGGGCTGGGTGAGGTTGGAGCCCTGCGTGCCGACCTGGGCCGTGCCGGTCTTCCCGGCGACGTCGATGCCGTTGAGCGCCGCCTGGGTGCCGGTCCCCTCCTTGACCACCTGCTGCATCATCGTGCCCAGATCGGCGGCCGCGCGGGAGGACATGACCGTGCTCTGCACCCGGGGAGTGACCACGCTCACCGTGCGCCCGACGCGGTCGATGATCCGGTCGGTCAGGTGGGGGCGCATGAGCCGGCCGCCGTTCGCGACCGTGCTGGCCACCATGGCCATCTGCAGCGGCGTGACTCCGAGGCCGCCCTGGCCGATCCCCACGCGCCCGGTGTCGGTCTGCTGAGAGCCGGGGCCGAGCGGCTTGCCGCGGAACGAGTAGACGCGGCTCACGGCGAGCTGGCTGGAGGGGTAGTCGAGCGGCGGCTGGGCGTAGAAGCCGAAGCGCTTCATGTACTTGGCCAGGGTGCCGCGCCCGAGCTGCACGGCCACCTGGGCCCACACGGTGTTGACCGACTTGGTCAGGGCAGTGGTGAGGTCGATCGCTCCGAACTGCTCCCCGTTGTCGTTGGCCAGGGGAACGCCGGAGACGGTGATCGGGGAGTGCCCGCTCAGCACCGAGGAGGGAGTGAAGCGTCCCGAGTCGAGCGCGGCGGCGGCGGTCACCACCTTGAACGTCGAGCCGGGCGGGTAGTGCGCCTGGGTGACGCGGTTCAGGAGCGGCGAGCCCTCGGCGGCCTGGGCGCGGGGGTCGGGGAGATGGTTGGGGTCGAAGCCCGGCACGCTGGCCATGACCCTGACGGCGCCCGTGCGCGGGTCGAGGGCCACCACGGCCCCCTTGCGTCCCGCGAGCTGGTCGAGCGCCACCTTCTGCGCGGCCGGGTCGAGCGTGGTGACCACGTTGTCGCCCTGGCGCTGCTTGCCCGAGAGCTGGGTGAAGATCGAGCCGAGCTCGTTCCCGGTCCCGCTCAGCGCCGAGTCGCGGGAGCGCTCGAGCCCCACCCGCTCTCCCTGCGCCACGTTGGCGTAGCCGACCGCCTGCGCGAAGAGGGCCGGGGTCGGGTAGCGGCGCCCGAAGGTGTGCCCGGGCGCCGGGACGCTCCGGGCGAGCACCGTCTTCCCGTCATCGGCGAGGATGAGCCCGCGCCGGATGCGCAGCTCCTGCAGCAGGGTGCGCGCGTTGCGCGGGTTGTCCTTGAGGGCGCTCGCGCGGAAGACGGTCCACCACGAGGTGCCCCCCGCGAGCAGGGCGAAGAGCGCCACGAAGAAGACGTAGAGGCGGATGATGGGACGGGTCACGCCGGCCTCCGGGCGCGGTCGGAGACGAGCAGGAGGAGGGCGAGGAGCACGAAGTTCGCCACCAGCGAGGAGCCGCCGTAGGAGATGAAGGGCAGGGTCACGCCGGTCAGGGGGATCACCTTGGTCACCCCTCCGACGATGACGAACACCTGCAGGGCGAGCACCGAGGTGAGGCCCGTGGCCAGGAGCGTTGAGAACGAGTCACGGGCGAGCATCGCGATCCGGAACCCACGCTCGACGATCAGGAGGAAGATGAGGAGCACCGCGCAGGCGCCGAACAGGCCGAGCTCGTCGGTGATCACCGCGTAGATCAGGTCGGTCTGCGGCGCGGGGAGCAGCGACTGCCCCTGCGGGAGGGTCAGGATCGCCTGCCCGAAGCCCTGGCCGAAGAGCCCGCCGTCGCCCTGGGCGAAGAGCGACTGCGCGAGCTGGTAGGAGCCCCCGACCTTGTCGTAGATCGCCGGGTTGAAGGGATGCAGCCACGCCTGCACGCGGTCCTGCACGTGAGGCGTGTGGGTGCCGAGGAACCACGCGCCCCCCGCGAAGAGCGCGAGCCCCACGGCGACGAACGACGCACGGTTGGTGGCGACATAGAGGACGGCGAGGAAGCCGCCGAAGAACATGAGCGAGGAGCCCAGGTCGCGGATGACGAGGAGCAGCAGCATCGAGGCTCCCCACACGGCCAGCAGCGGGCCGAGCTGCTTGAGCGGCGGGAACGTGAGTCCGAGGAACCGGCGCGCACCGAGCACGAGGACCTGGCGGGTGTCCCGCAGGTAGGAGGCGAGGAAGATGACGATGGCGATCTTGGCGATCTCCGCGGGCTGGAAGGCGCCGAGGAGCGGGATCCGGATCCCCAGGTAGGCGCCGTTGGTCACCGCTCCCAGGCCCGGCACGCGCGGAAGCACGAGCAGGAGGAGCCCGATGACCGCGATCGTGTAGCGGTAGCGCTCGAGCCGCCGGTAGTCGCGGAAGACGACGATCGTGAGCGCGAAGAGCGCGAGGCCGAGCACGAACCACAACGCCTGGTGGCCGGCGAGGCTCGGCTTGATCCGGTAGATGATCACGATCCCGAAGGAGGCGAGCAGGGCCACGAGCGGGAACAGGTAGGGGTCGGCGTAGGGCAGGGTGAAGCGCAGGACGACGTGCGTGAGCAGGCAGAGTCCGAGGAACATCGCGCCATAGGTGAGCGAGACGTTGGAGAGGGCGGCCTGGCGCTGGATGAACACCGCCGCGAACCCCGCGGTGACGAGCAGCGACGCGGGGATGAGCGCGAGGAGCTCGCGGTTGCGCGCGCTCATCCCGCGAGCCTTCCGAGCTCGAGCAGGCGCACGAGGTTGCGGGCGTCGCGCTCGGAGCGCAGCGAATGGTCGAGCAGGGCGCGGCGTCGGTCGGCCGGCACCTCGGTGGCGGGCACCCCAGAGACGTAGAACTTCTCGTACAGGTGGATCCCGGCCGAGAGGTCGTACGGGACGCCGCGGAACACGGTGACCGCTCCCCCGCCGTTCGTGCCCAGGAAGAAGACCTGCCGGGAGGCCAGCCAGGCGCCGAAGAGGAGCGGAAGGGAGACGAGGAGGACGGCGAGCGCGATCGCGAGCTTGCGCCGGAAGCGTCGCGGAGGCGCGCTCACGGGCCCCGGCGGGCGCGGACGACGGTGGCGCCCCGTCGGCTCGTCGGGAGGCCTCGCCGGGGAGGCCACCGGCGGCGCCGTCCGGGAGGCGGGAGCGACGGCGAGCACCGGAGAGGATCCCGTCGGCTGCTCGTCGGCGTAGCTCCCGCCGTCGGCTCCGCCCGCTCGGGAGCCGCCGCGCTCCACGTCCTCGAGACGGAAGAGGACGACGGTGATGTTGTCCCGACCTCCCGCCTCGTTGGCCGCCTCGATGAGGCCGCGGCCCGCGTCGCGCAGCGTCTGGGCCGCGCGCAGGACTTCGCCCACCGTCTCCTCGCCGACCATCGAGGTCAGCCCGTCCGAGCACAGGAGGACCACGTCGCCGTGCTGGACGCGGTGGGTCCGGGTCTCGACCTCGACCTCGGCCTCGGGGCCGAGCGCCCGGGTGATGATGGAGCGGCCCGGGTGGTAGGGGGCCTCCTCCTCGGTCAGCTCCTGCTGGTCGATCAGGGCCTGCACGAGCGAGTGGTCGCGGGTCAGGCGCCGCAGCTCTCCGTCGCGCAGCAGGTAGGCGCGCGAGTCGCCTACGTGGGCGATCGAGACCTCGCACTCGCCCACGTAGGCGGCGGTCAGGGTGGTGCCCATGCCGGCGCGGTCGCGGTCTGAGCGGGAGAGCTCGTGGATGCGCGCGTTGGCCTCGCGCGCCCGGACGGCCAGGCGCTCCTCCGGGCTGCCCTCCTCGGGCAGCCCGGGCGCGAAGGCCTCGACCGCGATCTGGGAGGCCACCTCGCCCGCCTTGGCCCCGCCCATCCCGTCGGCCACGACGAAGACCGGCACCCGCGCGTAGAGGGAGTCCTCGTTGGCCCGGCGCTGGCGCCCGGTGTCGGTGTCCTCGAAGTGCTCGGCGACGCGCAGCATCGAGTGCTCAGGTCTCGTAGGAGAACTCGCTGTCGCCGATCCGCACGCGGTCGCCGGGGTGCAGCGGCTGCGGGCCGCCGAGCGGCTCTCCGTTCAGGAACGTGCCGTTCGTCGAGCCGAGGTCCTCGAGCACGAGCACCCCGCCCTGGCGAACGATCCGCGCGTGGCGGCTCGAGGCGAAGGAGTCCTCGAGCTGGATCTCCACGTCGCCGCGCCCGAGCGTCGCCCCGTCGGCGATCTCGTAGGCGGCGCCGCGCTCGTGGCCGGGGGCGCGCTGGACGACCAGACGAGGATCGAGGCGGTCGAGCGCGTCGGGCGCAAGCCCCGCCGAGGCGTCGTACATGCCGGTCGCGTCGGCCGAGGGCGCCTCGGCGTCGGGGCGCCCCTCTGCGCCCGCCGGCCGGCGCAGGTCCTTGAGCGCCGAGCGGGCGACCCAGATCAGGAAGAGGTAGAGGACGGCGAGGAAGCCGAACTTGAGTGCTACGGAGACGGGCTCAAGCATGCCGGGCTCCTATTCCAGCGCGAACTCGAGGGAGGAGTGCCCGACCTCGATCCGATCGCCGGCGGCGAGCACCTGCGGACGAGCGACCCGCTCGCCGTTCACCGAGACGCCGTTGGTCGAGCCCAGGTCCGAGATCACCCAGGACCCTCCGCGCGGACGGATCTCCGCGTGCCGCCGCGAGACGTTCTCGTCGTCGAGCACGACGTCGCACTCCCGGCTGCGGCCGATCGCCGCCCCGCCGGGGCCCACCACCATCCGCTTGCCCTCCACGAGCAGCAGGGCGCTCGACTGGCGCGAGTGGGCGCGCTCCTCGAGCGGCTCCGAGAGCCGCTCGGCGGCGGAGTAGACCATCGTGTGCCCGGCGCTGCCCTGCTCGGGCTCGCGGTCGGGGCGGTCGCTCGGCTGCACCACGCGGGCCTGGATGCCGAACTCGCCGAGCCGCAGGCGGTCGTCGGTGCGAAAGGTGATCTGCGGCCGCGAGAGCAGAGCGAAGCGCTCCCCGCGGGCGTGCTCGAGCAGGTAGCCGGCCAGCTCGGTCTTGAGCGCCTCCTCGTAGTCGGAGAATCGCTCGCGGTCGGGAGGGGACAGGTAGACCGAGTACTCGTTAGGCACGTAGACGCGGGAGACCGAGAGCGACTTGTTCTCCTCCATCTCCCGCGTGAGCCGGCGCGCGATCTCCACCGGGCGCACCTCGGAGCGGAAGGCACGCGAGAACGTGCCCTCGACGAGGCCGGCGATCTTGCTCTCGAGGTTCTTGAGGACGGTCATGGGACGTGCGTGAGGCGCCGGCCCATGCTACGTACTCCCGTCGAGGGGTAGAGGCGGGGTGGCCGCAGGCGGGCGAGCGCCACGGCGAGCACGGCCGCCACCGCCGCGCCGGCCAGCGCGCCGCGGGGTGCCGGGGCCGCCGCGGAGCCGGGCAGCGCGCGCGCGAGCGCCTCGAGGCCCGCGGCCAGTCCCGCCGCCCACAGCGCACCGAGCACGAGGTCGCTCGCCAGGTGGCGTCCGCGAACGAGGAACGGCAGCACGGCCGCCGCCAGCGCCCACAACGCCGCTGCGATGAGGACCCCGGAGGACCCGAGGAGCGCCACCGCGTGCCCGACCCGGGCGACCGAGGCCCCCACCGCCGCGGGCGGCGCGAGGCCAGGCGGACGGCCGAAGAGGAGCACACGGCCCGAGCCGGCCTCCGCGAGGCAGAGCCACCAGAGACCCAGCGCTCCGAGCGCCGCGCGGCGCCACAGCGATCCGGCCTGCCCGACCAGCGCGGGAAACGCACCCGCGAGGAAGACGAGCCCGAGCGCGGGGGCGAGGGCCGGCGCCGACCAGGCCGGGCCCGAGCGGCGGAGAAGCAGCGGGGGAGCCACGAGGGCGAGGGCGATGAGAACGGCCACCCCGGCCCGGCCGGGGGTGGAGGCCACCCATCCAGTGAGGGCGACCGCGGCGGCCAGCCAGCCCGCGCGGGGCAGCAGGGCGACGAGGACCGCGGCGATGAGCCCACCGGCCGCCGGCGCCAGCGGAGGTCGTCCGACCAGCGTGGCGAGCGCTGCCGCCACGAGCACCCCCGCGCCCAGTCCCGCCGCCACGCGGGCCCCCGGCGCGCGCAGGCGCCGGCCGCGCAGGGCCTCGAGCGGTGGCGCGGCGATCGTGCCGCCCTCGTCGCTCACCTCGCGCAGGCAGTCGGCCAGGGTCTCGCGCAGCTCGGCCACCGTCCCCCGCTCCTCGGCTCGCGCGCGGAGGGCGAGATCCAGCGCCTCGCCCAGGCGCGAAGGCAGGTCCCGGCGGCGCCGAAGCAGGGGCGGGATGGGAGATCCGAGCCGGCGCGCGGTGGCGGCCGCACCCGCCGCCCGGACGGGGTTCGTGCCGGTCAGGGCCTCGTAGAGCACGAGCGCGAGGGCGTAGAGGTCGGCGGCGGGTCCCACCCGCTCCCCGTCGGCCTGCTCGGGCGCCATGTAGGCGAGCGTGCCCACCACGTCGCCGGTGCGGGTGAGCATCTCGCCGCCGGCCACGTGGGCCACCCCGAAGTCCGTGAGCTTGGCCACGCCGGCGCCGCGCTCGGGCTCCTCGGGGACCATGACGTTCGAGGGCTTGACGTCGCGGTGGACCACGCCGTGGGCGTGGGCGTGGTCGAGCGCGTCGCAGAGCACGGCGCCGATGCGCAGGATGTCGCGATCCGACAGCGCTCCGCGGGCGATCAGCTCGCCGAGGGTCTCGCCGCGCACCAGCTCGGAGACGAGGTAGGCGCGCTCGGCGTCGGCCCCCGCCTCGTAGAGCATGACGATCGCCGGATGGTTGAGCCGGGCCGCCGCCAGCGCCTCGCGACCTTCGCCGGGGTGGCCTCCCAGAGGGACCTCCTTGACCGCGACGGCCCGGGCGAGGCGCTCGTCGTGGGCCAGCCAGACCGTGCCGAAGGCGCCGGCGCCGAGGCGGCGGCGCAACCGGTAGCGGCCGAGGACGACGGGGGCGGCGAGCGGGCGCGCGTCGGTCGCCGAGTAGCCGTCCGCGCGCACGACGGTGGGTTGCGGCCGGGCCACCGAGCTCCCTTCGACGCCGCCGGGCGCGACCCTGCCGCCGAGGAGCCGGTCATACTGGCCCCGTCCCGGCTGAAGGAAAGGCGCACAGTGTCGTTCTTCGACGAGGGAGACCCGCCGCGCGCGGTCCGCACCCGGCGAGCGCCGCGGCGTTCGCCGGGATCGGGTCGTACCCGGCACGATCAGCAGCAGCTCAGGGTTCGCCGCGCGGTCGCGCTCGGTGCCGCGGTGCTGGTCGCTCTCATCCTCGTATTTGGGATAAGGAGCTGCGTGAGCGGGGCGGCCAAGCGCTCGCTGCGCGACTACAACAGCGCGGCCGGCGCGATCGTCCAGGCCTCCGACGCCAAGGTCTCGAGACCGCTCTTCGCGCAGCTCACCGGCGCGGCGGCCCGCGCGCAGCGCGCCCGACCCGACGTCCAGAACGCGTTCAACGACCTCCGCGCCGAGGCCGACGGCGAGCTGAATCGTGCGGAGAGGCTCTCGGTGCCCGACGACCTGAAGGGCGCCCACCGCGACCTCCTGCTCGTGCTCGAGCTGCGCCGCGACGGCGTGGCGCGCGTCGCCGAGCAGATCCAGCCCGCGCTCGGCTCCGCGGGCGGCCCGGCGATCGCCACGATCGCCGGGCAGATGGGGCGGTTCCTCGCCTCCGACGTGGTCTACTCCCAGCACGTCGCCCCCCTCATCCGCGAGACGCTGGCCGCCAAGGGCATCGTGGTCGGAGCCGGCGGCGAGGATGTCGCCGCCTCCCGCTTCCTCCCCGACCTCGGATGGCTTGATCCGGGCTACGTGGGCGCGCAGCTCACCGGCGGCGCGGGAGCCGGCGCTAAGGGCGGCAAACCGGCCCCGGGCTCCCACGGCCACGCGCTCACCTCGGTGTCGGTGGGCGGCACGGCACTCGTCGCGGGCGGGACCACCAACCGGGTGACGGCCGGCGCGAGCCCCACCTTCTCCGTCAAGGTGCAGAACCAGGGCCAGAACGCCGAGACCGACGTTCCCGTCAAGGTCTCCATCACGGGAGCCGGCGCGCCGATCGAGGCGACGAAGTCGATCGCCCGCAGCCCCGCAAACGCCGCCAGCACGGTCGACGTGCCGCTGAGCGCCCCGCCTCCGACCGGGCAGCCGCTGAGCGTGAAGGTCACGGTGGCCGGCGTCCCGGGCGAGAAGACCCTGTCCAACAACACCCAGACCTACACCGTCGTCTTCGGCTGAACGGGAGGCGCTCCCTTGCCTCCAGAAGGCGGCCGCATCCCCGCGGCCTATCCTCTCCCGCGCCGTGCACGACCTGACCACCTCCCCCACGGGGATCGTCGCCCTGGCGGGAGCCGCGGTCGCCGTTCTCGCCCTGCTCCTCGCCGCCGCGGCCTCCCTGCGCATCCGCCGCCTGCGCCAGGCCCAGCTCGCGGTGCTCGGCGACGAGCGCCAGGATCTCGTGAGCCACGCCGCCACTCTCCAGCAGGAGTTCCGCGCGCTGCACGACTACATGGAAGACGCCGCGTCGCGCCTGCACGAGCGCATGGACCATGCCGAGCAACGCCTCGACGGCTCGATCGCCTACCGCGCGCTCGTGCGCTACGACGCATACAACGAGATGTCGGGCCGCCAGTCGACCTCGATCGCGCTCCTCGACGCGTCGCGCTCGGGGGTGGTGCTCTCCTCCATCCACCATCGCGACTCGACCCGGCTCTACGCCAAGCAGGTGCGCGACGGCCGCGGCGAGCTCGAGCTCTCGCCCGAGGAGGAGGAGGCGGTGCAGCTCGCCCTCGCCGCGGGCGGAGCCAACGGCGCCGGGCCCGCGGGCGCCTGACCCCGGCCGGATGCGCGTCGGCTACCTCGGTCCCGAAGGGACGTTCAGCCACGAGGCGCTACGCACCTCGGTGGCCACCGGGCCGGACACCGAGCTCGTCGGGCAGACGAGCGTGCACGACACGGTCAGGGCGGTGCACGAGGGTGCCGTCGACCGCGCGCTCGTTCCCCTCGAGAACTCCGTCGAGGGTTCGGTGAACGCCACGCTCGACGCGCTTGCGGTGGAGACCGAGGACGTGTCGATCGTCGGCGAGCTCGTGCATCCGGTTCGCGTCTGCCTGCTCGCGCGCGCTCCCGCGGAGCTCGAGGACATCGCCACCGTGACCTCTCATCCGCAGCCCATCGCGCAGTGCGCGCGGTTCCTGCGGACCGAGCTCGGTCACGCCCGGATCGTCGCGGCGGCCTCGACCGCCGACGCGGTACGCGCCCTCGCCGAGGGAGGGAAGGCGCAGGCGGCGCTCGGGACGCGCCTCGCCGGGGAGCTCTACGGCTGTGAGGTGCTGCGCGCCGGCGTCGAGGACGATCCCGAGAACGAGACCCGCTTCGCGTGGATCGCCCGGCGCGAGAGCGCCGCTCCGGCCGAGGCCGGCCCATGGAAGACCTCGGTGGTCTTCTGGGGCCCCGGGGCCGAGGCTCCCGGCTGGCTCGTGCGCTGCCTCTCCGAGCTCGCCTTCCGCGGGGTGAACCTGACGCGCATCGAGTCGCGCCCACGCCGGCAGGGGCTCGGGCGCTACATGTTCTTCCTCGACCTCGACGGCCGGGACGTCGATCCGCCCGTGGCCGCGGCCCTGGAGGCCATCTCGGGGCAGGTGGAGCGGCTGCGCGTGCTGGGCTCCTATCCGGCGGCCTGAGGGGCCGCCGCGCGAGCGCGGCTCGGTACACTGGCCGCCGGATCCACGTTATGAGCACGTCCGTCGTACCACCCGCTCCAACCGGGTCCGCGCCGCCTCCAGGGCACCAGCGGCGCGGGCGGGAGCATGGTGGTCGGGTGCTCGTCCTCAACGCGACTTACGAGCCGATCAACGTCTGCACCGTGCGGCGCGCGGTGGTCCTCCTCCTCAAGGAGAAGGCCGAGGTGCTCGAGCGCGCGAGCTGGGAGCTCCGCGGCGAGCACACCCGCGTCCCCCGGCCGGTGGTCATCCGCCTGCGGACCTACGTGCGCGTGCCGCGCGACACCCACCGGCGGAAGATCACCCGTCGCGCCGTGTTCGCACGGGACGGCTGGTCGTGCCAGTACTGCGGCACCCGCGGCAGCCTCACCGTCGACCACGTCGTCCCGCGCTCCAAGGGCGGCCCGTCGAGCTGGGACAACATCGTCGCCTCGTGCGCGCCGTGCAACCGCCGCAAGGCTGACCTGATGCCCCGCCAGGTCGGCATGTCGCTGCGCCGCCCTCCCCGCACGCCGGGACCGCAGGTCTTCATCCAGGTCGCGAGCCCGACGATTCCCGCCGCCTGGCGCCAGTACCTGCCCGAAGCGGCCTGAGGGGACGCGGGGGCGGGAAACACGAAGGGCCCCGTCGACACGGGGCCCTTCGCAAGCTACGGCTGCCTGGAACCGAACCTGGCTCGTACGACCGCCGGGAGGGACAAGGCCCGGCCACCAGTCACGACGGTGCCTCGGCGTGGACTCCGCTAAGCGGGGTCAGCCATCCGACCTAGCGGCCGGACACCTCCAGGGTCCCGCAAGAACTGTCACTCAGAATACGGACCACCTCCTTTCTCTGGTGGAGGCAGGATACCGAATGGGGGCGACGATCGCCCTCGCTTCGCGCTACTCCTCCGGCGCGTCCTCGGGAAGCGGCTCGCCCTCCGCGACCACGTCGAGGTCGACCGTCGCCGCGGCACCATCGCCGTCGGTCAGCTCTACCGCCGGTGCGCCCGTCTCCGCCTCGGACTCGACCACGAGCGCGACCGCGCTGACCTGGTCGTCCTCGCGCAGGTTCATCAGCGTCACGCCCTGGGAGGCGCGGCCGTAGCGGGAGATCCCACGCACCGAGGTGCGCTGCACCATCCCGTTCTGCGAGATGAACACGAGCTCCTGGTGCTCGCGCACGACGAGCGCCCCGGCCAGCGAGCCCTTCCGGTCGGTGAGGGCGATCGTCTTCACGCCCATGGTGCCGCGGCCCTTGACGGGGTAGTCGGCGATCGCGGTGCGCTTGCCGAAGCCGTTCTCGGTGATCACGAGCAGCTCCTGGTCGTCGCGCGCGACGTCCATGGTGAGCACGGCGTTGCCGGGCTGGGCGACGTTCATCCCGCGCACGCCGCTCGTGTCGCGGCCCATCGGCCGCAGCGCGTCCTCCGAGAAGCGCGACGCCTGCCCCGAGCGCGAGACCATGATGATGTCGTCGTGGCCCGACGTCCGCCGCACCGAGATGAGCTCGTCGTCGTCGCGGATGCTCACCGCGATGATCCCGTCGGCCTTGATCGGGGTGTTGTAGGCGATGAACTCCGTCTTCTTGACGATCCCCTTGCGCGTCGCGAAGACCAGGTACCTGCCCTCCGAGAAGTCGCGCGTGGAGAGCACAGACTGCACCCGCTCACCCTCGCGCAGGGGCAGGAGGTTGACGAGCGCGCGTCCCTTCGCCGTCCGCGAGGCCTCCGGGAGCTCGTAGACCTTGAGCCGGTAGACCTTGCCGCGGTTGGTGAAGAACAGCAGGTAGTCGTGGGTCGAGCACACGAAGAGGTGCTCGATGTAGTCGCCGTCCTTCATGTCCATGCCGGTCACGCCGACGCCACCGCGACGTTGCATCCGGTAGGTGGCCAGCGGCAGCGACTTCACGTAGCCCGACTTCGTGATCGCGATGACCATCTGCTGGTCGGCGATGAGGTCCTCGATATCGAGGTCGCCCTCGCGATAGGAGATCTCGGTGCGCCGCTCGTTGCCGTAGGTCTCCGCGATCTCGCCCAGCTCGTCCGTGATGATCCCCAGCACCCTGGCCTCGTCGCCGAGGATCCCGCGCAGCTCGCTGATCCGCTCGACGATGTCGGCGTGCTCCCGCGTGATCTCGTCGACCTCGAGGGCGGTGAGGCGCCGCAGCGTGAGCTGGAGCACCGCCTCAGCCTGGCGCACCGATAGCTCGTAGCGCTCGAGCAGCGCCCCGCGGGCGGCCTGCGGGTCGCGCGAGGCCCGGATGAGGGCAATGACCTCGTCGAGGTCGGCCAGCGCGATCAGGTAGCCCTCGAGGATGTGGAGGCGCGCCTCCTTCTGGCGCAGCTCGAACTTCGTGCGGCGCACGACGATCTCGCGCTGGTGGTCGACGTAGTGGTGGATGACCTCCCGCAGCGAGAGCGTCTTGGGCACGTTGTCGACGAGCGCGACCATGTTCACGCCGAACGTGCTCTGCATCGGCGTGTGCTTGTAGAGCTTGTTGAGCACGACCTTGGGGATCGCGTCGCGCTTGAGCTCGATGACGATCCGCATGCCGTTGCGGTCGGACTCGTCGCGCAGGTCGGAGATCTCGGAGATCTTCTTGTCGAGCACGAGGTCGCGGATCTTCAGGATGAGGCCGCCCTCCCCGCCCTTACGCACCTGGTAGGGGAGCTCGGTGACGATGATCGCCTCCTTGCCTTGGCCGATCGGCTCGACGTGGGCCTTGGCCTGCACTCGCACCCGGCCGCGCCCGGTCGCATAGGCGTCGCGGATCCCCGCCGTGCCGAGGATCGTGCCCGAGGTGGGGAAGTCGGGGCCCTTGACGTGCCGCATGAGCCCCTCGACGTCGATCGAGGGGTCCTCGATGTAGGCGATCGTCGCCGCGATCACCTCGCGCAGGTTGTGCGGGGGGATGTTCGTGGCCATGCCCACGGCGATCCCTGACGAGCCGTTGACGAGCAGGTTCGGAAAGCGCGCCGGGAGAACGAGCGGCTCGTTGCGCGATCCGTCGTAGGTGGGTGCGAAGTCGACGGTGTCGGCGTCGAGGTCGCGGAGCATCTCGGTGGCCAGCCGGTCGAGCCGGGCCTCCGTGTAGCGCATGGCGGCGGCGGAGTAGCCGTCGATGTTCCCGAAGTTCCCCTGCCCGTCGACGAGCGGGTAGCGCATGGAGAAGTCCTGCGCGAGCCGCACGAGCGTGTCGTAGATGGCCGAGTCGCCGTGCGGGTGGTACTTGCCCATCACCTCGCCGACGATCTGCGCGCACTTCACGTAGCGGCGGTTGGGCTGGAGGCCCAATTCGTTCATTACGTAGAGCACGCGCCGGTGCACGGGCTTCAGGCCGTCGCGCACGTCGGGCAGCGCACGCCCGACGATGACCGACATGGCGTAGTCGAGATACGCCGAGCGCATCTCCTCCTCGAGCCCGCGGGGCTCGACGTTGCCGCCGGTGAGCTGGTCGGGAGTGCTCATCTAGATGTCTCTCGCCGGCCGATGTGCGGCCGGTCGACGTGTCTGCGGGTCAGACATCGAGGTTGGTGACGAGACGGGCGTTCTCCTCGATGAACTCGCGCCGCGGCTCGACCTGATCGCCCATGAGCATGGAGAAGACCCGGTCGGCGGCGGCGGCGTCAACGAGGGTGACCTGGGCGAGCGTCCTCGTCGCCGGATCCATCGTCGTCTCGCGAAGCTGCTCGGGGTTCATCTCGCCCAGGCCCTTGAAGCGCGAGAAGTCGACGCCCTTCTGGGCGACTGCGAGCACCTTCGCGCGCAGCTCTTCGAACGTCGTCGCCTCTTCGCCGGCGTCGCCCAGGCCGACGGTGAAGGGCGCGTGGCCGACGATCTCGGCGAGCTGGGCGTGCACGTGGGAGAACTGACGGTAGGCCGTCGAGTCGAGCAGGCTCAGACGCAGCCGGTGCACGCGGGCGAGGCCCGTACGGGTCTCCACCGCGCGGACCTCGAGCACCTCCTCCCCCTCGTCCATAAGCTGGGTCGTGAACGGCGCCCCGTCCTCGGACTCCCGGCGCAGCAGCCGGACGAGCGACGCCGCGTCGCCGACCTGCTCGCTCAGCACCCCCGACTCCTCGAGGAAGGAGACGAGGTCGTGGCCGTAGTCCGCGCGCAGCGCCGAGGACCAGCCCTCGTATTGCTTGAGCAGCCGCGCGTACTTCTTCCAGCGCGCGTCGGTGAGCTTGATCGGCGTGTTGTACCGATCGAAGATCTGCATCTTCTCGAGCTTGTCGCCGAGGATGATCTCCTCGAGCTCCGACTCCTTCTCGATGTAGCGCTCCTGGCGCCCCTGCTTGACCTTGTAGAGCGGCGGCTTGGCGATGTAGACGTAGCCCGCCTCGATGAGCGGCTGCATCTCGCGGAAGAGCAGGGTGAGCGCGAGGGTTCGGATGTGCGCCCCGTCGACGTCCGCGTCGGTCATCAGCACCACCTTGTGGTAGCGGGCGCGCTCGAGCTCGAACTCGTCGCGGACCCCGGTCCCGATCGCGGTGATGAGCGCCTGGATCTCGGTGTTGGCGAGGACCTTGTCGATCCGGCTCTTCTCGACGTTGAGGATCTTGCCGCGCAGGGGCAGGATCGCCTGGGTGTTGCGATCGCGCGCGCTGACCGCCGAGCCGCCGGCGGAGTCGCCCTCGACCACGAAGATCTCGGCCAGCGACGGGTCCTTGACCGAGCAGTCGGCGAGCTTGCCGGGCAGGGTCGAGTTCTCCAGGGCCGACTTGCGCCGGGTGAGATCGCGGGCCTTGCGGGCGGCGTGGCGTGCACGGGCGGCCGAGATCGCCTTGTTGATGACCTGCCGGGCCTCGGCGGGGTTCTCCTCGAGGAACTCGGCCAGCCCGGCGTTGACGATCGACGCCACGAAGCCCTGCATCCCGGGATTGCCGAGCTTCGTCTTCGTCTGACCCTCGAACTGCGGGTCGGCGAGCTTGGCGGAGATGACCGCGGTGAGCCCTTCGCGCACGTCCTCGCCACTGAGGCTCTCGTCCTTCTCGCGGAGCAGTCCCTTCTCCCGCGCGTAGCGGTTCAGCGTGCCGGTCAGCGCCGAGCGGAAGCCCGAGAGGTGCGAGCCACCCTCGTGGGTGTTGATGTTGTTGGCGAAGGAGAAGATCGACTCCTGGTAGGAGGAGTTCCACTGCATCGCCACCTCGACGGCCCCTTCTCCGCTCTCGCCCTCGAAGAACACGATCTTCTTCTGCACCGGGTCCTTGTTCTCGTTGAGGTAGGCGACGAAGTCCTCGATCCCCCCCTCGTAGCGGAACTCCGCGCCTTGGCCCTCGCCGCGCTCGTCGGTCAGCGTGACCGCCAGGCCACGGGTCAGGAAGGCCGTCTCGCGCAGCCGCTCCTCGAGCACCTTGAAGTCGTAGTCGAGCTCCTCGAAGATCTCCCCGTCGGGCATGAAGGTGACGGTGGTGCCGGTCTCCGAGGTGGCCGCACCGCGCTCGAGCGGGCGCTGGGGCGCTCCCCGCGCGTACTCCTGGTGCCACGCGTGACCGTCGCGGCGCACCTCGACCAGGAGCCGCTCGGACAGGGCGTTGACCACGGAGACGCCGACGCCATGGAGGCCGCCCGACACCTTGTAGCCGCCTCCGTCGCCGAACTTGCCGCCGGCATGGAGCATGGTGAGCACCACCTCGAGGGCAGGGCGGCCCTCCTTCTCGTGCATGGCGACCGGGATGCCGCGCCCGTCGTCCGCCACGGTGACCGAGTTGTCGGGATGGATCGTGACCGTGACCGCGCTGCAGTGCCCGGCGAGCGCCTCGTCGACCGAGTTGTCGACGACCTCGTAGACGAGATGGTGGAGCCCGCGCGCGCCCGTCGACCCGATGTACATGCCGGGCCGCTTGCGAACCGCCTCGAGACCCTCGAGGACGGTGATGTCCTGGGCGTCGTAGCTCGCCGCCCGCTGCGGCGCCTCAGCGCCGCCGTCGCCCTTCGCCACGTGTCCTCCGTTGACGTGAGAACGCCCCGACCGGACGCCGATCGGGGCGCGTCGGGGCGTGGAACCTTGCTGCCGGGGAGTATAGCAGCGCGCACCGGGCCGTTCGGGGCGCGCACTGCATCAAAAGTGCTGCAAAATACGCACTTCTCAGCACCGGTGGCGCCCAGGTGTGGCAACGCACCGCAGGCGCCGTATCCCGCCGTCACCGAGGGCGTCGTTCACCTTGGAGAGGAGGGTCGGCGCCATGAGGTCGAGCTCCTGCGCCCAAGCGGAGGAGGAGCAGCTCACGGTGAGCACTCCATCGCGCTCGGCGTCGGGAGAGGCCTCGCGGGCGATGGCCCCGCCGACGGCCTCGGACCACACGCGCTGGACCTCGGCGAGGACGGTACGCGGAGCTAGCTCCCCCGACAGCGAGCCGAGGGCGGCGGCGAGCGAGCGTGGCGCAGTGCGCCTCACGCCGCTCCCACCGCTCCCACGACGGAGGCCTCCGCCGGAGCCTCCCCCAGCACCACGCCGTCGCGCACGACGAGCCGGGCCACATCGGATAGCTCGGCTCCGGGAACGTGGGCGAGCTCGGTCGTCGTGATCACGCTCTGCCCGCTGCCCGCGCGCAGGAGCTCGACCAGCCGCCCGCGCCGGTCGGCGTCGAGCTCGCTCATCACGTCGTCGAGCAGCAGCAGTGGCGGCGCCTCTCGAAGCTCCGCGAGGCACTGCCGCTCGGTGAGGAGGAGAGAGAGCACCGCGAGGCGCTGCTGGCCCTGGGAGCCGTAGACCCGGAGATCGCGCCCGTCGCGCCGCAGCGCGAGCTCGTCGCGGTGCGGCCCGTGGCCGGTGAACCCACGGTCGATGTCAGCCTCGACCCGATCGACGAGCTCCTGCACGAGCTCCTGAGCGCTCTCCGCCCGCGAGCGTGGCCGGTAGGCGAGCTTCGCCCCGCCCCCCAGACCGAGCTCCTCGGCCCGCGCGGCGAACCGAGGCGCGAGCTCCGCCGCGGCGGCGGAACGGTCCTCCATGAGGGCCATGCCGTGGCGAGCGAGCTCGGCATCCCACGCGGGCAGGGAGTCCCGGGTCGCGCCGCCTGCGCGAATCCGGCCGATGAGCGCGTTGCGCTGGGCGAGGGCGCGGGCGTAGCCACGACGGCTGACCGTCCGCGCCGGCCACAGGGCGGCGACGAACTGGTCGAGATGCGCCCGGCGCACCGAGGGCGTGCCCTTGACGAGCTCGAGCCGGTCGGGGAGGAAGACCGCCACCAGAGGGCGCGCCGAGGAGTCCTGGAGGCGCTCCACCGCGGCGCCGTCCACCGACAGCCGCTTGGCGGCTCCCGGCTCGAACCCGACGCTCAGCTCATGTTCGCCGTCACGGTCCTCGCAGGCCACCTCGACACGAGCCACCGTCCCCCCGAAGGAGACGATCTCGCGCTCGTTGGTCGTGCGACACGAGCGCCCGACGCAGCCGAAGTAGAGCGCCTCGAGGAGGTTAGTCTTGCCCGCGCCGTTCGACCCCGTGACCACGGTGAGCCCTTCACCGAAGTCCACCTCGGCGACCTCGTAGGAGCGGAAACCCCGCAGGGAGAGGCGGGTCACCCGCACCGCCAGGCTCCCTACACGTTCAGGCGGATCGGCATGATGAGGTACTGGAAGCCGCTGCCGTCCGCGGCCCGGATCAGCCCGGGACGCAGAGGCGAGATCAGCCCCAGCGTGATGTCGCCGGACTCGACGCTCTCGAGCCCGTCGCGCAGGAACTCCGGGTTGAAGCCGATCTCGAGGGGTTCACCGTCGAAGCGGACCGGCATCGCCTCGCGCGCCTCGCCGACGTCCGGTGTCTGCGCTGAGACCGTGAGCTCTCCGGGGGAGAACGCGAGCCGCAGAGGAGCGTTGCGCTGGGCGAGGAGCGACATCCGGCGCACGACCGCGGTGAGCTCGCCGCCCGCGATGGTCAGCTCGTGCTCGTAGGAGTCGGGAAGGAGCTGACGGTAGTTCGGAAACTGGCCGTCGATCAGCCGGGAGGACAGCGCCACGCCGCCCAGTGCGAACACGACCTGGTTCTGACGCACGCCGACGGAGAGGCGCTCCTCCCCCGAGCCCTGGGCGATGCGGGCGAGCTCCTGCAGCGCGCGAGCGGGCACGTTGGCCTCGAAGGAGCGCTCGAGCGGAGAGTCGAGAGTGGTCTCCTTGACACTCAGGCGGTAGGAGTCGGTGGCGACCATGCGCAGCTCGCGTTCGGCGGCCGAGACGAGGATGCCGGTGAGCACAGGACGGGTCTCGTCCCGTGAGGCCGCCCGGGCGACGAGAAGGACGGTGGAGACGAAGGCCTCGGTCGGGACGCTGACCATCTCCTCCTCCTCCACCTCGGGCAGGGGTGGGAAGTCCTCGCCCCGCAGCGTGCGGATGTGGAAGGTCGCACCTCCGGAGACGATCTCCACGTCCTGCTCGGTGGAGCGCAGCTCGAGCGACACCGGCGAGGCCGGGAGCGCGCGCACGACATCGACGGCCAGACGGGCGGGAAGCACGACCGTCCCCTCCCGCGCCACGTCGGCACTGAGAGGCACGCGCAGCCCGACCTCCATGTCGGTGGCGCGCAACTCGACCCTCCCGTTGCTCGTAGCCGTGACCTGTACCCCGGAGAGCGCCTGCACCGCACTTCGAGTCGAGGCGACGCGACCGACGGTTGCGAGCTGGGCGAACAGCTCCTCTCGGGCCACGGAGAACTTCACGATGAAGACCTAGGAGATATAGGAGTCATAGGGAGTGGGCGAGTGTCGAGAACAGGGTGATGCGCTCGCAACGAGCGGGAAAGAAGCCATGTGAAGCGGGAGGGTCGAGTGCGGCAAAGTCTGTCAGGCACCGCGGTCGTCACTGCGCCTCCGGGAGGCGGCGTGAGACGGACTCGACGGCGTCGTGGGCTGCGGCGTCGGAGGAGATGCGCTCCTTTGCTCGCTGGCAGGCATGGAGAACGGTGGCGTGGTTGCGCCCGCCGAAGGCCTGGCCTATCGCCGGGAGGGTTCCGTCGGTCAGCTCGCGTGCGAGGTACATCGCCACCTGCCGAGGCCAGGCCACACGCCGGGTGCGGGTGGCGGAGAGGAGCTCGTCGAGGGTCAGCCCGAACGTCTGGCAGGTCGCCTCCTGGATGTTACGCACGGTCGTGCGCCGTGCCGCGCGGGTGGAGGGGTAGAGGGTGTCGAGCACCTCGGTGGCCAGTGCGGCGTCGACGGGACGGTCGGTGAGCGAGTGGAGGGCGACGATGCGGATGAGGGCTCCCTCGAGGGCGCGCATGTTCGTCGTGATGCGTCGGGCGATTACCTCGAGCGCGGAGTCGTCGCCCAGAGTGATGCGGTCCTGCTCGGCGCGCTTGCGCAGGATGGTCAGGCGGGTCGCGAGGTCCGGAGGGCCGAGGTCGGTGACGAGCCCGGCCTCGAATCGCTCACGGAGCCGGTCCTCGAGTCCGCTGAGGTCCCGGGGGAGGCGGTCCGAGGTGAGCACGAGCTGGCTCCCCGCCTCGTGGAGCGCGTTGAAGGTGTGGAAGAATTCCTCCTCGGTCTTGGCCTTGCGCTCGAGGAACTGGACGTCGTCGACGAGCAGGACGTCGTTGGCGCGGTAGCGGGCCTTGAAGCGGTCGGCGCCTCCGTCGTGGATGGCGCTGAGGAACCCGTTGGTGAAGGTCTCGGCGGTGGTGTAGCGCACGGAGAGGCCGCTCCCGTGGTCGGCGAGGTAGTTGCCGATCGCGTGCAGGAGGTGGGTCTTCCCGAGGCCCGGCGTCCCGTAGATGAAGAGCGGGTTGTAGGCGTGGCCGGGAAGCTCGGCTACGGCTAGCGCGGCGGCATGGGCCAGGCGGTTGGAGTCTCCGATGATGAACTGTTCGAAGGTGTACTTGGGGTGGAGCGTGGGTTCTGGGTCGGTCTGGCGCGGCGGCGGCGGCGCGGCGGTGTGGGGCGGACGGGATGTAGCGGGCGGCGTGGGCACGACGGAGACCGAGGTGGCGGAGCCGAGGATCGAGGTCGCGGCGGCATCGAGGACTCGGGCGAATCGCTCGGCGACCCAGGAGCAGGTGGCGGGTGGAGCGGAAAGTACGAGAGCGCCCGCGTCAAGGGTCTCGGGGTGGAGCGCCTCGAGCCAGAGGCCATAGGCCGGCTCCTCGACTCTGTCGCTTAGCTCCTTCTGGATGTCAGTCCAGGCATGGGCGAGCTCGGCACCGTCGGGCAAGGGCAGGCTCCTCCGACCCGAAGGGGCCGGAATCGAGGAGGAGTAAGACGAGGAACCCGGTCTGCGGCGGCGTCGGCGGAGCGCGGGCGGCGGCAAACATAGCAGCGGTTCGAGCCCCGGAGACGGCCCTGGAGCGGCTCTGGACGAGGACGGCGGAAATCGCGGGGAAAACCTCCGGGCCGCCTGTGCTCGAGGGTGCTGTGGACAGCCTGTGCGTGGTGTGTGGAGAGTCGTTGCGCGCCCTATACTCGGTGCCGAGATGAAGCGGACCTACCAGCCCAAGAAGCGCAAGCGCGCTCGCGCGCACGGGTTTCGTGCGCGCATGCAGACCCGCGCAGGGCGCGCGCTCATCAAGCGCCGCCGCGACAAGGGCCGCAAGCGCCTGACGGTGTAGTGGCAGAACGAGGCCCGCGGCTCGGAGCGCGCCCCCGCTCCCGCGGGCGAATCTCTCGCTCCGCTGACTTCGAGCGGGTCTACCGACAGGGGCGCTCGCACTCGAACCGCCTGCTCGTCCTGCACGTGTTCCCCCGCGGGGACGCGGCGCCCGCGCGCCTCGGTCTCTCCGTCTCGCGGAAGGTGGGCGGTGCCGTGGAGCGCAACCGTGTCAAGCGGTTGCTGCGCGAGGCGTTCCGACTCGACGAGGCCGAGCTGAGCCCGGGCCAGGATCTCGTCGTGGTGGCGCGCCCCGACTTGGGGGGCGTCGCGGAGCGGGAGGGCCTCGCCGGGGTGCGCCCGGCGTTCTCCGAGCTCCTCGATAGATCCGGGGCGCGGAGCGGGGCGGGTGATGTGCCATGAGCGGCGGGATCGCGCGCACCCTGGTGAGCGCGCCGGTCGTCTTCTACCGGCGTTGGGTCTCGCCCGGCCTCCCCGCCCGGTGCAAGTACGCGCCGAGCTGCTCGGCGTACGCGGTCGAGGCGGTGAGGGACTACGGCATACTGAGGGGACTCGTCCTCGCGGGCTGGCGCCTCCTCCGCTGCAACCCGTGGAGCCACGGAGGGTACGACCCGGTGCAGAGCCAGACCTTGTTCGCGCCCCGGGGTCCCGCCCGGACGACCGCCTAGTCCGTCGCCATGCCCCCTGTGTTCGCCACCATCCTTCCGCTGCAGTGGCTGATCGACGTCTTCGAGTCGATCCTCCTCTTCTTCCACAACAACGTGGGAGTGAGCTGGGGATTCTCCATCGTGCTGCTCACGGTGTTGATCCGCGCCGCACTCGTGCCGCTGACGCTGCGTCAATTCCGCTCGATGCAGGCGCTCCAGCGCCTCCAGCCACAGATGAAGGCCCTCCAGGCCAAGTATAAGGACGACAAGCAGCGCCTCAACCAGGAGATGATGGGCTTCTACAAGGAGAACAAGGTCAACCCGCTCGGGTCCTGCCTTCCGCTGGTCGCCCAGTTCCCGGTGTTCATCGGTCTCTTCTACATGCTGCGGAAGGACCTGCGGCACAACATCTGCCCGCAGGTCAATCCGCTGCACGCCGTCCACACCCACCCGTGCGGCGCGCACAACGGCGCCGGATTCCTCTTCATACCGGACCTGACCAACAGGGCGACGGGCATCGTCCTCATCGTCCTCATCGTTCTCTACGTCGGCTCGCAGCTCGCCTCGAGCCTGCTGATGTCGGTGACCGCGGACAAGACCCAGCGCAACCTGATGCTGTTCCTGCCGCTGATCTTCGTCACGTTCATCCTGCAGTTTCCGGCGGGCCTCATCGTCTACTGGATCACCACGAACTGCTGGACGATCGTGCAGCAGTACATCGTGCGCAAGCGGGTGGGCCCGATGGGGCCGGCTCCCTCGCTCTTGGGCAAGTCCGGAGAGGACGGGGAGACGCCCAGCCTGGGGAAGACCCTGCGCGACGCGTTCGGCGGGTCCCGTCCCGCCGCCAACGGCGATGGTGCCGCGCGGACGCCCGCGCCCGCTGCCGTCGGTGGCTCGGGCGGGGCCCGAGCGTCGGGCGGGACGCCTCCACCCCCGCCGCGCAAGAAGAAGAAGCGCTCCGGCCGGCGTCGGTAGGGATACGTGGGCGCCGAGGACCCCACGGCTGCCGAGCGAGTGCGCGAGCTCACCCACCGGGTGGTGGAGGCGCTCGCCTTGGACGCCGAGATCCTCGTGGAGGAGGACGACGAGCGACTGCGGGTCGAGCTGCGGGGGGACGACCTCGGGCTGCTCATCGGCCGGCACGGCCAGACCATCGACGCGGTGCAGCATCTCGCCTACCGCGCCGCGTTCCGGGGGACCGAGCCGCGGAAGCGGGTGGAGGTCGACGCGGCCGGCTACCGCGAGCGGCGAAGGGCGGCCCTGTACCACGACGCTGACCGCGCGGCGAACGACGCCGAGCGGCTCGACCGTCCCGTCGAGCTCGAGCCCATGAGCGCGGCGGAGCGCCGGCTCGTCCACGAGTACCTCCGGGAGCGTGGAGGGGTCGAGACTCACAGCGAGGGCGACGAGCCGCACCGCCACCTCGTGGTCTCGCCGCTCGTCGCGAGCTAGGGGATTGGGCGGGGACGCACCGTTTCACGTTTTACATGACGGTGAAACAACTTCACGCATGAGCATGGGTGGGCCGACGGCGTTCGAGCGCGGCGTGTTGGTGGGCGTCCTCATCGGCGAGGGGTCCTTCGGCGGAGACGGCCGTCAGCCCCAGATCACGCTGCGGATGCATGTCCGCCACGAGGCGCTCTTCCGCTGGCTCGAGGCGCTTTTCCCGCGCGCGAAGCTCTACGGGCCCTATCACCACGGCGAGCGGTCCTACTTTCAGTGGATGGCGCGCGGGCGCGCGCTCGTGGAGGACGTCCTCCCCGTCCTCGAAGACGCGCTCGACCCCGCCCTCGACGGCTACGCGGCGGCGCGCCTGGCGGAGATGACGAGTCGCTACTCCGACTACATCGCTCGCGTGCGCGGCCGCGCCGAGGCTTGACGACTCCGGAGGTCGCGGCGCGCCTCGCCGAGCTGTGTGCCCATCACCGCCTGCCGTCCCGGGCGTACCGCGCGCTGAGCGCTCTCTTGGAGGTTCTGGACGACGATCCGCTCGCGCCCACCGCGGCGCGTGACCCCGCGCGCGCGGTCGACGTGCACGTGGCCGATTCGCTCGCGGCGCTCGAGCTTCCGATCGTGCGCTCGGCCACCGCCCTCGCCGACCTGGGAGCGGGGCCCGGGTTCCCCGGGCTCGCCCTCGCGGCGGCGCTTCCGGGCGCCCGCGTGGCCCTCGTGGAGAGCGTCGGGCGCCGCTGCGCGTTCCTCGAGCGGGCGGTGGCGCGGGCCGAGCTCGCCCGCGTGGAGGTCGCCTGCGCGCGGGCCGAGTCGTGGAGCGCCGGCCTGGGGAGTTGGCCGCTCGTGACGGCGCGCGCGCTCGCTGCCCTGCCGGTGCTCGTCGAGTACGCAGCCCCCCTGCTCACCCTCGGAGGCTCCCTCGTCGCCTGGAAGGGCCGACGCGATCGCGACGAGGAGGACGCGGGCGTGACCGCCGCCACGCGGCTCGGCCTGGCCCTGGCGGAGGTCAAGCGAGTCCATCCCCATGCCGGCGCCGAGCACCGCCACCTCTACGTCTTCGCCAAGCAGAGCGCGACGCCGCCCGGGTATCCGCGGCGCCCCGGCGCCGCGGTCAAGCGCCCTCTGGCCGGGCGCTCCTCCGACCGCCCGGGGCGCTAGCGTCCTCGCGGCGATGGGCACCGTCTACGCGATCGCGAACCAGAAGGGTGGCGTGGGTAAGACGACCACGGCCGTGAACCTCGCAGCGTGCGTGGCCGAGGCCGGGTATCAGTCGCTGCTGCTGGACATCGATCCCCAGTGCAACGCCACCGTCGGCCTCGGGATGCCGAAGGACGCGCGCCCGAGCGTCTACGACGTGCTCAGCGGGGACGCGTCCGTGCTCGACGCGGTGCGGCCGACCGCGGTCGCGAACCTCGCCCTCGTCCCCGCGACCCCCGACCTGGCCGGCGCCACCGTCGAGCTGCCCCGACTGCCCGGCTCCGAGACACGCCTGCGCGAGGCGATCGCTCCCGTCCGCGACTCCTACGCCTTCACCCTGCTCGACTGCCCGCCGTCGCTCGGGCCGCTGACGGTCGGAGCCCTCGTCGCCGCCGACCAGGTGATCGTGCCCGTGCAGGCCGAGTACTTCGCGCTCGAGGGGCTGGCCGGGTTGCTCGACACGCTCGGGCTCATCCGCCGCGAGCTGAACCCGCGGTTGACGATCGCGGGCATGCTGCTGACGATGCACGACGGCCGCACCCGCCTGGCGCAGGACGTCGAGCGGGAGGTTCGTGAGCACTTTCCGTCGCTCGTCTTCGACACCGTCATCCCCCGCAACGTCAGGATCGGCGAGGCCCCGAGCTTTGGCCGGCCCGTGATCCACCACGATCCGCATTGCGCGGGCTCCGACGCCTACTTTGAGCTGGCCAAGGAGGTGGCCGCGCGTGGGTGAGCGCCCGCGCGGGATGGGGCGCGGTCTGGCGGCGATTCTCTCCGCCACTCCGGGGTACGAGGGGGAGGAGCTGCGCGACCTGCCCGTCGAGCTCATCTCGGCCAGTCCCCGCCAGCCGCGCCGCCACTTCGACGGCGATGCGCTCCTGCGCCTGGCCGACTCGCTGCGGGAGCGCGGCGTCTTGCAGCCCGTGCTCGTGCGCCCTCGCGACGGCCGCTTCGAGCTGATCGCCGGCGAGCGCCGGTGGCGAGCCGCCCGGCTCGCTCACCTGCCCACTATCCCCGCCCTCGTGCGCGAGCGTGCGGACGCCGAGGCCCTCGAGGTGGCGCTCATCGAGAACATGGCGCGGGAGGACCTGAACCCGGTCGAGGAGGCCCGCGCCTGCGCCGCCCTGGTCGAGGAGCTCGAGCTCACGCGCGAGGAGGTGGGTCGCCGGGTCGGCCGCAGCCGCGTGGCGGTCTCGAACCTCCTTCGCCTGCTCGACCTGCCCGACGAAGCACTCGAGCTCATGGAGCGCGGGGCTCTCTCCGAGGGCCACGGGCGCGCCCTGCTGCTCGCTCCGGATCACGATCGCCGCCGCCGGCTCGCCCGCGAGGCGGCGTCGGGAGAGTGGTCGGTCAGAGAAGTGGAGCGCCGCGCCCGCGACACGCCCGAGGTGAGGATCACGCGACGCCGTCCCCCGGCGCCCCACGCCGATCAGGTTGCTGCGCTCGAAGAGCTCTCCGATCGCCTCGGCACGGTGCTCGGAGTCGAGGCCCGGGCGAGCGCGCACGGTACCGCCGGCTGCCGCGTGGCCCTCTCGTTCTCCTCCGTCGCGGAGGCGCTCGCGTGGGCCGAAGGGGTCGCGATCGCCGCTACAATCGCCGCCCAGACGGGCGATTAGCTCAGTCGGTTAGAGCGCTTCTCTGATAAGGAAGAGGTCCCAGGTTCGAGTCCTGGATCGCCCATGCGCGCGGGCCGCCGGCCATGACGCCGACACCAGGTCGGTGGCGCTCCCGGGCTCGACGGGCGTGAGCTCGAAGCCCCCGCAGTTCTCGCAACTGCCGGTCAGGTGCCAGCTCCTCGTGGCCATGACGTGTGCGCCACAGTGGTCGCACGAGCAGCGCACGCGCGCCTCGCCGTCGGCTTGGCTCATCCCCTCGGCTTCCGTTGCCACCTGTAGCCTCGCCATGTTGCTTCTCCTTGCCGTCGGCGTCCTGATCTGCCTGTCGGCGCGGGCCGGCGCGGACATGCGCGTCGGCCTGTCCGCTCGACACATGTACGAAGCCGCCGACCCGAGCACGGCGGTCGGTTCGGGCGTCCGGGAGCGCGCGGAGCGGGCCTATACTCCGACCCCCCGCTTCCAGAGAGGCCGGTCGCGTGCAGGAGATGGTGATCTACGGCGTGAGCTTCGACATGGTCGGCAAGCAGCCGATCGTGCTCCTGAAGACGGCCGACTCGAACAAGTTCCTGCCCATCTGGATCGGCCATCCCGAGGCGGCGGCGATCCTCATGAAGCTCCAGGGGGCGAGCACCCCTCGGCCCATGACGCACGACCTCCTCTCCGAGATGCTCGGCGAGCTCGACGCCTCCTGCACCCGGGTCTCGGTGACCGAGCTGCGCGACAACACCTTCTACGCCTCCATCACGCTGGCCGTCGGCGGGCGGGAGCTCGAGATCGACTCGCGCCCGAGCGATGCGCTCGCGCTCGCCGTGCGCGCCGGCGCGCCGATCTTCGCCGCCGAGGAGGTCATCGCCGAGTCGGCGATCGAGTTCGAGCACGAGGTCGAGGACACCGAGGAGGTCGTCGAGAAGTTCAAGGACTTTCTCGACCAGGTCTCGCCCGAGGACTTCCGCGGGGAGAGCTGAACTACGCGCCCAGCGGCGCCGAGCGCGCCAGCGCGAGCTCGAGGATCCGGCCTACGAGCGCGTCGAAGGAGAGCCCGGCCGCTTCGGCGGCCAGGGGGAGGAGGCTCGTCTCGGTGAGCCCCGGGATCGGGTTGGCCTCGAGCACGAAGAGAGCCCCCGTGGCCTCCTCCATCATCAGGTCGATGCGGGCGAAGCCCGAGCAGCCGAGCAGGCGGTAGACCTCGAGCCCGAGCTCGCGCGCGCGCTCGGCGGCCGGCTCGTCGAGCGCGGCGGGGCACTCGAAGTGCGTGCGCCCGATCTCGTAGCGCGACTCGAAGTCGTAGAAGTCCTCTTCCCGCGGCACGGCCTCGACCACGGGCAGCGCCTCGGGGCCTCCGGGCCCCTCGAGCACGCTGACCGCGAGGTCCCGCCCGAGGACGTGGCGCTCGAGCAGCACCTTGCGGTCGTAGGAGAACGCGGCGACGAGCGCCGTGGGCACGTCGGCCGGCGAGCGCGCGAACTTGATGCCGAGCGCCGAGCCCTGACCCGCCGGCTTGACGACGATGGGGAAGGCGAGGCGCTCCTCGATCGCCCCGAGCGCCTCGGCGGCCCCGAGCTCCTTGAACGCGGTCTCGTTGAACGAGAAGAAGTCCGGCGTGGGGACGCCCGCGTCGCGCATGAAGTGCTTGGCCAGCACCTTGTCCGCCGAGCGGATGCAGGCCGAGACGGCCGAGCCGGTGTAGGGGATGCCGAGCACCTCGAGGAGCTCCTGCACCGTGCCGTCCTCTCCGTCGCGACCGTGCAACGCCACGAAGGCGACGTCGGGTGCGGCCGCGCGCAGGCGCCGGACGAGGTCATGTCCCACGTCGAGGGCGACTACCTCGTGGCCGAGGCGCTCGAGCGCGTCCTCCACTCGGCCGCCGGAACGCAGGGAGACCTGGCGCTCCAGGGAGCGGCCGCCCTTGAGCACCGCGACGCGGCTCATCGCTCGCCCGAGGAGGGCCCGGCGCGGCGCTCGTCGGCGTCTCGGCGCGGAAGCTGCAGCACCTCGGCCAGCCCGGCGTCAGGGGCCCGCGGTGCGGGCTCGGCCGCGGGGACGGGTCGCGCTCCGGTGAGCGTCCCGTACAGCGCGACCTGCTCTCCGATCACCGCTCCGATGCGGCGGATGCCCTCGCGGATGTCGTCCTCGGGCACGCCGGAGAAGTTCAGCCGCATCGAGGACCCGCCCCGGCCGTCGAGGTACGCCGCGCGGCCGGGCACGAACGCCACGTCGTCGGAGAGAGCGCGCGCGAGCAGGTCGGTCGTGTCGATGTACTCGGGCAGGGTGGCCCATATGAAGAGCCCGCCCTGGGGGATGGTCCACTCGGCCTCGCGTGGGAAGTGCTCGGCGAGCGCGTCGAGCATGACGTCGCGCCGGCGCCGGTAGATCTCGCTCAGCGAGCGCACGTAGTCCTGCCACGATCCGGCCTGGAAGTAGGCGGCGACGAAGTGCTGGCTCATCGACGAGGAGCACAGGTCGGAGGCCTGCTTGCCGACGTTCATCTTCTCGAGCACGGGCCGTGGGCCCACCGACCACCCGAGGCGCACCCCGGGGGAGAGGATCTTCGAGAAGGTCCCGAGGTAGATCACGAACAGCCCGCCGTCGAGCTCGTAGAGCGTCGGCAGCGGATCCCCCTCGTAGCGGAGCAGCCCGTAGGGATTGTCCTCCAGCACCAGGAGCTCGCGCTCACGGGCGATCCGCACGAGCCGCTCCCGCCGCGGGAGCGACATGGTCACCCCGGCGGGGTTCTGGAAGTTGGGGACCGTGTAGACGAACTTGGGCCGGCGACCCTCGGCCTCGAGTGCGTCGAGCGCCTCCTCGAGCTTCTCCACGCGCATGCCGTCGCGGTCCATCTCGATCTGCACCACGTCCGCCTGGTAGGCGCAGAAGGTTGGTACCGCCCCCGGGTAGGTGGGCGCCTCGGCGACGATCACGTCGCCCGGATCGATCAGGGTCTTGCACACTAGGTCGATGACCTGCTGGCCGCCCGTGGTCACGAGCACGTCGTCGGGGTCGATGCGCGCGCCCTCGGCGCCCATCACCTCGGCGATGCACGGCTTCAGCGCCGCCATGCCCTCCGTCGGCGCGTACTGCAGCGCCCGCGCGCAGGAGCTCGCCGCCACGTCCCGCATGATCGAGGCGTAGGAGTCGGGCGGGAAGGTCGAGGTGTCGGGCAGGCCGCCCGCGAGCGAGATGACCTCGGGGCGCTCGGTGATCGCCATGAGGTCGCGCATGGCCGAGGAGCGCATGACCTGCGTGCGCTCGGCGAAGAGGCCGGCGTAGCGCTCGAGGTCGCGAGAGGTGGAGGGAGGGCGTCCGGTGCGGGTCATGCGAAGGAGGCTCGACCCCAAGGTTCGCCGCCGCCGGTGGGCTCCCTGGGCCGCTCGTCTATCGTCATGCCCGCTCCACGCTAGCGAACTGTGCACCTCGCGCTCGTCATCTGCCAAGGCGTCGGCCTCGCCGCCGCCGCGGGCCTCCGGCCCTTCCTGCCCGGCCTCCTGGCCGGGGCGCTGGCGGCTGCCAACCTCGGGATCGACTTCGACCACACGAGCTATGCCTTCCTCGAGCAGCCGCCGTTCCTGTTCGTGCTCTTCGTGGGCCTCGCCGCCGCGGTGGCGCTCGTGCGCCGCAGCGGCGTCGAGGCGGTGGAGGGCGGCGTGGTCGGATCGGTTATCGCCGGGGCGGCGATCGGGGTGGGCGCCCTGCTCTTCGCCGGCTCCCTGGCCGACGCGCACGAGATCGCCTGGCCCGGGCTGATCGCCGGCGTGCTGTGCGCCGCCGTGGCCCAGGCCGCCGCGCGATCGCTGCTCGGGCGCACGCGGGCCCGGCTCGACGCCGCCGCGGCCGCCGCGCTGCCGCTCTACGCCGACGGCGCCGGCCTCGTGCTGGCCGGCCTCTCGGTGCTCGCGCCCCCCCTCGGCGTGGTCGGCCTCGCCTTCCTCGCCTGGCTGCTCGTGACCGGGCGACGGCGAGAGGGGCGCAAGTACGCGGGCCTCCGCATCCTGCGGTGAGCTCCGCCTCGGCCCCGAAGAAGCTCGTCCTCGCGGTCATCGACGGCCTGAAGCCGGCGATGCTCGAGCGCGCGGTGGCGAGCGGGCGTGCCCCCGCGCTGGCGGCGATCATGGAGCGCGGCGCCTACGTCGAGAACATGGCCGCCGCCTTCCCGTCGGTCACTCCCGCGTGTGCGGCGTCCATCGCCACCGGGGTCGGTCCCGACGAGCACCTCATCCCCTCCATGAACTGGTTCCACCGCGAGGAGGGGCGCTACGTCGAGTACGGGTCGAGCTTCAGCGCCTCTCGGCAGTTCGGACTCGTGCGCTCGCTCACCGACACCGTCTACAACATGAACGCGGCGCACCTCTCGCCGGACGTCGAGACGGTCTTCGAGCTCCTCGACGACGCCGACGTGCGCACGGCGGGAACGACTTACCTCATGTACCGCGGTCGCCACCGGCATGAGGTGGCGAACGAGCGGGCCCTGGCGCGCCTGGCGACCTCCACGTTCTTCCGGCATGCGGTCTACGGCCCGCGCGAGCTCTTCTACGCCGACATCTTCGCCTCCCGCCGCACGGGCTGCCGCGGGCAGCTCGGGATGCCCGGGGCGCGCGACCAGTACACGGGCTGCGTCAGCTCCTACCTCGTGGAGCATGACCTGTGCGACTTCCTGCTCTTCTCCCTCCCCGACAACGACACGTTCTCGCACCGCCACGGTCCCCACGCTCAGGTCACCTCGATCGCCGCGGCCGACCGCCAGCTGGAGCGGCTCATGCACGCGGCGGGAGGCGTCGAGGCGTTCTTCGCCGAGTGGTCGGCGATCGTGCTCGCCGACCACTCGCACACGCTCGTGGAGCGGAGCGTCTCACTCGCGGAGGCGTTCGCCGACTTCGCGATCCTGCCGCCCGGGCCGGCCAAGGTGGCCTCCTCGGCGGGCGACATCGCACTCTGTCCCGCCCAGCGCGCGGCGATGGTCTACGTGCTCGACGAGGAGCGCCGCCCCGAGCTGCTCCCCCGCATCCTCGACTGCTCGCGCGGCCTCGAGGGAGTCGACCTCGTGCTCCACCGGGAGGAGGGAGAGGGAGTGATCTGGAGCGAGCGGGGCGAGCTCCGCTTCGCGCCCGGAGGCGACCTTCTCGACGAGCGCGACTGCTCCTGGAGCGTCGAGGGCGAGCTCTTCGCCCTCGAGGCCCGAGTGGAGGACGGCCGCTTCCTATCCCCCGACTACCCCGATGCCCTGGCCCGGGCGTGGTCGGCGCTGTGCTGCTCGCGCGCGGGCGACGTGCTCCTCTCGGCCGGGGCGGGCTACGAGTTCGTGGACTGGGGCGGCCAGGCGCACGTGGGCGGCGGGAGCCACGGCTCGCTGCACGCCTCCGACTCGCTCGCGCCGCTGCTGTGGGCGGGCACGGGACCCGAGACGAGCGACGTCAGAGCGCAGTGGACCCTGCGCGATGTGGTTCCCATGGTGCGGTCCCACTTCGGTGTCCTTCCCTGACCGGCTGCTCGCGGGCCTCGTCGCGGTCGCCGCGCTCGGCGGCGCCCTGGCTGCCCCCCCGGCGAGCGCCGCGGCACCTCGCGACCCGAACGCGCTCCAGAGCCCGCCCACATTCGATCAGCTGCCGCCCGGGCACCGGCTGACCGCCACTCGGGCGATCGCCATCGCCGACGCGCTCCCGAAGGTCCGCGCCGCGCGCCGGGCGCACCGGGGCTCCACGCGCGCGGCGTTCCTCAAGGGCGCCGACCGCTGGCAGGTCTCCTACTACGGCACCGGAGGGCAGGAGGTCGCGCAGGTCACGATCGTCGACGCGAGCGGTCAGGTGCAGGAGGCGTGGACCGGCTTTCAGGTCGCGTGGACGATGGCGCGCGGCTACCCGGGCGCCTTCGGGCGAAAAGCGACGGCGCTGTGGGTCTGGCTGCCGCTGTGCGTGCTCTTCGTCGTACCGTTCGTCGACCCGCGGCGACCCTGGCGCTGGCTGCACCTCGACCTGCTCGTGCTCCTCGGCCTGTCGGTTTCGCTGGCCTTCTTCAGCCACGGGAAGATCGGGCTGTCGGTCCCGCTCGCCTACCCCGTGCTCGGCTACCTCCTCGTCCGCATGCTGGTGCTCGCCCGCGGCCCGCGCGGGGCGCCCGAGCCGCTGCGGCTGCTCGTGCCCGCCTCGTGGCTCGCGGTGGCCGTCGTGTTCCTGCTCGGCTTCCGCGTCGGGCTGAACGTCGTCAACTCCAACGTCATCGACGTGGGCTACGCGGGAGTGATCGGTGCCGACCGGCTCGCGCACGACAAGCCGCTCTACGGCGGATACCCGAAGGACAACGAGCACGGCGACACCTACGGCCCGGTCAACTACCTCGCGTACGTGCCCTTCGTGCAGGCGCTCGGCTGGAGCGGGAGCTGGGACAGTCTGCCCGCCGCCCACGGCGCCGCGGTCGCCTTCGACGTTCTCACTATGCTCGCGCTGTGGCTGCTCGGGCGCCGGGTCCGGGGGCCGACGCTCGGCATCGCGCTGGCCTACGCGTGGGCGGCCTTCCCGTTCACGCTCTTCGCCTCGAGCACGAACACGAACGACTCGCTGGTGGCCCTGCTCGTGGTGCTTGCGTTCCTGGCGGCGAGCTCCGCCCCCGGCCGCGGGGCGCTGGCCGCGCTGGCCGGCCTGACGAAGTTCGCCCCTCTCGCGCTCGCGCCGCTGCTGGCGCGGGGTGCCGGCCCCTGGCGCCTGCGGAGCATCGCCGGTTTCACGGGGGCGTTCCTGGTCGCGGGGACGCTCGTCGCGCTGCCCGTCCTCCTGCACGGGGACCTCGGGACGGTCTACGAGCAGACCCTCGGCTACCAGGCGACCCGGGGCTCCCCGTTCTCGGTCTGGGGCCTCTACCGGCTGCCCCACTCCGCCCAGCTCGCCGTGCAGCTCGCCGCCGTGGGGCTCGCGATCCTCGTGGCCTTCGTGCCCCGCCGGCGCACGCTCGTGCAGGTCGCCGCCCTCGGGGCGGCGGTGCTGATCGCGCTGCAGCTCGGCGTGACGCACTGGTTCTACCTGTACGTGGTGTGGTTCTTCCCGCTCGTCATGCTCGCCCTGCTGGGGCGCTACGCGGAGCCCGCGGCACGGCTGCCGTGACGAGTCAGCGCACGCCCCGCGCCGGCACGAGCAGCGGCTCGATCGCCGCGGCGCGCATGGGCTCGGACGCCGTCCGGATCAGCACGCCCATGAGCCACGGGTCCTCCTCCGAGGTCTCGAAGCGCACGGGCATCTGGGTGACGAGCGACGCGACCGCCTGCTCGCGCTTGACCCCGATGACCCCGCCGCGAGGGCCGGTCATGCCCACGTCGGTGATGTAGGCGGTCCCGCCCGGGAGCACGCGGGCGTCGGCGGTGGGCACGTGGGTGTGGGTGCCCACCACGGCGGTGACCCGGCCGTCGAGATGCCAGCCCATCGCCACCTTCTCGCTAGTCGCCTCGGCGTGCATGTCGACGAGCACGTGATCGACGCGACCGCGGAGGTCGTGGAGAGCGGCGTCGGCCTCGGCGAACGCCGGGCGTCCCGCGCTCATGAACAGGTTGCCCGAGAGGTTCAAGACGCCGAGGCGCGCGCCGTCCCGCTCCACCACGCAGGCGCCGTGCCCGGGCTGGGAGCGCAGGAAGTTCGCCGGGCGCACGATGCGCGACTCCTCGTCGAGATAGGGATAGACCTCTCGCCGCTTGTAGGTGTGGTTGCCGAGCGTGATCGCGTCGACGCCCGCGCCGAGCATCTCGCGGCCGATCTTGGGGGTGATCCCGAGGCCGCCCGCCGCGTTCTCCCCGTTGACCACGACGAAGTCCGGCGCGTGGTGCTCGCGCAGCTCGGGAAGCAGTCCCAGCAGGGTCCGGCGCCCGAGCCCGCCGACGACGTCGCCGACGAACAAGATGGCGAGGGCTCGATTCACGCGGGGCCACGGCGCATACTGGTGGGAGAGCATGACGCCTGAAGCCACCCAGACTCCGCCCGGGGCGGCCGAGCAGCCCGACCGGGACCCCACCGCCGTGTCCCGCGACTCCGAGGCGACCGCAGCCCCACACCCCGATCCACCGTCTACGCGCGCCGCTCCCGTGGTGGTCCCGCGCTGGGTCCAGCTTGTACTTCTGCCCGTCGGGCTGCTCGGGGTCTGGGCCCTCGCCCGCGCGGCGGGGTCCGTGGTGCTCGTGTTCCTCATCGCCGGCGTCATCGCGCTCGTGCTCAACCCGCTCGTCACCCTGGTCCAGCGCACGCGCATGCCGCGCGGAATGGCCGTGCTCGCGGTCTTCCTCGTGTTCTTCGCCGCGGTGGGCGGCGGGGTCGCGCTGCTCATCAACCCCGTCTCGAGGCAGGTGCTGAGCTTTCAGCGCGACGTCCCCGACCTGGTGACCTCCGCCAACAAGACGCTCGGCCACTTCCAGGAGTACCTCGACTCCCACCACCTCGGCCTCCACGTCCAGAACTCGGGGCAGACAGCGCTCGAGACGCTGCAGAAGAGCTTCCTGCGGCGCTCGGGGGCGATCGTCTCCTTCACCCGCGACCTCGTCCAGCGGCTGGCCGAGGGCGCGTTCGCGCTCATCCTCATCCTCGTGATCTCGGTCTACATGCTGCTCTACGCCCCGTCCATCGGCAGGCTCGTCCGGCGCTCCATGCCGCCGGGTGACGGCACGGCCGACGACGACTTCCCGGTCCGAGCCCAGAAGGCGGTGTTCTCCTACGTGCGCGGGCAGCTCCTGTTCTCGCTCGTCATGGGCGCGACGGGCGGCGTGGCGCTGTGGCTCTTCGGCGTGCTCGGCGTCTTCCCGCAGGGCAGGACCTACGCCCTCTTCTTCGGCGCGTTCTTTGGCGTCATGGAGCTCGTGCCCTACCTCGGGCCGGTGCTCGGCGCCCTGCCGCCGGTGCTCGTCGCGCTCGTCGGGGATCCACTCAGCGCGGTGTGGGTCGCGCTGCTCTTCGTCGTCCTCCAGCAGCTCGAGGGACACGTCGTGGCGCCGCAGGTCTTCGGCCACTCGCTTCGGATCAACCCGTTGCTCATCATCCTCGCCCTGCTCTTCGGGACTCAGATCTACGGGATCGTCGGCGCGCTCATCGCGCTGCCCATCGCCGCCGTCGTCCGCGAGACCGCCCTCTACCTGCGCCGCCACCTCGTGCTCGAGTCCTGGAGCGTCGGCGGCGCCGGGCCCCTCGCGGCGGCGGATGCGCTCACCGGGCCGGCGGCTCTCTCGCCGCCCACGCGCGCGTGTCCCGAGTGCGGAGTGCCGGGGTCGCCCGGGGACGCGTTCTGCGCCGCGTGCGGCACCGCAGTCGCGGTGGGAGCCCGAGCCCGCGAGTAGCCTCCCGCAGGCGATGTCCGCCTCCTCCTCCGCCGTGGCTAGCGCGGCCCCCGCCGGCCGGTCTCTCGAGGTCGAGGACCTCACCAAGAGCTACGGGGAGCGCCGCGCGCTGAGCGGGGTGTCCTTCACCGCCGCCCCGGGCGAGTCCGTGGCGATCATCGGCCCGAACGGCGCGGGCAAGACCACGCTGCTCTCGATCCTCGCCGGCATCCAGCCGGCCACGGGCGGGCGCGTGAGCCGCGCTCCCCGGGAGATCGGCTGGGTGCCCCAACAGCCCGCCGTCTACTCCAAGCTCTCCGTCCGGGAGAACCTCGCGCTGTTCGCCCGCCTCGAAGGGGTCGAGGACTGCCCGGGCACGGTCGATCGGATGCTCGCCCAGGTCGAGCTGGCCGACCGGGCCGACGAGGAGCTCGGCCGACTCTCGGGCGGCAACCAGCAGCGCGTGAACATCGCGATCGGGCTGCTCGGCGCGCCGCCCGTCCTCCTGCTCGACGAGCCCTCCTCCTCCCTCGACCCCCGGCAGCGCGCCCGGCTGTGGAGCTTCATCGGCTCCCTCGCGCGCGGCGGCACCACGGTCGTCTACTCCACGCACAACGTCCAGGAGGCCGAGCGCTACGCCGACCGCGTGCTCGTGCTGGCCGACGGCGAGCTGCTCTTCACGGGCACTCCCTCCGCCCTCGCTGCCGAGGTGGGCGGCGACGCCCGCGACTTCGAGTCGGCCTTCGTGCGCTTCCTGCACGAGCGCGGGCACTGAGGAGGAACCGGGTCCCGTGCGCTGGCTTCTCCTCAAGGACCTGCAGATCCTCCGCCGATCGCCGCTGCTCGTCGGGCTGCTCGTCTTCTATCCGATCGCCATCGCGCTCATGATCGGCTTCGCGCTCTCGAGCCCGCCGGGCAAGCCCAAGGTCGCCGTCGTCTCCGATGTCCCCAAGGGGCAGTCGCAGTTCAACCTCGGGAGCGAGAAGATCGACGCCTCGCAGTACACCGGGGCGCTCTTCGAGGCGATCGACCCGATCCGGGTGAAGACGCGCGACGCGGCCCTCGCCAAGGTGCGCTCGGGCGAGGCGCTCGCGGCGGTGATCATCCCCCCCGACATCGTCCAGAAGATCCAGAGTGAGCTGCAGACCGGCACCGGCCAGCCCACCGTGGAGCTGGCGCTCAACGTCAAGGACCCGCTCGAGCAGCAGTTCGTGGACTCGACGATCAAGGCGCGCCTCTCCGACCTGCAGCAGGCTCTCTCGGGGAAGATCGTGGCCGTCGCCGTGCAGCAGCTCCAGAAGGTGCTCGACGGGGGGAGCATCGACATCGTCGGTCAGAACGTCTCGCTGCTCGGGCTGCGCAACTCGCGCACGATCCTCCAGGGCACGCGCGGGAGCCTGCCACGCGGCTCGCCGCTGCGCGCGCCGCTCGACCAGGTCGTCCAGTTCGCGAGCCTGGCGATCACGGGGCTGAGCTTCGCCAACCCGGTCCTCGGCACGATCAACACCCCGATCCAAGTCCAGCGCACGACGCTGAGCGGCAAGACGACGCCGGCGGACTCCTACGCCGTGGCGATCGCGGTGGTCGTCTCGCTCATGTTCGTCACCGTCCTGCTCGCCGCGGGGATGCTCGCGCTCGAACGCGAGGAGCACGCCTTCGCGCGGCTCGTGCGCGGGCTCGTCTCGCGCACTGCGCTGCTCGGGGAGAAGATGGTGCTCTCCGCGGCGTGTGCGGCGGCGGTGACGCTCGTGATGCTCATGGGCATCGGCGCCTTCAAGTCGCTCGCGTGGGGCCGCTTCCCGCTCTGGGTGCTCGCCCTCGTCGTCGGCGGGCTCGCCTTTGCCGCGCTCGGCGTGGCGGTCGGGAGCCTCGCCCGGGAGGTGCGAGCTGCTTCGTTGCTCGCCTTCCTCCTCTCCCTGCCCATTGCCTTCCTCGCGCTCGTGCCTCCGAACGCCGTCTCGGGCGGCCTGCACACCGTGCTCAGCGTCGTCTCGGGCCTCTTCCCGTTCAAGCCGGCGCTCCAGGCGATGGGTGCGGCGCTGAACGACACCCAGCCCGGCATCCTCGTGCCGCTGCTGCACCTGCTGGCGCTCACCCTGGGCTTCGGGGCGATCGCGCGCCTCGCGCTGCGACGGTTCTAGCGCGGACGGATCGAGAGGGCTGGGCACCCCCCCGGGTATCCTCGCTCACGATGGCCTTTCCGCAGACCCGCCTGCGTCGGCTGCGCCGGACCGGGGCGCTGCGCGACCTCGTCCGCGAGACGCGGCTGAGCGCGAGTGATCTCGTCCTCCCCCTATTCGTCACCCACGGGAGCGACGTCCGCGAGCCGATCGGCGCCATGCCCGGCGTCGAGCGCCTCTCCATCGAGCACGCGGTAGCGGAGGCGGGAGAGGCCGCGGGCCTGGGTCTGCCCGGGGTGCTGATCTTCGGGATCCCCGCCGCCAAGGACGCCGAGGGCTCGGGGGCGTGGGACGAGGAGGGCGTGGTCCAGCTCGCCACGCGGGCCATCAAGGACGCTCACCCCGACCTGCTCGTCATCACCGACCTCTGCCTGTGCGAGTACACCGACCACGGCCACTGCGGCCTGCTGGCCGACGACGGTGAAGTCGACAACGACGCCACGCTCGAGCTCCTGGCCCGCACCGCGCTCGCCCAGGCCCGCGCCGGCGCCGACCTCATCGCTCCCAGCGACATGATGGACGGCCGGGTAGGCGCCATCCGCGCCGCGCTCGACGACGAGGGCTTCAGCCAGACCCCGATCCTCGCCTACTCGGCCAAGTTCTCCTCCGCCTTCTACGGCCCCTTCCGCGAGGCGGCCGGCTCCACGCCGGCCTTCGGCGACCGCCGCGGCTACCAGATGGATCCGGCCAACGTCGACGAGGCGCTCCGCGAGGTCCGCCTGGACGTGGAGGAGGGCGCCGACGTGGTGATGGTCAAGCCCGCGCTGCCCTACCTCGACGTGATCCGCCGGGTCAAGGACGAGACCCGCATGCCCGTCGTCGCCTACCACGTCAGCGGCGAGTACGCCGCCCTCAAGGCCGCCGCCCGGGCAGGCTACCTCGACGAGCGCGCTGCGGTCCTCGAGACGCTCACCTCGATCCGCCGTGCGGGCGCCGACATCGTCATCACCTACCACGCGAAGGACGCCGCCCGATGGCTACGCCAGAGCTGACCCCCACCGTCCCTTCCAAGGCGCGCTCGCGCAAGGACGGCGCCGCCGTCCCCCTCGACGAGCTCGACCGCAAGCTCCTGAACCTCATGCAGGGCTCCTTTTCGCTCGAGCCGCGGCCCTACGCGCGAGTGGCCGAGCTCGCGGGCGTCGCCGAGGACGAGGTGCTCGCGCGCGTCCAGCACCTGCTCGCCGAGCGCATCATCCGCCAGGTGACGCCGATCTTCGACACCCGCGCCCTCGGCTACTCCTCGATGCTCGTCGCCGCCAAGGTCGATCCCGAGCACCCGTGGCGCGCGGCCAAGGTCGTCAACGCCCATCCCGGGGTCTCGCATAACTACCTGCGCGACAACGACTTCAACCTGTGGTTCACGATCGCCACCGAGCCCGACTCGAAGCTCGGCCTCCAGGGCACGCTCGAGCGCCTGGCCGGCGAGGCGGGCGCCGAGTCGGTGCGCCAGCTCCCCACGCTCAAGCTCTTCAAGATCCGGATGGACCTCGAGATGGAGAAGGGCACCAAGGAGCTTGCGAGCGCCGCCGTGGCCCAGGAGCCTGCCGAGACCGAGCCCCAGCCCTACGACGAGCTCGACGTCGCGGTGATCCGCGCGCTGCAGGGCGACATGCCGATCGTGCCCGAGCCCTACGCGCCCGCGGCGGCGGAGCTCGGGATGCCAGTGGAGAAGCTCCTCGCCCACCTGGAGGGGATGAGGGAGCGCAGGCTGCTGCGTCGCGTGGCGGCGATCCTCTTCCACCGCCGCGCGGGGTTCTCGGCCAACGGCATGGGAGTCTGGAAGGTGCCTGAGGACGAGATCCTCGAGACCGGCAAGCGGATGGCCGCCTACCGGGGGATCTCGCACTGCTACGAGCGCCCGACCTACCCCGACTGGCCCTACTCCGTCTTCACGATGGCCCACGGGCGTTCCAAGGAGGAGTGCGACGCGATCCTCGACGCGATCGCCGAGGAGACCGGGATCGAGGAACGCACGACGCTGTACTCCTCCACCGAGTTCAAGAAGATCCGCCTCCTCTACTTCACCGACGAGTTCAAGCGCTGGGAAGCCGAGCACGTCTAGCGGCGTGAGCGGCGCTCTCACCGACACGCGCTCGGCCGAGCTCTACGCGCGCGCCCTCGAGCTCATGCCCGGCGGCGTGAACTCGCCGGTGCGCGCGATGCGCGCGATCGGGCGCGACCCGCTGTTCGTCGCCCGCGGGGAAGGCGCCGAGCTCGTCGACGTCGACGGCAACTCCTACGTCGACTACGTGTGCTCGTGGGGCCCGCTCGTGCACGGCCATGCCCATCCCGAGATCCTGGACGCCATCGCGGAGGCCGCGCGGGCGGGGACCACGTTCGGCGCGCCGACCGAGGGGGAGGTGGAGCTCGCCGCCGAGGTCGCGGCCCGGATGCCGTCGGTCGAGATGCTGCGGATGACCTCCTCGGGCACGGAGGCGGCGATGAGCGCCGTGCGCCTCGCGCGGGCGGCCACGGGCCGCGAGACGGTGCTCAAGTTCGCCGGGTCCTACCACGGGCACGTCGACGGGCTGCTCGCGGAGGCGGGGTCCGGACTCGCCACGCAGGGGATCCCGGCCTCGCCCGGAGTGTCCGCGGCGGCGACGGCGGCCACCGTCGTGGTGCCGTGGAACGATCGCGACGCGCTTCAGGCGGCCACGGAGCGCCACGAGCCGGCGGCCATCCTCGCCGAGCCCTACCCCGCGAACATGGGGCTCGTCCCGCCCGAGGAGGGATTCCTCGAGCTGCTGCGCGAGCGCGCCGACGCCACCGGCGCCCTGCTCGTCTTCGACGAGGTCATCACGGGCTTTCGCGTGGCGCGCGGCGGCGCGCAGGAGCGCGAGGGCGTCCTCCCCGACCTCACGATCATGGGCAAGGTGATCGGCGGCGGCTTGCCCGCCGCCGCCTACGGAGGCCGCCGCGATCTCATGGAGCTCATCGCCCCCGCGGGGGCGGTCTACCAGGCCGGCACGCTCTCGGGCAACCCCTTGGCGGTCGCGGCCGGGCGCACGACCCTCGCGCTGCTCGACGAGGAGGCCTACGCGCGCCTCAGCACGATCACCGAGAGGCTTGCCGCCGGGTTGCGGGAAGCGGCCGCGAGCGCCGGATGCCGCGTGTTCGTCCCCACCGTGCCCGGCCTGCTGACGGTGTTCTTCGCCGACGGTCCCGTGCGCGACTACGCGGGCGCGGCTGCCTGCGACCGTGACGCCCATGCCGCCTGGTCCCGTGCCCTCCTCGCTCGCGGCGTCTACCCGCCCCCGTCCCAGTTCGAGGCGTGGTTCCCGTCGCTGGCGCACGACGACGGCCATCTGCAGCGAACCGTGGACGCCGCCGCCGCCGCCTTCGCCGAGATCGGATGAGCCCCACCGGAGCGGAGGGGGTTCTGGAGCGCCTCGAACGTGAGATTCGCGCCCAGGGCGGCCTGCTCGCCGCCGCCGTGCGCCCCGCCGCGACCGATCGCGGGCCTCGCCCCGGCGCGCTCGCGGCCGCCGGGCCGCGCGCCGCCGGCGCCGAGGAGGAGTACGCGCTGCTGATCGAGCTGATCCACGAGGGCTACCTCCTCCACTACGGCTCTCCGCGCGTCGTGCTCACCGAGGATCCCGACCTCCGCCTGCTCGCCGGCGACGAGCTCTACGCCCTGGGCCTGGTCCGCCTCTCCGGCCTCGGCGACCTCGAGGCCGTGCGCGAGCTCGCCGACGTCATCTCGCTCTGCGCCCAGGCCCACGTGGCGGGGGACGCGGCGCTGGCCGAGGCCGTCTGGAGTGCGGGAGCGGTCGCCGTCGGCTGGGGCCCCTCGACTGCTCATGCCGCCGCCAAGGAGGCCGCGCGCGCCGCCGAGCCCGACGCGCGCGAGCGTCTGCGCGCTGTGGCCGAGGCTGCGCGGGGCGACGTGGCGCGATCGCGCTGATTGCCCGCTGCCACGGGGTTTGTGACGCCCGTAGCCATGTTGACGATATGGTGCTCGGCCGCTTCAATCCGTGCTCCACCCCCGTCGAAGGCTCCCCCGTGCCCGACCGCCGCCAGCCTCGCAAGTCTCCCTACACCGCCGATCGCAACGTGCCGGGCTCTTTCGAGGGCGAGACCGTCACGCGGCGGCGCTTCATGACCGGTACCGCCCACGGCATGGGTGGCGCCGCCGCCGCCGCCTTCACGCTGCCGGCACTGGGGTTCGCGCTCGCCCCCGTCTTCACCCGCCAGAAGTGGACGTGGCAGTCGGTGGGCAAGCTCACCGACTTCTCCAAGGACACCTACTACCCCCGCGTGATCACCGCGGTGCCCGGGATGGGCGAGGCCGGCAAGACCACGGTCTACCTGCGCCTGCACAACCCGCAGTACGACACGGACAAGTACAACAACGACAACCCCGTTGTCGCCATCTCCACCCGCTGCGCGCACCTCGGCTGCCCCGTGCGGTTCGTGGAGGCCGCCGCGCGCTTCATCTGCCCCTGCCACGGCGGCGTCTACGACTTCCAGGGCAAGCGCAACGGCGGCCCGCCGGTGCGTCCGCTCGACCGCTTCTACACGCGGGCGGAGAACGGCGAGGTGTTCATCGGCCCGCGCTACAGCGTGAACTCCCAGCTCAAGCGCTTCCCCTCCCCCCGCGATCCCGCCGAGTTCACCGACGGCATCGGACCGTACGTGTACCCAGGCCGGTTCTCCACTCCGAGGAAGTAGGCTGATCCGCGTGAAGCTGAAGCCCCCCCTCCCTCCGATCCCCTCCGCGCTGCAGCCCAAGCCCAAGCGTCCGGGCACCGCCGAGAAGGTCACTCCGATCGACATCGCCCAGGAGGCCGGCATCACCGCGGTCGACTGGATCGACGAGCGCACCTCGCTGTCCGGGGGCGTGCGCTGGTTGCTCTTCCGCAAGGTTCCCAAGGGGACGAACTGGTTCTACACGCTGGGCTCGGCGACGATGTTCGCGTTCCTCTCCCAGGCCGTCACCGGCGTCTTCCTGGCCATGTACTACCGCCCCGACGCGGCGGGCGGAGCGTACGAGTCGATCCGCTACGTCTCCACGGACGTCTTCCTCGGCGCCTTCGTGCGCGGTATGCACAAGTGGGGCTCCTCGGTGATGGTGATCCTCGTCTTCCTGCACATGGCGCGCACCTTCTTCTTCGGCGCCTACAAGTATCCCCGCGAGCTCAACTGGATCATCGGGGTCGTGCTGCTCATCCTCACGATGGTGATGTCGTTCACGGGGTACCTCCTGCCGTTCGACGACCGTGCCTACTGGGCGACCATCGTCGGCGTGAACATCAACGGGACCGGCCCGTTCATCGGGCCGTTCCTCTCCGACTTCCTGCGCGGCGGCCCCGAGTTCGGAGTGACGACGCTCTCGCGCTTCTACGCGATCCACATGCTGCTGGTGCCCGGAGCGATCGCCGCCCTGATCGGCGCCCACCTCTACCTCGTGGCCCGCCTCGGCACGACCGCGCCGCCGTGGCTCAAGGCGGAGCGCTCACCCGAGCTGACCCGGGCCGAGGTCTAGCTCCCTCTCCTCATGAACCAGCGCGAGAAGGAGGTCTACCTCCGCGAGTACAACATGCTGAAGGCGGAGGGCAAGCCCTTCTTCCCCTACGCGGTGGCCAAGGACAGCGCCATGGCCTGCGTGGTGATGCTCGTGATCATCGCCATGTCGCTCGTGCTCGGGGCCGAGCTCGGTCCGAAGGCCGATCCGACCACCACCACCTACGTCCCGCGACCGGAGTGGTACTTCTTCTTCCTCTTCGAGCTCCTGCGGGTCATCAAGCCGCCGATCCTCGTGCCGCTCGCGACGATCGGAGTGCCGACCATCTCCATGGTCCTGCTGATCATGCTGCCGTTCTTCGACCGCAGCCCCGAGCGGCGGCCGGAGCGGCGGCCCATCGCCACCACCGCGGGCATCCTGACCATCTGCGCGATGGCCTACCTGACCTATCTGGGTGCCAGCGCGGGCTCGCCCAACGAGGTCGACATGAAGCCGCCCTCCGGCCTGGCCGGCGCGCAGCTCGTGGCCTTCAACCAGGGCAAGGAGGTCGTCGGACAGTCGGGGTGCCTGGCCTGCCACAAGATCGGGGAGAACGGCAACGACGGGCCGGGGCCGCAGCTCACACACGTCGCCAGCAAACTGCCTGCCGACGGTATCGCCCAGACGCTGCGCAATCCCACGGCCCCTATGCCCTCGTTCAAGGATCTGGCCACGACGTCCCCGCAGAAGTTTCAGGCGATGGTGGCCTTCCTCGGCCAGTTGAAGTAAGGGCGTGAACGCCGGCCCGGTGCCCGCGCCGGGGTCTCTGGAGGAGCCGCAGGTGCGGGCGATGTTCGATCGCATCGCCGGCGTCTACGACCGGATGAACTCGGTGATGACCGCCGGGCTGCATCACGCCTGGCGGCGCCGCGCCGCCGATCTCGCGGGGGTCGGGCCCGGCGCCCGCGCGCTCGACGTGGCCACGGGCACCGGCGATCTCGCCATCGAGCTCAGCCGCCGCGTGGCGCCGGGTGGCGAGGTGGTCGCCTGCGACTTCTCCGAGGAGATGCTCACGCGGGCGCGGGCCAAGGGAGGCGACCGCGCCCGCTTCGAAGCCGGCAACGCGCTCGAGCTGCCCTACGCGGACGCCGACTTCGACGCCGCCACCGTCGGGTTCGGCGCCCGCAACTTCGCCGACCTCGACCGTGGCCTGTCCGAGATGGCGCGCGTCGTGCGGCCCGGCGGCCGCGTGGTCGTCCTCGAGATCACGACCCCCCGCCGCCCGCCGCTCTCCACCTTCTACTCGCTCTGGTTCGACCGGATCGTGCCCGCGGTCGGGCGCCTGGCCGGAGACTCCGACGCCTACGCCTACCTGCCGAGCTCGGTCAAGCGCTTTCCCGGTCCCGAAGGGCTCGCCGCGGCCATGGAGCGCGCCGGCCTGCGGCGGATCCGCTGGATCCTCACCGCGGGGGGGATCATCGCGCTGCACGTCGGCGAGGTCGCCTGATGTCGGCGGTGACCTCCGTCGAGGCGGTGCTTCGCGCGGGGGGACCGCACCTGCCGGAGCTGATGGGTCGAATCGAGGAGCGGCTCTCGGAGCTCGTCACCGAGCATGGCGCGGAGCTCGCGCGCCACGCGGGGGAGACCATCGCCGCGGGAGGCAAGCGGCTGCGCCCACTGCTCGTCCTCCTCGCTGCGGGGGAGTTGCCCGCCGAGGAGGGCGCCGACACGTGCGGAGCGGTCCGGGCGGCGGTGGCCGTCGAGCTCGTGCACTCCGCCACCCTCGTGCACGACGACGTGCTCGACGCCTCGCCGCTGCGCCGCGGCCGCCCCACCATCGTGGCGCAGGCCGGCCGGGCGGCGGCCACCGCCACGGGCGACCTCCTCTTCTCGCGCGCGTTCGCCGAGCTCGCCCGGAACGGGCGCGTCGACGAAGTCGTCGTGCTCACCGACGCGGGCGCCGCCCTGGCCCGCGGCGAGCTGCTTCAGCGCGCCGACGCCTGGAACGCCGAGGTGCCGCTCGAGCGCTACCTCCGGCGCTGCGAGCTGAAGACGGGCCGCCTCTTCGAGGCGGCCTGCCGGCTCGGCGCACTCGAGGGCGACGGTCGTGCCGAGACGCTCGGAAGCTTCGGCCGCTCCATCGGCCTGGCCTTCCAGATCCTGGACGACGTGCTCGACGTGGCCGGTCCCGCGGAGCGGACGGGCAAGCCGCGCGGAGCCGATCTGCTCGACGGCACCGTCACCCTCCCGCTGATCCTGGCCCGCGAGCGCGATCCCGAGCTCGGCGGGACCGATCTGCGCCAGGTCCGTACGGCGGCGGAGGCCGAGGCGGTGTGCGACCGCATAGAGGCCACCGACGCGCTCGTCGCGGCCCGCGAGCGAGCCCTGGCCATCGTGGCCGAGGCGAAGGCCGAGCTGGTGGCGCTACCCGCGCGACAGCGAGTCGTCCTCGGACTCGTCGCCGACGGTGTGGTCGAGCGCTACAGCTGAGGGCTAGAAGTCCATCGGCAGGACGTGATCGTCCTGCAGCGCGTGCACGAAGCGGTCGATGCCGTCCTCCATGTTCGCGTGGGAGAGGCGCTTGAAGTCGCGAGCGAGGGCCTGGGCGCCCCGGTCGAGCTCCTCCTCGAAGGAGTCGATGAGCTCCTGCGTGAACACGCCATCGGCCCTCCACTCGCAGTCGGGGCACCCGAGCGTCATCTCCCAGTGAGCGGAGCCGGCCTCGGCCCAGTCCAGCGGCTGCACGAGCTCGGAGGCGCACCGGGGGCAGACATGCAGGCCGGCGGGGTCGGGGCTCGGAGTCGCCCGCGGTGCGGACTCGCGCGCCGGCGGAGCCGGGCGGTCCTCGAAGTAGACGACCTCGATCGTCTTCCCGCTGGGGAGCACGACGCGGCGGACGGAGTGTCGATCGGAATGGGCGCTCATGAGAAGACCTCGATGGGCCCTAGATCGGCCTGCTTCCGGAGGGACTTGAGAGGGACTGGACGGTGATCCGGACCGACCCGGGGACGCGTTACCCTTGACAGCCCCTTCGCCAGAGGTCTTCTCATGCCCAACGTCGGTCCCCTCGAGCTCATAGTCGTTCTCATCGTCGTGCTGGTGATCTTCGGTCCCAAGCGCCTGCCCGGCCTGGGCAAGCAGCTCGGAAAGGGCATGCGCGAGTTCAAGCAGTCGATCGGCGGCGACTCCAAGGACGAGCACGACGACGGCGCGGCGCACGAGCACCGCGCCGAGCTGGCCGAGGCCCCGGCGCAGCCGACTCGCGCACACGGCGCCTCCGAGACGGCTCCCGCGAGGCCCGAGGCCGGAGCGCCCGCGGGCGTGCGCTCCGGCGAGGGCGAGCGGCCCGGCGCCGGGGCGGCGCGCGACTCCCGCGGCTGAACGCCCGGGGCTCTCCTCGCATGGCAACGAAGCTCCGGCCGATCGGCCACCAAGACCGGCTGAGCATCGTCGACCACCTCGACGAGCTCCGGTCCCGCCTGGTCATCTGCGCGATAGCGCTCGCGATCGCCTTCGCGGCGTGCTTCTGGCAGAACCACGCGCTGCTCGGACTGCTCAACAAGCCGCTCGAGAACTCGACGCCCACGGCGTTCAACCACGTGGGGAACGGCCGGCTCGCCGGGGCGGCGGCCGCCCAGGCCGAGCAGCGGGGAGGCATCATCCAGGAGCAGCAGGCGATGGAGCAGCTCTCGCGCTCGCGCACGGTCCCGGCCGCCGATCGCGCCTCCTACGCGCTCGCGGCCCGCGGCCTCGCTCGCCAGGCGGCGGCCCTGCCGAAGACGATCCCCAAGCGCGAGCCGATCACGACGGGTGTCGGCGAGCCCTTCACGACGACTTTCACGGTCGCGCTCTACTTCGCGCTGCTCTTCGCGCTCCCGGTCCTGCTCTACCAGTTCTACGCCTTCATCCTGCCCGCCTTCAGCCCGCGGGAGCGGCGCGCGGCGCTCCCGTTGATGCTCATGGTGCCGTTCCTGTTCATCGGCGGCGCAGCCTTCGGCTACTTCCTGGTGCTCCCGCCCGCGATCGCCTTTTTGCAGAACTTCAACAACCAGTCCTTCGACGTCCTCATTCAGGCCAAGCCGTACTACACGTTCGAGATATTCACCCTGCTCGCGCTCGGACTCATGTTCCAGCTCCCGGTCGGCCTCCTGGCCATGCAGCGCGTGGGGATCATCTCCCGCCGCACGCTGACCTCGAACTGGCGCTATGCGATCGTGCTGATCGCCGTGATCGCCGCGGCCCTGCCGGGGGTGGACCCGGTGACCACCCTGCTCGAGATGGTGCCGCTGCTGCTGCTCTACGGGCTGAGTATCCTGCTCATGGGCCTCGCCGAGCGCACCGGGAACGCTGGGCAGCCCGACGACGAAGCGGAGGACGAGGAGGAGGAGCGCTTCGCCTTCGACGAGCCCACCGACGACCCCTCCGAGCACCCGACCCACCGTCCCGAGGACTGACCCCTGCTCTTCGACCTCAGAGGCCGCGGCCGCCGCCGCACCGTTCAGGGGATCTACCTCGCGCTCGCATTGCTCATGGGCGGGGGTCTGGTGCTCTTCGGGGTGGGCGGCACGGGCGTCGGCCTGTTCGGCAACGACAACGGCGGCGGTTCCGGCAGCGCGAGCAGTGGAGCGAACGCCAAGGACGTGCTGGCCGCCGAGAAGCTCGCGCAGGCCAGGCCGAACGATCCGGCGGCTCTCGCGGGCGTCGTCCGTCAGCGACTCCTGCTCGCCAACGACGGCAAGAACTACGACCCGAACCGGCGGGCGTGGACGCCTGCGGGCAAGGCCGAGCTCACCCGGGTGGATCAGGCCTGGCAGCGATATCTGGCGCTGAACCCGCCGAACGTCGACGCAAGCCTCGCGACGCAGATGGCCAACGCGTACGGGCCGAGCGGACTGAACGACCCGAGCAAGGTGACGGGCGCCTACGAGGCCCTCGCCACGGCCGACCCGAAGAACCCGCTGGCCTACGCCAACCTGGCCGAGGCCGCCTACGCGGCCAAGCAGACCCGCAAGGGGGATCTCGCCGCCCAGCGGGCTGTGGCCTTGTCGCCGGCCAACACGCGCAAGCTCGTCAAGAGCCGGCTCGCCCAGGCCAAGGCCCAGGCGCTCGTGCCCGGCGGGGGCGCGGCGGCTCCGTCGGGCGGCGGCGGGACGGTCCAGCCCGGCGCGGGGCCCTGAGCACCTCGATCCGCAGGCTCTAGAATCCCCCGGCCGTCGCGCCTCCGGCGCGCCGAGCGCGGGCCGTTAGCTCAACTGGCAGAGCAGGGGACTCTTAATCCCAAGGTTGGAGGTTCGATTCCTCCACGGCCCATCGGCACCTCGGAAGCCGATCGGTTGAGCGGCTTTCCGGAATCCGGACTGCGGCGCCTAGATTGTCGCGAGTAGGAGCACCGGCGCCTAGGCACCGAGGTAGCGTCGGTCGACTTCGACGGCGAACTGATCGCGGTTCTCTGCCCCGACGCGCTCGCGCGCTTGTTGCTGAGTGGGCGCGGCTCCACCGCGGGGAGCTCTCGGCAAACTGGCAACGGGCTCGCCGCGACGAAGCGTTGGAAGCGATCGATCCGCTCCCGTAGCATTCGCTCCGTGGAGAAGCTGGTCGACATCACGTGTGTTCAGGTGATTCGAGATCACTGTCTGCGGTTGACGTTCGAGGACGGCACGGTCGGTGACGCCGACTTCGGCGAACGCGAGTGGCGCGGAGTGTTCGAGCCGCTACGCGATCCCGCGTTCTTCGCGCGTGTCGCCGTCGACCCGGAGTCGGGCACGATCGTGTGGCCGAACGGGGTCGACATGGCGCCCGAGCCGCTCTATGAGACGGCGCGTCTGCAGGCGTCTGCACGATGACGCGAGCTGCGATCGCCTGACGCCGCGCGCTCAGGGGTCCGATGGGTCGTCCCGTCGACTCAGGTTCCCCCGATCGCGCGCGGCCATGCCGCTACCGTCGAGGACGGTGGCATCTTCACTACGCTCTGCCCCATGCCACTCGCCTGCCTCGACGGCCACGTCGGTCCTGCCGCCGAGGCGACGATCGCCGTCACCGACGACGGCCTGCTGCGGGGTGACGGTGCCTTCGAGGTCATGCGGCTCTACGGCGGCCGGCCGTTCGCCCTCGGGGACCATCTGGCGCGGCTCGGACGCTCGGCCGAGAACCTGCGCCTGCCGGTCGATCTCGAGGCGGTGCGCGCCGACGTGGCGAGCATCCTCGACGCCGCTTCGGCCGAGATCCGCGACGGATGCCTGCGCGTCGTGGTCACGCGCGGCGGCCGGCGGTTGCTGCTCACCGAGCCGCTCCCCGCTGCGGCACCCTCCATCCGCGTCGCCGCGATCACTTACGCGCCGACGCGCATCCTCGACCAGGTCAAGTCGCTCTCCTACGCGGGCAACATGCTCGCCTCTCGCCTCGCCCGCGAGCGCGGCGCCGGGGAGGCGCTCCTCGTCACCCCGCACGGGCGGGTGCTCGAGGCGCCGACCTCCTCGTTCTTCTGGGTGCGTGGCGGCGAGCTCCTCACCCCACCGCTGTCTGAGCACATCCTCGCGTCGATCACCCGGGCCCGGG